>PJTY01000006.1_pt1 | contig 415468 bp, 386 predicted proteins | sample 1512121 | NCBI WGS metagenome assembly PJTY01 (sample SAMN08177680, study PRJNA422409) | Soil metagenome, whole genome shotgun sequencing project. | isolation source: Soil enriched (2) on filter paper: alkali lignin treatment | place: USA: Madison | collected 2015-01-15
ATAAAAAGAAGCCCCATCATCCTGACGGGGCTTCTTCGTATTCCGCTTATGTCGTTGATATCCTATTAACGACCACGTCCTGTGTGTTTTATTATTCTCAATGAGACTTCCTGTCTCTCTATGGTTTATATAATAGGCGAAAAGTTGAGTTCGGGCTATTCGCCAATGGCTGCGATTGTTGTAAGTTTTGGCGTACATCAATCGAGAATAATGAAATAATGAGCGATAAAAAAACGGAATCCATAGATTCCGTTTCTTGTTATTCGAATCTTAGAAATGAACAACTAAGCCAATATAAGGGCCTTTAAAGTTAAATTTAAGATCATTCTTTTCATAGTCATCTAATTTGATATCCAGAATACGGTAGCCTGCTTTCAAGCCTACATCGACCAGTAGATTGTCGATAAAGTTGTATTGCAATTCTGCTTGCGCATCGGTGATTTTAGTATCATTAAAGTTGCTATATAAGAGTTCTGCTTTGGCACTTAGACCAGTAAAAGGCAGTTTTACCCCTGCAGATCCATAGATCACCGGTACCGTTTTATCGATATCGGTTTTGCTGACATTCAGAGTTTTGACATCGCCATTTAAGTTGGTTGCCCCTAAACCAACATCTGCATTTACAATCGTGTCTAAAATTTCATAGTATAAAATAAAATCGGTATGATCGATGTTAAGGTCGTAAACCGGTTGGCCTGCGACTTTATGATCGGTTTCGGTATTTAAATTGACATAACGGATTTTTGCATTGGGAATCAGGGGAATGGGATGCTCAACAGCAAGGGATACTTGAGCGGAACCTTTACGTTTGAGATCCTGATCTGGTGCATTGCTTTGGTCTGCCATATTGGCTTCGCCATTGTAATTCCAGTAGCTGAGGTCGCCTTTAACACCAATAACGTCGGCTTGCGCCAGGCCACAAATGCTCGTTCCTAAAGCCAGCATTGATATTTTTAATAATTTCATTGCATTATCCTAATACATATCGAAAACAGTAATGAATTGTTGTGAATTCACCTATGAATGGGCGAATCATATAGTGATCTGGATAAATATGCAGTAGTCTAATTTTAAATTTTTATAAAGGAATAAATAATAATGACGGATAAACAAAGTGTGGTGGATTATCCGCTTTATGTGGCTGGGAAAGCCGTCACAACAGGACAATGGTTAGAAGTTTATGATAAGTATAACAATACCGTTTATGCACGAGTGGCATTGGCGGATGCCAAAGTACTTGAAAAAGCCATAGCGGCTTCGGTGAAGGCAGAAGCTGAGATGGCCGCCTTAAAACCATTTCAAAAACAAAAAATCTTGCTGCATTGTGTAAAGCGTTTTAATGAACTGCGGGATGAGCTGACTGAGATCCTGATTGCAGAAGGTGGTAAGCCACGGGGTGCAGCAAGTGCTGAAGTAGAACGTTTAATTAATACTTTTCAACTGGCCGCAGATGCGGTGACACAGCTTGATGATGGACAGTTAATTCCTTTGGCGGTGACACCCGCTGCCGCGCATTTTCGTGGCATGGTCAAACATGTGCCGATTGGTGCAGTTTCATTGATTAGTCCGTTCAATTTCCCTCTCAATCTGGTGGCGCATAAGATTGCACCTGCGATTGCTGCGGGTTGTCCCTTTGTATTGAAGCCGGCCAGTTTTACTCCAATCAGCGCCTTAAAGATTGCAGCCGTATTGGCTGAAACGGATTTACCGAAAGGTTCGTGGTCGATCTTGCCGTGTAATCGTGAGGCAGCGGATATTTTAGTGACCGATGACCGCTTTAAACTCCTCAGCTTTACCGGTTCTGATCAGGTCGGTTGGGAGATGAGGGCACGGGCAGGCCGTAAAAAAGTGACGCTGGAACTTGGTGGCAATGCCGCAGTCCTGATTGATGCAGGTACAACCCTTGATGATGCTTTGATTGATCGCCTCATCAGTGCCGCTTATGGGCAGGCAGGGCAGGTCTGTATCAGTGTACAACGGATTTTAGTACATGCCGATCTTTATGCTGAGCTGAAAAAGAAACTGGTGGCCAAACTGAAAAAAATTAAAGCCGATGATCCTGCTTTAAGTACCACATTGGTTGGCCCAATGATTAAAGAAGCGGAAGCATTAAGGCTAAAAAAATGGATTGATAAGGCGGAGAAAAAAGGCGCAAAAGTGCTGCTCGGTGGCAGTTTACAAGGTGTCTTGTTTGAACCGGTGTTATTGGAAAATGTCGATGCCAAGTTAGAAATTTATAAGGATGAAGCGTTTGGCCCCGTAGCCATTTTAGAAAAATTTAAGCAATTTGAGCGGGGCATTGCCACCATTAATCAAAGCCGTTTCGGTTTGCAGGCAGGCGTCTATACGCAAAATCTGAATAACATGCTGTATGCGTGGGATCACTTACAGGTAGGTGGTGTCATCATTAATGATGTTCCGACATTCCGCGTTGACAATATGCCCTATGGTGGAGTCAAAGATTCAGGTTTGGGCCGCGAAGGCATCCATTCTGCCATCCGCGATATGCAGGAACAAAGACTTTTAGCAATTAAACAATAGAGGAGGAAACGTGTGGTGAGGATTTGGCTTGCCTGTTTTATGTACTTGATTTTTATAGATTGACTGCAAGGTCAAATTTACAGGCAGTTGAAAAATAATCAGTTGTTCTGAAAAGTTGATATTTTCTTGCAGAATTTACAGTAAAAAGAAATAAAAACAGGTATTGTTCGGCTATTAAAAGCAGAAAAACAATGCCCAATCTTTAAGGAAGATGGTTTGGTTTTTTGTTTGTTTGGTCTTGAAAATAAGAAGCTCACAAGGTTGAAAGTTCATCCAAACAAAACAAGATTTTTTATGGCATTTTCATGTCTGTTGGATAATAAAAAACTGAAAGCAGCATGGAAGGTCAGCAGGACAATTTTAGGTGTTATATGGCAGATTCTCGTGAAAACTGGACATCACGATCTGGTTTTATTATTGCAGCTGTTGGTTCAGCTGTAGGTTTAGGTAATATCTGGCGGTTCCCGTATGTTGCTTATGAAAATGGCGGCGGAGCGTTCCTTATCCCTTATTTACTGGCATTGATTACCGCCGGTTTACCTCTTTTATTTTTAGACTATGCCACAGGTCACCGTGCGCGTAACTCTCCACCCAAGGCCTATCGTGCCTTATTCAAAGGGGGCGAGACGCTGGGTTGGTGGCAAGTCTGTGTCTGTATTATCATCGGCTTATATTATGCCAGCGTACTGACCTGGGCGGGGAGTTATGTGTACTTCTCGATTGGACAGGCATGGGGCAGTGACCCGGAAAGCTTCTTCTTCAATACCTATTTGCAGACCTCAAAAGCGTCAGGATTTGATCTCAATTTTGTGAGCCATCTGTTCTGGCCAATTGTGGGCATCTGGGCACTGACTTTAATCATTCTATATGGTGGCGTTAAAAAAGGCGTTGAATTATCCAATAAGATTTTCATGCCGTTACTCTTCGTTCTATTTACCATTCTGGTGATCCAGTCATTACGCTTACCGGGTGCGGTACAAGGCTTGAATGCATTCTTTACCCCGAACTGGTCAGCCATGATGGATTATAAAGTCTGGTTGGCGGCCTATGGTCATACCTTCTTTTCATTGTCTGTAGGCTTCGGGATCATGGTGACCTATGCTTCTTATCTCAAGCCAAAAACCAACTTAACCGGTTCAGGCCTGATCGTGGGTTTTGCCAATGCATCAACTGAAATTCTGGCGGGTATCGGTATCTTTGCGGCGTTGGGCTTTATGGCGCATGCGGCAGGTAAAGAAGTACACGACGTCGTAAGTGGTGGTATTGGTTTGGCCTTTATTGCCTTCCCGAAAATCATTTCGAGTCTAGGCGCTGGTGCTGACTTATTCGGCTTATTGTTCTTCTCATCACTCTTCGTTGCAGGTATTTCTTCAATGGTGAGTATTCTAGAAGTGCCGATTGCAGCAATGCAGGATAAGTTGAAATGGGGCCGTACCAAAGCTGTAACCATCATTGGTGGTGGTAGTGCGCTGGTTTCGGTGATCTTATTCTCAAGCGTGAATGCGATCAAACTGGTGGATATTGTAGATCACTTCATCAATAACATCGGTATTATTGGTGGCGCGTTGATTTCAATTATCAGTATTGCCTGGTTTAAACGTTCTGCCTTGCGTGAACTGCGTGACCATGTGAACCGTATTTCGACCATTCAATTGGGCAAAGGCTGGGATTTCACCTTAACAGTAATTACATCGTTGATCTTGTTAACCACCTTAAGCATGACCGTGTTTAATCTGGTGAAAAACGGTTACGATAGTTATAGCATGAGCTTGCAAGGTGTATTTGGATGGGGCAGCGTGATTTTCTGTGCTGTCGTTGCACTTGTACTCAGTAGAATCAAAGATCGCTAGGAGCGCCAATATGAATACTTCAGCAATCGTGATGATGATCATTTCAATGGTATTTTTATGGGGCGGATTGGCTTTATCGATTCTGCATCTGATGAAAAATCCGGAAGAACTTGATGATGTTCTGGAAGAAGTGAAAGATCATCATACGCTTTAAAAACAGATTCAAAAAAAGCAGGCCTCAAGCCTGCTTTTTTATTTTGATTAAGCTAGTTTTTTAATTCGGCAATAATAGAAACCATCGCCGGATTGTGCAGCAGGAAGTAATTGACGACCATGGGTCTGTTCAATGCCCCAATCCGCATCAATTTTGATTTCTTCAGCATCGGCATGTTCAGCAAAGAAAGCAGCCATTTGTTGCTCATTTTCAGCTTTGAGAATCGAGCAGGTGATATACAGCAAGGTACCGCCCACTTTGAGTTGTTGCCACATCTGCTGCAAAATCTGTTGCTGTAAGGCCACCGTTTGCGCGATATCGGTTGACTGTCTGAGTAGACGGATATCGGGGTGACGGCGAATCACACCTGTGGCAGAACAAGGTGCATCCAGCACGATACAATCGACAGGTTCTGGTGCCTGCCACGTGGTCGCATCAGCGGTCACAATCTCAACATTGTTCTGGCCGAGGTCAAGACGTTCCAGATTTTCAGACACACGTAATAAACGTTTGGCATCATGATCCAGCGCAATCAGTCTTTGAGGATTAAAGCGCTCAAGAATGTGCGCAGTTTTGCCACCTGGCGCAGCACAGGCATCGACAACAACTTTGTTATCTATGTTCGGTAACAGCGTCGCGCACAATTGGGCATGTTCATCCTGAACAGAAAAACCACCTGCTTCAAAACCCGGTAAATGGGTAATATTGCCCGTTTGCTCCAAAACAATCCCGACATCTGAAAGTAGGCAAGGGCGAGCATCAATCTGTTCTTCGTCTAAAATATCTAGATATTCGTTACGACTGACTTGGCGTTCATTGACGCGTAGGGTCAATGGTGCAACTTGTTTTAAGGCTTGGCATAGCGTCTCTGCTTGCTCAGGCCAATCTTTTTTAAGTCGCTTGAATAACCAGCTTGGTAAGCCATGCGTATGATTCAACGCGGTTTCAAATTCAGCTGTTTCACGTGAAACACGGCGCAGGATCGCATTGACCAAACCACTCATTGGCTCAAAACCGAGTTGCTTAGCCGCATTTACCGTTTCTGAAATCGCCGCATGCACCGGAATACGCGTACATAAAATTTGATATAAACCAAGATATAAACAACTTTCTAGCGCTTCATTGTCTAATGGTTTTGTCAGCAAGGGTAGAGTAATGGCTTTTAAAGAAAACCATTGGCGTAAACAGCCTAAAGTCAGTTCGTGATATAAACCACGGTCACGTTCAGCAACGATATTGATATGTTGATTCAGAACAGAAGACAAAGATTGCCCATTTTGAACGGCCAAAAGTGTTTTGACCACTTGTGCACGTAGATTCAAATTTTTTGTAGATGATTGGCTCATGGGAGAATTTGTCCAATATGTAATTTTTGGGTTTGGGCAATTTGTACAGGATTTAGGGCTTTAGCACCTGGCCATTGCAGACTGGTGAGGCACACCGCGGTATTGTCACCACACGCCACATGTACGCCTTGTTTATCGATCGCCAGGATTTCGCCGCTTCGTGCATCAGTTTTTTGATGCTGAGAAAGCATTGAACCCCATACACGTAAGGCATTGCTTTCATCCAGTTGAATAAAGGCGACAGGCCATGGATTGAAGGCACGGATATTACGGTCGATTTGTACCGCATTCTGGTTCCAGTCAATACGGGCTTCTGCTTTCACCAGTTTATGGGCATAGACAGTCAATGCTTCATCTTGCACTTCACGTTTTTCAATGAATTCCTGCAAGCTTTGTTCTGACTCAAGCACGGTACAAATCGCTTCGGCACCTTGATCGGCCAGTTTATCGTGCAAGCTGGCAGAGGTATCTTCTGCGGTGATTGGGCAGTAAGTTTTATACATCATGTCGCCGGTATCCAGACCCGCTGCCATTTGCATGATGGTGATGCCTGTTTCTGCATCACCTGTGGCAATGGCACGTTGGATTGGTGCAGCCCCCCGCCAGCGTGGCAGTAATGAACCGTGGATATTTAAACAGCCATATTTCGGCGTATCTAACACCGCTTGCGGCAAGATCAGGCCATAGGCTGCAACCACCATCACATCGGCACCCAAGTCAGCCAGTTGTTGTCGAGCTGCCAGACCTTCCTCTGTCGATGCTTTAAAATTCAAAGGCTGATACACCGGTAAACCGTGCTCAAGTGCCAATTGTTTCACAGGGGATGGCGTTAATTTTTGCCCACGGCCGGCTTTACGGTCAGGTTGGGTATAAACCGCAATGATCTGGTGGGATGTTTTTAATAATGCCGCCAATGCGGTTGCCGCAAATTCAGGCGTACCAGCAAAAATGATTTTCACAAAGACAATCCAACTAAAACTTGCTGCAAATTATAAGCGAAAAAGTGATGAGTCCCTAATCAGTCGGCTTGAATTGCTTTTGTACAAAAAAAGATAGGCCTATTGGTCATCTGTTAAACGATAACTTGTAGTATGATGCAGAAAGCTCAGTATCATTTCGCCAGAGCGAATGTCCTATTCGTCTCGAGCACAAACTTGTTGGGAATACAAAATGCCTGATTATCGTTCAAAAACATCAACACATGGAAGAAATATGGCGGGCGCGCGTGGTTTATGGCGTGCGACCGGTATGAAAGATGAAGATTTTGGCAAGCCTATTATTGCGGTGGTCAACTCATTTACCCAGTTTGTTCCCGGTCACGTGCATCTCAAAGATTTAGGTCAACTTGTTGCGAGAGAAATTGAAGCGTCTGGTGGTGTGGCAAAAGAATTTAATACCATTGCCGTTGATGACGGGATTGCCATGGGCCATGACGGCATGCTGTATTCACTGCCATCACGTGATTTGATCGCCGACTCGGTGGAATACATGGTCAATGCCCATTGTGCCGATGCCATGGTCTGTATCTCGAATTGTGACAAGATCACCCCGGGAATGCTGATGGCGGCAATGCGCCTGAATATCCCGGTAGTGTTCGTGTCTGGCGGGCCAATGGAAGCAGGTAAGGTGAAGTTCCGTGGTGATGAAAAGGCCATTGATCTGGTTGATGCCATGGTGGTTGCAGCCGATGAAAGCTATACCGATGAAGAAGTACAGGCTTTTGAACGTTCGGCATGTCCAACCTGTGGTTCATGTTCTGGTATGTTCACCGCGAACTCGATGAACTGCTTAACCGAAGCATTGGGTCTCTCTTTACCGGGCAACGGTTCAATCGTGGCAACCCATGCCAATCGTGAAAAGCTATTCTTAAAAGCCGGTCGTTTGGTGGTTGAACTGGCGAAGCGTTATTACGAACAGAATGATGACAGCATTTTGCCGCGTTCAATTGCAACCAAGGCGGCGTTTGAAAATGCCATGACACTGGATATTGCAATGGGCGGTTCAACCAATACCGTATTGCATTTGCTTGCGGCGGCGCACGAAGCCGAAGTTGATTTCACCATGGATGATATCGACCGTTTGTCTCGTCAGGTTCCGGTATTATCCAAAGTGGCACCGGCAAAACAAGACGTACATATGGAAGATGTACACCGTGCGGGTGGCATCATGGCGATCTTGGGTGAGCTGGATCGTGCCAACTTGCTGAATACGTCATGTCCAACTGTACATGAACCAACGTTAAAAGATGCTTTGGACAAGTGGGATATTATCCGTACCGAAGATGCTGAGGTTTATGAATTCTATCGTTCCTCACCGGGTGGTATTCCAACGCAGGTGGCGTTCTCGCAAAACCGTTACTACTCAACCTTAGATGGTGACCGTGAAAAAGGCGTGATTCGTAATGCTGAACATGCCTTCTCTAAAGATGGCGGTCTGGCGGTGCTTTACGGCAACATCGCTCTAGATGGCTGTATCGTAAAAACCGCAGGTGTGGATGAATCAATCCTGAAATTTACCGGTACAGCACGCGTGTTTGAAAGTCAGGATGCGGCAGTAGAAGCCATTCTGGATCACAAAATTGTGGCGGGCGATATCGTGGTGATTCGTTATGAAGGCCCACGTGGCGGACCGGGTATGCAGGAAATGTTGTATCCAACCAGTTACCTGAAATCCAAAGGTTTAGGTAAAGACTGTGCCTTGATTACCGATGGACGTTTCTCAGGTGGTTCTTCAGGCCTGTCGATTGGTCACGTGTCTCCAGAAGCCGCAGAAGGCGGTGCGATTGGTCTGGTTGAAGATGGTGATACCATTCAGATTGATATTCCAAACCGTACCATTCACTTGGATATCGATGATGCCACCATGGCGCATCGCCGTACGGTTCAGGACGCCAAAGGCTGGCATCCTGCGGAAGAGCGTAAACGTAAAGTGTCTAAGTCATTGAAGATTTACGCAATGCATTCGACCAGTGCTGCTAAAGGCGCAGTACGAGTTTTGTAATCCCTTTGAGTCCCTCTTTCAATTAAGGGGGACTTTTGTCTCATTTTATAAGATACTGAACATACTTATTGGCTCACCTGTTCTGGCTCAGGTTTGAGTAAACTTTATCCATTTTGCATTTTATGACCATTAGAGGCTATCGACATGTCTTTGTTACGTCGTTGGTTTGATCCCATACGATCGAGTTGGTTCTATCAGAAACCTTCTCGTCAGGCGGAATTACCTACGGAACAGGGTTTAAGTATTTACCTGCGTCTAGACGATGTTTATAGCTATCTGGCAGTGCAAGAGCTGGATCAGCTCAATGAGATCCTCAGTGATGAGCTCAAACCCCTAAAAGTCATTATTTCAAGGCAAGATGCCGAGCCTCCAAATGGTATGTCCAAGCAGGACTGGCAAAGCTATTGCTTAAATGATGCCAAAATCCTGGCCAAGCAGCATCGTTTTGGTTTTGATGAAACCCCAGAAATACCGAGTGCAGAAGCATTACAACAAGCAGAAACAATTCTAAGAAATACCCCGCTCAGAGAACAAAACTTTTTACATTTGCTCGAAGATGTCTTCCACATGTTGTGGCAGCAGCAATACGGTAAATTACGTACCTTATATGCAATGGCCTCCCAGCATCAGAAACCCCAAGATTATCCTGAACGTATTTTCAAAGACGTGCCTGTGATCGCCAGTTATTTTGAATTTGGTGAACGAAAATATCAGGCGGTTGATGACTTGTTACGTCTGACACGCCGTTTAAAACAGCAAAAACTCCTGACCGGGAATCCAATTTTCCTGATCAATCATATCGAGTGGCGTGAGCATCTCATTAATGATGCCGAGGCATTGGCCGAAGTCCAGGCCTTGCATCCGGAACTGGATCTGTATATCGCGCTTGAAGACCCGATGAGCTGGTTATTATTGGCTTATATTCAGGAAGAACTGGCCAATTATTATAATATCCAGCTGAAGGTGTATCCGCTGAGTTATCACGGTCGGGACTGGTTTGACTGGGGGCTGGCAACTCGTGTTTCCAAGCGAACCCAGGTCGCATTTACACCATTCTGTCGTCCGACCAAAGAAGCCACCTATGAAATGGCACGACTGTTTTACAGTGTGCCTGAAGAGCAGCAAGTGGATTGTATCCATGAAATTCTGGAAGCGGTCTGGACACAGGGCAAAGACCTATCGTTTAAAGCCCATTTTCAACGGATGCAGAGACGTCTGGACATTGCGCAGCTGACTGAACAGGATATCGAAGCACAGTTAAAGCAAAATGATGAATGGTGCCAGCAGAAGCATCAGCCTGATTTTCCGGTATTGGAGTTACGGATTGATGGACATAGCTATGTCTTCAATAGCCTGTATCGGGTCTGGATGATTGAAAGCATTCTCAGCAACGTACTGGAAGAAAAATATAAAATGGCCTCAACTTTTGATTGAGGCCCACTCCTAAAAATAAGAATAGGGCAAGCCACGGTTTTTCCGTAGCATAGCTTCGATGCAAAATCGGAGTTAAAGCGTGACTTTTCTAGCCATTATTATCGTGGTCTTTGCCTTTGCCGGCATGATTAAAGGCATGATCGGACTGGGCCTTCCTGCGGTCTCTATGGGGTTACTGACCATTGCCATGAGTCCGTTTCAGGCTGCGTCTTTATTGATTGTACCGTCGATGGTCACCAATATCTGGCAACTGTTTGCCGAAGGACGGGTCTGGGCTTTTATCCGCCGTTTCTGGACTTTACTGGTTGGAATCGTGGTAGGGTCGATCTGGAGCTTTTTACCGACTTTAAGCGAGAGTCATGGACATAGCAGTGAGATTTTACTGGGCTGTATGCTGGCGTTATATGGACTGTATGGCCTCTGTGTGAAAAGACTGCCTCATCTGGCGCAACATGAGCGCTGGTTATCACCTATCGTCGGATATATCGGCGGCGCAGTGACTGTTGCTACAGGGGTGGTGATTATTCCGGTGGTGCCGTATTTGCAGTCCCTACATTTGAAACGGGATGAACTGGTACAGGCCTTAGGTTTGACCTTTACCGTTTCCACCTTCTGTCTGGCTTTTTTCCTGCATCACAATCCGATAGAGGGAATCACGCTGGATTATCGACTGTCTGCGGTGGCTTTAGTTGCTGCTTTATTGGGGATGTGGCTGGGTAAAAAAATCCGTTATCAACTTAACGAGCAACGTTTTCGCCGTTTATTCTTTATCGAATTGATGGCCTTAGGTCTATATATGATTGCGCATTAAGGGCATTTAGCAAGATGGGCGATGTTGCATTAAAAACTCAGCAAATTGTTGATAAGCATGCGGGAGCTGAGCGAAATCCTGTGCCGCTAATAGCAGTTTACGGTTGGCCCAGGCGCCATGTAATTGTACTGCATAAAAATCATAATCTGGCTGTAAACGCTGTGCCGCACGCGCGGGCATAATCGCAATACCGACCCCTTTGGCGACAACCTCGGCAATGGCAGAAAAGTTGGGTAAGCGTAGCCGATACTGGATATTGAAGCCCAAGAGCTTGGCTTGCGTTTCAATCGATTGCTGCAAAGAATGATGCGGCATCAGGCCAATAAAACCATAAGCTAAGGCATCGACCAGATTCAGCTGTGTTTGCCGGGTCAAAGCATGATGAGCGGGACAGATCAGCACCAATGGATCACTGGCAAACTCCTGTGTTTGCAAATGACGGGTATCAAAGAAGCTGGAGACCAGTCCTAGGCGTGCCACACCTTGAGTCAATGCTTCAACGATTTCAGAACTTTCTGCTTCATGTAGGTCGAGATTGATCTCGGGATGTAGCATCAGATAGTGTGGTAACAGCGGTGGTAAATATTCACTCTGTGCCGACGAATTACACCATAAAGTCAATGATTCAGGTGCCGTGGGCCGAAAGCGTTGCATGTCCTGTTCAAGCAGATCTTTTTGCTGCATTAGCCGTCGGGCATGCTCAGTGAGGGCATGGCCCGCAGTGGTCAGCTCGACACCTGAGGTCTGCCGAATAAATAACGGTGTTGCAAAATAGTGTTCGAGTTTTTTAATTCGTTCGCTGGCGGCTTGCAGGGAAATGGCAGAAAGCTCGGCGCCCTTGGTCAGGCTGCCTGTCGAAACAATATGCAGAAGCAGTTGTAAATCAAAGAAATCGAAACGCATGAGCGGAACGTATTGAAATATAAACAGCCATCATACTAAAAGTAAGCAAGATAAAGATAGGGGAGCCGTTCAAGACGGAAAAAAGGCAGCTTGCGCTGCCTTGAAGATTTTTAGTTTTTATCTTTTAAACTGAACAGCAGGTTCAGGAAAATTGCTGCAAAAGTTGCCGTCCCGATACCGCCGAGATTGAAGCTACCAAATAACAATTCAAAGTTACCCGCCCCTAAAATAATGGTCACTGAAGCCACGATCAGGTTTTTATTGTTGGAGAAGTCGACTTTATTTTCGATCCAGATTTTTGCACCGGCAATGGTGATCAGACCAAATACCACAATCGATGCACCGGTGAGTACTGCATTGGGAATGGTACTAATGACGGCACCAAACTTAGGTGAAAGACCGAGGATAATGGCAAAGAGACCTGCAATCACAAACACCAGTGTTGAGTAAACGCGGGTAACTGCCATCACTCCGATATTTTCGCCATAAGTGGTCATACCGGGTGCACCCACACCGCCGGATAAGGTGGTTGCGACACCATCTGCAACAAAGGCTTTACCTAGTTGTGGCGTGAGGTTTTCACCGGTCATTGCGCCAACAGCCTTGATATGGCCCAGGTTTTCTGCCACCAGAATCAGGGCCACAGGGGCTATGATCAGAATGGCATTCAAATCAAAAGTTGGATGCGAGAAGCTCGGAACACCAAACCATGGCGCCGCTGAGATCTGGGAGAAATCAATCGGCTTGCCATAACCCAGACCATTGCTGGCAATGGCATAAATAGCATAGGCAATTAAAAGGCCAATCAACAGTAATAAACGTTGTAACAGGCCTTTGGTAAAGACCGCAATGATGCCCATGCTGAGGACGGTAGTTAAGGCCATCCACATTTCAAAAGGCTGACCTGCAACGCCTTTAATGGTTACAGGCGCAAGATTAAGACCGATGATCATCACGATTGCACCGGTGACCACAGGTGGCATCAGTTTTTCGATCCAGCGGGTTCCTGTCAGCATCACTGCAAAACCGATCAGGGCATATACGATACCGCAGACCACAATCCCGCCCAGTGCCACGGACAGGTTTGGATTCGCACCTGAACCGGTAATATGACCCGTTGCCGCTGCCACCACGCCAATAAACGCAAAACTTGAGCCTAAGTAGCTTGGAACACGTCCACCGGTCATAAAGAAAAACAGGATGGTACAGATCCCTGACATTAAAATGGCCAGGTTCGGGCTAAAACCCATCAATAAAGGTGCAAGTACGGTTGAGCCGAACATGGCAAATGCGTGTTGAACCCCCAGCACCGCGCTTTGTAAGGGCGGTAAATATTCATTGGTCGCAACAGGGCGATGATCGACCGTCCCCTGATACGGCTGCCATTTTGGAAACCAACTGGACATAAATTAGACTCATGATTTGATATCAGCGCGTATGATACCCTGTCTTAAAACGAGCTTTCACCTATAAGTCCTTGAGAGGATTGCCACAATAGGCTGTTAGAGCTTGAATTTTTACCTTTTGGTAAAATTTACTTCAAATTAAGCTAGTGGAATTATTATTTATTTTGTCTGGACAATTTAAAAAACTAACTCTTTTATTTTTAAAATATTTTTAAAAACTTTTTCAATTTTTTTTATCGCAATGGCATATTTTGCCAATCTGGCCATCAACAGAAACGATTCTGCGGATGGCCATCTGAAAATGGCGCTTAGCCCGTATTACGCAAGCCCGCTGCAATACCCGCAATGCTGACCATCAAGGCGTGATCCACTGGACTATGTTCGGTTTGATGCTCTGCCAGATACAGGCGACGACGTTTCATCAACTCGGCCTGTAATAAATGCAAAGGCAACAAATACGGTTTACGTACCTGCATCGATTGATCCAGTACCTCATTATTGCTCAGCAGTTTAGACTCGCCTTTCAGGCTCAGCAGGGTATCGACTGCATTTTGCAGACGTTGGCGCAACTCGACACCAAGCACTTTTAAGTCCTGATCTTGGGTCAGATGCGATTCATAATACAGCGCGATATTGGCATCGGATTTGGACAGTACCATTTCCAGCATATCAATCAGTGTCTGGAAATAAGGCCATTGTTCCAGCATCTCATCCAGCGTGTTTTTGTGTTGTCCATGCACCTGATTGATGGCAGTGCCGGTGCCTAGCCATGCTGGCAGCATCAGGCGAATCTGGGTCCATGCAAACACCCAAGGAATGGCACGCAGCGATTCAATCCCGCCACTGACTTTACGTTTGGCAGGGCGAGAACCCAGCGGCAGCATTTGTAATTCCAGTTCAGGGGTTACGGTACGCAGATAGCTGACAAAATTTGGATTTTCACGCACGGTTTGACGATAGACCTGTACCGATAAATCCGTCATCTGGTTCATCAGGTCACGCCATTCTTGTTTCGGTTCAGGTGGCGGTAACAAGGTGGCTTCCAGAGTCGCTGCAGTATAGATTTCCAGATTTTGCAGAGCGATCCCTTCCAGACCAAATTTAAAGCGAATCATTTCACCCTGCTCGGTGACACGGATCGCGCCTGAAATCGAACCCGGTGGTTGCGAGAACAGTGCTTGCTGTGTCGGTGCACCCCCACGGCTAATTGAACCGCCACGACCATGGAATAAGGTCAATTGCACCCCATGCTGCTTGGCAATCGCGGTCAGCTCTTCCTGAGCACGATATTGTGCCCAGTTCGCCGACATAAAGCCTGCATCCTTGGCGGAGTCCGAGTAGCCAATCATGACTTCATGCTTGCCTTGAATATGCTGTTTATACCAGTGCATATTGAACAGGGTATTCATGGTTTTGGCGGCGCCGTCGAGATCCTTCAAGGTCTCGAATAAAGGCACCACACGTAGCGGCTGCTGGATGCCTGCTTCTTTTTGCAGCAACAACACTGCCAGTACATCACTTGGATATTCCGCCATGGAAATAATATAGGCACCCAGACTCTCAGGTGGCTGTTCGGCCAAGGTGCGCATGGTGGCAAACACTTCCAGTACATCGGAATGTTGAATCAGACTGCCTTCAGGTTCATTAAAAAACTTTGGCAGTAAGGGGCGCTTACTTTGTAGTTCCTGAATCAGGAAGTTCTGGCGGGCCTGCTCGGTCCAGGATTCAAAATTACCCAGACCCAGATATTCGGTAATGGCGGAAATGGCTTGGCGATGGCGACCTGATTCCTGACGGATATCCAGTTTGAGCAGCTCAATACCAAAACAGTTGACCCGATAAATAAAGTCGAGTAACTGTCCGTTGGCGATCTCAGCCAGATTACAATCCATCAGTGAGCGGTAGCACAGCAGTAGCGGCGCCAACAATTCATCTTTGGTTCTGATGATGTTGCTTTCATCGGCATCTGTGCCTTGCAGGCGATGTGCCAGCCATGAGCGGGTGGCTTTTAAACGTTCACGGGTTTCGCGTAAATATTCACGATAGGGTTCCGGATGCTCATAGCCCAGTGCCTGAGTCATTTCAGCGGAACAGCTTTGAATAGACAATTCCCAACGTAAATTTTCGATATCACGCAGATAGAGATCAGCTGCTTGCCAACGCGATAACCACAGGACTTCTTGCGTGACTTGATGGGTCACATTCGGATTGCCGTCCCGGTCTCCGCCCATCCATGAAGCAAAGCGGATCGGTGCAACATGCAGTGGCAGACTTTGTTCACAATGCTGCTGGGTCAGTTCATTCAGTTCACGGACAAATTTAGGGACCGCATTCCAGAGCGATTGCTCAATCGTGGCAAAGCCCCATTTTGCTTCATCCACAGGGGTTGGACGATGTTGACGGATTTCATCGGTCTGCCAGGCTGAACTGATCAATTGCTTGAGGGTGGCAATGGTTTGCTGGCGTTCTTTCGGGGTCAGCTTTTGCTGATCTAATTGGGAAAGACAATCGGTAATGTCGTCATATTTTTGAATTAAGGTACGACGGCTGACTTCGGTTGGATGGGCCGTCAGCACCAGTTCAATTTTTAAATCACAGATTTGCTGAAACAGTTGTTGTGCATTGATCTGCTGATTTTTGAATTTTTCAAACAAATGCGGCAGTGGATTTGGGCTGGGCGCGTGCTCATCAAACTCGGCCTGACGACGGCTGCGCACCACATGGTACTGTTCCGCAATATTGGCAAAGTTCAGAAAGTGAGAGAAAGCACGGGTCAGCGGCAGAATCTCTTCATCCTTTAAACCGAGAAACAATTGTTCTAGCTGTTTTTCTGCTTCGATCTGGCCGTCACGTGCGCCTTTAGCCAATGCCCGAATTTGCTCAATCTGATTAAACAAATCTTGCCCAGCATGTTGCTTTAAGGTCTCTCCGAGTAAATTGCCGAGTAAGCGGACATCTTCACGTAGTGGAGCAGTGATTTGCTGAATCATTCTAATTCTCCTGTTGTTCTCATCCGACTATAGCGCGATTGAAGGACAATCCAAGAGCAGAACGTAAAAAAATGTGAAATTTCTCTAAACTTTAGTCTGATATTTAAGCAAAAAAATCTCGATGGCATGTTCAATCATCTGATCGATTTCATCTGCCGTGGGCACAGGGACTAAACCGAGCAATACCTGCTGATGACGGATCCCGAGCATCAGCGAGATGATCAGCTCGGTTTGCTTGATTGGTTCATCGGCCTGAATAAATTTAAAGCCGATGGCCTGTTCAAAAAAATCACACCAGACATGGCACATGCGGGTATGTGAGGCATCAAAAAACTGTCGGGTTAAGGGGCTTTGTTCTGCTGCCAGTTCAAACAGCAAACAATCCAGTTTTAGTGCTTCTGGTAGATAAATAATACTTAACGCACGCTGACACATCAGAACCAAAGCCTGTTTAAAGTCAGAATCCGCCGTCAGCTGAAACTGTTTGGCCCGAATCGATTCTTCGCAGCTTTCCTCAATCGCGCACATAAACAGATTGTTTTTATCCTGAAAGTGGTTATACACCGTCAGTTTGGTGACACCCGCTTCTTTGGCAATCTGGTTCATGTTGGTGGCGTGGTATCCCATTTTTAAAAAAATAGATTTTGCGGCCTGTAAAATCTTGGCTCTTTTTTCTAAATCTTTGGGGCGGCCACTATGGATTTGCACGTTATCTTTCTCTTTTCATGAATTTAAAAATCAAACAGATAGATTTATTTTTTAATTAATGTACCTGTGAGTATATTAATTAAAAAATAAACAATCTATGATAATGCTCATATCACGCCTTAAAAATCAATTTGAATAAGAGCGCAAACAGATGAAGCAGATCAATCCTATCATATTGGGCTTACTCATTGTCAGTAGTGTCGTCCTCAGCGCCTGCCAGAAAGAGCTTCCCAAGACCGAGGAAATTCCTTATGTCATGGTGGCCCAGCCGAGTGGTAACCATGTTGATCAAAAGAGTTATGCCGGGGATGTTCAGGCCAGACAGCAAACCGCTTTGGCCTTCCGTGTCGGGGGACAGGTGACCGAACGTTATGTTGAGGTCGGAGATCGGGTCAAAGTTGGACAGGTGCTGGCAAAACTGGATGTGAAAGATGCGCAATTGCAAATGAATGCGGCCAAGGCACAGTTACAAAGTGCACAGGCCGCTGCAAAAATTGCCGCAGAAGAATATCAGCGTTATCAGCAGTTGTTACCGGTCAATGCAGTGAGCCGTTCGCAATTTGATGCGGTCAAAAATCAGTATGAATCTGCTCAGGCAAGCTTGCAGCAGGCCCGTTCTAACTATGAAGTATCCTCCAACCAGACCGGTTATAACCAGCTGATCTCGAATAAAAACGGGGTGATTACCCAGCGTCAGATCGAGATTGGACAGGTGATTGCCGCAGGACAGGCCGCTTACCAGTTAGCCATTGATGGTGAACGCGAAGTGGTGTTTGGTGTACCTGAACAGGCGGTCAGCAGCATTAAAGTGGGGCAGCCCGCATGGGTCACCTTGTGGTCACAGCCAGATGCACGTTTTGCTGCCAGAGTGCGTGAGGTTTCGCCTGCAGCCGACCAGTCCCGGACCTTTACCGTCAAAGTGTCCTTACTGGAAGGACAGTCCAGTATTCAGCTGGGGCAAAGTGCGCGGGTGTTCTTTGTCGCACAGGACAATAATGTACTGAGTGTGCCTTTATCCAGTGTCACCGCCAATGATCAGCAAGCCTATGTCTGGGTGGTGAATAGCAATCAAACCATTCGTAAAGTCCCAGTGACCTTAGGCACTTACGGGCGTGATAGTGTACCTGTCCTTGCCGGCTTAAAAGCCACGGACTGGGTCGTGGTCGGTGGCGTACATTTGTTACGGGATCAGCAAAAAATTCATCCCGTCGATCGTGATAACCGCGATATTCAAGTTAAAACGGGAGGTTAAACATGAAATTTAACCTTTCAGAATGGGCACTCAAAAATAAGGGCATTATCCTTTATTTTATGCTGCTGCTCGGCATCGTCGGCATCATGTCCTATTCCAAACTGTCCCAGAGTGAAGACCCGCCCTTTACCTTTAAGGTGATGGTGGTACAGACCTACTGGCCTGGCGCGACAGCCAAAGAGGTCTCGACCCTGGTCACGGATCGAATTGAAAAAGAGTTGATGACCACGGGGCAGTATGACCGCATCATGGCCTATTCACGCCCAGGCGAGTCCCTGGTGACCTTTGTCGCCAAAGACAGCCTACCGTCCAGTGCCATTCCGGATGTCTGGTATAACGTGCGCAAAAAGGTCAATGATATTCGGACCCAGTTGCCAAGCGGTGTACAGGGACCATTCTTTAATGATGAATTTGGCGATACCTTCGGCAATATCTATGTACTGACTGGCAAAGACTTTGACTATGCGGTAATGAAAGAATATGCCGACCGTTTGCAACTGCAATTGCAACGGGTCAAAGATGTCAGCAAGGTTAATCTGGTCGGTCTACAAGACCAGAAAATCTGGATTGAACTGTCCAATACCAAGGCCGTGCAATTAGGTGTACCGGTCACCGCGATACAGGAGGCCATCCAGAAGCAAAACGATATGGCGGGTGCCGGTTTCTTTGAAACGGGCACGGATCGTATTCAAATCCGGGTCAGTGGACATTTACATAGTGTCGATGACCTGAAAAAAATGCCGTTACTGGTCGGTGACAGAACCATCCAACTAGGTGATGTTGCAGAGGTTTATCGTGGCTTTAGCGAACCTGCACAGCCACGCATGCGTTTTATGGGCGAGAACGGGATCGGGATTGCGGTGTCGATGCGTAAAGGTGGCGACATCATTGCGCTAGGTAAAAATCTCGAAACCGAATTTAACCGCCTGCAAAAAAACTTGCCTCTGGGCATGAAACTGCAAAAAGTGTCTGATCAACCTGTGGCGGTACAACGCAGTATTCAGGAATTCTTAAAAGTTCTGGCGGAAGCGGTGATCATCGTTTTACTGGTGAGTTTCTTCTCACTCGGTTTCCGTACCGGTTTGGTGGTGGCGCTGTCCATTCCACTGGTTTTAGCCATGACCTTTGCCGGCATGAACCTGTTCGATGTGGGGCTGCATAAGATTTCACTGGGCGCATTGATTCTGGCGCTCGGGTTGCTGGTCGACGACGCCATTATCGCGGTTGAAATGATGGCGATTAAGATGGAGCAGGGCTACAGTCGACTCAAAGCCGCAGGTTTTGCCTGGCAAACCACGGCTTTCCCGATGCTGACAGGCACCCTGATTACAGCTGCAGGTTTCTTACCGATTGCCACCGCTCAATCGGGGACAGGGGAATATACCCGTTCGATTTTCCAGGTGGTAACCATTGCCTTGATCGTGTCATGGATTGCCGCCGTGTTATTTGTGCCTTATCTGGGGGAGAAACTCCTGCCTGATTTCACCAAGCAGCAACAGCAAGCGGCATGGTATGTGCGCTTGTGGGCAAGATTGCGCAAGCAACCAGCGCCTATTGTGGAAGCGCATGGCCAACAGCATGATCCTTACCAATCCAAGTTTTATCAGTCTTTTCGCCGTGTGGTCGAAATCTGTATCACCTATCGCAAAACCGTGATTGCCGTGACCGTCGGGATTTTTGTGTTGTCGGTGGCGATGTTTAAGCTGGTGCCACAACAGTTCTTCCCGCCATCCAATCGTGCTGAAATTCTGGTGGACTTAAAACTGGAAGAAGGTGCCTCCCTGACCGCGACAGAACAAGCCGTACATAAAGTGGAACAATTCCTGTCGAAACAAAAAGGTATTGATAACTATGTGGCGTATGTCGGCACAGGTTCACCGCGTTTCTACTTGCCTTTGGATCAGCAACTGCCGCAAGCCAGCTTTGCCCAGTTTGTGGTGCTGGCCTCATCTTTAGATGATCGGGATGAAATCCGTCGTTCTCTAGACCAACAAATCAAGCAGCTGTTACCTCAAGTACGTACCCGGGTGTCGTTACTGGAAAATGGCCCACCTGTGGGTTATCCATTGCAATATCGTGTTTCGGGTGAAGATTTGGCAACGGTTCGGGCCGAGGCTCAGAAAGTTGCGAAAGTTCTGAGTGAAGACCCGAATACTACCAATGTGCATCTGGACTGGGGCGAGCCAAGCAAAATCATTGCGATTGACATTGATCAGGATCGTGCCCGTCAAATGGGGGTGTCCAGTGTCGATCTGGCCAATTTCCTCAATGCCTCGGTCACGGGCTCGGTGATGAATCAATATCGTGAAAAACGTGAGTTGATTGAAATCCGCTTGCGTGGCGATCAATCGGAACGGGTTGAAGTGGCTTCTCTGGCGAGCCTGGCGGTACCGACCAGTAAAGGCAGCACTGTGCCACTGGCGCAAATTGCCACAATCGAATCCCGCTTTGAAGAGGGTTTAATCTGGCATCGTAATCGTCTGCCAACTATTACCGTTCGCGCGGATATTCGCACGCATTTGCAACCTGCCACTGTGGTGCAACAGCTGGCAGACAAGATGCAGAGCTTACGTGCAGATCTGCCAAGCGGTTATTTACTGGAAGTAGGCGGCACAGTTGAGGAGTCGGCTAAGGGACAAAACTCGGTCAATGCCGGTATGCCTTTATTCCTGGCCGTGGTGATGACTTTATTAATGATTCAGCTACGCAGCATGTCACGCGCGACCATTGTCTTGCTGACCGCACCATTGGGTTTGATCGGGGTGGTGGCATTCTTGCTGCTGTTTAATAAACCTTTCGGTTTCGTGGCAATGCTCGGTACGATCGCATTATCAGGCATGATTATGCGTAACTCACTTATTTTGATTGATCAGATCGAGCAGGATATACAGGCGGGGCATGTGCCATGGGACGCGGTCATTGATGCCACCATGCGCCGTTTCCGCCCCATTGTCCTGACCGCACTGGCTGCGGTACTCGCGATGATCCCGTTATCTCGCAGTATTTTCTTTGGTCCGATGGCCGTTGCGATTATGGGCGGATTGATTGTTGCGACCTTATTAACCCTGTTTTTCCTGCCTGCACTTTATGCAGCATGGTTTAAGGTTAAAAAAACAACATAACTATCGTAATTATTTTGTGAATAAAGGTGCGAAATATTGAAAATTTCAATATAGTAGCACCTATATTTTAAGACCAAAAAATAATTGAATTTCATTGCATGACAAATTTTGCACAATGCTGTGAATGAGGTGATATAGAGCATGGGGCAAGACAATATTGAGCAGCATCGCCGCTATGTGGTGATTTCTTACGTGTTCATGTTTCTTGCATTATTTACAATCGTGTTTGCAGTGTTTGCCTACCTGTTAGCACGAAAAGTTGCGATTGTGGATAATGCTGAAGTATGGATACATGCGCATGCACTGTGGATTATGCGTAATGTGCTGTTATTTATCTTGATGGCCTTTTTTGCTGCCTTATGGTTTATTCCATTATTCTTTTTTGCGTGGGACAGCGCCCTCTGGGTGACTGCAATGACCGTTGCAGGTGTGGTCTTCAGTTCGATTGCCTGGTTATTTTTATTGAATGCATGGCTAAAAGGCATTGCTAAGTACTTTAAAAATAAAGCAGTTTTTTAATTTTAATGCTTTTTTATTGAATTAGACCTTGTAAATTTATCGTACAGCCCCTATTAAGGCTCTGTTGACTTTAGAAATAAAAAGTCGGCAGAGCCTATTTGTTTTTTTAGATTTGAATAAATTCCGTGAGGAGCATCGCCAACCATGGCTAAACGTGATTATTATGAGGTTTTAGGCGTTTCGAAAACCGCAAGTGATGATGAGATCAAGAAAGCCTATCGTAAGTTGGCGATGAAGTATCATCCAGACCGTAACCCTGACAACGCAGAAGCTGAAGAAAAGTTCAAAGAAGCGTCTGAAGCCTATGAAGTGCTGTCTGACGGCGAAAAGCGTAGCATGTATGACCGTGCTGGGCACAGTGCCTTTGAAGGTGGCTTCGGTGGTGCCGGTGGCGGCTTCGGCGGTTTTAGCGCAGAAGACATTTTCAGCCAGTTTGGTGATATTTTCGGCGGTGCGTTCGGTGGCGGTGGCCGTCAGCAACAACGCCAACGCCGTGGTTCAGACCTGCGCTATGTGATGGAACTGACGCTCGAAGAAGCGGTTAAAGGGGTGAAAAAAACCATTACCTTTACTGCGCCAGCACCATGTGAAACCTGTGATGGTAAAGGTTCTCAAAATCCGAATGATGTCGAAACCTGTCGTACCTGTCATGGTGCAGGCCAAGTGCGTATGCAACAAGGTTTCTTCTCGGTGCAGCAAACCTGTAGTACCTGTCGTGGTCAAGGTAAAATCATCAAGAACCCATGTAAGAGCTGTCATGGTTCAGGCGTTGCAGATCGTCAGCAAACACTTGAAGTGACCATTCCTGCAGGCGTGGACAATGGCGACCGCGTACGCTTAACCGGCAAAGGTGAAGCGATCCGTGATGGTCAGGCCGGTGATTTGTACGTTGAAGTCGTGGTACGTGAACACGAAGTCTTCCAGCGTGATGGTGCGGATCTCTATATGGACGTGCCAGTCAGCATTGCAGATGCGGCTTTAGGTAAAGAAATTGAAATCCCGACCTTAGAAGGCCGTGTTAGCTTGAAAATTCCTGAAGGTACACAAACGGGTAAACTGTTCCGCTTACGTGGCAAAGGCGTTCGTCCGGTACGTAGCAGCATGGTCGGTGATTTACTCTGCCGTATTGTGGTAGAAACGCCGGTGAACCTGAACAGTCGCCAACGTGAATTGCTGAAAGAGCTCCAAGCCTCTTTTGATGGGGATGGTCATGCTTCATCGCCAAAGAAAAAATCATTCTTTGATCGCCTGTTTGACTAATTGGCATTCATAAAAAAAACCTGCTGCGGCAGGTTTTTTTTATGGGAAATTTTTAGCGCAAGCACAGAGTTTTGCTATAGTAGCTGAATTGTTTAAATAAAAGACTGGGAAAAATTATGTCAACTTCTCCACGCATTGGGATCTTGGGTGCAGGCGGACGCATGGGGCGTATTCTGATTCAAGCGGTACAACAGGCAGGTTATCAGCTTGCAGCCGCAGTGGAACGTCCGGAAAGCAGTCTGGTGGGTGCAGATGCAGGTGAGCTTGCAGGGATTGGCAACATTGGCGTCAAGATCGTGGGAAGTTTGAGTGAAGTATTGAAAGACTGTGATGTGGTGATTGACTTCACTGCACCGGATGCCACTGAACAGCATTTGAAGCTGTGCCGTGAAGCGGGTGTGGCCATGGTGATCGGGACCACGGGGATGTCAGATCAACAAAAGGTATTCCTTGAAGAAACTGCAACCCATACCCCGGTCGTGTACGCTGCCAATTATTCAGTGGGGGTCAATGTTTCGATTAAATTACTGGAACTTGCAGCTAAAGTATTTGGCGATACGGTGGATATCGAAATCATTGAAGCGCATCATCGCCATAAAGTGGATGCACCGTCAGGTACTGCATTCATGATGGGTGAGGCGATTGCCGATACTTTAGGCCGTAACCTGAAAGAAGTGGCGGTATATGGCCGTGAAGGCTATACCGGCCCGCGTGACCGCCAGACTATTGGTTTTGAAACCATTCGTGGCGGTGATATCGTCGGTGAACATACGGTGATGTTTATTGGTGAAGGTGAACGTGTTGAAGTGACACATAAGGCCACCAACCGTATGAACTTCGCCTCAGGTGCGGTTCGTGCAGCAGCCTGGGTGGTTGGCCGTGAAGCGCGTAAATACGATATGAAAGATGTTTTGGGCTTTAACGAGATTGAAGTATAAAACGTTCCTTTTTGGTACTATAAAAGAGCTTGTTGAGCTTTCTTTCCGTCAGGAGTGAAACAAGCTCTCGCTATCATTAAAACAATCGAGCATGACATGAATAAAAAACATATCGTCCTTGCTACACTGCTCAGTATCAGCAGCTTTACCGTCAATGCAGCAGCTGATAAGGCCAAGCTGAGCTTACATCGTAATAATATCAAGGTCTGGACCTATCAGACCGAAAATAACCCGATTATCCAATATAAAGCAGAAACCACGTTCGACGTACCACTGGAACGTGCCGCTGCCGTAGTGTTGGACGTAGAGCGTACACCGCAATGGGTACCCTATGTCGGTAAGGCAAAAATGCTGTCGCGGGATGATAAAAAAGGCGAATTTACCTTGTACATGGTGCTGGATTTTCCTTTCCCCTTAAAAGACCGTGATGTGGTGATTAAGGGCAAAATGACCAAGAACGCGGATGGCAGTATCAGTATTAAAAACAATGCCATTCAGGATGATTATCCGGAACAGCCCGATGTGGTGCGTTTAAGCAAATATGCAGGTGACTGGACTTTCCAGACATTGGCCAGCAATAAGGTCAAAGTAACCACCAGTGGCTACGCTGATCCGGCAGGTTCGATTCCACTCAGTTTTGTGAATATGTTTGTACAGCAGCAACCTTATCAAATGCTGATGAAAATGAAAAAAGAAGTGCTCAATCCGATCTATGCGCAACCGAAGTTGCCCGAGTTATTGAAGTAATAAAAAAGCCTGATTGAATCAGGCTTTTTTATGTGGCTTATGCTTGCGGGCATTGTTTGAGTTGAGCTGCCGGTTTCTTGGCCAACTTGATCTGGATAAATACCAGAATTAAACCAATACCTGCCAGTACCGCACCGATCATGGAGACCGCTGTGTAGTTTAAGCCGAGACTTAAGACTGCGCCGCCTGCCGCTGCACCAATGGCATTGCCCAGATTAAAGGCGCCGATATTGACAGAAGATGCCAGTCCGGATGCTTCACGTGCAACCGACATCACACGCATTTGCAAAGGCGGTACAATCGCAAATGCTGCCGCACCCCAGATCACCAGACCAATGGCTGCCCCCAGTTGTGATTGCGCCAGGAATGGGAAAATCACCATCAAGCTGATCAGCAAGACCAGAAAACCAATCAGGGTTTTGTCGATCGACATATCTGCAAACTTACCGCCGAAATGGTTACCGATAGAGAAACCAATCCCGATCAAGACCAGCATCATCGTGATAAAGCTCGGTGAAGCATGGCTAAATTCAACCAGACTCGGCGCGATGTAGGTATACAAGGTAAACATGGCCGAAGCACCAAACACGGTGGTCAACAGCGCCAGCACCACAGGCAGGCGGGTCAGCACTTTCAGTTCCATTTTTACATTCGGTTTTTGACCGACAGAGCCTGCAGGCAGGGCTTTCCAGAGCGACAGCATGGTAATGATACCGAGTATAGAAATCGCCAGAAACGACATACGCCAGCCAATATTTTGTCCGACCCAGGTGGCGAGGGGTACACCACCAATATTGGCAATGGTCAGTCCCATAAACATGGTCGCTACCGCACTGGCCTGTTTATTGGCTGGCACCACACTGGCTGCCACCACCGATCCAATCCCGAAGAAGGCACCATGGTTAAGACTGGTCAGCAGACGAGCCCCCATTAAGCTCATATAGTTCGGTGCAAAGGCTGCGATCAGGTTGCCAAGGGTAAAAATTGCCATCAGTACAATCAATGCATTACGACGCGCAAAACCACCAAACCATAAGGTCATGATCGGCGCACCGAGCATCACGCCCAGTGCATAACCCGTGATCAGCATACCTGCACTTGGAATTGACACGCCCAGATCATTGGCAATATTGGGCAACAGTCCCATGGGAGAGAACTCAGTTGTCCCAATGGCAAATGCGCCAATGGCCAGTGCCAGCAACGGCAGGTTGATGCGGCTGCTCATGTTATTTGTCCCATTCAGGCGCAAATGGTTCAGGACTCACTTCTCGACCATTACGTTCTAGTTGAGCAATCAGCTGCATTTCCTCTGCACTTAAGGTTAAGTCTTGCGCTTTTAAGTTGCTGATCAGGTTTTCACGTTTTGTTGATGATGGGATCACCGCAAAACCATTTTGCAATGCCCACGCCAATGCGACTTGTGCCGTGGTTGCCTGATGCTGTGCAGCAATTTCAGCCAAAGTTGGATCATTCAACACTTTGCCATAAGCCAGGGTCATGTATGAGGTCACGTCAATGTTTTGTTCACGTAAGTAGTTCACCAGATTACGGTTTTGTAAATACGGGCTGAGCTCGATCTGGTTGGTGGCAATGTGTTCTACACCAATGCTGTCAATCGCTTGCTGGGTCAAGGCAATATTAAAGTTTGAGATCCCGATTTGTTTGGTCAAACCTTGTTGTTTCGCTTCCAGAAGTAGTTGCATCACGCTCGGAATCGACACACCCAGTGCTGGAGCCGGCCAGTGGATCAGGGTCAGATCGACGGCATCGGTACCAAGTTTTTGTAAGCTGTCTTTTAAGCTGGGAATAAATTTGTCTTCGGCAAAGTTATCAACCCAGATTTTTGTGGTTAAAAATAAATCCTGACGGGCAACACTACTTTCAGCAATGGCTTGGCCTACAGCCGCTTCATTTTCATAAATCTGTGCGGTATCAATGGCACGGTAACCCACATCAAGGGCTGTTTTAACGGAATTAATCACCGCTTGGTCTTGAAGACGGAAAGTACCTAAACCAAATTGAGGGATACGCATATTATTCACCTAATCTTGTCATGCTCGATTGAGCGTTTTCTGTTGATGGGTAGAATTTTGCAATAATTATTGTTGCTAAAAAATAGAGGAATTTGCAAAATATAGTTGACTAAATATCAATAATTGATGGATTCAATGAAATCAACCATTGAAGAATTACTCGCTTTTATGACCATTGTCGATACCGGTTCCTTTATTGCTGCCGCAGAAAAACTCGGACAGACGGCATCGGGGCTCAGCCGTTCGCTTAGCCGTTTGGAATCAAAGTTGGAAGTGACCTTGTTAGAACGGACCACGCGCAAATTAAAACTAACACAAGAAGGGCAACAATTCCTGAATCATGCCCGTAAAATCTTAAGTGACTTAAACGCAGCAGAAGAGGCGTTGCAAAAATCCGATCAAGATACTTCCGGGCTCATCCGGATTGATTCGGCCACACCTTTTATTTTGCATGTAATTGCACCTCTGATGCATTTGTTTCGCCAGCGCTATCCCAATATCGACATTGAGCTGAGCAATAATGATCAGGTGATTGACTTGTTACAGCACAAAGCCGATGTGGCTTTCCGCTTTGGTGAACTGCATGACTCCAGCCTACACGCTAAACTGGTGTGCAAAAGTCGTCTTTATATTGTCGCTAGCCCCCATTATTTAGCCACCCTATCAGAACCGCCAACCCTAAATACATTAGCCCAGCATGATTTGATCGGTTTTACCAAACCCTTGCATTTGAACACTTGGCCGTTAAAAACCAAGGATCATTATTTTACTGCGCAACCCACGATCAAGGCATCAAACGGAGAGACAGTACGTCAGCTGGCGATCCGGGGACATGGGATTACCTGTTTGTCTGAATTCATGGTATGGCAAGACCTAGAGAAGGGCTTATTAGTGCCTTTGTTTGAAGAGCAGATCGAACATTCTTATCAACGCATCCATGCGGTGTATTATCAGCAAGAACACTTGCCAAAACGTATCCGTTTATTTATTGAGTTTTTGACTGAGCAATTAAGTCAGGGCTTCTCGGTTTGCCAATAGCATCATTTTGAAGCTGCACATTCAGGACCGGAATGGACGGACCTGTTTTCGGCAGGACAGACACCACAATATGTTGCTGTTGTAGCTTGCATTCCAGTTCTAGCGTTGGCAATAAGTTACTGGCTAGCATGACCCCATTTTCATTGGGTTTTTTATAGGTCATCTTGATGATACGACTCTCTGCAGTGGCTGCGCCTTTTTCCATTTTCCATAACTCATAAGTCGGTTGATTCTGCAGGCGTAAGTAACCTTCCGAGAGTGACTTACACACCTGTTGTTGTGGGTAGGTGGCTTGGTCGCTGAGTTCACAGCCGCTCAGTAAAATTATGCCGAATATAAATAAGATATTATTTTTCATTGGTTTATCCTGTGGCAGTTGATTTTTATAGCTTAACGGTGTTGTATAAACCAATACAGATACAGAAATTTATAAAAAAGCAGTACAGAGATGACCTTCCAATATCAACGTCTGGCAGAACAGCTGGCGCATAAGATCTATCAACATGAATTACAGCCCCAACAGAAGCTGAGTTCTTTAAGGGAATTTGCTCGTCAGCACAGTATTAGCCTGAGTACGGCGCAACAATGCTATGAGTTGCTGGAAGCCAAAGGGTTGATCTATGTCAAAGCAAAATCGGGTTATTTTGTCAGTTCGAGACAATATCAAAGTCCCGTACCAGACAGTCCTGGTTTTGAGTCGATGAGTCGGCAGGTTTCAAATTTAGACCTGCAGAATCAGATCCAAACCGCTTCGATCCAGAACCATTTAACCCCTTTGGGTGCCATTCAGCTATCTCCCCATCTGATTCCAGTCGAGGGCTTGCGCCGTTCCTTGCAACGTGCGCTAAAACACTGCCAGCCGGAAGATTTTCTGTATTGCAATAAACAGGGACACCAGCAACTGCGACAGGCATTATCGGATCATTGGCGTGAAGATGGTATCTATGTTGCCACGGACGATATTTTTATTAGCAATGGCTGCATGCCCGCGTTGTCGCTGTTGATTCAGCAGATCACCAAGCAAGGCGATAGCATTCTGATTCCAACGCCTACCTTTAACGGGCAGTTGCAAATGCTGGCCAGTTTGAAACGCCAGATTATCGAAATTCCAGCCGACCATCGTGGCATTGATCTGGAACGTTTAGAACATTTTATGCAACAGGGCAGTGCCAAACTGTGTTTGATGACCGCCAATTTTCAGAATCCATTGGGCTATTGCCTCAGCAATCAGCAGAAGCAGCACATCGCCAAGCTGGCTAAGCAGTATGAGTGTTTTATTCTAGAAGATGATATTTATGGAGAATGCAGTTTCCAGAAGGAGCGACCTTTACCCATCCGTTACTGGGATCAGGATGGCTATGTGATCTGGTGTGGCTCGGTGTCTAAATCCTTATCAGCGGCTTATCGTGTTGGCTGGTTCTGTTTAGGTCAGCAATTACAATATTTAAGACCACGTTTATTGGCCAATAATATCGGGGTAAATACCCCTTTACAGTTGGGGCTGGCTGATTTTATTTATAGCCGGGGTTATCGGGAGCATCTCGATCAACTGAGACCTAAACTCATGCAACAGGTGCAACAGTATCGGGCATTTATTCTAGAGGCATTTCAGGGAATTCCGATTGCCTTGAGCCAGTCACAGGGCGGTTATGCCTTATGGCTACAACTTCCGGCAAGCATTACCGGTCTGCAACTGTATTATCTGGCGCAAGCGCAGGGCATTAATATCGTGCCGGGGGAAGTGTTTGGCGAAGACCGACGCTATCAGCATTTTCTGCGTTTAAATGCAGGCCATGCCTTAACCGAAGAAATCCGCCAAGCGATACAGCAATTGGCGGACTGGACGCGTAAAAGCCTGAACTAGTTGAAGTCTGCTTTTAGAACGATGCGATAACGTGCCTGACCTGAGTGCAGTCGCTCAATTGCCTCATTCAGCTGCGACATCGGGTAGAGTTCAATCTGTGGGGCAATATTTTTGCGTGCGGCAAACTGTAACAGCTGGCGCAGTGCCAAAGGGGAACCCGTAGGTGAGGAGGTGACTGACTTGGCACCATTCATCAGGGTTCCAACCGAGACAGGGATCGGTTCTAAAGTCACCCCCAAGAAATGTAAACTGCCATTCGCTGCAAGCGTACTCAGGTAGGCTTGCCAATTCAGCGTTACATTCACGGTACTGAGCAAGAGATCAAACTTGCCGCGTTGTGCCTTGATTGCCTGGGCATCACGACTATTCACCACATGATCTGCGCCCATGGCTTTAAGCTCTTCGGTCTTGTCCGGACTCGAGCTAAAAGCCGTAATTTCACAGCCCCAGGCCTTGAGTAACTTAATCGCCATGTGACCTAAGCCACCAATCCCAATCACCCCGACATGATGGGTGGCTTGAATTTTATGTTTCAATAACGGATCAAATACGGTAATCCCGCCACAGAGCAGTGGTCCGGCACTTTCCGGATCCAAATCTTCTGGTAGCGGAATCACCCATTGCCAGCCAGCGCGGACTTTATCGGCAAAGCCTCCGGCATGTCCGACGATGGTTGAAATCTTTTCACCGGTACAGAGCACCTGATTGCCGCCAATACAGGGATCACAGGCCTGACAGGTTTCAGCGGTCCAGCCAATCCCGACACGTTGGCCGATCTGTAAACCCTTGGCTTCGGAACCGAGTGCGATGATAGTGCCGATAATTTCATGGCCTGCGACAACCGGATACACCGATGAGCGCCATTCATTATCAATTACGGAAAGATCGGAATGACACAGACCACAGTACTCAACTTTGACTTCCACCTGATGCGCCTGTAACTCGCCTGCATCAAATTGATAAGGTACTAACTGCTCGCCCGCCTGCATGGCGGCATAAGCACGAATCTGGTTATTGCTCATTTGGGGAACTCCTGTTGAAGGAAAATTTATGCTTTATGATTATTTAAAATGGCAATGATTTTCATGGTCATTGACCATACCAACCGCTTGCATAAAGGCATAGCAGGTGGTCGGGCCGACAAATTTAAAACCATGCTTTTTGAGGGTTTTGGAGAGTTTCTGGCTGGTTTCAGTCTGTGCAGGTGCTTCGCGATAATTGATGACATCATTATGTTCAGTTTGCTGATCCACAAAGCTCCATAGCCAGGCCGGAACATCGCTGACTTGATCTTTAAGCTTGAGCCAGGCAATGGCATTGTCGCGAATCGCTTTCAGCTTGCCAATATGACGGATTAAACCACTATCACTGAGCTTGAGCTGTAGTTGCTCATCGCTCAGTGCTGCAATTTCGGTAAGCGGATGGTCGAAGAAATGGGTGCGGTAATGTTCACGTTTTTTTAGCACCGTGATCCAGGACAGGCCAGCTTGCTGACCTTCCAGGCAAAGCATTTCAAACAGGTGTGCTTCATCGTGTTGGGGCTTACCCCATTCCTGATCATGGTAGGCCATATATAGCGGATCATCGGAGCACCAGCCACAGCGTTGAGTTGACATATTGGATGCTCCTTATTGTTATGGGGACGAATAATTAAAGTTTGAATGCCACCCATTCATTTGGGCGTGTATCCCAATAATACAGTTCTGCGCTGCTTAAATCAGCAAATTTAAGCCAAAAGTCTTTGCCGGATTTATCCGCAAAACCGGTACTGATCAGCAGGGCATCCTCACTGATTTCCATGATCCAGCCTTGATAGCTGGTGCCATTGATGATGATCTTTTGCTGATTGCCTGACTCTGCAAACTCAACCAGACGTTCAATCAATGCTTCTGACATTGTATGTTCCTAACGTAAATACGGGTATGGATTGACTGCTCCACGCCCTTTGCCATTCAAATAAATACCATAGTGTAAATGTGGAGCGGTATAACGCGCATTACCGGTATTACCCACATAACCGATCAGATCGCCCTTGCGAACGTAATCCCCGACATTGAGCCCACGCTTGTGGCCGTTGAGGTGGGCATAATAATGCCACGAACCTGCTGGACCCATGATCCAGATGACCTTGCCACCTAAATTATTATTACGTAAATCAGCAACTAAGCCTTCAGTTGCACTATACACTTTGGTGCCGCGCTCTGCCATGATATCAATGCCTTCATGGTTACGACCCTGACTGCGGGCAGCGCCCCAGGTGTCCCGTAATTCATTGCGGCTGACACCTTTGACCGGAACAGGCAAGCGGCTATCCAGTCGCATGTTTTTTAGTTTATTGACCTGTACATTCGGTAACGGTGTCGCTTTCTTTGGTGCTGTGGCACAGGCTGAAAGTAAAATAATCAACACACCCAGCAACGTATAAGAAATCGGATGGCGCACAAAAACTCCTTATCTTTTGAGATCCAGCAGGAAGGAAATTTAAGCTTTTTGCTTTGCTGTAATCAGTTTCTTCATCGCCGTAGGAACCCCTCTGGCAATAGCGGCCTCAGGACTCAGCCAAACGCCATTCAGTTCAATACTGAGCTGTTCTTTTTGATCGTGTTCCACGTGGAACATCCGCTCATTCAGTAACCAGGTAAAATGGGTAAAGCTATGGCTAATCTGCAACGATGATACTTGAGCTTGCAATTTAAAGTGCTGCTCAATCTGTTGTAATTCGGTTGCTTGCTCAATGATCGGCAGGCAGTATAAGCCGCCCCAGAGTCCATGGGCTTCCCGTTGTTGCCACAGCCATTCATCACCTGACTGAATCACTAATAGATTCGCTGTCCTGACCGGAACCGGTTTCTTGGCTTTTTTAAATGGCAGTTCTTGTTCTAAGCCTTGTTGATAGGCCTGACAGTGTTGCTGCATCGGGCAATATAAACACAACGGTTTTTTCGGCGTACATATGGTCGCCCCCAGATCCATGATCGCCTGCGTGTAATCATGGTTGCGTTCTTTTGGACAAAGTTCTTCTGCAATCTGCCAGAGGGTCCGTTCGTGTTGCGGTTTGGATAGATCATCTTCAATGGCAAAAAAACGGGCTAGAACGCGTTTAACATTACCATCCATAATCACGCCGTACTGGCGTAAACCGAGCGACATCAGCGCTCCAGCGGTTGAGCGGCCAATGCCGGGTAATTCTATCCATTGTTCGAGTGTTTCTGGAAATTTACCTTGCTGGCTGACAATGCCTGCAGCTTTATGCAGATTGCGTGCACGGGCATAGTAACCGAGTCCTGCCCAATAGGGTGCGACATCATCCCAACTGGCCTGTCCCAGATCTTTGACAGTTGGAAAGCGTTCAATAAAACGGTCGAAATATTGCAGTACCGTTTTGACCTGGGTCTGTTGCAGCATGATTTCTGAGACCCAGACCTTGTAAGGATCGTCGGCGATTTGCCAAGGTAAGTCATGGCGACCGTGTTGGTCGAACCAGTGAAGCAGGGCATCAGAAAATGAGAAATCAGGCATGAATCAGGTCAGTAAAAAGCAGGGCTGTAGTATAGCGGAAATGCGGCTTTTTGCGGCGTTAAAATTCTGTTGAAACATAAACAGGGTATAGATCGCAAAGTATTTCAAACTTGTATTAAATTTCAGTCGTTATTTGTTTTTGGGTAGGCGGCATGGATGTCCCCCGTTGAGCTGTACTATCGGGAAGGTAGCATCAGCTCAATAGAGGATTTTTGTCTACCTTGCGGAGTATATTCCTCACCTATGAAAAGTAAGTCATCGAAGACATATGCTGAAATTCGATCAGAACTCGGTACGACTCTGTAATGCAGTCCAACAGTCGGCATCCATGCCGTCTTGGCACGAGCTTAAATATCAGGAGGATGTTGACTGGGATTGACGTTTTGAAAAATCATTTACCGATTATTTCAAATGTTTATCCAACAGCTCATACATTGCTTCAAGCCCTTGACGCTCTGCTTCTGCGTTATAACCCAAGTCAACATTGTTGGCTTTGGCGCGTTCATCCGCAAGCGGGTTACTGAAACCATGCTTGGCATCTTCAAAAATAATCACTTCATGGTCGACTTCAGCATCATGCATTTCCTGACGGAAGCTGGCCACATCGTCCAAAGTAACCATACTGTCCAGTTCACCATGCAGGACTAAAATCTCGGCCTTGACCTTGCCTTTTTCAGCCGGTGCTTTCGGGCTTAAGACTGCGTGAAAGGTCGCAACTGCTTCGATTTCTGCGCCTGAACGAGCCAGATCCAGCACCACCTTGCCACCATAACAGAAACCAATGGCCGCCAGTTTTGTAGCATTGACTTCCGGTTGAGTGACTAAGGTCTGTAGACCTGCCTGTGCACGCTCTACAATGGTCTCTGGCTGTTCAAAGGTCTGGTTCATCCACGCCGATGCTTCCGGTACAGCTGTCGTGACTTTCTTATCGCCATACATATCAATCGCGAGCGCGGCAAAACCATGCGCTGCCAGCTCACGTGCGCGCTGTTCGGTATATTCATTACGGCCCCACCATTCAGGTGCAACAATCACCCCGGCAACAGCCTGATCAGTGACGGGTGATGCGAAATAACCAACCAAGCGTTGGCCGTCTGGAGCGGTATATTCAATTTCACGGGTATTGATCGAAAAGCTCATACGATAATCCTGATCTGTATTGTGAGAATGCATTGATTAAAACATAAAAAAGCTCAATTGGAGATATGGTCAAACAACAGATGCCGCGGTTTGGATTTTGCTCAGGCATAAAAAAAGAAGAATACGGAGATTCTTCTTTTTTTATTTTAGGGGTTAAATCCTTAGACTTTACCTCGTGATATAAAGCCGACAATGGCTAGAATCACCGCTACAACCAGCAAGATTACAGCGAAATCTTTCGATAAACCGGCAACACCACCAAAACCTAATAAGCTGGCAATGAGTGCGATTACAGCAAAAATAATGGCCCAACGGAACATGTCGTGTTCTCCTAATTTTTCGTTATGAATCTAATATAGCGTGGGTTTTTTGAACAAAATGTGGTGTTTCTGTGGTTCAAATGTTTAATACTTAAAGAAATGTTAAGTGAAAAAAACAGATTGAAAGAAAGAGATGGGGTAGCAATGCTATAATCATAAACTCGCTTGAAATAGAAACAACTGGTATGTCCGTCGAACTGCGCCCTAACTTCTGGAAACAATATTCGCTTGATCTGCTTAATCAGGCGGAATGGGAAGCATTGTGTGATGGCTGTGGTTTATGCTGTCTGGTCAAACTGGAAGATGAAGAGACTGCCGAAGTTGCCTATACCAAAGTGTCATGCAAGTTACTGGATTGTAAAACCGCGCGTTGCTCGGATTATCCTAACCGTCAGCAGCAAGTACCGGATTGTATCCAGCTTACCCCAGAGCGGCTCACCACGATTTCATGGTTACCGCCGAGCTGTGCCTACCGTCGCCTGAGTGAAGGCAAGAATTTGCCCTCATGGCATTATTTAAATACCGGTTCGCGTCAAAGCGTGATACGGGCCAAGAAATCTGCCGCGGGACGTTGTATCTCCGAAAGCGAGATCGATGAAGAGCAGATCGAAGACTATGTCGTGCGTTGGGTGCGCTAACGGCATATTGAACCCGATGTTCAAAATCTGCTTTGCATAAAACAACATTTTTACAGTATTTTGATGGGCATATCTCCGTAAGATGAGTCTTATAACGAGGGAGATAAGCAATGAATAAAGTATTGATAACACCTTTGATATGTAGCAGCTTTTTATTTTTGTTGGCCTGCGGTCCGAACAATACCAATTCCAAAATCCCTGATCAAAATGCTGAGCAGCAGAACTCGTCCACTACCGCACAGCAGAGATACCGCACCGAGACGGTGGCTTCATTTAATGAGCCTTGGGCAATCGCCAGTTTGCCTGATCAGCGTTTGCTGATTACCGAGCGCAAAGGACAACTAAAATTATTTGATCCGAAAACCAAGACCAGCCTGAATGTTTCAGGTGTTCCGGCGGTGAGTTATGGCGGGCAGGGTGGTCTTGGCGATGTGATATTGCATCCTGATTTTCAGAAAAATCACTGGCTCTATTTGAGTTATGCCAGCAAGGGACAAGGTGGATACGGCGCGGAGATTGCACGTGCCAAACTGGATTTATCCAACCCGCAGCAGCCTAAACTGACCGAGGTAAAAACCATCTGGCAGCAAGTACCGAAGGTTTCGGGACAAGGGCACTATGGCCATCGCATGCTGTTTGGTTCAGATGGAAAGTTGTGGGTCAGTTCAGGGGAGCGCCAGAAGTTTGATCCAGCTCAGGATCTAAAAACTAATCTTGGTAAAGTATTGCGCCTGAACGATGATGGCACCCCTGTGGCTGGTAATCCATTTCAGCAGCAAGGTGGCGTCACGGCAGAAATCTGGTCACTGGGTCACCGGAATCCACTCGGCATGGCCTTTGATGAAAACGGACAGCTCTGGGTGGTCGAAATGGGACCTAAAGGTGGTGATGAGCTGAATCTGATCCTGAAAGGGGCCAACTATGGATATCCGAAAGTCTCCAATGGCGATCATTATTCAGGCTTACCTATTCCTGATCACAGTACCCGTCCCGAGTTTAAAGTACCGGCAATTGACTGGACACCCGTGATTTCACCGTCCAGCCTGATCATTTATTCAGGTCAGCAGTTCCCCTTATGGCAACATAAGGCACTTATCGGTGGATTATCTTCCAAAGCGATTGTGGTGGTGGACCTGAAAGCTCAACCGGTGCAAGAGATACAGCGACTGGAGATGAAACAGCGGATTCGTGGTTTGCATCAGGCTCAAGATGGTTCGATCTGGGTCATTGAAGATGGTCCACAGGCCAAGTTACTTAAACTCAGCGCTTCTTAACGATTAACTTAAAGTGAAATGATCCATGCTAAATTCAAAACGTCTCTCTGGACCTGTAAAACAATTGCTTTTACTTGCAGGACTACTATCTGGCAGTACGCCACTTTGGGCACAACAGTTATCCGAGCAGCAGGTTCAGGCGATCGTTGATCAGCAATTCAAACCGCTTTTACAGCAATACAAAATCCCGGGAATGGCTGTTGGGATCACCCTGAATGGACAACATTATTTTGTCAATTATGGGGTGGCTTCCAGACAGAGCCAGCAACCCATCCGCAACAGTACCTTATTTGAACTTGGCTCGGTGAGTAAGACTTTTAATGCAACCCTGGCAGGCTATGCGCAGGCACAAGGCAAACTGTCATGGTCTGACCATCCTGCCAAATATTTCCCTGAATTGAAAAATAGTGCAGTGAATCGTGCCACCTTATTGAATCTGGGCACTTATACTGCGGGCGGTTTTCCGTTGCAGTTCCCGGATGAGGTGGTTCAGCAACAGGAGATGATCAAGTATTTTCAGGCATGGCAGCCGAAGACCACCGTTGGCGCTGCGCGTCAATATTCCAACCCAAGTATCGGCTTGATGGGCTATGTCACAGCCTTGGCATTGAAAAAGCCCTATACTGAATTGCTGGAAAAAACACTTTTCCCTCAGTTAGGTCTGAAACAAAGTTTCGTTCAGGTGCCTGAGCAGCAAATGCCGAACTATGCATGGGGGTATAAGGCGGATCAGGCCATGCGTGTATCGCCTGGAATGTTTGATGCTGAAGCCTATGGTGTGAAAAGTAGCAGCGCGGACATGCTGAAATTTCTGGATGCACAAATCAGTCCGCAACAGTTGCAGCAGCCACTGCGGAAAGCCATTGAAAATACCCATGTCGGCTACTTTAAAGTCGGCGCGATGACACAGGGTCTGGGTTGGGAGCAATATGCCTATCCGGCGAAATTGGAAACCCTGTTACAGGGTAATTCCAGCAAAATGGCCTTAGAAAGCCATGCAGTGACGCCCATCGCGCAGCCAAAAATTGCTCCAGCAGCGACCTTCTTCAATAAAACCGGTGCGACCAATGGATTTGGTGCCTATGCCGCCTTTATTCCACAACAAAAGATCGGCATCGTGATGTTGGCCAATACCAATTTCCCGAATGAAGAACGGATTAAAGCCAGCTACCACGTGATCCAGCAACTGCTTCAGCACAACAGTGCGCAATAGAATGACGCAGTGAGTGCAGATTCAAATTGTAGATTTGTGTCAGACACAATAGACTAGGATAAAACAGCATAAAGCCATTGATGATGTCAGATACGCATATTCCTTTACCTGAACGTTTACGTCCTCGTGATTTGTCAGAAATTATCGGGCAGGATCATTTATTGGGCGACAACGCACCTTTACGTCAAATGATTGATCAGGGGCATTTGCCTTCGATTATCTTCTGGGGACCGCCTGGGGTAGGAAAAACCACGATCGCATTATTACTGGCGCAAGCGGTGGACCGTCCTTTTGTGAGTCTGTCTGCGCTGAATACGGGCGTGAAAGAGCTTCGGGAAGTGATTGCCGAAAGCGGTGATCTGTTGACGCCTGTGGTATTTATTGACGAAATACATCGCTTCAACAAGTCGCAGCAAGATGCCTTACTCAATGCTGTTGAGAAAGGCAAAATCACCTTGATCGGTGCAACCACGGAGAATCCTTCCTTCGAAGTAAACAGTGCGTTGTTGTCGCGCTGTCAGGTCTATACCCTGAACAGCCTGGATGCAGATGCCATTCAAACCTTGCTGAATAAAGCGATTCAAACGGATAAGTTTTTAAAAGAACGTTTTATTCATATCGAAGAATATGATGCATTGATTCAATTCGCAGCGGGTGACGCGCGCAAGGCACTGAATCTGATTGACCTGATCGCCAGTACTTTTGAACCTGACGTGGAAAATATGGTCACCAATGCGATTGTGGTCAAAGTGGCGCAGCAAAATATTGCCCGCTATGACAAATCCGGTGAGCAGCATTACGATCTGGTGTCGGCATTTATCAAATCTATTCGCGGGAGTGATCCGGATGCAACATTGTACTGGATGGCCCGTATGCTGAAAGGCGGTGAAGACCCGGTGTTTATCGCACGTCGGATGTTGATTGCTGCATCGGAAGATATTGGTAACTCTAATCCTAATGCCTTGTTGCTGGCGGGAGAATGTTTCCGTTCAGTACAGGCGGTGGGCATGCCGGAAGCGCGGATTATTTTGGGCCAATGCGCTGTTTATCTGGCGACCAGTCCGAAAAGTAATAGTACTTATCTGGCGATTAACCGTGCCTTGGAGCTGGCCGAAAAAACGGCGAACTTGCCTGTGCCTTTACATCTGCGCAATGCACCGACCAAGTTGATGAAACAGCAGGGCTATGGCGTCGATTATCTCTACCCACATAATTATCCTGAACATTTTGTATTACAGGAATATTTGCCACCTGAGCTACGTGGTACCAAGCTGTATGAGCGTGCCCTGAATAAGCGTGAAGTTGAAGGCGAGCGTTTACAGCAGCGCCGTTGGCAGCAGCAAGATCAGCAACAATAAATTATCTCTAGTTTTATAGCGCTGGATGGTCACAGCTTTGGCGATCCAGTGCCGCATTACATCAATTTCATTTATTCATAAAAACCGCTACATCTCTCACATTCTTTTTGGCTTATCGTGGTTTTAAAGAGCATAGCGAGACGGCAGATGAGTAGCAGAACAATCAATATTTACGGCGCGCGGCAAAATAATCTTAAAAATATTTCATTGAAAATTCCCAAAAACAAAATCGTTGTATTCACGGGTGTTTCAGGTTCAGGTAAATCTTCACTGGTTTTTGAGACCATTGGTGCCGAAGCACAACGCCAAATCAATGAAACACAGGACAGTTTTGTGCGCAACCGCTTGCAGCATTTTGGGGTGGCGGATGTCGATAAAATTGAAAATCTGAATGTTCCCGTGATCATCAACCAGAAGCCGTTGACCGGAAATATCCGCTCAACCATCGCCACCATTACCGATATATATGCCAATTTAAGATTATTGTTTTCACGCATGGGCGAGCCTTTTGTGGGCTATTCGCATGTTTTTTCGTTCAATCATCCCAATGGCATGTGCCCGCAATGTGAGGGGATTGGTCTGGAGCAGTCCATTGATATCTATAAAATTCTGGATCTGGACAAATCTCTGAATGAAGGCCCCATCGACTTTCCCACCTATCAGCCACATGCCTGGCGCTGGACCCGTTATGCCGACTCGGGCTATTTTGATCTAGATAAAAAGCTTAAGGATTATGATGCGGAAGAGTGGGAGCTTTTCTTACATGCAGCGCAGCATAAACCGCCCCATCCTCGCCAAGACTGGAGAAAAACCGCTTTATATGAAGGCCTGATCCCACGGTTTGAGCGCAATTTTCTAAAAGGCGAAGCCCAAGAGCGCAACCGTTATCGCCATATTCTGGACAAGGTCATTATTGTCAAAAAATGCAGTCTCTGTCAGGGACAACGTCTGAATCAGACTTCGCTGAGCTGTAAAATACAGGATAAAAATATTTCCGACTGCACTGCCTTGTCGGTGGGTAAGTTGCTGAATTTTATAGATTCAATCGAGAATGAAAAGCTGGAGACGGTATTACATGAGATTCGCAATAAACTGCATTATCTAAATCTGGTTGGGCTGAGTTATCTAACGCTAGATCGGGTCAGTAATACTTTATCGGGTGGCGAGTCGCAACGGATCAAAATGGTCAAGCATCTAGGTAATAGTCTGGTCGATCTGCTCTATATTTTCGATGAACCCAGCATTGGCCTGCATCCTAAAGATCTGGAAAATATTATCCAGATCATTCAAAAAATCAGGGACAAGGGCAATAGTGTGCTGTTGGTGGAACATGACCCAGACCTGATCCGGATTGCGGATCATGTGATTGATATGGGACCTTTTTCCGGAAAAAACGGGGGTGAGGTGATTTATCAGGGCAGTTTTGACGATCTGAAAAACTCTTCGGGTTTAACCGGACAGTTTTTCCAGCGCCCCAATCACTATAAACAGGTCCCACGCAGCAGTCCGGAAAAAATGACCATAAAAAATGCGCGGCTCTTTAACCTGAAGAATATTCGTGTCGATATTCCCAAGCATTGTCTGACTGTGGTAACGGGCGTTGCGGGCTCAGGTAAAAGTACACTGATGAGCAAAGTATTACCGCAACAATATCCGGAAGCCAAAATCATTGATCAATCCGCCATAACTGCAACGATCCGGTCAAATTTACTGACTTATCTGGACCTGCTGGATAGCATTCGCCAGTTATATGCGCAACAGAATAAGGTCAGCGCGAAACTGTTTAGTTTTAACAGTGAAGGGGCCTGTCCGCAGTGTAAAGGTTCAGGGATTGAGAAAATTGAGCTGGCCTTTCTGGATGATGTCGAAATGGTCTGTGAGGTCTGTCATGGCTCAGGCTATGCAGCGCAAGTCCTCAACTATCTTTATAAAGACAAGAACATTGCCGATGCTTTAAAAATGACGGTGGCAGAGGCGTATGAATTTTTTGAAGAAGCCAAATTAAAGCAACAATTCAGGACCTTGATGGATTTAGGATTGGACTATATTGCTATCGGGCAACGCCTGAATAGCTTTTCCGGTGGCGAGCGACAACGCCTGAAACTTAGCCGTGAGCTTAACCAGACCGATAATATTTTTGTAGTGGACGAGCCGAGTACAGGTTTGCATCCGTCTGATACGGTTAAACTGATCCAGCTGCTAAATCGCATCGTTGATCAGGGCAACACGGTTATCGTGATTGAGCATAATCTGGAAATCATGACTCAGGCAGACTGGATTATTGATATTGGCCCATTGGCAGGTGAACAGGGCGGAGCACTGATGTTTGCCGGTCCTGTGAGCCAGTTATTAGAACATACCGAATCTTATACGGCGCATTATTTAAGAGATTATTTAAATCGCTAATAGAAAAAGATGGCAGGCTCTACCAGCAAGTCAGGCTCATGTCATGACTTGGTATCGAGCATGATATTTTTGTAAGCGGCCACTAGACACTCTGGATAAAAGGTCGCATCATCCCCGCTTATCAAGGATGATCAAGCTTCAGCATGACCACAAACAAAATTAATGCAGCGGAAAGTATCCGGGGCTTGGCATGTCTCGCCGTTGTGTTGTCACATTTGTCTTTAACCTTCTTTCCCCAGATGCATAATTTTGGCTGGAGCAAGGTTCCCGGATATCCTGTTTTTGCACAATTACATCATTCTCCCTTGGCCTTCTTCTATTCAGGCACCGGTGCGGTTTTTGTCTTCTTTGTCTTAAGCGGCTTTGTCTTGGCCTTGTCCAGTTTTAAAAAACAGAATACCGCCATTCAGCTGAAAAAGTCACTGATCAAGCGTTATCCGCGTTTGGCCATCCCGGCATTTGTCTCTTGTATCCTCGCCTATCTGGTGTGTTTTGTACCTGTGGATGTGTCGCATGTTTCAGAATGGGGGGCTGCTTTAGCCAATCCTCATCCTCAGCTGACCACGGCACTTTATGAGGGCAGTATCGGTGCATTTCTGTTTGGAGATTCAAGCTACAACTGGGTGTTGTGGACCATGCAAATTGAATTGCTTGGCTCATTGGTGATTTATCTGGCCAGTTTCCTATATGGCAAACAGCCGATTTTATCTGGCCTCTTTTTGCTCCTCAGTGTTGCAGCCGCTTCCATGATTTCGCAAACCGTATTGCTTGGCATACTCAGCTTTATTTTGGGAATGGGGCTATTTCTGTACGCGGCAGAGTTAAGCACCGCTATATCTATACTGTTGTTCTTGTTAGGACTGTATTTTTGCGGGGCACATAATAGTAGCTTGAGCTATCAGTTGTTTAGATCATTTCTGGGCGAACAGACCTACGATTATCTGAATTTTCTTGGTGGCTTTCTGGTAGTGTATGCCGTGTTAAGAGGCAAATGGCTGGCCCAGTGTTTTGATCGACGTGCCTTGGTGTTTCTGGGAAAAGTGTCTTTTTCAATTTATCTGATTCACTTGGCGATCCTGTATGCCCTGGGGATTCCATTCTTTAATCTTTTGCATGTGCAGCTGGCGTTCTCTTATTTCAATGCAGGATTGTTGGCGAGCCTGTTTACGATGTTGGTCAGTATCGTGCTGGCGCAGTTGTATAGCCGTTATATTGATGATGCCGCGATTAAGCTATCGAACAAACTGGCGAAATTATTTTAGTCTTTAGGATAAGATCAGATTCTGTGCTGTAGCGCTTAAAAAGTTGAACAAACATTACAAAAATAATCAGTGAATGCTTTCTATTCGGCACAGAATCAGTTTTAATCAGAAAAGGCATAATAAAAATATGGGTTTAAAATATGAACCGTCACCATCTACGTCAATGTGCATGGGTCACTTCTTTTTCAATTGTTCTATCAGGCTGCGCAACGTCATCCATCCCCGTCAGTTCCAGCGAAAAACTGTTTTATGGTGGGCCGATTCTGACCATGTCGGGCAATACGCCTGAATATGCAGAAGCGCTGTTAGTGAAAGATGGAAAAATCCGTTTTGTGGGTGCAAAGCAGCAGGCTGAACGCTTGGCAGATAAAACTGTTCAAACCATTGATCTCAAAAATAAAACTTTATTGCCCAGCTTTATTGATGCGCATAGCCATGTGAACATGGTCGGTTTTCACCAGATGGTGGCCAATCTATATCCGCAACCTGATGGACAGGTCTCGGATATCAATTCACTGGTGAATGTGTTGAATCAATGGAAAGCCCAGAATCCAGCTGTGATTAAAACCATGGGCGGCTGGATTTTGGGGAATGGCTATGATGATGCGCAACTCAATGAAAAAAGACATCCTACCGCAGCCGATCTCGATCGCGTCTCAACCGAGCAGCCGGTGATGATTCTGCATCAATCTGGACATCTGGCCTCTGTAAATCATAAAGCACTTGAATTGCTGAAGATTGATCAGAATACGCCGAATCCAGCGGGTGGCGTGATTCGCCGTGAAGCCCATTCAAATGTTCCCAATGGCGTGTTAGAAGAATCCGCTTTATTTAGCGCAATTGGCTCAATTTTTAAAGATGTACCTCCTGCGGTAATGTTCCAGATTGCAGAAAAAGGCATAGATGCCTATGTGAAAAATGGTTTTACCACCGTGCAGGAAGGGCGGGCAGATCAGGGCACCACGGAAATGTGGCACGCTCTAGCCAAGCAGAATCGACTGCCAATAGATGTGGTGTCTTATCCGGATATTACCACCAGTGAGGACTATATGCTCAAACAGGGCAGCAGCCATCACTATGATCAGCATTTCCGTGTTGGCGGGGTGAAAATCAGTCTGGATGGTTCACCTCAGGGGAAAACCGCCTGGCTGACACAACCCTATGTCGTGCCACCCGAAGGCAAGGATAAAAGCTATAAAGGCTATCCGGCAATCAGCAATGATCAACAGGTGAAGGATTATATCAATTTAGCCTTTAAACAAGGCTGGCAAGTCCTTGCGCATGCCAATGGTGATGCGGCCATTGACCAGTTTATTGCAGCGGTAAAAGATGCGACTGCGAAACAAGGACCAGCAGATCGGCGCAGTGTACTGATCCATTCGCAAACCATCCGTGATGATCAGCTGGATCAGCTTAAGGCCTTAGACATTATTCCTTCCTTCTTCTCGCTGCATACTTTTTACTGGGGAGACTGGCATCGTCAGCAAACCTTAGGCGAAACTCGAGCTGCCCATATTTCGCCAACCGCAACGGCTTTAAAAAAGCATCTGATCTTTACCGAACATCATGATGCACCTGTGGTACCCCCGAGCAGTATGATGATGCTCGATGCGACCGTAAACCGAGTCACACGGAGTAATTATGTCTTGGGTGCAGATGAGCGCATTAGCCCTTATCTGGCATTAAAGTCCATGACAGACTGGGCTGCCTATCAATATTTTGAAGAGCAGCAGAAAGGAACATTAGTCCAGGGTAAACTGGCAGATCTGGTGCTTCTAAATCAGAACCCATTGACTGTCCCGAATCGAGAGATTAAAAACATTAAAGTGCTAGCAACCTATAAAGAAGGCAAACTGATTTATCAGGATTCAACAAATTAGGGCTATAAAGAACCGGGCAGAAGGCCCGGTTTTTGCTTCATTACCAACGATAATTGATCTTGCCGTAATAGAACGCGCCATTAAAGCCAAAAGGCGAGAACTGGCTATAAGGCAAGCTGCCGCCAGTCGGTTGGTTGATATCGTAGACATCTCGATCAGGATAAACATCGGTAATATTGTCGCCACCGACAGTGAAGTTCCAGTTTTGATATCGATAAGACAACGCTAAATCCAGTAACCATTTGGCTGAGAATTTTTGGTCTTTGGTTTCGCCAGAATTACTAAAGGTTTTAAAGCTGCCATAGCGGGTGAGATTGGTATTCACTGTGAAGTTGCCAAGTGTATAGTCATTGGCTAAGCTGAATTTATGTTCAGGGGTACTAGCGGCTAATAGACCATATTGTTCTCGACGATCCAGACGCGTGAGGTTAATACCTAGGGCATCTAAAATAGCGGGATTACCATCCACATGGGTCACTTTATTCTTATTGTAGTTGTAGGCCAGTGAGCTATTCAGTTCGCCATAAGGTAAATCTGTCCATTTATAAGTGGCAACTAAGTCAACACCACGCGTACGGGTATCGCTGGCATTGTTGAAATAACGAATGGTACTGAAGTTGGTGTCGGTGATGCCTTTTGAGTTCAGGTATTGGCGCACGGTCGCGCTGCTGGCATTGATATTGGAAGACAGGCTGATCCGGTTATCAATATCGATTTGATAGGCATCCAGAGTCACATACAAATGATCGGTAGGTGTGAATACCAATCCTACGCTATAGTTTTTCGACTTCTCAGGTTTAAGTTGTTCCGCGCCAAGCAATTGAGCAACATTTGCGCTTGTAGGGAAGGTCCCTGCTTCGACCAGCTGACCATTGACCAGTTGTGAGGAGGTCTGAGCAAAATATTGTTGAGCCAGACTTGGCGCGCGAAAACATGTAGAAGCGCTACCGCGTAGTGCAAGCGCAGGATGAATGGCATAACGCAAAGACAATGATGCATTATCGGTATGACCAAAATCATTGTAATATTCATGGCGATAGGCTGTAGAGGCAGACAGTTTCTCGGTTAAGTTGGCCTCCAGGTCCAGATAAGCTGCATAACTGTCGCGAGACCATTCACCTGCATCGGCAGCACGAAAGCCTGCTAGTCCAGAAGAACCGCTTTTATAATAGGAAGCTGGATCACCAGCTTGGATCTGATATTTCTGATTTAGATATTGCGTACCAAAGGCAACATTCAACGGGCTGGCGAGTGCGGCCAGATTAAACTCACGGGAAAGATCAACATTCACGACCGTCTGAGCATTTTTCAACGTACCATTTTGGAAGCCAAAAGGCGTGGCAGCAGTGTCTTTATAAAGATCGACATTGATGGTTTTGGTATCCACATCATAACGATTCGAACCATAATTCACCGAGGCATCATAATGCCATGCAGACCAATCGCCTTTGATCCCTGCAACCGCAGCAAAGTCATCGAGTTGGCCCTGAATAATCGGTAGATAGCCGTTTGGATAAAGGGCAGGAATATTATTGGAAGCATTGCTTAAGCGATAGAATCCAGCGGTCTCTGCATTACGGTGGCTATAGGTTGCAAAGGAATACAGTTCAGTTTGATCGCTGAGATCATAACCCAGATTGACGGCTGCCTTGATCTCGTCGGAATCAGGATCACCAAAACGGAACGTACGCTGTCCATAGGTGGTTGCTTTGGGATCACGCAGGTCAGGGCCAGCACGATTGGTGGCTTGGCTATCCTGCCATTCCCCTGAAAAGATTGCATAACCATAATTATTCAGTTTGGTGCCACCTGAAACAAAGGATTGCTTTTGTTCACCATCGCCTTTGTTATAAATGCCGTATTTAATCCCTGCTTCGCCATGTTTGGGATTGGATTTCAAAATAATATTAATCACCCCAGCAATCGCATCGGAACCATAGCGGGCTGATGCACCTTCACGCAGGACTTCGACACGGCTAATTGCGGAGATCGGAATCGCATTTAAATCGGTTGGGGCAGAGCCTCGGCCAATGGTACCGCCAAGGTTAATAAAAGCACCTGTATAGCGACGTTTGCCATTCACCAGAACCAGCACCTGATCAGGTGCAAGTCCTTTCAGTTGGGCAGGACGGACCAGTTCAGTGCCATCTACCACGGTTGGACGTGGAAAATTAATCGAGGGAATAATGCGAGACAGTGCCGTGCCCAGTTCATTGGAACCTGTCCGTTCAGTCAGTTCTTTGGCACTAATCACATCAATCGGCTGTAAGGATTCCGTTTGCGAGCGATTGTTAGCACGGGTTCCTGTGACGACAACGGTGGCGAGGGTTTTGACCTGTTCTGGATCATTCGGAGGGTTCTCGGCTGCGTGCACCGTGCTATATAGTGCAAGCAAAATCAGGCTCGCACTCAGACTTAAAGGAAAATTTCTTAAAATAGGAGAATTCATTTTTGTGTTCTGCCCCAAGTTCTGTAAACATTTGTGAACATGGTAGGAGGATCAAAAAAAATTCAAAAACAATATAAAAACATAAGGTTAGAAAAAAACTCGCAAAGCAATGGCTATGAATTTTAAGTTAATGATTTATATAGTATTGATTTTTAAAATGAAGTTACTCATTTTTGAATAGGCAATAAAAAAACCAGCCCGAATGGACTGGTTTTTTTAGAAGGAATTGCTTAGCCAGGCTTAGATGTCATCTAGCTTAATGCCTAAACGTGCCGCAACTTCTTCATATGCTTCAACCACACCACCTAAACCTTGGCGGAAACGGTCTTTATCCAGTTTTTTCTTGGTATCTTTATCCCATAAACGGCAACCGTCTGGAGAGAATTCATCACCCAATACGATGCGGTCGTGGAACACGCCGAATTCAAGTTTGAAATCGACCAGAATCATATTACCTGCATCGAATAATGCTTTAAGTACATCATTGACCTGGTAAGTGAGTTCTTTCATTTTTTCCAGCTGTTCAGCAGTCGCCCAACCTAAAGCAATCGCTTGAGATTCATTCACCATTGGATCGCCAAGCGCGTCATCCTTGAAGAATAACTCAAATGTTGGTGGTGTTAATTCCTTACCTTCTTCAACGCCTAAACGACGGCAAAGTGAACCAGCAGCATAGTTACGAATAACGCATTCAACAGGGATCATCTGAAGTTTTTTAACCAATACTTCAGTTGGAGAAAGCAATTTTTCAAAATGCGTTTCAATACCTGCTTCAGCCAGTTTATCCATGATGAAGGCGTTAAAACGGTTGTTGACCTTGCCCTTACGATCGAGTTGCTCAATTTTTTCGCCATTGAATGCCGAGGCATCATCACGGAAGACTAAAATCAGGTGATCAGCGTTATCTGTTTCATATACAGATTTAGCTTTACCAGTATAGAGCAAGGTTTGTTTTAACATGAGGGAACCTTTTGAAAAAAATGCCTAGTAAACGACTAGGCTGGCCAGTTTTGGTAAATCTGGGCTAATACTTCCGTTGCAACCGCAGGGTCTGCAAAGGTTGTATCAAGTTTGAACAATGCAATGGTATTGCTTGAGCCAACAGCCGTAAGCTTGAGTAGATAGTTTTGCTCACCGACTTGAATGGTGGCTTCATAGCCATGATCTGCCTGAGAGATGACTTTGTAGTTAAGGCTGCTCACCGTTGCAAAGGTATATTGCCAAGCCGTTGCAGTCGGACCATCCACTTTCAGCAATGGATTTTTATTTCCGTCCATCACCAGTTGTGGGCGACCCAGGCTGGTTGCTGTCGCTTCAGTTGTATTGCTAGGTGCAGTTTGCACTGACTCTGGGCGAGGAAGTGCATAACGGTTGCCAGTCTTGTTTTCAAATGTCGGCGCATGTTCAATCGCAAGCGGGTCAACCGTTGGTGCCGGATACAATGGCGTAAATGGTCTTACCGTTGCATTCTCAGGGAATTTGAGTGGTTCAAGCGCTTGCGCTTTTTTATAATCTAAAGAATGATTATTGAGGGCAAAACGACCACAACCAGCCAAACTTAAAGCTGAAATGACTAGGACAACACCAAGACGTAATTGCATCATAAATTGCTCGTATTAAATAATTCCCGCAGTTTTCAAATCTGTGCGGAGAGGTTCACGATATTGTTCTGCTAGAGCGGTTAATGGCAGGCGTAAACCTGTACTGATATATCCCATCTCATGCAACGCCCATTTCACAGGAATTGGGTTTGATTCGCAAAACAAAATATTGTGTAGATTTGCAATTTGCTGATTCAGACTTTGCGCTTTGGCTTGATCGCCCGCTAATGCAGCTTCACAAACTTCGCTCATTTGTTTTGGTGCGACATTGGCAGTCACCGAAATATTACCTTTCGCACCACGCAAGATCAGTTCCCAAGCCGTTTCATCATCACCTGAGTAGACTGCGATTTTACCTTTTAAACCTTCGATGAGGGCTTGACCGCGGGGTACATCACCGGTTGCATCTTTAATCCCAACAATGTTTTGAATATCAGCAAGACGAATAACAGTCTCGTTGTGCATATCTACGCCAGTACGACCTGGAACATTATAAAGAATTTGTGGAATATCAACTGCTTCAGCAATTGCTTTATAGTGTTGATATAAGCCTTCTTGGGTAGGTTTATTATAATATGGCGTAACGAGTAAGGCTGCATCTGCACCGAGTTCTTTTGCTGCTTTGGTCAGCTCAATTGCTTCGCGTGTGGAGTTTGCACCGGTACCCGCAATAATCGGGATGCGTTTATTGGCTACACGGATCACTTCTTTGATGACTTGTGTATGTTCTTCCATGCTTAATGTTGAGGCTTCGCCCGTTGTGCCAACAGCAACAATACTATGTGTACCTTGTTGGATGTGCCACTCAACGAGCTTCTCCAGGCTCTTCCAATCTACGCGACCATCTTCAAACATAGGGGTGACGAGTGCGACAATTGAGCCTTGAATATTCTGTGCTAGCTGAGTCATTTTAAAAAACTATCCTATTTTCCCATCCGAGATTGAATTAGTTGAAACGAAATAGTGGATGGTTGCAGTATTTTGATTCGTCGTCCAATAATGAATTCGATTGAATGACAATTATGCAAATTATGACTGATCAGCGGCATAAGAACAATATGCTTTAGTCAAACAGCCGAAAACTTTAATTCAACTTTTACCTGAATAATTTTCATGTTAAGAAAAGTTCAGTTGAAAGTAGCCAGACGATAAAGAGCAGCGTATGTTAGAAAGGAGCCAGCAATCCAGAATGAATCACAATATGCATACACATGTGAAACACAGCGCACTCATTGTTGTGGATGTACAAAACGGGTTTACCCCGGGTGGAAACTTGGCAGTCACCGATGCCGATCAGATTATTCCACTGATTAATCAGCTGGCGCGACAGTTTGAAATGGTGGTGCTGACCCAAGACTGGCATCCGGAACAACATATTTCCTTTGCCGATAATCATCAGCACAAAGCACCTTTTGAAACCATAGAACTGCCTTATGGCACCCAAGTATTGTGGCCCAAGCATTGCGTGCAGGGGACACAGGATGCGGACTTTCATCCGGCGCTGGATATTCCAACGGCGCAGTTGATTATCCGTAAAGGTTTTCATCCCGAGATTGACAGTTATTCTGCTTTTATGGAGGCAGATCGTAAAACACCGACTGGTCTCAACGGCTATTTAAAAGAACACCAAATTGATACAGTCTATATTGTAGGAATTGCCACTGATTTTTGTGTGGCATGGACAGCACTGGATGCCGTACAGATGGGCTTTACAACCTATGTGATTGAGGATGCCTGTAAAGCCATAGATTTAAACGGTTCATTGCAGAGTGCATGGCAGAGCATGTTGGCGCAGGGTGTGCAGCGTATTCAGTCGGGTGCGATTTTGGCATCAGCTTGAGCTGCCTGAGCGAAAGACGTTAAACTGCTGGAAAATGATGGATCAGCATCCGCTAAATCATAACTTAAGGCAGAATTGAGCATTTTATGACAGTCGAACTCGATGATTTTGATCAGAAAATTATTCATCATTTACAAATGAATGGTCGTTTGGCCAATCAGGAACTTGCTGAACTGGTGGGGTTGTCGACCTCACAATGTTCACGCCGTCGTGTGCAGCTGGAACAGAAAAAAATCATTACCGGCTATTATGCACAAATTGCGTTGAGTGCTGATCCTGCGCCAATCATGGGTATTATTGAAGTGAAATTACAGAATTATCATGATGCGACCCATGATCGTTTTGTGGAGTTTCTTCTGAATGAACCGGCAGTGAAAGACATTCATAAACTGACCGGAAGTTATGATTTTGCCCTGAAAGTTGCGGTGAAAAATCTGGATGAAATGGTCAAATTGATCGGTATTCTTTCTTCGCAAACCTTTGGCGTCAGCAATCTGAATACTTCGATTGTTTTGGAAAAGCTCAAGGAAAACGGGATCGCGATTAAATAAAAACGGATTTCCCATGAACGGGGAACAAGCGCTGATTGAAAATAGGCTGTTTATACAGAATGGCTTATTTTGAATATAAATTGCATTTATGGCAAAAATATAAGAATAAATTGCGTATTTAGAATAAAAATGATCAAATATGCCGCCCTTTCTTTGAAAGGCGTCTCTCCCTTCTGCTGTTCCGTGATTGAGTTGTATCTTTATGAATACCGAGCAAAATGTATCTCTGGTCAGTCCAGTCGTGCCTATTATTGACCAACATTCCAAAATTGAAGATGCGTTGGCACTGTTGACGGGAACATTTATCCTTTCTTTTGCCATGACCTTATTACAGCAAGCCGGCATTATGACGGGCGGTACAGCAGGTCTGTCTTTGCTACTGCATTATATTACCGACATCAAATTTGGTATTTTATTTTTCTTTATCAATATCCCGTTCTATTATTTTGCCTATAAGAAAATGGGGATGGCTTTGGTGGTAAAAACCTTTATCGCTGTTGCCTTGCTGGCCGGGTTTACTGCCCTTATTCCGCAATTTTTTCATCTCTCTGATGTTCATCCGATTTATGCGGCGATTTTTGCCAATGTCTTGATGGGGGTGAGTTTCCTGATTTTATTTAGACATCGTTCCAGTCTAGGCGGTATCAATTTACTGGCTTTATATTTACAGGAACGCTTCAATATTCCAGCGGGTAAGGTACAGTTGGGAATTGATCTGGCAATTTTGCTTACGTCACTGCTATTTGTCGACTGGAAGTTGATTCTGGTTTCTATTATGGGCGTGGTTATTCTTAATTCGATTATTTTGCTAAATCATAAAACCACACGCTATATTGCATAAAATTATTTTAAATTATTGTTTTTATATGAATTAATAAACTATAAAAGCAGAGAAGAAGGGCGAACCCTTCTTCTCTTTGTCTCTTTATTCTACCGTTACACTCTTGGCAAGGTTACGCGGTTGATCGACATCAGTCCCACGTAATACGGCCACATGGTAAGACAACAGCTGTACCGGGACGCTGTAAACGATCGGTGCTAACCATTCATTGACAGCTGGAACATGCACAACATGCTGACGGTCTTTGCCATGGATACCGCTATTTTCATCTGCGAAAACAAACAGTTCACCGCCACGGGCCTGTACTTCTTCCATGTTCGATTTGAGTTTGTCGAGCATGTCATCTTGCGGAGCTAAAATGACCACTGGCATTTCATTATCTACCAAAGCCAGTGGACCATGCTTCAATTCACCTGCGGCATAGCCTTCAGCATGAATATATGAAATTTCTTTTAACTTCAATGCGCCTTCAAGTGCAATTGGGAAATGCGTACCACGACCCAAGAACAGGCAGTGATTTTTTTCAACGAACAGCGCAGACAAACGCAGAATTTCAGTATCACCCTGTAAGGTATCCAAAATCACTTTCGGGCAATGCCATAATGCAGTGGTGATTTCATTGAGCTGTGCATCAGACAGGCGTTGTTTCACCTGACCGATTTTCAGGATCAATAACATCAATGCTGCAAGTTGCGTGGTAAAGGCTTTGGTTGAAGCCACCCCGATTTCAGGGCCCGCCAGTGTCAGTAAATGATGATCTGTTTCACGAACCATAGAGGAGGTCGCAACGTTACAGATGGTCATGGTGCTGATGTCAATGTTATTGGCTTTGGCACGTTTTTGGGTTTCACGTAATGCAGCCAAGGTGTCTGCCGTTTCACCAGATTGAGAAATACAGATATACAAAGTATTTGCCACAATCACAGGGCTGCGGTAACGGAATTCGCTTGCGATTTCAACCTGACACGGTACGCCAATTAATTGTTCGAACCAGTATTTGGCAATCATACCGGCATGGTAGCTGGTACCACAGGCAATAATTTGAATTTGCTGGATTTTACTGAAATCTGCATCGGCATGATTGAGGAAGTCTTCGCGTAAGCTATTGCCATTCAATGCCTGAGAAATGGTTTGCTGGATAGCTTCAGGTTGCTCATAAATTTCTTTGAGCATGAAGTGCTTATATTCACCCTTAGACGCATTGCTAACGGTCGCATCTAATTCCTTGACCGGACGCTGTACAGGCTCGCCGTTAACAAAAACTTCAATACTGTTACGGGTTAAGCGTGCAATATCGCCTTCTTCTAAATAAACGAAGCGATTGGTCACAGGTAATAAGGCCAACTGGTCAGAACTGATAAAGTTCTCGCCGATCCCGACCCCAATCACCAGTGGTGAACCTTCACGTACGGTGATCAACTCGTCTGGGTGTGCGGTATGTACAATACCCAGTGCATAAGCACCTTTCAGGCGAGGAGTAATCTGTTGTACCGCTTCTAGCAGACTATCGGTTTGCTTGAGTGCATCATTCACCAGATGCGCCACAACTTCGGTATCGGTTTGTGAGGTAAAGACATAACCCAAAGCTTGTAATTCATCTTTAAGTTCTTGATAGTTTTCGATAATACCGTTATGGACTACTGCAACATTGCCAGAAACGTGGGGATGCGCATTGTTTTCAGTCGGCTTGCCGTGGGTTGCCCAACGGGTGTGTGCAATCCCTACATTGCCGGTTAAATGTTGTTCTGCTACAGCTTCAGCCAGATTAGCCACTTTACCCACGCGACGTTCACGCAAGATTTGCTGTTTATTCAATAAGGCTAAACCTGCAGAGTCATAGCCACGATATTCCAGACGCTTGAGACCTTCGATCAGAATCTCGGTTACACAACGTTCAGCAACGCCACCAACAATACCACACATAATTTTATCCTCTTATTTTTTCAGTTTTTGGGGACGTTGATAATCCGCTTTTTCAAACTGCTTTGATCGTTCCACAGCCAAACTACGCTCAGCTACATCTCGTGTTAAGGTAGATCCCGCACCTGTTGTTGCACCCTGACCGATTCTGATCGGTGCAACCAGTGAGTTATTGGTTCCAATAAAGACATGATCTTCAATAATGGTACGGTGTTTGTTGGCACCGTCATAGTTGCAGGTAATGGTGCCTGCACCAATATTACAGCCTGCACCAATGTCGGCATCACCCAGATAAGTGAAATGATTGGCCTTAGAACCCAGACCGATATTGGAATTCTTGACTTCAACAAAGTTGCCGATATGCACATCATTGGCAAGATTGGCGCCTGGGCGTAAGCGTGCGAAAGGCCCAATCTGGGTATTCTCGCCAACAACCGCATTTTCAAAAATACTATAGGCTTGTACTTTGGTTCCGGCAGCGATACGGGTATTTTTTAAGATACAGCCTGCACCGAGCTGGACGTTATCACCCAGTTCACAGTCACCTTCAATAATGACATTGATATCAATCTGCACATCCTGACCGCACTTGAGGTTGCCACGTAAATCAAAACGATTCGGGTCAATCAAATGCACGCCCTGTTCCATCAGTTCTTTAGCTTGCTGTTGCTGGAATTGACGTTCTAGCGTCGCCAGCTGGAGACGGTTATTGACACCATCTACCTCAAAGGCCAGTTCTGGTTCAACAGAGGCAACTTCCATTCCGTCCGCAATGGCCATTGCCACAATATCGGTCAGGTAATATTCGCCTTGGGCATTTTCATTGGAAAGTTGAGGCAACCACTGATGCAGTTTTGCGTTGCTCACCGCATAAATACCGGTATTAAATTCTTTAATCTGGCGTTGTGCTTCGCTGGCATCTTTATGCTCAACAATGGCCTGGATTTTACCGTCTTGACGGACAATGCGGCCATAGCCTGTGGCATCTTCTACAGTCAGTGTTACCAGGCCAATGCCGGTCTGTGTAGCGGCATCTAATAATTTTTGGAGGGTATTGGCATGAATACACGGAACATCACCGGATAAAATCAGCGAAATACCCTCTTGTGGTAGCACTGGTAAGGTCATTTGAACCGCATGGCCGGTACCTAACTGTTCTGCTTGCTCAACCCATTCAACCTGTTCAGTTGCAAAGCGTTGTTGAACCAGCTCGCCGCCATGTCCATAAATCGTAATAATATTATCGGCATGTAACTTTTTTGCGGTCTGGATCACGTGCCCAAGCAATGGACGTCCTGCAAGTGGTTGTAATACTTTTGGTAATTTTGAACGCATTCGCGTTCCTTTTCCTGCTGCAAGAATAATAACAGTTGTTGACATAACTAACTCTAATTCAATGGCTTAAGTCAAAATATAAAAATGAATAATAAAAATACATAATGCTGCCCAGAGACCTGCAATGATGTCATCCAGCATGATTCCGAAGCCGCCAGAGACTTTCTGGTCTGCCCAGTTGATCGGGAAAGGTTTCCAGACATCAAATATACGGAATAGAATGAAACCGGCAATGACCCATACCCAGTTTACTTGTTGTAAATAAAGTAAAGGCAGCAGAGTAATGGATTGTCCTGCAAACTCATCCCATACAATACGTCCATCGTCGTGAACGTTAATCACTTTAGCGGTATGTCCACAGATATAAATACCAATCAAAGACATGAAAATGACGGCAATAATACTGGCAGACAGACCGAGATAAACCCAGAGCGGGGTAAATAACAGGGCAAAGGCCGAACCAAATGTCCCGGGTGCTTTAGGCGCTAAACCAGAACCGAAACCGACACCGGAAAACACGATGAAACGGTCAAACCAAGTCATTTGGTTAAAGTGAATGGGAGGTTTATGCAAAGTGTTGGTATCCATGAACATGTAACGGGCAGGGTTTGCCCTGATACTCAAATAACAATCCAGTTTGTTGGGTAATTTCGCCGATTATTGTAATCGGAACATCTAATTGTTGTCGCGACAGTTCTTTAAAGTTTTGCGGTGATATTGTAAAGCATAATTCGTAATCATCACCGCCAGCAAGGGCATAATGCCAAGCCTGTTGCAGATCGAGTTGTTTTAGTGATGAATCCAACGGAAGTTGGTCGAGCTGTAATTTTGCACCGATATTGGATGCCTTGAGAATATGACCTAGGTCTTGAGCCAGTCCATCGGACACATCAATCATGCTGGAGGCCAGGCCTTTCAACTGCTGGCCGAGTTGGCAGCGTGGTGTTGGATAATCCAGACGTTGTTGCAGGGCATGCCCAAGATGTTGCAAGCCAAAGGCTGCGTCTCCGACTTGTCCACTGACACAAATATAGTCGCCAACCTGAGCGCCTGCACGTGTGATAGCCTGACCATGCTCAATCCAGCCTAGGGCAGTCACACTGATAGTCAGTTGGGTACTTTGGGTGGTATCGCCCCCGATCAGGCTGACAGCAAATTGATCGCAGCAATCGAAAAGCCCCTGGCTAAATCCGGCCAGCCAGTCATGATCTACGGTCGGTAAGCTGAGTGCCAGTAAAATACTGTGGGGTTTTGCGCCCATGGCCGCCAGATCCGATAAATTGACGGCGACACTTTTCCAGCCAATGGCATGCGCGGCAGTATCTAGGGGGAAATGTCGGCCAGCAACCAGTGTATCTGCACAGATTACCAGTTGTTGTGCGGGAGGGGGAGTGACAATGGCTGAGTCATCACCGATGCCTAAACTTACATCTTGAGTAGATGTGCGCTTAAAGTAACGCTCGATAATAGAGAACTCAGCCATGTAAACAAGCCTGTTATTTTGCTTGCTGTTTTTCAGCTTCACGAAGTTTTGATGAAAGACGGTCTAATACACCATTGATGTATTTATGGCTGTCTGCACCACCAAAGTGTTTCGCTAATTCAATTGCTTCATCAAGTACAACACGATACGGCACTTCGAGATGATCGCGGAGTTCATAAGCGCCTAAACGCAAAGTTGCAAGCTCTACACCATCGAGGGCAGATAACTCACGGTCAAGTACCGGGATGAGGAGCTCATCTAAAGCTTCATGTTGAGCAACCACTTGAGTGAGCAATTCATGATAATAGTTGAGGTCAACTTTGTGCATCGCATTTTCAACACGCGTGCGTGCTTCAATTTCGTGTACAGGGTTATGACTCATTTGCCATTCATAAATCCCTTGTACAGCAAAACGACGTGCTTTGCGTTTCGCTGCATAAGCGGCCTGAAGTGTTTGCGACATGCTTTAAATTGCCTTTAATAAGTTAACCATTTCGATTGCAGTCAATGCAGCTTCGCTACCTTTGTTACCTGCTTTCGTACCAGAACGTTCAATTGCTTGTTCAATGCTGTCTGTCGTTAAGACACCATTGATCACTGGCATTGTGCTTTCAAGTGCAACCACACCTAAACCTTTCGCACATTCGCCTGCAACAAAATCAAAATGTGGTGTGCTACCACGAATCACTGCACCTAAGGCAATGATGGCATCAAATTTATTTGAAGCCGCTAATTTTTTCGCAACGATTGGCAGTTCCCATGCACCTGGTGCATGAATGACTGTAATCGCATCTTCTGAAACGCCATGACGTTTTAACGTGTCGATTGCGCCTTCAAGTAAATGTTCAACCACGAAGCTGTTGAAACGACCCACTAAGATCGCATAACGACCTTCGCTTGCGAGATGTAATAAACCTTCAATACGGCGAATTGCCATAGCAACCTCGATTATTTTGCTGTGATTTGATCGGCAGTGATGTATTCCACTACCTCTAAATTAAATCCTGACAGGGCATTGAAACGAAGTGGAGAACTCAACAACTTCATTTTCTCAACACCCAAGTCACGTAAAATCTGTGCACCGACACCAATGGTCTGATATTGATGAGACAGAGCGGCATTCGATTTCAGCGGTTTTGGCTGATTCAAACTATTTAATGCCGGACCTAAATCTTCTAAATGATCCTGACCGATCCAGACCAGCACGCCACGATCACTTGCCGCAATGGTCTTCATGGCCAGATCAAGATTCCATGCTGGTGAACCGTCTGCTTTATTCAGCTTTAACAAGTCACGAATCGGGCTGAAACCATGCACACGCACGGTGGTGACACCCTGTTTCGGTTCACCTTTGACCAAGGCAACATGAATGTCTGGATTACCGATTTCACGGTATTTGTACAATTCAAATGCGCCGTATTCAGTTTCGATGCTTTCTTGAGACAAACGTTCAACGGTTTGCTCATTAGTCATACGGTAATGAATCAGGTCTGCAATGGTCCCAATTTTTAAACCATGTTTTTCTGCAAACACTTCTAGATCAGGGCGGCGTGCCATGGTGCCGTCATCATTAATAATTTCACAGATCACGGATGCCGGTTCAAGACCTGCCAAACGGGTTAAATCACAACCTGCTTCGGTATGACCTGCACGGTGTAACACACCACCCGGTTGGGCCATTAATGGGAAAATATGCCCTGGCTGTACGATATCACTTGGCTTGGCATGGGCAGCCACCGCGGTACGAATGGTATGCGCACGTTCAGCTGCTGAAATACCGGTGCTAATGCCTTCTGCTGCTTCAATGGAAAGCGTGAAGTTAGTCGCATGCTGTGCGCCGTTCTGATCTACCATTAATGGCAGATTGAGTTGCTTACAACGCTCGCGGCTTAAGGTCAGGCAGACCAGACCACGTGCATGGGTAATCATGAAGTTAATATCTTCAGGGCGAACATGCGTTGCGGCGATGACCAGGTCACCTTCATTCTCACGATCTTCATCATCCATCAGGATGACCATTTTGCCTGCACGAATATCTGCGACAAGCTCTTCAACACGACTCAGCGGCATTCGCTTTCACCTTTGATGTTGCCTTTTAAGGCTCTAGTATTCGATAAATCTGGCATAGTTTACCGCATTTTAAAAAATTTCGCCTGTGCTTCTTGATCAATTCAAATATACCATGTGCAAAAGCAGATATTGGCTTGATCTGAAACGGTAACCTTGTACTTTTTCAGCTGATTTTATGATGAATGTATAGTGGAAAAAAAATAAGGCTTTGTCATTTCACAAAGCCTTATTTTAAATTTAAGGAGTGACGCTTGAATCAGGATTCAGTCGCTGCTTTGGCTTTTTTCCCCATCAGGATTTCAGTACGTAGCGTCTGTGCTACGGTTGCACAGGCTTCATTCATACCGTTAATCATGAATGCATGGCGGGTCATGATATTGCTTGGGTTTGGCATCGCCACCAGTTCATAATTATTCTGAATGGTTTTAAGCTGATCATGATTCAGGTGTAAAGCCGCTTCTTTGGCATGTAGATGTTGAGTTAAGCGTTTCGCTGCTTCAACCGCATCCAGCTGCATGGCATCCACCGCGCCAGCAACCGCACCACGGGTTTGCAAGGCAAAACGTTTATCTTCGCGATAACGTTTATACAGGACATCGGACAATAGCTGGAACACGGCACCGACCATCATCAGGCACTCGAGTGCTTGAGCGTGTTCTGTATTGGTGGTGAGGGTAGCACCTTCGCTATCAAACTCTTGCGTCACCTGAATTTTAGCGGCATCGATTTGATAATGCTTGGCACATAAATCTATACTCTTATCCAGAAACAACTGGCACAGTTTAAAATACGGCACCGATACGGACTGATTGACACTGTTCAGCAGTTGTTTTGGATCATAGAACTGAATGTTCAAAGCTAGGGCCTGATCATCCAGTTGAACCGCTTCTGCCGGACGCTTCTCGACGCGCGCCTTGCTTTGTGCTTTGGCCTGCTGTTGCGCCTGAGCGACCAACGTGACGGTATTTTGTTTTTCCAGCGCCAATGCCTGAGTTAAACGTTGAATTTCATGCTTAAGATGATTTTCCTGATTAATACGGGCCAGATATTCACTGCGGGTTGGACGGGCAATGGCACGATAAGCCAGCCAGATCAGGCCATGAATAAATAACGACACTAAAATCGCTAACCACTGGGTACGTAAGATTTCACCGATACTAGGCTGGATCAGGGTAATTTCAACCGTGCCAACCTTTTTCTCGTTTTGCAATGCATCACGAACAAATACTTCGCCTTGGCGGGTTTTTGACATACCACTGGTAGCAAGCACTTGCTTATTGGCATCCAGAATACGAATCGAAGCAACACTTGGATTGGTGGCATAACGATTCGCGACCAGTGCCAAAGAAACGGTATTGGCGGGTTCCAGTTCCGAAAGCGTATCTGCCACTAACTGACTGGTCATCAGTTGCCCTTGGCTGGCGCGGTTTTCATTGAGTTGATGTGTCGTTGCAATCACCAATAAAAAGGTATGCAATGCAAAACTTACGATCAGTAGGCTAGCAAATAGCCCTTGGCGAGGCGCATTCAAGTTAAACTTCCAAGGCAAATAGATTTAGGTTCGGTTATGTTATGATTCTTACATACAATAGTTGTCGCTCAACCACGAGTCAATTCATGCGAGAAATCATTCTTATATCCTTTCTAGGACCCGATCAACCGAATCAGTTTACTCGATTAATGCAGGTACTATCCGTACATTCTTTGCAAATACTTGATGTAGGTCAGGCCGTTATCCACAATCAACTGACCCTCGGGATCGTTGTTGCATCGGATAATGAGACTGCTACTGCATTGGCAATGAAAGAGATCCTGATTTTAGCACATGATATTGGCCTAACAGTGCGATTTAAACCAATCTCCAACGCAGAATATGATCAATGGGTGAGTGAAGGCGGACGAACCCGTTATATCGTGACCGCACTGGCTCCGGAACTTACCGCTGCGCATTTGCAGGCGGTGACAAAAATCGTGTCCAGTCAGGGTTTTAATATTGAAACGGTCACGCGCTTGTCCGGACGTCTGGAGCTGGATACCGAGAGTCCTTTCCCACGCCGGGCCTGTGTTCAGTTTGGACTGAGTGGGCAGATGCTCGATGCGCAAGCCATGCGTGCAGCCTGCCTGAGCTTGTCAGGTGAGTTGAATATTGACGTGGCGGTACAGGAAGATAATGCCTATCGCCGTAATCGCCGTCTGGTCTGCTTCGATATGGACTCTACCCTGATTGAGCAAGAAGTGATTGATGAACTGGCACTCGAGGCGGGTGTAGGTGCCAAGGTGGCGGAAATTACCGAGCGTGCCATGCTGGGTGAGCTGGATTTCCAGCAAAGTTTCCGTGCCCGTGTTGCTCTACTCAAAGGTCTGGATGCTTCAGTTTTACCTAAAATTGCAGAACGGCTAACCGTGACTGAAGGGGCAGAGCGCCTGATTTCAACCTTGAAAGCCTTAGGATACAAGACCGCAATTTTATCGGGTGGGTTCCAGTATTTTGCTGAATACCTGCAAGCAAAATTAGGAATTGATGAAGTACATGCCAATATTCTCGACGTTGAAAATGGCGTGGTGACAGGTGAGGTCAAAGGCGCCATTGTCGATGGTGCGCGTAAGGCTGAACTGCTTCGCCAGCTAGCGGAGAAAATGGGGATTTCTTTGGAACAGGCCATGGCGGTGGGCGATGGTGCCAACGATTTACCGATGCTCTCGATTGCCGGTCTCGGGGTGGCCTTCCGTGCCAAACCTTTAGTTCGCCAAAATGCCAATCAAGCCATTTCCAGTGTGGGTTTAGATGGTGTTTTGTACTTGTTGGGTATGCATGATAAAGACCTGAATCGCGCTTAAAACAGCAATTTGGGGTGTGAAAATAGGGTCGCTTTTTAAGCGGCCTTATTCATTTTTAACACGTCATGATTCCGTCATATTTATGTCTAAATGTATAGAAAAACAACGATAAAAAATTTCTGAAAAAAGTTTTTTTAAGCCTTAAAACATCGATAGTTTTTTGTAATGACACGCCGCAATTGATGCTATATGGAGATTTGGGACTTTTGTAATTTTAAAAAATGTAATGACAAAAGCATATTGCGACAGCTTATGTCGTAAGGTTAATTTCAGGCTCTTTTTTTCTAAAAAAAACCCTCCATAATGCATACAGACGTTAATGCAACACCAAGTACTGTTTGAGATTACAGAACAATATAGAGGTCTGGACCCAATGACAGACCATCCTTTTTAAGACGGAGGTTTCTATGGAAGCAGCGAATTTCACCATGTTGGTTGGATTTGGCTTAATCGCTGTCGCAATTATTGCTGTTTTCTTTTCTCCTTATCGTCGTTGGTTAGGTTTTATGTTGGCAGGTATGCTGTGCTGGGGACTGTTAGAAGTGGTACGCTTTGGTGCGCAAACCATATTCGAGATGTCAGTCGCCTATAGCTATCTCACCGCCTTGAGCCTTGCGATGATTATGGTTACATTTATTCTGTTACGTGAAGATAAACAGGCACAAAAACAACTGGCGAATCGTCAGTATATTGAACATACCCCGGTTTATAAGGATGACCAGCAACAATGTTCTAGCAGATAAATTATAATAATATGAACAACATCAAAGGCATGCTCAGCATGCCTTTTTTGTATTAATTTTCTGCAACAAAGCTTTTACAGACAACTGGACAATTATGCTAGGATACTGTTGTCTTAAATTTCATCATAATACTGTAGGCATAATTGTCATGAAGCTTTCTTCTTTACCTGTGGTTAAGTTACCGATCGTTGATGTCAGCACGGATCCATTGGATTTGTTGGTGGCAGGTTTAGCGTTACGTATGAAGCAATTGGCACGCACTAGCCCAAAGTTTATTGAATTGGTTCATGACCGTGAGTTCCGTATCCAGATCGGTACTGATGCCGGCTTTGCCCGCCAGATTATTGTGAATCGTGGCAAAATTGACACGGTCGCTGGTCAACCGGAACAAGCCGATTTTATTCTGCAATTTGCTTCAAGTGAGCAAGGTGTAAAAACCTTATTGAAAGGCGACCCGACTGCATTCATGACCGGTATGCAGGATGGCAGCATTAAAATGGAAGGGGACTTCAGCTTATTGGTATGGTTTAACCAAGCCGCAAAACTGATTCCACCTAAAGTGCCAAAACCGGTAAAAGAAAAAATCCGTCAGGCACGTGCATTTATTAAAGAAAAAACAGGCAAATAAAAATGCCCTAAAAAAAACTCCCATTTCGGGAGTTTTTTTATATCTTTATCTTTAAATTATTCAACTTCCAGATTAAAGGTCACTGGTCCGTCATTGATTAAATGAACTTTCATGTCTGCTGCAAAAATTCCTGTTTGCACATGACTGAATTGTTGACGGGTATATTCCACCAACTGCTCATACAATGCCTTGGCTTCGGCTGGCGGCATGGCTGGACCAAAGTCTGGACGTAAGCCTTTCTGGGTTTGAGCCATCAAGGTAAATTGAGAGACCAATAAAATCCCGCCATTGGCCTGACCGACATTCCAGCCCATCTTGCCTTGCTCATCGTCAAAAATCCGGTATTTCAGAATCTTGTCAATCAGCTTCTGGCCTTTCTCTAAGGTATCTTCCTTGCCCAGTCCTAAGAACACCAGTAAGCCCTGTTGAATCTCACCTGTCGTTTCGCCCTCAACGACCACTTTGGCTTCGAGGACGCGTTGAATTAATGCGCGCATAAAATTAAAGATTAAATGTTCAGTCAGTTGCGCAGTCTAGCAGATTTAATAAGGTTACAGCGTGACCCAAGAAAAGGCTCCGCAATGCTTGATCTTATTTTTCGATTTGTTTTATTAAAATTATCTTTTTTATCTATTGTTAAATTGTTTGTATAGTCCCCGTGCAGGAAAGGTATTTGATTTTGGATTTAACAGTATGTTTAAGCGAACGTTTTTATTCACAATAATGGCAGCAATGTTAGGCACTGCGTATGCTGCTCCTTTAACAAAAGACAATGGTGCGCCTGTCGGTGATAACCAGAACTCAACCACAGCTGGCGCGAATGGTGCAACCCTGTTGCAAGATGTCCAGCTGATTCAAAAATTACAGCGTTTTGGCCGTGAACGTATTCCTGAGCGTGTGGTTCATGCACGTGGTACAGGCGTATACGGTGATTTCGTTGCAACAAAAGATTTGTCGGATTTAACCGTCGCGTCTATGTTTAAAGCGGGGATCACCACACCTGTTTTTGTTCGTTTTTCTACCGTGATTCATCCGAAAGGTTCACCAGAAACCGCACGTGATCCACATGGCTTTGCCGTCAAGTTTTATACCCAGCAAGGCAACTGGGATCTGGTGGGCAATAACTTGCCGGTATTCTTTATCCGTGATGCGATCAAGTTTCCTGATTTTGTCCATGCGATGAAGCCCGATCCGGTGACCAATGTGCAGGACCCGAACCGAATTTTTGATTTCTTAAAAAGCCAGCCATGGTCAATCAATATGTTGACCTACGTCTATTCCAACCTCGGGACACCGGAAAGTTACCGTACGCTGGATGGTTTTGGTGTGCATGCCTTTAAACTTTATAACGCCAAAGGCGAGTATAAATACGTCAAATTTAACTGGCGTTCGAAACAGGGCTTAAAAGGTCTGAATCTGGATCAGGTGAAAGAGGTACAAGGCCGCGACTGGAATCATCTGACCAATGATCTGTATAAATATGTTTATGCCGGAAACTATCCGAAATGGGACTTATACATTCAGGTACTTGATCCAAAAGATTTGGATAAATTTGATTTCAATCCATTAGATGCAACCAAAATCTGGCCGAATGAGCTGGTACCTGAAATGAAAGTCGGTACCTTGACGCTGAATCGGATGCCGAAGAACTTCTTCCAGGAAACCGAACAGTCTGCTTTTGCACCCGGTAACCTGATTCCGGGCATCGAGCCATCGGAAGACCGTTTACTGCAAGGCCGTATCTTCTCGTATTCAGATACCCAGATGTACCGTTTAGGGGCCAACCATCAGCAAATTCCAGTGAACCGTCCTCGTGTTGCGGTAAACAACAACAATCAGGAAGGGGCAATGAACATGGGACAAACCGAGTCTCATGTCAATTATGAACCAAGTACGATTGAACCGAAGCCATCAACCGAGATTGCGCGTGCAGTTGCTACGCCACTCGAAGGCACGGTTATGCAACAGGCGATTCAAAAACAGCAGCCATTTAAACAGGCGGGTGAGCTTTACCGCAGTTATTCGGCGGTTGAAAAGAATGACCTAATCCGTAATCTGGCAGCGGATCTGGGGCAAGTCAAAGATGTAGAAACCAAAACCATTATGGTGTCTTACTTCTATAAGGCCGATGCCGATTATGGGACACGTCTTGCCAAAGCAGTGGGTATAAACCTTAAAAATGCGCAAGCCAAAGCAGCGCAGTTGAAAGACCAGTAAACGCTTTTGTTGATGTGGTAACAGGTGCCTGAATGTTACCCCCAGAAAGTCCTGTAACCTCAATAGCCTTTCCTGCACCTAGGGCGAGTGTTACAGGCACTCCTTATTCAGATTTTTAGGATGTTGTGATGATTCATTTACGAGCTGCATTATTTGCGATCAGCATACTCTGTAGCGGTGTATCGGTCTCAGCCTATGCGGATACGCCATCTGCTACAGTCAACGGATCAGATGAAGTGATCGAGCTGTTCTTTTCTGCGGCTAAAGTGGGAAATACCGAAGTGCTACACGAGTTTTTAAAGCACGGCTTTCCGATTGATGTACAGGACCATTCGGGTTATAGCGCTTTAATGATGGCGAGTTACTATGGTCAGAAAGATGCAGTCAAACTGTTGCTGCAACAAGGGGCCAACCGGTGTCTCCGAGATAAGCGAGGACATACCGCACTGATGGCTGCAATCGTGAAAGCCGAGTGGAGTATCGCCAAGCAGTTGCGTCAGGTCGATTGTGATATCAATGCCGCCACAACAGGTCAACTCACTGCAGAACAGTTTGCGCTACAGTTTGGACAGCAGCAGCGTTTCAAAGACATCCAGCCATCGAAATAAAACGAATACTTCATTAAGCCAACACTTTGAATTCAAACAATTACTAAACTTTTATTCTCGTGAAAAATCATGCATTGCAATCGACAGACTCATTTCTGTGCAAAAGTATGCTTTAATGCGAGAACGAGAATAGATCCTAGTCAGTCATGTCTACACCCATTATTCAATCTTTACTTGATACCGACTTATATAAATTCACCATGTTGCAGGTGGTGTTACATCAGTTTCCACAAACGCACAGTGTGTATTTATTCCGTTGTCGAAATCTGGAAGATACGGTTTACCCACTGGTTGAGATTCTGGATGACTTAAACCAGCAGTTAGACTGGCTGTGTGAATTGCGTTTTGCCGAAGACGAGCTGCAATATCTGCGCTCATTACGTTTTATTAAAAGTGATTTTGTTGACTATCTGGAACTGTTCCAGCTTAAACGTCGCTTTATCCAGGCCAGTATTGATGAGGCGGGTCGTCTCGATATTCGGATTGAAGGGCCAATGGTTCAGGCCATGATGTTTGAGATCTTTGTCCTCGCGATTGTCAATGAACTGTATTTCCGCCGTATCCGTAGTGATGAGGTTCTGGCAGAAGGCGAACGTCGTTTACAGCAAAAACTGGTACAACTGCAACATTACGCACAAGAACAACAACAGAATGATCCTCCATTTTTAGTGTCTGATTTCGGGACACGCCGTCGCTATAGCTTTGAATGGCAAAAACATGTGGTGCAAGCATTTCATACTGCGGCACCAAAGGTATTTCGTGGTACCAGTAATGTGCTGTTAGCGAAACAGTTAGGAATTAGCCCGATTGGAACTATGGCACATGAATTCCTGCAGGCTTTTCAGGCGCTTGATGTACGTTTGCGTAATTTCCAGAAAGCGGCTCTAGAAGCGTGGGTACAAGAATATCGGGGTGATCTCGGGATTGCCTTGACCGATGTAGTCGGCATGGATGCATTCTTACGCGATTTTGATTTGTATTTTGCCAAGCTGTTTGATGGTTTGCGTCATGATAGTGGTGACCCGTATGAGTGGGGAGATAAGGCGGCTGAGCATTATCGTAAACTCAAGATTGATACCAAGACCAAGATGCTAACCTTTAGTGATGGCCTGAATCTGGAAAAGGCCTGGTTATTGCATCAATATTTTAAAGACCGTTTTCAGGTGAGTTTCGGGATTGGCACCAATTTAACCAATGATATGGGGCAGAAGCCGTTGAATATTGTGTTGAAATTGGTGGAGTGTAATCGTCAATCCGTGGCAAAAATTTCAGATAGCCCGGGTAAGACCATGACCGATAATGATACCTTCTTGGCGTATTTGCGTCAGGTGTTCGAAATTGAGGAAGTTGAGTAGAGACATTACAGTGTCTTACCTAATTCTCATTCATTTTCAGGATAGACCTTCGGTGAGTTACTTTGGTTTTGCCCAAAGTAACCAAAGGCATTTGTTGAACTGACGGCACATCCTTGATGCCGCAGTTCAACGGGCGGCATCCATGCCGCCTCCGCACCAGTAAATTTTCTCGATAGATTTATATGGCTAACTTTTGCAATTGTCAGTAAATTTTATACTTTTAATCCATAATCTTTAAACTTTTTGCTATATCTCCTTTTCTGCTAAATCAATGCAAAAAATCAGACAAAGATAAAAAGTCGGCTATGCTAAAATTACGCATAAGGCGGATGACAAAACAGCATAACAATGACTGACGTAGATTTTAAACTGGGTTTACTGATTGAACCTGAACAACTCGTGCCCTATTTAGGACATGAGCGAATTCGTATTGTCGATTTAAGTCGTGCATCGGTGTATGAACAACTGCATATTCCTCATGCGATCCATTTACAGCCTAAATATCTGGTGGCACAACAAGAACAAGCCAATGGAGTATTGCCAGACTTAGAAGGGTTACAGGCACTCATCGAGAAATTGAATATTTCACCGCAACATCATGTGGTGGTATATGACGATGAAGGCGGTGCCTGGGCAGGGCGATTAATCTGGAATTTACATTGTCTAGGCTTCCAGCATACCAGTCTGATTAATGGCGGCATTCATGGCTGGCTAGGTGCTGGATTACCGACAACGGCTGAAGTTGATCCGGTTCAACCCGTTGCGGAACTATTGCCGATTGATTTAGCCACCGTCCAGCAATATCGGGTCGAATATCAGGAATTACTCAATCAAGTTGAAGAACAGAATATTCAACTGTGGGATTGCCGTAGCAATGATGAATATACAGGCTTGCGTCTGGCTGCGCGACGCGGCGGTCACATCCCAAATGCACGGCATTTTGAATGGAGTACTGCCCTAAACCGTGAAAATCATCTAAAATTACACCCGCTTGAACGCACACAACAACGTTTAGAACAATTAGGCTTTAATTTACAACAACCTGTGGTGGTGTACTGTCAGTCTCACCATCGTTCTGGCTTGGCGTATATTCTGGCAAGGTTGCTTAACTGGCCAGTCAAAGCCTATGATGGTGCGTGGAGTGAGTGGGGCAATCGCCTCGATAGTCCTATTATTTCAGGAGAGTCGCCGTTGTGAGTTTTGCAGCAGATTTAAAAAAACAATTATTTATCAAAGCACAAAATCTTGTGCCGCAACATCAACTCAGCCGTGTGATTGGCAAGGTTGCCGCAAGTGAAAATCTTTTGGTAAAAACTGCTGTTATTCAGGCATTTAAAGCCAAATACGGAATTGATATGAGCATTGCTGAACAAAGCAATGCGCAACACTATAAATCATTCAATGAATTTTTTACCCGTGCGTTAAAAGAGGGCGTCCGTGGCATTGATGAACAGCCAGATAGTATTGTTTGTCCTGCCGATGGTGCGATTTCACAGCTTGGTAAAATTGAAGCGGGTGATATTTTTCAGGCCAAAGGTCAAAGCTTTTCAGTGGAAAAGTTGATTGGTGATCCGCAGTTGGCGAAGCCTTTCCACGAAGGGCAGTTTGCGACCGTCTATTTGTCACCTAAAGATTATCACCGTGTACATATGCCTTTGGCAGGCACATTGACCGAAACTTTATATATCCCAGGTGAATTATTCTCGGTTAACCAAACCACGGCTGAAAATGTACCGGGCTTGTTTGCGCGTAATGAACGTATGGTCTGCTTATTCGATACCGAACTTGGTCGTATGGCAGTGGTTCTGGTGGGTGCAATGATTGTTGCTGGAATTGAAACCGTTGCAACGGGTAAGGTAAAACCGACAGGCCGTGTCGAGTTACAGCATCATCAAATGCCATTGGATAAAGGCGCGGAATTAGGTCGCTTCTATCTTGGCTCAACTGCTGTTATTTTATTTGAAAAAGATAAAATGGTTTGGGAAGAGCAATTCAAGGCCAATTCAACTGTAGTGATGGGTGAGCGTTTAGGTCATTCGGTTTAATTGATAAAATTGTAAAAAAGCCCTTTAAAATTTAAAGGGCTTTTAGTTTTACATATTTAGCATAAGGCGTATTATGCTAGTTTTAGGAAAACTTAAAAATTAATATATTAAATAAATATTATTTTTTCATTTCTATTAATTAGTAATAAAGGTATCTCTAGCGATATTTCCTATTGTGTTTGTAGATACAGAGTCAAAAGTCGCTCCTACAATTCCTCCTAATAAAGGAATAGTCTTACCCAAATTAATAACACCCTTTTCACCGAACTTAGTAAGCAATCGGAATCCTACTTTTTGGTTTATTGTGGTAATAGTTTTACCACTAATATTTTTTATCGCATTTTCTGCCAGTTTTTTCCCCACTACAATGCCAACATCTTTTAAAATATCTTTGGCTGCATTACCTGTTAAGCAGACGAAAACTAAAGATTTTACTCTATCATCATTTAAATCATGTCCTCCCATATAAGCAATTGCTGCAATCATACGAATTTGAACATACATTACACTAGCAACATTTGCAGGTATTGCTAGTGGTAAAGTAATCACTCCACCTAATCCAGTTATAAATCCAGAAGTTCCTGCTTTTGTATTTTGCCAACGAATTAAAGAATTTACTTGGTCATATATACTACTATCTCCTTTCATATAGTCTTCTGCTAAATCATAAGCAGAATCTAAACCAACTACCCCCTGTACAGCTTTATCATAAGACCAGTTCAATACATCCATAATCTTACTTTCACTTAAAGCATTTGCCATTTTTAATTTCTCTTTTAAGTATTAAGGCAATGATTATAAATATATAAAATAAATTTTGAATCTTAATTTTTCAATTTGTATCTTTCCTTGTCGCTTTATTATTGAAATTAATAGTTGATAAAATAATAAAATCTCTTAAATTTTAGATTGAAACGAATTATATTTTGCTCAGCAATATGCAAACCTTGTACGTTTTTGCTTACATTCACTAACGTCAATGTCCCATTTTCAACCCAAGCTCAATTGCCTAATATGAACTCATCAGGAACAGGAAGTTCCAGAACACAAAACAAAAATGATAAGTTCAGGCATCAGGATGTGAGATATGACAGGAGTTGTATCTAGTGAAAGGAATACGAAAAAGCCAGACAGGATGTCGGGCTTTTTCATTTTATTTTTTTAGAGTGCTGTTTAATTGATTGGCTTGGCATTGTAATAAGTATGAATTGAGGCGGCACAGCGGTCGATCAGCAGATCTTCATCCTTTTTCCAGATCAGTTTCACTTCACTGAGTGTATTCTCGTCCTGAATTGGAATAAGCCTGACATTACTAGGCAGAATCACTTTAAATTCTTCAGGCACAATACAAATACCAAAGCCATTGGCGACCAGTTCTAGTTGAGACCTTTTCCTTGAATAAATTCGGGTTCTTTTCGGAGAAAAACCATTGACCAGACATAAGTTGGCAGCCAGATAGCTGAGACCACCACGCGCTTTATGCGGTACAGAAACAAAATTTAATGACGCTAATTCACGTATTGAAATATTTTCTTTTTCACTTAAAACCGGATCGGCAATATGGGCAGCCACATATAATGGGGCAGTGTATAAGCTAATCGAATTGACCTCATCTAAATTGTGATAAATCGGCGGCCGGATAAAACCCAGATCAATACTGCCATCTAATAAATATTCCAGTTGTAATTCAGAAGATAGAGTATTCATTTCAATATCAATATTATGGGTATCACAAAGCTGTTCAAAGACTTCCAGTTTATTCTGATCTAGTACGATACTGCTGGAATGGGCAATTTTAATAATTCGGCCTTCACCCCGACTGATACTTTGGGCGCTGGCAATCGAACTTTTTAAATGATCAAGATTGGTTTTTAAACTTTTATACAGTGCTTCGCCTGCAACCGTAAGTTTTATCTTCTTTTCAGAGCGGTCGAAAATCTCAAAGCCTAATTCTTCTTCTAAATTTTTAACTTGCCTGCTCAGTGCTGATTGGGCAATAAACAGCTTCTCCGAAGCGGCAATAAAGCCGCCAGTTTCGACAATCGTGATTAGATAATTGAATTGTTTTAATGTCCACATATCTCAAAATTAGATCAGTGCCTGCTTTTTCTATATTAGATGAGATGGAAGAAATCTTATATCTTTTTTATAGATTCTTGATTCAGGTGGCTGAAAATGACGATGAAAAACAAGATTGTGACCTTGATGGTTGCAGTAATGATTTGTTTACTAGTGCAGAGCTATGACCATTATATGGGCGTACAAACGATCTCACAGCAGACTGATTTATCAGGAGATTAGGTAAACCCTCGCATCATCTTTGATGTCATGACCAATTTTATAAATGAGATGAGCGCATGGCGATGTACGTTTTTGCTTACATTGATTAGAGGAAATGTCCCATTTTCAACCCAAGTTGAATTGCCTAATATGAACTCATCAGGAACAGGAAGTTCCAGAACATAAAACAAAAATGATAAGTTCAGGCATCAGGACGTGAGGTACGACAGGAGTTGCACCTAGTAACGAAATACGAAAAAAGCCCGACAGGATGTCGGGCTTTTTTTTTATTCCATATTGATTTGTTTGGTCCAGAGTTCAATCAGCATCTGGATGGTCTGGCTTAAAGGTTTGTGGCTCGGCCAGATGGCATGAATCGGCATATCCAGTCGATTGGTGGTGTCATGAAATTCCAGTCGAACCAGACTGCCTTGAGTAAAATGTTCTTGCACGGTCGAAAGTGGAAAATTCCCCCAGCCAAAGCCCTGTTCCACCATATTAATTGCCATCAATAAACTATCGCTATACCAGTAAGAATCAGAGACCAAGACCCGACTATCCGGGAGAGGGTAGTGTTTGCTGGCGATAATAATCTGCCTGAGTTCAGAGAGCATGGTCAGTTCATTTTTATGGTTTTCCTTGAGCTGTTGTGCACCCTGAGGAGAAATTGCTGCAACAAATTTTTCAATCCCCAAGAGTCGAAAGCGCTCATTCCGGTCGAGCTCGGATGAGCTATAGGCGATATACAGATCAATTTCATTTTGATGTAAGCGCGCTTTTAATTCTTGTTGTGGGGCACTGACCATTTCAATGTCCAGTAGCGGATAGCGCTGCAGCAGATGGGCAATAGCAGGCAATAAAAGTTTCTGGTTGACGTCTGCAGCCACACCAATCGCAATACGGGTTTCCAGTCCTGTTGAAAGTTCAGTTAAATGCATTTCCAGCTGGCGCAGTTTAGTCACAATCAATCGGGCATGGGGCTCGATGGATAAGGCAATGTCAGTGGGCGCAAGATGATTTTTACTGCGTTCAAATAATTTTAAATTTAGTTCCGCTTCTAAATTGGCAATCGCCATACTGACGGCAGACGGTACCCGATTCAGTGCCCGGGCGGCCGCTGAAAAATTACCACGATCAATAATTTCAAGAATCAGCTCAAGCTGTTCACTGGTCAATTTCATTTTAATTCTCTTGTCAGCTGTACTGATAACGATTGACTTTTTTTATCAAAATTAAAGCGTAAAATCCACTCATTATTGATTTTAAGGTGTGGTCATGCAAGGAACCAAGAGAAGAGTCACTTATGTGTTTTTCTATGAAGTTTTTAGCTTTTTTATCTGTGCAATGGTGCTGGCAGTGCTGTCAGGTACCACCATTAGTCATACCGGGCCTTTGTCGATCTTGATTGCAGTCATCGCCGTAACCGTGAACTTTTTTTATAACTACGTGTTCGAGATGTGGGAAAAAACCCAAACCTCGAAAAAGCGTACCGTGTTAAGACGTATTGCGCATGCGATTGGCTTTCAGGTTGTGCTGGTGATGATTTTGATTCCCTTGATTGCATGGTGGATGCAAATCAGTTTAGTTAAGGCGTTCTTGCTGGACTTCAGTCTGATGGTGCTGATCCCATGTTATACCTTTGTTTATAATTACTTTTTTGATCATATCTTTGGCTTACCTAGTCATTTGCTCGAGTCGACAGAGCTTAATGCAAACGCCAGTCACTGATTGCTATGATCCAGAATTGAAAAAGCCGATCCAGAAGGGTCGGCTTTTTTTATTGAAGCTAAAATTTATAGCATGCGATACAGGCGTTCTTTCGGGAAGATCGCGGTAAAGGTTGAGCCTTCATTTTCTTTAGAGGTGATTTCTAGATGTGCACCATGCTGCATCAGGACGTGTTTGACAATGGCCAGCCCTAAACCTGTACCGCCGGTTTGCCGGCTACGCGCGCTATCGACGCGATAGAAGCGTTCAGTCAGGCGAGGTAAATGTTTTGGATCAATACCGATGCCATTGTCCTGTACGGTAAAGGAAGCATGGTCACCCGCTTCATGCCAGCCAATGGTGATGATGCCTCCAGGCGGTGTATATTTAATTGCATTGGTAATTAAGTTGCTGAAGGCACTGGCAATTTCAATGTCCGAGCCAATCAGGTCACAATGGCTATCAATATCCAGATTTAAAGTATGTCCATAATCCAGATTGTAAGCACGTGCATCATCAAAGATCTGGTTCATCAGATTGGCCATATCAATAATCTGATTTTTCGCGACTTTCTTATTATTTTCCAGATTGGATAACAATAATAAGTCATTGACCAAGGCATTCATCCGTTTGGTCTGGGATTGCATTTGCGTGAAAGCACGTTTCCAGCGTGGGGTAATATCGTCTTGATCGGTAAAGGTTTCGATATACCCACTGAGTACGGTTAGCGGCGTACGTAATTCATGTGAAATATTATCGACAAAGTCTTTACGCATTTGTTCCAGATTATGGACGCGTGTGGTGTCATGTGCGACCAGCAAACGACTTTCACCCCCAAAACGGGTGAGTTTGACGTGTACATAACGCTCTTCTTCCATCTGCGCTTGCAGACGAATCCCATCAGGGGATTGATCGGGATTATTAAAATATTCAATAAAACTGGGCTGGCGTAAAATCGACAATAAGTTACGTCCGCGGTCCAAAGGACTAATCCCTAACAGCTTTTCGGCTGCGGGATTCCACCATTCGATTTGATGTTGATCATCAATCAGCACCACGGCTTCTGCCAGAGCGACCAGAGAAGACTGGGCCCGGTCAATGAGACCGACCATTTCCGCCTGAACAATGCGTTCCTGACGTTGTGCGCGATAAACATTGAACAGCAAAGCGCCCCAGATCCCGTTTAAATTGGGTGGAACATCATAGGGACGATTCGAAATCCATTCATTGACCAGATAAAGCGAGCGGAGCTGCAGGGCGAAAAACACCACAAAAGCAATAAAAATACAGCTCCAAAAGTAGCCAACCCCAAATCCAATTAAGCTTGCAATCAATAAGAAAAAAAGTAACAGCCTTAAATCTTGTTTTGCAAACGTCCATAAACTGCTGTAGCGAAAACGCTGGTGTTCACGTGCCAGTTCAGGGACCGGATAAGGTTCGTACATAAAAGATTTTTAACCTACTGCTAAATCGGCTCGTGTCGAAAAACGGTAACCTGTGCCACGAACCGTTTGCACAAAGCGGTCAACACCAAAAGGCTCTAGCACTTTGCGTAAACGACGGATATGCACGTCAATGGTACGGTCTTCGATATAGACATTGCCACCCCACACCTGATCAAGCAACTGCGCACGTGTATAAGCACGTTCCGGATGAGTCATAAAGAAGGCCAGTAAACGATATTCAGTTGGACCCATGTCTAAAATGCTGTTGCCAAAGCTAACACGCTGACTGACCGGATCGAGTAACAAGCCATTGGCATCAATCACTTTTTCTCCGCTTAGTGCATTGGCACGACGTAATACCGCCTTGATACGGGAAACCAGTTCACGCGTCGAGAAGGGTTTGGTCATGTAGTCATCTGCACCGGCATCCAGACCTTGAACTTTATGGTCTTCTTCGCCACGTGCAGTGAGCATGATCACAGGAATTTCAGACAGGTTCTCATCGCGTTTCAGGCGACGGCATAAGTCTACACCACTCACACCCCCTGGTAACATCCAGTCCAGCAAGATAAGTGCAGGACGCTGATCAACGATAATCTGATGCGCCTGTTTGGCATCCTCGGCTTGTAAACATTGGAAGCCTGCCATATCCAAAGAGGTATGGATCATTTCGCGGATCGGTAACTCATCATCGACAATTAAAATATAGTCATCTTTCACAGCGCAATACCCTTAAAATCTGTAACGGTTTAACCGTTTTGTTGTTATGACAGGCTTATTACAAAGATTAATTATGACAATATCATTGCAAAAGAGGGAATAAAGTCGAATTTAGCAATAAATTGTGACAATTGTGGGGCAGAGTCATGACCATATGATGACAACTTATCTGATCATAAAGCAAATAAATTCATTGAGTTAATCAATCTGTCATGCGATGGCTGTGGCTGTCACAAAACTGTAAAACGATTTTAATTTTTTTGTGAGGTTGTTTCGATAAAGGACAAGAACACAGCACAACAGGCAGAAAGCACATCCTGCAGCGGCTGTTTAAAGCCCTCCGAAACCCAGCGAATAATAATATGGGTCACATAACCATTCAGGCCGGTTGCCATTAACGACACTTCTTCGGTGCTTTGCGGGGCATTGGGCATGGTAATCATCACAAAGCCCTGAATAATACGGTCGAACTGGGTCAGGGTTTCCTGAATGGTGGCCTGATTATGCAGGTCCTGTACCAGCATGGCATCGATATAAATAATCCGTGCCATACGCGGATCATCCTTAATCGCATTTAATAAGGCGGATAAACCGGCATTGACCATATTTTTAGGTTCAGGGGCTGCCATCAGCACCGCCTGAGTGAGGCAGGTCTGCATTTTTTCGATCATTTTCAGGAACACGGTCTGGAACAGATCTTCACTTTTCTTAAAGGATTCATAAAAGTAGCGTTCAGTCAGCTTGGCCTCATTACAGACATCCTTGACCGTGACCGAAAAGAAGCCATGGGTACCGTAAGTCGCAATACCCGCTTCAATCAGTTTGTCACGACGTGCCTGCTTGCGCTCAGTTAACGAGAGACCTTTGAATTGACGCTCTTTGGTTGTTGCCTTTTTTTTCTTGTCTGTCGCTTGCTCTGGAGTTGCCATTGAAAACCGTTCCCTAAAATGTCGCTAAATCGGATATCACGTACTTTTTTACATTGCTGTCATTTGCTGCCGATCTAGCATAACCAAATTTTGAAAATATGCCTTGTCTCTTTTACACATCTTCGGTCAAGAATGTAAATAGGCCTATTATGACATGTTAGGTGTCGGTTATTGCCATTTGTCATAAAGCTTGACTGTACTATATTGACAACCTGTATTGTCAAAATTATATTGGTTACAGGTTAAACAGCACATGACAACGCATGATTGGGGCGAATATTGTGCATATCATTCGCAACACAAAGGATAGGCAATGAAAAATTTTAAAAATAAAGTCGCAGCGATCACTGGTGCTGGTTCTGGGATTGGACAACAGCTGGCGATCTTGTTAGCCAAACAGGGCTGTCATTTATCGTTAAGTGATATCAATGAAAAAGGTTTGGCTCAAACCGTTGAATTGGTGAAGCAATATCCTGTAACAGTCACCACCAAAGTACTTGATGTCTCAAACCGTGATGCGGTGAAACAATGGGCGCAAGAAACGGTGCAGGATCATGGTTCGGTTAATATGATCTTCAATAACGCAGGTGTCGCACTTGGCTCAACGGTCGAAGGCGCAAGCTATGAAGATTTGGAGTGGATCGTTGGCATCAACTTCTGGGGCGTGGTGTACGGCACCAAAGAATTCCTGCCGTTTATCAAACAAACCAAAGATGGTCATATCATCAATATTTCAAGTATCTTTGGCCTAACCTCGCAGCCAACTCAGTCTGCCTATAACGCCACCAAATTTGCAGTGCGTGGTTTTACTGAATCGTTACGTCAGGAGCTGGATATTGAGAAGAGCGGTGTCAGCTCACTCTGCGTGCATCCGGGCGGTATTCGTACCAATATTGCCAAAGCAGCAAAAATGAATGACAGCTTGAAGAGTCTGGGTATGGACCCGAGCAAATCGATCAAGCAATTTGACAAATTCCTGCGTACCCCACCAGAAGAAGCTGCACGTCAAATTCTGAATGCCGTACAGAAGGACAAACGCCGTCTGTTAATTGGTACTGATGCGCGTATTGTGGATTCATTCCAGCGCTTATTCCCGACGGGATATCAACGTATTGCAGCCCTTGCAACCAAGATGATGTAAGTCATTACTGCAGAAAAAAGCCATTCTTTGTGAATGGCTTTTTTCTTTGGGTTAAATCAGGACGTTGATTTTTGATTTCTTCCAGAAGAATTGATAATAAAAGCCTTGGAAAATACATAGGCTGACGAAAGACAGCGCATAGGCAATCCAGATCCCGGTTAAGCCCCACAATGAGCTAAACCAGTAGGCACACGGTACTTCGATCAGGAGAATGGTAAAAATATTGATCAGCATAGGAACATTGACCGTACCACTGGCACGCATGATCGAGGCAAAAATCGCACTGGCACCAAAGAATAAAATTGACCACAACACAATAAACAGCAGTTGCTGTCCCAGTACAATTACGCTGTGATCGGTAATAAACAGCGCCATTAAATATTTAGAGAATAAGTAGCCCAGAATAATCAAGGTCCCCGTAAACAGGAAATTCATGCCCAAAGCCGTTCGGGTCACTTTGGCCAATAAATCAGGTTGACCTGCACCAATCGCTTGAGCCGCAAAAATCGAAGCGGCAATCGAAATCGACAAGGCTGGAAACTGGATATAGTTCAGTACCTGATTCACGGCACCATAGGCTGCGGTGGCATGCGCGCCATAATGATTAATCAGGCCGATAATCACTAGACCAGCTAAAGAGGTCGTCACCATCTGAATGCCGGTTGGAATCCCGAGTTTTAGAATTAATTTACTCAGCTCGGCATCATGGCGAATATGTTGCAGTAATTGGCGATCAATCTTTAAGGGATGATTTTTATGGTTCAGATAAACCGTTAAAAAAATCAATACCAAGGCATAGCCCAGAATGGTGGCAATCGCGGGTGCGACGATACCTAATGCAGGGAAACCAAAATAACCTTTCAGTAAAACCGGAGTGACTGCCAGACCGATCAGACTGGTCAGACTTAAAGCAATCAGGGGAGTGACGCTATCGCCGACACCACGCAGAATCGAGGTATAAATAATATAAACAAACAACAGCGGACTACCGACCAGCATCCATTGCACATAAGGCAAGGACAGATGCATCACCTTGGGATCGGTGCCCAATAATTCCAGAATGTGCTTGGCAAATACCAGACCGAGTATGGCAATAATACTCCCGCCGATCAAGGTCATAAACAGGGTTGAGCCAATCACACAGCGGACTTTTTCAAGGTTTTGTGCCCCCCAGGCCTGTCCCACCAGTACAGTAGTTCCCGCTGAAATACCGATCACGAAAGCCAGCAGAAAAAACAGGATTGGGAAGAATACGGAAACAGCGGCAATGGCATCTACGCCCATCATTTGACCAACAAAGATGGTATTAATCGTACCCGACAGGTTTTGTAAAATATTGGTGGCAATCAAAGGCACCAGAAACAGAAAAAATGTTTTCCAGAGATTGGGTTGCATCACCAGCGGTTGACGTGGAGTCATTCAGTTTCCTTCACCCTTCAGCCTGAAGCGTATCTATTTTTTCCAACATAGCATCATAAGTGATGCTGGGAACTTTATCGTTCGGTTTATTTTTTGTTGATCAACACTGTAAGAGGATTTCACCAGCACGTTGTAGGGTCTGATCGGTCTTGGCAAAGCAGAAGCGGATCAGGCGCAGTGATTCTGGTGCTTGTCGGTAAAATACTGAAATGGGAATTGCGACAATTTTATGTTGCTCGGCAAGGAACTGGCACATCTCGACATCATTTAAGTCTGGACGAATATTGCTGTAATCCAGATTCTGGAAATAAGTGCCTTGAGACGGGGTAAATTGAAAGCGTGAGTGTTGAAGCTGGGTATTAAACAGATCGCGTTTTGCCTGGTAAAAATGAGGGAGCTCTTGAATATGCTCAGGATGCTGTTGCATGTAATCGGCCAGCGCCAATTGACACGGCATATTCCCACAGAAATTGGCAAACTGATAAATCTGGCGAAACAGTCGCATCAGCTGCGGAGAAGCCACGCAATAACCGGTTTTCCAGCCAGTGACATGGTAGGTTTTACCAAAAGAGCCAATCACAAAACTGCGATCGCGTAATTCAGGAAATTGCAGTGCGCTAAAGTGTTTTTGTCCATCAAAGACTAGATGTTCATAGACTTCATCTGAAAGCACTACAATATTTTTATCTTGAATCAGTTCAATCAGTTGTCGCCAGTCTTGTTCTGACCAGATTGCACCAGTGGGGTTATGCGGTGTATTGACAATAATCATGCGGGTTTTGGCATTGATCCTGTCTTTGACTTTTTGCCAGTCCACCTGAAAAGATGGCGCTTCCAGATTGATATGAATGGATTTTCCACCAGCCAGTTGAACCGCAGGCGCGTAGCTGTCATAGCTTGGATCGAAAATAATCACTTCATCTTCTGCATGGATGCAGGCTTGAATGGCACAAAAGATGGCAATGGTTGCGCCTGAAGTAATGGTGATTTCAGTGGCAGGATCAAGTTGCAATTGATCACGTTGTGAATATTGTGTGGCGAGCTGTTCGCGCAGGGCCAATACACCATCCCCTGCGGGGTACTGATTATAGCCTGAGAGTGTGGCTTGGTTCAGCGCATCCAGCAGGGCAGCTGGGGCTGGGAAATCGGGGAAGCCTTGGGACAGATTCAGGGCATTGAGCCGGTGTGCGAGTTCAGTCATGATGCTAAAAATGGTCACGCCTTGGCTTGGGAGTTTTGACTGAAGTTGCAACATGATTGAAATTACCTAATTAAATTTTAATGAATTATTTATTGTGGCGGTGTCTTGCCGAGTACTCACCTAATTTCAGGATAAGCCTTCAGCTGGAGTTACTTTGGTTTTGCCCAAAGTAACCAAAAGCATCGTCATTCGCAAAACCTGTTCACTTCTTGCATTGTTTCGATTACCTCGCAGAAACAACATTGAATTGAAACCACGCAGGTTGCGAATGACTTATCCCGCGTATCTTATTTAGAACAGGGAACAGGTTTTTTTATTCGATATCACAAAACATTTTCCACAATAGCACGAATTACACCAAGCGCTAAACCAATAAAGGCACCGACAATCACGCCGTTAACGCGGATCATATGCAGGTCACCGCCCACCTCACTTTCGATTTTGGCAATCATTTCCCGTGAATCCCATTCATGGATACGTTCACTGATATAACGAATGATCTTGTCGCTATATTGCTCACTGAAATTGGTCGCCAAGCCCACCATTTTTTCATTCAATACCTGACGTACTTTTTCATTCTGGATCAGGCTTTCACCCAGTTGTTGGATCGCCGCCTGTAAGTTGGTGGCAATGCCGGAATCTGGCTGCATTAAATCGGTCTTGATCGCATCACATAGAATGGCCACAGCACCACTGATAAAGTTCAGCACTTGTGGGCTATCCAGCAAGGCATCTTTGCCACGATTTAAACGCTGGCTGGCTTCACTGTCGGGTTCTGCCAGTTGCAGCATCAGATTGTGTGTGGTGGTCTCAATATCCTGACGCCACGGATGATCAGGATTGGCCAGCATCGACTCAACTTTTTCAATCAGCGAATCAATGGTACGTTGCTGGACGTCAATCCCGATCCAGCTGGCGCCTTTGGCCAGTTTCCAAACGCCTAATTCTTGGAATAATTTACGTGATAAATCACGTGCTTCCTCTGGATGCGAGACCATCCATTCATGCGCCAGATCGAGACCACGTTGCAATACATCCTGATGGAAATCATTTTCCAGCACTGCCCGCAGCATTTCACTGGCCAGCTTATTGACCTTGGTGCTTCTGACCCATTGCACACTGTTATTCTGGACAAAATGTGCAATTTGATCCTGACTGACAAATTCAAAAATTCTTGGCACGGTGTGCTGAATCATCTGCACCACCTGCTGGTTATTCTTTGGACTGGCCAACCATTGTCCTACTGCCAGACTGATATCGGCATTTTGTAAACTGCGTTCGACAATCTGTGGTGACAGGAAATTTTCCTGCACAAAACGTCCCATCGACTCGGCGATACGTGCCTTATTCCGCGGAATAATTTCAGTGTGGTCACGTAATAACTTGGGTAAAGGCATTCTGCCAAAGGGGTTGCGGAACAGTACCGTGACCGCATACCAGTCGGCTAAGCCACCCACCACACCTGCTTCTGCACCAAGCATGAAAATATGGATGAGCCATTTATATTCAGGGAGAAAATGCGCCGCGACCATTAAAGCAATCCATGACACCACGGCAATTATCAGGGCCATGGTGGCAAAGTATTTACTTCTTTGCAGACTAGGTACGTGGATTTCTTCGACTGAACTCATTGAGCCATCCTTTTAATTACTTTTTATTTTGAGGTGGTGCAGGCGGCTGCAACACGTCTCCTGTTGGACTCAAACCGTATTTTGGCCCCAAAGATTGCAAAATCAGTTGTGCATCAAAGGCATCTGGTGCTTGCTGCTGAGTCTTGAAACACTCGATAGTATACGACACTTGGATTGGATCAATATTGACCACTTGTGGGGTATCGTAGAAGGGATCCGGCCAAAAGGCTGGATGACGACGATAGTAACCATAAGGATAATATGACGGTGTCGGATAAATCACGGCCTGACGTGGCGCTTTATGCCGGGCATTACTCGGGTCATCCACTACAGTAAAGTAGCGGAAACCATTTTTAACTGTGGTTTGCGCTGCCTTAAGCAGGGTAATTTCCTCTGCTGTACCATAACTCAAATTATTATCCGCCTGAAAACCGACACGGTAAGTTTTGTTATTTAACGGATAAGCGGTGAACTGGCCTAACTGGTCAAAGGTTCGGGGCTTGGCAGGGACGGTTGCACAGCCTGCAAATGTCAATGCGAACAAAAGCGGTGTGCACATTAATAATGATTTCATATGCAATTCCTGATATCAGTGGTCGAGGGAGACCGACCTAGAAGCTACTATTGGGCTGGGTTAAAAACTCTGTTTCCTCTGGGGTAGAGTCTCGCCCTAAAATTTTATTGCGATGTGGATAACGACCAAAACGATCAATAATCACTTTATGCTTTTTCTCAAAGTTTAGGTTAATTTCATTGCCGAGGCGTTGAAATAATTTAAGGGCAAATTCATGGATGCGTCTGGATTCGCTATGCATAAAAGGCATATATAAAAATGAGCGCTGATCAGGACTGAGTTGCGCATCGAGTTGTAAACTAATCGCTTCTTGTGCCAGTGCCAAGGCAAGACTGTCGTAAGCAAAGGCCTGTGCCTGATCGCGATATAAGTTACGTGAGAACTGGTCAAGCACGATAATTTCGGCCAGACGGCCTTCGGGCGTTTGCCGCCATGACCACAGTTCTGCCTGTGCAGCCTGTTGATGAATCTCTTGAAACGACTCGCGAATTTTTGCATCAAAATCATCGCTTTTGGCAAACCAGAGGGAGCGGTGTTCCGGGTCAAACCAAAAATTCAGAATGTCTTGCGCTTGCATGGGCGAGTCTCCTCTAGAAGATTTATTTTTCAATAAAATCACAATTTGAGCGTGTCTTATGTAACAAGATTGTGATAAAAATTGCCAGACTAAACAGGGATTTCTGTCGCAAGCATTTTTCAAATGTTCACAGAGCCTAGATGACTAGATCACAATTGTCGTTATAATTGGCTGAGTCGAAGGGATTGGCATTGTCATGATGCCTGTATGGTCGACGAAGTCGCTACCTTTGATGTGGTCGGCTGATCTTGAATAAGCGAGCCTATAATATGAATCAACCCAGCACACTTACTTCCTCTGTGATACCTACTTGGGTAGATGCATCGCTATTAAAAGGGATGTTACGCGGGATTGAGCGTGAAAGTTTAAGGATGCAAAGTAATGGATTTTTATCACAAAAAAATCATCCACAAGCTTTGGGTTCAGCACTGACACATCCACATATCACCACCGATTATTCAGAAGCCTTAATGGAGTTTATTACGACGCCGCAAACCACCATTGCTGCAGCTTTAAACGAATTAAGCGATATCCATAGTGTGGTACACCAGCAACTGGAAGCCGGTGAACGACTGTGGCCGTTATCCATGCCGTGTATGCTGGATGATAACGAAGAAAATATTAAACTGGCGCAATATGGCTCTTCCAATATTGGCCGTTTTAAAACACTTTACCGCCGTGGACTGGGAGTCCGTTATGGTCGCCGTATGCAGACCATTTCCGGCGTGCATTATAATTTATCTTTCCCTGACTCGTTATTTATTGTCTTACAGCAACATGAGCAAAATCCACAATTAAAACAGCTTAGCCTGCAAGATTATCGTAGCCATCGCTATTTTGGCCTGATCCGGAATTTTATCCGTTTAATTCCTCTGGTCATGTATATGTTAGGCGCAAGTCCCTCCGTATGCCGCTGTTTCCTGACAGGACGTCAGCATCATTTACAGCCTTTGGTGAAAGGGACTTTGTATTTACCCGAAGCGACTGCCTTGCGGATGGGACGTCTGGGATATCAAAACTCGGCACAGAAAGAATTAGGGATTCACTACAATGACCTGCATGATTATCTGGATGGCTTGCAGAAAGCGGTGCATACCCCTTACCCAGCATTTACCAAGTTGGGCCTGAATGATGAGCAGGGTGAGCCAATTCAGATCAATGATCATGTGCTTCAGATCGAAAACGAATATTATAGTCTGGTTCGCCCAAAACAGGTGCCTCAAGCCGGTGAAACTCCTTCGCAGGCATTGAAAAACCGTGGTGTCGGTTATGTCGAATTGCGTGCAGTGGATGTGAATCCGTATAGCCCGATTGGTATTGATGAAGTTTCGGCCGGTTTTCTGGAGAGTTTGGCACTTTATTGCTTATTAAATGAAAGTCCAGATTTGTTTGCGGAAGAGCAGGAACAGATTGACCGGAATCAACTGGAAGTCGTGAATCGTGGCCGTGCAGCAGATGCACAGATCGAAGAAGGCGCCAGCTCGGTTGCATTAAAAGACTGGGCACAACGTCATTTAAATGCAATTCAAGGCTGCGCAGCCTTATTAGATCAAATGGATGCAACCCGGTTGTATCAGGATGCGATCCAGATCATGCAGCAACGTTTAGATGATGTTGAAGACACCCTTTCTGCGCATGTGATTGCAGATACCTTGCAACATGGTGGTACCTGGAACTTTGGCAGTGTGATGGCACAGCACCATGTCGATCATTATGACCAGCACCCGCTCAGCGAAGAAACCAAACAGTACTTTGCGCAGCTGGCAGAAACGTCATTGCAAAAACAGGCGCAACTTGAACAAGATAACGACATGAGTTTTGAACAATATCTTGCACAATACCGCTAGCCTGTTGATTGATCAGCAGGTCAACAGACCCTAATATTTTTAGAGGATTTCCCATGCGTTGGAATTACCGCTTAGTGAGTGCGTTGTTGGTACTGACGAGCATTATTGGTATCTCATTTGCGTTGTATTTAGAACATGTGCAGGGTCTGGACCCTTGTCCGCTTTGTATTTTCCAGCGCCTTGGCTTGATCGGTATGGGGCTGGTTGCGCTGGTGGCCTTTATCCATAACCCTGTTTCAAGCGGATTCAAACGTTTTTATGCTTTTCTGGCGACCTTATCGATTGGCTGGTCGGTTGGTGTGGCGGCACGTCATGTGTGGCTACAAAGCTTGCCACCTGATCAAGTGCCGAGCTGTGGTCCGGGTCTGGATTATCTGGTAGATGCATTACCGATGAAAACCGTGTTGCAGGAAGTATTGTCCGGTTCGGGTGAGTGTGCGGTGGTGGACTGGACCTTCCTCGGTCAATCATTACCGGTGTGGTCTTTGCTTTATTTCAGTTTGATTTTATTGATCTGCCTATGGCAGCTGTTTAGAAACTACAACGGCACAGCAAAATAAGAACGACCTTGTTGATTGAATGGCTAAAACCTGAAATGTGGCAACATATTTCGGGTTTTGTTTTCTGCATTTCTCAACAGTTTGTGCCATTTCGTTGGCCAAAAGATTTTTTTGTGGACAGATAGGTCTGTTTTTTGTAAAGTTCAGCCGATTCCCCGTACGATCTGATTATAAAAAATGCTTTTTAATATATTTAATGTATTAGAAAAAATAGGGCTAAATGCACAGAAACGTGCCATTCACGTACAATTTTCTAATAATCTACTGAATAATCAAGTTTTTTTACAGCGCATACAAGGCCAGCATCAACTCAATGTCGGGCTGGAAGCCGAATTGATTTGTCTGTCGACCAATGCCCAGATTCCTTTAAAACAATTTATAGGGGTTCAGGTCGCCGTGGATCAGGTCACCGATTCAGGACAGCTGTTTCGAACCACAGGAATCGTAACGGAAGCCAGTTACGGGCAAAGTGATGGCGCACTAACCCTGTATAAGCTGACACTTAAAGATGCGACCAGTTTATGGCATAAACGCCGTAACAGCCGTGTTTTTATGAATAAAACTGTTGTCGAGATTACTGAAGTTTTATTCAAGGAATGGCAGCAAAGAAGCGCGCTTTTTGCGGCAAGTCTGAGCCTTGATCTGAATGGTTTAAGTCAGAATTATGATATTCGGCCATTTGTGATGGGGCACAATGAATCTGATTATGCCTTTCTCACACGCTTGTGGCGCAGTGAAGGCATTAGCTGGCTAATCGATGAAGCCGAGCTGTTTGTCCCGCATTCAAGTACGCCGCTCAAAGCGCAAAAGCTCAGATTAATGGATGACAATAGCGAGTATCAGGCTTTGCCTCGACGAAGTATTCGTTATCACCGTAGCAGCGCCACAGAATTCCAGGATAGCATTACCGGCTTTGTGGCGGTTCGAAGCTTGCAACCGACGGCGGTACACCTGCAACGCTGGCAACCTGATGCCTTGGCTCAAGAAGAAGGCGCAGGTTCAGTGGTCACTACTCATAACCATTCTGAAAGCTTTGATTCCGCCAGTTTGAGTCTGGAGCAGGCGTGGCATATCAGTCCGGCCTGGATGCAGGACTTAAAGGGTGAAGACCAAGCCACGGCTTCAGGCGGTAGTCAGTTAGAAAAACTGAATCAGCAACTCAATGATATGTATGCCAGTCAGGCCAAATATTTTAAGGCGTATAGTAGTGTGCGCGATAGCCAGGTCGGTTATTGGTTTAATCTCAGGGAACATCCTGAAATTGATCAGCATCAAGGAGCCGATCAGGAGTTCCTGATTATTGCCAAGCATTTTTATAATCAAAATAATTTGCCCAAAGATCTGCAGCAACAGGTCAGTCAACTACTTAGCCAGAGTCGTTGGGATCAGCATGGCTATGATGAGGCAGAGCGTCAGGGCAATGAACTGACCTTGATTCGCCGTCAGATCAAAATCATTCCTGAATATGATCCAGAGTTACATCGTCCGGTTGCCTATCCGCAGCGTGCCAAAGTGGTCGGGCCTGAAGGAGAAACCATCTATGTGGATGAGTGGGGACGGATCAAGGTTCGTTTTCTGTTTACCCGCAGTGAGGATCATGGCCATGATGGTGGAGCAGGCAGTAATGACAATGACACCGACTCCGCATGGGTAGATGTGCTCACACCTTGGGCGGGGGAAGGCTATGGAGCACGCTTCTTGCCGCGTATTGGTGAAGTGGTGGTCATCGACTTTTTTGATGGCAACATTGACCGTCCTTTTGTGACTGGACGTATCCATGAAGCACAACGCTCCCCGACCAAGTTTGACGTTAAGGGACAACTGCCTGACACCAAAAAGCTCAGTGGGATCCGCAGTCAGGAAGTCAATGGCAGTGGATTTAACCAGTTGCGCTTTGATGATACCACCGGGCAAATCAGCACCCAGCTACAAAGTAGCCATGCAGCATCACAGCTGAATCTGGGTAATTTAAGCCATCCCAAATCACAAGAAACCAGTGATGGACGTGGGGAAGGCTTTGAGCTTAGAACGGATGCTTGGGGCGCCGTGCGGGCAGGTAAAGGCATGCTGATTAGTACCTATGCCCAAGAACAGGCGGTCGCCGATCATCTGGAGGCTGCTCAAGCACAATCCTTGCTGTCGCAGGGCTATGACAGCATGAAAATGCTCAGCGAAGTGGCTGCAAAGCAACAGACTGATGCGCTGAATGTGATTAACCGTTTACCGAAGTTTATTCAGTCATTGGAGCTTAAAACCACGGGACAAGCACTGGATAGCACCTTAAATCTATTTAAACAAGGAATGAGTCAAGACCCGATTCATGCCTTAAAGGATTGCGGTGGTTTTATTGAAGATATTGGTGCACTCGGGGGCGATGCCAAAGGCGCAGTGGAAGAGTTTAATAGCTTCTTTAGTGATGCCAAAGATGCGGTTGAAAATCTAAAACAGTTTATCGAAAACGTCGAAGAGCATGGCGCTGATCTTGTGAAAGGCAAGCTTGCCAGTATTAAAGACCGAATTGAGCAGAATCCGTTCGAGAGTATTAAAGAAGTTGGTAAAGTCTTGGCCAATGTCGATATTAAAGATTTTGAGCTGATGAGTACCTGTGGGACTTTTAGTAAAGGGAGCAAGTTAGATATTACACCTTCTAAAGCATTAAGTTCATTACAGGGTTTTATGGAGGGCTATACCCAAGGTCTGGAAAGCAGTTCCGATGCCAAGCAGCAAGAACAAGGCAAGATTTTCAGACAGGCGCTGATGTTGTTGGCATCCCCGAATGGGATTGCATTAACGACACCTGAAAATATTATTTTGCAGGCTTCTCAGGATATTGCCGAGAGTGCCAGTGGTTCAATTAACCTGAGTGCACAAAAGAATATTATCGGACATGCACAGGACAAGATCAGTCTGTTTGCCGCACAGAAAGGCTTTAGAGCTTATGCAGCAAAAGGCAAATTGGAGTTACAGGCGCAGGATGATGCAATAGAGGCGATTGCGAGGAAGGTGATTAAACTGATTTCTACTGAGGAAAAGATTGAAATCACCAGTCCGAAAGAGATTGTCCTGACAGCAGGTGGTTCACAACTCAAAATAAATAACGATGGTGTATTCATTAGTACAGGAGGCTATTTTAAGGTTAAAAGTGGCCAAAATGTGTTTGAGAGTGGCGCTAAAGTTTCATATGAAGTTCCTGAATTACCTAACACACCAACTTTTAGTAATCGTTTAGATATTTACGATTTATTTTGGGAGAGTGATTTTAGCCAGCTTAGTTATAAAGCTTTTGTTCCTGGAACAGGCTCATTTACTTCGGGATCAATAGATGAACATGGACGGACAGGAAAAATTAGTACCCCAGATCCAACAAAGGTTCAAGTTCTGGTTGGCTCTAATGATGAATGGGGATTAGTCATTGACAGTTTTGATGAGGATGATTTCTTGATCGAGCAAAATGTGAATGATTCAGAAACGGATAATAATGTACAAGGTGGGGATTGGAAATGAATAAAAAATCATTAGTTACCATACAAATCTTAGACTTATTTGGTAGTCCAATCTCAAAAGCACAATATGAAGTAAAAAATCAGAGAACTGGGCAAGTTATTGCTGCTGGAGCGACAAATTCTTCAGGTTGTATCGTCGAAATTAGCCGAGATAAAGGCACGGCTTTAGATGTTTATATTAAAAGTATGTTTAATGGCTTGATGGTCAAGGTACAAAGCTTTGTAATGTCTAGAGATCGTATGCTTGTAAAAATTACAAGCCCAAAGGTAATGTTGGATTTAAAAACATTAACAAATCAAGGTAATAGTGGACAATATAAAAGAAAAACCCATGTTGTAAAAAAGGGTGAAACTTTATTTGAAATAGCTCAAAAAAATCATACGACTGTTCGCGCATTAGAACGTTTAAATAAAATAGATGATCCGAATAAGATTAATATTGGCCAAGTTATTAAGTTACCAGTAAATATTCCTGCTACTGGAAATAATTCACATCAAGAAAAGTCTAAACCAGCTACTCAGCAGAGAACACAACCTTCGGCTACTACTAAACCAAAACCATCACAGACTCCACCTGTAAAGCCTTCTAGTACAACACCTCAGAAAAAGCAGGAAGAAGGAATTTTTGGAGCAAATTTTGGCAGTAAAATCCTAGATCAAGTAAATGAGCTTTATGAAGAAGGTAAAAAAACGCTGAATGAAGCTACAAACGCTGCTTCCAAGATATTGACAGTTGACGATCGCAGTCAGGATGGCGGGACACCTAAAGTAGATGCCCCAAATTTATGTAAAACTAACCCACAATGTATTTCAAGTGGTAAGAGTGAGCTTATTCGGGAAGTAAATATTCGTTTGGCTGGCTTTGGTGGAGCTTTACCTACGGATGAGTTTACCGAACTAACTACAAAATGTATTAAGCAATTCCAAAGGGATTATATGGGGGTACCAGAGACGGGGAAAATTTGTGGTTCTGTTTTAGCTGCTTTAGATGAGTTTAACCAGAAGTATCCTATTCAAAAGTATATGCAATCTATAGCATGTCCCTGTGCAAAATTTGGTGGTGGTGTTCAATGTAAAGGTTTTGGTGCTAGTAGAAAAAAACAATACAAGATTTTAGGTGTTGAGGCACCAGGAATGCATAGATCTACAATGTGGATTTTAAAAGCAGCCCATTTTTATTTAGAAAAAGAGAAAGATTTGGGTGTAAAAATTACGGGTATAAGTTCTGGTTATCGATGTATTGAGAATAATGCAGGGCATAATTCAAGGAGTCAATCTCGTCAAACAGTGAATCATATGAGTGGTGCTGCTCTTGATGTTCTCATTAGTGATAGTACTAAGCTTAATCTTGTTAGGGAAAAAATATTTATGAAATATATGAATGCAGCTCCTACAGGAACAAGAGGTGCTAATCGTATATTTTTAGAGTCAAGAGGACAAGGAGCAACAGGTTGGGTACATTTTGATATCTTATGGTATGAAAACTTAAATGTAGAAGATTCAGTATATTATGGTACTAAAGTTGAAAAAATAGTTAATGGTACTCTGAGTGAATTATGTAAAAAAAGTAAAATTAGCATTCTAAATTGTAGCGGGAAAATACTTAATTCGAGTATTCCTGTAAATAATAATAAAAGTATAGTCGAATTGGTAAAAGAATTAGGAGATGCGATTGCAAGTGGAGAAGGTAGTTACGAAGCTTGGAATGCTGGCGCGCCCGAAGGAAAAAGAGTTAAATTCGGTAAAATGAATGACAGAGTAGGAACAATAACTGGTAAGACTATTAATCAATTACTAGATGCTTCAAAAAAATATACTTGGGAGGATGAGCGTAGGCGCTTTGCGACTGGAAAATATCAGACAATTCCAAAGACACTTTCCGCTGCAAAAGCAACGTTAGGGTTATCTGGTGGAGAATTATATGATAGTGATATGCAAGAGAAGGTTTTTAGAGAATATTTATTGTTGAATCGACGTTCAATTAAAGCCCTTATTGAAAATGGTAGTGCTACTGTTGATCAGGCAATGACAGATGCTTCAAAGGAATGGGCTTCAATTGCTCTTCCTAAAGGTGAAAAGAATAAATTTGGTAATGTATCAGATGGTACTATCGGATATCATCAATCAGCTACAAATAAAGCTAATAGCCACTCAACGGCTAAAGTAAGAGCTATTTTTGAAAAAATTAAAGCAGTTCATTTAAGCAAATAGGAAATTTGAAATGAAATTTTTGAAAACAGTAATGATATTTTCTATTGGTTTAGTAGTATCAAGTTGCGGATTCTCTAAAGAAAGTAATCAAAATTTTGATAGTGAAAAGAGAAGCATCTCTACTGGGGGTGTTACAAAAGAAAAAATTTCAAATTGTAACTTTGAGCAAGGTTATATTGATTTTTGTTCAGATAACTACCTAAAGCTTTATAATAATTCACTGAACCAAAAAGCAAACTTTGCTCAAAATAAAGTCGCTTTAGTAATTGATAAGGTAAGAGATACTGGGAAAGGTATACCTAGAAAGGTTAAATACTTTGTTGTATTAGATCCGACAACGAAAAGAGTATATCCATTAGAACAATCTGTTGGTTATTTTGTTAATGATAGGTTAGAAGAGATCGCAAATGAGCCTTCTAGTATTAAATTTAGTCAAAATAATAATCAAGTTTGTTTATCAGGTACAACATTTTCGCTTCAAGATAATAATATAAATGTTGAGAATGAATGTTATACATTTAATTTACATGATAAAGATTTTTTTAAAAAAGTACAAAAGCAAAAAAATATAAAATATGAAAATGTTAATCTTCCAGTTATATTTGAAAAGAAAAAATTTATGTGTAATGGAGTGAAGTGTAAAGAAAATAAACTTACAAATGATAGTTTAAAAGAAATATCAAATAATGATAAAAATAGTGAACTTCGATTTCTTGTAAATGAAAGAGGGTTTGATACAACTTATATAAATGCTTCTGCCGGTAGTAATATTTTATATGTTTTGAAATATAGTGAGGGTGATAGTGAACAAGAAAATATATATTTATCCTATTTTTTAGATGGTCTATTTAAAACCAAAGCATTAGGTGAAGTTAAATCATTTAAAATAGATATTAGTCAGAATGTATATTTTAATGGTAAGAAAGTTATCTTAAATTAATTTTTTTAATAAAGCAGTGGTGTCTTTTTATTTTTGCCACTGCTTTGTTATTGGTAAATTGAGGTTTTTATAATAATGTATAAATTGTGTTTTTTAAGTATGGTGGTTGCTAGTGGTATTTGTAATTCAAAAGAAAATCCTTTATGGAATGATTACTTGCAAGATTCTACCCAAGTAAAATCACCTATAAATTATATAGATACATATAATAAATATTCTGCCATTAGGCCTGATTTGAAAATTATGCTAAGAGATTTTGGTGATATTAATAAAACAAAGAAAGATATTAAATATACGCTAAAAAAATATGGTATCCAAGTCTTAAATGGTAAGGATGTATATAATGTCCTAAGGACGGCAGTACCTTTGCAGTCTAATGTTGACTTAGCTTTATTGTACCATGATAAAGCTATTTTAGCTTTTAGGACGAGAGAGTTAAGTTCTGTTAATTATGTTAAAGTTCCTTTTAAAAAAATAATGTCTCTGCTTTTTTATATAATATAAAAAATAATAATTTTACTGAAATACCAGTAATACTCTCTGACAGTGAAGATGGTGATGAGAAAACAGATTTACTCATGGGTGATCAGGTAACATATGATGCTAAGAAAGGACAGTATACGTATCTTGCAAATATTAAAACTTATAAAGATGGAAAAATTTCACCATTTAAGATTACTGTAAACGTTAATCTTAAATGTATTTCATCAACTTTAGGTTGCGAAACTACAGGTGTTTTGGCAGCTGAAAAAGAAAATAAATAACAAAAATTTTATTCTAGGGTTTCATTTAAAACCTAAACCCTAGAATGATAATTAAAATAAATTTAATATAAATAGAGAGGATTAAAATATGTGTTTATCGTGGTTTTTTAAAATCCAATTTTTTGAAATGCTTATTATGAATAAGAATTTCTCGTTATCGTTATACTTAATGTTGGTGGTATATATTTTTTAAAATATCGGAATAGTGAGTAATAGTTGCTTACAAAATGGAATAGGTGATGCAAGGCATTAATATTAATTTTCTTAATGTATTATTAATTTTTGGTTTGAGTGCATGCTCAAATGCTGCAGATTATAAAAATCAAAGATTAGATGAGAAAACTATATATAGCAATAGTGAGCATGATTTGAATAGTACATATTCTGATATTAAAAGCTATATTAGTGACAATAAAAAAGAAGTTGACTATCTTGTTGCAACTCAGCGTTCTTGGCTGAAAAATAGAAATTTAAAATGTAGTTTTAATGGGAGAGAAGCAAATAATGAAAACTATAAGTGTCTAAGTGAATTTAATAATTCAAAAATTAAAGACTTGAAGAAGTCATATTTAGATTTTGATAGTTTAGAAGGAAGCTTAATAAAACCATTTAATTCTAAAGATGGTGTTGTAAAAGAATTGGAAGTTGGTGGGTGTTATTGTACTGAAAATACAATTAAAATTTTAAACAGCAAGATTTATGTATATCAAGCTTGTGATAAAAGTTTAAGTGAACCACGTATATATAATGTGGTTGGTAAGAAAAAAATGAATTTTCAGTAGAATATCAAATTGATACTAATAATAATAAAGTTCCAGAATTTAACCTGGTCTTTCTCACTAATGGTAAAAATGTTTGGAATATTGTTCCCAAAGTTTTTAGAAAAGAAGACTTATTGAATTTAAATTTTAAAATTCGTTATACAACTGATGTTAGTTTAAAGAGTAAGGATGTGAATTGTGATGATCATGATGAGTAATAATTTTTATTAAATTTTAGTTGTGTGTAAAATTAATATTTAAATTTGAAGATTTGGTATTGCTTTTAAATTAATTTTTTGTAGTATTGCAAAATTACTTAAACTAATAGAATATTTAAGATGAATTTTTTTCAAAAAAAACATATCTATATCTTATGCTTGGCTAGCTTATGTGGTCTAATATCTTCATGTACGAATGCTTCAGAAAAGGAGTGCGAGTCTGATAATATAAATCAAAATCTAAGTTGTCTTTTGAAAAGCAATGACTCTCTAAAAGAACAGTTAATAAATAAAGGAAATAGTAAAGAAAGAGATTTCAAAAAATGGGAAAAAGAAATTCAAAAAAAGTGTGAAGGAAAAGTAACTCATATAGCTGGGGAAGGTGCGGGTCTAGTTAGAAGTCAATGTTATAGGGATGAGTATTTATCTAGGTTAGCATTTTTAACTACTGGAAAAACTTCGAAAGAAGAAAAAAATATTCATAGTTTAATTGTAACCTATTTGCCCTACAATTCAGCTGATCATTTTAAATGTATTTTAAAGGAAGATATAAATAGTTGTTCTAAAGTTAATTTGGTTAGCTCATCTAATTTGATAAAATTCTATCCATCTATTTCTCCAAGTTATGGGGATGGTGTTGTTCTTCCAGAAACAGAAAGTGGTAAACAAATTATTATTTCTCCATTTGAAGATAATGAAGATGAAGGGCCACAACTTGCTATTTTAAGTATTAATACTTTTGGAATAGAAGAAAAGAAATTTATTCCAGCAACTAAAAATGTATTAATTGATAAGAATTATAATTTAACTTATATGGAAGGTAATAAAGAAAAACGAATACAATTAAAATGATAATTTTCTTGAAAATACAGGTGTTTTGGCAGCTGAAAAAGAAACTAAATAACGAATTCAAAGTTACAAAAGCCCAGCGATAAAGCTGGGCTTTTCTATTTAGGTCTCAACAATCCCTTCTAAGTCATCAAAGGTATAATTGTTCGGTACATTGATCATATGGGTCTGTACGCCAGCTTCCACTTTTTCTCTCGCATCAGGATACAGCCAGCGCGTAATCTGCTCGGCTACACTCGAATGATACTGGATTTCAAAATGATTCAGCCCATAGAAAACAGCTTTATGCGTATCGGGTAGCTTGAGTTGAAAACGTGGATTTGGATGTTCGCCTAAAGCACTTTTAACACTGACCAGATAATCACCAATCACAGAGAGTGCTTTATTACGCAGCTTCTCAAATTCTAAAGTTCCTGCAATCAGGAAAGTATTAATATGTGATGGGAGTGGTGCGGGTTTACGATTGTCATCTGCAAAACCGATACGTGCATCATTATGTTCCCAATCATCATCACGAACGCTACCGTGACGCAGATCCAGAATACCGTTACTGCGCACATTAACCAATTGACCAATCAGGCTGATAAATGGAAATGCACCAAGTTTATCCTGTAAGACAAAGCCAAAACGCTCCAGTACTGCACCATGATGTGGTGAACCGATACAGACCAGGTTCTCGACCATATGCACCCATTGATATAGATTCTGCTTGCCATAAAACAGGGCACTGCGTGAAACCAGGCCGCCCATACTATGCCCAATCAGGTCAATACTGGTAATACGCGGATTACGCTGGACCAGATCTTCCAGCGTATTGGCAAAACTACGGCCATTGGCTGAAATCCGGCGACCTGTATTGTAGTTCAGATACAACATGGTGTTGTTATCACGTTGGGCAAGTAAGCGCTCGCCAATGCCGCCATAACGATGATTGGACCAGGTCAGATGGTTCATGCATAAACCATGCGTCAGGATCACCACACGGCCGGTAAGTTCACCCTGCTGTAAAGAACCATAGTGATCATAAAGCACCATGGGCAAGGCCATTGGATTATGTTGCTTTAAAAAGAAATCGCCAAAGATGCCATTTAGTGCGCCGACTGCAAAATGTAAGGTCGGTGTCAGCGGTTTATCATGCAGGATCGGAAATTTGGCGATAATGCGGCGTAAATTAGGGGCAAGAAAATGACTGCCGTATTTTTGCAGGGCCACATAAGAAAACTGGTAGAACTTTTGCAGTTGCGGGTGCTTTTGTAAATTCTTAGCTTTTTGTGCACTTAAACCGAGCGTTGTCCGTAATACTTCAGTTTGTACCAGTTGCACCAATTCGTGTACCCCGCTGAGGCTGGTACTGACCAACTGGGCCAAACCCTCCAGAACATCGGCCTGACTCGGGGGCGTACGGTCCCACTTGCAGTAGGTTTCATGCAGCGGTGTTAAACTTGGCATATTGTTTTCCCCATCCTTGATATATACCGAAGATTTGAAGTGATTCACTTGATACTGTTTAGGTAAACTACAACAAACGTTTACATCTTATGTCTTTCATAACTAATTTTTTTAGAATACTGATGAACGGAGTCCAGTATGGTTTTTTATGTCTGACAATGTTGAGCTTATCTGCATGTTATATTGTTATTTGCATAACAATTAAGCAAAATAATGTGATTTATTTCACTTTAAGTCAAGCCGCTGTCTTTTTTGGTGCATATGCAAATTATTTATTTACATGGTTTTCGAAGTAGCCCGATGTCGATCAAAGGGCAACAGCTGCAACAATATTGTGCAGGACGCGATGACGTTCAGGTACATTTACCTGACTTAAATCGTGCACCTGATCAGGTACTTGCACAGCTTTCTCAGCTTATCGAAAATTTACCGCCTGATAAAGTGGTTTTGGTGGGAAGTAGTCTGGGAGGCTTCTATACGACATACCTTGTCGCAAAGTATGCTTGTCCTGCTGTACTGATCAATCCTGCTATGCAACCATGGCAACTCTTTCAAGATTTATTCGGTATTGAACAAATCCCGCTCAAAGTCACTGAATCATGGACACTTGATACAGATCAATTGCAGCAATTACAATCGATTGCTGACACGAAGTTAAAGCATGCTGATAAAATTCTGGTGCTGTTGCAACAAGGCGATGAAGTCTTGGATTATCATCAGGCTCAACGCTATTATAGTACAGTTCATCCATCCTCATTGATTTTAACTGACGCTGGTGGTAATCATGCAATGGATGATTTTGAAGAAAAATTACCTTTAGTACTCGAATTTTTATCGGCAGCCCTCCAAAAAGGAAGTCCAACCCAGTGACACAATACACGGCCCAATCCCTTGAAGTTCTTTCTGGTTTAGATCCTGTCCGTCGTCGACCAGGCATGTATACCGATACCTCACGTCCAAACCATTTGGCGCAAGAGGTGATTGATAATGCAGTTGATGAAGCACTTGCCGGTCATGCCAACCAGATTTGTGTCACGGTCTATGAAGATGGCTCATTGTCAGTTGAAGATAATGGACGCGGCATGCCAGTCGATATCCATCCGGAATATGGGCAAAGTGGTATCGAAATTATTCTGACCAAGTTACATGCCGGCGGTAAGTTCAGTACCGATAACTATCAGTTCTCTGGTGGTTTGCATGGCGTCGGGATTTCCGTGGTCAATGCCTTGTCGACCCGTGTTGAAGTGGCGGTACAGCGTCAAGGTAACCTGTATCAAATGGCCTTTGAACAGGGTGAACCGGTTGCCCCTTTATCGGTTTTGGAAGGCAAGGTGGCAAAGCGTGCCACAGGAACAACCGTTCGTTTCTGGCCAGAAGCCAAATATTTTGACAGCCCTAAATTTGCCTTGAAGGCCCTCAAACATAATTTAAAAGCCAAAGCCGTTTTAGCTGCGGGCTTAAAAATTATTTATGACGATAAAATCAATAAAGAAAAAATTGAATGGCAGTTTGAAAATGGCCTAGTCGACTATTTGATGGATGAACTGCAAGATCGTGAAATTCTGCCTGATCCTGCCTTTGTCAGTCATGGGCAAGCGGATCGTGCAGCCTGTGAGTTTGCGATTTGCTGGAACGTGGAAGGTGGCGAACAGATTCAGGAAAGTTATGTCAACCTGATTCCCACTGCGCAAGGCGGTACCCATGTCAATGGTCTGCGTTCAGGTGTAACCGAAGCGCTGCGTGAGTTCTGTGAATTACGCAATTTATTGCCGCGTAATATGAAGTTGTCTGCGGAAGATGTCTGGGATGGGGTAAATTTTATTCTATCGCTGAAATTTCAGGAACCACAATTCTCAGGACAAACCAAAGAACGTTTATCCAGCCGTGAAGCCTCTAATATTGTATTGAACATTGCCAAAGATGCATTTGCTTTATGGCTGAACCAGCATGCCGAGATTGCGACCCAACTGGCTGAAATGGCGATTGCCAAAGCGGGACGTCGTCTCAAAGCCGCCAAAAAAGTCGAGCGTAAAAAGATTGTCGCAGGCCCAGCCTTACCTGGGAAATTGGCTGACTGTGTCGGTTTAACCCGTGAAGACAGTGAACTGTTTATTGTCGAAGGGGACTCTGCGGGCGGGAGTGCCAAACAGGCACGCGACAAGAATTTTCAGGCGATTATGCCGATTCGCGGAAAAATCCTGAATACCTGGGAAGTGTCTTCCGACGAGGTCTTGGCTTCGCAAGAAGTACATGATATTGCCATCGCGATCGGGGTCGATCCAGGCAGTGACGATTTGTCTGAATTACGTTATGGCAAAATCTGTATTCTGGCCGATGCGGATTCGGATGGTCTGCATATCGCAACCTTATTATGCGCATTGTTTGTGAAACATTTCCCGACACTGGTGGAGGAAGGTCATCTGTTTGTGGCGATGCCACCACTGTATCGTATTGATATTGGAAAGGATGTGTATTACGCCTTGGATGATGATGAGCTAGAGACGATCTTGAAAAAAGTCAAAGGCAATAAAAATCCGCAAATCACCCGATTCAAAGGTTTGGGCGAGATGAATGCCAGCCAGTTGCGTGAAACCACCATGGACCCGAATACGCGTCGTCTGGTGCAACTGGATCTGGACGATGCCCATTTAACGGCTGGATTACTGGATAAATTGCTGGCGAAGAAGCGTTCTGCCGACCGGAAGCACTGGTTAGAGCAAAAAGGTAATTTAGCAGATATCAGTGTCTAAACTCCCCTTAGAAGATCGAGATCAGCCAGACAAATGTCTGGCTTTTTCTTTGTGTAAAGTCTTTAGATTTGAGTTGAACAAATCTGCATCATTTTAGGTCGCTGCGTATTTTTTGTATGCAATGTTGTATACAAGATCAAAAAAAGCATCAGTAAAATTTATTAAAATTAAATAAAAACAATAGCTTGTTTTGTTGGCATAAAAATTGAATAACCCCATCCAGTAAAAATCACAATATTGATGGGTGGAGAGAATGATGCAAAACAAATTGATGTCAATGTCAGTGCTCATGGCAGCCATGATGGGGATTGGTCTGGTGGGCTGTTCAAAACCGGCCGAAAAAACAGAACAAGCAAAAACGCAAGCCAAAACTGTACCTGCAGCCAGCGGTGACACTATCAAGGTTGGGATTCTGCACTCGCTTTCAGGTACCATGGCGATTTCTGAAACCTCACTGAAAGACACCGCCTTGATGACCATCAATGAAATCAATGCCAATGGTGGGGTACTGGGCAAAAAACTGGAACCTGTGATTGTCGATCCAGCTTCTGAGTGGCCCCTGTTTGCAGAAAAAGCGCGTCAGCTGATTACCCAAGATAAAGTCGCGGTTATTTTTGGCTGCTGGACCTCTGTGTCACGTAAATCCGTGTTGCCTGTGGTGGAAGAGCTGAATGGCTTGTTGTTCTATCCGGTGCAGTATGAAGGTCAGGAACAATCGAAAAATATCTTCTATACCGGGGCGGCTCCGAACCAGCAAGCAATTCCCGCGGTTGAATATTTGATGGGAGATGAGGGCGGCAAAGCAGAACGTTTTGTGTTGTTGGGCACCGATTATGTCTATCCACGCACCACCAATAAAATTTTTCGGGCCTTCTTGAAATCGAAGGGCGTCGCCGATGCCGATATCATGGAAGAATACACCCCATTTGGTCACAGCAATTATCAAACCATTGTGTCCAATATTAAGAAGTTCTCTGCAGGTAAAAAGACGGCAGTGATCTCGACCATCAATGGTGATTCCAATGTGCCGTTCTATCGTGAACTGGGCAACCAAGGCATTAAGGCATCCGATATCCCAGTGATGGCTTTCTCAGTGGGTGAGGAAGAATTACGTGGTATTGATACCAAACCCTTGGTGGGTCATTTAGCGGCATGGAACTATTTCATGTCGGTCAAGAATCCTAAAAATACCGAGTTTGTGAATAAATTCAAACAATATGCAGTGCAATACAAACTGCCAAATGCCGACAAAGTGGTGACCAACGATCCGATGGAAGCGACCTATGTCGGGATCAATATGTGGAAGCAGGCGGTTGAGAAAGCGGGCACCACTGAGGTGGATAAAGTTCGTGATGCGATGGCCGGTCAGACCTTTGCGGCTCCATCAGGCTATACCCTCAAAATGGATGAAAGCAATCACCATCTGCACAAGCCTGTGATGATTGGGCAGATCCGTGGAGATGGCCAGTTCGATGTGGTCTACAAAACACCGCAAACCATCAAGGCGGAGCCTTGGAGTCCGTATATCCCTAAATAATCGCTTCAAGCCTGTTGTGTTGGCAGCAGGCATTTCTATTTTTCTGATCCATTTAAACCGTAACCATAAGGGGAGTTCTATGGCGAAACATTTTGTTTTGGCACTGCTCTGCATCATGGCACAGCTGATGTTGAGTCCAGCATGGGCAGAGGCCACATCCACAGCACCTGTGACGTCTACAGCTTCTCCAGATGCCATTCAGACCTTTGTAAAGGCTGACTTTGCCACGCGTCGTGCCATGCTCAATCAGTGGCCTGCCAGTATTGAACAACTGGATCAACTGGTGGCCTATATTGATCAAAATGAGCTTTATACCGATAGTGCAGGCAATACTTATCTGTTAAAAAATGATGACAAACTGTTTAGTTATCCTGAGCAGCAAGCACTGGAACAATGGCCAGCCGATCTATCTCAAGTGACGTTGGTCAATACCTTACGCAAGGCCCTGAATTTTGGTCAAGCCAAGGCCAAACTCAATTCAACAGATGCCTCACAACGTTTAGCTGCAGTTGATATTTTAGAAAATAATCTGGCTGAACTTGATGTGGCGATGGTGAAGCAGCTTTATCTAAATGAAAAAAATGATCAGGTCAAAACGCGTTTAGCACAGCTCAAAGCCCGTCTGGATTTTAACAGTGCTGATGAATTTACCAAGCTTGAAGCCGTGAAAGTCTTGGCAGATTCCAACCGTCCAGATGTATATGCACTTATTACACAGACCCTGGAACAACCACAAAGCAATCCTCCATTAAAGGCTGCCTTGCTGGATGCACACAATCAAATTAAAACCCGCCTGCAAATCAGTGAGTGGTCAGGCCATGTGTTTTCAGGTCTGAGTACGGCCAGCATTTTACTGCTTGCTGCGCTTGGTTTAGCCATTACCTATGGTCTGCTTGGGGTGATTAACATGGCACATGGTGAGCTCATCATGATTGGCGCTTATACCACTTACGTGATCCAGAGCTTTTTTAAAACCCATTTTGCTGGACTGGTGGATTGGTATCTCATCATTGCGATTCCTGCAGCTTTTCTGGTCAGTGCCTTGATTGGGATGTTGATTGAGCGCACCGTGATTCGCCCGTTATACGGTCGTCAACTGGAAACCTTGCTCGCTACTTTCGGGGTGAGTTTGATTCTGATGCAACTGGTACGTATGGTCTTTGGTGCACAGAATGTCGAAGTCTCAAATGTCAGCTGGTTGAGTGGTGGAATTGCGATGACACCGAGCCTGATGCTGCCATATAACCGTATGGCGATTATTGGTTTTACCGTCGCCGTATTATTGCTGTTGCTGTTTTTACTCAATAAAACCCGTTTCGGCTTATTCGTTCGTGCGGTCACGCAAAACCGTCAAATGGCACGTGCGGTTGGGATTCGTTCTGCGCGGATTGACATGCTGGCTTTTGGTCTGGGCTCAGGTCTGGCTGGTTTGGCAGGCTGTGCCTTGGCACAGGTCGGTAATGTGGGGCCTGATCTCGGTCAAAACTACATTATTGACGCTTTCCTTGTGGTTGTGGTCGGTGGCGTGGGCCAAGTCTGGGGTGCGGTACTGGCAGCACTCGGATTGGGCATCAGTGGAACAGTGCTGGAAATTGGTTTAGGTGCAGTTCTGGCAAAAATTATTCTCTTGGTTCTTGTGATTTTGTTTATCCAAAAGCGTCCACAAGGTTTGTTTGCCATCAAAGGCCGTTTTGTGGAGTAAGCCAATGAAAATCACTGCTTTATTTGCTGACAAACCGTATAGCGCCGTGGCAATTGCGATCTGTTTTGGCGTGTTATTGCTGTTGCCGTGGCTGCATCTATTGTCTCCTGACTCGGCGTTTTATTTGTCCGCTTATTGGATCACCCTGATTGGCAAGATCATGTGTCTGGCTTTGGTCGCTTTGGCACTGGATCTGGTCTGGGGCTATGCCGGGATTCTGAGTTTAGGGCATGGTTTATATTTTGCCTTGGGCGGTTATGCCTTCGGTATGTATCTGATGCGTCAATCTGCAGGTGATGGCTTACCTGATTTTATGCGCTTCCTCAGTTGGACCGAGTTGCCTTGGTATTGGGTCGGGACTGAGCATATTGCCTGGGCCTTGGCACTGGTCGTGCTTGTCCCTGGATTGATTGCATTTATTTTTGGTTTTTTTGCCTTTCGCTCCAAAATCAAGGGTGTGTATTTCTCGATCATTACTCAAGCCATGACCTTTGCCGCAGCCTTGCTGTTCTTCCGCAATGAAACAGGCTTTGGTGGCAATAATGGCTTTACGGGTTTTAAGACCATTCTCGGTTTTGATATTACCTCGGCACCGATGCGCGCAACGTTGTGCTTTGTGACTGCGTTGATGTTGATGTTGTGTTTCCTCGGTTTGCGCCAGTTGATGAATCGTCCTTATGGTCGCGTGCTCGGCGCCATTCGTGACAGTGAAAATCGCTTGCAATATCTCGGTTATCGCACGCTCTGGTACAAGCTGTCGGCATGGGTATTGTCCGCGGTGATTGCCGGTATTGCCGGGGCGTTGTATGTGCCTCAGGCCGGCATTATTAACCCAAGTGAAATGAATCCCGTCAATTCGATTGAAATGGCGGTGTGGGTAGCTGCAGGTGGACGTGGCACTTTGATTGGCCCGATTTTGGGGGCAGGTCTAATCAATGCCGTGAAAACCTATTTCACTGTCGCTGCGCCAGAAGCATGGTTATTGATCTTAGGCGCGTTATTCATCGTGGTGACCTTGTTCTTGCCTAAGGGTGTGATTGGTATATTCGACCGTTTTAAAAAGGAGCGTGATTAAATGAGTGATGTATTAATAGACGCTGCTCAACATGGCGGTCAACTGGGGGAGGGCTATGGACGCGCCAAGCTGCAAGGTGCGGATTTTAGTCACGGCATTGCCTTATATCTGGAAAAAGTCAGTGTCTGGTTTGATTCATTTCAGGCCCTGAATGATTTGTCACTGTACATTGCCGAGGGGGAGTTACGCTGCATCATCGGGCCGAATGGCGCAGGAAAAACCACCCTGATGGATGTGATTACTGGTAAAACCCGTCCGACCACAGGCACCGCATTTTTTGGGCAAAACTATGATCTTGCCAAAATGAGTACCGAGCAAATAGCTGAAGCGGGGATTGGACGTAAATTCCAGAAACCAACGGTGTTTGAAAATTTTAGCGTGATGGAAAATCTACTGCTGGCAGCGCCACGCGATAAACGGGTGAAAAAAAGCTTTTTTTCCCGTTTAGACCCAGAAGCGCAGCTGGCCCTGGATGAAAGTCTGGAGCAGATCCGTTTAAAGGAATTTGTGCAAAAGCCCGCAGGTCTGCTCTCACATGGACAAAAACAGTGGCTGGAAATCGGCATGTTGCTGATGCAACGACCCAAGTTGATTTTATTGGATGAGCCTGTCGCAGGCATGACCGATGCTGAAACCGAGCGCACGGCTGAACTGTGTCTGGAACTGAAAAAAAATCACACGCTGGTGGTGGTGGAGCATGACATGAGTTTCATTGATACCATCAGTGAAAAAGTCACGGTCTTGGCGCAAGGCGCGATTCTGGCTGAGGGCACATTGGCAGAGGTTCAGGCCAATGAAGATGTGATTGAAAAATATCTAGGGCGTTAGGAGAGACACATGCTAGAAGTGAAACAAATTAACCAGTTCTATGGTGGCAGTCATATCCTGCGTGATGTGTCTTTTAATGCGCCTGTGGGTGAGTGCAGTGTGGTGCTGGGACGTAATGGCGTTGGCAAAACCACCTTACTGAAATGCCTGATGGGGATTCTGCCGATCAAGTCAGGACAAATCCTTCTGGATGGAAAAGACATTGCTAAAATGTCCCCTGAGCAACGGGTACGTGCCGGTTTGGCCTATGTGCCGCAAGGTCGCGATATCTTTTCGACTTTAACGGTAGAAGAAAATATTCTAATTGGCATGGCTAAATTTTCGGGTGCCAAGACGCGTAAGGTGCCGACGCATTTATATGAAATTTTCCCCGTACTTGATGAAATGAAACACCGCCGTGGTGGTGATTTATCCGGTGGTCAGCAACAGCAGCTTGCCATAGCCCGGGCGTTGGCTTCTGAACCACGCGTATTGATTCTGGATGAGCCGACGGAAGGGATTCAGCCTTCAATTATTAAGGATATTGGTCGGGTGATTCGCAAGTTAGCAGATCAAGGCGAGATGGCGATTATTTTGGTGGAGCAGTTTTATGATTTTGCCGAAGAGTTGGCCGATGCGTATACGGTGATGGCACGTGGGCAGGTGATTGCACAGGGGCGGGGAGAAGAGATGCCTGAGAAGGGAATTCGGGAGTTGGTGGCGATTTAATATCAATCTCTACATATCATTATTTAGAAAAGTAGATATTAAAAAAATGATTATCTTTACGGAGTCATACCAAGCAATTTTCTAATTTCTAAATAAGCCTTCGGCTGGAGTTACTTTGGTTTTGCCCAAAGTAACCAAAGGCATTGTCATTCACAAAACCTGTTCAATTCTTGGATTTTTTCTATTGTTTCGCAGAAACAATATCTTTCAAATATCACGCAGGTTGTGAATGACGTTTCCGAGTATCATACTTTTTCTTAAATTTTTGTTGAGTTTGGGTGTAAAGATCACTCATTTGTTTTCCACTTTATAAAACGTACCGCCAGCATAGACATTATGTCCAAAGCCACATGAAGATTCGCCGTTGTGCTGTTCAACCTCAATTTTTTGTCCAAGCTTTGCGTCATTGGCGAATTGAAGTTTGATTTGGCAATCTTCATAGCGGTAGCTGGCTTGTTTTGACTTGATTGGCATGCTGGTTTCAAACTGTCCCATATTAGGACCATAGATCAGGCCGCGTGGACCAAAATAGTAGCCATCGAAGCCAATCTGATATTGATTCTGTTTTTTGCTGACCTTGATATAGTCCCATTGCCCAAAGCCATTAGCGCGAACATAAGTTCCTTGTAAATCAGAAGATAGCTTTGGTTTTGGGAGCTGTTTTAAATTGTATTGGCTGGTTTTTGAGTCTTTATCACGTAAAAACCAGACTCTGGCCCATTGCGGCTGACCGAGTTTGGCATAACTTAAACCGACATTATTATTGGCGATTTCAATGTCCCGGTCACTGACCTGAATCCCGCTTTCATCTGCATTGGCCTGACAGAAATGTGCCCATGCGGCTTGGTCTTCGAATTGCTTGGCTGCTTTAAGATATTGCTTCTGATCGTAAAACTTTTTACCTGCTTGGGCATATTGTTTCACTTTGGCGCAGCCCTGTTGCAATTCTTGCTCGAAGGAAAGTTCTGCAAAGCTGGCACTTGAAGCAAGGACGATTGTGAGGCCTAGGCCGAGTTGGGATGTTTTAATCATTGTGGCTATTTTTAAAATAAAGTATGTCTTTCATTTTAAGTCAAAAATTGCTGTTAGGATCGTATTACAAAAGTGATATTTTATTAGGCTTCTGTGAGTTGCAGTTGCATCCAGACCAAATCCCGCCATTGTCCAAACTTTTGTCCCACTTGTGGCATATAGCCTGTTTGCACAAAGCCCAATTGTTCATGCAGCACAATCGAACCCTTATTTTCACTGTCAATGGCGGCCACCATGATATGCATATTTTGCTGTTTGGCCAGATGAATGAGCTGTTGCATCAGCGCTTTGCCCAGACCTTGGCGAGCATAGCTTGAGTCTACAAAAACAGAATGTTCAATGCTTTGGCGATAACCACTGATCGCACGAAACGCGGCGTAATAGGCATAACCAGCTACTTGATGGCTATTCAGGTCTTCGACCACAATCATGGGGAACTGCTGTTGCTGCATGCTGTGAAAACGTTGCTGATAATCAGCTAAGGAAACAGCCTGATCATTCCAGTTGGCTGTGCCATTTAAAATTTCGTGATTATAAATCGTGAGGATGTGTTCGAGGTCATCTGTTGTGGCAAAGCGAATGCGGAAATGTGCGGCTAAGGTAGAAGCGGCAAGTACGATATTTTCAGACATAAGCAAAGGTCATCAAATTAGACAAAATAAACAGAGGAGATGCTGACAGGACAAAAGATCAACTGACATTTATATTCGGGGATGCAAACAAAAACAGCAAGGAAATCCTTGCTGTTTTTTAACATTCTAATCTGATTAGAAGTGGTATTTGATCAAAGCGCTGACATTGTTTTCATCACGGTTTTTCATACCGAACTTGTTATTCCAGACCGAATGCTCAACACCTAAATAGAGGCGAGTATCCGGTGAAATGTGTTTACCCACATTCCATTTATATTGTGTGGTCCAGTTCAGTTCACTGGCGTGATCTTTTTCACCTGTCGACCAGTCAAGGAAACCATCGACGAGGAAATCTTCATTTGATACTTTAAATGGCAATGCATAGGCAATGGTCATTTGATAGTCATCTGATGTGTTTTCGTTGTTGGCACGGTAGAAGTTCACATTTGCATATTGGAAATATGGAACTGCAAGATCAAAGCCTACGCCGTACAAGAAGTTGTCAAAACTGGAAAAGTCATCATTGTTGCTTTCCCAAGTGGTTGAAATCAATACATCTTTAATTGGACCAAAAGCAAGTTTGTGACCTGAAATCTCGCCTAAGCTAAAACGCGGAGAGAGTTCGAAATAAGTCACTTTATGGTCTTCATTACCACGCATACGGTCCATAAAGAAAAACACATCGGCATACTTCACTTTTGCCGCATATTCAACCGTTAAGGTTGTTTGTTTTTCATCAACAACTTCGTAGTTTTCCCCATACAAACCGGTCAGGCTAAAGTCCTGCCAGATTGGCTTTGCCTGTGCGAAAGCTGCTGTAGATACCAATAAACATGCTGCTGTAACTTGCTTCAATTGCATTTAAAAATCTCCCCCCCAAAAAGGCGTGTAAAGCATACAAGGTATTAAGCAAAAATAAAGCCAAATTTGACCAAAGGTACAAAATAATTGTAGAGCTCGGGCCAAAAATAAAGTCGTGTAAAGTTAAAGCTGTTTTTGTTTAAGTTTTAATAAAAATGTCAAAAATCAGCTTGCATATTTCTGAGGAAAGACAGATATTGGAACTATAGAAGATCTTCTTACATACTGAAAATCAACAGATGCTAAGCGAGGAGACCACAAGCATTTACATAATCAAAATATACAACTGCACTGAATGACCGCATGCTCAAAGTGTGCTGAATAACAAAGTTTTGTAGCACCGTCTCACAGAAAAGAGAGGAAGATATTTATGAATATTGAAATCCGTACAGATAAAAACATTCAAGGTAGTGAACGTTTAATTAGTTATGTTCGTGCAGAACTTACACAGGAATTCCAACGTTATAGCGAGCGTATTACGCACTTTTCGGTTCATATTAGTGATGAAAACGGGGACAAATCGGGCGATCATGACAAACGTTGTATGATTGAAGCCCGACCAGCAGGCATGAAACCTGTTGCAGTGACACATAAAGCACCAAATATTGATCACTCGATTCATGGTGCGATTGATAAATTAAAACGCAGTCTGGAGCATCTTTATGAGAAGAAAGATCATCACCGTGGCGGTTTACCAGAATATGTCGATGCAGATGAAGGTGTCAAAGTAGACGACGAAGCGTAAAAATAAACGCATAAAAAAGGCCTTAATCTGAGCTGATCTCAATAATTTGGGCAGTTTGATTAAGCAGCTTTTAAGGACCGAGTTCTGTATATAGGTAGGACTCGGTCCTTTTAATTTAAGCTTGAATTTATTGTGACTCTAATCGTGAATATATTTCTTATGGTTAGCTTTAGATCTTCACTTATTAACTCCAATAACTATCAAACCTTTCTTTAATGCCATCTTCATTCTCCAAATACTTATCAGGGGCTATTTTTAACCCAATACCACTTAAATAGAGTACAGCCTCCCATAGAAGATCCTCTTTTGTAGCAGGATCAAAGAACAATTCGTTGTTGTCCAAGGCATTCATCCTTGTTGCTGCCCACGCTTCAGCTTGCTCTCGACTAATTCTATGATTTAGCACATCGGTGAATACTTTTTGTACCTCTAATAAAGTTATTTTCATCCTGACACTGTCCATTCTTATCAAACAAATAATATGTTATTAGACTAATTTAAGGCTTTTTTTATGCCTGTATCAAATTTCTACATGATTTTTTAGATGGTTTTATAAAATCCTGTCAGGATATTCGGCATAATACATTCATTAAAAAATATTGTGAGAACTGGTCATGTTAAATAAGCAACAGCAGGCCTTGGTGCAAGCCATACAACAACTCGATTTAGACCAAGTGCAATCTTTACTTGCTGAAGGACTCGACCCGAATTTTATTGATCCTGAACAGGGGCCGCCTGTATCGGTGATTTGTGATGGTTTATTCACCTGGTGGGAAGCAATTTGTGAAGCATATGAGGCAGGCCAGCCATTAAGCGTCGAAGAAAAGCAACAATCGCTTCAAGTCTATCTGGATATTTTGGATGCCCTGATTCAGGCTAAAGCCAATTTACATTTATGGGATGCTGAAGAATTTTATGGCCCGCTTTGGGATGCAGCAAGTTCGGCTTGTGTGCCGGTGGTACAACGTTTACTCGAAGAAAAAGTAGATCCAAATACCCGTGATGAAGAGGGTTTAACCGTTCTATCTTCAATTAGCCAATTATTCTTTGATTGTGAATTTGATGAAATTGATTGGTCAGAATCATTGCCAGAAGAACGTGCAACACTTGAATTGTTACGTCAGCATGGCGCAAAAATGTCAAAAGAGCTAGGCGCTTAAGCCCAGCCGATATAACAGAACGAGGAACATGATGAAAATACTTCAAACTTTAAGCGTAGTTGCCGTATCGATGATGGCAAGCAGCGCTTTTGCGGCTGATTTTTCTTTTGACCGTCCTGGTGCCGGTATGGGCACAGGCATTACCCCGGTTGGTAAACTGGCATGGGAACAAAGCTTGCCAAGCGTCAGTTATCAGGAAGGCAATGTCGATGGGGTGAAGGATAAAACCCTGACCTTAAATGGCGATATGTTGTTGCGTACCGGTCTGGCAGATGGCCTGGAATTGCAATTGGGTTGGCAAGGTCCGGTCTGGCAGCAATATAAGCGTGCCGGCATGAAAAAGGAAACCAATGGTTTAGGTGATGTCAGCATTGGTTTGAAAAAAGCCATTGATCTCAAAGATGACCGTTTATCTATGGCTTTGTTGGCAGAAGCCATCATTGCGACAGGTAATGATGAATTTACCAACCATGATGATATTTATAGCCTTACCTCAGCGGTTGCTTATGAATTTAGCGACCTGATTGGGACTTCGATTACCATGCGTTATGAAGCGCAAAACAGTGATTGGGCGGTAACTGCGATTCCAACCATTGACTATAAAATTGCAGGAAAATTATCAGGTTATTCAGAATTTGTTTACCGTAAAGCCGAGAGCCAAGACTATGAATACGGTTTAGGTACAGGCCTGATTTATGCTTTGAATAATCGCACCCAGCTGGACGCTAGCATTGGGGTTGATCTCAATGGCGATCAGAAAAGCTATAACGGTGGCCTCGGCGTATCGGTCTTATTCTAATAATCATGCTCCTGAATACGCTTAAACTTACTTTTATAGAAGTGCCCAGCAGATTCGGGAGAAAAATAGCGAGATGAGAATGAAAAGCTCTGTTCAAGGTGGAGACGGTTCTTCACTGATGCATTATTTTCTTGGGACCTTATTGTTGTTATGTGGGTCACTGACCTATGCCCAAGAGAATACATCGGCACCCTTACTCAGTCCTGAACAGGCATTTGCATTTACGGTTGAATCGACGCAAGCGAATCAGGCACGGTTACACTGGTCGATTCAGCCCAACTACTATCTCTATCAGCATAAATTTGAGGTAAAGCAGGGCAATCAACCGGTTGCCTTGAATTTGCCCAAAGCGGTTGAGCAATATGATGAAAACTATGGTCATAGCCAGGTTTATTATCAACAAGCTGAATTCAGTATCCCGACTCAGGCATCACAACATTACCGCGTCACTTGGCAGGGTTGTGCCAAAGACCGTATTTGCTATCCACCACAAAATATTGAGTTTCAAACCGATGCGGATGGTTTGGTCAGTGCCCAGAATGTCAGCTCCAATACGCAAAAAAGCTTTCTGGACGTGGCCCGTTCATCCAGTTTATTGAATACACAACAGTCAGCCAGCGATGATGAAGTACAGGCTGAAACAGCTGTAGAATCAACCTCACAAGGCAACTCGGGTGTGATGGCTCAAGATCAGAAATGGTCCAGTGCACTGGAACAGCATTCCCTGGCTTATAGCATCTTATTGTTCTTGGGCTTAGGCATTCTGTTGGCTTTTACGCCGTGCTCTCTACCGATGTTACCGATTCTGACCTCTTTGATTGTACGTGACAACAAAGGTGTGAAAGCATGGTCAATTGCGTTGACCTTTGTGGTCAGTATGGCGCTGGTCTACGCGGTACTTGGTTTAATTGCTTCCGCAGCAGGTTTGAATTTTCAGCGCTGGTTACAGCAACCTGCCACATTGATTGCATTTAGTCTGTTATTTGTGGTGTTCGCCCTGAATCTGTTTGGCCTGTTCGAGTTGAAATTGCCCCAGCGTTGGGTCAATCGACTCGATCAGATGCAATCCAATCAAAAAGGCGGTACTTTGGTGGGTGCCAGTGTCATGGGTATGATTTCAGCCTTGCTGGTTGGGCCATGCATGACGGCACCGCTGGCCGGTGTATTACTATTTATCTCGCAAACGCAGAGCCAATGGCAGGGTGCATTATTACTGTTTACCCTGGGTTTTGGCATGGGCATTCCATTGTTACTTGCCAGTGTTTTGGGGGCCAAAGCCTTACCGAAAGCCGGCGACTGGATGAACCAGATCAAGGTGATCTTTGCCTTCTTGATGCTGGCCCTGAGTCTTTATTTTATTCGTCCTTTATTGCCGGAACTCGCCATTCAAATCCTGAGTTTAATTCTGGGTCTGGCATTTATTATCTATGCGGTTTATCGCCTGTTCGGGCAAAAATCCAAGCTGCAATGGCTGTATGCGGTCTTACTGATTGTCGTGATTCCGGCCTTGGCTTTTAACCAATACCAGCACATCCAAAGCCTGAGTTCAGTTCAGGCAGACAAGCTGGCTGAATGGCATGTGGCACACACTGCGGACGAGTTTCAGCAGATTCTCGCCGATGCACCGAAAGATCGCGGTATCGTGATTGATGTCTATGCAGACTGGTGCGTGGCTTGTCAGCCAATTGAGCATCGTATTTTAAAAGATGCCGAGGTGCAGCAGGCGTTAGCGGGTTACTATTTAATTAAACTGGATTTAAGCCACTATGATGCATCGCATCAGGCACTTTTAGCACAGTGGGATATTTTAGGTCCACCAACCTATTTATTCCTCGATCAGCAACAACAAGAAATTCGCTCGCTACGTTTAACGGGTGCATTCCAGAAAGCCGAGCTATTACAACAACTGGCCTTATTTAAAGGAAAAGAATAACAATGTACCAACTCTTTATTGGCAATAAAAACTATTCAACCTGGTCCATGCGTCCGTGGATCTTATTGAAACAGGCGGGCATACCATTTCAGGAGCAGCTGATCCGGTTTGATAGCTTTGAAGCAGATAGCCAGTTTAAAACAGAAATTCTTAAACTGAATCCAACCGGGAAAGTGCCTGCACTTGTGGATGGAGAACTGGTAGTTTGGGATACACTGGCTATTTGTGAATATCTGGCAGAACAACATCCTGAGCATACCTTATGGCCACAAGATAAAAGCTTACGTGCCAGAGCGCGCTGTATCAGTGCCGAGATGCATAGTAGCTTTCAGGGATTACGCAATCTTTGTCCCATGAATGTCGAAGCAGACCTGACACATATTGGTCAGCAGCTCTGGTCTGAGCATGCGCAGTTGCGTGCTGATGTGGCCCGTATTGAACAGATATGGTCACAACGTCCAGATGACGACAGTTTTTTGTGTGGCGAATTCAGTATTGCAGATGCATTTTACGCGCCGGTGGTGATGCGTTTTGACTGTTATCAACTCCCCATCTCGGCTTCTAGTCAAAGCTATATGCAGAAAATATTGGCTTTACCTTCAGTACAACAATGGATTGCTGAAGCCAAGCAAGAACAGCAGTTTGTGCCTTTTGATGAGCCTTATCGTCAACAGCGGGAAGAATTTTTAAAAGTCTGATTGGGACTCAAGTGAAGTCAAGTCAAGGCCTTCACTTTGCTAACGGGTGATCAGGTCAGTAAAGATTCTGACCTGATTACGTCCCGCCGCTTTCACCGCATACAGGGCCTGATCTGCCTGACTGATAATCAGATGTGGCTCATCGGCACTGAGCGAACTGCTAATACCGAAGCTGGCACTAATACTGAACTCTTGCTTATGTTCGGTGATAAAACGTAATTGAGATATCGCCTGCCGACAGCGCTCTGCCACCTTTTGTGCCTGGGCGGTATGGGTATCGGGCAGCAATAAAATAAACTCTTCCCCGCCAAAGCGGCCAATCATATCCTGCTCTCTAAGATGGTTGGTCAGACACTGTGCCACCTGAATCAGCACCTGATCTCCCATGCTATGTCCAAAATGATCATTAATATTTTTAAAATGATCTAAATCGAGTAGCACAATCGAATATTGCTGCTCTGGTTGCTGGTGTAATCTGTCCAGATAACTGCCAATACTGCGCCGGTTCAGGACATTGGTGAGGGGATCGAGACGGCTCAACATCTGGATGGTCATTTCGCGAGTCCGCCATTGAGTCAGTAAAATTTCAAATAGAAATAAACAGGCCAGCAAGATCGGAACCAGAAAAAACAGCATACTACCGACCCAGAAGGGATGCATGGCCACCTGATTCAGATGTTGCATGTTAAATAATGGCGCGTAGGTCAGGACCCCGACCATGCTGAGATAATTGCAAAAGAACAGCGCCAGTGTGGCTGGAATCAGGGCGCAATACACCATACGGCGGTCAAACAGCACCAGACCGACACCCACGACACTGACATAGCCCACCATGGTGGCGGGACTAAAGCTGCCGACCAGATAGCTGTTATGGCACAGCATGGCAGTAAAGACCTGCACACTAAGGATCGGGAGGACTTCCTGTGCCCAGTGTTGTTCCCTGAACAGATGGCAGGGAATAATCAACAGGATCAAAACCACCAGCATAATCAGGCTGGTCCATAATTGTGAACGGACCAGCTTGAGATGGACCCATTCTGAATAAACCGGATTCATGAGCACAAAAATGTCCCAGCTGATCCAGAACAGGTTCATTAATGCAGCAAGTATAAGTAATAAAATGCTTTTTTTAAGCATGGTCCAATTGACGACAATATGATGTTCCCAAGAAAGCCGAAAGCCCCATCGTTTTGCGTCAGTTGACCTATTAAAATGAATCTTCACCATTGGCATGCATCCTTTTATGCAATGAGATTCCTAGGAACTGTGTATCCGTCATCAAAATACGGAGGAACGCTTATTCAAATAACAATAGCATCTTTAGAATGAGAAAAAAGTCTGCATCTGGCGGATTTAGTGCAAATCAGGACGGGAAAAATATTTTGAAAAATAAGCTGTTATCAGAATATTCAATCATTTTTATTTGTTGATGACCAAACTGAATCAAGAGTGACAAGGGTCAGCCCAAGCTGACCATTTTTTACACAGATTTTGAGGGTGCTTAGTCGCGATCTAAGGCATGTGCAAATTCAGCAAGATCGGCCAAAGCCTGTTTAGCTTCAGGGAACCAGGCATTAAACATCTGGAAGTTATGCCACATGCCGGTATACAGTTTAAAGTTCACTTCGACATCGGCTTTTTCAGCTTTTTCTCTAAAGCGTTTCGAATCATCTAGCAAAATTTCTTTAGAACCGACTTGAACGAGTGTTGGTGGTAAGCCGGTCAGATCATCAAATAATGGTGAAACGCGTGGATCATCTGCCTGAATGCCCTCTTTCAGATAATGATTGATACCTGCCTGTAACGCTTCAATTGAGAGCAAGGCATCATGTTTCTGGTTGAAGCGAAGTGATTCACTGGTCAAGGTTAAATCCAGATAAGGCGACATCAGAATCAGACCACTTGGCATCAGTTCAGGTTGCTGTTTCAGACGCAAGCACAAGGCCAAGGCGAGGTTGGCACCACAAGAGTCCCCCGAGATAATAATATCTTTAGGTTTAATCCCTTGTACCAGCAATGCTTGATAAACATCAAAAATCGCATCAATCGCTTCAGGAAAAGGATGTTCCGGTGCTAGCGGGTAATCAACATGAATCACCTGCATTTGCGTACGTGCTGCAATATCGGTCATCAATGCACGATGAGTATTCAGGCTACCTAAGAAGAACGCACCGCCGTGAATATGTAAAATCAGTTGTGTTGCCGCAGCTTGCGCTTTAATTTCCTCACCACGAACACCCGCTAAGCGTAACGGTCGAATTTGTACTGTTGGATTGTGTGGAAATAGGCGACAGAGTTGATCCAGTAATGGTCGTAAAGCATTGGGTGCCAGATTAAATTGGCTCGGTGTCCGAATCGTGGCTTTAAGTAAAGATTCAGTAAAATAATATTTCCAAACAGTAGCAAATTTCATAATTTTTCCATATTGTTAGTTGGGTATACCAATAAGAAAGTTCTTGAATGTAAGTCGCGCCTAGACCTCATGATAAAAACTGAAAAATTGTGCGCTATGTCACTCTTACGCAGGTTATACCAAATAGTCATAATCAAGAATTGCAATATTGATTGAACTTCTCAATACTTTCAGTTTGAAAGACCCCTTAAGGATATTACAAAAATGAAGAAAATTGCTCTAGCATTTGGATTGCTCGGTTTAACAACTTTTGCCAATGCAGCGGATGCGCTGAATGGCAGTGTTTGGCAAACCATTGATGATGAAACGAAACAGCCGAAGGCGATTGTGAAGTTTACTGAGCAAAAGGATGGAACCCTCACCGCATCTATTCAAAAATATTTAGTGGCAGGTCAGGAAAATGCATGCTCTAAGTGTGAAGGACCTTATCACAACAAACCGCTGAAAGGTGTGACCATCGTGCATGGCCTGAAAAATGTAGGCGGTATCAGCTATGATGAAGGTTCGATCATCGATCCTAAAAATGGCAAAACCTATAAGTTAAAAGCTGAAATTCTCGATGGCGGTAAAAAGCTGAAATTACGTGGCTATATTGGCGTTGCAGCTTTAGGTCGTAACCAGACCTGGATTCGTACCAACTAAGCCAGATTTAAATAACAGCAAACCGAGTCTGATGACTCGGTTTTTTTATCGCTGCGATTTATTGGTTTTAAGCGGATAAATCCTGATAGGTTGCTTCATCGAACCCAATCACAAAGCCGTTTGGGGTTTGTAGGACAGGACGCTTAATCAGGCTAGGCTGGGCCATCAGTGTTTCAATCAGGTTATGTTCATTGCTGGTCGCGTGTGTTTGCTCGTCCGCAGTTAATTTGTGCCAGGTCGTGCCTTTTTTATTCAGGACTTTATCTGCGCCAATTTCTTTCAACCAGATTGCTAAAGTGTCAGCATCAATGCCTTGTTTCTTGTAATCATGGAACTCGTAATTGATACCTTTTGCCTGTAACGCATCAAAGGCTTTTTTCATTGAATTACAATTTTTAATGCCATAAATTTTAAACATGAGAAAAAACCCTAGAAAGAGTGAAAAATATGGATGAAAGCCTAACGTAAAAAGCAGCTGATGCGCCAGTTGAAATTTTTTATTAAGTTTATCGGTAGAGCGGTTCAATCGTGATGCAATGATCAAAATGCGCATGTTTTTTGAGCAAAATGGCAAATGACACAATAAACAGAAAATATCTAATATCAAAAAAGAGAAAACCCGCATTTAATCTTCCTGATTATGCGGGTCTCATTTCAACGTCCAATGTCTCATCCATGCAAATAAACTTGAATCAAGTTTATTTTATCTTCCTACGGCGTCCTATCCCTTTCTGGTCATCCTGACCGCTTCCCTGTGCCGTGAAGCTATAATGCCGTTCTAGCTGGTAAATAAAAATACACAAAAGCGACAAGTTCTGTAAGCTAAAGAAGCGGGTTAAGTGAACATGTGTTCACTTATTCGTGTATTTTATAGTCGATAATCACCGGTGCATGATCGCTAAACCATTGTTCTTTATAGACCCATGCATTCGCAGTACGTGCTTTCCAGTCTGGAGAGCAGGCGTGATAGTCAATCCGCCACCCGACATTTTTCGCACGCGCCTGACCGCGATTTGACCACCATGAGTACAACTCTGCTTCAGGTCGTACCTCACGGAAGGTGTCCACATAACCCAGCTCATCATAGATATGATCGAGCCAGGCACGTTCATGCGGCAATACGCCAGATGACTTCTGGTTCCCTGACCAATTTTTAATATCGATGCGTTTATGCACAATATTGTAGTCCCCACACACGATGATGGATTTATTCTCGTCGCGCCATTGTTTGAGTACTTGCGCGTACTCTTTTAAGAACACGTCTTTGCGTGCCTGTGCTTCATCACCGCTTGATCCTGATGGCAAGTATAACGAGGCAATATGAACGGTTTGTGACAGTCCTAAATCAAATTCAGCCGAAATAAAACGGCCTTGGGTATCGGCCAGTTCAAAACCCAAGCCGTTGGTTACCGAGACGAAAGGCAGGCGACTATAAATGGCTGTGCCTGCATAACCTGCGCGTTCAGCAGGGAATAAGTGGGTGTACCATCCTTCAGGTTTAAATTTATCGGTCCATTGCTCATGGGTAATGCGGCTTTCCTGCATACACACCACATCTGCACCAGACTGTTCCAACCATTCGAGCAGGCCTTTGGTGACAGAAGCACGCAAGCCATTTACGTTAATTGAAACGACTCGAAGAATTTTTACATCACTTGGATAGCTATCCTTTGGTATCATACGTCTGTTTAACCTCAATTGAAGAATTTGGAGCACCTTATATGACAACGCCTGTGTCATTTCATCCGCAAGCTTTTATCGAACTCGCATTATCACGTGGAGTGCTTAAATTTGGTGAGTTTACCTTAAAATCAGGCCGTGTCAGCCCTTATTTCTTTAACGCAGGTTTACTCAATGATGGTGAAGCACTGTCTTTATTAGCGCAAGGCTATGCCGACAAACTGGTGCAGTGTGACAATGTCGGTGTGATTTTTGGTCCAGCCTATAAGGGAATTCCTTTTGTGGCAGCTACCGCGGTGGCTTTATCACAGGTTCATGGCAAAAGTGTGCCATGGGGTTTTAACCGTAAAGAAGCCAAAGATCATGGTGAAGGTGGCGTGTTGGTCGGTGCCTCAGTTGCGGGTCAAAAAGTCTGGATCATTGATGATGTGATTACGGCCGGTACTGCGATTCGTGAAGTCGTGACCATTTTGAAAAATGCCGGTGCTGAAATTGCTGGTGTATTGGTTGCGCTCGATCGTCAGGAACGTGGTCAAGGTGAGCTTTCTGCGATTCAGGAAGTACAAAAAGAACTCGAAATCCCGGTGCATGCCTTAATTACCATGAAGGACTTGATGGATTATCTGGATGCCAAAGGCGAAAAAGACGCTTTGGCGAATATGCAGGCTTATCGTGAAAAATATGGTATCTAAGTTTTAGCTGTAAAAGAAAAGGAAGCGAAGGCTTCCTTTTTTATTTTCATCAAAAGCTTTACAAACGGGTGCCCATCCACAGATGAGACAATTTCCACGCTTGGTCTGCAAATTTAAATTCATAGATGATTGCATCCGAAGGTGCCATTTTAAACATGCCATACCAGACCCGGACATGGGTCGGGGATAGGACTTCCCAGAAAACCACCGAGTTTGAGACTTGTCGAGGATGTAATCCAAACATATTGACTTCAACTTGTTTGGCTGGGGTAGTGGAAAGCAGGGTAGCCTCTTCCAGAGACCATTGTCCCAGTTCTTGCATACCAGAATAGCTCACCAGACTAAAGGGAAGCGGGTCCTGAATCTGATTGGCAAAGACGCTTAAACTGACTTGCTCTTCCTTATCGGCCGGTGCACAAAACATATTCTGGAAAAGTGACAATAACGCCTGATCTTGCTGAATGGACAAGCGACCTTTCAATAAAGTCGTAAAGGGTGAGGTCTGTTTCCGGCAAAATAAAGCTTCGACATAGACACCATTTCTTGTAGGCGTGATTTGAGTGCCTTGAGGCTGACCTGAAAGCAATGCCGCGATATCTTGATAAACGGCTTTTTCTTCAGGACGTATTGGGTTCTCTGCAAAACTGTTTGCTGATTGCAGCAAAATCAGGCTAATGCATATATATTTGAATGTGCTTTGCATATTTGATGTTCCGTGTAGATCTATTGTTTGATTTTTTGATCTTGATAAGGAGATTGTTTATATAACTCGATATAAATAATTTTTCCGCTGTCCTGATCAATTGCAACACTGGCGTTTTCCGTCTCAAATTCTTTTACGTTTCGATGAGGATTGGTATTGGTATCTTTATTGGTCTTCAGTTTTTCCGTCACTTCTTGTTCAGTATCATCACTGAAAAGGCCGAGTGGTAATTGATGACCTTTATAATTGGCAAATGTAACTTCAGGATTAGGAAGATAAAGCTTAATCGAGACAATTTTCTTATTCTTTAACAGCATTTCGATGCCATTGAGAGAAAACATTAAGCTTTGATCATAGAAATCAAGCTTAGGAAATTCTTCATTCCAGAATTGATTGGTGAGCTGGGGTATTTCTTTGGGTTCAAGTTGATTGACGAAGTTTTCAAAAGCTTTGCTTGCTGTGCTTTCGCCCAAAAGATCGAAATATTGATCTGGATGATCAATATACTTGGTATTCATGCAAGCTGTAGATAAGCAGCATAAAAATAGAATTAGAATAATTTTGTACATCTTGAATTTTGAGTTGATCTAATCGTTTTGGAAAAATTGAACTTAAAGATATGCATTGCAAGCAGATAGTATACAGACATGTCTCTAAAAAATAGAATATAAAACATTGATGAGGACAATGTTTGTATAGATCATAATTTAAACACTTTATTCCTGTAGCTTAGTCATCTTTCTTTAACGTAAATGAATTTTATGGAGCTAAAAGTAAATATTGTATGGCATGAAGCACATCAGCCAGCAGGAGAGAAGAACAGTTTTTATTCTAAAACTATGTCAATCAAGGGGGCTCAAAGTTTTTTAATCGTGACTGCGATTTGTCTCGGTGCAAACTGAGTTACCGAGAAAACCATTTCTTTATGGGGCGATTTATCCCTTGCACCAGCTATTGGACCGACCAAAATGGTTTTGGCAATTATGATTTTATCGATATCTGTTGCAAAAGTATTTAAAAGTTTAGTGAGTAAAAGCGAAAACTATATTACTAAATGGTCCATTTTATTTAACATTATAGGCCGTTTTTACAAATTATTACTCAGTAATTAATTCGTAATAAATTATCTTAAAATTTAACGCTAAGTAAAATAAGATTACTAAAATATAAAAAAAATCTTATGCCAAGTTAAACCTGGCTCAAGGTGTTAAATAAAAATATAAAAAATGTTTATCTTTATCCTGATAAGTCATGAGCTTTATTTTTTTAAGCAAAGATTAAACATATATTTTCTCTTTATTATTTTTGACAGAAAATGAATAGTCCATTTATAGTGAGTGAAAATTATACTAGCTAATTTATCAATAAATAATGAGATTTTTACGCTGTATTGAATAGCCATAAATAATCTAAAAGTAAGAGGTTTGAATGAAAAAAAACACTCCAAGATCTGGCGTTCTGTATGCCATCTATATGCTATTGAACCCGCTTCCCTTTGGTTTTTTTGTCGCTGGCTGGATTTTTGATATTTTCTATAATCAGACTGCTGAAATGTTATGGGCGAAGGCAGCCGCCTGGTGTATTACGTTCGGTCTGCTGATCTGTATTATTCCTCGTTTTATCAACTTGTTTTATGTCTGGTTTCGTCCCGTTGTCGAGCAAAGAAAAGCTGATATTGTCGGCTTCTGGCTCTATGGTTTTGCCATTATTGCAGCGACCTTTAATGCCTTTGTGCATAGTCGTGACGCCTTTGCCATCGCGCCAGCAAATCTTATCTTGTCGACCCTGACCATTGTCCTGATTGCACTGCATTATTTATATCAATCCACCCATATCCACAATAGACTGATTGGAGAATAAACGTGAAACGATCAAATACATTATTCTTTTCAGCTTTGCTGGGTATGGGATTATTCGGCTGTTCTGGTGGAAAGCCGCTTGATCCGCAAACGCAATATGGTCCCGATCCTGAATTACCTGAAGCAAAGAACTTTCTGGTTCCTCCGATGAAAGTACCAAATGGCGTGGGCTGGAAAGCCAATCAGACACCTGTGGTTGCCGAGGGTTTAAAGATTGAGAAGATTGCCGATCAGCTTGAGCATCCACGTCAGTTATATACCCTGCCGAATGGCGATATTCTGGTGGTTGAATCTAACAATCCTGGAGAGGCGCCACTGACCGCACCAAAACAGGTGATTGCTAATTTTGTTAAAAAGTCTTCAGGCAAAGGCGGTAAAGGGGGAAATCGAATCACCTTACTTCGACTGGAAGCCGATGGCCAGTGGAAGAAATATAAGTTTCTGGAACATCTGCATTCTCCATTTGGGGTGCAATTGATTGGTAATAATCTATATGTGGCAAATACCAATAATATTATGAAATACCACTATGACGAGAATGCAACCCAAATTACTGATCAGGGCGAGGAGCTGTCTGATTTACCGGATACGGTTAATCATCACTGGACCAAAGCATTACTGGCCAGTAAAGATGGACAGAAGCTATATGTCGGTGTGGGCTCAAACAGTAACATCACTGAAAATGGATTGGCGATTGAATATCGCCGTGCAACTGTTTTAGAAGTTGATGTCGCCACAGGTGCAAGCCGTATTTTTGCCAGTGGCATTCGCAATCCAACCGGACTGCAATGGGAACCTGAAACTGGAAAATTATGGACAATTGTCAATGAACGGGACGAAATTGGCGCCAGTCTAGTGCCTGATTATTTAACCTCGGTTCAAGAAAAAGGTTTTTATGGCTGGCCGTATAGTTATTATGGTCAGCATGTGGATGAGCGGGTTAGACCACAACGTCCAGATCTGGTTGCTAAAGCGATTAAACCTGATTATGCCTTGAGTTCTCATGTTGCACCCTTGGGTTTATGGTTTGCTTCAAGTACGACCCAGCTGTCTGACCAGTTTAAAAATGGCGCATTTGTGAGTAATCATGGTAGCTGGAATAGAGATCCGCTCAATGGTTATAACGTGGTCTTTATTCCATTTAAAGAGGGTAAACCGAATGGCAAGCCTGTTAATGTAGTTCAGGGTTTCTATTCAAAAGATGAAAAAACTTTATATGGTGCGCCTGTGGGTCTCACTGAGGATAAAACTGGTGCATTACTGATTGCAGATGATGTTGGCAATACGGTATGGCGTGTTTATTCACGTTGATACAGAACTCTAGCAGCTATTCGGGAGCTCACGTGGGTTTAAGACTTTAGATGTACTTAGCCAGTATTACAAGCATGTATATTTCTTTAATAATGCTTGCTTTGCTGGTTAAGATAATAACATCAAATACTTCGATCAGACCTTAATGAAAGAAATGATAATCGTATTTCTTCTAAAATAAATTGAGCCGTTTTATCAATCTCATATTCACCGCCAACGGAGACAAAATTCAATACATTTACATCCATTAAGTGCTTATGTGAAATTTCTCGTTATTTTTATATCTTATGCCTAATTGATTAGGGTGGTTTTGGCTTTTTATATAATTAAGCCAATGATCCAGATTGTTGAATCATTGGCTTTAGTGGTGTTTTTAGTTATTTAGTAAATAATAATATATTATAGAATTTTTTTAATTTACCATTTACCATGTTCTAATTCGTGTAATGCGGGTGAAAAATTATAGGCTTTAGCTTTTTCAAACCAATATTTGGCTTTTATTTTATCTTTTTCCAATCCATTTAAGCCTTTAAAATAGCTAATCCCGATATTATACATTGCTGCTACAGAGCCATTGTTTGCAGCTTTAATATATAAAGAAAAAGCCTTATTATAGTCTTTATCTATACCAAGACCATTTGCATATAAAACACCTAAGTTATTCATTGCTTCAGAACTAGTCTTGCTGGCCTCATTTAATAAAGACAAACTTTGTGCATAATCTATATCCTTTTCTCCTCCTCGTATATAAATCATTGCCAGATTATTTTTAGCCAATGCATTACCTTTTTTGGCTTCAAGCTCATACCAACTTAAGGCTAAATCAATATTTTTATATTGAGTAAAATCACTCTCTATTTCCCAACCCTTGATTTTTCTATTTACTTCAAATAGTTGGTTATCCGTGCCTGAAGGTAAATTAACTTTAGTTAAAATTTCTGTTGGTAAGTTCTTAGGTGAAAATCCACCATCATTATTGAGGTTGGGAAATAATTTAACTATGCCCAAAGCTCCCACAAGTAAGGAAACTAGACCATATACCAGTATCTTATTTTTTCTTTCAACGATATAACGTCCAATTTCGAGGTTATTGGTTTTTTCAGAAATAATTAAATAAAAGCTTAAAATACTTAAGTTGAAAAAAGCTAATGCTATCCATCTAAAGTAGTCAAATGCAATTATAGATAAGCTGAGTGGAGATAAACAAAAAATAAAAATATAGAAATATTTTGTACTGCCAAAAATTTTCTTGAAAAAACAAATGACAGGGTAAAGGTAAAGAATAGCAAAAAATATGTAAATATAAGTCTTGTTGTTCATCATTGAATAATAACTAACAATAATATTTTCAAGATTGCTTAGTCGAGTAGTTCTAACAGCATAATAATCAAATTTTTCCACGTCTTTGAATTTTTCAATAATTAAACTTGCATGATGTGCATCGATTTTACCAAGAAACATCATACTAACTAGAGCTAAAAGCAGAAAGGAGATTAATAATATAGTTGCTAGGTTGTTTTTAAATTTTAGATAAAAAATTAATATTATTGTTGGGATGAAAATAATTAATGAGGCTTCATGGATGAGCGCGGACAATACTATTGTAAGGCTGGCAAGGAAAAAAGAAGGGTAATATTTTTTTGTTTTTATAATGCAAATTACGCATAGCAATTGCATAATTTGTATCATTTGATCAAAACGTCCTAGCTCAAGTATCCATTGCGTGGTCAAAAAAGGTAGGAACATAAAAGAGGCGATATATAAATATTTACTCTTTTGAATATTTAAATGATTGAATGACTTAATCGTCAAATATGAAAACAAGTAAAATAAAGTGATTAAAATAACAAATGCTATCGATCTGATAGATCTATAACCATAATCAAGGTTAAAAAAAGAGATGATTTCTCCAGGGAGAGCTCTTCTCATAAAACCATAGTCATAATTAAATAACCATGATGTATATAAATAGTTGTGTACCACTAATGAAAACTTAAATTCACAAGCTCTGAAAAAAATTATTATTGCTAATAGAATAAGCAAATATAGGCTGATTTTTAATCTGCTAATAAATGTAAACATTGATTATCCTATAACGTACTAGCAATCACATATGCAACCAGACAACCGACTAACACACCAGCCAAGATCTCAATCTTGGTGTGTCCCATACGTTCTCTTAATTGTGTGTACTCAGGTGTATCTTTAGCCAAATGATTAATCACCACTGCATGTTTACCAACAGCCTGTCTTAAACTATTTGCATCTAATAACACAATAAATGAAAGGGTAAGCGCAACACCAAAAGCGGGGCTATCAATACCTTCTTTAAAAACAATAAGTGCAGTCATACTGCTGACAATCGCACTGTGGTTACTCGGTAATCCCCCATAACCAATTAATCCAAAGGCCAGTTTTCTGGCCTTAATTGAATTAATAAGAAACTTTAGACAGCCTGCAACGAGCCAGGCTAAAAACGGGGTAATCAAATAAATATAATACGTCACAAAATCATCCAAAATAAAACTAAGCTGGCAATAATGTCCAGATACAACACGCGACCCACGAAACAACTGTAATCATAATTTGCCAGTCCTGAACAATCACGTCAGTCGGGGATTCTCCGCCTTTTAAGGTTTCAACAATAAACCAGTAACGGAATAAACCGAACATGACAAATGGAATGGTGATAATGAGTTGTGGCTGTACTTGCATCGTATACAGACTATAAAAAATGATCGCGGTAACAGCAGACATGCCAGCAAAGCGATCAATCAAGCTCACTGAATAGTGTTCAAGTACACCACGTCCTTGTGAACCACTTTGTAGCAGTTCCTGACGACGTTTAATCGAGGCAAGATAAAGTGAAATACTTAATGTAGTAATAAACATCCAGTGAGAGACGGGTACTGCCAACGCCACAGCGCCTGCATATACACGTAATACAAAACCGAAGGCCACAATAAAGATTTCAATGACAGGCTCATGTTTCAGCTTAAAGGTATAGGCCCAATTCAGTAGTAAATAAACTACGATCACGTAAATAACCTTGGGTGCAATTAACCAGGAAAACCCCAAAGCAATATAAATCAAGGTTAATAAAACGATGGCACTTTGAGGGCTGACCTGACCTGATGCTAAAGGCCGTTTTTTGGATTTTTCAGGATGGGCCCGATCTTTTTCTATATCCTTCAAATCATTGACGATATAGACGGCGGAGGCAGCTAAACAAAATAGAAATGCCGCAAAGAGTACGGAATAAATTGATTCTAAATTTACGAATTCGCCTGCGAAGATTAAAGGTGCAAAAACAAAGGTGTTTTTGAGCCATTGTTTTGGTCTTATTAGTTTTATCAGTCCTGGGATTTCTGCTAGAAAAGACCGATTTTCTGCTATATCATACATTTTTTTTCAGCGCTATTAATTAAATATAAATGATGGACTCGATTAAGCTCGCGCTGCTTTATACAGCGTTTGCTATAGTTGCTACGTTTTGCAATATTATAGCACAAGATATTTCTAGTTATATTTATGTTGGAAATTTTTATATTTTTATTTCAATAGTTGTGGGTACAGGGGTCGGCCTGGTGGTTAAATATATATTGGATAAAAAATATATTTTTAAATATAAAACTCAGAATACCAAACATGATGGAAAGCTTTTTATGCTATATGCCGTCATGGGTCTGTTTACCACCATTATTTTCTGGGGTTTTGAGTTTGGCTTTCATGCCGCTTTTGGAACCAAAGAGATGCGCTATCTGGGTGGAATAATCGGTCTAATGATTGGTTATATATGTAAATATTACCTCGATAAACATTTTGTGTTTCGTAAAGTTGAGGCATAAATGAAAACAATACAGGCCTGGGGTAGGCTTTCTAATACTGAACATCAGGTTATTCCGTTAATAACACCTGCACATGCACTCAAACAAATAAGACAAGAAACTTTTCCCGGTATTGCACATGGTATGGGGCGAAGTTATGGTGATGTTGCATTAAATGGCAACGGCGTTTTATGGCTGACGACCGCTATGAATCATCTGATTTCTTTTGACTTGCAGACTGGAGTTCTACACTGCGAAGCAGGTGCAAGCTTACAGGATATTCACCGCACCCTGATTCCGCAGGGCTGGATGCTACCTGTCACACCAGGAACACAAATGATCACGGTCGGTGGTGCCATTGCCAATGATGTGCATGGCAAGAATCATCATGCTTTTGGCTCTTTTGGCGATCATGTCCTGTACATCAAGTTGCTGCGTACGGATGGTGAAATTATTGAGTGTTCAAAGACGGAAAGAGCAGAGTGGTTCTATGCAACAGTAGCTGGGATTGGTCTAACAGGCATCATACTGGAAGCGAAAATACAGTTGCGTCCGGTCCAAAGTTCGTGGATAGACGCAGAAACCATTCCCTATCATAATCTGGATGAGTTTTTCGCACTTTCTGACTCATCTGAACCCGACTGGGAATACACCGTTTCCTGGATTGATTGCATGAATGGTGCCAATGCCAAAGGACTTTTTTCACGGGGCAATCTGGCGGGTGCTTCTACGCAAGTCGAACCTGCAATTAACGATAAAACCTTTCCAATCACGCCTCCGGTCTCCTTGGTCAATAAACTCAGTTTACCAGTGTTTAATTTTGCCTATTTTCACGGTAACTCACTCAAAAGCCAGCCGCAAAAGGTCCATTACGAGCCGTTCTTTTATCCATTAGATGCCATGCATGAATGGAATAAAATGTATGGACCGAAAGGCTTTTATCAATATCAAAGTGTAGTGCCGAAAGAGATTGGTAAAGAAGTCACTCAAGAGATGTTAAATGCCATTAAGAAATCAGGTGAAGGTTCATTTCTGGCTGTATTAAAAACATTTGGTGACCGTGAGTCAGGAGGCTTGCTGAGCTTCCCAAAACCTGGGGTGACTTTGGCGCTGGATTTTCCGAATCGTGGGGAAAAAACCTTAAAACTGTTAAATGAACTGGATCATATTGTAGCGCAAGCGCAAGGCCGCCTTTATTTAGCCAAAGATGCGCGTATGCCTCGATCACTTTTTGAAGCGGGTTTTCCGCAGTTGAATGAATTTTTAAAATATCGGGATCCCGGCATCAGTTCGGAAATGTCTCGTCGTCTATTAGGGGCTTAAATGTCAAATCAACCCAAAATCTTAATTGTAGGCGGGACGTCCGCTATTGCTGAACATTGTGCCAGACTCTGGCTTAAACAGCAGCCGTGTGAAGTGATTTTATTAGGTCGGGATCAGGATAAATTACAGCGTGTGGTAAATGACCTGAAAGTCCGTACCCCACAGGCCAATATCCAATTTCAGACCGTCGATTTTTTAAATGCGACAGCGATTCAGGACTGCATTGATGCCATTAATCAACAGGGTAAAATTGATATTGCCCTGATTGCACATGGTAATTTACCTGATCAAGAGCAATGTCAGAATGATCTGTTGCAATGTCAGCAGGCGATTGAGGTCAATGCCCTTTCTCCGGTTCTGTTTACTGAAATCATTGCCAAGCATATGATCGAACAGAATCACGGTAAATTGGCCGTGATTGGTTCGGTAGCAGGGGACCGAGGGCGTAAATCAAATTATGTCTATGGCGCATCGAAAGCGTTGATTGATAAATACCTGCAAGGATTACAACACCGCCTCGCTTTAATCGGTTCTTCTGTTACAGCAACTTTAATTAAGCCGGGTCCAACAGCGACACCGATGACGGCTGGAATGTCGGGTAAAGGCAAGCTTGCCTCACCTGAGCAAGTCGCTGCTGATATTGTGCAAGGCATTGATCAGGGTAAATTAACTGTCTATACGCCAGGTAAATGGGCAATTATTATGATGATTATCCGTAATTTACCTTTCTTCTTATTTAGAAAAATGGATATCTAAACTAGAAAGATAATTAAAAAGCTCAATCCTGTATTGGGCTTTTTTAACTATATTGTCTTAAAAAAATGTACTGCAATTTTTCTCCTCACACTTCTTACATTCCAGCATCATCCCTAATTTCTCTTTGCGTCCTTGCTCGGTCAACACCCAAGGGCGATTTTGCCAAGGTGGATCATGACGCACATGTTGCCCATGCCCACAGCCAAGGTCTGCAACCCAGTGTCCTTGCTCATCGAGATGAAAGCTCAAAATCGCTTGCTGCATTTAATTGTCCAGACTCTCAAGTTTAGATTGTTCCAAACCCTTTAAAAAACGATGGCATAAGTTATGAATCGCCAGCAGATCATTCTGCTCCATGCCTAAAGCGCAGGCGAGTTTAAACGGAATCGCGATAATTTCATCTTTTGAAACCAGTGCTTTTTCCAGCAAGATCACTTTCTTCATCCGCTCATCTTCTTTGACCGCAACACGTTTTAAAAACTGTTTTTCTTCAAGTTTTTTAATAATTGGCGTTAGGGTACCTGAGTCGAAAAAAGTTTTTTGTCCAATCTCTGACAACATCACATTGTCCTGTTCGTACAGCGCCAGTAACACAATAAATTGCGGATAGGTCAGATCGTATTCCTGAAGCAACGGACGATACTGGCGAATCATGGCATGGGTCGCGGAATACATGGCAAAACATACCTGATTATCCAAAAATGAAACTTCAGCCATGATGTTTTTCCTCGACTTGGTTGTTGAACATTCAGTATAAATTGGATCGTTCAAAAAGTACATTGCGTATAATTAACTTGTGCGCAATATAATTGTGTGCAATATTAAATAAACAAGCTGAATGATTAAGCAGCGTATTTTGGGTAAGTCCGCAATTTGATTGATGAGAGTATGTGTATGAGCAAGATTTATGATTTTCAGGCTGAACTGTTAGAAGGCGAACAAAAGAACCTCGCCGATTACAAAGGTAAGGTGTTATTGGTGGTGAATACGGCGAGCCAATGTGGCCTTACGCCACAATTTGAAGGTCTGGAAAAGTTATATCAGGATTATCAACAGCAAGGATTGGTGATTCTTGGTTTCCCATGTAACCAGTTTGCCAATCAAGATCCATCCAGCAACGAAGAAATCGGCAGCTTCTGTCAGCGTAATTATGGTGTGTCATTTCCAATGTTTGCCAAGATTGATGTGAATGGTCCAACCGCACATCCCTTGTATCAATATTTAACTTCTGAAGCCAAGGGTATTTTGGGCAGTGAAAGTATTAAATGGAATTTCACCAAATTCTTGATTAATCAAAATGGTGAGGTGGTCAAACGCTATTCGCCGGTTACCAAACCTGAAAAAATTGCCAAAGATATTCAACGCCTTCTTGGCTAAAGCAATTTTAAAATAAGGAGAGTGGAAATGACTGGTTTATAAGTTGAGTCAACTGGTGGTTTCCTTCTCCTCAACAAATTAAATGATAAAGCTGAATATTTTTAATATGTTGTAATTAATTGAACAAAATAGATTTTTTAATCTCTAAGATTTATACAACTTGTTTCACGATTGACCGCAAACTTGGTTATACTTTTTGCCAAGATTAAAAAATACGAGCGTCAGATTATGCGTGTACTGGTAGTGATGGACCCGATTGAAACCGTGAATCTTAAAAAAGATTCCACCATGGCGATGTTATGGGCGGCCAGCCGTCGTGGACATGAACTGGGTTATGCATTACAGCACGATTTATATATCGATCAAGGCAAAGCGTTTGGTCTGATCTCTCCTTTAAAAGTATTTGAAGATTACAATCATTATTACGAGTTGGGTGAGCAGCGCAAAGAATCGCTGGCCGATTACGATGTGGTATTGATGCGTAAAGATCCGCCGTTTGACATGAACTTTGTCTATACCACTTATATTCTGGAACAAGCAGAACGTGAAGGTGCATGGATTATCAATAAACCGCAATCGCTACGTGACTGTAATGAAAAGCTATTTGCCACCCAATTCCCAGAACTGCAAGTCCCGACCTTAGTGACGTCTCAACAAAGCCTGATTCGTGAATTTATCAAAGAACATGGTGATGTGATTGTGAAACCGCTGGATGGTATGGGCGGCATGGGGATTTTCCGTTTGTATCAAGACGGGGTGAATATCGGTTCAACGCTGGAAATGCTCACGGAAATGGGGACACGTCCGATCATGGCACAGCGTTATATTCCTGAGATTGTAGAAGGGGATAAGCGTATCTTGATGGTCAATGGCGAACCGGTTCCCTATTGTCTGGCACGTATTCCGCAAAATGGCGAAGTGCGCGGTAATTTGGCGGCAGGTGGTTTAGGTCAGGCACGTCCGCTGACTGAAAATGATAAATTGATTGCGGCAAAAGTTGGTCCGTTCCTGCGTGAAAAAGGTTTGGTTTTCGTTGGTCTGGATGTGATTGGTAATTACGTGACTGAAATTAATGTGACCAGTCCAACCTGTATCCGTGAGATTGATGCACAATTTGGGACATCGATTGCGGATGATCTATTTGCCGTGCTGGAAGCAGGATCTAAAAACTAAATAATTCTTATTTTTTGACCAAACTGCCCGTTTGTATTGCCTCGAATTTTGGATGCAAATGGGCTTTTAGATATCGGCGGTCTCTAGTTTTTAACAAACAATCGAAAAAAGCTCAGCTTTCTGTTGTAAACAAGTGAAATTCGCTTTTCGTGAATGAAGCTTTAGGATTAAAATAACGCTCGAAAACAATAGACGATAACCTTTTTTTGAGTTGAAGAATTAAACCGTGACCAATTCACCCCAGAACAAACCCAAACATGTCATGATGATGGCCGCTGGTACAGGTGGACATGTTTTTCCTGCGCTTGCTGTTGCCAAACAACTGCAACAAGAGGGCTGTCAGGTCTCTTGGCTGGCGACCCCGACAGGAATGGAAAACCGGTTACTCAAAGATCAAAATATTCCGATTTATCAGATCGATATTCAAGGTGTGCGTGGTAATGGCCTGATCCGTAAACTCAGTGCACCATTTAAAATTTTAAAAGCAACCTTAAGCGCCATGCGCTACATGAAGCAGCTGAAAATTGATGCTGTCGCGGGTTTTGGCGGTTATGTCGCCGGGCCAGGTGGCTTGGCTGCACGGTTGCTGGGTATTCCTGTGTTGATCCATGAACAGAATGCGATTGCAGGCTTTACCAATACCCAACTGGCACGTATCGCCACAACCGTATGTCAGGCTTTTCCAGAGACATTCCCAAGTAGTGATAAAGTGGTGACCACAGGCAATCCTGTGCGTGCCGAAATCACTGCGATTCTGAATCCGTCATGGCGTTATCAAACCCGTGAACAGCAACAATTGCCACTGAATATTTTAATTGTGGGTGGTTCATTGGGGGCGCAGGCGTTAAATGAACGTTTACCAGAGGCATTGAAGAAAGTTAGTGTACCGCTGAATGTATTCCATCAATGTGGTCAAAATAAGCAAGATGCGACGCGTGCCCTCTATCAAGGTGCAGCTGAGCATTTAACGGTTCAGGTTGAGCCGTTTATTCATGATATGGCCAAAGCCTATAGCGAAGCTGATTTAATTATTTGTCGTGCCGGTGCTTTAACGGTAACTGAAGTCGCAACCGCAGGTCTGGCAGCGGTTTTTGTTCCTTTACCGATTGCAGTGGATGATCACCAGACTGCAAATGCCAAATTTTTGGCAAATACAGGCGCTGCAAAGATTTGCCAGCAAACAGAAATGACCCCTGCTGTTTTAGATGAGTTATTTGCCAGCTTGCTCAATCGCCAGCTCCTCTCTGAAATGGCAGTTAAAGCACGTCAACAAGCACAACCGGATGCGACGCAGCATGTGGTTGATCTGATTAAAAAATTGTAATTCGAGTTTATCTATGTCTCCTACAAATCCAAACCAAGCTAAAAAGCTGATTAAAGTGCCAGAAATGCGCCGTATTAAAAATATCCACTTTGTTGGTATTGGGGGTGCGGGGATGTGTGGTATCGCCGAGGTATTGAGTAACCAGGGTTATAAAATTTCGGGCTCGGATATCAAAGCCTCAAAAACCACGGCTCAACTTGAAGCCAATGGCATCAAGGTGTTTATCGGCCACTCGGCAGACAATATTAAAAACGCCAATGTACTGGTGGTGTCGACAGCAATTGATCCTGAAAATCCAGAGATTAAAGCTGCAATTGAACAACGTACCCCGATTGTGCGCCGTGCAGAAATGTTGGGTGAGTTGATGCGTTACCGTCATGGTATCGCGGTTGCGGGAACACATGGTAAAACCACCACCACCAGTTTGTTGACCACCATGCTGGCGGAAGAAAATCTAGATCCAACCTATGTGATCGGTGGTTTGCTGAATAGTACCGGGGTCAATGCAGCCTTGGGCGAAAGCCGCTTTATTGTGGCGGAAGCAGATGAGTCGGATGCTTCATTCTTGTATTTACAGCCGATGGCTGCGATTGTGACCAATATTGATGCAGATCACATGGACACTTATGAAGGCAGTTTCGATAAATTAAAAGATACCTTTATCCAGTTCTTACATAACCTGCCATTTTACGGCTTGGCTGTGGTCTGTGGCGATGATGCCAATATTCGTGAGATTTTACCGCGTGTCGGTCGTCCGGTCTTAACTTACGGTTTTGACGAAGGTAACGATATTCGTGCTATTGATGTGGCGCAGGAAGGCATGCGTTCGCACTTTACCGTATTGCGTAAAGACCGTGAGCCTTTACGTGTCACCATTAATCAGCCAGGCTTGCATAATGTCCTAAATGCGCTTGCGGCGATTGGTGTAGCAACCGATGAAGGCGTTTCTGATGGTGCGATTTGCCGTGCCTTGGAAGGCTTTAGCGGTGTTGGTCGTCGCTTCCAGGTGCAAGGTGAATATGAAGTTGGCGAAGGTATGGTGAAATTGGTGGATGACTATGGCCATCATCCCAAAGAAGTTGAAGCAACCATTAAGGCTGCACGTGCCAGCCATCCGGACCGCCGTTTGGTGATGTTATTCCAGCCGCACCGTTTTAGCCGTACCCGTGACTGTTTTGATGACTTCGTAGATGTGTTGTCCCAAGTTGATCAATTGCTCTTGTTAGAAGTTTACCCAGCAGGCGAAAAACCGATTGTGGGTGCGGATAGCCGTGCTTTGGCACGTAGTATTCGTCTGCGCGGTGAAGTGGAACCGATTCTGGTTGATCCAGTGGAAGGGAATTTACCAGGTGTTTTACAAAAAGTGTTACAAGCTAATGACCTGTTATTAACACAAGGCGCGGGTAACGTGGGTGCAATTTCGGTAGAATTGGCCCAGCATCGTTTGTATGCCCAATAATTTTGTGTTTTGAATATTAAAAGTTTTACAGTTTTAAGGATATAAACGTGTCAAATGCTGCGAAATTCGGCAAAGTTGCTGTGTTATTTGGTGGGAAATCGGCTGAGCGTGCGGTGTCATTGGACAGCGGTCAGGCCGTTTTAGACGCATTGTTGCGTTCGGGTGTGCAGGCAGAAGCATTTGATCCGCAAGATCGTAGTGTGACTGAACTGGTCGGTTATGATCGTGCTTTTATCGTGTTGCATGGTCGTGGCGGTGAAGATGGCCAGATTCAAGGCGTATTGGAATGGTTGAATATTCCGTATACCGGGACTGGCGTGCAAGGTTCTGCCATTGGTATGGACAAAGTCAAAACCAAGCAGATCTGGCAAGGTAGCGATTTACCGACTGCGCCTTACCGCATTATTACCAAAGATACCGATCTTGAACCTGTAATTGCTGAATTGGGCTTGCCTGTGATTATCAAGCCGGTACATGAAGGCTCAAGTGTTGGCATGAGCAAGGTTGAAAAAGCCGAAGACTTTGCCGCTGCGATCGAAAAAGCGACCCAGCATGATGCAGTGGTGATGGCTGAAAAATGGATTACAGGTCGTGAATTCACGATTTCATTCCTGAACGGTCAGCCTTTACCGGTGATTCGTTTACAACCACCTGCAGATGTTGCTTTTTATGACTATGAAGCAAAATATCAGCGTAATGATGTGGAATATGGTATTCCTTGCGGTCTCAGCGAGTCAGAAGAGAAAAGTCTACAGACATTGTGCTTACGTGCTTTCCAGGCCGTAGGTGCAGAAGGCTGGGGCCGTATTGATGCGATGCAGGATGAACAGGGTAATTTCTGGTTATTGGAAGTTAATACCGTTCCAGGCATGACCAGTCATTCTCTGGTACCAAAAGCAGCGCAAGCCGTTGGTTATAATTTCGATCAGCTCTGTGTTGCGATTTTAGAGCAAACCTTAGCACAGCCGGCTTAATTATTTATGGCTCAACTTCCTGCATCTATGCGTCGCAAAACGCGACCAGCCATTAGCTCGATTCACGAGAAACCGCCTTCGCCTAAACAAAAGATGGTGAATGCGGGCGGCTGGGCATTACTTGTTATTGCATTCGCTGTACTGGCATTAGGTCTGTTTGGCTTATATAAAGTCATGACCGATGCCAAAGTGGCAGAGTTGCAGGTGGTGGGCACCAATTCTGAGGTCGAAAATCAGCAATTGGTTAAATACCTGAATCCGATTATTAAAGATAATTACTTTACGTCGGATTTAGAACAGATTCGGGATCAGGCATTAAAGGTTTCTTGGGTGGACCGTGTGGTGGTATCACGAGCTTGGCCAAATGCAATTCGGGTGCGGGTAATGCCGCGACATGCGATTGCACGTTGGGGAACAGGGCGTTTGCTGAGTGATAATGGTGAGGTGTTTAGTGAAGCGGTTCCGCAAGCACATCCAAATTTGCCACTGTTACATGGGCCGGCCAGCCAATCCAAAATGATGATGCGTCGCTATAATGAAATTAACCAGTTATTTCATCCAGCGAATTTAAGATTAAAAGAACTGTATTTAACTGAGCGCATGACCTGGTTTATGCAGTTTGATTCGGGTTTACGGATTATCGTGGATCAGGATCAAACCATGAACAAGCTGCAGCGCTTAAGCCATTTGGCACAGACAGATCTAAAACCTGCATGGTCTAAAATCACGGCAATTGATCTGCGTTACCGCAATGGCCTGGCCATTCAATGGAAAAACGCAGCTCCGCCTAAGATTGTGAATGGTCAGTTAGTTGTAACGATTGATGACACAAGCCTTGCAGGGGCAATTCAGGCAAAGCCATAATACGTGGCTTAAAATAAAGGGCAGTGGTCCTAAACAACACTAAAGATATGGTATTGAAGTAATGAGTGAAGCTGTTCCCTCAGTTGTTGCGATTGATATTGGGACCCATAAAGTCTCAGTCTTGATTGGTAAGGTCCATGCACCGGATAAGATCCAGGTCATTGGCATGGCAACTGCTCGCAACCGAGGCATGGTTAAAGGCAAGATTGTCAGCTTGGACAAGGTCATTGCTGCGATTAAAAATGCAGTATCCGAAGCAGAGGATATGGCAGAGTGCCGTATTCATAGTGCATGGGTGTCTATTCCGAGTACTGAATTACAAAGTTTTTATGCATCAGGCCGTACTCCTGTCGCCAACCACGATCATATTATTACGACAAATGAAGTGGTGCGTGCGCTGGAGTTGGCCAAAGCCAGTCATGTCTCACCAGATTATTATCTGGCCAGCGCTGTGCCATTGGGCTTTGAGCTCGGTGATTCGGCTGAATGGGTGCAGAATCCGGTCAATATGTCTGCACATAGCATGACAGGCCATTATCAGTTGATGATGATGCCGATCAGCACCATGCAAAACCTAGATCGTGCCATGAAAGGGGCCAATATCGGGGTAGAGAAAATGGTGGTGTCTTGTCTGGCAACGGCTGAGGCAAGTCTGCTCAAAGATGAAAAAGAATATGGGGTTTGTCTGGTCGATATTGGCGCAGGCATTACCAATATTGCAGTGTATCTGGATGGTCGTTTGGCACTCGCACGGACCTTGCCACGTGGTGGCGAGAATGTCACCCGTGATATTGCAGCGGTTTTACAAACCACCACGGAAGAAGCTGAACGCATCAAGATTTTACATGGTTGCGTCGATCTGAGTGTGGTGAAACCGGACCATATGATTCAGGTGCAAGGCATTGATGGCACACAAACCATCAGTCGTATTGAGCTTGCAGAAATCATTATTGCGCGTTATGAAGAAATCTTTGCTTCAATTCGTGAAGAACTGGAGCATAGCGGGGCGATTCATGGTTTATATCATGGTGTGGTGCTGACCGGAGATGCCTGCCAAATTGAAGGCATGGTAAATCTGGCGCGTCGTACGCTCGGTGTGTCTGCGCATCTGGGCAATCCGCCACTGCAAGTATATGCGGAGGATCAGCACTTACCAGCATTGCGTCGTTCAATGTATGCTACTGCAGCAGGTTTGTTGATGTTTAGCCAGAGTGATTTGCAGGATACGGTCGAAGAACCAGAAGAGGCCAGCGATCGTAGTTTTGTTGATCGGGTTGCCAATGGTTGGAATGCATTAAATAGCAAATTAAAGGCCATTTTTTAAGTTGTAGTTATTTTTGGGAAAATTTGTTAGGAAGTTGTTCTAAATCTACCACTGTACTTGACAATCTGGTGATTATTGAACAGCATCCTAAACATCAGTTGTTTAAAAATCAGGGCAGTAACGGGCTGAAGTAACTGCCATTAATATTAGGAAATCTAAAGGTCATGGCCTCATTTGAATTTATAGAAGATGAACTAGACAATGGCAACGGTCAAGCCCGTTTCACAGTATTTGGTGTGGGTGGTGGTGGCGGTAATGCCGTGCAACACATGGCCCAGTCGGATATTCAAGGTGTCAAGTTTGTTTGTGCCAATACAGATAAACAAGCACTGGACAGCATGAACGCGCCATTCAAAATTCAATTGGGTGAACAAAGTACGCGTGGTTTAGGCGCGGGTGCGAATCCGGAAGTGGGTCAAATCGCCGCTGAAGAAAGCCGTGATGTGATCCGTCAGCATCTTGAAGGTACTGATATGGTCTTCGTTACTGCCGGTATGGGTGGTGGTACTGGTACAGGTGCTGCACCGGTTGTTGCTGAAGTTGCCAAAGAAATGGGTATCCTGACCGTTGGTGTGGTAACCACCCCATTTAACTTTGAAGGCCGTCGCCGTCAAAAGTCTGCTGAAAAAGGCATTGATGCTTTAGAAGCACATGTTGATTCACTGATTATCATTCCGAACCAGCGCTTACTCAGTGTCTATGGTGATATCTCAATGAAAGATGCCTATAAAAAGGCAGATGATGTATTGTTGAACGCAGTTCGCAGTATTTTTGACCTTGTAGTCAATCGTGGTCATATTAACCTCGACTTCGCCGACTTGAAAACAGCGATGAGTACGCGTGGTTATGCCATGATGGGTGCTGGTTTAGGTCGTGGTGAAGATCGTGCTCGTCAGGCGGCTGAACAGGCGATCCGTAGCCCGTTGCTTGATAATGTGAATATTATCAATGCGAAAGGTGTATTGATCAACATCACAGGTGGTGATGATATTACCTTACGTGAAACCGAGATCATTACCGATGTGGTGAACCAGATTGTTGACCTGGATGAAGGTGAAATCTTCTACGGTACGGTATTCGATCCGGATGCGCGTGATGAACTTCGCGTTACCGTTATCGCGACTGGTTTAACGCGTAATGCCAGTGAAGTGGACCAGAAACGACGGACTGCTGCTTCGCATGTAAGTTCTGCTCAAGTGGCACAACAACCGGTTGATGAAGATGACGTTCCGGCGATTAGTAAACGAGCAAATGTAGACGCTCCAGCAAGTGCTACCGCAAGTTCTACGCCACGTTCATCGCCAATGAGCATTCAAGACTATCTGAAAAATCAGCAACGTAAATAATAAAATCAGTTATTTAGAGAAAGGAGGCAATCAATTGCCTCCTTTTTTATTTTTTTAAAATGGCAAAATATGCTAAGTTATATCGGTTTTTGCAAATGAAGTTGGTATGGCATGTTGAAACAACGTACTCTCAAGCGTGTGGTGAAAGCGAGCGGGATTGGTTTGCACAGTGGTCAAAAGGTGCTGATCAATTTTGTTCCACACCATATTGACGGAGGTATTGTCTTTCGCCGTATCGACTTAAATCCCCCTGTGGATATTCCAGCCAATGCCTTGCTGATTCAAGAAGCATTTATGTGTTCGAATCTGGTGCGTGAGGATATCAAAGTGGGCACCATTGAGCATGTCATGAGTGCGATTGCCGGATTGGGAATCGATAACCTGATTGTTGAAGTGTCTGCTTCTGAAGTGCCGATCATGGATGGTAGTGCAGGACCTTTTATCTATCTGCTTATGCAAGGTGAGCTGGCAGAGCAAGATGCGCCAAAGAAGTTTATCCGCATTTTAAAGCCCGTCGAAGCTTTAATTGATGACAAAAAAGCGATTTTCACGCCCCATTCGGGCTTTCAGCTTAACTTTACCATTGATTTTGATCATCCCGCCTTTGCCAAAGAATACCAGTCGGCGACCATTGATTTTTCAACAGAAACCTTTGTCTATGAAGTGAGTGAAGCCCGAACTTTTGGTTTCATGAAGGATCTGGATTATCTCAAAGCCAATAATCTGGCCTTGGGTGCAAGCCTAGAAAATGCCATTGGTGTCGATGATACCGGTGTGGTCAATGAGGAAGGCTTGCGTTTCGCCGACGAGTTTGTGCGACACAAGATTTTAGATGCAGTCGGTGACTTATATTTGCTTGGGCACCAGATTATTGCCAAGTTTGATGGCTATAAGTCGGGTCACGCGCTGAACAATCAGTTATTACGCAATGTTCAAAATGATCCAAGCAGCTATGAAATTGTAACATTTAATAACGAGAATGATTGTCCAATTCCTTATGTGAGTGTGACATAAGTCATTGTCTTTTATTGGCTATGTTATATTATAACAAATGAATCTGAGAATTTTGTCACAAAATATAATGATGTATTTCGATACTGAATGTATGAAGTTTACTTTTTATTGCTTGCCAAACGTAGTAGAGCTTGGCTAAGCTTAGGGTCGCTCACATATTCAGCGGCGCTACGCAATTGCTCTTGGGTCTCTGATGTAAGTGCTTTTGTTGGGGGAGAGGGTTCACGAGAGACAACTGTTTTGTTTCTTAAACGAACTTGAATTTTTCGTAATTCCTTGAGTCCTTCGAGCTGAGCTAACTGCGCAACATAGTTGCTTTGTAAATAGCTGAGTTGACTAATCATGGCCTGATTTTCACCAGTAATGATCAAAACACCATGTTGATAACAAACAACTTGCCATTGCTCTGGTTGGGGCAATAACGGTTGAATAATTTTCGTAAGTTGTTTCCATTGCGTAACTTGCGTTGTCAGAAACGTTAAGTTTCCAGTTTTTATGTGTTGTCCTTTCTGTTGGAAAACGTTGTTAGGCTCAGACATAGAACTTCCTCGGAGGTAATGTGTCCATCTTAAGCGTTTGGTTCAGCTGTTATCAAGGAAGAGATGATAAAGGAACGTTTGAAGGACGGTTTCAAGAGGTTTTTTATGCATCATACGCGTCGTATTTTACTCGCATTTTCATTGGCTGCTTCAGCTGCTTCGGTTGCTTTTGCAGACTACCAGAATATTGGTCAGTCAACAGGTGATGACCGTCTAGAGCAATTATCAAAGACTCTCGCTCAAGGTTCTTATACTCATTCTGCAGATATGGATCTGCCTGCTATTTCGAATGTGTCAGTTAAATTACGTGAAAAAACCATTGAATTGAACAATGCAACGATCGAAAAGAAATACGGTCGTTCCGCAGTTTCATCTCAAGACAATGCGTCTTCTTCGTTCTCTGCAAATACCGGTTATTCTTGGTTGGTCAGCCATCCATTACAGGAAGGTCGCGTGAGTTCTTCTTGGGGAACACGTACTTTACTCGGTTCAACCCGCCATCATTCAGGGGTTGATCTGGCTGCACCTTCAGGCACACCGATTTATTCAACAGGCCCTGGTGTTGTGACCAAATCAGGCTGGGGCACGGGTTATGGTCAATATGTTGAAATTGATCATGGCAATGGTTATATCACTCGCTATGCCCATGCATCACGTTTGATCGTGAACGCAGGCGATCGTGTTAGCGCAGGTGAGCATATTGCCAATGTTGGCTGTACTGGTCGTTGTACTGGCCCACATCTACATTTTGAAGTTGTGAAAGATGGACAGCGTAAAAATCCTTCAACTTACCTCGCAATGTTGCCTTAATGTAATTTGTTAACAGTTGTATATAAATGTTAAGAGAAAATCGCCTTTATTGGCGATTTTTTATGTGTTTTGTTTCAGTTCGGTCAATGACTATTTTGTCAGAAAATAATATAGCGTTTCCCATTCAGCTAGGGCCATACCCCTTATAAAGCAAAACATGATAAAAATAGGGTCGACAAATAACTTAAGGGAAAAGGTGAATTGTATGGCGTTTTATGGCGACTCTGACGCGCAAGAAACCCAAGAATGGCAAGAAGCATTTGATTCTGTATTACAACACATGGGCACGGAACGAGCTGCTTTCTTACTAGAAAAACTCTATCAACGGGCAATTGCGAAACATGTGCCAATCCAGCGCTTAAATACACCTTACCTCAACACCATCTCAGTTGATGAACAACCTGCAATGCCAGGTGATCAGGATATGGAGCGCCGTATCCGCGCTTTGATCCGCTGGAATGCTTTGGCAATGGTATTACGTGCGAACAAGACTGGGGATGATCTGGGTGGTCACCTTGCAAGTTTCGCATCGTCTGCAACCTTGTATGATGTTGGTTTCAACCATTTCTTCCGTGCTGCCTCGAACAACTTTGGCGGCGACATGATTTATTACCAAGGTCACTGTGCCCCGGGTATCTATGCGCGTTCTTTCCTTGAAGGGCGTTTAAATGAAGAGCAGCTCAGTAATTTCCGCCGTGAAGTGGGCGGTAACGGTTTACCTAGCTATCCGCATCCTTATTTAATGCCGGACTATTGGCAGTTCCCAACCGTATCAATGGGTCTTGGTCCGATCATGTCGATCTATCAGGCACATATTCAGAAATATCTGATGAATCGTGGCCTGATCAAAGAAGAGGACCGTAAAGTTTGGGCTTATCTGGGCGATGGTGAGATGGATGAGCCAGAAAGTACGGGTGCAATTTCACTGGCAGGTCGTGAAAAGCTTGATAACCTGATTTGGGTGGTGAACTGTAACTTACAGCGTCTGGATGGTCCGGTACGTGGTAACGGTAAAATCATTCAAGAATTAGAATCTTTATTCCGTGGTGCGGGCTGGCGTGTGATTAAGGTGGTTTGGGGCCGTCATTGGGATCCGCTCCTTGCCAAAGACAAGTCTGGTGCTTTAAAAGCAGTGATGGATGAAACCGTTGATGGCGAATACCAACGCTATCAAGTCAAAGGCGGTGCATATACACGTGAGAAATTCTTTGGCAAGTACCCAGAAGCTGCGGAACTGGTCAAAGATTTAAGTGATGAAGACATCGACAATCTTAACCGTGGTGGTCATGACCCGTACAAAGTTTTTGCTGCCTATGCCGAAGCAATGAAAGCCAAAGGTCAACCAACCGTTATTCTTGCGAAAACGGTTAAAGGCTATGGTTTGTCTGAAGAAATTGAAGCGGTGAACAAAACTCACCAAATCAAGAAAATGCAGATCGACTCTTTGAAATATGTACGTGACCGTTTCAACCTGCCATTTACAGATGATAAGTTAGAAGAGCTGCCATTCTATCGCCCAAGTGAAAACTCTCCAGAAATGAAGTATATGAAGGCGCGTCGTGAGGCATTAGGCGGTTACCTACCTGCACGTCGTAAAGAGAGTGAAACTTTAGCGATTCCTGAATTATCAGTATTTGATGCGGTATTAAATGGTTCTGGTGGTAAAGAGCAATCGACCACGATGTTGATGGTGCGTTTAATTGCTGCTTTACTGAAAGAAAAAGCTATTAAAGACCGCGTCGTGCCAATCGTTCCAGATGAAGCACGTACATTTGGTTTAGAAGGGATGTTCCGTCAGCTCGGTATTTATGCCGCTCACGGTCAAAAATATACCCCAGAAGACCAAGAACAGTTAATGCATTACCGTGAAGCAAGTGACGGTCACATGTTGCAAGAAGGGATTAACGAAGCGGGTGCGATGAGCGCTTGGGCTGCGTTGGCAACCAGTTATTCAACCAATAACTTGCCAATGATTCCAATGTACATGTACTACTCAATGTTCGGTTTCCAGCGTATTGGCGACATTGCATGGGCTGCAGGTGATGCACAGGCACAAGGTTTCTTGTTGGGCGCGACTGCTGGTCGTACCACATTGAACGGTGAAGGTTTACAGCACCAAGATGGTCATTCACATATCTTGGCAAACACGATTCCAAATTGCGTATCTTATGATCCATGTTTTGGTTATGAACTGGCTGTGATCGTACATGACGGTTTACAACGTATGTATGTCAACCAAGAGCGTGTGTTCTATTACTTAACCGTAATGAATGAAAACTACGAGCATCCTGCAATGCCAGAAGGCGCTGAGGAAGGCATTAAACGTGGTATGTACCTGTTCGAAAAAGATGACAAAGCTACGGTTCAATTAATGGGCTCAGGTGTCATTCTGCGTGAAGTGATTAAAGCTGCGAAAATCTTACGTGATGAATACCAGATTCATTCAAACGTTTGGAGTGTCACCAGCTTCAATGAGTTGTCACGTGACGGTATGGCATGTGAAGAATACAACCGTTTACACCCATTGACTGAAGAAGTGAAAGAGTCTTGGGTATCTAAACAGTTACGTGGTACCGAAGGTATCGTTGTGTCTGCAACAGATCATATGCGTGCGTATAGCGAACAAATCCGTGCCTATCTTCCAGATGGTCGTCCATTTGTTGCATTAGGTACAGATGGTTACGGTCGTTCAGATACACGCGCGAACTTACGTAGTTTCTTTGGTGTTGATGCTGCGCATATCGTTGTTGCGACATTGAAAAAACTTGCTGACGAAGGCGAGGTTGATGCGCGTTTGGTGAAAGATGCCATTTCTAACTTTGAGTTAGATACGGATCGTCCCGTTGCATGGGCGCCACAAGCGCATCCGGAAGTTCAGGCCGTGGCTGAATACAATGAAACACAAACAGGTGAGGGGAAATAATCATGCAAATCCAAGCACCTGATATTGGCGTAGATAAAGCGCTCGTTGCAGAAATCCTGGTCAAAGTAGGCGACCATGTTGCAGTTGACGATAGCCTGCTGGTGTTAGAGTCAGATAAGGCAACGGTTGAAGTGCCAAGCACGGCAGCTGGTATTGTAAAAAGTATTCTGGTTCAACAGGGCGATGAAGTCACTGAAGGCGTCGCATTGATCGAACTAGAGTCGGAGTCTGCTGCAGAAGCACCTGCGAACGAAGCACCGAAAGCGGAAGCGCCAAAAGCAGAAGCAAAACCTGTTGAAGCTGAAACAAAAGCACAACCCGCTGCCGCTCCAACAGCGACAGCAAGTCAGGTTGTGGATGTCAAAGTTCCAGATATCGGTGTAGAAAAAGCCTTGGTAGCAGAAGTGCTGGTCAAAGTTGGTGATCAGATTGAACCGGAACAAAGTATTGTTGTGGTCGAGTCGGACAAGGCGACGGTAGAAGTACCAAGCTCGGCTGCAGGAGTTGTAGAGGCGATCCAGGTCAAAGAAGGCGACAGCATCAAAGAAGGTGTGGTCTTAATTCAGGTGAAGACAGCTGCTAATGCAGCATCGGAACCGGAACCGCAAGCTGCCCCAACTCAAACAGAAGCTCCTGTCGCAACGACTGAAGCACCCGCTGCAAGCAATACCTCAACAGGTAATGTTGAAATTGAAGTGCCTGATCTGGGTGTAGAAAAAGCACTGGTTTCAGAAATTCTGGTCAATGTTGGCGATCGTGTTGAAGCTCAACAAAGCCTATGTGTGGTTGAGTCAGATAAGGCATCGGTTGAAGTGCCAAGCTCGGTTGCAGGAATTGTGAAAGCAATTCATGTCTCTGCCAATCAAGAAGTGCGTCAAGGCGTGGCTTTGGCAACAATTGAGGTGAGCGGTCAGGCTGCTGCTCCAGCAGAAGCGAAAGCTCAACCGGCCGCAGCACCTGCGACTCCAGCAGCACCAGCAAAACCACAGGCAGCAGCGACCGCAGCACCGAGTGCACCAGCGCAAGCAGAAAAGCTGACCAAAGAACAAGAAGCTGAAAATGCGAAGGTTTATGCAGGTCCTGCGGTGCGTAAACTGGCACGTGAATTAGGCGTGATTCTGGGTCAGGTGAAGGCTTCAGGTGAACATGGCCGTGTAATGAAGGACGATGTTTTTGCTTATGTAAAAGCGCGTCTCACTACAGCTCAGGCAGCGCCTGCTGCGCAAGCAGCGCCAGTAGCGTCGGGCTTACCGAAGTTGCCAGACTTTAGTGGCTTTGGTGGCGGTGAAGTGAAAGCCATGACGCGTTTACAGCAAGTGTCTGTACCGCAATTGTCATTGAATAACTTTATCCCGCAAGTCACACAGTTTGATTTGGCCGATATCACCGAGCTTGAAGCGTGGCGTGGCGAACTGAAGGACGGCTTTAAAAAGCAGGGTCTGAGCTTAACCATTTTGGCCTTTATTGCCAAAGCAGTCGCACACTTGCTGAAAGAAGAACCTTATTTCGCAGGCCATCTGGCGGATGACCAGAAGTCAGTATTGTTACGTAACGAAATCCATATGGGTATTGCGGTTGCGACCCCAGATGGCTTGACTGTTCCAGTACTGCGTAATCCTGACCAGAAATCAATTAAGCAAATCGCGACTGAACTGGCTGAACTGAGCCAGAAAGCACGTGACCGCAAATTGTCGCCGAAAGATTTGCAAGGTGCCAACTTTACCATTACCAGCTTAGGCAGTATTGGTGGAACCGCATTTACGCCGTTGGTGAACTGGCCACAGGTTGCGATTTTAGGTATTTCACCTGCAACCATGCAGCCGGTATGGAATGGTAAGGACTTTGATCCACGTTTGATGTTGCCATTGTCATTGTCTTATGACCATCGTGTCATTAACGGTGCGGATGCAGCACGCTTTACCAATAAGCTGACCAAGTTACTCAAAGACATTCGTAGCTTATTGCTGTAATCGTTTCTGAATCTAGAAGACCTCGCATCAGCGGGGTTTTCTATTTTTAGGGTGACAAAAATATGGCTTTATTTGAGAATACTTTTGCCTAAAATAAATGCGTATTGATAACGATTTTTTGGATCAGGGAGCAAGGATGTTAGTGATTTATCGGGTGATGCTACCCTTATTACTCATTGTTTTTGTATTAATGGGCTTATGGGTGAGTTTCTTGCATTTCCCTTGGGATTGGGTCATGTACGCGGTTATGGGGCTGGAGGTACTGGTCGGGACCGTAGTGATGGCCATGGAATATCAGGCACAGCATGTCGGTGGGGTAAGTGCTGGGGGCAGTTTTGGTTTTCTCGGTCTCAGTGCCTATCTGGCGTTTGTACTGGGGCTGATCCGTCTCTTGGTCTGGAGTTACCAAAAATTTTGGGCTTAAGCATTCAAAAGCATTTTATTGTTTGCTAGAATGGCTTTACTTCATTGGGGAGTAGCCGCTCTTTACGCAAAGTAAGGAGGTGATGATCAACATAATTGTTCAACCGAACATGGTCATCATAGCAAAGAACCAAGAACAGCTTTTCAGCTGTGCTTTTGTTGGCAAGACCTTTGATTTACCACTCTGCATCAATCTATTTGATTTTGGCTAGCAGGAGGGGTAGGTCATCGGTATATTTTGCTAGCCAGAGCATTCAACTATGTATGAATTCCTCATCTCCACATCAATTGTTGCCCTTGCTGAAATGGGCGATAAAACCCAATTGCTGGCATTATTATTGGCGGCGCGTTTCCGTAAACCTGTTCCGATCTTGATTGCCATCTTGCTTGCGACCACTATTAATCATGGTATTTCTGCTGTCTTAGGGCAATGGATTACCACCGTACTCAGCCCTGAAATCCTGTTGTGGATTCTCGCACTGGGCTTTATCGGCATGGCGATCTGGATGCTGATTCCGGATGAATTGGGTGATGAAAGTGAAAGCATCAATAAATGGCAGAAATTTGGGGTTTTTGGTGCAACATTTATCCTGTTTTTCTTGGCTGAAATTGGCGATAAAACCCAGATTGCAACCGTGGCTTTGGCGGCACGTTTTGACAGTGTGTTCTGGGTCATGTGTGGAACCACGTTCGGCATGATGCTTGCCAATGCACCCGCTGTGTTTATTGGCGATAAGCTGGCAGATAAATTACCGATTTCCTTGATCCATAAAATTGGTGCTGCAATTTTCCTGGTGGTGGGTGTCTCAACCTTAGTACAGCATTATTTCTTCTAATTGAGCTAGAACCTGAAAAAACCCGTCCAGTCGTGACGGGTTTTTTATAAATAATGATAAAAATCTAAACTTTGATTGAAACATGCATTAAATCCCATTATTTTATTATGGAATTAAAAAATATTTCATATTTAAAGAATTTTTCTGGGGTAGTTATGAGTTTCGAGCGCACAACGTCACAAATATTATTTGATAATGGCACACATAAATGCATCAGTTTTACCAGTCTGGTCAAAGGGGAAGGCATTCAGGCCAATCAGTTTTTAATTATTGACCATGATCGGGCCGCAGTTTTAGATCCGGGTGGTGATTTGACCTATGTTCCTTTAACCATGGAACTGAACCGTTATACCAAACTAAAAAATCTGGACTATGTGATGGCCTCCCATCAAGATCCTGACATTATTACCTCGATGCCGCGCTGGCTGGTGTATACCGATGCCAAAGTCGTGGCTTCCAAGTTATGGGCACGCTTTTTACCGCACCTGAATTCGGCCTTTATGAGTGACCGTATGAAAGGCAATTGGGAGGAGCGCCTGATTGAGCTATCAGATACAGGGCAAGTCATTCCTCTCGGTGAAGCTTCGATTGTAGCTGTGCCTGCGCATTTCCTGCACTCGGTTGGAAATTTCCAGTTTTATGATCCAACTGCAAAAATTTTATTTTCAGGCGATATGGGGGCTTCTATTGTCGAAGATGCCAGCTTACCGATTACTGACTTTGATGCCCACATCAAAAAAATGAAAGGTTTTCACCAGCGCTATATGTGTTCCAATAAAGTCATCCGTCTCTGGGTCAATATGGTTCGGCAGATGGATCTTGAAATGATTGTGCCTCAGCATGGGACTGCTTTTGTTGGTAAAGCGATGATCAATCAGTTCCTGGACTGGATCGAAACGCTGGAATGTGGTGTAGATCTGATGAATGAATATGTGTTCAGTTTGCCGGCTGAAATGAGCTAAATGTCCGAGGGTTGCAAAATGACTGGAAAATACATCAATCATTGATCAGACACTCTTGTCGGCAGGCATAAATTTTCTTAGGATTTATCGGATCAAGGATTGAATCTGATAACGAGAATTTTAACAAAATGTTGTCTCAAATTGCGACTCCCGATGCCTGTGTCAGTTGTGGCGCCTGCTGTGCAAATTACCGTGTTTCTTTCTATTGGGCTGAGGCAGAACTGATCCCTGAACACATGGTTGAGCCGTTGACTGCGGTCTACTCATGCATGAAAGGGACCAATCAGGCACAAGTCAAATGTGTGGCCTTGCAAGGTGAAGTGGGGCAGCACGTTAGCTGTTCCATCTATCCGGTTCGGAGCTCAAGTTGCAAGGAAGTACAGATTGCCGATTCGCATTGTAACAAGGCACGGCTGGCGCATAACCTGATCCCGCTGGTCGCGATTGACCAGCAGCCCTCTGAAAATAATGACAATTATGATCAGGTTTGCTAACGGAATGTATTTGATTCGAAGGGTAAAACTCTCTAGCTGAAAGCTTTTTAAACAACGATTGAAATTATTTTCATCATAGAAAATGAAAATCACATCGAAATTTGTTTATAATAGCTCACGGAAATTACCAGTGAGATTGTTATGCTGACCATCGTTCAAGAAGCGTTAACCTTCGATGATGTCTTATTACTTCCTGCCTACTCAACTGTTCTCCCAAAAGATGTCTCCTTAAAGACACGTTTAACTCGCGGAATTCAACTTAATATCCCTCTCGTTTCTGCTGCAATGGATACCGTGACTGAATCACGTATGGCGATTGCAATGGCGCAAAACGGTGGTATAGGTATTTTGCACAAAAACATGGATATCGCAGCACAAGCTGCTGAAGTCCGTCGTGTGAAAAAATTTGAAGCAGGTATGGTGAAAGATCCAATCACTGTATCACCTGAGACAACAGTGCGTGAACTGATTGCGATTACCCAGGCCAATAATATTAGCGGCGTGCCTGTTGTGAAAGACGGCAAAGTGGTGGGTATTGTCACCGGGCGTGATACACGTTTTGAAACCAATCTTGAACAGCCTGTAAGCAACATCATGACCGGTCAAGACCGTTTGGTGACTGTTCGTGAAGGTGAATCAAAAGAAAATATCCAAGCTTTGCTACAAAAGCATCGTATTGAAAAAGTGTTGGTGATTGGTGAGAACCATGAGCTGAAAGGTCTAATTACGGTGACCGATTTCCGTAAAGCCGAAAGCTATCCAAACAGCTGTAAAGATGATTTAGGCCGTTTACGTGTCGGCGCTGCAGTCGGTACTGGTGCTGAAACTCCAAGCCGTGTAGAGGCTTTGGTTGAGGCGGGTGTCGATGCGATTGTGGTTGATACGGCGCATGGGCATTCTGCTGGTGTGATTGAACGCGTACGTTGGGTAAAAGCCAACTACCCACAAGTTCAAGTGATTGGCGGCAACATTGCAACGGGTGATGCAGCGTTGGCATTGCTTGATGCTGGTGCAGATGCGGTCAAAGTTGGTATCGGTCCAGGTTCGATCTGTACCACGCGTATCGTGGCTGGTATTGGTATGCCGCAGATTTCGGCGATTGACAGCGTTGCCAATGCACTGAAAGATCAGATTCCTTTGATTGCAGATGGCGGTATCCGTTTCTCTGGCGATATGGCAAAAGCAATCGGCGCGGGTGCGAGTACGATTATGGTCGGTTCACTCCTTGCTGGTACTGAAGAAGCACCTGGTGAGGTTGAGTTCTTCCAGGGTCGCTACTACAAAGCTTACCGTGGTATGGGTTCATTAGGCGCGATGGCAGGTGTATCCGGTTCTGCGGACCGTTACTTCCAGGACGCTAAAGCAGGTGCTGAGAAGTTAGTTCCAGAAGGCATTGAAGGCCGCGTGCCATATAAAGGCCCAATGGGTAACATCGTTCATCAAATGATGGGTGGCTTACGTTCATCTATGGGCTATACCGGTTCATCTGTGATTGAAGATCTTCGTCAAAATGCGAAATTTGTGAAAATTACTTCAGCAGGTATGTCTGAATCACATGTGCATGATGTAACCATTACCAAGGAAGCACCAAACTACCGAGTTGGTTGATTTTTGGTAATTTTGCCGATCGAAAAACCGTCAGTGTACTGACGGTTTTTTTTGTTTTGGTGTAAAGTGATCAAGATGAAGAAGGATATGGTTACAGACCATATAAAAGATAAGAAAGTGAGTAAAACATGAGCTATTTTGGTACTGATGGAATTCGAGGCAAGTTTGGACAAATGCCAATTACCCCAGAGTTCGCATTAAAACTAGGTTTTGCCGCAGGAACAGTATTAAAAAGAAATAATCCTAAAAGTAAGCCGATTGTGGTATTAGGAAAAGATACCCGTTTATCTGGCTATATTCTGGAAGCGGCTCTACAGGCTGGCTTGAATGCCGCAGGTGTTTATGTGCATCTGTTAGGTCCTTTGCCAACACCAGCGATTGCGCATTTAACCCGTGCACTACATGCGCATGCGGGTATCGTCATTTCAGCATCGCATAATCCATATTTCGATAACGGGATTAAATTTTTCTCCAGTGAAGGCAAGAAATTACCTGATGCCCTTCAGGATCAGATCAATCAGGAATTAGAGAAAGAGCTGGTTATTGAGGACACGGCAAATCTGGGTAAAAGCGTACGTGTTAAAGATGCCAATGGTCGCTATATCGAATTTTGTAAATCGACCTTCCCCTATCATTTTGACCTGCGTAATTTGAAAATCGTGGTGGATTGTGCCAATGGCGCTGCCTATAGCGTTGGGCCATCGGTATTCCGTGAATTAGGCGCGAAAGTTATTCCACTGTTTAATGAGCCAGATGGTTTAAATATCAATGAAAACTGCGGTTCAACCCATCCTGAACAATTGCAAAAAGCAGTAGTAGCGCATCAGGCTGATCTGGGGATTGCGTTTGATGGTGATGCAGACCGTGTGGTGATGGTGGATAAAAATGGTCAACTGGTTGATGGTGACCATATCTTGTATATCCTTGCGACACAGGCAAACCACAAGCCAGCAGGCGTTGTCGGTACCGTGATGAGCAATATGGCACTGGAACTGGCCTTACAACAGGCCGAGGTTGGTTTTGTCCGTGCCAAAGTCGGTGACCGCTATGTATTACAGGCCTTGGAAGAAAATAACTGGGTGACAGGTGGCGAACCTTCAGGTCATATCCTGACGCTGGATAAGAGTACCACTGGTGATGCGATCATTGCGGCACTTCAGGTGTTAACCGTGATGGTGGAACAAGGTAAGGCTTTACATGAACTGGTTGCAGGCTTTGAACTGTTCCCGCAAGTCTTGGTCAATGTGCGTCTACAGGACATGATTGACCCTTATTCGATTCCCGCGCTGGTGGCAGAGTTTGAAAAGGCAGAGCAGCAACTCAAAGGCCGTGGTCGACTGTTGATTCGTAAGTCAGGCACTGAACCTGTTATTCGTGTCATGGTGGAAGGTGATCAACAGCAAGAAGTTGAAGCATTGGCGAACCATTTGGCTGATGCGGTCCGTGCTCACGCCCAAGCTGCTTAAGAGAGTTCCCGCATGAATGATGTGATTAAAGACCTGAGTGAATTGCGTTTAAGCTATGAACAAGGTGAATTACATGAAACCCAAGTGAGCGATCAGCCTCACTTGCAGTTTTTAAACTGGTTTAATCATGCCCTTGCCGCGAATTTGCATGAACCCTATGCCATGTCTTTAGCCACCGCAAATGCACAAGGCCGTCCACATGTACGTACGGTTTTGTTACGTGGTGCCACAGAAGCGGGTTATGACTTCTATACCAATTATGACAGTCAAAAAGGATTGGACCTTGCGGAAAATCCTTATGCTGAATTGTTATTCTATTGGCCGAGTCTGGAGCGTCAGGTCCGCATTGCTGGCAAGGTGGCCAAGATTTCTGAACAGGAATCGACTGACTATTACCATAAACGTCCACGTGATAGTCAGATTGCAGCGCATATCAGTACACCACAAAGTGGTGTGATTGAGAGTCGTGAAGTGCTGCAACAACGCTTTCAAGCATTACAGGGCCAAGCTCAGGCTGAGCTGGATAAACCTGAGTTTTGGGGCGGTTACCGCTTAGAAGCAGATTATTATGAGTTCTGGCAGGGGCGACCAAATCGCTTACATGATCGTTTAAGTTATGAAAAACAAAACGACCGCTGGGCCCTACAACGTTTGATGCCATAAATGACACAGATGCAAATTCAAAAAAGACCTTTAATTACACGCCCTGAACAGTTTCAGGGCGTGCCTGCTTTTATTGCTGAAATTCTGGCCAGACGGGGTGTGCAGTCAGAACAAGAGCTTGAACTGAAACTGAAATATTTACTGCCCCCAGCGTTAAAAGGCTTGCAGACGGCAGTTGAGTTGATGGACCAAGCCATTGATCAACAGCGACAGATCGTGATTGTTGGGGATTATGATGCGGATGGCGCAACCAGTACTGCCTTGATGGTACTGGTTTTGCAAGAAATGGGTGCTAAGGTCGAGTATCTGGTACCTGACCGTTTTAAGTACGGCTACGGTCTGACCCCGGCAATTGCCGAATTGGCCCAGCACAGTTATCAGCCCGAGCTTCTAATTACCGTGGATAATGGTATTTCCAGTCATGCAGGGGTGGAAACCGCTCAAGCCCTAGGCATGCAGGTGATCATCACCGACCACCACCTCACCACTAAACCGACCCCAACTGCCGAAGCGGTGGTCAACCCGAACCAGCTGGGCTGTGACTTTCCCAGTAAGGCTCTGGCTGGTGTCGGGGTTGCTTTCTATGTGCTGGCACGATTGGCAAGTTCACGGACTCAGCAAGGGAAAAGTAGCGCTAAAGTGACGCAATATCTGGATCTGGTGGCTTTGGGAACTTATGCCGATGTGGCGACACTGGACTATAACAACCGCATTCTAATTGATGCTGGATTAAAGCGGATTCAGCAACAGCAGTGTCGTGCTGGCATTTTGGCCTTACTGGATATTGCCGGGCGAGATCCTGCCAGCTTGCGCGCACAAGATTTAGGTTTTGTTGTTGGTCCCCGCATTAACGCAGCGGGACGGATGGAAAGCATGCGGATCGGCATTGAATGCTTGCTGGCCGCCGATATGGCAACGGCTTATCCGCTGGCGCAACAATTGAACCAATTGAATATCGAACGCCGTCAGGTGGAAAATGAAATGAAGCAGCAGGCAATGCAAGCGCTGCAACATATTCAACTGGAAACGACCCATCTACCGGCTGCCCTAGTGATGTTTGATGAACAATGGCATCAAGGGGTGATTGGCATTGTGGCAGGGCGCTTAAAGGAACAGTTCCATCGTCCCTGTCTGGTGTTTGCACCTGATGAAGATGGTGTGCATATCAAGGGTTCGGCACGTTCGATTGAAGGTATTCATATTCGCGATACCATTGAGCAGGTGGCTGAGCAGTATCCGCATCTGGTCAGCCATTTTGGTGGTCATGCTGCGGCAGCCGGCTTAACCCTGAAAAAAGAACATTTTGAGGCATTTAAAAGTGTATTTACCCAGTCGATTGCCGAGATGGATGAGGATCTATTTCAAGCGACTTTGTGGACGGATGGTGAATTGACCGATGCCGATCTGCATTTGGGAACCCTGGACTGGATCGAACAACTGGGCCCGTGGGGACAAAAGTTTCCATTACCTCAATTCGAGGGACGCTTCAAAATTATTGATTATCGCTGGTTGAAAGAACAGCATCTGAAATTGAAACTGGCGGTCGGGCCACATTCGGTCGATGCCATTGCCTTTAATGCCAAAGATCGTTTTGAATTTGATCCCATGCTGGGCCATGTCGATCTGGTCTATACACTGGAACGTAATGTCTTTAATGACAATACCAGTTTGCAGCTGCAAATTGCCCATTTAAAACAATAAAAAAATCCGCTCATTTGAGCGGATTTTTTGTTTCTGGCGGAGATTAGAAACGATAAGCGGCACGGACACCGTAGTTTTTGTCGTTATCGCCGAAACCAATACGGCCTTCAACACTCACTTGCTGATTTAAGAATTTCTTGGCATTAATACCCCATTCATCCTTATCAGTTAGGTCATTGTTGTAGTAATCAGCACCTACGCTTAAAGTTTTATCAAGGTAGTAGTCGCCTTTAACGCGGTATTCGTCAAGATCACCAAAAGCGCCATAAGCTTCAAGGTTGATATCGTTGCCGCCGACCTGTGTTACGTATTTCGCACGAACAGTAGGATCTGCGCCGTCTTTACCATTCTTCTCATCGTAACCTTTCACACCTAAAGCAAGTAATAAACCAGGCGCTGGTAAATAACCTACTTCAGCAGCATAGGTCGTTAATTTTTGGTCGTAATTGATTTTGTCAATTTCACGTTCCTGTCTTCCTACATCACCACTGAGGTAGAAATCAGAGTTTGGAACATAGTATTCAATACCTACACCATATTGTGTATCTTTAGTCCCACTGTTATCGCCATAATTCACATGGGCGTCAACATTACTGGCACGATTTAAGAAAGCTGCTTCTGCAAGCGGTGCATTACGGGTCTGAACTGGATTGAAATAATAAGTTCCATCGACACCAAATTTGCTTACGCTGTTGCCGTGATCCGGATCAAGATAATTATAAGAACCACCAACTTCAGCTTGATAAGCATGAGCAGTGCCTGTTACTGCCAAAGCAGATAATAGTGCTGATGCAATTGCTAATTTTTTCATGGTTATGCCCCTTTTGAGATAATGAACCAGATGAATGTTAATTACATGTTTTGTTACAACTACCAGTCTAATTGAAATAACAGGAGCGTCAATCGCAGGAACGTAAGCAGAGTGTACAAATGTAATGGACTTGTAAAATTGACAGAACAAGGTTTTGATATTTAAAAATAAATTTCAATTGTTTTGAATTATTAAAACTTAGTAGAGATTGTGTTTTTGGCTATTTTAAAGACTAATTTAAGTGAATTGTTAAGAAATTTTAATCAAAATTAAGGCCTAAAATATAGTTGATTTAGCAGCCCAGCTTACTTTAGAGATTATTTTTTAAATAGATTGAGCCAGAATAAGGGTGCTGTGTCGACCAAAACAGTTATGTTAAAATAGCGGATTAAGTGAGAAAATTGTGAGAAAACACGCGTGGAAATTAATCCGTATTTAGTCCAATTGAAAGATTTATCTGATCGTAGCCAAACACTACGGGGGTATCTTTGACTACGATCTAAAGGTTGAGCGTTTAGAAGAAGTTTTAAGAGAATTAGAAGACCCTGCGATCTGGAATGATCAAAGTCGTGCTCAGGCGATCGCGAAAGAAAAGGGCAGCCTAGAAAATACTATTGGTGTATTTGATCGTCTTGCAGAACAGCTCGATGATGCCAAAGCCATGCTTGACCTTGCTGTTGAAGCAGATGATGAAAGCCTGCTGGTGGACGTACAGACTGAATTAGACAGTGCTGAACAGGCTTTAGGTAATCTTGAATTCCGCCGTATGTTTAGCAATCCGATGGATCCAAATCCTTGCTTCCTTGAAATCCAGTCAGGTTCTGGCGGTACGGAGGCACAAGACTGGGCATCGATGTTATTGCGTATGTACTTGCGCTGGATCGAGCGTCACGGTTTTAAAGCGGAATTGATGGAAGTGTCGGATGGCGATGTGGCAGGGATTAAATCTGCGACCATTCGTGTCGATGGCGAGTTCGCTTATGGCTGGTTACGAACTGAAAGCGGTGTTCACCGTTTAGTGCGTAAATCACCATTTGATAGTAACAATAACCGTCATACGTCATTCTCGGCGGTGTTCATTTCACCTGAGATTGATGACAATATCGAAATCGATATCAATCCTTCTGATGTCCGTACCGATACTTACCGTGCATCGGGTGCAGGTGGTCAGCACATTAACAAAACTGACTCTGCGGTCCGTTTAACTCACGCACCAACCGGTATTGTGGTGGCATGTCAGAACCAGCGTTCACAACACGCCAACCGTGACCATGCTTGGAAACAGTTACGTGCCAAACTCTATGAATTAGAGATGAGCAAACGTAATGAAGCAGCACAGGCGCTGGAAGATTCGAAATCTGATATTGGCTGGGGTAGTCAGATTCGTTCTTATGTCCTGGATGATTCACGTATTAAAGACTTGCGTACCAGTGTGGAAACCTCTAATACCAAAGCAGTTTTAGATGGTGACCTGGATAAATTTATCGAAGCAAGCTTGAAGCAGGGTCTATAAGTTTTTATCAATTAAAACGGCAATCTCGTTCAGCATCGGCTGGTTAATCGAAAAAATATGATATTAATATCGAAAAAAATGGATATTAATATTTGAAAATTTCGATATACTGGATTTAGATGCTGAACAAAGCTTTGCCTGTTGAGAAGCGTGGTGAGTCTATGGATATTGATGTAATAAGCAAGGCCTTAGCCAATCCATTACGTCGACAGATTTTGCAATGGTTGAAAGAGCCTGAGCAATTTTTACCGGTACAGGAATGTGGTGGCAGTTTCGAACGGGGCGTATGTGCCGGGCACATCGAACGTTTAGGAAAAGTTGCACAGTCGACCATGTCGAATCATTTGTCTGTATTGCAACAGGCAGGTCTGATTAAGGTCGAAAAATATGGGCAATGGTCATATTTCACCCGTAATGAAGCTTTGATTCAGCAATATATCGAACATTTAAAACAAACACTTTAAATCAACAAGTGTAAGTTGAGGCGATCATGGCTGAACTAAATTCTGCGTTACAAGTAGGTGATTTTACCATTAAAAACCGTCTGGTTTTAGCACCTCTGACCAGAGCACGGAGTGGTGAACACCGTATTCCGAATGATTTAATGGTGGAATATTATCAACAACGTGCCAATGCGGGCCTAATTCTTACTGAAGCGACCGTCATCAGTCCGAAAGCAGCGGGTTATGCCAATACCCCTGGCCTGTGGTCACAAGAACAGGCTCAGGCATGGCATAAGATTGTTGATGCTGTGCACGCACAGGGTTCAAAAATTGTGGTTCAGCTCTGGCATGTTGGACGTATTTCACATCCGGACTTATTAGATGGCGATACGCCTGTCGCACCGAGTGCGATTCAGCCTGCAGGTGAAGTGAGCCTGCTTCGACCAAAACGTCCTTTTGTAACCCCACGTGCATTATCGCATGAAGAAATTCAGGAAATTGTCGCGCAGTATAAACATGCGGCTGAACTGGCAAAAGCCGCTGGTTTTGATGGGGTTGAATTGCATGCCGCCAATGGTTATCTGATCGATCAGTTTCTGCAAAGCTCCACCAACCAACGTGATGATGAATACGGCGGTCCAATTGAAAATCGTGCGCGTTTATTATTGCAAGTGGTCGATGCCTTTATTGAGGTATGGGGCGCTGGTCGTGTCGGTGTCCATTTGGCGCCACGCGGTGATTCGCATGACATGGGAGATGAAAATCCGTTGGCAACCTTTGGTTATGTGGTGGAGCAACTGGATCAGCGTAACATTGGATTTATTTTCACGCGTGAATATGAAGCAGAAGATAGCTTAATGCCAAAATTACGTCCTAAATTTAAAGGCGTATGGATTGCCAATGAAGGCCTAACTGCTGAATCCGCGAAACGTATTCTGGCAACTGGTCAGGCGGATGCGGTTTCATTCGGTAAACAGTATATTGCCAATCCGGATTTGCTGGATCGTTTGCAACATGATTTGCCTTTAAATCCACTTCAGCCCCAAACCCTGTATGGTGCTGGTGCGGAAGGCTATACCGATTATCCGGTATTTGAAAAGTTAGAAGCTTAAGCCGTATTAAATGCTACAAATGACTCATGTAATTTACCAAAATTGCATGAGTTTTTTATTTAAATTCCGCATAATGAGCGGGAATCAAATTGTCAATTATGGTCTCGGATGGCGCAACAAAACGCAGTACAGCAAACCCCGTTCTGGTATAACTTTCTACTGACCTGTCTCAAGCCGTTATATCGTTGGAAAATCAAACAGCGGGCGGAAAGTGATGCACTGTTTCAGCAGGAATGCCTTGAACGTTTTGGTCCATTCCAGCCCGTCAAAAATACGGGTGCAATCTGGTTTCATGCGGTATCCGTTGGAGAAACCAATGCCGCCCAGCCTTTAATTGAGCATTACTTAAAATTAGGCCACCCCGTTTTGGTCACCAATACCACCAAGACTGGGCAGGCACGGGCAAAATCACTGTTTCAAAAAGCACCCTATTTGGATTTATTTCAGGCAGTGTATCTGCCTGTGGATCAGAAGCCCTTACTCAAACAGTTTTTTCAGCGTTATCAACCGAAAATACTGGCTTTGGTTGAAACCGAAATCTGGCCGAACCTGATTGCCGAAGCCAAACGACAGCAGATTCCCTGTATTTTATTAAATGCCCGCCTTTCTGAAAAATCAGCCCAAGGTTACGCTAAAGTTCGCCGTTTAACCCGGCCCATGTTGCAACAGTTGACCTGGATGCTGGCACAAGATGAGGCTACGCAACAACGTTATGTCAGCTTAGGATTTGATCAGGCTAACAGTCAGGTGGTCGGCAATATTAAATTTGACATTACCGCGCCGGAACATTTTGTCGCGCAAGCACGGCAACTCAAACAGGATTGGCCATTGTCGGGACGTCAAATCATCACGCTGGCCAGTACTCATGCGCCTGAAGAACAAAGCCTGTTGCAACAGTTGCAACCGCATTTAAATTCAAATCCGGATTTACTCTGTATCGTGGTGCCACGACATCCGGAACGCTTTGATGAGGTGTTTCAAGTTTGCCAGCGTCTAAATTTGAAAACGCAACGCCGTAGTTTACAACAGCCGGTTCAGGCGGATACCCAAGTCTTTCTTGCTGACAGCATGGGCGAAATGTGGCTGTGGTATGGCTTGAGTCAAGCCTGTTTTGTTGGTGGTTCACTGAATGAGCCAGGTGGCGGACATAATATCCTAGAGCCAATGGTGCTGGATGTGCCGACCGTGATTGGACCACGGTACTTTAATTTTCAAACGATTGTGGATGAGTTCGTGGCTGAACAAGCGATTCTGATCGGTGAGGATGCAGCGCAGGTGGTACAGCAGTTATTGAGTTGTCTGGAGAATTCTGTACACGTCTCGCAACGGCTTGAACGTGCACAACAGGTGTTGCAACGCAATCAGGGTTCCTTACAAAAACACATTCAGTTACTTGATCATTATTTAGCACAAGCCACTTTGCCATGAATATCGTTTTACTTGAGCCTGAGCAGATTGCTGGTAGTGATGCATGGAAAATTGAGACACCCCGTCAATTACAGCATTTACGGCAGCATCTTGATTTAAAAATTGGCGATACCTTGAAAGTGGGCATCCGCCAAGGACCGCGTTATCTTAGCGAAGTGTTGGAGATTTCAGAGCAGTGCATTCTGGTGAAACCTGTTCGGCTAGAAACCGTGCCGGAAAAGTTGCCTGTGCATTTGATTCTTGCCTTGCCTCGACCCAAAGTCCTGCGTCGTATCATTATGGATGCTGTGACGATCGGTGTTGAACGGATTAGCCTGATTCATAGTTATCGGGTGGATAAAAGTTACTGGCAAACGCCATTTTTACAACAGCTGGATGATTATGTGACGCTGGGTCTGGAGCAGGCAGGGGATACCATGGCACCTGAGATCCAATTATATAAACGTTTTAAGCCCTTTGTTGAGGATGTCTTGCCGACCTGGATCAATACCGAGCGACCTGCTTATGTGGCGCATCCCTATGCAGAACAGCACATGCCTTATGCGATTCAGCAGGGCTGTAGCTTGATTGTGGGACCAGAGGGTGGATTTATTCCCTATGAGGTTGATCTACTCAAAAAAAACGGCTGCCAGGCAATGAGCATCGGCAACCGGATTTTGCGGACTGAAACAGCCGTATCGAATATTTTAGGTCGATTGTTTGTCTGAGGAATCAGCTTGTTCAGATTGATCGCCACGATAGACTTTGACTTCCTGTACTGGATAGGGAATAGAGATCCCTTTCTCGTCAAAAGCCGTGACTACCTGTTCCTGAATTTCACTGATTGAGGTCGAGGTCGAGGTTTCAGTGGTATTGACCCACCAGCGTACGGTCAGGTTAATCGAAAAATCTGCAAGCGCCGTGACATTAACAGAGAAACCGGGCTGGCTGAGCACATTCAGGTTACGATCCAGAATATCCAGAATGATCTGTTTGGCCTTTTGCATATCGTCTTCATAGCCAATGCCGACCACAAATTCGCAACGACGGCGCTGGTAGGCATTATTGACTGTGACCGCGCTGGTATAGACGGTTGCATTCGGAATCACGATACGGCGGCCATCCGGCGAACGTAAAAAAGTCGCGCGAATCTGGATATCTTCGACATTACCTTCCAGACCATTGACCACAATATCATCGCCAATACGGAATGGTTCACTGATCAGAATCAGGATACCTGACAGCAAGTTCTGGAAAATATCCTTAAAGGCAAAACCAATCGCAACCGAACCAATCCCCAAGGCACCAATCAGCTGGCTGGGGGTGAAGCCAGGAATGGCGATGACCAGTGCAATCAGGAAGCCGAAAAAGATAATAAAGGTGCTGCCGACGCGATTCAGGACCAGCACCAGATTCTGACGGGTATAGCTGCGATTTTCTAAAGTCTTGCGAATAAACAGTTTAAATAATTTGGTCAGAAGCCAGAAAATGACGAAAACCGTAATCGCGATCCCGATATAAGGCAAACGCTCCCAAAAGCTATCCATGATTTTATCAATCGTGGTATAGGCATCGTGATATTTTTCAGTATGAGCGAGTACGGTCTGGGTGGTTTTGGTGCCTGCCTGATGAATCAGCTCACCCGTATCTCTTGCCACTTCAGTCAATGTTGTTTGTTCATTCGCCACAGGAAAATCTCTATTTCGCAAAGGATGGAGTCAATGAGGGAAGCAATCATAATGAATTTCTTGCGAATACGCATGCATAATTCATAGACCTGCTCCCTCTAATTATCCGCTACCTTCTGTTATGTTCTAGAAATAATCGGTTGTATTTTGAATCATTTGTGTTGGAGCTTCCCACAGGTCAGGGCTGGCAAAATAATAAGCAAAAGTAAACAGGCCAAACATCATCAATACTGTGACCAGAATCATGAGCCAGGCCAGCAGTTTTTCCCAGCCACGTGAAGGTCGTACCTCGCCATAGTCATTGCGATGTGGCGTGCCCGGTGCCAGTAACACATATAGGGTAAAAAAGAACTGCAGCAGAGGTACCAGCATCAGCAGGCTGAGCCAGCCTGTTTTATTCAAGTCATGTAAACGACGGATCAAGAACACAATTTGGAAATACATTGCCACCAACCACAATGCGATCAGGGCAAAGACCGAAAAGCCTGAAAAGGCCGACATTATCGCAGCATCAATATTGACCTGATTCATGCTAAAAAGCCCGGTAAATGCAAACAGGCCAAGAAAAGCAGCCATGCACAGCAGACTGAGTAATCCGTACCAGCCAATATAGCTCAGGCGATTAAAACGGCCGTTTGGCGACAGCGGATGGTCGTTTAGTGGTGGGGATGAGGTCGGGGTATCGGGGTTGAACATAGGTGGGTCCTGTTTTTTTGTTTATTAAATCTTTTAAGCTTGCTGCAATGATCAAAATAATCTCTTATTTTAAAAAGAAAAAGCATAGACAAGCAGTTCAGATTTAAATTATTTTGAGTAAATTTTTGAAAATAAATTAGGGACTGTTGACACTTCAGCCATGCATTGAGAGCTTTAGCTTGCAAGGTGAAATGTTAACAGCCCCTAGTCGTAACAGAATAACATTCCTACGACCAAAGCCGCATTGTTTGCACTTGTAAATGATGCACATACTGCTAAAGAGAACAAAACATATCCAGAAGAATAGATGAGAGCATCTAGGATATGAAATAAAAGACCAAGGAAGTAAGCTATGAAAGACATCTACCCAGTGCCTGATAAATTCAAAGAAACGGCAAGAATCTCGGAAGCAGACTATTTCAAACGTTATCAGGAATCGATTGAGCAGCCCGAAGCATTTTGGGCAAAAGAAGCAAAAAATATTGACTGGATCAAACCGTTTACTCAGGTAAAAAATACCAGTTTTCAGCAAGATAATTTTAAAATCGAATGGTTTGCCGATGGTGAACTGAATGTCTCTGCAAACTGTTTGGACCGCCATCTTAAGGATAATCCATTAAAGCCGGCGATTATCTGGGAAGGTGATCACCCATCACGTCACAAGATCATTTCTTTCGTCGAACTGCATGATGAAGTGTGCCGCTTTGCCAATGTCTTGAAAAAACACGGGATCAGCAAAGGCGATCGTGTGGTGCTGTATATGCCGATGGTACCAGAAGCTGCGATTGCGATGTTGGCCTGTGCACGGATTGGTGCCGTGCATTGTGTAGTATTCGGTGGCTTCTCGCCAGATTCACTGGCCAGCCGGATTGAAGACAGTCAGGCCAAACTGGTGATTACTGCGGATGCCGGCATGCGTGGCGGCAAGTTGCTGCCATTGAAAGAAAATGTTGATGCCGCATTAGAGATTGCGGGAACCGAAAGCGTGCAGAATGTGATTGTGGTGCACCGTACCGGTAATCCGATTCAGTTTAATGCAGCACGTGATATCTGGTATCACCTTGCCATTATGGAAGTGGATGAGCATTGTCCACCTGAGCCCATGAAAGCGGAAGATCCGTTATTCATTCTGTATACCTCGGGTTCAACCGGTAAACCAAAAGGTGTATTACACACTACCGGCGGTTATCTGGTTTATGTCAACAGTACCTTTAGAGAAATCTTTGATCTGAAAGAAGATGACGTGTACTGGTGTACCGCCGATGTGGGCTGGATCACCGGACACAGTTACCTACTTTATGGTCCGCTCAGTAATGCCACCACAACCGTGATGTTTGAAGGCATTCCGCAATATCCGACCTGGGCGCGTATCGGGCATGTGATTGATAAGCACAACATCACCATTCTGTATACTGCACCCACTGCAATTCGCGCCATGATGCGTGAAGGGGATGCCTATGTGCGTGAAAGTGATCGCAGTAGCTTGCGCTTACTCGGTTCTGTAGGCGAGCCGATCAACCCAGAGGCATGGAACTGGTACCACGAAGTCGTCGGTGAGGGACGTTGTCCAATCGTCGATACCTGGTGGCAAACTGAAACAGGTGGCATCCTGATTTCGCCATTACCAGGGGCAACAGCACTTAAACCCGGTTCGGCGACACGTCCATTCTTTGGGGTACAACCTGCCTTGGTGGATGGTGAAGGCAATGAACTTGAAGGTGCGACTGAAGGGAATCTGGTGATTAAGGATTCTTGGCCGGGCCAGATGCGAACCATTTGGGGCGATCCGGAACGCTTTATTGAGGCTTATTTCTCAACCTTTAAAGGCAGTTATTTTACCGGTGATGGCGCGCGTCGGGATGAAGATGGCTATTACTGGATTACCGGACGTGTTGATGACGTGCTTAACGTCTCTGGGCACCGCCTCGGTACGGCTGAAATCGAGAGTGCGCTGGTTGCCCATGAAGCGGTTGCTGAGGCGGCTGTGGTCGGTATGCCGCATGAGATCAAAGGGCAAGGTATTTGTACCTTCGTTACCTTGCAGGCCGATGTTGAAGAATCGGAAGAGCTGCGTAAGGAGTTGGTGAACTGGGTGCGTAAAGTGCTTGGGCCAGTGGCAACGCCAGATGCCTTACATTGGGCACCAGCCTTGCCAAAAACACGTTCAGGTAAAATTATGCGCCGTATCTTGCGTAAGATTGCTGCCAATGAACTGGATACGCTTGGTGATACCTCAACACTGGCAGAACCAGCTGTGGTGGATCATTTGATTGCGACGGTGTACCCGAATCGATAACCATGTTTGAATTAAAGAAGAGCGTTATCGAACGCTCTTTTTTATGTGCATTAGAATTCTTGCATAAGTCATTTTAAGCTGTATTGAGTTCGGAATGAAAGTTCCCTCTCCTTTTTAAAGGAGAGGGCTAGGGAGAGGATTAATATGAAGAATACTCTCATTCTCTTGCAGAATTGCAGCCCTCATCCCAAAGGGAGAAAGAACTTTCAAAACTAATTTTTTACCAATGATTGATCATTTTTTGACTTTTGAAAGAGCTCTATTGTTTAATACTGTGCTAAAAAATCAGCCGTATTTTGTACCGTGGCAAAGAAACCCAGTGCCGATAAAAATGCAGTTTGGACATCTGCTGCTTTTACTGTTTTACCGTCATATTCGAGATCACGGGTTGCAGTGGCATCTGCAATCACAATCGGTTGATAGCCGAGTTCTTTGGCAGCACGGGTGCCCGAATCAATACATACATGGGTCATCATGCCCGTAATTACCAGTTGCTCAACCTGATGCTGTTCAAGAATGGCCTGTAGATTGGTGTCTACAAAGCTATTTGGAACATGCTTTTCCACGATAATCGAATGATTGTTTACTTTTAACTGTGGATGTAGTTCAGCGCCGACGCTATTTTCCTGGAAGAAGCTGGCCGTGGCTGAGCTAATATGCTGGATATAAATAATGGGTAAATTGTGCTGGATAAAATAATCTTCCAGCTTGTTGGTTTGTGCCAGTGCTAGGTCTGGATTGTCCAGTTCCATTTTGCCATGTTTAAAATAATCATTTTGCACATCAATAATTAGCAGGGCTTGTTTCATGGTTTTTACTTCCCGTGTTAAGTTAAAACAAGAGTAGGGCAAGCGTGAAAAATCGGCTATATTCAGGTGAAAGCATTGTTGCCGGTTTTCTTTCGTCATGAAAAAATGAATATTGAACTTGATCCAATCGACTTAAAAATTATTGAACTGCTGAAACAGGATTCACGTTTAAGCCATAAACAGATTGGCCAGCGGGTGCATCGTACAGGGCAAGCTGTAGGGGCACGTATTGCCCAACTGATGGATGCTGGCATCATTAAAAATTACACCATTGCCCTGCAATATGAACACAAGCAGTTTATTCAACTGTTTATGAATGATCAGCAGGCTTTTATTGAGGTTGAGCAATTGGTCAAACAATATGATCAGGTCGATGAATGCTTCAAGATTCTTGGCAATGCCTGTTACATGATTGTCAGTCACTTTAATCCTGCGCAGTTGAATGATTTCATTGAGCAGTTGTCCAAATGGTGCCGTTATTCGGTTGAAACGGTGATGCGGGAAATTGCAACCACTTAAAATAAAAGACCCCAAGCCGAGTCTTGGGGGAGAGAATTTGCCCTATCTTTTCTTTTTCTTCTTGTTTCCTAGTTAAGATTAAGCTGATTTTTCGATCAATAACGTCTCCTGTTGTTGCTCCAGTTGACGAACCAGCGGTAAGACTTTCTCGCCGAAATATTCGACTTCCTCAATGAAATGCAGAAAGCCAGAAAGAACCAGATCAACGCCGACCTGTTTTAAAGCCACAATTCGTTCTGCAATCTGTTGTGGTGTACCAATCAGATTGGTTTTAAAGCCATCGTTATATTGCACCAGATCATCGAAGGTCGATTTGGCCCAGTTGCCTTCACGTTCAGGCGCCGCTGCACCTGCTTCACGTGTGGCATCTCCAAAGGCATTGACGGCTTCAACATTGGCCTGAGCAATAATCTCATTCAGCACTGCTTTGGCTTCTTCTTCAGTATCACGGGCGATAATAAATGCATTGACGCCAATTTTGACCTGACGATTTTCTAGTTTGGCTTTGGCCCGGACATCCTCAATCTGTTTTTTGATTTCTGCAACGCTGTTGCCATTGGTAAAATACCAGTCGGACACGCGCGCAGCCATATCCCGTGCAGCACGCGAGCTACCGCCTTGAAATACTTCGATATGAGGCTGTTGCAGTGGTTTCGGTTTAAGGGTGTAATTCTGGAACTGGTAATATTTGCCGTCAAAACTATAGTTGTCTGTGGTCCAGATGCCTTTGAGGGTACGAATAAACTCTTCCGAGCGTACATAGCGTTGATCATGTTCAGGCCACGATTCGCCAATGGCATCGAACTCACCACGGAACCAGCCGCTGACCACATTAATGGCAATCCGCCCTTGGGTCAGATAGTCAATGGTGGCCAGCTGTTTGGCTGCAAGTACGGGCTTCCAGGGGCCAGGCAGGATGGCTGCGATGACTTTGAGCTTTTCAGTTTTTGCCAACAAGGCATGACTAAAACTGACCGATTCATGTTGATATTCAGCGCCATACCCCGCGGTAAAACGGATCTGGGTCAGCGCATATTCAAAACCGTTTCGTTCTGCAGCCTGAGCAAGGCGCACATTATAATCATAACTCCAGTCGGTACGTTGCTCGATATTACTTACAACCAGACCACCACTTACATTGGGAACCCAATAGGCAAATTTGATTGCAGATGTTGTTATTGTCATCGTTGTACCCTCCATAAATTATGGCTTATGCGACGTGCGTTAAATTCTTTGCAGACTTGGGATGCAGGCGTGATTCAGCCACATCCAGATTCGGTACAGCAGCGGAAGGCAAGACCTCTGCTTGTTCAATCTGTTTATTAATGCCTAGGTTTTGATTGGCCTGCTCGGTTTTGGTTTTGATGGCTGCGGCACGCTGGCCTTTGGCGGGTGCCCATTCCAAAATTGGTAAAGCACGGGCAACAGCCAGAGTAACGCGATCCGCCAGTTGCTCACTTTTGACCGTATATTCAGGGGTAAAGTCTCGATCTGTTGCATAGACGCCAATCGGTAAAGTCTGTGCCTGAAAGAAGCTAAAGAGGGGGCGTAATTGATGTTCGAGCACCAACGCATGACGGTCACTGCCTCCTGACGCAGCCAGTAGGACAGGGACATCCACCAGTGCAGTCTGTTCGACAAAGTCAAAGAAGTGCTTGAACAGGCCCGTGAAAGAAGCGCGATAAACCGGGGTACCAACAATCAGGGCATCTGCTGCTTCGACAGCTGCCAGATCATCCTGAACCCGTTGCGGCAATTGATTACGGTAAATAGCGCCGCCCAATAATGGCCCAATTTCACTGAGTTTGACAAAATGCACCTTGATATCAATGGCTTCTGAAAGCTCATCTAAAATGGCCTGAACCAGGCTTTCAGTTTTTGATGGACTATTTAAACCGCCAGAAACAGCAACAATATTCAGGGGAGTCGATACGGTATTGCGATTGGACATAATAACTGCCTAAAAAGATCATTTCGAATTGCTATTTATTTATCTATATCGACAGGGGAGCTGTAAAATAAGGAAATGCTGCAAGCTTATCTTTTTTATAGATATATCGATGTAATCGCCTTAATTTAAAATGATCCAGCTTTAATCAGCTGTTTCTATTCAGAATTTTTAAACTATTTTTTGAGTTGCCTAGGATTTAAACGGGTTATATCAATATTTGATTTATTTTGCGGGAAAAAGAAATAAATCAATGCTTGTGCTTGACCTCAGCGCTAATTGAAAATAGGCTTAGACGGATTGAATTTAAATAAACATCGTACAGTGACGTACTTGCAGACAGCTTAAGCGCTTATGAATATTTTAATTGTAGACGACCATCCTCTCTTTAGACATGCCTTGATTCAAGCGGTTCGTTATAGTTTGCCTCAGGCACAGATTCAGGAGACGGCTGATGTTGATGAATTCTATGCACGCTTAGAACATGGTGCGGAACCTGATCTGGTGTTACTGGATTTAAATCTACCGGGTGCTTCCGGTTTCTCTGCTTTGGTATATGTGCGTGCACAATACCCTGCCATTCCGATTATCATCGTTTCAGCCCATGAAGAAGTGTCAATCATCCAGCGTGCCATTGCACATGGCGCCATGGGCTATATTCCGAAATCTTCACATCCAAGCCATATTGGTGAAGCAATTAAACATGTTCTGGAAGGTGAAATCTGGTTACCGCCGAATTTACCGACGCATGCCGGTTTTGACCCAAGAGCCGCGGATGAAACCGCTTTGGCAGAACGCCTGCAATCACTGACACCACAGCAGTTCCGTGTGTTGATGATGGTGGCAGAAGGTTTATTGAATAAGCAGATTGCTTATGAACTGGAAGTCTCTGAAGCAACCATTAAAGCACATGTCACGGCCATCTTCCGTAAATTGGGTGTACAGAACCGTACCCAGGCAGTGTTGGCAATCAGTGCTTTAAATATTGAAGACAAGAAGATGTAAGAGATTGAATGACAAATTCGATTTTTAATTTTATTGAAGATCAGAAAATAAAAAACCAGTTCGAAAGAACTGGTTTTTTATTATGAATTTATTGTTCTATTACTAGAACCAAAATCCAATATTAGAAACGGAACTTCGCGTTTAAGCCAACAGTTTGCGTATCTAAGTTTGCATTAACTGCATTTGCATTAACGTAGCTAGCACCTACAGCAACTGCTGGAGTGATGAAGTAGTTTACGTTCGCACCCCAAGCTGAATCAGGAGTGTTAGCGTAGCTAGACTCTGCGTAAGAAGCACCAACGCTTAACTTAGGTGTTACATAAAGATCAGTTTTTAGTTCGTAAGCAGTGTCATCACCGTAAACAAGACCAGCTTCGAAACCTACAGCCATGTTTGTACCGTCGATGTTACCTACGTATTTAGTACGTGCAGTCACAGCGTCTTGATCTTGACCGATAGTTTTGCTTTCAGCTACAGATTTTGCAATACCACGTGCAAGAACGCTATTTGCGTCTATAGCAACTTGGTCAGCGATGTTTGTATAACCAACAGCAACCAAGAAGTTAGGTGCAAGCATAGTACCTAGTTCTAATGCATAGCGATCGCCATTATCTTTTTTGCCATCAATTTTAGTTTGAGAATGGCTATAAGAAGCGCTTGTGTATACTGGTAAATAAGGTGTTGGAATATATGCTTCACCTTTCGCACCGTAAGACTCATTCTTACGAGTTGCGATTTCATCACCGCTTTCTTTAGCAAAGCTATAAGCTACAGAAACATTTGAAGCTTGGTTTAAGAATGCAGCTTCAGCTAAAGGACCTTTAGAAGCGTCTACATCTTTAAGGAAATAGCTGATTTGACCAGCACCAGTGAAATCTTTGTCATTCTTTTTAGTATCTAAAAATTCAGATTGACCTTGAACTTCGACTTGGTATGCATGAGCACCGGTCATGGCTAAAACTAGAGCAGTGGCTAAACCGAGTTTTTTCATAATGATTTCCAGCTTTAAAACAAGAAAGAGTAAATTTGCAGCCATTGTATTGTAACAATTTATGAAGTCAATGTAATAAATTCGCCCTTCCGATAAACGTTCAAAATGTGACTAGCGATCGTTTAAAAAGTGAACGTTTAATTAAATTGTTGTCAACCATTTATAAATTATATAACTAACAATGAGATAAGCTTATATTTTTTGTTTTTATAGAATGTAATCAGTATGTCGTAAATAAATAGTTTAATTGGTTTGTTCGATCGGTGTAATCGTTTTTTTCGTTAAGCTGTGGCTTTATTTTGTCATAAAAAGGTAATCAAAAGCGTGAGCTGAAATAACCTTATTTCGATATTATGCGAAGCGGTAGGCAAAAAATTGCGTTTTTTCAAGTTGGGTTAATATAACCGAAAATAACTCATAAATCTGATTTTTAATAACCAATTAGCAAAAACGATTGGAAATTTAATTCCGATCTATTTAATCAACTTTACTTTTCGAGAAGCAATTCACATAATAATCAGCAAGAGGTATCTAATTTGCATTTTAATATCTCATAACATTTTCTTGAGTATTCTGATGTACTAAACATCAATGTTTTACTAGCTCGGCTTTCCCCAAGGCTGAGCTTTTTTTTGTCCGCAATGGCCCATTCTGCCTAGTAAATAACGCTACAGTATAGATACATGAAAAAGCTTATAGTCATAGGTTCTTTCTGTGTTGTTCAATTTTATAGTCATGCCGAAAAAATTAAAATTACTCGCTCTATCTGTAGTTGTGATGCCCTCAATAATATTATTGGGCTGCCAAAATATTCAGCCACACGTTCAAGCTTTAGTCACACAGAAACAGACTGAAGATCAGATCGCAACTGCATTTGAAAATATCCAGACCTCCGGTGTACTGGTCACTTATGATGGCAAAACTATTCAAACATATGGCAATGCGCTTAACCGGGCCGATCAGCGTTATATTCCAGCTTCCACCTTTAAAATGCTGAATGCCTTGATTGGTATCCAGCATCATAAGACTTCACCGAATGAAGTATTTAAATGGGATGGACAGAAGCGGGCATTTACCAGCTGGGAAAAAGACTTAACCCTGGCAGAAGCCATGCAGGCTTCGGCTGTACCTGTGTATCAGGAACTGGCGCGCCGTATCGGTCTGGAATTAATGGCCAGTGAAGTAAAACGGGTCGGGTATGGCAATCAGTCAATTGGAACGCAAGTGGATAATTTCTGGTTAGTGGGACCTTTAGAAATTACCCCTGTTGAGGAAGTAAAATTTGCCTATGCCTTGGCAAAAAAACAACTTGCATTTGACCCATCAACCCAGCAACAAGTTAAACATATGTTGCTGATTGAAGATATTCAGGGCACCAAAATCTATGCCAAAAGTGGATGGGGCATGGATGTAAATCCTCAGGTGGGATGGTGGACAGGTTGGGTAGAACAACCCAATGGACAGGTCACTGCATTTTCACTGAATATGGAAATGAAAAAGGCAGCACATGCAGAAGCACGTAAAGCCATTGTTTATCAGGCCCTGCAACAGCTCGGTTTAATTAGACAATAAAATTTTATTAAAAAAAGACCCAGCTTTTAAGATCAAGCTGGGTTCGAAAAAGGATGTTTTACATTGGGGAGAAAAACATCCTTGAGGGTTTCTGGGTAATAAAAGAATTTCTCTGCCTGATTAAATTATGTTCTTTAGAAAGTAATTTGTGAAATTGATAATTTTTATTTTTAAGATAGGGTTTTTCGATTGGAAATGGGATGAGTTATTGATTTAAAAATAAATATAAATCAGTGCTTAAATAAAATAAATTTAAATTATTATTCTATCTTTTTGAATTTTATGGATTATAAATTCATTCCTTTTACCGCATAAACCTTATTTAAAGACCTAAATATTAATAAAAATTATTCTCAATCGATAATATTTTTAACCATTATCGACTTGGAAATCAGGAATATTGAATGAAGAAAATTGAATATATATAAAAAACTCTGCTTTATCATAGTCGTGTGATTTAAAATTCAGGTAAAATTATGCACTGTTGAAAATGCAATCGAGATCATTTTTTGAAAAAGTGTAAGGTGTGTTAATGGGGCAACACTTGAAAAGCTCGAAATTACGTTCTGAGCAAATTAGTCGGCGCCTGTTTCTCTGCATGCTTGTTATTATTTTTTCTATCTCCTATTTGTCTATCCCGCTTATTATTAATAGTTATCAAGAATATATAAGAACAAATAAAACCTTAATCGAGATCATTAGCCTGCGTAGCCTGGTGAAAACTGCCAATAAAATTTCACGGGAACGTGCTCCATCCAATAAAGTCATGTCGAGTCAGCCGCAGGATCTGGCTAAAAACCGTCAGGAATTGCAAGAATATCGCAAGGTCGTCGATCTGCAGATAGAACAAACCATTGAGACTTTAAAACGGAATGGTTTTGGCATGATTGCCGAAGATTTGGATACCGACCTCAAGACCAAACTGGCGCAGGCGCGTAGCACGGTCGATGCTTATGCAAATACTCCAACGCCTCAGCGCACCTCGATCCAGTTTGATCGCGCCATCCTGTCTATGTTTGATGTCTGGGATGAAAGCCGAGAGTTGCTCAAATGGTTGATGGTCCTGTCTGAAAGTAAAAATAGTAAAATGTCGAACTACTTTACTTCGATCCTGATTTTAACCGATATGCGGGATCAGGCCGGGCGAGTCGCTTCCAATATTATGGCGCCTATGACCTTTGACGAGAAAATTTCCGACGAGAATCGGGCGCGTTCCTTACAGACCCAGCATCAAGCCATTTATCTATGGGGGCTGGTGGATACCATTCAGCCTGAACAGTCCAAATCAACTGAATATGTCCGCTTATATTTACGGGTAAAAACAGAGTTTCTGGATAAAGGCCTACCTATTATTTCGCAGTTACTGGATGAAAGTAAAAATCATCAGGCCTACTTTATTACTGCGAACGAATTGACCGATCAGATGGTCGGTAAATTTACCACGGTCATGGATTTGCAAAACTATATTCTGGACGACAGTATTGCGGTTGCAGATGAACAAAACCGGCGTGCAAAACTGCAATTTATCTTTACCCTATGTATTTCCAGTTTATCGTTGCTGATTGCCATCTTTACCATGATTTATGCCAAGCGCAGGGTGTTTGGTCCTTTGATCAATGCACGCAATATGATTCTGCGTCTTTCCGGTAGCTCGGATGAACTGACTCAAATGCGCAAAAACAAGGAAGAGTTTTTTTCATTATTTGAAGCCATCGATAAACTCAGAGGGATGTTGAAACAACGCGATAGCATGGAGTTGCAACTCAAGCAGATTGCGAACTCTGATGTACTGACAGGCGTGGCGAACCGTTTGGCCTTAGAGGAGTATATCGCTGCACTCGAGGCAAAAGCTGAGGGTTTGTCTCAAACTTGTGTGATCGCCATTGATATTGATAACTTTAAGTTTGTGAATGATCAGTACGGGCATATTGTCGGTGATCAGGTAATTAGCATGATTGCAGACCAGCTTAAACGGCATGTGCGGACCTCTGACCTGATCGTGCGTTATGGCGGTGATGAGTTTCTCATTGTGCTGGAAAATATTCAGATGGATGCTGCCAAAGCGATTGCGGAAAATATTCGTGAAGGGGTTGCAGGGCAAGGTATTCTGCTTTCGGGTATGGCCGACGAGATTCGGGTTTCGGTGAGTATTGGTATTGCGATTGGGGCAAATAGCTGGTTAGCCCTGTTAGAAAAAGCAGATCAGTCGCTGTTAAAAGCCAAGGCAAAAGGGAAGAATGTGGTGGAGACTTGATTCACACAATTATTTAATTACTATAAAGTTTTATAGTTAAGCGTGATCAAAAGAAAGATGAATGTGTTAGAGAAAGAAAAAAGGCTAAAACAATTATTAGAGCACAATATTCAAAATGAGAAAGTTGGGACAGCGATTTCCATTACAGGGCCTTGGGGTGTTGGGAAGACGTTTTTTTGGAAAAAATTTTTAGAGAAACAACTATCTGAGGAACGTATTTATAAAAAAGATAATTTATTCAATCGTAAATACGCTTATGTTTCATTATTTGGACTTGAATCCTTAAGTGATCTTAAGACTCAGATTTATAGCAGTGTAGAAAGTTATCATTCCACAGTAGAAATCCCTAAATGGATTAAAGGATTACCATCAATTTTTAAAGATACAAAAATTTCTCAATTTGGAATAAATGTACCTGTAAAACTCTTTGACAGCTTAATGTTCGCACAAATTAAAGATGCGATTATTTGTTTCGATGACTTTGAAAGAATGTCAAAGAAGCTAGATATAAAAGATGTTATGGGTTTAGCAAATCAACTTAAATTAGAAAGAAATTGCCAAATTATTTTGATTTTGGATGAAGATAAGGCAGAGGATGGCAATAAACAAAAGTATGTTGAATATAAAGAAAAACTGGTGGATGAAACACTTATTATTAATTCTGTGTCACCTTTGATCCGTGCTAAATCTGTAGAAGTGGGAATTGATGAACCACTTATTGAACTAATGATTGAGTTTGCTGAGACTTTGGATGTTCACAATTTTAGATTTTTTCAAAAGGTAATTAAGCTATATCAGCAATTTAGAGATGAGTTATCTTTAGATATTGCTCAGTCTACTAAAGAAATTATTTTGATAAGAATTATTCAGGGTTACTTGATTCATGACTTTGCAAATTTTGAGTACGACTGGAATGATTGCCAATATTATTCTGATCGGGATCGTGAACGTTGGAGTGAAATAAAACAAAAGAAGTATGAGGCGCTGAAAAAAATTAGCTATGACTTTATTCAAGATGATTTATGGTTTTATGAATTTAAAAAATGGTTTGAACAAAAAGACAGAGTGGACTTCCAAACGCTTACAGAACTAGCTACGTCTGAGTTGATATCAGAGGAACAGAATCAACTTACTAAGGAAATAAGGCAGCTAATGATTCAGTGGAGAAATATTGAGATAGAAAAGAATTTTTGTGAACGGCTACATTCTTGCGCTATTAAAAAGATTGGTTTTGAGAGCTTAGAAAATTTAGATTTTTGCAGAGTTTTATTGATTAAGTTTGGTAGAGCTGATCTATCAAAAGATTTAAAAATTAATATAAAACATTGGATAGATGCAAGGGTACAGGCCAAAGGAAAATCATTTTCTGAAGAAGTATTTAGTTTTGGTTATAAAGAAAGCAATATATTTCATCGTTACATAAGAATTTTAGTTAAACACAGTCCATTAGCAGGTTTGCCTAATCTTATCGAAGTCGTGAAGCAATATGTTATCCATGATACTTATAATAGTGAAACCAGTGCTCTTGTTTTAGAACAAGCTGATAAAGGAGATTGGCATAAATTGCTCTTTGAAGTTTTTAATGAAGATATCGACTTTAAAGAAATTAATAGGTTGGATTTTATTAAAAAAATAATTAGACAACCAATTAAGCCTGATTTGAATCCAAAAATAAGACAAGAAATTTTAGAAATATTACAAGAAAAGGCAACGGAATCGGAATTAATCAAATTGAATGTAGACTATATAATTACAAGATTAAACGATTAAAAAAAGGGCTCATATGAGCCCTTTTTTATCATTTCAACATCGGCTTCAAGAAACGACCTGTATGTGAAATCTCAACCTCGGCGATCTGTTCAGGTGTACCTTCGGCAATGATTTGACCACCACCAGAACCACCTTCAGGGCCTAAGTCAATCACCCAATCCGCGGTCTTGATCACATCCAGATTATGCTCGATCACCACAATGGTATTTCCCTTATTGCGTAGCTCGTACAAAATGTCGAGTAACTTGGCTATATCATGGAAATGTAGACCCGTAGTCGGCTCATCCAGAATATATAAGGTTCGACCGGTATCACGTTTTGCCAACTCACGTGCCAGCTTCACCCGCTGCGCTTCACCGCCAGAAAGGGTGGTTGCAGCCTGTCCCAAACGGATATAGCCCAAGCCCACCTGAGTCAAAGTATCTAAACGACGATGAATCACCGGAATGGCACTAAAGAACTCGGCTGCATCTTCCACAGTCATTTCCAAGACATCAGAAATGTTCTTGCCTTTATAACCGACTTCTAAAGTCTCACGGTTATAACGCTTGCCATGACAGGCATCACAAGGCACATACATATCCGGCAGGAAGTGCATCGCCACCTTGATCATACCGTCACCTTCACAGGCTTCACAGCGACCGCCTTTGACGTTAAAGGAGAAACGACCTGCGCTGTAACCACGCGCTTTGGCTTCTGGTGTTTGGGCAAATAACTCACGGATTGGGGTGAATAGACCCGTATAGGTGGCAGGATTGGAGCGTGGGGTACGCCCAATTGGACTCTGGTCGATATCCACCACTTTATCTAAATGCTGTAAGCCATCAATCGAGTCAAACTTCTCTGCAGTTAGCGTAGTTGCACCATTCAGTTGCGTCGCTGCCAACGGCAATAAAGTCCGGTTAATCAAGGTTGATTTACCCGAACCAGACACTCCGGTGATACAGGTCATGATGCCCAATGGAATGGTCAGATCAACATTCTGCAAGTTATGTCCACTGGCACCAGACAGCTTAATCACTTCATCCTGACGAGGGGACTGGGTGCGTTGTTTCGGTACTTCAATTTTCAACTTACCTGACAGATATTGACCTGTCAGTGAGTCGGCATGATCTGCCAGTTCTTGATAAGTTCCTTCGGCAATTACGGCACCGCCATGAATCCCTGCACCTGGACCAATATCAATAATATGGTCAGCGGCACGGATGGCATCTTCATCATGCTCAACCACCAGTACGGTATTCCCCAAATCACGTAGGCGAATCAGGGTTTGTAGTAAGCGATCATTGTCACGTTGATGCAGACCAATTGACGGTTCATCCAGCACATACATCACGCCCATGAGACCGGCACCGATCTGTGATGCCAGACGGATACGTTGGGCTTCCCCGCCTGAAAGGGTTTCGGCTGAACGAGCCAAACTCAAATAATTCAGGCCAACGCTGACTAGGAAGTGTAAACGCTCACGAATCTCTTTAAAGATTTTATCGGCGATTTCACCTTTGGCACCTTCAAGATTGAGGTCCTGATAATAATTTTCCGCATCACCAATCGACATCTTGGTGATCTGGGCAATGGTCTTGTCCTTGACCCGAACATGGCGGGAAATTTCATTCAAACGTGAACCGCCACAAGCATCACACGCGGCATTCGACAGATATTGCGCCAGATCATCACGGACATAATTCGATTCAGTCTCGCGGTAGCGACGTTCCAGATGCGGCAAGATGCCTTCAAAGGCTTGTACACGGGTGTGCTTACGACCACGTTCATCAATATAACTGAGGTCGATTTTCTCTTTGCCTGTACCTTGCAGGAATTTCTTTTGCGTATCTTTATCGAGTTTGTTCCAAGGCTCATCCAGATCGATACCAAAATGATCCGCGACTTTTTGCAGCATGGTGTAGTAATACGGACGCTGTCTGTCCCAGCCACGAATCGCACCCTGGCTGATCGAAACCTCAGCATTCGGAATCAGTTTATCTGCACTGAAATGACTACGTGTTCCCAAACCGTCACAGACCGGGCAGGCACCGAAGGGATTGTTGAATGAGAACAGGCGTGGTTCCAGTTCAGCGACGGCACGATCACACTCAGGACAAGAGTGCTTGGCCGAGAACACACGTTCCGGATGTTCACCATTCATCCAGGATAAAACCGCAATATCACCGCCTAGACGTAATGCAGTTTCAAATGATTCTGCAATCCGGTTACCTAGATCATCACGTACTTTAAAGCGGTCCACCACCACTTCAATGGTGTGCTTTTTCTTTTTGTCCAACTCGGGTGGGGTATCGATATCAATGATTTCCCCATCAACACGGGCACGAACAAAACCTTGCCCCTGTAACTGTTCAAACAGTTGGGTGTACTCACCTTTACGCTCCCGCACTACAGGCGCAAGCAGCATCAATGCGGTGCCTTCTTCCAGACTCTTGACTACATCGACCATTTCCGAAATGGTTTGTGCCACCATCGGCAGGTCATGTTCAGGACAGTAAGGCGTACCGACACGCGCATAGAGCAAACGCAAATAGTCGTAAATTTCGGTAATGGTTCCCACGGTCGAACGTGGATTATGACTGGTCGATTTCTGCTCAATGGCAATCGCAGGAGATAAACCTTCAATCGAATCGACTTCCGGCTTCTCCATTTGTGACAGGAACTGGCGTGCATAGGCCGATAGCGATTCGACATAACGGCGCTGGCCTTCGGCATACAAGGTATCAAAGGCCAAGGATGATTTTCCTGAGCCAGAAAGTCCCGTAATCACCACAAACTTGTCACGTGGAATATCGAGCGACACGTTTTTTAAATTATGGGTACGTGCGCCTCGAATACGGATATGACTTTGACTCATAAATACATCTCAATAAGCTGAACATGAAAACATGTATATGATAACGATTTAAAATTGTTCAAGTGATATAAAAATAATTAAAACGACAAATTGTGACGGTTAATGAACTGGTTCACATTTATTGTGTGTAATATGCCTCGTATTTTGGGCTTTCCCTAGGCCAAATTACGACTTATCAACACGGAAGGAATAAAAATATACAAATTACTAGACGACTGGTCTAATATTAATTTATAGTGTGCTGATGAAACGATCAATTAAAAGTGAAGCCACGCGACAACATATTCTCGATACCAGTTTTGAACTGGTGTTGCGTAAAGGTTTTGTCGGGGTGGGCTTGCAAGAAATTCTCAAGACCTGTGCTGTTCCGAAAGGGTCGTTCTACCATTATTTTGCTTCTAAAGAGGCCTTCGGCTGTGCCTTGCTGGAACAGTACATGGCAGATTACAAAGTCCGGGTCGAGCAGCTTTGGCAACAGACAGAAGCAGATGCCTATGCGCGTCTAATGGCGTTATGGCAGGCCTGGATTGATGATCCTGTGTATGGCAGTTGGGCCGAGAATTGCCTGATTGTGAAATTAGGTGCAGAGGTGGCCGATTTATCCGAGGACATGCGTGAAATTCTCAATCTTGGTGTGCATCGACTGATGCAACGTGTAGCCTTGCTACTACAAGAAGGGCAGCAACAAGGCTCCATTCCAATACACCTTGATCCATTTAAAACGGCTCAGGTGATGTATCAGTTATGGCTGGGTGCGGCCCTGATGACCAAATTAGCCCAAGACAAAGCACCGCTACATCTGGCTCTGGAAACCACACAACAGCTGTTACAACCGATTAAGGAATAAAAAGATGCAAAGTATTATCCATCACAGTTTTGGTGAGCCTGCTGAGGTATTACAGCTGGCAGAAATGCCGCGACCTGAACCGAAAGCCGGTGAAGTTCGTATTAAAACCATCCTGTCTCCCATGCATAATCACGATGTCTGGACTGTCCGTGGCAGCTATGGCTATAAGCCAACCCTTCCTGCCATTGGCGGTAGTGAGGCGGTCGGTATGGTCGATGCGGTAGGTGAAGGCGTTGATCAAAGTAAATTAGGACAACGCGTGGCAGTTGCTGGTGTGCATGGCAGCTGGGCAGAATATTTTATTGCACCTGCACAGGCTATCATTCCTTTAAATGATGCCATTGATAATGAAACAGCCGCTCAATTGATTGGTATGCCGATCAGTGCCTTGATGCTGCTGGATTTTGTCAATATTCAGCCCGGTCAATGGCTGATCCAGAATACCGCCAACGGTGCGGTGGGAAAAACGGTTGCCATGATCGCTCAGGCGCGTGGTCTGCAAGTCATTAATCTGGTGCGCCGTAGCGAGGCAATTGCCGATATGCAGGCTCTCGGCATCCAGCATGTGGTGGCAACCGATCAGGACGATTGGAAAGCGCAAGTCAAAGCCCTCCATGCAGAGCAGCCTTTAATTGCGGGAGTGGATTCCATTGGTGGTCGTGCCAGTGGTGAAATGTTGAATCTGCTGAGTGAAAATAGCCTGCTGGTTTCCTTTGGCAGCATGACTGGGGAAACCATGCAGATCTCGTCAGGTGACCTGATCTTTAAACAGGCAACGGTAAAAGGTTTCTGGGCCAGTGTGGTGAGCAAAGAAATGCCAGCAGAACGCAAAAAGGCATTATTTGTCGAACTTCTGACCCTGGCGGCGCAAAAGAAACTGATTCTGCCTGTTGAAGGCGTATTTGGCTTTGACGAAATCAAAACTGCTGCACTCAAGGCAACCCAAGGCGCTCGTCAAGGTAAAGTGTTGTTGAAGCCATAAATTAAAAAGCAATGACCAGCCGAGCGGCTGGTTTACGCCCTATATCGTTATTATAAAAAGGATAATCAGATGCTTGGACAACTGCTCATTGGACTTATCGCCTTATTACACGTCTATATTCTCGTGCTGGAAATGTTCTTGTGGGACAAACCCTATGGCTTAAAAGCCTTTGGCAATAGTCTGGAAAAAGCACAGCTCACCAAAGTGATGGCACAAAATCAGGGGTTGTATAACGGCTTTCTTGCCGCTGGTTTATTCTGGTCATTACTGGCACCTGTGAGCTATGCCATTGCGATCGCCAATTTCTTTTTGGGTTGTGTGCTGATCGCTGGCATCTATGGGGGGTTAACCGCCAGCAAGAAGATTATTTACATTCAGGCCATCCCCGCATTCATTGCTTTAATTGTGGTGAATGTTTTTTAGCCGAGAGATATCAGTAGGCAACGGGATGGATTTATGTTTTAATGCGCCCAGTTTGAGATGAGCCTCATACAGTATATCGGACGATACGATATACGACTAAGCCCCTTAATTGGGGCTTTTTTATGTCTGTTTTTCAGGGCAGGACCTGCTTGCATGCAATCCGCACATGTTGACCTTGAGCCAGATTGGGAACTAAGGATAACAGAATGCTACAAGCTGTCATTTTTGGTCATCCTGCCTGAAGAAAGTCAGGAATTATCTTCTGGTTTATCAAATAAATAAATTAAAATGAATAACATAGAACACATGAGCAATAATAATGTTAAGAAAACTGATGGTACTGGGGTGGGGCATGTGTCTGAGTTTAAGTCTCATGGCACAGGAAACAATAATCATTGGGTTTGATCAGGTCTTTAATTTAAATCACGATGAAGTGTATGAGTTGCAGATGAAAAACCTGAATCCGGGCGCACAGCTCTGGACTGCCTTTTATCTGGTCGGTGTGCCCAAATCTGCTTCAAATAATAGCCAGGCCGATTTTGTGGTTAAGGGTGAAGGCGTGATTAATAAGGCGCATCCTGCCAACCCGACAGAGCGGGTGAATCTGGTCGCAAATCATTTACCAGTCCGCCAGAACTATTCCTTTCATGAATTTGAAGATCTGGTGGATGAGATTGAGGAGCAAACCGGGAAAAAGATACAAGACCCGGTCTTGGGCACAACCGATAATGTTCGTGTATATGGCCAGATTATGGACTGGATTCCAGAATATAACTCCAGCACACCTGCCAAAATCAGTTTTGGGATAACCAACCCACAGGACTTCGAAATTAAAGCGGCCTATGTGGTGATTGGCGAGGCGCAAAAAACACCGCAATTATTGGCGCTGGACATTCATCCGCTGGATTCCCAACAGCTTGAGCCATCGTTGCAGGGGCAAAGTCATCGTCAGCAATTCAGTATTGCCCGATTTGAAGCAAAATTCCTGATTTTCCTGACCCTGCTGGGGGCCGCTATTTTTCTGAACTGGGGCAAATGGCGTAGAAACTAACTTTGCTCATAAAAGAAGGAGGCACATGCCTCCTTGGTTATGGATTTATCTGATCCAGACCTAACCACTGGCGTTGCTGATAAGCACTGTCCCAGAATAACCACTCCAGTTTTGCCCCCATGGTATAGGCGGCATGCATTTTGGCTAGGGTGTCCGCATCACAGCGAGCAGCGACTTTATCTATGGTCGCAATCACATTCCGTACGGCCGTGTTAAATTCTTCGCCCGCATAGGTGTCGATCCAGGCCTGATAAGGATTATTGTCAACAGACTGGCTGATAATATCTTTGCCCACTTCGGCATAAATCCAGAAACATGGCAGTAGTGCCGCCAAAATGACAGGATAGCTTTCAGACCACGCCGTTGCCGTCAGGAAAGACGTGTAATGATGGCAGGCCAGAGTCAGTGGTGTATTTTCAAACTCGGCCTTGCTGACATCAAACTCCTGCATAAAATCATTATGCAAACTGCGTTCTACAATAATGGCGATTTTTGCGGCTTCAGAAAACTGAATCACATCATCGGCATCATAGGCTTTTGCCGCAGCCACAGCCAATGCCCGACCATAGGCCAGTAAGTAATGCGCATCTTGAATCACATAATGACAAAATACCTTGCGATCTAATGTCCCTGCTGCAAGTTCCTGATTAAAAGGCAAGGCTAATATTTTTTGATATAAGTCTTGATTACGTTGCCATACATCTTGAGAAAACGTCATGGATTGAACCTATTAAAAAACATGCTAAATAATGCTGTCAGCACTATAACAGAGTCTGCCGGAGATAAAATTTTCTTCAAAATAAGTGCAACAATCTTTTGTCTATTTCAACGCAAACTCGCCTACAATAGACACATTTTTATCACCCGACTATTTGAATAAAAGGCTGCTCATGAAGCATTTTCGTTTCTCAATTTTCTTTACGGTGGTGTGTCTTGCACTATCGGCCTACTGGGGCTATACGCACGGGCCTGAAGCAGGTGTAACCACCATGCTGAAAGCCTTGACCATTACTGCGATTCTGGCGGTGATGGAAGTCTCTTTATCGTTTGATAATGCGGTTGTAAATGCCTCGGTGCTACGTGGTTGGGATCATTTCTGGAAGATGATTTTCTTAACCGTAGGGATTCTGATTGCCGTATTCGGTATGCGTTTGATTTTCCCTGTGGTCATCGTGGCCGTGACGGCAGATATGGGCATGATTGAAGTGGCAAAACTGGCCCTGAATGACCCAAAAACCTATTCCGAACGTTTAATGGCCCATCATGCGGAAATTTCAGCCTTTGGTGGTACATTCCTATTGATGGTGTTCTTGAATTTCTTCTTTGACGATGGCAAAGAAACCCATTGGTTTAAATGGTTAGAAGCCAAACTGGCGCATTTGGCCAGCGTACCTGCGATGTCGGTTTTCCTTGCCCTGATTGCAATGATCATCATGGCAGCTAACGTGGAAGAATCGGTGCGTCTAGCGGTCACCATGGCGGGAATCTGGGGGATTGTGGTGTACATCGGTGTTCAGGTGTTGAGTCATTTATTGGGTGGCGAACCTGAAATTGATGATGAGGGGAATGCTGTCACCCATGATTCAAATGGCGCTGCTGCGGGTGTGGTCAAAGCCGGTTTTGGTGGTTTCCTGTACCTGGAAGTGCTGGATGCCTCATTCAGTTTTGATGGTGTGATTGGTGCCTTTGCGATTACCAGCGATGTGGTGGTCATCATGCTCGGTCTGGCGATCGGTGCGATCTTTGTCCGTTCGATGACCATCTATCTGGTCGAGAAAGGTACTCTGGATGCTTATATCTTCCTGGAGCATGGCGCACATTATGCGATTGGTGCCTTGGCCTTTATCATGATTGCCAGCGGTACCGGCTTACATGTACCTGAAGTGGTGACTGGCCTGATCGGGGTGGCCTTTATTGTCTGGGCGGTGATTGCTTCGATTCAGTACAGCAAGCGGGAACAACAGGCTTCTTAAGCTTGTTTTCAGCTTGAACAGCTATGTTAAATAAAGGAGCGATATTCGCTCCTTTATTTTTCCCTGAAGAAAGATTGTGATTTTCATGATCTAACTTACAACCTTTGCAGGCGAATGGCTTATAATTCGCTGAGCCCGTTATAGTGTCTTATCAACAATGAATGCTTTAGAACGCCGTTCAACCTTTGCCTTAAGTAGCATTTTTGCCTTACGCATGTTGGGCTTGTTCATGATTATTCCTGTCTTTTCAGTGGCAGGACAATCCTATCAATACGCCACGCCAGCCCTCATTGGTCTTGCGGTCGGGGTATATGGCTTAACTCAGGCAATTTTACAGATTCCATTTAGTTTGCTGGCAGACCGTTTTAGCCGTAAACCGCTGGTGGTGCTTGGACTGTTGCTATTTGCAATCGGTGGGGCAATTGCGGGTTTGTCGGACACCATTTACGGCGTGATTATCGGTCGTGCCATTGCCGGTGCCGGTGCCGTTTCAGCGGTGGTGATGGCATTACTGGCGGATGTGACCCGAGAAGAACAACGCACCAAAGCCATGGCTGCGATGGGCATGAGTATTGGCCTGTCTTTTGTGGTGGCATTTAGTCTGGGGCCGTGGCTGACCAGTCTGGTCGGTATTTCGGGACTATTCTTTGTGACCACGATTATGGGGCTGGCGGCCATTTTAATGTTGCTGTTGGTGCCTAAAGTCACCCGTCATCATCGAAACTACCAGCAGGGCTATCTGAATCAGCTCAAGCAAGTCATCCAGATGGGTGAATTGAACCGCTTGCATGTCTCGGTGTTTGCGTTGCATTTGTTGCTGACCGCCATGTTTATTTATGTGCCTTCACAGTTGATTGCATATGCACAAATTCCATTGGCGAAGCACGGATTCGTCTATTTGCCGCTCTTAGTGATCAGTCTGTTCTTTGCGTTTCCAAGCATTATCATTGCGGAAAAATATCGCAAGATGCGCGGCATTTTTCTCACTGCCATTGCAGGGATTATTGGCGGCCTGTTGATCCTGATTTTTGGCTATGAATCAAAATACGTGTTACTGGCCGGCTTAGGCCTGTTCTTTATTGCATTTAACGTGATGGAAGCTTTATTGCCGTCATGGTTGTCCAAGGCTGCGCCGATCCAGTCGAAAGCGACTGCGATGGGGGTCAATGCCAGCAGCCAGTTCCTCGGCGCTTTCTTTGGCGGTACCTTGGGTGGGCAACTTTTGATGATGCAGAATACTGCGCTCGGGTGGAGTGTGCTGACCGGGATTGCTATAATATGGCTGCTGATTAGTTTTGGATTGGCACAGCCAAGATATTTGTCCTCAATTGTATTGCCTTTACCTCAGGCGATACAAACAGACGAATGGACTTCAAAACTTTTGGCAATTCGTGGTATTGAAGAAGTCGTGGTGATGCCTGAGCAACAAGTTGCTTATATTAAAGTCGATAAACAGTGCATTGATGATGCTGGACGACAAGATTTAACGCACTTGATTGGCAAAGAGGTAGCCATTTGATCATAACTCTTATAAAGTGAAACATATAAATATATAGGATGAAGACAGCTAATGCGTGGTGTGAATAAAGTTATTTTAGTAGGTACTTTAGGACGAGATCCAGAAACAAAAACCTTCCCGAATGGCGGGTCGCTTACTCAGTTCTCGATTGCAACGAGTGAGTCGTGGATGGACAAGAGTACAGGTGAGCGTAAAGAGCAAACGGAATGGCATCGTATTGTATTGCATAACCGTTTAGGTGAAATTGCTCAGCAATATCTGCGTAAAGGCTCAAAAGTCTATATCGAAGGTTCATTACGTACCCGTCAATGGACCGACCAGAATGGTCAGGAACGTTATAGCACCGAAATCCGTGGCGACCAGATGCAAATGCTGGATACGCGTCAGCAAGGCGAGCAAAGCGGTGGCGATTTTAATCAACCACGCTTTAATAACAATAATAATCAAGGTGGTGGCTACCAGAACACAGGTTATAACAATAACAACCAGAACGGTGGATTTAACGGCGGCAACCAAGGTAATTATGCGGGCAGCCCTCAAGCAGGCAATGGTTTTAATACGCCAAAAGCAGCACCGCAACCTGCTGCAGCACCTGCGGATCTAGACGACGACTTACCGTTCTAAGCCCAAAGCAGATGTTCAAAAGCGAGGATAACTTCGGTTATACCTCGCTTTTTTATTGCCTCATTCCCTGCATCACTTATCCGTAAAATCCTCTTATTAGCTCATATCTTGAAAAGAATCTAATGCCTTATTGCTAAAAACCAAAACAAGAACGCTCTTAAAAATACACTTTAAAAAAAAGTCCCGCTTGTGAGGAGAAATCCTGCAATTGGCCCTCGGTTTTATTCTCAAAATGGCTCTCGTTTCTTGGCGGTCGAAGCGACACATTAAATCTATTGGACGTATGCATACGGAAGCGTCGGTTTAGTCATAGAAAGATCCAGGCATGGATGATGAACAAAACGACTAAATTTTTTGAGCGTATTTTCTATTTCAGAATGCACTGTTCTGAGACCGGAAGATGCGCCTGAAGTGAAGGAAGAACAATAATGACAGCACACCCTGATCGTTCTGAAGCCAAACAAACCCAAGGCTTACAAAGTGGATTAAAGTCGCGCCATCTCACTATGATCTCGATTGCCGGAGTGATTGGCGGTGCATTATTTGTCGGTTCTGGTAACGTCATTTACGCCGCAGGTCCCGCGGTTATCCTGGCTTATGCCTTAGGCGGATTACTGGTGCTGTTCATCATGCGCATGCTCGGTGAAATGGCAGTGATGAATCCGGATAGCGGTTCATTTTCGACCTATGCCGATCGTGCCATTGGACGTTGGGCCGGGTTTTCAATTGGCTGGCTGTACTGGTGTTTCTGGACCCTGTTGATGGGCTGGGAGGCCTATGTCGCCGGTAAGATTCTGCATAGCTGGTTTCCGTTTATGCCGATCTGGGGCTATATGCTACTGGTGATTGTGTCCTTGGTCTGGGTCAATTTAAAAGATGTCAAAAGCTATGGTGAATTTGAGTTCTGGTTTGCCCTGATCAAAGTGGTAGCGATTATTATCTTTTTGGTGATTGGCAGTTTAGCCATTTTTCATCTGTGGCCGTGGGGCGATCTGGCTCAAGCAGGTTCAACCGGATTATTCCAACAAGAATTTATGCCGAATGGGATTGCACCGGTGATTACTGCGTTATTGGGAGTGATGTTTGCCTATGTCGGTGCTGAAATTGTCACGGTAGCGGCTGCGGAATCCAAAAGCCCGGAAAAAGAGATTCGTAAAGCATCTAATTCAGTGGTCTGGCGGATTTTATTGTTCTATGTCGGCTCCATGTTGATCACGGTCTGTTTGATTCCGCATGACAATCCTTTATTAAAAGATCCGACCTGGGGAACGTATAGCGTTACCCTGTCGGCACTGGGGATTCCTGAAGCACGGCATATTGTCAATTTCGTGGTACTCACCTCGGTATGTAGCTGCTTTAACTCGGCATTGTACACCTGTTCGCGTATGTTATTTTCATTGTCCAAGCGTGGCGATGCACCTAAATGTCTGGCGCTGACCAACCGTCAGGGCAGTCCATGGATCGGGGTGGTATTTTCCAGTTTATTTGCCGTTGTTGCCGTGTATTTAACCGCAACTGAAAGCATGAATGTTTATGATGTGCTGATGATGGCCACAGGCACGGTGGCTTTATATGTGTATCTGGCGATTGCCTGTTCCCAGTTGCGGATGCGTAAAAAGTATCAGCGTGAAGGCAAGCAGATCGATTTTAAAATGTGGCTGTTCCCGTGGATTACCTATGCCGTGATTTTTATCATTATTGGATCACTACTGGTGATGTTGATTGAAGGGACTTATTTTAAAGAGGTGACCTATACTTCGTTGCTGGCCTTGTCGATTGTAATGATTGGTGTGCTGGTGCAGAAATTAAATAAGGCTAAAGTCAGCAACAATGCCCTGATCCAGAAAAAACAATCGATCTAAACATGCTTGAATCATCGTTTAAATCCAGAGAGAATCCCTGGACCGGGATTCTCTATTTTTCATTTGTGCTTAAGGCAGGGTCGCAACCCCTGCTTCGCGTAGACATTGCAATAACACACCAAAGGCCATGACCATATCTTTTTCATTGACACAGGCAAAGCCCATTAGCAGTCCACGCTGTGCATGGGCATGGGAGTGCATATAATATTGTGACAGTGCGCGTACCTTGACGCCACGTTCCAGTGCGGTAGCGGCAACCGCGACATCGTCACATTGTGCCGGAAGCTTGAGTACCAGATGCAAGCCGGCTGCCTCATCATATTCATGCACAAATTCCGGTCCCAAATAACGGTTAATCAGGCTCACCAGATAGTCACGACGTTTGCCATACAGTAAACGCATACGGCGGATATGCGCTTCATAATGGCCTTCACGAATAAATTCAGCCAAGGCTTTCTGCTCGAGCAGATGTCCACCCCGATATAATTCCGCTGCCACAATCCGTAAAGGGGAAAATAGCGGCTTCGGCACCACCACATAACCAATGCGTAATGAAGGATAAATGGTTTTACTAAAGGTGCCCATATAAATCACCGGCGCATCATTTTCCAAACCTTGCAGGGAAGGATAAGGCTGGCCAGAGAAGCGGAATTCACTGTCATAGTCATCCTCCACAATCCAGCTGTGATGTTGACGGGCGATCTGGATCAGCTGTTTTCTTCGGTCCAGACTTAAATGCGATCCGAGTGGATATTGATGTGAGGGGGTCACAAAAATCAGTTTAGGCGGTTCAGCAGGCTGTTCTTCCGGAATAATCCCTTCTGCATCCACCGGCATGGCCTGAATATCCAGCCCGTTGATCCTTAAGGTATTGCGCATGCCCCAATAGGCCGGGTCTTCAATCCAGACACGATCGCCAATATCACTGAGCGCCCGTGAAACCAGATCAATGGCCTGATGGATGCCTTCGGTAATAATGATCTGGTCTGCATCGCACTGCACGGAACGGGCAACACGGAGATAGTCGGCCAAGGCGCTGCGCAGTTCAATACAACCACCGGCGCTGCTATAAATCAGCCGGTTAATATCGGGTTCACGGCTGAGACGGGCCTGGATGCGACTGAAAATATGATGCGGAAACTCGGTGACATCAGGAGCGCCTGGAACAAATGCTCCCCATTGATGTGGAGAAGCCGCAGCATAGCCCAATAAGCTTGAGCCACGTTGTGACAGCACCACCGAGGTTTCTTGCTGGGCAACAGGCGCTTGTTTTTTATTGATCTTGGTATTTAAAAAGGCTTCAGGAAGCTGTTCTGCCACCCAGGTGCCATGTCCGGTACGTGCCTCCAGATAACCTTCTGCCTGAAGTTGTTCATAGGCCGAAAGCACCGTATTACGGGACACATGAATTTCACTGGCTAAGTCACGTGAAGCAGGCAAGCGGGTTTTCGGCTGGATAACGCCTTCGATAATGGCCTCGCGTAAACAGCGAAATAGGCGTTGGTGTAGTTTTCCTTCCATGTCCTGTTGGAGACGTTGTAATAAATGATCTCCAAGTAAACTACGCAATTGGCTCTCTCCTTCAATTTAAAAGTGGCTCTCGTCACTGGCCTTCATACGCGCGAAATTACAGCTATAGACAGTCCTGGTAAAACATCCTGAAAAAAACGAGCTGGATGTCGGGCAACACTGTAACTGACGATGAAAATATGAGGGAATTAAATGAACAATCAACATTCTGCACTTAACGCACGTAAACAGCAAGCCACACCACGTGGTGTGGGCGTGATGTGCCAGTGGTATGCGGCAAAAGCCGAAAATGCCACCATTTGGGACAAGGACGGCAATGCCTTTATCGATTTTGCCGGCGGAATTGCGGTGTTGAATACCGGTCATCGTCATCCCAAGGTGATGGCCGCGGTGACTGAGCAACTGATAAAGTTTACCCACACGGCTTATCAGGTTACGCCTTACGAAAGTTATGTGGCTTTGGCTGAACGGATTAATGAACGCGCGCCGATTGCAGGGGCAGCCAAGTCGGCTTTCTTTACCACAGGTGCTGAGGCAGTTGAGAATGCCGTAAAAATTGCACGTTCATATACCGGCCGTCATGGCATTATCACCTTTGGTAATGGTTTCCATGGCCGTTCATTCATGACCATGGCCATGACCGGTAAAACAGCGCCGTACAAACGTGATTTTGGGGTGATGCCAGCAGGGGTGTTCCATGCCCGTTACCCTGTGCCAGCCAAAGGCATCAGCGTCGATGCAGCTATTGCCAGTGTTGAAGATATTTTCAGTGAAGACATTGCCCCGCATGACGTGGCAGCGATTGTACTGGAGCCGGTACAAGGTGAAGGCGGTTTCAATGTGGTACCTGCCGAGTTTTTAAAGCGTTTACGTGCCTTATGTGACAAGCATGGTATTTTACTGGTGGCGGATGAAGTCCAAACCGGTTTTGCACGTACAGGTAAACTGTTTGCCATGAACCATTTCGAGACTAAAGCTGATCTGATCACCATGGCAAAAAGTCTGGGTGGCGGTTTCCCGATTTCAGGTGTGGTGGGGCGTGCCGACGTCATGGACGCGCCAAACCCGGGTGGTCTGGGCGGAACCTATGCAGGTAACCCGATTGCGATTGCGGCAGCCCATGCGGTAATTGATGCGATTGAACAAGAGCAACTGTGCGAGCGTGCCAATGAACTGGGGGCCGAGCTGGTCGCTGTGCTTAAACAGATCCAGCAGGCATCGGGTGAGGTGGTGACCGATATTCGTGCACTCGGATCGATGGTGGCGGTTGAACTGGAAACGGCTGAGCAAGCAAAAGCTGTACAAAATTATGCAATGGAAAACGGTTTGTTACTCCTCACTTGCGGTAAATACGGTAACGTTATTCGTTTCTTATATCCATTAACCATTCCTACTGCACAATTCCGTCAAGGTCTGGAGATCTTGAAACAAGGTTTTGTCGCATTGAATCCACAGCGCATAACAGCAATGGAGCAACCTGCATGATTCAAAACAATTTGCAGTATCTGTTAAAACATCCCGATATTGCATTTAATCAGCCTGCATCCAGTGATTATATTGAAGTCAACGATGCAGCAACTGGCGATACATTGGCTTGGGTCAAAAGCTATGACCGAGCGGCCGTTGATGCGGCGATCCAGCGTTCTGCCCAGGCGCAGGCAGCCTGGAAAAAGCAAACCGCCCTGGCGCGTGCCGATGTATTGCTGAGCTGGTACAACCTGATGCTCGAGCACAAGGAAAATCTGGCACAGATTCTTACTGCCGAACAGGGTAAACCGCTGGCGGAAGCCCGTGGTGAAATTGCCTATGCCGCTTCTTTTATTCGCTGGTTTGCAGAGCAGGCACGCCGTATTGATGGTGAAGTGCTAACCTCAACCCAGCCGAACCAGCGTTTGCTGGTGATTAAACAGGCCATTGGGGTAACGGCGGCCATCACGCCGTGGAATTTCCCTGCGGCAATGATTACCCGTAAGGCTGCGCCTGCAATTGCGGCGGGTTGTAGCATGCTGGTCAAACCCGCAGAGCAAACCCCATTAACCGCTTATGCCCTCGAAGTATTGGCCTTACAGGCTGGCTTGCCTGCCGATATCTTAATCAATATCAGTGGTGATGCGATTGAAGTCGGCAAGACTTTATGCGAAAGCGACATTGTGCGAAAGCTCAGTTTTACCGGTTCAACCCAGGTCGGTCGTATTTTGATGCAGCAATGCGCACCAACTATTAAAAAGCTTTCGCTGGAATTGGGGGGGAATGCACCGGTACTGGTATTTGATGATGCCAATCTTGAGCAGGCCGTGCAGGGCATTATGGCCAGCAAATACCGCAATAGCGGTCAGACCTGCGTATGTGCCAATCGTATCTATGTACAAGATGGCATTTACGATGCTTTGGCAGATCGTCTGGTGGAAGCGGTGTCTAAGTTGAAAGTGGGCGATGGCCGTCAGGAAGGTTCAACCCAAGGACCGTTGATTGATGAAGATGCGATTGCCAAAGTTCAGTCGCATATTACCGATGCAACTGACAAAGGTGCGACGCTACGCATTGGTGGACAACGTTCGGCTTTGGGTGGAACATTCTTTGAACCGACCGTGTTGACGGGCGTTACCCAAGACATGAAGGTGTCGAAAGAAGAAACCTTTGGACCGCTGGCTGCTTTATTCCGTTTCAAAACCGAAGACGAAGCGGTGGCAATGGCGAACGATACCGAGTTCGGTCTGGCGGCGTATTTATTTACCCAGAGTACAGCCCGTCAATGGCGAGTCGGTGAAGCACTGGAATACGGCATGGTCGGCATCAACACCGGTGCGATTTCCAATGAAGTTGCACCTTTCGGTGGTGTGAAACAGTCGGGCTTAGGCCGCGAAGGTTCAAAATTCGGTATCGAGGAATATACCGAAATGAAGTATCTGTGTGTGGATTTATCTGAATAAGACCTAAAAACGCTTTATGTCTTAGCTTAGTGATGTGCTACACAGCACAAGTTTGATAAAAAGCCAGTCATGCCCATTCATGACTGGCTTTTTTCACTCTGACTAGGCTTAGCGGGCCGAGTCCAGTATTTCATTATTCTGAACCACAGCCTGAGCTTTGCTGTAGCTTTCGATCAGTAACTGGTAGGCCGGGAAAATCTGGGTATAGACCTGTGCCCATTCCAGTGCGTCATCACGGTTCCAGGTACGCTGGATTTCAGAGGCCACCGCTGCGGTATCCATTGGCACCACACCTGCCTGTACCACACGGGCCAAGGTAATTTCTTCTGCCATTTTGCTATAGGTGCCCGAAGCATCAATCACGGCAAATACTTTATAACCTTCGGCAACTGCACTAATCGCAGGGAAAGCCATACACACACTGGTAATGGTTCCCGCAATAATTAAGGTATTGCGACCGGTTGCTTTGACTGCATTGACAAAGTCCTGATTGTGCCAGGCGTTGATTTCACCTTTACGGGCGATATATTGCGCATGCGGCGCATTGGCATGAATCTCGGGAATCAGCGGCCCATTCGGACCTTGCGGCACCGACGCTGTCGTGATCACCGGAATCTTGGCCAGACTGGCGATCTTGGCCAAGGCAGCAGCACGTTGGCGTAACTCGGGCATGGGCATATCACCGACGGTCTGGAATAAGCCGCTTTGGTGGTCGATCAATAGCATTACGGCATCATTGACATCAATCACGGGTGCCTGACCATTGAAATTTGCTGGTGTTGTCATTGTTGTATCCTCATCTTGTCTTAGGGGGTATAATTAATAATATAGACAGGACGATGGCTGAAAAATATCTATAATAGGATATATTGTCATGTCAAAAGAACAATGCTGCTGAGTACTGACAGGTTGAGCAAATAAGATGAAAGATTTAAATGACTTATATTTCTTTGTCAAAGTCATCGATTGTGGTGGCTTTTCTGCCGCCAGTCAGGAACTGATGGTCACCAAATCATTATTGAGTCGCCGTATTGCCGATCTGGAAGAGCGTCTCGGGGTCAAGCTGATCAACCGGACCACCCGGCAGGTCTCGATTACCGAAGTAGGTAAAATCTATTATCAGCATTGCAAGGCCATGTTGATTGAAGCCGAGGCAGCCGAGGAGGCCATCGAGTTTTTAACCGCTGCACCACGCGGCCTGATCAAACTGTCTTGCCCGACCAATTTATTGCATATCAATATTAGCCAGATGCTGAATGAGTTTTTGCAGCTATATCCCAAGATCAGCCTGCATGTGGAAGCTACCAACCGCCGGGTTGACTTAATCAATGAACGTTTTGACCTGGCGTTACGGATTCGAACTTTGCCTTTGCCAGACAGCGATTTAATTGTGCGGGAACTGGCGCTGGCACGGCAGTTTATTGTCGCGAGTCCAGACCTGTTACATCAGTTTTATTCGATCAGTGAACCGCAGCAATTGACCCAGTTTCCGGTGTTGATGATGGAGTCTTTTGCGCCTGAATATCATTGGCAATTATTTTCGCAGGATGAGCAGGAACTGAAAGTGCAGTGCCATCCACGACTGACCACTACCGATTTAACAGCATTAAGAGAAGCTACTTTACAAGGACTGGGTGTCGCTAAATTACCGGAACTGATGGTGGCTGAAGATATCAAACAGGGGCGCCTGATTCATGTCTTGCCTGAATGGCAGCCCAAGCCAGAGCTGATCCATCTGGTGTATACCTCCAGACGCGGCTTGCTGCCCTCGATGAAATTATTGATCGATTTTCTGGTCAAAAAGTTTGACGAACTGAAACAGCACAACTCGGTGTTGTATTAATCAGAGTCCTATAACGAATAGCCGCTGTCAGTTTTTGCCAATTCACGCAGGCCCTGCAACAGGGTCTCGATCAGTTTTTCCACCACCAGACGTTGGCCTTTACGTGAGGCATACACCAGTTGCACCGTACCGCGATTGGATTTCCATTCGGGCAGTAAATGAATGAGTTTGCCTTTTTCAATATCGGCTTGCACGGTCAGGTAGGGTAAGTCTGCGATGCCCAGCCCATCACGCACCGCATAATACACGCCTGCCAGATCATTACTTTTGACCCGTGGCTGATAGGGCACATCCACCGTTTCATCCCGCTCTACATGACATAAGTGCCAGTAATATTGATGTTTTTGTATACCTAGCGCCACGCTCGGATAGTGCTGCAAGTCTGAATAATGCTGTATGGTCTGGCCTTGCAGTAATTCGGGGGCCGCCACCAGACAATGTTCGGTGCGGATCACATCACGGACAATCAGGCTGGAATCCTGATTCGGTTCAAAACTGGTACGGATCGCGATATCAATATCATCATGCAGCACATCGACACGACGGCTGGTCAGTTCCAGAGAGATGTCAACTTTGGGATAGTTTTTTAAGAACTGCTTCAGTAATTTACGAATCTGGAAATGCATCATCAACGGTGGGCAACTGATCTTGACCATGCCTTGCGGTTCATTTTTCTGTTTCAGCAAGACATTTTCGGCACATTCCACTTGGGCAATGACCTTGCAGCATTCTTCATAGAATTCCTGGCCTAAATCGGTGACTTTAAAATGCCGGGTAGTACGCTGGATCAGGCTGACATTAAACTTCTGTTCCAGTTCAATAATGCGACGGCTCAGCTTGGATTTACTGATATTTTCAACTTCGCTGGCCGCACTAAATCCGCCGTGTTTCACCACCAGATAGAAATAATGAAAGTCATCAAATGAGTTGATCAAGGCAAAGCAGATCCGGTAAATACGACAAGATCAGGATAGCATTAACTGTCCTGATCTTAATAGGGCGGTTTATTTTTCTGCGGTGTTAGTGAAGTAGCTGGTCATCAAATTGCGGTAATCCGGAATGTGATTCGAGAATAAAGCCCCTAGACCTTCGATGTCATTGCGCCAGTCACGGTGCAGTTCACAGGCCATGCCAAACCAGGTCATCAGCTGTGCGCCGGCTTGTGACATGCGATCCCACGCGGCATCACGAGTGAGGGCATTAAAAGTACCTGAAGCATCGGTAATCACAAATACTTCAAAGTCTTCTGCCAAGGCAGACAGCGCAGGGAAAGCGACACAGACTTCCGTCACCACACCAGCAATAATCAATTGTTTTTTACCGGTGGCTTTCACCGCCTTGACGAAGTCTTCATTGTCCCAGGCATTGATCTGGCCTGGACGGGCAATATAAGGCGCATCCGGAAACAGTTCTTTCAGTTCAGGCACCAGTGGGCCATTCGGGCCATTTTCAAAGCTGGTGGTTAAAATCGTCGGTAAGTTGAAGTATTTTGCCGCATCTGCCAAGGCCAGCACATTGTTTTTAAATTTGTCTGGATCAATATCACGAACCAGTGAAAGTAGGCCAGCCTGGTGATCGACCAAAAGAACCGCTGCGTTGTCTTTGTCTAGGCGAATATAGTCTTTAGCCATTGTTGTATCCTCATGTTGTTGTAAAGAAGAAGACGGATAAGAAGATGAATGTCCGTACTGCTTGAAATTATGCTAGTTAAATTTTTAAGTCAGATGAAGCACAAAAAATGAGACAAACAATATCAAAAATAGGATGATTGATTATATTTAGCTTTCAGTAAGCTTTTTAATTTTAAATTGTCCTATAGATAGAATAATGTGTTGCCATTCTGAGGCTATAAGCCCCCCTGTTGCAGGAGTAAAATAGCATCCAACAGCAGAACTTCTACTCTATAGGAGAAACCAGATGAAGAAAATTCTTGGTGTGTATCAGAACAAACACATGCACTGGGTCGGTGATGGTTTCCCGGTGTATAACCTGTTTTCGTATGACCGTTTAGGCCAGAGCCTGAGTCCGTTCCTGTTACTGGACTACGCTGCGCCTTATCGTTTTGATCCAACTACAGCGCAACATGGAGTCGGTTCACACCCGCATCGTGGCTTTGAAACGGTCACCATTGCTTACCAAGGTGAAGTGACCCATAAAGACTCCAGTGGTGGTGGTGGAACCATTAAAGCGGGTGATGTGCAATGGATGACGGCCGGTGGTGGGATTCTGCATCAGGAATTTCATTCGCCTGAATTTGCCCACGAGGGCGGCTTGTTTGAAATGGTACAACTGTGGGTCAATTTGCCCGCTCATTCAAAAATGACGCCAGCAAAATATCAGGCCATTGAAGCCGACCAGATTCAGCACATTGCCCTGGATGATGCAGGCAGTGAAATGCGCATTATTGCAGGTCAATATCAGGACGTGGATGGCGCCGCGACTACCTTTAGTCCGGTCAATGTCTGGGATGGCACGATTGTACAGGGTCAGCAACACAGCTTTTATGTGACCGAAGGCCATACCACGTTACTGGTATTGCTGTCTGGAAAAGTGAGCTTGAATGACGACCAAAGCATTGAAGCGCCGAGCCTGGTGGTACTGAGCCGTGAAGATATCGAGTTTAGCCTCAAGGCCGAACAGGACAGTAAATTCCTGATCCTGACCGGTCAGCCACTCAATGAGCCGATTGAAGGTTATGGGCCTTTTGTCATGAACAGCAAAGCGGAAATCGTTGAAGCTGTACGTGATTTCAATAGCGGTAAATTTGGCCATATGGAGGCTTGATTGCGCAGTTAAATCCAGCCTATGTAAGAAAGCCCGTCACACCTTGAAGTGTGACGGGCTTTCGCTATAAGGGTCCTCTATTGATTTTTTTAATTTATTGTCACTTATAATTATTCAGCTTATTATGTGACTTTGTTCTCGTTCTTATATCAAAAGAATAGCGCTAAATTTGGGCTTTGCAAAGCCCCTAAAGCCCTGAAAATGAAAAAATAAAGAATGTTCTGTATAGTTTTGTGGCCTAAAAGGTAATTTTTTGAATAGTTTCATTGGCTTAAGTGCAGAATCAGAATTGTGATAAAATGTAACAATAAATGAACAATGAAATTCAATAAAACAGCGGCTGAAATGCTGAATCTGGTATTTTTTAATACCGTGTTTAGGCGAACTATCAGTCATAATCAAGAAAAATCATCAACTGATGGGACATAATTTTGGATATTGCAATTATTGGCAGTGGAATGGCAGGACTTGCCTCAGCCAGAATCCTACATGATGCAGGACATAAAGTAACGATATTCGAAGCGCTCGCAGGTCGAGGCATGGATAGTCATAGTATTGACTTTGATGGTGGCATTATTGATGCACCTTTGCGTGTCATGAATCCAAAGCTGTGGCAGAACACCCTGAGTCTGGCCAGCTACTTAGGTATTGAAACCTTTCCTGTCCGTACTTTTATGGCGTGCAGCTGGCTGTTTGAAGATAAAACAGAGACCTGGCTGACCACCTCACGCAGCCGCATTGGTAATTTCCCGATCATTAATAACCGTAAAGGCATCCAGCAATATGGCTGGCGTCTGGTCAAGGGCATGTTGCAGCTGAAAACGGCAGTACACCAATTCTTTAAGTCAGACAAGCAGGACATTACCTTAGCCGAATTTATGAATCAATATCATATTGAGGAAGTGTTCTGGCATGGTACGGTGATGCCGGTGCTGTATACCATTTGCACCTGTCATCCCAAGACCATTGGTGAATGGCCAGCCAAACCTTTATTGGAATTTATTCGCCAGTTGACCGAAGGTGAAGCCTTGTTGCGGATGAAAGGCGGTACGCCCGCGTTGGTCAGCCGCCTGATTGATGGCATTGAGATCCATAGCGGCTCACCGGTGAAGACGGTGGAAGAGCAGGGCGATAAAGTGCTGGTAGAAAATGACCAGGGCGAGCGCCAGCTGTTTGACCGTGTGGTGATTGCCACACCAACCCCAGCGATTGAAGGTTTTCTGAAACAGCCGCAGTTTGCTGAAGATATTGCCTTGCTGAAAAAATTCCGTTTTGAAGAAGGTGATCTGGTCATTCATACCGACCCGATTGTGATGCCGCAACGCCGTAAGGACTGGGCGGTACTCAGCTATATGATGGACCGTAAATTTACCCGCCAGCAATTTACCGTGTGGATTAACTCGATTGAACCGACGCTGGTCGGTAAAAATGCCGTGTTCCAGACCTGGTGTCCAGTCATTGACATTGATCCGAAGAAAATTATTTCCAAGGTCAAACTGACCCGTGCGGTGGTGGACTCGGAAACGGTCGCGTTGAATAAACAGATCCAGCAGCGTCATTTAGACCAGAACCGTAAAGTGTTTTATTGTGGTTCGTGGTCATGTGATGGTTTGCCAATTTTAGAATCGGCTGTCACCTCGGCCATGCACATTTCTGAAATTTTAGGTGCGCCGTTACCATTTGTTGGGCTAAAACCAAAAGTGAAGGTTGCACCCGAACTCGGTTATTAATATGCGCTCCTTCAAGCAGGCACTGATTGAAAAAGTCATCGGGCATAAATATGCCATTGATGCCCGGCATCTCGGAGATGACGCAGCGCTTGCCTGGAGCAATTTGGGCTTTTGGCAGGATCAGCAGCAGGACTATGCGCTGGCTTGCCAAAGTCTGGCCGATCAGATTGCTGCCTCCCTACAGCTCAAATCAACAGATCGTGTTCTAGATCTGGGCTGTGGACAAGGGGCCAGCCTGTTGCACTGGTTACAGCAGTACCAGATTCAACAACTCAGCGCAGTTGAACTGCAACCTGCCTGTGTACAACGAATTCAAAAATACTTACCGCAAGTGCAAATTTATTGTGCAAATTTTTTGAATTTAAAAGCATTGCCACTTTTGAATTCATTTGATGCAGTGCTGTGTGTTGATGCAGCTTATCACAGTGATTTGAATTCATTTCTCGATGCCATGTCCCCGGTTTTAAATTCAAAAGGCCGAATCGCTTTTCATACCCTGATGTGGTCAGAGAACTGGGCAAGCTGTGGATATCTTCAACAACAGCAATATCGCTATCTGTTAAAAGGTGCCGATGTGCATTGGCAGCAGTTGCTAGATCAGCAGCAGCTTGAGCAGACCTTGGCGCAGCAGGGTTTTGGCGAAATTCAGATTCAGGATTTTTCCGAACCGGTGTTAAAGGGTTTTGCTCAATATATTGAGTCGCGAAAAGCTGAAAAGCATGGTTTTGATTTTGCCCAGTTCAAAATCGAGATGACTGCCAAGTTATGCCGAAAACTCTATCAGGATGGATTAGTACGTTATATTCAGGTCAGTGCAGTAAAACAGTGAGAATAAGATGCCAAATCAATATAAAGGTTCATGCCTGTGTGGGGCGGTGAGCTATCAGGCCGAGGTTGCGCCACGTTATCGTTTTAATTGTCATTGTCGTGATTGCCAGAAGGCGACGGGTAGTGCCTATGCGCCGATTGCGTTCTTTCATCAATCCGAACTGAAGATCGAAGGCGAACTGAAATATTTTGAATCTCTGGGATTGTCTGGCAAGCCGATCCGCCGTGCCTTTTGTCCAACTTGCGGTTCGCAAATGTTTGGTTTGCCTGAGCTGGTGCCAGAGATGATTTCAATTCGTGCAGGAACGCTGGATGATCCAAATCTGTATCAACCGCAAGCAGAATGTTTTGTGAGTCATGCCAATGAATGGGATCTGTTAAATACGGATATTGCGCATTTTGAGAAAATGATGGGGAAGAAAAGAGAATAAAGCGAGAAATGGTGCCGGCACACGGATTCGAACTGTGGACCTACTGATTACAAGTCAGTTGCTCTACCAACTGAGCTATGCCGGCAACGTGGCGAGAATTCTACAGAATCTGTTTAAAAAAACAAGCGAAAAAATAAGCAAACGGATGAATTTAATGGGCCTATGGAATTTTCGCCAGTTCCATCTTAATGATTTAGCGCATAAACAAAGGAATCAATGATTTCGCCTGTGTTTAAATGGGCTTTGACAGGCACACGTTGATAGCCTGCACCTTCGAATCCGTCCAATTGTTGCCAGTGTTGTTCCAGGTTGTCTGAGAAAAATACAAAGCCAGAGACTTGATTTTCGCTTTGATCTAAAACAATACCCGGAAAGCCAAGTTCTGCTCCCCAGCCTTGTTGTTTGAGTATGCCGAATACATGTGCGTCTGCCCATGTACCACCAATGTTTTCCATAATATGGGCATTAGGGCGGTTTGGTCCTAGAGTGCCGTAAACAAATAAACTGAGCATAGTAAAAGGTAGGGAGGTAAAAGAGGTAGGATAGCAGAGATGATACAGAAGAGTGGGATTAATATAATCTGAAAGATTAGTGGATTGTACTATTAAAGTTAGAAACATCTGAATGTATTAGGGAAATAAATTCTTCAGATGAATAAAATTATTTGATTAAGTTAATGATAGAGTTGGTGCCAACATACCAAGAATTTTTATAATTTATATTATTTTCAATTGGTTATTTAAAAAAAACAAGTGACAATACTTGTCGTCGTAAAGTCCAAAAGTCTTGAATCTTAAAGTAAGAACGGATAGAGTTACTGGAGAAAACTCTCCAGTGAACACCTCTAAATGAATTTGACTAATTTTACTTTACATTTTTCAGGGCATGAAACTTTTGCTTTGCGTTATGGTTGGCTAAATAAAGCTCATACCTTATTGAATTTAAATGAAAAAGATGTTGAAAAGCAGGTTGTTGAGTTGGGTGTAGGGAAAAACATGGTCAATAGTATTAAATATTGGGCCGAGATTTCTGGTTTAGTCCCTTTACAAAATAAAGAGAATAATAAAATAGATTATGAAACAAGGTTGGGTGAAATTTTTGAAAATTATGACCCATTTCTAGAATTAAATGAATCCACTTGGCTATTACACTATTTTATTCAAAAACGGTTTAATGACCTAACCTTTTCTCGTTGGTATTTTAATTTTTCAAACAAACAAGTATTTGATAAATATGAATTAGTTAGTGATTTGATTAATTGGTTAGAGTCGGCAGGGCTTAAAGTTCCCTCACTAGCAACTTTGCAAAAAGATTTTGATTGTTTTGTATTGTGCTATGCAAAAAGACTGAGTAGAAAGCAGTTGAATGAGGATACATTTGTTTCTCCTTTGAATGAATTAAATTTTATTTATCAGATTGAATCACATAAATTTAAAGCAGACTTACTTGAGCAGAAGAATTTACCTATAGAAGTTTTTTTATATTGTTTAGTTGATTTCTGGCAAGAGAATTTTAGTCAGTCACCTACAATCAGTGTTGATAGTGTAGTAACTAACCCAGGAAGTCCAGGAAAACTATTTCGTTTGAATAATGCTGCGGTTGATTATTTTCTAAATCAATGTGCGCTAATAGATGATCGTTTTAATTGGACAGATACTTTGGGAATGAGAAGTCTAGCTTGTGATCAAGTTAATGAAGTTGATTTAAATGAGCTCTTAGCTAATATTTATCGTGGGAAAATTCAAAATGACTAAAGTAGAAAATTTGAATCATTATTATCAAATTCACGTTAATCATCTTTTATCTACACGACTTGATACAGATATATCAAAAGAGTTTTTTGACAAGGTTGTTTTTCATGGAACAGCTTATAATTCTTTACAAACCATTATTGATTCATTTGCTTCCTCTGGACAGTCAACTTTTACTTTAACAGGTAGTTATGGAACAGGAAAATCTACTTTAGCTGCTGTTTTAACAGGTTTGCTGCATCAGGACGATAATATACGAAGTGCAGCACGAAATCTGGTGAATGATAAAAGACTACTTAAAAAGTTGGATAATTCTTTTAAGCTCTATGACGAAAAGCCTTGGCTGATAGTTAAAGCTGTAGGAGGAGTGACTTCTCCGACAGAGTTATTTTATAAATCTATTTTAAAAGCTTTAGAAGAAGCAAACCTGATTGAATTTCTTCAGGATGACTTGTTTTTCTTATCTGAAGAAATTAAAACTGAACAACAGTTAATCGCATGGATAGATCAAGTATTCCGTGCTCTTGATGGTAAAATATCTGGCAGCATTTTCATTCTAGATGAAATGGGGAAGTTATTAGATCATATCGCTCGAAACAGCGGTGATTTACATCTTTTTCAGGAGTTATCTGAAAAAATAAACAGGCTTTCTACAAAAGAGTGTCCTTTTCTATTTTTAGGAGTTCTTCATCAGGCCTTTTCTGATTATGCGAAAGGTTTAAGCCATCAAATTGCATTGGAATGGGCCAAAATCCAAGGACGGTATGTTGATATTGCATATCGAATTTCATTAGATGAATCTGTGGCTTTAGTTTCTAAAACAATTAAAAAAACGAAGAATAAAATCCCTAATCCTGTTGTTATTCTAAATGAACGACTAATTGATGATGTTATGTTGTCAATTAGCTCAAGATTAACTGAAAGCAGCCCTAAAATTAAACAGTATTTTATCAATGCCTTACCTTTACATCCATTGACTACAATTTTGCTTGGAGCAATTGCTAAAAGTAGCTTTAGCCAAAATGAACGTAGTATTTTTAGTTTTCTTTTATCTGTTGAACCCTTAAGTTTTAGAAAGTTTTTAGAAGCGGATGTTGAGTATTATAAAACTTACACTATTGTTGATTTATGGGATTATTTAAGTCATAACTTACAGCATCAAATTTTAGGTTCTAAAGAAGGGCATTCTTGGAGTGTTGTTGAAGAGTCACTTACTCTACTGAGTAAGCAGATGAACAAGTTTGAAATCAATAAAAATATTGATTTAGATCAATTGTATTTCAATATTGTTAAAGCCGTCGCAATGATGAATTTGTTTGGAAAGCCATTAGGAGTTTATCCAACAAAAAAATTGATAGCGAATGCTTTACCTACTTCGGCAGCCTCATTAGACTTTCTTGATGAGTGTTTAAATAATTTGCAATCTTGGGGTGTTATAACTTATTGGAACCGTACAGATTCTTATGAGGTTGTTGAAACATCTGAACTAAATATTCAACAACTTTTAGAAGAGAAATTGCAAACTCTCAGTAATCAGCAGAATTATTTCGATCATATTGATTATAAAGGAAATTCAATCTTAGCGAAAAGACACTATCAGCAGAAAGGTGTTATACGTTGGATGGATCAACATTTAGTCTCTGATATCTCAGGATTAAACAGCTTAATTGATAGTGATACTTTAAAGAATAGGAAAGCATTTGCACATTTTGTGTTAATTACGGGGCAAGCTTTAAACTCTAAGCAACTTGCAGAGATATCTTCCCAGCACCCTAATTTAGTGATTTCTCAGCTTAAAAAATTAAGTGAAATTTTGAATTGGTCTAAAGAGATTTTCGCTTTAAAGGAAATTTATAGGGATCAGCCCAAATTAATGATAGATCCAGTTGCTAAGAAGGAGTACGAGCAACGACTAAATTATGCGTATCAGCAAGTAGATTCTTTATTTCAGCAATCATTTGAGCATGTTGATTGGTATTTTTCTGGAGAAAAAATTCTATCTAAATCACTGTCTATGGTTGCTTCTGAAATTGCCGATAAAATATTCTTTGCATGTCCAACAGTTTCAAATGAATTAGTTGTAAGGCATGATGTTTCTAGCTCAGCAGCTGCAGGTCGAAGAAAATTATTAGAAAAGATGCTTGAAAGTAATGAGTGTGAAAATCTGAATATTGAGAAGTTCCCACCTGAGAAAGCAATTTATCTTTCTTGCTTAAAGCAGCTAGGACTACATCAGTATCAAGTAGACCAAAATAAATGGGCTTTTGTTATCCCTAATTTTGATGTTGAAAATGATCAAGACACTAGTGGTAATTTGAAACTTGTTAATGAAATGATGAAGGTTGGCGAAGACTTATTTAAATCCAATAAAGGTCTAGTCAAGATTTCTGATTTATATGATATTTGGTCGGCTTCCCCATTTGGTATACCTCAGGGCTTGTTACCAATTTTTGGTTTAGCTTTATTGTTAGCTAAAGAAAAAGCCTTAGCATTTTACGATCAGGATGTTACACAAGATTTTCGCTTTATCAGTTCAATGGATGACGAGTTTGTAAATAAAATAGTTAAGCGTCCAAATGAGGTTGCAGTAAAATTTGTTAAAGAGCCTGAAGAAAAGCACCGCTTTATACAACTATTAGCACAAAGCATCAGCTCTAATTTTTCAAAAGATATTGATGAAACACCGTTGTTGGTAGCTCGTTTTATTGTCTCGTATGTTGTTAAACAATCAAATTGGGTTAAGTTCTCTAAGGATTTAGAATTTTTTGAAGATAAAGTCCAACAACTTCGAGCTTATATTGTTAAAGCGGATGATCCCTACAAACTCTTATTTGAAGATATGTATGATTTGTTAGATGTGAGTAAGCGAAGTGATGTCCAAATTCTTTCTGATCTTTCAGATTTTTTCATCAGTATTCAGAACTCTAAGCTCAATTTATTTAAGAAGTTTGAACAAAGCCTTTTTAAAGAGTTAGGTGAAATTACAATTGATATTGTTGAGCAAGCTAAATCTATAAGTACATCTGCCGCAGATTGGAAAATGAAAAAATTTGCGGAACATTTATCAAATAGCTCAAATGATTCTTCGCAATGGATAAGTAATATGATTACTTTACTTGGTCAGATTCCAGAAAGAGATTGGAGTGATGATAGCTTGAAAAAAGCTTTTGAAGCTTTACCAAGTTATGTGCAACGTTTTAAGCAATTAAGTTTTTTTACTAAAAAAACTAAGATCACTTCTGATGAGGATCATAAGTCTTTAGCTATTATCGTAAATACTATTAATGGTCTAGAAGAATACAATAGAAATGTGATCATTGAACCTGAACTTCAGACTAAATTAAGTAGTGTTGAGATTGAGCTAAGTAAACAGGTTGATTCAATTGAATTAAGTGATGATGCTAAAGCTATTGTTTTATATCAACTTTTGAAGAACTATTTGTATCCAATACGTGAGGAGGGAAAACATGAAGGTTGAAAAGCCAATTAAGCATGTTTTGGGATTGTCTGGAGGAAAAGATAGTGCTGCACTAGCTGTTTATATGCGAGACAATTATCCTGAATTGGAGATTGAGTATTTTTTTACTGATACTGGTAAAGAACTTCCAGAGGTCATGGATTATTTAAATAAGTTAGAGGCCTACTTAGGTAAACCAATTTTACGTTTAGGATCTGATAAAGATTTCGATTATTGGTTGAAAGAATATAATCATTTCTTACCATCTGGGCATCAACGTTGGTGTACTGTCCAAATGAAATTGGTTCCATTTGAAAAATGGGTGAAACCATTTTTAGATGAAGGTTACGAAATCATTAGTTATGTTGGTATCCGTGCGGATGAACCATGGCGTGAAGGTTATGTGCCGACACAAAAGTTTTTAACAACCAAAATGCCATTTGCTGATGATGGTTTAGTTAAAGAAGATATTATAAATATTTTAGAAGGAACGGGTTTAGGACTGCCAAAGTATTATGAATGGCGTTCTAGAAGTGGATGTACCTTCTGCTTTTATCAAAGAAAAATTGAATGGGTACGTTTAAAAGAACGTCACCCAGATAAATTTGAAGAAGCTAAGGCTTATGAAAAACAACTATCTGACGAAAAATCTACTAATGGTGAAACATATTATTGGATGGGAAAAAACATCCCTCTAAGTACACTTGAAGATCCTGAGCGTGTGGCTCAAATTAAAGCTGACCATGAGCAGAAATTAGTTAAATTTAAGAAAAAGCGTCGTCGTAATGCTCTGCATGATGATCAGTTGATTGAAATGATTGATCTAGATGCTGTGTATGATGATATGGAAGGTAGTGGTGCTTGTGTGACATGCTATAAATAAAATGATAACCCACATTTACTCGATTTTTTTTTTATTGAAGTATTTGAAACTCAGTCAATATATTATAATTTTTCAGAGGGTAATCACTTTATTATAGGTTTAACATGGCTGACGTAACGTCTGCATTTGATGCACATTCACTTAGTGTTTTTGATTTATTTAGTAAACCTGGTCAATTTTTATACGTTCCTTCGTATCAAAGAAAATATTCTTGGGGTAAAGATAAGACAACTAAATTTTTAAACGATATTTTGAATGGATTTGGAAAATTATTAAAAGATCAAGAATCCTATACATTTTTAGGTTCAATCATTACTGTTGCTGGCATTGATAACGAAAGTATTTTTCCAAGAGTTGATGCACATAAACCTTCAAATGTTATAAGTGTAATTGATGGACAACAAAGGACAACAACTTTATTAATTGTAGCAACTGTTTTACATAATATGCTTGCGATGAAGGGAAAAGCCTTTTCTTCTGAGGAGTTTGAAGAAAATAATCCTGAAGTAAATCTATGGTTAGAAGATAGTACGAATGTCGTAGGCCAATTATCACAGTTGTACGAAGAGGATCAAAAATTTGGTGATAAAGATCCAGTATTTACATACTATCCGAGAATGATCAGATCATTTGAAGATTGTTGGTCAAAAAGGAAGAGGGATGCCTTATATAATTCTGCTATAGCAAATTTATTACATTCCTATGGAAAACACTCAAGAAGTGAGAAGAAAGAGCAGAAATTCGTCTCTGAAAATCGTACTAATGAAAATATAAAATCAACATTAGATGCATTTAAAAATATTTTTGATCAAATTCAGAGGAGTATCAAAGAATCTATTTCAGGAGATGAGGATTCATTCGATATACCAACTTTTGAAGAGTTGCGTAAAGATAAAAAATTACAAGAACTATTATTAAAATCTTCTTTCACAGAAGATGTTGAGAAATATCTCGATGTAAATGATAGTAAAGAGGAACTAAAAGAATATATCTTACTGTTAATGATTTCTAATTATTTTACTAATTATGTAGCATTGACTGTTGTAACAGCAAAAGATGAAAAATATGCCTTTGATATTTTTGAGTCATTAAATACTACAGGTGAGCCTTTAACAGCATTTGAAACATTTAAGCCAAAAGTTATTCAGGATATTGGAATTACAAGGTACTACAATGAAGATTCTGATTTAAAAAGCTATTTAGACGAAATAGAATCTGTTCTTGAAGATAGTAATAATGAGAGAATAAAAAAAGCCAAAACGAGTAGCTTAGTTATTGCTTATGCTTCATTATGGAGTCATGAGAAAATGTCTAAAAAACTATCTGACCAACGTCAATTTTTTAAAGACAATTATGACTCTTTAAATAGCGGTATTGAATCATCTGATATAAGATTTAAGTTTGTAAAGTATCTAAGTTTAACAAATGAGTTTATTTCTAAAATTTGGTCTGGTGAAAAGGATAATTATAAAGATACATACTTTGGTGTTAATCGAAAAATTGATGATCATACAAATCTTGGTCTAGCATATCTGAGAGAATTGGACCATACGATCGTAATCCCTATTTTATCTAGGTTCTATATAGAATTTGCCGTGAGATCAGATTTTAAAAATTCTATAGGTGAAGATTATACAAATACCGATAAGATGATAGATAACTTCGAAAGTGCTGTAAAAGCCGTAGTAGGCTTTTCAACTCTTTGGAGATCTTCAAGAAAAGGGACTGCTGGCATTGATAATGTGTATCGTCATTTAATGTCAAATAATATAGATGCTCTTAATTATAAAGCATTATCTTTGATCGATACAATTGTTGATAGAAACTCAAAAGAATATTTTGATAGTGATGTATTGGATGTAACTAAACTTAAATTAGCATTAAGATCCTATTTGAAAAATGATAAGAAGTTCCCTGTAGTTGATAAAAAACAATGGGTTGATCGTGCATCAAAATTAGCTATATATGAAGAGCCGAATTGTATAACTAGATTGCTATTATTAGCAGCTGCACACAATTGTATTATAGATCTTTCTGGGGAGTTGAAAAAGTCAGCTAAAGATAAAGTTCAAGAGTTCTTAAACTACTCAAATTGGAAAAATTTAGATTTAAAAACGATTGAACATATTTTACCTCAAAAGTTAAATAAAGAGGATCTTAAGGTAATTCATCTTGATGACGAACGGGATCTACATTTAATAGGTAATTTAACATTATTACCTCAAAGTGCTAACTCAATTGTTGGTAATAAAAGTTGGTCTGAGAAATACAAGATATTCCAACTTTTAACGGCTACTGATGCCGATGTGATTGAAGATATTTTAAAAGAGCTTGAGGCTAATAAAGTAATTACTCAAAATCAGATTGATACTTTAAGAAATTGGGATTATTTACCAATTTTAAAATATATTGTAGATCAGGGGTTTAAAACAATTGATTCTGAAATTATCCATCAAAGATCTAAAAATATTGCAGGATTAGCTTATGATGAGCTAATAAAGTGGCTAAGTTAAAAAAAGGGGCTTATTAAGCCCCTTTTTTTAACGAAATAGTTAGCTTTTCTATATCTTCATAGCTAGAAAAATTAGATAACGAAATTCTGAGGCTTTGGTTTCCCTCTTGTAAGGTAAGTCCAATAGCTCTAAGTACATAAGACATCTCAATATTAAGAGAAGAACATGCAGAACCTTGTGAACATTGATAGTTAGAATAAGCCACAAAATTTACAGCATCAAAGTTAGGAAGTCTGATATTTAGAATATGAGGAATATAATTTTTATCAGGAGAATTAATTGTTCCTCCAATTTCGATAATTTTAGTTCTTAGTGAAATATTAAGGTGATTCACTTTGGCAAACGTACTTTCAATTGTTTTATCTTCAACCGCTGCTCCGAAGCCTAAAATTAATGGGGTGGGAAGCGTTCCTCCTCTTAGACCATATTCTTGCCCAGCACCATGAATCACTGGTTGAATTCTCGTTTCTCTTAAGTCTCTAATATATAGCGCTCCAATACCTTTAGGACCATAAATTTTATGTGCTGATATTGAAAGCATATCTATATTTAGTTCATCTACATCAATAGCAATTTTTTTGTAAGATTGAGCTGCATCCACATGAAATTTAATATTTCTTTCAAAGCATGCTTTGCCAATTAATTCAATTGGTTGAATAGAACCGAGTTCATTGTTGACATGCATAATACTAACAAGAACCGTGTCATCACGCATCGCTTGAATGACATCCTGAGAATCAATGATTCCATTTTTCTGGGGAGATATATAAGTAATTTCATACCCATGTTCTTTTTCAAGAAAATGGCAAATTGCTAGAATACATTTATGCTCAATTGCGGAAGTGATGATATGTTTTCCTTTTTTTGAGTTCGCTAAAACATATCCTTTAATTGCTAGGTTGTTGGCTTCAGATGCACCACTAGTAAAAACTATTTCACTTTTATATGCTCCGATAGAATCAGCTATTATTTTTCTAACATTTTCGATCTTTTCTGCTGAACTTCGACCTAACTTATGTGCAGAAGATGGATTTGAATATTCTTCCTCAAATGCTCTAAATAATTCATCTTTGACAGATGGGAGGAGAGGAGTTGATGCAGCAAAATCTAGATAAATCATATTTAGCATACAAAAAGGAGATGCTATCAGCATCTCCTTTTTTTACTTTTTAATCAATCATCCTAACCAATTAATTAACTCATCCCATGCTAGTTCATATAATCGTTTAGACCGAGTAATGATAAAGTCGCTTGTCCAAGGCTTTGTCATACTTCCTAATGCTATAAGATTTGGCATATATTTTTGAGCTTGAAGTAACTCTTGTGTTAGACCTGCAAAGCGAATGTTATTTCGTTCTGCTGCTTCAAGAAGAATTTGGCTAGCACTATTTTGATCTTGAGCTCCAACAACTTTGTAAAACACTCTTTTTTCTGACCAAACTCGATTTCCTAAAGATGAGTTTAGTTCATGAGAAACAAGTATTAGATTGCCAAGAGTATCTATTAAGTCACCATGCTCATAAATTGCTTGTTCCCAAGTACCATTATTTGATTGTGGTGCAATGTGTTCTAGAGATAGATTCCTATCGTCAATATATGTTTCTAGATTCAAGCAAGGATTAGACAAAACTTTCCCTTTGATTAATAAACCCTCGTAAGCAGTATCAGCTACAGCATCATGATGAGCTGCAAGTAAAAGAAATTTGGCTAATTTAGAGCTTTTATAAATTGGTTGATATGTTGCTAAATTAATAAAATTTTCTTTGTTTTGAACTTTTCCTTTGCGTTCCGCATCAAGTAATCTTGATTTTAATTCCGCCTTGAATAGATCTATATTTATAACTTTATCTTGCATGTAAAGTTTTGCTAGGCGCGGGAGACCAGAGGGCATTTCTGATTTGCTAAGGATCTCTCTATATTCATTATCGATCCCTCCGGTTCCTCTTCTAGTTGCTCTCCAAAGCGTGCTGAAAGCAAGCATAGCTTTTAAAGCCTCCTCAAAGTCATTAAAACGCTGCTCTTTTTCATTAGGATTCTGAGCATCAACAACTTGGCTAAAGAATAAGGTTAGAATTGGAATGACTATAGTATGGTTGATATCTTTAAAAAACTTTAATCCAAGTTTTGATGTTGTAGATAACTGGTGGTGATTAAAAAACTTTTGTATTTCTGTGTAACTATCAGATTCCCAGAAATATTTTCTAAAGTTAGCACAATAACTAAGCATTTTAATAAAAGCTAATTGATCATGAGTCTCTTCAAATGATGTTTTTAGGGCACTACGCTGTTCTGCTAAGCGACCAGAAATTTTTAGACCTGAATATGAGCTAAAAAAGTGTATTAATAGTTCTTTAGTCGCTTTCTGTAACTCAGGACCCACTGAGAAGATACATAAATATTCAGAAACTTGATCTAATAATGCTTTTTCAATTGAATCTTCATAATCAGCAAGTCCTACAGCATTTACTACTCTAGGTTTAAATGTTTCAAAAGCAGTTAAAGGCTCACCTGTTGTATTTAAAGATTCAAAAATAGTAAATGCATAATCTTCATTTTTACCTTTTACCACCGTTAAAACGACTCTATGCAGTACGTAGCGAGCATAAAAGACAAGAAGACTCAATTTGTCAAAAATTTCTTTTTCAGACTCTTGTAAATTTTGAATATTTTGAACTGGTGCTACATGATTAAGTAAACCTTCTTGGAAAGAATCAGAAGCATAAATATCATCAATATTAGGTACTTCTTCTATTTCATCGGCTACATTACTACGATTATTTATAATACTTTTAAGAATTTTCATTAGTTGATTAAAACGATCAACAAGAGCTTCTTCACCTTCTATATTTGAATTTCTTTTACTCGGTTTATATTCGATTACGTCATAATCGACTTTATCAATTTCAGTGATGTAATTAAAAGTTAAATTAGCAATTGGAGAATCATATTTCTTATTCGCAGGACTCTTAGACCATTGATCATCTATTGATCTAATCATTCTAGGGTAAAGAGGCGATTTTCCAAATGAGTATTTTTCATAAAATGTATCAGCTAACGCTGATAAAGCTTCTTTCGTCTGGCCATCAAGCCATTCTAAAGCTGTGATATGGCTTTCGAGTTCTGGAGAAATTTCTGCCCCTTCATTGGCTAATTTTTCATATTCATTAAATAAAGACTTTGTTTTTTTGTGAATTGCTTATGCGTTAAGCTTAGCGTGTTATGCAGAGCAATACAAACAAGTAATAACGTGGTCATACGTTGTTGACCATCAATAACAGTTAATACTTTACTTGGTACATCTGCTCGTACAATTGGTTGGACTGTAGAGTTATTTACATCATGAATTGTGATCACAGTTCCAAGAAATGTAAAACTATCATCAGATTTAAGTAATGTTTTAAATCCGTGACTAATATCCTCTATTAAACGGCTAACTTTATCCTTATCCCAACTATAAGGGCGTTGGTAGGATGGGATGTATAGACCTAAGCCTCTATCCGCTAGTAACTCCATTGGTGATTTAGAAATCGCTTCGAATATTGTTTTAGGATCGACAGCCACTTTTATACCCCTGAATAAATTTTAGTAATAAAACTGTTAAATAATATACTATATTGTCATTATCTCTAATTGTTGTCATTAAGAATAATTAGAAATTAGTCTTAATTATCAGAAAAAAACATCATTCTTGTTCAATTGAATTTCATTAAAATCTAAAAATATTTTTGTTAAGTTGAAAGTAATTTGAAACTTCACAACATTCAATTAAGGACACATTCAGAATATAATATGTTTCCCGTTAGATTAGTCGAAAAGAACTTTCTATTCTTTTACTAAGAAGGAGGCTTTTCCCTCAACCCATCAATAAAATACCGAAATCCTCCATCATTTTAGTTCGGTATTCTAAATGCTGAGCATGATTATAAAATCATAATTTTTATTTGTAAGTGTATGAAATATATTTGTTTTTATAAAATTATACAAGCCGAAATAATTTTCGATAACGAGATTAAATTCATTCTAGAAGGAATTTTTTCAGTAAATCTAAAGTTCGTCTTTTTCCAAATCTTGAATAAAACTCAAAAGTCGATTTTGCTTTTCGGCATCAAGTGAGTAACTTCTTCGAAGAATTTCAGCAAGCACTTCATCTTCAACGTAAAAATAAGCAGTCGGAAGTTCTAATACTTCTGCAATTTTAGATGCAACTAAAAAATCAGGCACATGCTTGCCGCGTTCATATTGATTCATCCGTGCGCTGGCAGACGATTCATCAATTCCCGCTAAAATCCCTAATTTTTCCTGAGAAAGGCCCTTGGCTTTACGTGCTAGCCGCAATCTCATCGCAAAAACATTAGAAAAATGTGGCTGCATTTTTTATCAATAAAGGCCAAAACTAAGATTTTCTTAGTTTTTAATTGATTTATTACTAAGGATTACTTAGTATTTTATTTCCTAAGGAATACTTAGTTTTTTGAATTTAATTTGAAATTGGATAACAAATGAATAAGTTAAATATATTAATTACAGTAAGCTTACTGCTTGGCTCGTTAACTGGATGCCAACAGATGCAAACAATGGCAGATCAAACGGTAAATTCGATTTCTAAAGGTGTTCGAGCTTATGATGGTTGGATAAGTAAAGGCACAGCCCGAGTCTGGGATGAGATGCAAAACAAAAGTATTCGGGATAAATATTTAACACTGGCGCAAGAAGGAAATAATAATCTTATCAAGTTGAACCAAGCGTTACTGAATGACAAATATAAATTAGAAAAACGTAGTTTCGATACGATTTATTTAGAAAAATATATAACCCATCAAGCCAATTTTAGTGATGCCAATCGTAAGATAGATACAGGTATTTATATTTCAGAAAAAGATCTAGCTGCAAAAATGTTTATTGAACAGGCTTTGGCAAAAGGCAATGAAGTACGTCAGTATAAGAAAAATATAAATGCTTTACTTAATCGAAGTCTTAAAAAGCCGATTACAGAATTTAATGGTGCTTCAAACCGTTATGATGTTGATCCTGCGTTAATTGAATTTGATAAAGCGGGAAGTCCGGTCGCAATCATGACACGTTCATGGCAAACGATTTCTGCCATTGGGGTAGATAGTCGTATTTATACCAATCTCTATTTTGGTCCAGAGACCATGCGTTGGTTTGAAAATAGTATTTCCAATCGTAGCTTGGAAGATGCTTTAATCCGTACCTATCGCTAATTTCGGACTTTAAGCGATTTAATTTTATTCTAAGTCGATACCAACAAAAAAAGCTTAAATCCTTCGATTTAAGCTTTCTCATTTCATGCAAACACATGATCATAAATTCTGGCGGTGAGAGAGGGATTCGAACCCTCGATACGCGCAAACGTATACACACTTTCCAGGCGTGCTCCTTCAGCCACTCGGACACCTCACCAAGGTGTGCGATAGTAACCAAAAAAATGCGGGCTGCCAAGTTGTGATGAACAGATTTGCAGAAAAACTTTTTGGCTAATGATAAGATTGCGCCATATAACGTTTTAGTTTGAAGCGACATAATATGCAAAGTACTGCAAAAAAAGCCGCATTGCCCGCGATGACGCTGGCAGCATTAGGGGTGGTATTTGGAGACATTGGGACCAGTCCGCTCTATGCGATACGGCAATGCTTTGTCACAGGACATGTGGATATCAGTGAAGGATCGATTCTCGGCATCCTGTCGCTGATCTTCTGGTGCATGAACCTGACCATCAGTTTTAAATATGTGTCGATGATCATGCGTGCAGACAACAATGGCGAAGGCGGGATCATGTCTTTGCTGGCGTTAAACCTGCGTTCTAACGTATTCAGCAACAAGAATAAAATCTTTCTGATCGCATTGGGCTTTATCGGGGCATCGCTATTCTTTGGTGACGGCATTATTACGCCAGCCATTTCGGTACTGTCGGCGATTGAGGGCCTGAGTCTGATCACACCCACACTGGATCGTTGGTTAGTGCCGATTGCGCTCGGTATTTTAACTGCGTTGTTTATGGTGCAACGACATGGTACTGCCACCATGGGCAAATTCTTTGGGCCGATCACCTTATTATGGTTCGCGTCCATTGGCTTGATTGGCCTGTGGAGCATTATTCAGACCCCGTATGTGTTGATGATGGTCAATCCTTACTGGGCGCTGCATTTTGTCTATGACCAGCCGACTGTTGCCTTTATTACCATGGGTGCGGTGATCCTGACCATGACCGGTGGTGAAGCGCTCTATGCCGATATGGGCCATTTTGGACGGATGCCGATCAAGCTGGCCTGGTTTATCGTGGTCTTGCCGTGCTTGCTACTCAATTATGCAGGCCAGGGCGCCTTACTGTTGCGTGATGCCAAGGCGATTGAAAACCCGTTCTATCTGCTGGTGCCTGACTGGGCCTTATTCCCGATGATCGGACTGGCAACTGCCGCAGCGGTGATTGCCTCTCAAGCCGTGATTACCGGTGTGTTTTCGATGGCCAATCAGGCCATGCAGTTACGCTATTTACCGCGCCTTACCGTGCACCATACCTCTGATGTAGAGCAGGGCCAGATCTATTTGCCTTTCATTAACTGGGTGTTGTTTATCTCGGTGGTGATCCTGATTCTGCTGTTTGAAAGCAGTGCCGAACTGGCCAGTGCCTATGGTGTTGCGGTGACCATGACCATGCTCTGCGGTACTATTCTGATCTCGACGCTGGCCTATGGGGTATGGCGTTGGCCTGCATGGAAAGTGGCGTTGTTTGCGGTGCCATTCCTGATCATAGATCTGATTTTTGTCGGTTCAACCTCATTAAAAATCCTCTCTGGCGGATGGGTACCGATCCTGATAGGTGTGGTGGTGTATACCATTCTGATGACCTGGAAACGTGGTCGTGAAATCGTGTATAACCGCATGGAAACCAATGCCTTGCCGATCGAGTTATTTATTAAAAGTATTGGCATGAGCAAGGAAACCCAATATGTGCCAGGTGAAGCGATTTTCCTGACCGGTACTCCGAATATTGTGCCGCATGCGATGTTGCATAACATCAAGCACAACAAGGTGCTGCATGAGCGCAATGTGATGGTGACGGTCTATACGCAGGATATTCCCTATGTGGCTGAAGCTGACCGCTTAAAAGTAGAAAAGCTGGATGAGCACTTTTATCGCATCTATGTCTATTATGGTTTTAAGGATCAGCCAAATATTCCGGTCGCGCTGGAACAGGCCTATAAGCAACTGGATTTTGAGTTCGATATGATGCAAATGAGTTTCTTCATTTCGCGAGACCGTATTGTGCATACCGTTGGTGATGGCATGTCACCATGGCGTGAAAAGCTGTTTATCTCGATGCAGCGCAATACCAGTCCGGTCAGTGACTTCTACCAGATCCCGACCAACCGTGTGGTGGAACTGGGCAGCCAGATCGAAATTTAAGTTGAAGTTGATAAAACAGGCACGCTCAAGTGCCTTTTTTATTGTCTGTTGAGCAAGTGTACAGATTTGCGACATAAAATGTCGCTCTAGGCTGAAACCCAATATACAGCAAGGCTTTGAGTTGTTAAGCTGCGCGTTCATATTGATTTTGATGTAGTTATGGCGAAGAGACCAACCAGAAAGGGTAAAACTCCATTTGCTTTTTTGAGCCAGAATGTTGGAAAGCTTGTGCTGGCTGCAGTCGCGACGGGAAGTTTTGCGATTGCGTTTGGCAATGAAAAAATTTCGAAACTGATTCCGTTCCAGTCCAGTAATGGCGCCTGTTTAAAACCGTTCTATCGTGATGTGCCGCCGTTATTGAGCAAGGATAGTCTGAAAAAAGACAGTTATGCCTTGTGTTTTAACGACTTCAATGTGATGTATTCGGGCATCTCCAAAACGCCGTTGTGGTCAGCGGAATATCTCACCCCTGAACGTTTAAGTGTCAAAATCAAACGTGAAGATAATTTCCATGAGGAAACCCGGGTGCAGTTGGCGCATCGCGCGTTGTTATCGGATTATCGTGGTTCCGGCTATGACCGTGGTCATATGGCACCTAACGGGGACATGAACAATACCGCAGCCCAGTATGACAGTTTCTCCCTGGCCAATATGGTGCCGCAAGCACCAAAAAATAATCAGGAAGTCTGGCGCAAACTGGAAGAAGCGGTGCGCTCTATGGTCACCAAACAGCATAAAGATGCCTATGTACTGACCGGACCAATCTTTGAAGGCAAACGCCTGAAAACCATTGGTAAAGGGGTGATTGTCCCGACCGCGGTGTATAAAGCGGTGTATTTACCCAAGCAGGGCATTATTGGTGCCTATTATGCGCCAAACAATAATTCATTACAGGTCAAAGTGGTGAGTGTCTGCTATCTGGAAGAAAAGCTGGGAATTAATTTATTCCCGCAATTGACCGAGCAGCAGAAACGCAATGTTTATCAGTTGCCTTTGTCTGCGCAACAGGTGAAGCCGAACAAGGACATCAGCTATTCACATTGGGATGGGCAAAGTCAGTGTGCGGAAGAGGCCAAGACCGATGCCATTCAGGCCCAGCAGCGTCAATTTACCTCACAATCGACTGAGTCGGCAGGCAGTAAGTTGCCGCAGATTGATGAACAGACCAAACAGGCCATGATTAACCAGCTGATCAATGCCTTGGTACAGTATTTCTTACAAATGTTGCGCTAAGAAACGCTTGCAAAGTGATCGTGCTTGGCTCATGTTGGGTGAGAGACAACAATAACGAGAGAGAAAGATGTTTAAACCTTTTGAACATGGTGATGAATCGTCAGCAATTTATGACCTGACCCTGGAAAATCAGGTAGATTGTGTGAGCTTATATGGTAATTTGCAAATCACCAAAGATCAGGCTGGTTTAAAAACCGCAAAGGCATTACAAAGCTTTATCAATGAGGTGGTGGCGGCCTTGGAGAAACAGGAATTACCTGAACAGATCGAGCGCCAGCTGGAACAGGACATTGAAAATCCATTTTTATAAATAAAAAAACAGCCGATGCAGGCTGTTTTTTTTATGCGATGTGATGCGCTTAGTTTTTCTCGCTACCCACCACTTTGTAGATGACTGCACCGATAATGGCACCAATGATTGGCGCAACCCAGAATAACCACAACTGGCTAAGTGCAGCAGTTTCTGCAAACAACGCCACCGCAGTACTACGTGCCGGGTTCACCGAGGTGTTGGTGACAGGAATACTGATCAAGTGGATCAGGGTGAGGGCCAAACCAATTGCAATCGGTGCGAAGCCAGCGGGGGCACGACGGTCTGTTGCACCCATGATCACGATCAGGAAGAAGGCTGTGAGTACGACTTCAATCAGGAATGCTGAAGCCACAGAGAAGTGGTTTGGAGAAAGTTCGCCATAACCATTGGTCGCGAAGCCGCCTGTACCGGCAAAACCTGCCTGACCTTGTACGATGATGTACAGCACGAATGCGGCCAGCGCACCACCAATCACCTGAGAAATAATATAGGGCACTAGGTCTTTGGCATTAAAACGCCCGCCAACCCATAAACCGACACTGACCGCCGGGTTAAAGTGACCACCTGAAATATGACCAAAGGCATACGCGCCTGTTAATACAGTTAAACCAAAAGCAAGTGCTACACCAAGAAAGCCGATGCCAAGCTCTGGAAATGCTGCTGCAAGTACAGCACTACCACAACCACCAAAAACAAGCCAAAAAGTACCAAGAAATTCTGCTAAATATTTGTTCATTGTTATCACCAAACATGTTTTAAAAAATAAAAAAAACAAGCATCCAAAACGTTATTGTGGATATGTGTCAACCGTGTGAAAAAGTGTGAACTATTTCACATAGGTATATAGGCTCTTGTATAAAACGTGTGAAAAAATGGATCAGTTGTGAAACCGTTAGTTCATGGGTAATTTTATTAAGAATTGTAAATTGTGTTGTTGTTTCGCCACTGTTGCGGGGTTTGCCCGGTCCAGATTTTAAAAGCACGCTGAAAAGCGCTTTGTTCCGAATAACACAGCAGTAGCGCAATTTCCTGCAAACTGAGATGCAGATCTTTGAGATATTCGGTGGCCAGCATAAAGCGCACCTGTTGCACCCGTTGCTGAAAAGTCGTGTGTTGTTGTTGTAAATGACGTTGTAATTGGCGCGCGGAAAGGCCCAGCTTTTCGGCAATAAAATCGAGCTGATATTGGTTTTTTTGCAGCCCGGTCAAAATGGCATGTTGCAGGCGCTGATCCAGTTGCGTGGAGTTGGGTAGTTGCTCCAGTAAGGCCTGTGCTTGCTGTAGCAATAACTGCTGCAGGGTATGATCACCGCTACGTAAGGGTTTAAATGCTTCGCTGACCGGAAGCAGTAACTGTGTTTTAGGCTGATCAAAGCGGACTTTGCAGTGGAAATACTGCTCATAAATGCTGATGTTTTTCGGTGCAGCATTAACGAAATGCACTTCATGCAGCTGAATTGTGTCACCAGACATAAATAGCTTCAGGAATTGCACCATCAGGGCAATGGCAATTTCATCGGTCAGTTGGGTCGGATGCGGTTCAGGTGCTTCCCAGCGGATTGAAGCATAGCGATCATTGAATTCGACCACCAAAGGACTGCCATCATAAATCAGGCGGTGAAAGTCATGATAACGCGCTAAAGCTTCGCCCAGATTTTCACAGGACAAGGCCAGATAGGCAATAATCCCCAGATGTTTGGGCTGCACATAGGCGGCGATTTCCAAGCCTAGGCCACTCTTCGGATGTAGCCGATTCAGATCTTCTAACAGATCCCGCCAAATCACATAATCAAAGCGTTCCTGATTCTGAACCTGTTGTAATTGTTCAGGAATGGCGATCTGTTCTGCTTCACAATAGGCTTTTAACAAATGCCCCAAACCACCAAAAACAGAGCCGGTATAGTGCTTGAGCTGTGACATCCTGTCCACCTGTTCGCTTGTCGTGTTTTGTCAATATAACTATAGCCTATCGTCAATACTTCGCCTATCAAAATTTATATGCTGAATAAAAATAAGCAAATATAGGGGAGAAAACCATGATTAAAGGTTTTATCGCAGGTTTGGCAGTGGCGAACGCATTTGAATGGTTTGCCCATAAATACATTTTGCATGGCGTACATCGTCCCGGTCAGCCACGTTATAGTCCGGTACCGAAAAGTATGGAGTCGCACTGGGCCCATCACCGTGAAGTGCGTAAGCAGCAGTTCTCTGACGACTGTTATGTAGAAGGTGTTGAGCATTGGCGCACGCGTAATGAAATCATGTCATTGGCGGTGGTGGCCGGTGTTGCCAGTGTGGCGTTCTATCCCATTTCAAAGGGTATATCTCTGGCCGCGCTATATAGTGCAGGCAATTATTATTATGTACACCGCCGTGCGCATCTGGAACCGGATTGGGCCAAACGAACCATTCCCTGGCATTATGATCATCACATGAATTCCAATCAGGATGCCAACTGGTGTGTGACCCGACCATGGTTTGATTATGTGATGGGTACCCGTGTGGTCTCATCTGCAGACTTAAAAGAGGCCAATCCATTGGGTCTCCGCTTGCCCGCAGTATTGTCTAAAACACTGACTCAAGCAGTAGAGGCTGTTTTCCCGGTAAAATGGGTGGAACATAAACCTAAACTGGTCACAGCAGTGCCGTCGCAAGATCAAACCGATGATGCGGTGGCTTAAAGCGACCGATAAAACAGTATGTGGGTTTGAGCAGCAGGATTCATAACGGAAGAATCAAAATTTTGTCGTAAATTGTCAATAAAAATGGTTTTTAATGTCAATATTTCTACAGATTTTAGCGCTACTTTAGCTCAGACAAAATATTTGACTATATTTTGCTCAAAATGGATATGTATGTTTTACCCTCTAGCGTTGTATAACGCCGTTTCTTACCTTGCCCAGCAAGGTATTTTTTTGCCTGTAAAAAGCTTTCCATAAAAAAACCTCTCATCAGAGAGGTCTATATTTCTATCCCTGATGCATCAGAGACGCATTTCAATACCTTGTGCCGCAAGATATTGTTTTGCTTCTGGAATGGTGTGTTGACCAAAGTGGAAAATAGAAGCCGCCAGCACTGCATCTGCACCACCTTTTAAAATACCGTCAGCCAAATGCTGTAAATTGCCTACACCGCCTGAAGCAATGGTAGGAATGTTGACACGGTCATTGATCTGGCGCATCAAGGCAATGTCATAGCCTGCTTTGGTACCATCGGCATCCATACTGGTAATCAGTAGTTCGCCTGCACCGAAGTCGGCCATTTTTACCGCCCATTCAATCGCATCGATGCCGGTCGGTTTACGACCACCGTGGGTGAAAATTTCCCACTTGTTCTCGCCGGTTTTTTTCGCATCAATCGCGACCACGATACATTGAGCACCAAAGCGTTGCGAGGCTTCCTGTACAAACTCAGGGGTAAATACCGCTGCCGAGTTGATACTGACTTTATCGGCACCGGCATTCAGCAATAAACGGATATCTTCAACTTTACGGACACCACCACCGACAGTTAACGGTACAAACACGCTTTCTGCCATGCGTTCTACGGTACGGTAGGTGGTGTCGCGTCCATGATGGGTAGCAGTAATATCTAAAAAGGTGATTTCATCGGCGCCTTGTTCGTTATAACGACGCGCCACTTCGACAGGGTCACCTGCGTCACGAATATCAAGGAATTGAACGCCTTTGACGACTCGACCATTATCAACATCTAAGCAAGGGATAATACGTTTTGCGAGCATAAAATTTTCCAAAAAATCGCCAATAAAGAAAGGGGTGCTACACCTTCATGGAGGGAACAGGTATTCTATCAAACTTCACAGCTATTTTTTGCAGGTTTTCCATGTCGGTTTATACCCCGTTGAGTTTAGAAGAAGTTCAAGCCTTTGCCGAACCCTATGGTTTAGCAGTGATTGACCTGATTCCAATCCAAGGCGGTATTCAAAACACCAATTATTTTTTGGTGGATCAATCAAAGAAACAATATGTTTTAACGGTGTTTGAAGAGTTAGATGCTGAAGGGGCCGGTGAACTGGTGCCTGTACTGGATTGTTTGGGTCAGGCCGGCGTGCCTGTGGCAGTGCCGTTAAAGCACAGCGGACAGGCGATTCATAGCATTGCCGATAAGCCCGCACAAATTGCACCGCGCTTGATGGGCGAGCATCCTGAAGATGCCAGCATTGCGCAAATTCAGGCGATTGCACAGGCGCAGGCAAAATTGCATTTGGCCTTGCGAGACTTTCCGCTGGAGCGTGATTTTAACCGTAATCATCAATACTGGTCGGATGTCGCCGAGCAACTTAAGCCACAAATGAATGCGGACGATCAGGCTTTATTGGCACAGGTTTTTCAGCAGTTTGCACAGATTACCCAGCAACATCCAGATCGTCCTACCGGTTTTATTCATTCAGATTTGTTTAGAGATAACACCTTGTTTGAAGGCGATCAGCTGCAAGGCATTCTTGATTTTTATGAATTGAATCAGGATGAATGGTTATTTGATATTGCAATCAGCATCAATGACTTCTGTACCGCCTATCCGCAAGCTCATCTCGATCAAGCCAAGGCCGATGCCTTCCTGGCTGCTTATCAAGGCATTCGTATGCTGACTGAGGATGAATTGGCCTGTTTAAATATCTTCCTGGCGATGGCGGCTTGTCGTTTCTGGAGCATGCGTTTGCAGGTGGCACAAAAAAATGCCGAGCACGGGCGTACCGGCGACGATATTTTGCAAAAAGATCCGCTACAAATGCGCATGATGATGCAAGACCGTTTACAATGAATCACAGCCTAGGAAAATATCATGCGCGATCAAGGTCGGTTAGTGGAGTGGTTTGATGATAAAGGCTATGGCTTTATCCAGCCCAATGACCCGCAAAAACAACGTGTTTTTATTCACATTAAAGACTTTGCTCGCACAGGGCCAAGGCCGATTATCGGTTGTGCGCTGGAGTATGTGGTGATTCTGGATGAGCGCGGTCGTTATCGCGCTCAGCAAGCCGTGTATTTAAAAGCCTCGCAAGTATTTGAGCATAAAGCCAAAGCTGAAAAGCCAACCGCTACTAAACCGTGGTCGGCCATGCAGATTGCAATTGTGATTTATATTGTCTTCATGGTGGTCGCCAGCTTTAGCAAATTATTGCCGCCGTATACCCTGTTATTTGTCAGCTTGATGAATGTGGTGAGTTATTGGCTGTATGCGCAGGACAAAGAGGCGGCGCAACTCGGGAATCGCCGTATTCCCGAGCAGACCCTGCATATTGTGGATGCTTTGGGAGGATGGTGCGCCGGTTGGCTTGCTCAGCAAAAATTGAGACATAAAACACAAAAGCAACCGTTTCGGAAGATTTATTTCTGTACCATAGTCTTTAATATATTATTGATATGTTGGTTAATTTCTCCACTTAATGTGTTTTATTGATATTAAGCGGAGTCTGACACTGGAGATAAATAGAAATGAATTATTCCGTTGATCAAGATCCGAATCGTACTTTGACTCTGGTCTTGTACATCCTTTATATCCTTGCAATTTTTACCGTAGGTTTATTGGCCATTGTGGCCTTGATCATCAACTATGTTAAACGTAGTGATGTCCAAGGCTCGATTTTTGAAAGTCACTTTACCTGGCAAATCCGCACCTTCTGGTGGTATCTGGCCTGGAATATTATTGCCTTTATCCCATTCTCGTTCCTGTTCCTGACAGGCGATAATGGCACTGCCTTTGCAGGGGTGGCTATTTCTGCAACCACCTTTGCTTTTGCCGTGATTTTCGGTGCATGGATCTGGATCGTCTATCGTGCCATCCGTGGTTTGATCGCCTTGAATGACAACAAGCCGATGTACCAAGGCTAATCGATCAGAACTCGTTTGGTTGAGTGCAACGACTAAGCGAGTTCTATAGCGTTTTTGGTTTTCGCTGTGGAGTGATAGCGATAGCTTGCGCCGCGATGCTGCTCAGGCAGCAGTGGGCCTTGACCAAACAGCTTTTCGCGTAAAGTTCCTTCGGGATATTCAGTTGGATAAACTCCGCGTTGCTGAAGCTCAGGTACCAGATACTCCACCACATCCTCAAAAGTTTGATGCGCCAGAATATAGGCCAGGTTAAAGCCATCAATGTCGGTTTCTTCCATCCATGCCTGCAGTTGATCTGCAACTGTGGCCGCTGAGCCCACCAGAACTGGGCCATTACCACCGATACTGATAAATTTGGCAATCTCTTCAATGGTCCAGACACGATTTGGATCGGCTTTTACGTAAGAATCCAGCATCGACTGAATCGCATCGGTATGAATATATTCAACCTTGTCTTCTGCATGGAATTGCGAGAAGTCGACACCTGACCAACCGGATGCCAAAGTAAGCCCGCCATGATAGCTAGCGTAGTTTTGATAGTCTTGGAATTTTGCTTGGGCTTTCGCGTCAGTTTCATCCACCACAATCGAGAGCATGGTATAGATCAAGACCGAATGAGGATCTTTGCCTTGTTCAATCAGGTTGGTACGAATACCTTGCACCAGTTTTTTCACGGCTGCTTTAGTCGGTGCAGAAATAAATACACATTCAGCATTCTGGCTGGCAAATAACTGGCCGCGACTAGACGCGCCTGCCTGATACAGTACAGGGGTGCGTTGTGGTGAAGGCTCGCAGACATGAATGCCGGGAACGTTAAAATATTGACCTTGATGCTTGATGGGGTGGACTTTGCGATGATCGGCAAAAATACCCCGTTCCTTGTCACGTAACACCGCATCCTGTTCCCAAGAGCCTTCCCAGAGCTTGTAGAGAACCTCTAAATATTCGTCAGCAATATCATAGCGTTGATCATGGCTGACCTGGGTTTTAAGCCCTAAGTTCTTGGAACCGCTTTCCAGATAGGATGTCACAATATTCCAGCCAATGCGGCCTTTGGTCAGGTGATCCAAGGTACTCATGCGCCGTGCAAAAGGATAGGGATGTTCAAAAGAAATCGAAGTGGTCAGGCCAAAGCCCAAATGCTGGGTGACGGCCGCCATCGCAGGCACGATTTGCAAAGGATCATTCACCGGAACCTGTACGGCACCCGTGAGTGCATGTTCTGCCGATTGATGATAAACATCATAAATACCTAAAACATCGGCAATAAAAATCCCATCAAACTTGCCATGTTCCAAAATTCTAGCCAAATCGGTCCAGTAGTCGAGGTCTTTATATTCGGTCGAGCGATCCTGAGGGTGGCGCCACAATCCAGGCGATTGATGCGCAATACAGTTCATTTCAAAGGCATTAAATCTAATTTGCTTAGTCATTGGTCTTTACGAAATTAAAGATTTTTATTGATATTAATTAAAAAAGATTGAATTGATTAATCATAAAAAAATCAATGTTTATCATGAATCTTTTTAACGTGATTTTGGGTTGTGGTTTTAATAGTTATTTTTTATTAAATTCAAACCGTTATTTTGTTTTGCTTGGGCAAATGGTGTTGACGCGCTCGTTCGTCTTATTGAGTTTTTTATTATTGATTTTAAATTGTTTTTTAAATAAATAAGTAATGGTCTGAGTTTATTTTAAATAAAAAGATTAGTTTCTATATTTAACTTATAAATATGCAATAAAAATAGTGCTAGTTTATTTTTATAACTGGAACAATGAGTATTTATAATGACCTCAAAAATAGAAATAAAACTGGAAGATGCACAGAGTATTCCGCAAGATTTTTACTTGAATAATACGCCCGCACATGTGATTGCTTCAGATCAAGAAGCCCTTGCCGTAGCCCATCGCATAGCGGCTGCTTTTGCCAAAGAGGCGGCAAAGCGTGATCATGAACGCAAGCTGCCACTACAGGAAATCCAGCAATATTCTGCCTCGGGTCTGTGGGGGATTAATATTCCGAAACAGTTCGGTGGTGCAGGAGTGAGTTATAAAACCCTTGCTGAGGTGGTGACCATTATTTCCAGTGCCGATTCATCTTTAGGGCAGATTGCACAAAATCATTGGGCCTTTTTAGAACATATCCGTTTGGATGGGTCATTGGAGCAGCAGCAGTTTTTCTTTGATCAAGTGTTGCAAGGCAAGCGTTTAGGCAATGCATTCTCGGAAAAATACTCGAAAACCGTTGCGGATTTGACCACTAAAATTGAATTTAAAGAGGATTATGCGCTGATTAGTGGTCAGAAATTCTTTGCCACAGGCGCTTTATTGGCACACTGGATTCCTGTGGTTGCTGTGAGTGACGAGGGCAAAGTATTTGCTGCACTGGTACCACAACATAGCCCAGGTTTGACCATTGTGAATGACTGGAGCAGTTTTGGTCAGCGCACCACGGCCAGTGGCAGCGTGCAGTTGGATCATGTGCGGGTCGATTTAAAATATGTGGTGCCGATCCATCAGGCTTTTGAACGTCCCACAGCAGCAGGTGCAATTTCACAAATTATTCAGTCCGCTGTCGATGCGGGGATTGCGCGTGGCGCTATTGAGGAAACCATTCGCTATGTGCGTGAGCATGCCCGTCCCTGGATTGATTCAGGTCTGGAACATGCCAGTGAAGATCCCTATACCATTAGCAATATCGGCGAGCTAAAAATTAAATTGCGTGCCGCAGAGGCGGTTTTAGCCTTGGCCGGTGAGGCGATTGACCGTGCTTTGGCCAATCCAACCGAAGACAGCGTAACAGAAGCAACCTTACTCACGGCTGAATCGAAAGTACTAACCACTGAAATCGCACTCTTGGCGGCCAATAAATTATTTGAGTTGTCGGGTACCCGTTCCACCTTATCCGAGCTGAATCTGGATCGACACTGGCGCAATGCCCGCACCCATACCCTGCATGATCCGGTACGCTGGAAATACAATCTGGTGGGTAATTACTATTTGAATGGTGTGGCTCTGCCACGTCATGCGTGGAGCTAAGAGGACGGTATTATGACAAGTCAAAGCAATCAAAATCTCTCCTTAGGTGTACATTACGAGCAGGTGGCGGGCAAGTTCCGTCCGATCTTCAAGCGAATTGCAGAAGGGGCTTTAGCACGGGAAAAAAACCGAACTTTGCCCTATGAACCGATTCAATGGTTAAAACAGGCTGGCTTTGGCGCCGCACGGGTGCCTGTGGCTTTTGGTGGTGATGGCGTTTCGCAAAAGCAGCTATTTCAGCTGTTGATTGAACTGGCTCAGGCCGACTCCAATGTGGTTCAGGCCTTACGCGGGCATTTTGCCTTTGTCGAAGACCGTTTAAACGCCCAAAAAAATGCAGCACAGACCCTCTGGTTCGAACGCTTTGTCCGTGGCGAGATTGTGGGAAATGCATGGACCGAAATTGGTCAAGTTGAAATTGGAGATGTCGCAACCCGTGTTACGGCAGCGCAGGACGGAAAACTTCGTATCAATGGTCAGAAGTATTATTCTACAGGCACGATTTTCGCAGACTGGATTGACCTGTTCGCTTTGGATGAAACCACCGATCAGCATGTGATTGCTGCGGTGTCCACGCAGGCACAAGGCATTGATATTGTGGATGACTGGGATGGCTTTGGGCAAAAAACCACGGGCAGCGGGACCTTGACCTTAAACAATGTGGAAATTGAACGAGATCATATTCTGGTGTTTGAAAACCGCTTTAAATATCAAACCGCATTTTATCAAGTGGTGCATCTGGCGACTTTGGCAGGTATTGCACAAAGTGCAGTGCAGACCTTTAAGCAGGAAGTGCATCAGCGAACGCGGATTTATAGTCATGGTAATGCCAGCCTGGTACGTGAAGATGCACAAATTTTGCAAATAATTGGCAAAGCGTCTGCACAGGCCTATGCGGCTCAAAGTATTGCACTGAGTACTGCTGAAGCGCTAGATGCAGCTTATCTACAGCATTTTCAAAATGATGAACAGGCTGAGCTGGATGCCAATCAGCGTGCTGAATTAGTGTCGGCGCAGGGGCAGGTGGTGATTGCCGAACTGGTACTGAATTTGAGTAGCGAGCTGTTTAATGCCTTGGGTGCATCGGCCAGTTCCACCGACAAGCAGCTGGACCGTTTTTGGCGCAATGCCCGTGTGGTCGCATCACACAACCCATTGGTCTATAAACAGAAAGTGATTGGCGATTGGGAAGTTAATCAAGCACCATTGCCGTATGTGTGGCAGATTGGCAATAGTCCCTTAGCCAGGAATCAGCAGGAAATTCCAGCCTAACTGTTGAAAGGTGCACAATAGATTGTATTCAACCAAAACTGTTGTGCACTTTGCTCTCTCTATTTATTCTCTGGCAGTGGTTTCTTCGCAAAGAATTTAAATTTTAATTCGCTGACTAAAACCCCAAGCACCACCAGTAGTCCTCCAAACAATGCCAGTAACGGCAAACGCTCTCCGGCAATACGTCCGATGACACCGGCCCAAACCGGTTCACCCGCATAAATAATCGCAGCACGCGTTGGATCGACCATACGTTGCGCCCAGTTCATTACAAATTGAATCAACGCACTGGCTAAGCCGAGCGCCACGGCAATGATCAGCAATCCCCAGGAAAAAGGTGGAATACTGTGTTCACCGACCAAGGGCATACTGGCGAATGATAATAATGAAGCAACTGCCAGTTGAATCACCGTGACCCGTCTTAGATTGACTTTCCCGGCAAAATAACCAATCAGGATAATTTCAAGCGCAATCACAAAGGCACAGATCAGGGTAAGCGTTTGTCCATAACTGAAATTAATGCTGGAAAAGCCATTCCCGGTTAACAACACCAAGCCGGTAAAGGCCAGTGCCGTACCCACCCAAGTCATTACGGAAGGTTTTTTCTGGAAGATCAGCCACATTAAAATCGGGACCAAGGGCACATACAGTGCAGTGAGAAAGGCGGATTCACTGCTTAAAATGCTTTGTAGGCCGATGGTCTGTGTGCCATAACCAATCGCAATCACAATGCCGATGGCGGTGCCTGCCAAGCTCTCTTTTAAGGTTAGGCCACGCATGGATTTAATCGAGATCAAAAAGATGACCAAAGCCGCAACTGCAAAGCGGCAGCCGACAAAAAACATCGGGCTACTAAAATTCAGCGCATATTGCACGGCTAAAAAAGTACCGCCCCAGATCATGGTAATAAAAATCAGGACAAACTGGGCGGCTTTAGGAGACTGGGATAAGGTGGCCAAAACAACAATCCTATGCAACGTGCAATATACTGCACATATTGCATTGCTTGAGAACATTGTGCAATATATTGCGCAAGATTTAGTTTTAAATGTTGTTGCCAATGCGCCAATCCGATGCTGTCCTGAGCCATGTAGGAAAAAATATCCGTCATTTTCGGGACCTGAGTCATTTAAGCCAGCAACAACTGGCAGACCGGGCTGGGGTCAGTCGCCGTACCATTGCCGCTTTAGAAACAGGTCAGGTCAATATTAGTCTGGCAAAACTGGATGCGATAGCAGCGGTACTGGGGGCTGATTTCAAGCGTATTGTTAGCCCGCCTGAACTGGGTGAATCCGCAATTGTGAATACCTTGGCCTGGCAAGGCCATCAGCCCGCCAGTCAAGCGACACTGTTAGCTTCGGTTCCCGTCTCGACTCAGGTTGAATTATGGAGCTGGTCACTGGCTGTCGGAGAGGTCTATCATGCCGAAGCAGATCAACAAGGCTGGCAGGAATTGATTTATGTACTCGAAGGCGAGTTAAGTCTGGAGTTGGAACAGGAAACACGCGTTGTGCGGGCTGGGGATTCTATGCTATTTGAAAGTTCGGTTCGTTATGGTTATGCCAATCGAGGGACACAGCCATTAAAATTCATACGTCATGTGCTGTATTAAATCAAAAGAAGTTATCTGGACAGATAACTTCTTTTTTATGCAAGATTAAAGACGGTTGTCTTCATCCAGCAATAATTGTGCTTCACGCAGGTTTAAGGTGCCTTCGTAAATGGCGCGGCCCGTGATCGCACCTAAAATACCTTTCTGGCCTTTTAAGTTACGGACATCATCCAGATTGGTCACACCGCCAGATGCGATTACCGGTAAGCCCGAATAGTCTGCCAGATTAACAGTCTGCTCAACGTTGACGCCTTGCATCATGCCATCACGGGCAATGTCGGTATACACAATGCTGGATACGCCTGCATCTGCAAAACGTTTGGCCAGATCAGTCGCCTTAACGTCAGTAATATTGGCCCAGCCATCGGTTGCCACCATGCCATTCATGGCATCGATACCGACAATAATACGGCCTGCAAAGCGCTTACATGCTTCTTCTACAAACTCAGGCTCTTTCACGGCTTTGGTGCCGATAATGACAAAAGACACACCCGCTTCTAAATAATGCTCGATGGTTTCAAGTGAACGGATACCCCCACCGATCTGGATAGGCAGTTCTGGCTGGGCCCGTACAATCGCTTCGACCACAGGTTTATGAATCGGCGTGCCGGCAAAAGCACCATTTAAATCGACTAAATGTAAACGACGTGCGCCTTCATCCACCCAATGTTGTGCAGTCGCCACAGGGTCATCAGAGAAAACAGTATCGTCTTCCATACGTCCTTGTTTTAAACGGACACATTTACCATCTTTCAGGTCAATTGCTGGGATGATTAGCATACACCGCTCCTTGCGTCATCATAGAGTTTAAATTATTAGGGCTTGTTGAACGTCCCTCTACGATTGCGACAGAACAGGCAATTTAGCCTATAACGCAATGCATTTCTGAATGTTCAGCGTGCCCTATATTAGCAAAGTATTGATCAATCTCTAAGCCTTGTCTGTTGATCCTTCAAGTATTTTCATGATTTGTTGTTGTAATTGTGGTGTGAATCGGTGTTGCTGGTAAAGCTGCTCAAATACCAGTAATGCTGCATAAGCATCCGCTGCGGCATAACTGACCTGTTGCGGACTAAGCCGTTTAACCGCCCAGTTTGAGGTACTGATCTTTCTACTTTTGGCCAGATAACGCTGGAAAAGCAGGGCAATTGCGGTTTGTACACCGACCTGGCTGCGATAGCCAAAACTGCCAAAGCTTTTGGATAATTCAATCAGTGACGCAGGCTGGATACCTCGGCTACGGAAAATATGTGCATCATTCTTGAGACCAAACCCGACTTTCAGTTGCTGTTCATTTTCTAAAATCGGTCTTAAAAAATCCAGAATTTCTGCACTCACCTGAAATACATAGGCGGTATCGTGAGTTGCAAGCTGGATGACATGGGGGCCGGTCGACTTTTCCCCCACTTTAAAGGTCGGTTTCGATTCACTGTCAAAACCAAACACTGCAATGGAACTGAGTTGATCGTGTAGCGTCAGGCATTGTTCAAGCGTTTGAATGACCATGATCTTTTCTGAAGCAAGGTTTTCAAAGGCAGCTAAGGCACGTATTTGTTCCTTGCTTAAGGGTGTTGCTGTTTGTTGAGGTGTGTCCATCTGCATTTAAAACTCAAGTCAGTTAACTGAGCTTAAAGGGTTTTATCAAAATACAAAAGCCAAGTCGGAACTTGGCTGGATTGAGAAGGATTGAAGAGCTGGGGGCAACTATTGTGATTGAATATACTGGCTGCGTTGGAGATATTCCTGATAGGCAGGCACGGCGGTGCCGATCAGGGCAAAAATAAGGATGAGCGGAATCAGGATAATATAAATCCAGCCCAGCACTTTTTCCCAAGGAGCTGTTGCACGTACAGGACCGAATTTATTTGGTCCTTCTGTTCCTTTGGCACAGAATAAATACAGCATCACAATAAAGTTGACCAATGGAATAAGCATCAGTAATGACAGCCAGCCGGTTTGGTTGCGGTCATGGAATCGCCGTATGCTAAACACAAAGGAAAAATAGATCAGGATAATGTAGCTAATAAAGAATAAGGCTATGATAACAAATGGAAAGTTACCTGTTTCTAAATTACTCTCGCTACCTGTAAATAGACTGCCAATAAAGGCAAGGATAAAAATCACCACGCATAGCACAATGGCACTGAGAAAGGACCATGCCGCATAGGCAAGCCGCCCAAAACGGCCTTTAGCATTGAAAACAGAATCTGGTATTTGAGTTGGTGTATTCATTAAAGCCTCATAAATCGTAGTTTTTATGTTTATTTAAATTTTTGTATCGCATCCGATTATAAGCAAGAAATTTAAAAATAGCAGAAATCTTGATCTGGTTTTAGACGGCTAAGAGAGAAAGCAAACCATGAAACCCGATTAGTGGAACAGTACAGGGCTTTTGCTGATCACCAGAAATATCAGCACCGAGAAGATCAGCATTAAGCTTAAGCCGATATAGGCCATGATTTTCTCCCAGATAGCAGTCGGGTGCGGAGGCCCATAACGATTGGGCTGCTGCCCACGGGCCAGCAGCAGATACAACAGCGTCAATATATTCAGATAAGGTAAGGTCAGCAGCAGCGCCCACCAACCTGAACGGTTACAATCGTGCAGGCGCCGTACGGCAAACATGATACTGCTATAGACCACAAACAGCGCCAGGGTCACAAATAAAAATAAAGCCAGAAAGTCTGTGCGTCTATAGGCTTCATCTAGGCCGATCTGAAACATTTCATAGCTAAGGTAAATGTTTAACGGAATCGCCAACAGGAAAATGACAGTTTGCCAGGCCAGATAAGATAAGCGGCTAAAACGGCCCTGCGGATTAAGCGGATTTGATAAATTGTTAGAAACAGGTTGTAGCATCATTATTCGTCGTTTGAATTTTTTTTTATGGGCAATAAAAATCGCCAAATGAGATGGCGATTTTTTAATGTCAGATCAGTTAAATTTTCCATTCCACAAAGTTTTTCAGCAACTGCAAACCGGCCGTATGACTTTTCTCTGGGTGGAACTGTGTTGCGAACAAATTGTCTTTATGAATGGCTGTACAGAAGTTCACGCCATAATCACAGGTCGCGGCAATAATTGCTGGATCGCTTGGCTCGACATAATAGCTATGTACGAAGTAGAAGCGAGCATCTTGTTCAATGTTATTCCACATTGGATGCTCTGGATCAAGCTGATGTACCTGATTCCAGCCCATATGTGGCACTTTGAGATTCGGGATTGCCGGAAAGTGTTTTCCCGCGCCTTCAAAAATACCCAGTGCTTCAACACCGCCATTTTCTTCTGAGCTTTGTAACAGGGCTTGCATCCCCACACAAATTGCCAGAACTGGTTTGTTAAAGACAGCCTGACGCACCACTTCATCAATCCCTGCTTCACGCATACCTTGCATGCAGTCACGCATGGCACCGACACCGGGGAACACAATCTTGTCTGCTTTGGCAATCAGTTTCGGATCATTGGTTACATCCACCGTTGCACCGACATGTTCTAATGCTTTTGCCGCAGAGTGCAGATTGCCCATGCCATAATCAAGTAACGCAATACGGGTCATTACAGGCTACCTTTGGTTGACGCAATGGTATTTTCAGCACGTGGATCAACTTCACAGGCCATACGTAAGGCACGTGCCAACGCTTTAAATACACTTTCAATCTGATGGTGGCTATTTTTGCCTTTCAGGTTATCAATATGCAGCGTCATCAGCGCATGATTGACAAAGCCCTGGAAAAATTCCGAGAAAAGATCGACATCAAAGCTTCCGATACGGGCACGGGTAAATGGAATATCCATAAATAAACCCGGGCGACCAGACAAATCCACTACTACACGAGACAATGCTTCGTCTAAAGGGGCATAAAAATGACCATAACGACGTAAGCCTTTCTTATCACCTAAGGCTTGCGCAAAGGCTTGCCCTAGGGTGATGCCGCAGTCTTCGACGGTATGATGGTCATCGATTTCCAGATCGCCATCGCAATGAATATCGATATCAAATAGACCATGACGCTTGATTTGATCAATCATATGGTCTAAAAATGGAACTCCAGTGTTGAGTGTGCCTTGACCAGTACCATCGAGATTGAGACGAACTCGAATTTTTGTTTCGTTGGTATTTCTTACCACTTCACTGATACGTTGCGTCATGGACACGTTCCTCAAAAAACGTCAAAAATGATTGAATTAAAAACCAATAGTTTCGCTGTGACGAAAAAGTGACAGCATCATAGTTTGCTCAGGAGGGTTAATCAATGCCTATTACCGTACATGCTTACAGTTCTCTGGAAGATTCAGGAATTCGTACTCAGCTCGAGCGACTTTACGATACCAGCCCAGAGTTTGGCGACGGGCAAGATGCAATGGAACAACTTGAACAAAATCTACAGCAATATACCACAGTTTACACTGCTGAATTTAACACCAAAATTATAGGTGCAATTTGGGCGACAGGACAAGGTGAAAGCCGTGTTCTGGAATATATTGTGGTGCATCCCGCCAATCGTGGCCGCGGTGTGGCAGAACGTCTGGTTGAAGAGGTCTGCCGCATGGAAGAAGCGCAGGGCGTGCAACAGTTTGAACCGGGCTGCGGGGCGATCCATCGTTGCCTGTCGCATCTCGGTAAAATCTAAACAGCTGGCCTTAAAACCATGCTTTGTAGCAAAATTAAGCGCTTAAACGAAAAATCCACAAATTTGCTTGACGGGCTTAGACAAACATTGTTTAATACGCCCACTTTGGCGTGATAGCTCAGTAGGTAGAGCAACGGATTGAAAATCCGTGTGTCCCCAGTTCGATCCTGGGTCTCGCCACCATAGATTTGTATTTTCAATCCCTGATCCCATCAGGGATTTTTTTTGCCTTAAAATTGATTGCGTGAAAAATGGGCAATCAAATCAAAAGCTCATGATAATTATTGACTATTGCGCCGAGATACGGCTTAATACACCCCATTGGCGTGATAGCTCAGTAGGTAGAGCAACGGATTGAAAATCCGTGTGTCCCCAGTTCGATCCTGGGTCTCGCCACCATATTCAAAAAGCCTCAAACGAAAGTTTGGGGCTTTTTTTATTGCGTCAATAGTTTGTTATATTGAAGCCAAGTAGAAGAATTGAAGAATAACATCGCATGAAAGATCTGTTTTCAGCGCAAAGTGAACTTTATCAACAGGCGCGGCCAACTTATCCACAATCACTCATAGACAGCTTAATTCAGCAGCTCAAGGGTTTTGACCGTGCATGGGACTGTGGCGCAGGTTCAGGCAATTAACCCAGCTGATTGCGCCGTATTTTCAACAGGTGATTGCCACTGACCTGAGTCAGAACCAGCTTGATCAGGCGCCAGCCTTGCGTAATGTCAGCTATTTACAGCAAGCCGCGGAACAATGCAGTTTCCCCGATCAGTATTTTGACCTGATTACCGTTGCGCAGGCGATTCACTGGTTTGACTTTGAAAAGTTCTACGCACAAGTGAAACGCACGCTCAAAGCAGATGGTCTTTTTGCAGTGATTGGTTATGGCTTGTTAACGCTTCAGGATGCGTTTTTAAATGATCGGCTGCAACAGCTCTACCACCAGACCTTAAACGGCTTCTGGGATGCAGAGCGGCGCTATATTGATGAGCTTTATCAAACGATCCCATTTCCTTTTCAAGACATTCCGATGCCGCAGTTTCAGATTGAATTATGCTGGACAGGACAGCAGTTGTGGGATTATCTCAATACCTGGTCTGCAGTCCAACATTATCAAGATCACATGCGGGTCAGTGCTTTAGCCGATTTACAGGATATCCTGTTGATCCGGCAGCCGATGCAGGTGACCTTTCCAGTCTTGCTAAGAGTAGGGCGGCAAAGGACTTGAAAGACTGAAAATAAAAAAAGCATGCCGAAGCATGCTTTTTAGAAACAAATGCGTAGCTTAAGCAGATTTAGCAATCTCTACAGGCGCTAACATATGACCTGTTTCTTCAAAGTTGGCATGCCAAGACAATGCTTCACGCAGAATATGTGGGGTGTGACCACCACGTTCACAAGCACGGTCAAAGTAATCGTTTAACGCGCCTTGGTAAAGCGGGTGTACACAGTTGTCGATAATGACACGGGCACGTTCCCGTGGTGCCAAACCGCGTAAATCAGCAAGACCCACTTCAGTCACCAGAATATCAACATCGTGTTCGTTGTGATCGACATGGCTGACCATCGGTACGATCGACGAAATATCACCGCCTTTGGCAATGGATTTGGTTACGAAGATGGCAAGATGCGCATTACGAGCAAAGTCGCCTGAACCGCCGATACCATTCATCATTTTAGTGCCACAGACATGGGTCGAGTTTACGTTGCCGTAAATATCGAACTCAAGCGCCGTGTTAATCCCGATAATGCCTAAGCGACGTACGATTTCAGGATGGTTGGAAATTTCCTGTGGACGTAACACCAGTTTGTCTTTGTATTTCTCAAGATTGCCAAAAACACGTTCGCCACATTGTGCAGATAAGGTGATTGAGCTGCCTGAAGCGAATTTCATCTTGCCGGCATCAATCAATTCAAAGGTACAGTCTTGCAGTACTTCTGAATACATCACCAGATCTTCAAAGTTTGAATCTTTAAGACCCGTTAAAACGGCATTGGCAATTGAACCAATCCCTGCCTGTAATGGGCCTAAGTTCTTAGCTAAACGGCCTGCCGCCACTTCCTGTTCAAAGAATTTGATCAGGTGGTTGGCAATGCCTTGGGTTTCCGCATCTGGTGCTGTTACGGTTGATGGAGAATCTGCGGTGTCATTGAATACAATCCCCACGATTTTCGCTGGATCGATTGGAATCGCGGTTGAACCAATGCGGTCATCCACTTTTGTTAATGGCAATGGGGTACGGGTTGGGCGATAAGTCGGAATATAAATATCGTGCAGACCTTCAAAGTTTTCACTGAGTGAGGTGTTGATTTCAACAATCACTTTTTCTGCAAAAATCGCAAAGCTCGCCGAGTTACCGACCGAAGTGGTTGGAACGATATGACCATCTTCGGTAATCGCAACCGCTTCAATCACCGCAACATCAGGACGTTTCAGTTGCTGGTTACGCATCTGTTCAACGGTTTCAGACAAATGCTGGTCAATAAACATCACTTCGCCGTTGTTAATCGCACGGCGCAAGGTATTGTCAACCTGGAAGGGCATACGACGAGCCAGTACACCGGCTTCTGTCAATTGCTTGTCTAAGTCATTGCCGAGGCTGGCACCAGTAATTAACGTGATTTTTAACGGATTTTTCTTGGCTTGTTCAACCAGTGCCTGAGGAACAGCTTTTGCCTCACCTGCACGGGTAAAACCGCTCATTCCGACCGTCATATCATTTTTAATAAAGCTGGCAGCCTGTTCTGCACTCATCACTTTGTCGTGTAGAGCTGCAAGGCGAATACGACTTAAAGACATCATCCATTCTCAATTTTGCTTTTCATTGGGTATGGATTTTAGCGCTAAAACATGAAAAGTGGATTGAAATAAGGCTAAGGTCTAATACAGCTGCATACGCTTTATTCACTTGTATTTCAGCCTATTTTAAAGCTGTAATCTAGCTGTTTGAATTTATGAAGAAAAAAATAAATATATCTGAAGTAAAACAGGATGTATCTGCGCGACTGAATGGGCAGAAAGTCGCCGATTGTGTGGTGATTAAATAGGCGACTTTAGTCTAAATCAACCGGTGACAGGCGGTTGATTCAGGAATTTTGCTTTAGAAATGGCCTGTCAGGGTCTGTTTGATCTTATCAATCGCATTGTTGGCCGGTTCGCTAGCTTCCACTGTTGGAATGGGTAAGGAAATCACCACTTCCAGTCCACCCTGTTCACGATTGCGAATACTAATCTGGCCCTGATGAATATCGACAATACGTTTCACAATGGCCAGTCCAAGACCGCTCCCTTGAATGGTACGGGCAGAATTACCGCGGACAAATGGTTGCATCAGTTCTTCGACCTGATCCGGCGGAATCCCTTCACCATGATCTGCCACGGTAATCAGGATATGATCATCAACATGGCTGGCGGATAATTCAATCGGTTCTGCACCATAACGTTTGGCATTATTGATCAGATTGGCAATCAGACGTTTCAGCGACAAGCTGCGTGCAGCAATAATCGGAAGTTCCTGTGCTTCAAAACGAATATCCAGTGGCTTGAACTGCACCACCAGTTCTTGCAGCAGGCTATTCAGATTGGTCTCTGTGAGCTCTTCATCAGAACCGTCACGCATATAGGAAATGAACTGATTCAGAATCGCGTCCATATCATCCACGTCGTAAATCAGGCCTTCACGGAAGAACTCGTCTGGCAGCATTTCCGCGGTCAGGCGAATACGGGTCAGCGGTGTACGTAGATCATGGGAAATACCTGCCAGCATGATTTGACGGTCACGCTCGGTCTGTTCCAGCGTATACACCATATGGTTAAAGGCCTGATTGACCTGACGGATTTCCAGTGGCCCATGATTGGTGTCGAGATAAGGGGCTTTACCGGTTTTACTGTAATTATTCGCAGTATTTTGCAACCGACGCAAAGGCCGATTCATTTGTCGCACCAGAATTAAAATAATAATGGACGATACAATCGGAACACCAAACAGCCAGCCAGCAATCAGCTCAACACTATAGTTGGTATAGGTTTTGAGTGGTTCTCTGACCCAGTTGCCATTCATTTCAGGCGTTTGAATCCAGATACGCGGAATCGGCTTGAATTTAAAATAAACCGTGACGTCTTTAACACCGAGTTCTTTGGCCAGCTTCTCTTCAATCTGGTTGGTAAAGAGTTCAGCCAGGAATTTATCTTCAACCCGTGGAAACTCTTTTGGATCGGTGACGTATTCAATCCCGATCCGGTTTTTCAACCAGGTGTCGACATCGACTTCGCTATCACGATGCAAAATCCGGATATCCGGATTGTTGACCAGTTCCAGTTCAATCGCCAGATAGCGGGCATGTTGCTGTAATTCGGGAAGATAAAGGGTTCGCCAAAAGAACCACAAGGACATAAACAGGCTGAAAAACACCATGAACAAGACCAGAATGGTAGTGCGCATGGCAGCGGAACGTGGTTTGATTTTATCTAAAAAACGTTCCCATTTGGTTCGGGGCCTTTCGGAATAAGCCGCGAACTCGGTAAACTCTTGTGGATCAATGGGTTCAAGTTTCAACGTTTAATTTCCCGAACTTACTCTGCACCATCTGGAACAAATACATAGCCCACACCCCAAACGGTCTGGATGTAACGTGCACGGGCAGGGTTGTCTTCAATTAAACGGCGTAAGCGAGAAACTTGCACATCAATTGAGCGCTCCATTGCACCCCATTCACGACCACGCGCCAGATTCATCAATTTATCGCGGGTTAAGGGCTCACGAGGATGCTGGACCAGTGCTTTCAATACCGCAAATTCGCCTGTCGTTAAGGTCACGACTTGGCCTTCACGGGTCAAGGTACGTGTCGAAAGGTCGAGTGACCATGGGCCAAAGCTGACCACTTCCACTTGCTGACTTGGGGCGCCTGGGACTTCACGCACTTGGCGACGTAACACGGCACGAATACGGGCCAGTAATTCATTTGGATTGAACGGTTTTGGCAGATAATCGTCAGCGCCTGCTTCCAGACCGGCAATACGGTCAGAATCGCTACCGCGTGCAGTGAGCATGATAATCGGAGTGTCGATATTGGATTGGCGTAGGCGACGACAAATACTTAAACCATCTTCGACAGGGAGCATAAAGTCGAGCACGATCAAAGAGAACAGTTCACGTTGCAGTAAACGATCCATTTGTGTCGCATCATGAGCAGTTTTTACCACGAAACCCTTATCTTCGAGGAAGCGTTGTAAAAGCGTACGCAAGCGCACATCGTCATCGACCACTAAAATGCGTTCGACCCGGTCTGTCTCATGGTGTACGGTTTCCGTCGATTCAGCAGGTACAACTAAACTCATGATTGTGCTCCTTTATCGTTTATTGTCATCGTCTTTATGCAATGCGAATGTGAAATATCAATAGACCTTTGAGTATACGATTCATTGCACAGTTTTGGCTATGTTATAAAGCAACAAATATTGCCAATAAAATCAAGAGATAGATACCAAATATATACAGGCAGAATTATGACAAACAACCTATTTTTTCAATATTTAGGCAGAAAAAACAGCTGATTTGAGAAATATACGGCGATTTGCATAAAAGATTGAGTCCAGAGATTGTTCTCGAAGGGCGGGCCAATACTGCAATTAATCGCCTGTGAATAAAATTTATACAGGAATAAAACACAATATTCAAAAAAACAATGGTGGATTTTATAGCCATGAACTTTATAATCAGTGCTTTTAGAATTAACCCTTGTGGAATCAATCACGATGACTGACTTAGTTCAGCAGTTGGCAAATGAACTTGCCGTACGTCCAAACCAAGTAGAAGCTGCTATTCGTTTAATTGATGAAGGTGCTAGCGTTCCTTTTATTGCACGTTACCGTAAAGAAGTCACGCAAGGCTTAGACGATACGCAATTACGTCAACTCGATACACGTTTAACCTATTTACGTGATTTATTCGAGCGTCGTGAGAAGGTGATTCAATCTTTACAAGAACAAGATAAATTAAGCGATGATTTATTGGCACGCGTCAATGCGGCTGAAACGAAAAATGCATTAGAAGAAATTTATGCACCTTATCGTCCAAAACGCACCAGCAAATCATTTAAAGCCAAAGAAGCTGGTTTAGGTCCGATTGCTGAAAAAATTATTGCAGAACAAATTGATCCTGCAGAAGCACTGGCTGGTTTTAGTCATGAAGACTATCCTGATGTTGAAAGCCAGCTCGATGCAATCCAGCACATCCTGATTGATGATTGGGCGCAAAATATCGCCTTAACCACTGAATTAAAACAAACTTTTGCTAAAACTGCAGTGTTGAAAAGTGCAGTCGCTTCTGATGAGAAAAAAGAAGTGGGCAAGAAATTCCGTGATTATTTTGACTTTTCAGAAAATCTCAATAAAGTCCCTTCACACCGTTTATTGGCAATGTTACGTGGCCGTCAGGAAAATGTACTGGGTCTAAAAGTAGATGGTGAAGACGATGCTCCATTGGCACGTATCGAGACAGAATATAATCTTGAGCAACTTCAGCCACAAAGCCGTCAGGACTATTTAAAGCAAACTGCTAAATTATTCTGGCTGGGTAAAGTTCGTCCGCAAATAGAACATTCATTATTAACGGATAAGCGTTTAGCTGCTGAAGCTGAAGCGATGGATGTGTTTGCTGAAAACTTGCGTCATTTATTGCTTTCTGCACCTGCAGGTAGCCGTACCACGTTAGGTGTAGATCCTGGTATCCGTACGGGCGTGAAACTTGCTGTGGTGAGTGATGCAGGGGATGTACTGGCGCATAGCACCATTTATCCATTTGCACCAAAAGAAGATAAAGAAGGTTCGCTGGCAGAGCTTGCACGTTTATGCCGAGAGTTCCACGTGGAACTTATTGCGATTGGTAACGGTACGGCAAGCCGTGAAACTGAAGCTCTGGTTGCCGAAATGATGGCAGCCAATGCAGATTTGAAATTGACACGTATCACCGTGAGTGAAGCAGGCGCATCGGTTTATTCTGCAAGTGAATTGGCGTCACAAGAACTTCCAGAACTTGATGTATCGATTCGTGGTGCAGTTTCAATTGCACGCCGTTTGCAAGATCCATTGGCTGAACTGGTTAAAATTGATCCGAAATCAATTGGTGTGGGTCAATATCAGCATGACGTGAATCAGACCGGTTTGGCAAAAACACTGGATGCTGTGGTTGAAGATTGTGTGAATGCCGTTGGTGTAGATGTGAATACGGCTTCTCCTGCAATTCTGGCTTATATTGCCGGTTTGAATAAGTCGATTGCGCAGCAAATCGTGGAATACCGTAAAGAAAATGGTCGCTTTGATAACCGTCAGGCCTTGAAAAAAGTACCACGTTTAGGCGAACGTACCTTTGAACAGTCAGCAGGTTTCTTACGTGTTCAAAACGGTTCAGAGCCATTGGATGCTTCTGCGGTTCACCCGGAAAGTTATGGCTTGGTAGAAAAGATTGTTGCAGCAAAAGCAACAACGGTGAAAGACATTATCGGCAACACTGAAATTATTCGCCAAGTCAAAGCCGATGAATTTGTGGATGACAAATTTGGTTTACCGACTATTCAGGACGTTCTGGCTGAATTGGAAAAACCAGGCCGTGATCCACGTCCAGAGTTCCGTACAGCCAAGTTCCGTGAAGACATTACTGAAGTTGCGCAACTGACCGAAGGCATGCAGCTTGAAGGTGTGGTGACCAATGTGACCAACTTTGGTGCCTTTGTCGATGTGGGTGTACACCAGGATGGTTTAGTACACATTTCTGAGTTGGCGAATGAATTTGTCTCTGATCCGCATAAAGTGGTGAAACCGGGCCAAATCGTACAGGTCCGTGTCATGCAGGTTGACGTGGAACGTAATCGTGTCAACTTGAGTATGCGTGCAGAAGGTTCTGCGCCAGCGAAGGCTTCACGTCCACAACGTGCAGCACAAGACCGTACTGAACGTTCAGAGCGTAAGCCACAAGGCCAACGTCCTCCACGTAAAGAAGGTGACTTTAAGCGTCCGCAACAGAACAAGCCGAAATCTGAAAAACCACAAGAGCAAAAGATTGGTGGTTTAGGCGCCTTGTTATTGCAAGCTGGGATTAAAGGTTCTAAATAATTGAATAGCTAAATAAAAGCCTCTTCGGAGGCTTTTATTTTGACTGTAATGATTCTAATTTTTGAATATCAGTGATGATGATAAACATATAATATTCCGTAGGTTAAATAATGAAAAAAATTCTGTGTGTATTGGCGCTTTCAAGCTTAAGTTTTGCTGCGCTGGCTAAGCTACCTTATAAAGCAACCGCTGAATGTCAGTTTGATTATGATGATTTTGACTTTTGTTCTCAGCGTAATGTTTCAAAGTATAAATTGGCATTGGCGAAACAATCTCCTAATTACGATGCAACCAAAATTTTACTCAATGTAGGGTCACCTCAATATATTCGTTATGTCGTGATCGAGACTCAAACAGGCGTTGTTTTTCCTCTGAGTGATACGATTTCAGGCTTTAAAGATAAAACAGGTGAATTCACCGGGAAACCTGCTTTGATTGAATTTTCGGTACATCAGCCACAACTGTGCATTCAAGGAAGTCTGGATGCCTACCGTGATGCTTATGATAATGTCAAAGTGTGCTATGCCTTGCAGAAAGACCAAACTGCTAAATATGGGTATGCGATGCGTCGTGTTGATACTCCAGTACCTTTAAAGTAAGTTTTTAGTGCTTCTTTGGAGGAGCTTTTATTTATCGATTCCCAAATCCTGCTGGTTTTGAACAAACAGCAATTTTATTCTATAAATTTCATGTAATCGCGCTAACCTGACATGATGCAAAAAATTCAAAGGAGGTCGTGATGTCGCGTAGACCTCGTGAACAAGTTGATTACCTCCATCTGGAAGAACTGGGTGGTCTGGAAATGCTGAAAGCAAGTTACTATCAGCAGGAGTTTTCACGACATGTTCATGAAGGATTTTGTATTGGCGTGATTGAAGAGGGCGCACAGCGCTTTTATCGAACCGGTGGCAATCATGTGGCGCCACAGGGCGATATTATTCTGGTCAATGCCGATGAAGTGCATACCGGTTCTTCGGCGGTAGACACCGGCTGGCGCTATCGCGCAATCTATCCAACACCTGAAGTATTTAATGAACTCACCCGCGATCTGACGACGGTACACGGTACTGCACCTTGGTTCAGAGAAGCGGTATTGCATGATGAAGGCTTGGCCCAGCAATTCCGTTTATTGTTTGATTTACTGGAACAACCGAACAATACCTTGTTAAAACAGACCTTATTCTTGTCGACGATTGCATGGCTGGTGTCCAAATACAGTCAGGTCAAGCCGCATGTGACCGATTTGAGCAATGCCAAACAGCGAATCCTTAATATAAAAGAACTGATGGCAACGATGCCTGAGCAAGAGTTTTCCTTGGCTGAGCTGGCAGAAATGGCCAATCTGAGTCAGTGGCATTTCTTGAGACAATTTAAAAAACATGTCGGATTGTCACCGCATGCATGGCTGGTACAGGCACGGTTGCAGAAATCGCAAAGATTGTTAAGACAAGGACTGAATTTATCCGAAGTCTCACAACAATGTGGTTTCTCGGATCAGAGCCATTTTAGCCGTCATTTCCGTCAGACCTTTGGCATTACGCCCGGCGGTTATATTGCCTATCTCAAATAAAACAGCAATTTTATGCAATTCTCCTGATGCAAATTTTGGCATAGTCATACGGTCTTTTATCAACCCTTGTGATTTTGATGTTAAGTGACAGCGTAACTGATGATACCCCCATGACCGTAACGCGGGCATTTTTTAATGGTGTCGTCAAAATACTACCACTATGTTTTGCGGTATTACCGTGGGGCTTACTCGCGGGCTCTATGGCAATTCAGGCTGGGCTGACCACCTTACAGGCGGTGGGCATGTCTGCGCTGGTTTTTGCGGGTGCAGCACAGTTAATGACTTTGGGGCTGGTCATGGCAGGAACACCTGCTTTAACCATTATTATCTCCGTGTTTTTAATCACCACCCAGCATTATCTGTATGCGCTCTATCTACGTGACGATATTTCCAGACAGCCATTGAAACATCGCTTAATGTTGGGATTTCTACTGACAGATGAACTGTTTGCGGTCAGTATTAAGAAACAGCAGCATTATATTTATTATTTGCTGGGTGCAGGCAGTTGCTTCTATCTATGCTGGGTATTGTTCAGCCTGTGTGGCGTATTGCTGGCAGCTTCAGTGCCCAATCTGGATCAATATCATCTCGATTTTTCCATTGTTGCGACTTTTATCGCCATCGTGATTCCATTTATTAAAAACCTGAATACACTGGTCGGTGTACTGGTCTCGGTTATTCTGACGGTTGTGTTCTTGAGTCTGGGCATTAAAAGTGCAGCCATCTTGGCGGGTGTGATTGGTATGTTAACTGCGACCTGTTTGCAGAATCTGCGGGAGCGTGCGGCATGAGTTGGTTTCTGCTGATTATTCTGGCCATTGTGGTCTTCATGAATCGCTATATTCTGCTGGAGCCGAATATTCCATTACGTTTACCGAAATGGTTCCAGCAATCCTTGCAGTATTCTGCACCGTGTTTATTGACCGCAATTGCCACGCCGATTGTATTTATGGATGAGCAGGGAGCTTTCCGTAGTACTTTACTCAACCCCTATTTTCTGGCGACGCTGCTGACCATTGTAATTGCCTACAAGGTCAAGCATACCTTACTGACGATTATCCTGAGTCTGGCCTGTTTTTACGGGTTGGTATTTTGGTTGCATTAAACGCTTGGGCTGTTAAATAAAGTGCCCAAGCGTTTCATTTTGGGAATTAACGGGTGGTATAACCGCCATTGGCGAAAATGGTTTGGCCTGTAATCCACCAGCCCTCTGTAACCAGAAAGCGAACCAGCGGTTCAATATCTTCAATTTGGGTCAGTCCACCTAAAGCGGAAGCAGATTGATGATAGGCCACGGCTTCAGGTGCTTCCTGACCATAGAAAAATGGCGTATCCATTGGGCCCGGCGCAACCGCAGTCACTGAAATGCCACGTTCACCAAACTCTTTGGATGCGGCACGGGTGTAATGTTCCACTGGTGCTTTCAGACCTTCATAGGTGGAATAGAGACCGGTATAAGCAGCCAGTAAACTGGTCACAATACTACAGATTTTTCCGTGCGGGTTGAGATGACGACCTGCAGACTGAATGAAGAAATAAGCAATTTTATTGTTAATATCGTTCATCCCGTCAAACTCTTGTTCCGTGGTGTCCAGATATGGTTTTTTGAGCACGCGACCGACGGTATTGATGGCAATATCAACGCCACCAAATTCTGCTTTGGCTTGGACAAAGAGTGCTTCAATATTCTGGATATCGGATAAATCTGCTTGCACCAAAACCGCTTTTGCCCCGAATGCCTGTACGGCTTTTAAGGTTTCTTCTGCATCTGCCTGTGTTGCTGCACTATTATAATGAATGAGCAAGTTTGCTCCTTGTTCTGCAAACTTGCGTGAAATCAAGCCTCCCAGGTTTTTAGCGCCGCCCGTAATCAAGACGGTTTTTCCTGCTAGCGTATGTTGTGACATCTCTCTCTCCTGATTATTGTGTATGAAAATCATGCTAATGCAATTTATTTGTTTGACATAGTTGTTAGTATTGAACTGATTGTGCAGGAAAGTTGAATAATAAAATGGATAAGATTGAGCGCTTAAAAATCTTTTGTTTAGTGGCAGAGAAGCAATCTTTTGCACAAGCTGCACTGCAACTGGGGTTGCCACGCTCCAATGTGACCTATGCCATACAGGCGCTTGAAAAAGAATATGAAGTACTGCTGTTCTATCGCACCACTCGTAAAGTCGCTTTAACCCATGAGGGGAGCCTGTTTTATCAGGAAGCCATGCGTCTGGTGACGCAACTAAAAGAGCTGAATCGCTTTAAGACGCATGTGCGGAGTACGGAAGGCAAGATTAGCATTGGCATGCCGAAACGCTTGGCCACTCAGCTGTTGATTCCTAATTTAGGTTGTTTTTATCAGCGCTATCCCAAGGTCAAGGTGCTGGTGAATGGTCGTGATGACTTTTCCAATCTGATTGAACAGCAACTGGATTGTGTGGTGCGGGTGGGACAGGTACAGGACCAATATCTGCTGATCAGGCCCATCACACAAACCCATATCTGGACACTGGCAGCACCTGCTTATCTAGCCGAATTTGGTGAACCCAAAAGCTTTGAGGAACTCCAGCAGCATTATGCCGTGGACTACCATGTGGCGAAACATTATCGGGAATGGAGTGAATTGGTATTTCAGGATCAGCGTCTGAGAATGCCGTACCGTTTACTGATTGAAAATACCGAAGCCTATATTCAGGCAGGTCTGGCTGGGATTGGTATTATCCAGATTCCTGAATTTGATGCTGCACCCTATGTACAGCAAGGTGTGTTACAGCGTTTATTTGTAGAGGTTCCGGACTTGCAATTACCGGTCAATATTTTATTGACAGATCGCCAGTATCGTCCTCAATATTTTCAGGATTTTATTGATTGGTTAGAGGAATTATTAAAGCAGCAGCTCTAGGCATTGTTCTGCTCACGATAAAAATTTATAAGACATAAAAAAAGCATACCTGAGTATGCTCTTTTTATTTTGGCAAAGATTAATAAAGACCGAGCAAGAAACCAACACCTAAGGTGAAGAAACTAAATAGCCAGATCCAGCCAAATGAATAACGTAAGTGACGTCCCATGTCTGTACCTGCAAGCCCCATGGCCAGCCATGTTGCTGGTGAGAATGGGCTAACGAAGGTACCGGCGTTATTGCCAATGGCCATGGCATACACCACCGAATCAGCAGTTACACCAGCAGTTGCAGTCACTTCCTGAACAATCGGCAAGAGGGCAAAATAGTAAGCATCGGTACTGGTAAACAGATCCATTGGAACACCTAGGATACCGACCAGAATATGCAGGCTACCGACCCAAGTCGTTGGTAAAATATGAATCAGATCCAGTGCGATTGACTTCAACATGCCTGATTCGGAGAGAATTCCCAAAAAGGCGCCAGCAGCAAAAATAATCGCAACCATGCTTAAGGCTTGAGGTGCATGTCGGCTGATCACCGCCATTTGTTCTCTTGGTTTAGGGAAGTTCACCAATAATACGAGTGATAAGGCAATCATAAAGACGTAAGGTGCCGAGAACAGACCAAATGCCAGACAGATAACCGCAAGAACAACCAGACCGATGTTAAACCAGAACTTTTTAGGTTTGACTTGTTCTTGTACATCTTCCGCCATATCGGCTGCCATGCAGTCTTGTTCAAAAGGTGTAGTACCCAAGGCTTGTGCTGCAAGGATACGTTTTTTTTCACGTAAGCCCATCAATACGGCAAAGCCCATCATGCCCAGAATACCAATTACCTGTACCGGGATCAGGCTCTGCCAGAGTGCGGCGGCTTCAATGCCGGTCACGGCAGATGCACGACCTAAAGGGCCACCCCACGGCACCATATTCATAATGCCCATACTACCGGCCATCAGGAGCAGCATCAGATAAGGACTCATCCCCAGTTTGCGATAGAGCGGCAGTAAGGCAGGAATAATAATCAGAAAAGTGGCCGCCCCGGAACCGTCCAGATGCACGATAGCAGCAATCAAGGTGGTCATCACCGCAACAATCACCACATTACCGCGGGTCAGACGCACCATGTTGCGGATCATGGGATCAAAAACATGTAACTCTTTTAAAATACTGAAAAACAAAATGGCAAATAAAAACATGGTGGCCACTTTGCTGACTTTTAATAAACCTGCTTCAAAGAAGCCGGAAATCTCGCTAATCGAAAAGCCAGCAATGAGTGCCCCAATAAGCGGAACAATCGACATTGCAACAATTGGACTGGTTTTACCCGACATGAGTAACGCGACAATCGTTACAATAATTAGAATACCTATCAGCGTAAGCATTATTTACTCCCTTAAGTCGTAACCTCTTGCCATAAAAAAAGTGTTAAAAGTACACCAAAAAATAAAAAAACAAAGCGCCGTCCATTATGCATAAAAACTTAAATTACGCTTAAACTTCAGCAGAAAAACTAAACGAAATGCTGGATAAGTGAGCAAATTATTTAATTTTTGCTAAAAATGGTTGTAAATGAAATTGGGAAACTGGCTGAAAAGTAGTGGAGTTTTTATCATTTTTTTCGCTTATTCAGCAGCGAAAAATATCGGAAGAGGGGGGGAGAAAAGCCAAAGTTTATCCAGGCTTCATGGCCGTCTTGTTTGAGTCAGCTCAGGTCGAGAAAGGAAAAGACTTTGACAGATTCAATACATTGCTTTAAAAATTAGAGCAATTACTCTAATTTTGGAAAATACGATGCAGATTGGTCGACAGCATTGGATGAACCGGACTTCTGGTGATTTAGGATTAAAAGATCGCATAACCTTGCTGAGTCACAGTTTACTGCCAGTCATTCAGCAAACCATTAAAAGCTATGCTCTAGCCCACCATAAGCAGCGCAATAGAATGCAGCAACTGAGTATCGAAGATCTGGTATTGCCCGATAGCTCAGATGTACAACAGGCCTTGGCCCAGATGCAGTCTTGTAGTGCTGAGGCCTTACAGAATCACTGTCTGCGGACATGGTGTTACGCCATTGCCTTTGCCAAAATGCAACGACTGCAATGTGATGCTGAGCTGTTGGCAGTTTCATGCCTGTTACACGATTTGGGAATGACTACACAACATTATCAGCATCATGCACATTGCCGTTGCTTTGCCGGACAAGGAGCCTATGCTGCGAAAGACTGGTCAATTCAACAAGGCTGGCCAATCGGGCGTGCTGATCAGCTGTTTGATGTGATCAGTCTGCATATGAACCCCCATGTCGCCCCTAAGGAGGGGATTGAGGCGCATTTATTACAACAGGCTGCCAGCTGCGACGTCATTGGTAGCCGTGGTTTTGAATTTTCCAGACAGTTTAGACAGCAATTACAGCAACATTATCCGCGCCTCGATTTTAACCGGATCATGATTGAATTTACCCAGCGGGAAGCTGAACAGCGACCCCGTTCCCGCACCGCCATGCTGGTCCAGAGTGGATTTAAGCAGTTGGTAAATTCAAATCCTTATTTAAAATAAGTCCAAAATAAAAAACCACTTTTGCCTGAACAAAAGTGGTTTTGCTGGTTAAGTTTGAATGGATTTAGTGGTCATGTTCCAGATATTCAGGCTTTTTCGGTAAGGCCCAGCTACAGAAGAAACAGATCATCAGCATGATAATCACATAAATAAAGAAGATGTTTTCAATACCTGCATCTTTAAATAGTAACGCCACCGATGGTGCTGAACCACCAAACAAGGCATTACCGACGGCATAAGAGAAACCGACACCTAAGGCACGCACATGTGGAGGGAACATTTCTGCTTTGACCAAACCACTGATTGAGGTGTAGAAGCTCAGCAGCATCATCAGGAAAATCAGTAATAAGGTAATAATGACAGGCGAGTCAGCAAAGCTGCGCATACCGGTGACCATTACCGGATAGATAAAGATCGCGCTGAGTAAACTGAAAGCCAGCATGGATGCACGACGGCCAATACGGTCTGAAAGCATCCCAAACAACGGTTGCGCCAACATAAACACAAACAAGGCTGTGGTCATAATGAAACCGACAGTTTTGCCATCCATCCCGATGTTGGTGAGATAGGTTTTAGAATACACCGTAACCACATAGAAGGTCAGTGAACCTGCAGAGGTATAACCGACTACCAGCAAGAAGGTTTTCCAGTGCTGTTTCAGTAAGGCAACCAGACTACCGGATTCCTCACGTTCCGCATCTTCATGCGATAAGGTTTCTTCTAAACGGCTTCGTGCCAGTAAAGACAAGATTGCCGCAATACCCCCAATCACGAATGGAATACGCCAGCCGCCATCATTCAATTGCTGTTCGGTCATAAAGCCAAGCAGGATGACCCCGAGTAAGCTGGCGAGCAGCTGACCACCGGATAAGGTGACGTATTGAAACGAAGCAAAGAAACCGCGTTGACCTTTTAAACCCAGTTCACTCATATAGGTGGCGACGGCACCATATTCACCACCGACCGAAAGGCCTTGTAATAAACGAACCATCAGGAGCAGGAAAGGGGCCCACATACCTACCTGATCATAGGTCGGTAAGGCTGCAAACAGGAATGAACTCAGCGCCATCAGACAGATTGAAATCACCATGGACTGTTTACGACCGTGACGGTCAGCGATCCGTCCGAATAACCAGCTGCCGATTGGTCGCATAAAGAAGCTGGCAGCAAATACACCCCATACATAAATCGCTTTAGTGGTTGGATCCATATCCGGTGCAGTTAATGCATGCGTAAAATAAGCAGCAAAGACGGCATAGATATAGAAATCAAACCATTCAACCAAGTTCCCTGATGCCGCACCGACGATACCCTTGATACGACTTCTTCTTTCTTCCTTGCTATATACCTGACTCATATACGTTCCTTTTCACCAAGCAAGATTCTGTAACTGAATCTTTACAGAATGTTATATACCGCTAAAGAAGCATGAAAATGACACTATTTTGTATGTTTTTTATGAATATATTTTTATCTAGAGAGAATAACTATGATTCTGAGCTAACTCATTGACAGATATACATTGTCAGAATGGTCAATGTATAGGTTTTAATCTTTTTAAAAGCAGAGAATTAAGTATTTATAAGGGACAATATTTGCATCCGCCTGATTCAGTTTATGTAAATGGTCTGTAATAGAACCATTTTGGTGCAATCTATCGTGAGCATTTCTTTTAGATGATTGCATGGCTGTGTGGAGATTAAATCTTGATCGATGCATTAAGACATGAATATCCATTCACTAAGCTATAAACAGGCCGAGTCGTTAGAACTGATGATTAAAGCAGCAAAGCTGTGGATAAGTTTCAGTTTATACACACAGTCAATCCGTGTTGTTTTTAATCGTATTGTCACCCGTCCTGATTTTTTGCTTTTGGCTTATACCGTGCTAGAGCAGCAAGCTATTTTGGAATAACACTTAGTCCAGCACTGGAATAACGCAGTCTGCTCTAAATGGGCAGGGCTCTCCCTGCGTAAATTGAGTCAACATGCTTCTGATCTGATAAAGCTGGGCAATTTTTTCATCAATCAGATTGAGCTTTTCTTGAAGAAGGGTCTGAACCTGTGCCGCAGGAATTTCCTCTTGCGCCGTCATATTTAAAATTTGCTTAATTTCATTCAGGGTGTAGCCCAGATTTTTGGCAGAACGAATCAGTTGTAGCTGTTGCAGCGTCTGTTCCGGATAATCTTTATAGCCATTATTACAGGTCATGGACTGGATCAGCTGCATCTTTTCATAAAAGCGAATGGTGTCCCGGCTTAAATTTGCCTGTTTTGCCAACTCTCCAATCAACATCTTGCGTATCCTTTATTGTTATAAAAAAAGCGGTATTAACCCCTTGACCATTGAGTGTACTCCATCCTTTAACCTGTGCCTACAGTCAATCAAATAGGCATAAAAAATGGACCATAATCATTTAAAAAATCAACAATATCGTCAAGTTGCACTGGTTGCTGGCGCGACAGGTTTTATTGGCCGCTACCTGATTCTGCAACTTTTGCAACAGGGACATTCAGTTTTTGCCCTGATCCGTAATCCGCTGGAGCAACAACAGGCACTGACTCAATGGCTGCAACAAAAAAATGTTTCTTTGCAGCAACTGACTTTTATTCAAGGGGATGTGACTCAGGTAAATCTTGGTATTCAGCCGCAAGATTGGGAGAAATTAAAATCCGTCAATACTTTATATAACAGTAGTGCCTTGTTTGCCTGGAATCTGGAGATGCAACAGGCACGGGCAGTCAATGTTGATGGCGCACTGAATTTACTGGCCTGTGTACATCAGCATTGTGACTTAAAACGCGCTGTACATATGTCAGGATATATGCTGACGCTGCTTGATCACTTACGCCAGGCAGGCGTCTGTCTTGAACAGCCCGACCAGACTGACTGGCTCGCGGTATATCAGCGCTTAGGTGCCTATGAGGCCTCAAAGATAGAGGCCCATTTTGCCTGGATTCGCGCCGCACAACGCTTGTCGGTGGACTGGACCATTATCCATCCAGCAACGGTATTGGGTGATGATGTCTCTGGCGAGATTCCGTTGAACCAGCCGATTGCGCAAATGATTGATTTGCTAAAACGCAAGAAAATGAGTGCACTGCCGGCAACTGCACAACATTATCTGCCTTTGATCCGGGTCGATGATTTATGTCAGATCATGGTCATGGCTTCGATGGATGAGGCATTAACAAATCAGTCGATGCTGGTAGTCAGCGAGCATGATCTGGCCCTACCGCAATTGACGGGCATGATTGCAACGCAGTTGCAGGTCAAGGCACCTACACGCCATGTTCCAATCGGATTGTTGAAAATGATTTTAAAGTGGCAATGGCTGGCGAAGAAGCTGGAAATGTCTCGGGAAATGTTAGACTTCCTTAGAACCGAACCTTTAGAACAAGCAGTGTTACAGCAGTTTAAACAGCGCTGGCAGATTGCAACGGGTGATCTGGAAGGGGCGATTCGTAAAACCACGGATTGGGTCAGTCAGGCCCGTTAAACAGAGCTTTATTCAAAATAAAAACAGCCAGTCAAAGGACGGGCTGTTTTCTTAATGAACCGGCTAGAGGCTTACCAGTGTTCACCCGGGAACAGGCGGGCATAGGCACGTTGCACCAGATTGAGTTTTTCCTGTTTGCCCACAGATGCGGTAGAGCTTGGGAACAGGTTATAGCCAATCGACATCAGGATATTGTTGATGTCTGGTGCGATTGCATAGGTAATCGACGCCAGGCGACCAAGATTGGTGGCGATTTTCTTCGGACGTTTCACGATGGCATAAGCAATCAGGTCGGCAGCTTCTTCCGGTGAAAGCGTTGGGACATATTTATAGATTTTGGTCGGTGCAATCATTGGCGTACGGACCAAAGGCATATAAATAGAGGTAATCGCAATTTTATGTGCATGTACTTCTGCGGATAAGCAGCGGCTGAATGCATCCAGCGCAGCTTTTGATGCAACATAAGCCGAGAAGCGGGTCGCATTGGCAAGTACCCCGATCGAGCTGATATTGATGATCTGGCCATCTTTGCGTTGCATCATGTGCGGCAGGATATTCAGAACCAGACGTACTGCACCGAAATAGTTGAGCTGCATGGTGCGCTCGAAGTCATGAAAACGGTCAACCGATTCATGTACCGCTCGGCGGATGGAACGACCGGCATTATTTACAAGAATGTCGATGTGATCCACTGCAGCCAGAATTTCTTTTGAAACCGCATCAATGGATTCCATCTCGTTGAGATCACATGGAAACACAGACGCCTTTCCACCTTCAGCCTCGATCTCCGCTTTGACCTCATCTAACTTCTCCTTGGTGCGAGCGAGCAATAAGACATGGGCCCCAGCTTGCGCCAGGTATTTTGAAACCGTTAAACCAATACCACTTGATGCACCAGTGACAATGATTGTTTTACCGTCGACTTTTTGCTGAAAAAGTTTTTTGAGTTTTGCATTCATGTAAGTATCCTACATTCATCACGAATCATGCTGTTGTGTGCAATGCTGTCCTATACCGCTTAACACTGCAATTTATTTTGGTCTAATATTAACCGATCTTTTTTGTTTGTCTAGTGTAAATGTTTGAAAAATAATATCTTTTTTAGAGTAAAAGCTCTAAAACAAGGTATTGTATTAGTTGAAAAATCGAGCATATTTTTTTAGTTTTGCACAAAAAATAAGCCCCATTTCCGGGGCTCATTGATTTCATTAAAATTAAACTTGGGCGAGGGCTTGTTCGAGATCGGCAATCAGGTCATCCACATGTTCGATACCAATCGACAAACGCACTAAATCTTCACTAACCCCCGCTGATTTTAGCTCTTCTGTATTGAGTTGGCGGTGAGTTGTGGTCGCAGGATGGCAGGCCAGACTTTTGGCGTCGCCAATGTTGACCAGACGGGTAAACAGTTGCAAGGCATCAATAAAGCGAGTACCGCCTTTTAAGCCATCTTGCACACCAAAGGACAGGATGGCAGAAGGTTTACCTTTCACATACTTTTGCGCCAAATGGTGCTGTGGATGATCTTTCAGACCCGCATAATTGACCCATTTTACTTTGGGGTGCTGTTTTAAATATTCAGCAATCTTGATGGCATTTTCTGTGTGACGTTCCATGCGCAGGTTTAAAGTTTCCAGTCCTTGCAGGATCAGGAATACGCTGAGCGGACTAATGGCTGCGCCGGTATTGCGTAACGGTACTACCCGCGCACGGGCAATATAAGCGGCTTCTCCCAATACTTCGACATAATTAACACCATGATAGCTTGGGTCTGGCGTGTTTAATGCTTTGAAGCGCTCAGGATATTTGCCCCAAGGAAATTTACCGCTATCGACAATCACACCACCGATGCTATTGCCATGACCGCCGATATATTTGGTCAGGGAATGAATCACAATATCTGCACCAAATTCAAAAGGTTTAAGCAGTGCAGGTGTTGCTACCGTATTATCGACAATCACAGGCACACCATATTCATGCGCAATCTTGGCAATGGCTTCAAGGTCGATGATATTGCCGAGCGGATTACCGATCGATTCCACAAACACCAGTTTGGTTTTGTCATCAATAATTTGACGCAGCGCTTCCGGATTCTGATAGTCAAAGAAACGTACTTCAATGCCTTGCTTCGGTAAGGTGTGGGCAAATAGGTTATAGGTTCCGCCATATAAGGTGGAGACCGAGGCGATATTGTCGCCTGCTTCGGCAATGGTCTGAATTGCGTAGGTAATCGCAGCCATGCCTGAGGCCAGTGCCAACGCCCCAATCCCGCCTTCCAGTGCTGCAATACGTTGTTCAAGCACGGCAGTGGTCGGGTTCATAATCCGGGTATAGATATTACCCTGAACTTTTAAATCAAATAGGTCGGCCCCATGCTGTGTATTATCAAAGGCATAAGAGGTGGTTTGATAGATCGGCACGGCCACAGCCTTGGTGGTAGCCTCTGGTGAATATCCCGCATGAATGGCTAAAGTTTCATCTTTATAGGTCATGATGACTTCATCTACGTGAGTTAAATAATCATCGAGTCTAGCCGATATTTTATCCAGAAGGGTGCATAAATTTTGCGCTGTATAGCGTTTTTAGTGATATAGCAGGGTTAATCCAAAGCAGATCAATTTTTTATCAGTGCTTCATTCTTCAAGCCTGTAATGTCTTGAAAAAGAAAATCCTTTGTTGAAGCCAAACAAATGTCAACTTAACTTCAAGTCAAGGGGGTTTCAGCGTATAATATGCCAGATATTTTTTCGCTTATTTGCGATGTACTGGTTTTTCAATTGAGGAGTCCTGCGTGGCCCAATATATTTATACGATGAACCGAGTGTCTAAAATGGTTCCGCCGAAGCGCGAAATCTTAAAAGACATCTCTTTATCATTTTTCCCAGGCGCAAAGATTGGTGTGCTTGGTTTGAACGGTGCAGGTAAGTCAACCCTTCTCCGTATTATGGCTGGCGTAGATAAAGATTTCTCAGGTGAAGCTCGTGCACAACCAGGAATCAAAATCGGTTACTTAGAACAAGAGCCACCACTTGATCCGACCAAAGACGTTCGTGGTAACGTTGAAGATGGTGTACGTGAAGCACTTGACGCTTTAGAACGTCTTGATCAGGTTTTTGCTGAATATGCTGAACCGGATGCAGATTTTGATGCACTTGCGAAAGAGCAAGAAAAATTGGAATCCATCATCCATGCATGGGATGCGCATAACCTCAATAACCAGCTTGAAATTGCTGCGGATGCATTGAACCTTCCAGCATGGGATGCTGATGTATCCTTGCTTTCAGGTGGTGAGCGTCGTCGCGTTGCATTGTGCCGTTTATTGCTTTCTAAGCCAGACATGTTGCTTCTCGACGAACCGACCAACCATTTGGATGCTGAATCAGTATCTTGGTTAGAACGTTTCTTGAAAGACTTCCCTGGCACCATCGTTGCGATTACGCATGACCGTTATTTCTTGGATAACGTGGCTGAGTGGATTCTTGAACTTGACCGTGGACATGGTATTCCTTACCAAGGTAACTATTCTTCTTGGTTGGAACAAAAGAATGCCCGTCTCGAGCAGGAACAGAAACAAGAAGAATCTTTTGCTAAAGCATTGAAAAAAGAACTTGAATGGGTTCGTTCAAATGCTAAAGGTCAGCAAAAGAAAAACAAAGCGCGTATGGAACGTTTTGAAGAGCTTAACTCTAAAGAATTCCAGCAACGTAATGAAACCTCTGAAATCTACATTCCACCTGGTCCACGTCTGGGTAACAAGGTTGTGGAAGTGGAAGGGATCAGTAAATCATTCGATGGTCGCTTACTCTATGAAAACCTGACGTTCACTGTACCACCTACAGCGATCGTGGGTATCGTTGGTCCAAACGGTGCGGGTAAAACCACCTTATTCCGTATGATGACGGGCGAACAGCAACCGGATACCGGTACTGTGACTTTAGGTGAGTCGGTTAAAGTGGCTTACGTGGGTCAGATTCGTGACACCTTGGATAATAACAAAACCGTTTGGGAAGAAGTTTCTGGCGGTTTAGATATCCTGAAAATCGGTGATTACGAAATTGCATCACGTGCTTATATCGGTCGCTTTAACTTTAAAGGTCAGGATCAGCAAAAACGTGTAGGTGAATTGTCGGGTGGTGAGCGTAACCGTTTACAACTTGCCAAGATCTTGCAGATGGGCGCAAACGTGATCTTGCTGGATGAGCCATCGAACGACTTGGACATCGAAACTTTACGTGCACTTGAGGATGCCATTCTGGTATTCCCGGGTACCGTTATGGTGGTATCGCATGACCGTTGGTTCCTTGACCGTATTGCAACGCACATCTTGTCTTTTGAGAACGAACAGCCAGAATTCTACACAGGTAACTATGCAGAATACGAAGCTTACCGTCAGTCACGTTTAGGTGATGATGCATCTCAAAAACGCACCAAATACAAAAAAATTACCGGTTAATTTCGGGTAAAGCAAAAAACCAGCCTGAGGGCTGGTTTTTTTATGTTCATTAAAAGTTGCGTGGATCAGCAGGGCATATAAAAAAAGCCAATGCTCGACGTTTAATTATTAAATTCACCGCGTAAATCGGCCCACATCAATGATGGAACCACTGTAATCACATCGAAAGTCATGGCAAAGGGATACAGCACCATGCGGGTGGCTTTTTTCACAGGATGCTTTTTGGTAATTTTATTTTCCTGTTGCAGGATAATTGGATAAGGCTGCGCTAAGGTTTTCTGGATCTTGCGTGCTTCCGGTGCCTGATAGAGCTGGCCTTTAAAGAAAATATTGATATACGGATAAGGCGCGGTTTGCTGGTTATAAATGGTATTGAAATTCTGTCTAAAGCCCAGGGATTTTAACAGGTCCTTTTGTGTGTCATTCAAATCGACCATTCGCGTGTTATAGTGAATCTGTAACACACCCTGAAAATGACTTGGATCATCCATGGTCAGTACCAATGGCGAAGGGCTGGTCAGACTGCGTTGATCTGCTGGAATTGCATGTAGCAGTTTGGATAGCTCTGCACTCCCGTCGGTCATTAAATAACTGAAATCCTTACCTACAAATACAATGCCTTGTGCCTGTTGGTTTTGAACAGCTTGCCCTAAGGCAATGATTTGATCTTTTGCTAAAGTCACTGTTTCGGTTCTTGTGGTTTCGTTCGGAAGTGCCTGTGACAGCAATGTCGTGGCACAGCCACTCAAATTTAGACAGGCGATTGCGATGAGGGCGGAACATAGTTTATGCATGGCAGGAACTCAAATCTGAAATTCATTTTTCTAAAGAAAAAACTTTTTTAAATCAGTCATAAATTGACCAAAAATTGTTTTGTAATTTTATTACATCGGCATCGCTTGCTATAGTGACTTTATGCAATTTACTGTAATGGTGCGCTGTTGCAACGTCCGATCGTTTTTATGACCCTGTTGTTAAGCCTGTTCATGTTCCAAGGTTTCTGGAATGTGGCAGCGGCTTTCTGCGCGCATGAAAAGACGGGTCAATACAGTGAGCTCAAGCATTTTGGGCACCATGCCCCTGAAAAGCGTCATGTTTCTGCAACGCATTCAGCTTCTGCTGTTGAAGCGGAGACGGATGTCGCCGCCTCTTTAAACTTGCAAGATCATCATGATCATTTACCGTCCTGCTCCTACGTGATGGTGATGCAAACACAGCAGCAGTGGCATGCCCCTGTTGTACGGATCCATGAAATCGAACATCACTATGACTGGTCTAACGCTTACCAGTCCCCGCATTTATCCGGATTAAACCCGCCTCCGATATTGACCTCGCTATAAGTGAGGTAGCCTAAAAATAACTCACTGGAAATATATCTATTTCAATGGGTGATTTGTCCTTAATCAAACGCTTGGCAAATTTGAACTTACCTCGATAAATCGTAGTTTCTTGGGTTCTTCAGAATTTCTAGAACAGCAGTTTGGAATCAGGCGTTTATTGAAGATGAATTCACCCACACTCCATTTCTTAATGCTGGAAATGGAACATGAATCAACAGATTTAAATTAGGTGAATGTTATGTCTTTTAAATTAAATACAGTGCTATGTTTTTTGGTTTTATTCGTTTCAGCAAGCTGGACCAATGCCGATGGTGGTTTGATTTTTCTGGAAAAGAATCTTAATTCTCAGCAGCAGGCCAAGGCCAAGCTCGAACAGACGCTTGAACACAAGCCACATCAGCAAAAGTGTAAATAAGTTATTTTAACCCGAAGGGAGACGGCTGAATGAGCAGGGCCGTTTCCTGTTTTAAACCTTTATTACTTTCTGCTTTGTTCTTAAGCTGGGATTTTGTAGCTAAATCCAGACATGTAATTTTATTACATCTGCTTTACTTGCTATAGTTCATCCGAGCAATTTTTGTCTAAAGAGTAAACATTGCATCGTTCCGCGATTTTCATCACCGTCTTGCTGAGTTTGTTCATGTTTCAGGGTTTCTGGAATGTGGCGGCCGCTTTTTGTGCGCATGAAAAGTCAGGCGACTATAGTTCACTCAATCATTTTGGACATCATGTCCCGGAAAAGTCCCAAGTTTCTGCCCAGCCTGCCATTGCGGTTGATCAGGACGCTTCTGATTTACCCATGCCCTTAAGTCTGCAAGATCATCATGATCACTTGCCTTCCTGCTTTCATGTGGTGGTGACCGAAGCCCAGCAACAACTGGATCAACCGGTTTTAGGAATGCATCAGGCAGAACAAAAATATTACTGGTCTAACTCCTACCAATCTCCCCACCTCTCTGGATTAAATCCGCCCCCTGTATTGACCCCGCTATAGGTGGGGTAGCCGAAAAATAGCCCACCGCAACCTTATTATTTGCGGGGCTTTATATGTCTTTAAATTTAAATCAGCGTATCCATGCATTTCAGAACAATGCATCAAATCCTCATACGCATCCATCGTCATTGAAATGGTCGGCCTTGGCAATTGCGCTAACGGCTGTGCTTTTTAGTCAAGCTGTAGCAGCAGAGTCCTTGCTAGATGCAAATCATGCTTCGACCCAAGCGCTGCAACGGCAGCTAAATTTTGAACAAATCCTGCAAGATGTGAAACAGCATCAGGCCGGTATCGGTGTCTGGCAAACCCAGCAAAGCATTGCCGAGGCCAATGTGAAACAGGCCGGTTTATGGACAAATCCAAGTGTTTCGATTCAGCAAACCGAGTTCCGCTCAGGTAAAGATAAAGAACTGGAATTTGGTCTTTCACAAAAACTCGATGTGTTTGGTGAACGCCGTGCGGCAGTGAAACTCGCTGATGTACAGGCGACTCAGGTCGGTTTTAATCAAGCTTTATACGATGCCCAACTTGAACTCGCGGTGAAATATCTGTGGTCGCAAGTGGTGGTTCTTGAGCTAGAGCACGACGTGGTTCAGGCACAATTAAAAACCAGTCAGGCGACCCTGGACGCAACACGCTTACGACTCAAGGCAGGCAGTATTGCGCAGGTCGATCTAGACCGCACCCTGATGGCACATATTGAAAATCAGCGTTTATTCCAGCAAACCGAACTGGCGCTGGCGACAGCAAAACGGCAACTAGCCAATTTATGGGGCAGTACGGACAACCGTTTCTCTGCGCAGGCAAGCAATGTCTGGCCGCAGCAACAGGACTTGCAAAGCTATATGCAGAACAATTTATTCGAGCGCGCGATCCAGCTCGATATCGCACGGCAAAAGGCCAATATCGATTATTTAAAGGTGTCGAACCGCCCGAATCCGACCGTTAATTTAGGCATGGTGCAAAGTAAAACAGCAGACACCAACTCGACTGACAACAAGTTGCGGGTAGGTATCGAGATTCCGTTAAATATTTTTAATCGTCAGCAGTATTCATTACGCATTGCCAATGCCAAACAAGATTTGCTGGTCAAACAGCAACAGTTCTATAAGCAACAAAACCTAAATGCAATCCAGACTTTAAGCGCAGAGTTGGCTGGTCTGAAACAGCAGTTCGATTTAGTCAATCAGCGCCAGATTCCATTGTCTGAAACCGTGCAAGAGAAAATGCTGCTTGGTTTTAAGGTCGGTAAATATGCCATTACCGATGTGCAGCAAGCCACCATGCAATTGCAAGAGCAACGTTTAAACAAGGTCCAGCTTTTGAAAAGTGCATGGCAGAAACAGATTGAGGCAGAGAGCCTGGCACTGGGAATTGAGCCGAGTATGGTGAGTTCAAGTGATGCCTTAAACCAGATCAATCAGACCCTGTGGAAAGAGACCAATAACCTTCCCGCTGTTGTAGGAGCAGAATAATGTCGACGAATCAATCTAAGAAACAGTGGTTTTGGGTCATCCTTGTTGTGGTGGCTGGTCTGATATTGAGTGCATTGCTCTTTTTTACAGGGAAAAACAAAACCAGTCGTGATGCTGCTACGGCTGATAGCCATGGCGAAGAAGGACATGCTGAAGATGAAGCTGGTCATGGCAGTGAAACTGAGGAAGGCAGTTTAAACCTGACGCCAAAACAGATGGCGGAATACGGCGTGAAACTGGCTCAGGTAGGTGTCGGAGAAGTATCGCAGCAATATGCCTATCCTGCCAAGCTGGTACCGAATACCGATCAACAAGCGCATGTGTCTGCAACTTTTGCCGGACGGGTGGAAAGTGTCAATGCGGCACTGGGCGAGCAAGTGAAGAAGGGGCAGGTACTTGCTACCCTGTTTATTCCGGATCTGGTCGATCAACAAGCCAATTTAAGTATTGCACAGGAAGCCTTGACCCTGGCGCAGCAAGATTATCAGCGCGAAAAGCAACTCTGGGAACAGGGCGTGTCTGCACGTCAGGATTATCAGCGGGCTTATAATGCGTATCGTCAGGCCCAGATTCAGGTGCAAGCGGCACGCAGCCGTTTATCTGCTTTAGGTGCATCTACAGGGAGTCAGGGGCGCTATGTGCTGACCGCACCGTTAAGCGGAATCGTGAGTCTGAAAGATATCGTGGTGGGCGAGCAGATTACCCCGGATAAACAATTGTTCGTGATTGATCAGCTGGATCAGCTCTGGATTGAATTTATCTTACCAAGTGTCAATAACATCAATGTCCAGCCGGATCAGCAGATCGAGTTTAAGTCGCTGCAAACCAGCAATACCTTTAAGGCGCAAATCCAGACCTTAACCACAGCGGCCGATACCCAAACCGGTCGTTTGCAAGTACGCGCCAAAGTCCTGACACCGGCTAAAGAACTACGACCTAACTTGATGGTCAATGTGCTGTTAGAAGGCACAGACAAGCAACCTGTGCTGCGCGTTGCCAAAGCGGCGATTCAGCAGATTGAAGGCAAAGCCACGGTTTTTGTCGCCAAGCAAGAAAAAGATCAATTGCATTTCACTCCTACACCAGTCCAACTGGGCAATTACTCCAGTGATGGACAGTGGGTGGAAATCCGGTCTGGTCTGACTGAAAAACAGCAGTATGTCAGTCAGGGCAGTTTCCTTCTGAAATCGGAGATGGAGAAGGGAGAGGCTGAACATGGACACTAAGGAGAATGTAGGGCTTCCCCCAGCGGAAGGCCTGTTTGACCGTATTATTCAATTTTCCATTCGTAATGCGATTTGGGTGATGCTGTTTGTGGTGGCCTGGATTGGTGTCGGGATTTATAGCTATCAGAAGCTTTCGATTGATGCCGTCCCCGACATTACCAATGTTCAGGTGCAAATTAACAGTCAGGCAGGGGGATTCACGGCCCCTGAAGTTGAGCAACGGATTACCTATCCAATTGAAAATGCGATGTCGGGTATTCCAAATCTGGAGCAAACCCGCTCAATTTCCCGTTATGGCCTGTCACAGGTTACGGTGATTTTTAAAGATGGCACCGATATCTATTGGGCGCGTCAGCTGATCAACCAGCGTTTACAGGAAGCCAAGAGTGCTTTGCCTGATGATATTGATCCGCAAATGTCACCGATCTCCACAGGATTGGGTGAGATCTATCAATGGGTGATCAAGGCGGAACCGAATGCTAAAAAGGCAGATGGCACGCCGTATCAAGCCATGGACCTGCGTGAAATTCAGGACTGGATTGTTCGTCCTCAATTGCAACGTGTGCCCGGTGTCGCCGAAATCAACAGTATTGGGGGGTATAACAAGACCTATGTGGTTGCTCCAGATCTGAAACGTTTGCAACAACTGCAAATTCCGTTAACTGACTTGCAAACGGTATTATCTGAAAACAATGAAAATCGCGGTGCAGGTTTTATTGAAGAAAATGGACAGCAACTGACGGTTCGTATTCCGGGGATGCTCAAGACCGTACAGGATATTGAAAATATTACGGTCAGCACCAAAAACGGTTTACCAATCCGGGTGGCCGATGTGGCAACAGTGTCGATTGGCCATGATCTCAGAACCGGTGGTGCCACCTATAACGGTGAAGAAACCGTACTGGGTATCGCCATGATGATGATGGGCGAGAACAGTAAATCTATCGCTCAGGCCTTAGATAGCAAGATGCAGGAAATCAAGCGCTCATTGCCAGAAGGCGTGGTGGTTGAAACCGTGTATAACCGGAGTGATCTGGTGGATAAAGCCATTAAGACGGTGGCCAAAAACCTGATTGAAGGCGCAATTCTGGTCATTGTGATCCTGTTTGTGTTCCTTGGCAATTTCCGAGCTGCATTGATTACTGCCTGTATTATTCCGTTGTCGATGCTGTTTACCCTGACAGGGATGGCAGAGCAGAAAATCAGTGCCAACCTGATGAGTCTGGGCGCACTGGATTTCGGGATTATCGTGGATGGTGCAGTGGTGATTGTGGAGAACTGTATCCGACGGCTGGCAGAGGCTCAACACCATAAAGGACGATTACTGACCCGTTCCGAACGCTTCACCGAAGTATTTCTGGCAGCAAAACAGGCGAGACGTCCGCTGATCTTCGGGCAAATCATCATCATGGTGGTGTACTTGCCGATCTTTGCACTGGCGGGCGTGGAAGCGAAAATGTTCCATCCTATGGCGATGACCGTGGTGCTTGCATTGATTGGAGCCATCATTTTATCGGTGACTTTTGTTCCGGCGGCGGTGGCATTATTTGTCACAGGTGAGGTGAAGGAGAAGGAAAATCGCTGGATGTCGGCGCTGAAACGCAATTATGAGGCACTCCTTGATCGAGCGTATGCCTTCCGATATGTCGTACTGGCAGGTGCTGTGACGATTTTAATATTAACGGCTGCAATTGGGACACGTGTCGGGAGTGAGTTTGCACCACAACTCAGTGAAGGTGACTTTGCTTTACAGTTAATGCGTGCGCCGAGTACCGGGATTGAGGAATCGCTCAAGATTCAGGAAAGTGTTGAGAAGCAACTCCTTGCAGAGTTCCCTGAAATCAAGGCGATCTTTGCCCGTACCGGGACTGCGGAAGTGGCAACCGATGTCATGCCACCGAATATTTCCGATGCAGTGGTGCTGTTAAAGCCTCGTGATCAATGGCCGGATAAATCGGAAACTATCGACGAGCTCCGAACTAAAATGTTGGCGTATGTAGAGAAGATCCCAGGCAACAATAGTGAATTTTCGCAGCCGATTGAACTCCGTTTCAATGAGTTAATTTCAGGTGTGCGGAGTGATATTGGGGTGAAAGTTTTTGGTGATGATATGCAGGTATTAAACCAAGAAGCAGAAAAGGTGGCTCAAACCCTGAGAACCATTCCGGGGGCCAGCGAAGTCAAAGTCGAACAGACCGATGGCTTACCGTTACTCAATGTCGATATTGACCATGCACTGGCTGCGCAATATGGCTTATCGGTCAAATCCATTCAGGATCTGGTGGCTGCCAGTATTGGTGGTCAAAGTGTTGGACAGATTTTACAGGGTGACCGTCGTTTTGATTTTGTGGTGCGTTTGGACGATGTCATGCGTACGCCACAGCAATTGGCGATGCTGCCGATTCAATTGCCGAATGGTGGTCTGATCAAGCTGCAAGATGTAGCAAAAGTAGAGAATATCTTAGGTCTGGCACAGGTCAGCCGTGAAAATGGCAAGCGCCGTGTGGTGGTGACGACCAACGTACGTGACCGTGATCTGGGTTCATTCGTGGCTGAGATGCAGCAGAAACTGGCCCAGCAAAAATTACCAAGCGGTTATTGGCTTGGTTATGGCGGGCAATTTGAAAATCTGGCATCGGCAAAAGCCAGAATGCAAATTGTGGTGCCACTGGCATTGCTGATGATCTTTATTCTGCTGATGGCAGTGTTCAATAACTTTAAAGAGAGCTTGCTGGTGTTTAGTGGTGTGCCATTTGCCCTGTCGGGTGGTTTGGTCGCGCTGTGGTTACGCGATATTCCCTTGTCCATGTCGGCAGGTGTAGGCTTTATTGCCCTGTCAGGTGTTGCGGTATTGAATGGTCTGGTGATGCTGAGCTTTATCAAAGAGTTGAGAGAACAATTTGATATTCATTATGCCACTTGGCATGGCGCGGTATTGCGTTTGCGTCCGGTACTGATGACGGCCTGTGTCGCATCGCTGGGCTTTATTCCCATGGCCATTGCCACAGGTACAGGCGCAGAAGTGCAGCGTCCACTGGCGACAGTGGTGATTGGCGGGATTATTTCTTCGACCTTGCTGACCTTGCTGATTTTGCCGGTGGTTTATCGCTGGATGAATGAAAAGTCCTCTGAACAATAATCAGGCATTTACCAGTGAGGGGATTGGATTTACTTACTTTTGAAGGATCAAAAGTAACAAAAATCCTTTGTTGGTCTGACGGCACTTCCATGATGCCGCAGACCCACAGGCGGCATCCATGCTGCTACCACGATCGTAAATGTAGGTTAGAGGTCGGTTAGCGAAAGATTTTAGGACAATTCGTTGCACTTCACTCATCATATTCATCGATGATTTGAGATAGTGTAGAAAGAAAGTTGAATTTTAAAATTATAAGGAGTCCAACATGAGTGGACATCAAGGGCATGATCATAGTCATGCAGTCGTTACCGAAGGCAATGCCAAAAAACTTACGATTGCGTTGGTATTGACCACAACATTTCTGATTGTTGAATTTGTTGCCGGTTTAATTACCCAAAGTCTGGCCTTATTGTCTGATGCAGCGCATATGTTTACCGACGCCGCCGCACTGGCGATTGCATTGGTTGCGATCCAGATTGCCAAACGTCCAGCAGATAATAAGCGAACCTTTGGTTATCAACGTTTTGAAATTCTGGCGGCATTGTTTAATGCCTCCATGCTGTTTTTTGTGGCGATGTATATTCTTTACGAAGCCTATCAACGTTTTACCCAGCCGCCTGAAATCCAGAGTTTGGGCATGTTGATCGTGGCTTCAATCGGTCTGGTGATTAACCTGATCTCGATGAAGATTTTAATGTCGAGTGCTGCTGAAAGCCTGAATATGAAAGGCGCATATTTAGAAGTATTGAGCGATGCCTTGGGTTCGGTTGGCGTGATTATTGGTGCGGTGATTATTTATTTCACCAACTGGTATTGGGTCGATACTATTATTGCGGTTGCAATCGGTTTCTGGGTCTTGCCAAGAACGTGGATTTTACTCAAACAGAGTATCAATATCCTGTTGGAAGGCGTGCCTGAAGAAGTTGATGTCGAGAAACTACGCAATGACTTGCTGGCACTCGATGGTGTGGAAAGCATTCACCAGTTAAAGGTCTGGGCCATTACCTCCAAGAATATTCATCTGACGGTGCATCTGTTTGCACCCAAGGCGGATCGTAATCAGTTGCATCGGACGGCCACAGAAATGCTGTCCCATGAGCATGGTATTGCCGAAGTGACCTTGCAAATTGAAGATGATGCAGAGATGAACTGCCAGCATACGCATCAACATACCGACCATGAAGCACATGACCATTCACATCAGCATTAAGCTGATGTGAATCTTACTGCTGTTACCGGATTAATTCTGCCATTCATGATTGCAGTCACGGCATTTCCAATGTTTTTGCGCTTGCATAAACGCCTGCATTGAAATTTTGAAATCAGGCAGATCACGCCAGAATAAAACTCCTGCAATCACACAGACTGCAAAAACCACAACCGTCGCGATTTGCAGGCTTTGTCCGGCACCATTACCGAAAATCCACATGCCAATGCTGATCAGCACCAAAAACAATAAAATAAAAATTGCGGGCACTAAAAGCACCAGACTTTTTGGTACGTTAGGACGAGGGCTGTTGGTACCCTGGCTGACAGGCATAATTTTCACGCTTTGACATTTAGGGCAGCGGTATTGCATAAGGATTTCCTATAGTGTTTTGGCTATTTTAGCGAAAATTATGCAAAAGCAAAAATGCTGAGCGATTCAAATACATAACTTTACTTATTTATAAGTTTATAGCTCTGCGCTAGCCGCAGTGATGAGCTTTGAAAATGTGAGGCTACAGCTCGTCTAAAGCTATTCGCAAAAGCAGAGGCAGTCATGCTAATTTGCAGGATGAGTTGGCTGAATAATGCGAAAGGATACGCATGTTACCCACCAAAATTTTAAAGTTACGTTTATCTCGCATTCACAAGGGAAAACAGCATCTGTCCACACAAGATCAATTGATGCTGGTAACTTCGGAAAACCCGGATCTGAGTGCCAATTTTTTATTGCGGCTTTTTAAATTAACTTTGCCCAAGCAATGGCAATTTCATCACGAGAATGATGAAGATATTCTCTATGCCACCCAATTGATTCAGCTGATTGAAGATGAGTTTATTGCTGCCTATAGCACGCATGCACGCAAATATGGCTGGTATGAGCAATGCCTGAGGTATCAGCTTAACTTTGTCGTCCCGCAACCGACCCAACAGCAAATTAATGGCTATTTACGCCAGCTGGAGCAATGCCTCGATCAGCAACCTAAAATTGAGCTACTCCATTATTTTCAGCAGTATTCTCCCTGTGCACTGCATGCGAACGCGCTGGCCAAAGCATATGCCGGTGCCGGCCAATATACCCAGGCGATTGAGTATTTTGAATGGGCCGCAGCACAATCATCTCAATTTAATGAAGTGGCTTTTTATGCCTATATTCAATGTTTACTCAAGCGCCATCAGCCCGAATATCAACCTCAGGTCAGTGATATCGAATATGCGCTTGATTTACTCATACGCTACCAGAAACCGATTGATCAGAAAGCCTATCGCATTATCCTGCGGCAGGCGGTGAGCTTGCTGTTACCAGAATCCATTCTAGATACGCGTGCGACAGCAACCAGTGTAATGGCTGATGCCGGACGCAGCTTAAATGCTTTGGGTAAAACACTGAATAGCTTATGGGGTGGGCGGGAGCATCATCTGCCTTTTAGTCAGGAGGTGATCGCCAGTGCACCACAGCTTTTGACCGAGCAAAGTGCATTGGAAAGTCTGGCGCAGTCCAAAGCAATGCAACATGCTTTACAGCGCTGTCTTGCAACACAGCATGCGGGTGTATTGAGCGATGATCCATCTTTACTTCAATCCTTATGGCAAGTGATGCAACACGATCCAGCAATTCTGGAATTATTGGTGCAGCCCGCTCAATATGATCAATTGATGGAGAGGCTTCAGCAGCGCCCATCACAACGCAAAGATGCAACACGTTCTGAAAATATTCAGCTCATTCTGCAACAGGGCTTGATGGCTTATTTGGGAGAGCTACAGTTGGATAAACAGCATCCACAGCGAGATGCCTTATATACCCAGCGTAATCAGGTGGTTACTGAGATGACTGCTTTTGCCAGATGGTTCTATGCCGACATGTTGTTGCCTGATCTTGAGCAACAGATTCAGTTGTTTCAACAGGTCCATGATTTATGTTTGCCATTGAAAGAAACTGCATTGAGTAGCGGACTGTTTGCATTACAGTTTGAAATGCAACAGCGGGTACAGGATCTTGCAAGCTGGATGCGGCCCAAACTGGAAAAAGGCAACACTTTTGAACTGATGCAGGTGGCGTGGGTGGCCTTGCGAGAATTACCGAATTTTGAGCAGCCATTGGCCCAAGAGAAATTACAGCAGATTGAACTGGCATTGGAACAGTATAAGCGTATCCGTTTTAGCCAGATTCAACGCTTACCCTCTGCCGCAGCGGTCGTACCTGCTCGCAAAGACCCTGATTAATTCATGGGACAAGCGCTAAAGAGGGGGTAGAAATAAATTAAAACTGTGCAACAAAAATACGCAAATTGTCTGGTAGAGCGTGATAATCTACAGAAAAACGGGGAATAAGTTCAGCACGCAGATCGTTGCTCATAAGAAGTGAGCCAGTAGCAAAGGGAAGAGGGAGAGCATCTTGAATCGACAAGATGATAAAAAGGCGATGTTCGATATTATGCCGGCAGATACAGAATTCTCTGCTGTGAAACCATCATTATCACGTCGGCTCATTAATAAGACCTTGCAACATGCACAAGATGCAGTGGAATTTGCCAGTGATACCTCACGCAATATTGCCGGTGTGGCGGATGCGGCGCTGGATGCACTGGATCAGGTGACGCATCATACCAAGCGTGGTGTGGAAGGCATGCGCAATACGGTTCGGGACATGGTCTCGGAAACCAGTGAAGCAGCACGCCAAGTGGCATTGGCGATGGCAAGGGCTTCTTTGGGAAAAAGTAGTCTGACCCTGTATTTACCGGAAATGCTGCTGAATAACCAGATTCGCAAGCGCATGGACCGCTCTGAAATTGATGATATTAAAATTGAATGTGGCAATGACCGTTTTCATATTGAACTGGATGGGCATTACCGTCGCTTTTTATACCGGCTTTCACTGGAATTTAATGTGTTGGAATGTCGGATCGGACAGGAAAAATATTTACGCTTACGTCAGGTCGATGAACATCTGGATTTACAGATCCGTCATGGTGGAACCCTGACCAACTGGGCAGCGCGTCGTGTGGGCAATGCCAGTTTTGAACTGATCAATTCCTTACCAATTCCTTTTCTGATTAATCACCTGATTCGTGATGTGCCGGGCATCCAGAAAGAAGGGCATCGCTTATGGTATATCGATCTGGAAGAAGCGGGTTTTATCGACTTCATTAATAACCGCTCGTGGATGGTCGATAAACTATTAAGCCTGACTGATTTTAGTATTTTGCCGGGTTTGAATATCTTGCAGGAAAGTCGTGAACTGGTACAGCAACTGGTGGATCAGTTTGAGATTCGTGGTTTACGCGTGCAATCGGGCCGTCTGGAAGTCCAGGTCGGGATTGGCACGGATTACGAAAATAAAAGCAGATAAGAAAAAAGCCACTGTCAATGCAGTGGCTTTTTAGAATTTGGCGTCCCTACGGGGATTCGAACCCCGGTTACCGCCGTGAAAGGGCGATGTCCTAGGCCTCTAGACGATAGGGACTTATCGGAGGAGATTTACTTACAGAATATGAAACATATTGCTTATAAGCCTAAATTCTCAGCAAGGATGATTCATCTTTGCCTTTCCTCGAATTTAGTGGCGTCCCTACGGGGATTCGAACCCCGGTTACCGCCGTGAAAGGGCGATGTCCTAGGCCTCTAGACGATAGGGACGTTTCAGAGGTGGGCGTATATTAGGGTGAATCGGGTGGGGTGTCAAACACTTTTCTCAAGAAAAATTAAAAAAACCAAACAAGTGTTTAAAAATAAAACATATCGAGGAATAAATAATCAAAAATAAGCAGTTAAGCTCAAAAATATGAAAAAAAGTGCTTTGCTCCAGATATAAAAAATGCAGCTTAAGCTGCATTTTTTATAGGAACGAATTATTGGCGATGACGATAGAAAATGTAATGGCTCACATAACATGCGGCAATAAACAGTAAGCAACCAATAAAACCTGCTTGCATTTCCGGATCGGCTGCCATACTTAACCCTGTAATCAAACAGAAGATAAAACCTAAGATTGGGACGATCGGGTAAAGCGGCGCAGCAAATTTTAAATCTTTTGCAGTATGTCCGGCCTTGTACCATTGACGTCTGAAGTTAAATTGACTCCAGCAGATACTCATCCACACGATCACCATGGTGAATGCAGCCACCCCGAGTAAATTCTTGAAAATGGTTTCAGGTGCAAAGTGTTCTGATAACAACCCTGGAATTGCACCAAACATGGTGACGACCAGTGCAATGATAGGCGTACCACTCTTTGACAAGCGAGAGAAAACGCTGGGTAGCTGACGCTGATCGGACAAAGACCACATCATACGTGATGCCGCATACAGGCCTGAGTTGGCCGCTGAAAGCAGTGCGGTGATAATCACGAAGCGGATAATATCGTCGGCATAAGGAATACCGATGTAATTAAACACGGTCACGAACGGACTGCTACTCACGCCTTCACCGCCTAAACCTGCCACCTGGAAAGGAAGCAGTGCACTAATCACGATGATGGTACCGACAAAGAAAATCAATAAACGCCAGATCGCGGCATTGATGGCTTTGGGTACATTTTCAGCAGGGTCCTTGGTTTCACCTGCGGCAACACCGATTAACTCGGTGCCCGAGAAAGCAAAGTTCACGATCAGCATGGTGGTGAAGATGGGAATTAAGCCTTGCGGGAACCAGCCATGGGCGGTCAGGTTGTGAAATAGCGGTGCCGATTCATAACCATGGAACGGGATCAGACCAAAAATAGCCATCAAGCCTAGAATGATAAAGGCAATCACGGTCACCACTTTGACCAGCGCTAGCCAGAATTCAGATTCGGCAAACATACGGGTTGAGGTTAAATTCAGACCCAGAATGGTAACGGCAAAGATAATGGTCCAGATCCACATGGAAATATGGGGAAACCATTCCTGCATCAGCAGGGCAGCAGCGGTGAACTCGGTCCCTAAGGTCGCAGTCCAGGTGAGCCAGTACACCCAAGAAATCATGTAACCTGTGCCTGGACCAATATATTTTCGAGCGTATGCACCAAAAGATCCAGCAACAGGCATATGTACTGCAAGTTCACCTAGACAGAGCATGACCATATAGGCAATCAGACCGCCGAGAATATAGGCAATAATTGCACCAATCGGTCCGGTTTGCGCGATAACTTCACCAGAACCTAAAAACAGGCCGGTACCAATTGCGCCGCCTAAAGAAAGCATGACTAAATGGCGGGTGCTCATGGCACGCTTTAGCGTTTTGGGTTCTGTATTCGCATTTGAGTTGGAAGATTGCATACGACAATTTGTCCAAGCATAGAGAAGCGGCTATTTTATGGAAAATTCGAAAATGTGCAATCTGCTTGAGGCAAGATTGTAAGAAAAATATAATTATTATCAGACAGAATATGGCGTCCCTACGGGGATTCGAACCCCGGTTACCGCCGTGAAAGGGCGATGTCCTAGGCCTCTAGACGATAGGGACAGATGAGGCAACACACAAAGATTTGAGCATAACTGTGCTTCACGCTTCCTATTCGGAAACGGTGGTGGAGCCAAGCAGGATCGAACTGCTGACCTCTACAATGCCATTGTAGCGCTCTACCAACTGAGCTATGACCCCAGAATGTGTGAGCGCAATATTAGGGGGAATGCGCTCACACGTCAATCATTAAACTGAATTAAGTCTCACTATTTGCATCATTTTTCGGCAATTTTAGGGATTCATTCAATTTTTCCCAGACTTTCAGTTCTTTCTTGCTCGGCGCACCCACAATTTCCAGTGCATGACGTAAGCGGGCAAAGGTCAAATCAGGTCCAAGGGTAACCATGGCCTGCATCACTGGGGTTGAACTGGTTGATCCGGCAATGGCAATAAAGAAGGCCGGCATGAAGTCACGCAGTTTGACTTCCATCTGGTTGGCCAGATCCATCAGGGTCTGACTGACGTTGTCATTGTTCCAGCTGAACTGGCTTTCTAAACGCCAGATGGCAAATTGTAAACTTTGACGAACCTGTTCTTCGCTCAGTTTCTTGCTTTCGAACTGTTCTTTGCTGATTTGTGGCATATGGTTGAAGTAGAAACCGGCCCAGTTCACTGCCTCAGAGAGTAAGTTAATACGCGGTTGAATTGCAGCCGCAATATCTTCAAGGGTTTGACGGTCGCTCTTCCATGCCAGTAAACGGTCTAGCAGTTGTCCTGGTGTCAGGCCTTTAATCCACTGACCGTTGAGCCAGTTGAGTTTCTCCACATCAAAGATCGGACCACCAAGAGAAACACGTTGCACGTCAAAATTCTCAATCATGTCTTTTAAGGTAAAGATTTCACGTTCATCCGGCATTGACCAGCCCATGCGACCCAGATAGTTCAACAGGGCTTCTGGCAAGACGCCGATGTCACGATAGTAGTTGATTGAGGTTGGGTTTTTACGTTTAGACAGTTTGGATTTATCCGGATTACGCAACAACGGCATATGGCACAGTGTTGGCATGTCCCAACCGAAATATTGATAAAGCAACTGATGTTTGGGTGCAGAAGGCAACCATTCTTCACCACGTAATACATGGGTGATTTCCATTAAATGGTCATCTACCACGTTCGCAAGGTGATAGGTTGGCAAACCATCGGTTTTTAGCAGGACTTGCATGTCCACTTGTGCCCATGGAATCTCGACTTCACCGCGGAGTAGGTCAGTGATTTTACAAATGCCTTCTTCCGGTACTTTCATACGGATAACATGAGGTTCGCCTGCTGCAAGACGATGTTGTACTTCTTCTGGTGAGAGTTTTAAACCGCGACCGTCATATTTTGGTGTTTCGCCACGTGCCTGTTGTTCTGCACGCATTTGATCTAATTCTTCTGCTGTTGCGAAACAATAAAATGCATGGCCTTTTTCAACCAGCTCAAGCGCATATTGCTTATAAATACCCATCCGTTCTGACTGGCGGTAAGGCGCATGTGGGCCACCCACATCTGGACCTTCAGACCAGTTCAAACCTAGCCAGCGCAAAGAATCCAGAATCATTTTTTCAGATTCTGGTGTAGAGCGAAGCTGGTCGGTATCTTCAATACGTAAAATGAATTCACCGCCATGTTGCTTGGCAAAACATAAATTAAACAACGCGATATAGGCGGTGCCTACATGCGGAAATCCTGTCGGAGAAGGGGCAATACGGGTACGGACTTTCATAAATGATCGGAGGTTAAATTAAAATTGAAACTATTATAACGAAAAAGCCTAGTCACAACAGGACTAGGCTTCATTTAAACATGTGAGGGGCACATATTTAAAAATTATGAGCTATGCGGCTGGAATATGGTTTGAACGAAACGTGAAAAACGCTCATGTTGACTGGCAAAAAAAGTCTGGGTTGGTGTCGTACGAATGGTATTTAACATTTTTAGCTCGTCATCTGTTGACGGTAGCATGCTGGTATTGCGTTTTTGCTGATCCAGTGCTTTGACGATCAAGCTTGAAGAAGATTTATCAAGCGTTTTTATGTTATTGCTTTCTTTAATTGCAGCTGCATGTCCAGCTTGAACAGAACATAGCAAAAATAAACTTATATATACTGTTTTCTTCAATTTTAATGTTGGCATCGCTAACATTCCCCTCTTGAATTTGAGTCTATAAGACTACCAAACTACTATACTATTGCTTTAATAATACGATTTAAACATAAATCTTAATAAAAAAGTAGAACTAAGTCACACTTTTTACAAAAATCTTAAAATTAAACACATCCTTCTCTAGAATTATAGCAGTCTGGCTACTTTGTATACACGCGCAATTTAGCAAGCAAATGTGTAGAAAAAGTGGAGAATGATAATTTTTCTCATTTTTGCTTCCAGATGTTGTTTTGGCGGCTTTTTATCCAGTCTATCCATTCCAACCTTAGCTTAAAAACTGAAAAGCAATAAATTTATTGATATAACTACATGATTGTAAATTATTTTTAAATAAATATAGTGATTACAAATGGGGTGGACTGGATCAATAAACAATGAAAACAGTGATTGCAGCAGCATTATTGGCGCTGGGCTTAAATGGAGTGGCGCAAGCCGCGACGACATTTTTAAACGTGTCTTATGACCCGACTCGGGAATTTTATCAGGAATATAATCAGGCCTTTGGTCAATACTGGAAACAACGAACTGGACAGGAGGTTGATTTTAAACAGTCTCATGGCGGTTCGGGTAAACAGGCACGTTCCGTGATTGATGGCTTGCAAGCCGATGTGGTGACTTTGGCGCTGGCAAATGACATTGATGAAATTGCCAATGCCGGTTTAATCCGTAAAGACTGGCAAAAACAGTTTAAGGATAATTCTGCACCCTATACGTCGACCGTGGTTTTTCTGGTACGTAAAGGTAATCCTAAAAATATTCGCGACTGGAATGATCTGACCAAAGATGGGGTGGAGATCATTACGCCAAATCCAAAAACCGGTGGGGCACCGCGCTGGATCTACTTGTCGGCTTGGGGCTATGCCTTGAAACAGCCGGGTGGAAATGATGCCAAAGCCCGTGAGCTGGTGAAAAAGCTTTATCAGAATGTCAAAGTCCTGGACTCTGGTGCACGCGGTTCCCTGACCACCTTTGCTGAGCGTGGCATTGGTGATGTATTGCTGTCCTGGGAGAACGAAGCCTTATTGGCAACGCAGGGTTTAGGCAAAGATAAATTTGACATCGTCTATCCTTCAATTTCAATTCTGGCGGAGCCTTCAGTGGCAATCGTGGATAAAACGGTAGATAAGAATGGTAACCGTCAATTGGCACGTGGCTATTTAAACTTTCTTTATTCGCCGCTCGGTCAGGAACTGGCAGCAAAACATTATTTCCGTCCACGCAATCCTCAGGTGGCAGCCAAATATGCCAAACAATTTCCCAAGATCAAATTATTCAATATAAATGACGTGTTTGGCGGCTGGGCAAAAGCGCAAAAAACCCATTTTGTAAATGGTGCGATTTTTGACCAGATTTATGCGGAAAAACCGTAAATTTAGTCTTCATTCAGACCAACACAAAAGATTGAAAAGCAAATACCGAAGGTGTTTGCTTTTTTATTGCATGAAAAATGACAAGAAAACGGTTTTATCTATGAAAAGTTAAGAATTCTCTACAAAAAGTCGTTTGGTGCTGGCGTAAAACAAGGTGATAATGTGCAGTTACATTTTCAGCTGTTGATTCAATTCTTATGTCGCATATTTCTGTCTTACTTCATGAAACCGTTGATGGCGTATTGGCAGGTCGCGATACTGGTATTTTTGTCGATGCGACCTTTGGTCGTGGGGGGCATACTAAGCTTTTATTGTCAAAACTTGATCAGAATGCGCGCGTCTATGCCTTTGATAAAGATCCTCAAGCGCTTGAAGTTGCAGCACAATTAGAACAAGAAGATCCACGCTTTAAAATTATTCATGCCAGCTTTGCCGATCTGCAGGCTGAGCTTGCCAAGATTGGCATTACCGAAGTTGACGGCATTATGGCTGACTTGGGCGTGTCGTCACCACAGCTCGACCAGGCAGAACGTGGTTTCAGTTTTATGCAAAACGGGCCACTAGATATGCGTATGGATAATTCGCAAGGCCCAACTGCTGCAGAATGGCTGCTTGATATTGAAGAAGAAAAACTTGCAAACATTATTTACCAATATGGTGAAGAACGTTATAGCCGCCGTATTGCCAAAGCCATTAAACTGGCAGGCGAAATGACAACAACAGCTCAACTGGCAGAAGTGGTTAAAACAGCACATCCAAAATGGGAAAAACATAAGCATCCGGCAACGCGGACTTTTCAGGCCATCCGGATTGCCATCAATAAAGAACTCGATGATATCGAGACATTCTTGCCGCAAGCGGTTGCCTTGTTAAAACCAACAGCACAGCTGGCGGTGATTAGCTTCCATTCGCTGGAAGATCGTCTGATCAAGCAATTTATTCAAAAAGAATCGAGTCTGGCCGAAGATTCAGGTTGGGGCATGCCTCAAGCGCAGGTTGATACTCGACGTTTAAAGAAAGTTTCTCGTATTCGTGCGAGTGAAGCAGAAGTAAAAGCAAATCCTCGCTCGCGTAGTGCATGGCTACGTGTGGCGGAGCGTTTAGAGCAAAAAGGCTAACAATGAACAACAAGAATGACGACGACGTTTTACCAAGCAGCAAAAAGGGACTGAAAAAAGTCGTTGTATATGCTGTACTCGTTGCATTGGTCTTTACCAGTGCAATGATGGTGGTGTTTCAGGTCTTTGAATATCGTCATGATTATCGTGACTTAAGCGCCTACATGCGTGAACGTGATGATCTGAATGCAGAGTGGGGCCGCTTACTGATCGAGCAGCAAACCTTTGGTGCCACAGCACAGATCGGTTCTCGGGCCGTGACCCAGCTGCGTATGTTCTCGCCACCCGCTACGCAAACTGTAGTGATTTCTTTACCTATGACTTCAAAGCAAGATAAATAAGGCATGCTGTATGGCAGATAAAAGAAGCAAACCAATACGAAAAAAACAGCAGTCGATTTCGGAAAGACCAACACTTGCTTTGGACATGTGGCGATTTTATTTGCTGTGGGGCACGGTGCTGCTTTGCTTTGTGGTTCTGGTCGCACGCGCCTTCTATGTGCAAGTGGTCAATAAGGACTTTTTACAAAATAAGGCCAATGCCAATATCTTGCGTACCGAACGTCTTGAGGCGATGCGTGGCGTGATCAGTGATCGTCATGGCGTGCCGTTGGCGATTAGTACCCCAATCATGAAAATCGTGATCGACCCGAGAGATTACTGGGAAACCAAACAACAGTTTGATGAAATTACAGCTGAGTTAAAGAAAGATCCGAATAACCGTAAATTAAAACGCCAATTGCCCGATAAAAACCTGAATCTGGATGAACTGGCCGATGCGGTTGGTGTTGATCGTGCAGATTTAAAGAAACAGATGCAGGCACGCCCTCGTTCACGTTATCTGGTACTACAAAAAGAAATTCCACCCCAGCAGGCTGACCTGATTACCAAACGTAATTTTCAGGGCGTTTATGCCGAGAAGAGCTATAAGCGTTACTATCCGCAACCTCAGCCTAATGCACAGATTATCGGCCTGACCAATAGTGAAGGGGTGGGCATCGAAGGTCTGGAAATGCAGCTGAACAAACAGTTGTCGGGTGTCGATGGTGAGCAAAAAATCATTCGGGATAAAAAAGGTAACCGTCTTAAAGTTTCTGAAGTGATTAAAGAAGTCGAATCAGGCGAAAATATTACCCTGAGTATCGACTCGCGTTTGCAATACATCATGTATCGCGAGCTGACCGCAGCAGGTGTGGCCAATAATGCCCGCTCTGCCACCGCAATTGCGGTTGATGTCAAAACCGGTGAAATTCTGGCGATGACCAGTTGGCCGTCTTATAACCCGAATGACAAAAACGGTCTCAGCAACAAAGATGCCATGCGTAACCGTGGTGCGATTGACATGTTCGAGCCAGGCTCGACCATGAAGCCGTTTACTGTGGCCGCAGCCTTGGAAAGTGGTAAATATACACCGTCGACTATTGTAAACACCTCACCAGGTTCGATGCGTTTAGGCTGGCATACCATCCGTGATACGCATAACTACGGTGCCTTGACGGTGTCTGGCGTGATTATTAAGTCGTCAAACGTCGGTTCAGCCAAGATTGCCTTGTCGCTGCCAAAAGATACGGTTCCTTCTTTCTTTAGACGGGCAGGTTTCGGGCAACGCTCAGCAGTCAAGTTCCCAGGTGAAAGTGCGGGTCTGCTCTATTCGGGCAACAAGCTGAATCCTTCACAACTGGGAACCATGGCTTATGGTTATGGTCTGAATGCGACCATTTTACAGGTGGCACAAGGCTATGCCATGTTGGCGAACCATGGTGTGCAAATGCCATTGAGTTTACGCAAACTGGATAAGGCACCTGAAGGCACACAAGTGCTGGCACCTAAAATTGCCGATCAGGTCCTCACCATGCTGGAGCAAGTCACCATGCCGGGCGGTACTGCCAAGCAGGCCGTAATTCCGGGTTACCGTGTCGGCGGTAAAACAGGGACTGCACATAAACTGCGTGCAGACCGTAAAGGCTACTCCAACAGTGAATACCGTGCCTTATTTGCAGGGGTTGCACCGATCAGTGATCCGCGTCTGGCTATCATTGTGGTGGTTGAAAACCCGCAAGGCCGTTATTATGGTGGTCTGGTCGCTGCCCCCGTGTTTGCACGCATCATGCAGGAATCATTACGTCTCCTCAACGTACCTTTAGATAAACCACTTGATACTTCTATAAAATCCAATCCGTAGGTAGATTATGTCGATTAGTTTTCAACAGATACATCCGATCAGCATTGATGCGGCTTGGTCTACCCAACCTTTTCAGGGTTTTTCTCTGGATAGTCGTAAGATTGAAAAGGGGCATATTTTTATTGCCCTGAGCAGTTATAGCCAGCCAGAAAAAACACGCCAGTTTGCCCAGAATGCCTTAGATGCCGGAGCATTGGCGATCATTAGTGAAACGGCTTTAGGTTTTGCCAATGAGTGGCTGTGTCCTGAGGTTCGCTATCACATGGGCGAATGGCAAAAGCAGTATTTGCAGGCAGTCGATCCTGTGCAGTCCTTACGTGGTATTGCGGTGACGGGAACCAATGGTAAAACCACCATTTCTCGTCTGATTGCCGAGCTGATTAGCTCGCAAGGTCAAGGCTGTGCGGTGATGGGTACCACCGGTAACGGGATTTTACCCAACTTAACCCCATCTACACATACCACTTTAGATGCCTTGCAATTGCAACATGCGCTGCATGATTATGCCAAACAAGGGGCGAGCTTCGTGGCGCTGGAAGCCAGTTCGCATGGTCTGGAGCAAGGCCGTCTCAACGGTTGTGAGCTTGAAATTGCGGTCTATAGTAATTTAAGTCGTGATCATCTGGATTATCACGGTACGCTTGAGGCCTATGCTGAAGCAAAAGCCTTGCTGTTCAAATTTACGACTTTAAAAGCTGTTGTGATTAATCTGGATGATACGCATGCCCAAATCATGCTGGATGCAGCGAAAGCCAACCCGTCACAACCCAAAATTCTGACTTACTCTTTGACCCAAACAACGGCTGATTATCATATTGCTGATTTGCAGTATCGTTTAAGCGGGGCAAGTTTTACCCTGATCAGCCCAACCGGCGCCTATGCGGTACACAGCCCACTGCTGGGTCATTTTAATGTTGAAAACTTATTGGCGAGCCTGATTGCTGCCGAATATGCAGGTTTCGCACTGGCAGATCTGGTGCAGTTTGTACCGCAACTGCAAGGTGCCCCTGGCCGTATGCAGGTGATTCAAGATGCTGAGCGTCTATTCGTAGTGGATTATGCACATACACCGGATGCCTTGATTCAGGTATTGACCACATTAAAACGTCATGTCACTGGACAGTTATGGGCGGTATTTGGTTGTGGTGGCGATCGTGATCGTGGCAAACGTCCACTCATGACGCAGGCCGCGCTTGATCATGCCAATCCGGTCATGCTGACCTCGGATAATCCACGAACTGAAAATCCTGAACAGATTTTTGCCGATATGAAGCAGGGCATTGATTTTAGTGCACACGTCATACATGAAATTCATGATCGCCGTGAAGCAATTAAATTTGCCGTAGCGCAAGCCCAAGCTGGAGATATCGTGGTGATTGCGGGCAAAGGCCATGAAAACTATCAGGAAATCGATGGCGTGCGGCATTGGTTTGATGATGTAGTTGAAGTGCAGTCTGCCATTGCTGCGCAACCGCATTCGCTAGATTCTGCTTATCCTGTGCAATAGTGTGAAAAAAGGTAAATAAAAAACCATGCATACCTCAACAACCAGTACTGTCCCATTAGAAGCGTGGACAGCAGAACAATTACAACAAGCCACCCAAGGGCAGTGGTATCAGCAGAATATTCCGCAGGGTGAAATTAAGCGTATTTTGACTGACTCACGTCATGCCGAGGCTGGTGATGCATTTCTAGCATTAAAGGGCGAGCGTTTTGATGCACATGACTTTGTCGCACAAGTCGCTGCACAAGGTTGTCAGATTGCCATCGTTGAGCATCCTGTCGAGGCTGATATTGCACAGCTTGTCGTAAAAGATACACGTTTGGCGCTAGGTCATCTAGGAGCGTATCGTCGTCAGCAGAATCAGCAGTTGAAAGTGATTGCCTTGACCGGTAGTAGTGGTAAAACCACCACCAAAGAAATGTTGGGCAGTATTTTATCGCGTTTAGCACTGACCCTGATTACCCGTGGCAACCTGAATAATGATTTGGGTGTGCCGATGATGTTGCTGGAACTACGTCAGCAACATCAATATGCGGTGATGGAGCTGGGTGCCAGCCATCAAGGTGAAATTGATTACACCTCCAATCTGGTGCAGCCACATGTGGCAGGTATTTTGAATATCGGTACGGCACATTTGGGTGAGTTCGGTGGACGCGAAGGAATTTGCCGCGCTAAATCAGAAATCTATGCACATATTTTGCCGCAAGGTACCGCCATTGTTCCTGCGCAAGATGATTTTGCAACCACTATTCGTGAAAATGCCCAGCCCCATCCGACGCTGAGCTTTGGTGAGGACGGTGATATTTTTGCGACAGAGATTCAACTTCACCCTCAATCGGCACAGTTTAACTTGCATACGCCACAAGGTGTTCGTGCGGTGAATTTGCCATTTGCTGGCGCGCACAATGTACAGAATGCCGCTGCCGCTGCCGCTTTTGCTCTAGCACTGGGTATTGCACTGGATGATATTGTGCAAGGCTTGGAGCAAGCACAAGGTGCCAAAGGTCGTCTGAACTTTATCCAGCAGCACAATCACCTGTTTATTGATGATACCTATAATGCCAACCCGACCTCCATGCGTGCAGCAGCACAGGTGCTCTTGCAGCAGCAGGGCTTAAAAGTCATGGTCATGGGTGATATTGGCGAACTGGGTGACAGTAGCTGGCAGGAACATCATGATCTAGGACGTGACTTATCGGCCTTGCCACTTGATCACTTGGTTGTGGTGGGTGAGTTTGCTGCCGCAGCGCAACAAGGTTCATCTCATTCAGCAAAGCTACATGCCTTTGCAACACAGGCAGAAGCTTTACCGTTTTTAATTAATTTAGTCCAAACACATCAACCCCAGTCAATGAGTTTCCTGTTCAAAGGGTCTCGTTATACCCATATGGAAACGTTGATGGCTGACTTGATGGAGAAAATTTAAATGTTGTTATGGTTATTTGAACAATTGGCGGACTATAACAGTTCGTTTCAGGTTGTTCGTTATTTAACATTGCGCTCTTTGTTGAGCTTACTGACTGCCTTGACGATTGGTCTGGCCTTAGGCCCGGTCATGATTCGTAAATTACAGGCACTCAAGTATGGTCAGGCAGTCAGCTCTTTTGCGCCAGAAAACCATGCCAAAAAAATGGGAACCCCCACCATGGGCGGGATCCTGATTTTACTCTCTATCGGGATCAGTACCTTATTGTGGGCGGATTTATCCAATCCTTACGTCTGGATCGTGCTTGGCGTGATGGTGGTGTTTGGTGCAGTGGGCTGGGCTGATGACTGGATTAAGGTGCGTTATAAAGACAATGCGGGCTTACCTGCGCGCAAGAAGTTTTTCTGGACTTCGGTGGCGTCTCTAGGAGCCGGTATTGCCTTATATGTGATTGCAAAACAGCAAGATAGCGCCGTGCATACCGCGAATATGCTGGACTTGCTGATTCCTTTCTTTAAGAACCTTTCAATTCCGTTGTCAGTATTCCCATTAGGTTTGGCATTTATTGTCTTTACTTATCTGGTGATTAACGGTGCATCGAATGCGGTGAACCTGACCGATGGCTTAGACGGTTTGGCAATTATGCCGATCGTAATGGTAGCAGCGGGTTTAGGCGTCTTTGCTTATTTATCGGGGGATATCCGTTTCGCTGAATATTTACATATTCCTTATGTTAAATATACCTCTGAGCTGGTGGTGATCTGTTCGGCGATGGTCGGTGCCGGTCTGGCCTTCCTCTGGTACAATGCACATCCGGCACAAGTCTTCATGGGCGATGTCGGTGCGTTGGCACTTGGAGCGATGCTCGGTACCATCGCGGTGATGGTGCGTCAGGAAATCGTCTTTGCGATTATGGGCGGTGTCTTTGTAATGGAAGCCATTTCGGTATTCTTGCAGATCGGTTCATTGCGTATGCGTAACAAACGTGTGTTCTTGATGGCGCCTCTGCATCACCATTATGAAAAACAGGGCTGGAAAGAAACCCAGGTGGTCATCCGTTTCTGGATTATCACGATTTTCCTGGTCGTGTTAGGCTTAATGACCTTAAAATTACGTTAAACCAAGATTCAAGAAAGAAGCTGGTATTGACCAGCTTTTTTTATGTTTGGAGAAAATAGATGAGTTTGTTGATGTGTCCTGTTTGTCGCCAATCATTGAATTTGGTAGAGAACTCATGGCGTTGTGAACAAGGACATCATTATGATGTCGCAAAACAGGGCTATGTCAATTTACATGTAGTGCAACATAAACATAGCAAGTCACCGGGCGACACACCTGAGTCGGTGCTGGCACGTCGTGAATTTCTGCAAGCCGGTTTTTACCAGCCTTTACAGCAGGCAGTGGTTGAGATGCTGCAACAGCTTCAACCTGAAGCGGTACTGGATATTGGCTGTGGTGAGGGCTACTACACCAGTGCCATGCAGGCTCAGACCAAGCAATGTATCGGGGTGGATATTGCCAAGACAGCGGTACAGCGAGCAGCCAAGCTGAATGCAAAAGTGACCTGGGTGGTAGGAACGGGGGCCACCTTGCCTGTTCAGGACCATTGCATTGATCTGTGCACCAGTCTGTTTAGTCCTATTCCTCAAGATGAAATCATGCGGGTGCTACAGCAGGATGGATATCTGATTGTAGTCACGCCTGCGCCACGTCATTTATATGATTTGCGTGCCGCCTTGTTTGAGCAGGTGAACCTGCATGAACCACAGAAGTTTGTGGAGCAGCTAGAAGCACAGTTTGAGCTCAAACAGGAGCAGGTAGTGGAGAGTGTCATGTCGCTGGATCAGCAGGCTTTAAAAAACCTGATTGCCATGACACCGTATGCTTATAAGGCCAATCCCGAACGACGCAAACTGCTGGAGCAGTCGCCACAATTCGCAGCAACGGCAGCCTTCCAGATTTATCTGTTCCAGAAAAAAAACAAGCCATCAATTTGATGGCTTGTTTTTTTTCTTATTGAATCTGATTAATCAGATTCTCAATTCCGTCACGCTCTTTTTGAGGTGCCGGATTGTTTGATCCCATTGCTGGTGGCTGCTTCTTCGCAGGCGTGATTGGACGTTCCTCACCAACGCTTGGTGCTGTAGTGCCAGGCAAGTCAGAAAAGTCATTTTCGGTTGAACGCGTTGGCGTTGGTGGTGCTGGGCGATACATTGGACGAGCCAGCGGTGGCGAAGCACGGTATTCTTTTTTGTCTTCGCTTTGCTGGATCTGTAACTTATCGCGCGAAATCGGATCTTTGGCATCTTTATCCAGACGTACCCATGCTGATGGTGTGTCTTTTAAAGACTGACCCATGAAGTTGGTCCAGATCGGAAGCGCAGCAACCCCACCATACTCACGACGACCCAGAGTGCGCGGCTGGTCAAAGCCCACCCAGGCCACCGCAACTAACTTGCCGTTAAAGCCTGCAAACCAGGCATCTTTGGCGTCATTGGTAGTCCCTGTTTTACCGCCCAGATCATCACGGCCGATTTTCATCGCTGCACGTCCAGTACCGTGCTGGATTACATCACGAAGAATGTTGGCCATATCATAGGCTGAGCTTGATTTCAGGATGCGTTGCGCTTGACGGTAGTCACCATTTGGTTTGCTGGCCTGTGCAGTATCAGCAGCAGTCAGTTCAACATCAGATGCCGCATTGACATCATCCAGTGTCTCATTGGTAATTTCTTTGACATCATCTTTTTTGCTTGCATCCGCCGTTGCTTGCTTCGCACTGTTATTTGCCGTGGCAATACATGGAATACATGCATATTCAGGCTTGGCTTCATAAATCACTTTGCCATACGCATCTTCAATACGGGTGATAAAGTGTGGCTGGATACGGTAACCGCCATTGGCAAATGTGGCATAACCGGTTGCCATCTGGATCGGTAATACCTGTGGTGTACCTAAGGCAATGGTGTAGTTACGTGGAATCTGGTCATCTTGTAAACCAAAATCCATAAACAGTTGGCGGGCACGCTCGATGCCGACATTTTGTAATAAACGCACAGAAACCGAATTTCGTGACAAATACAGCGCACGGCGTAACGGAATCATACCAAGATAGCGTCCATCGGCGTTTCTTGGTGACCATTTACCAATGGTAATCGGACTGTCGTTGACCATGCTATATGGGGTCATACCACGTTCTAAAGCCAGTGCATACACGAAAGGCTTAATGGTCGAACCGGGTTGTCTCCAACCCTGTAAGGCACGGTTAAATTTTGATTGATAGAAGTTATAGCCACCTACAACCGCTTCAATTGCACCATCATTCGGATTAATGGCAATGAGCTGGCCCTGTACTTTAGGTACTTGAGTCAAAGCCCAGACTGTTTTGTCTTCATTTGGACGTAAACGCACAATATCTTTAACTTTAACAATCTGCGAAGCATTGGATGGCGCACCACCGACGCTATTGGCATTGCGATATGGACGCACCCAAGACATGCCTGACCAGTTCACAGTTACGGTTGAACCGTCCTGCATCAAGGCTTCAAAGGAATTATTATTCACTTTGGTAACTTGCGCAGGGTAGGTGTTGGCATAAGCGATGAACTGTTTTAACGGTTTGTCATGTGCTTCTGGACCGCGCCAGCCATGACGACGGTCATAGGCTTCCAGTCCGTTTTGAATCGCCTGTTCTGCATAGCGCTGACGGTTGCTATCAATGGTGGTATAAACCTTATAGCCCGAATCAATCGCCTGTTCGCCAAAATGCTCAACTAATTCGGAACGGACCATTTCTCCGACATAGGGAAAAACGTTACTGACAGAGCGATCTACCATATTGAGATTGATCGGCTCGGCAACCGCTTGCTGATATTGATTTTGGTTGAGATACCCCAGTTGCAGCATACGGCCCAAAATCCAGTTACGGCGCTCGAGCGCACGGTCTGGATTCACCACCGGATTATATTTTGACGGTGCTTTTGGTAAGCCTGCAATCATGGCCATTTGTGCGGTGGTCAGCTCATTCAGGTTTTTGTTGTAATAGATACGAGCCGCCGCAGCGATACCGTAGGCATTTTTACCCAGGAAAATCTTATTGACATATGCCGTCAAGATTTCCTGTTTGGTCAAGTTCTGTTCGATTTTTCGTGCCAGAAACACTTCCGTCAGTTTACGTCTAAGCGTACGGTCCGGACTTAAATAATAGTTTTTCGCAACCTGCATGGTAATGGTTGAGCCGCCAGTCTGCACATCCGAGCCCGTAACAGATTCAGTTAAAGCTCGCCCCAAGCCTTTAAAACTGATGCCGTTATGCTCAAAAAATGAGGAGTCTTCTGCTGCAAGGAAACCATGAATGAAGGTTGGAGGAATCTGTTCATACTTAACAGGAATGGAGAGTTTTCCGCCGTATTCCGCAATCAACTTATTATCAGCCGTATAGACCTGCAATGGTTTTAATAAAGGCGCTTTTTTTAATGAACTCATATCTGGCAATGATGGCGCGAGATAGAGATACATGCCATAAAATCCCATTGGAAGTGAGACTAAGATAATAATAATGATCAAAAAAAATGGGCGAACAATACCAGAACTGGATAGCTTTTTCATAATAAGTAAGTTTTAATAAGAGCGAATGGCAAACTAATTGTGGTCAGTATATCCTTTAGACATGCGGATTGTTAGATGAGTTATTGTATCCGTATCAATTAAAGACCAAAACAAAATTAGTATGTTGTATTTTTGGGGATAAAAAAATAAATAGGAAAGTACTGTGCTCAGGTTATATCGTAAACCAAATAAGGGGTTAGTGGGTGTCGATATTAGTTCGACAACTGTTAAGTTATTGGAGCTCTCTGTAAAGAACGGTAGATATTGGGTTGAAAGTTATGCGGTGATGCCATTACCTGAAAACAGTGTAGTGGAAAAAAGCATTCTGAACCCAGAGGCGGTGGGGGATGCGTTAGAGAGAGTGGTGAACCTTGCCAATCCTCACACCACCAATGTTGCAATCGCAGTGCCTACGTCTATGGTCATTAACAAGATCATAGAAATGGATGCTGACATGTCGGATGAAGAACGTGAAGTTCAGATCCGTATGGACGCTGAGCAATACATTCCGTTCCCATTAGATGAAGTGAGTCTGGATTTTGAAGTTTTACCGGATCGTTTGGCCAATCCAAACCGGGTAAACGTCCTGCTCGTGGCAACACGGACAGAAAATGTAGACACGCGCGTCGAAGTGCTGGAGCTGGCTGGTCTCACCGCAAAGATTGCAGAAGTGGAAAGTTACGCTATGGAGCGTGCTTTCAGTGTCTTTGCCGATACCTTGCCGATGGGTGCCAATACCGTGGGTATTCTGGATATCGGGCATACCATGACCACGCTGTCTGTAATGCAGAAAGGCAAAATTATCTATACCCGTGAGCAGGTCTTTGGTGGTCGTCAACTGACTCAGGATGTCCAAAGTCGCTATGGCTTGTCTTTTGAAGAAGCCGGTCGTGCCAAAAAAGAAAGAACCCTGCCGGACGATTATGATACCGAGGTGCTTGAGCCTTTCCTTGATGCCGTTGTTCAGCAAGCGGCACGTTCACTGCAGTTCTTCTTTTCATCCTCTCAGTTTAATGAGATTGATCATATTCTGCTTGCTGGCGGGAATGCCAATATTCCTGGTCTGGCCAAGCTATTACAACAAAAGCTCGGTTACCGGGTGACCATTGCCAATCCATTTTTACAAATGGGTTTTTCTCCCCAAATTGATATTAAAAAAATTGAAAATGATGCCTCTTCATTAATGGTGGCATGCGGTTTGGCAATGAGGAGTTTTGATTAATGGCAAAGATTAACTTACTCCCTTGGCGTGATGAGCTAAGAGAACAACGAAAGAAACAGTTTGTCGCTTTTTGTGTTGGGGTTGCTGCATTAGGGGTTGCTTCGGTCTTCTCAGGCTGGATGTATTTTGATCATAAACTTAGTGATCAGGAACAGGCCAATCAGCTGATTGTGAGTACCAACCAGAATCTGGATACTCAACTGAAAGCACTGGATGGCTTGCAAGAACGCCGTAATGCGATTATCGAGCGTATGAAGCTGATTCAGGGTTTACAAGGACAGCGTCCGGTTACCGTACGTCTGGTGGATGAGCTGGTACGGGTCACACCACCGACCATGTACTTAACCAAGTTCACACGCACCGGTGATAAATTCACCATTGAAGGAAAAGCAGAAAGCCCGAACACCGTGGCTGAGCTGTTGCGTAACCTGGAAGCTTCGCCATGGTATCGCAATGCCTTCATGAATTCATTCCTGGCAGTGGATGAAGATAAAAACAAAGATAAAGCAGCAAGTTCGCTGGTTCCTCGGGTTGAGGAAAATTATGGCAGTTTTATTGTCACTGTCGATTTGGGGGAGATTGGTACAACGGCTGAAGCTGCACCCGCATCAGAACAGACAGCATCAGGGGTAGTCGGGGTGGCAAAATGAAGTTAGATAAAGATGATAATTTAAATCAAGACAGCGTTGCGGTTAAGAAAAAGAAAATGACGGTCGAGCAGTTCTTCCAGCAATTTAATACGCTGGATATGAACAATTACGGCAGTTGGCCTTTATCTGTCAAAATTACCTGCTGGATTTTTGTGTTTCTAGCCGTGCTGGCGCTGGGTTATTTTGTGGTGATTAAATCTCAGCTCGAAGCGATTGAAAATGCTCAGGCCCAAGAACAGAGCTTGCTCAATGAGTTTCGTGAAAAAGATTCCAAACTACGTAACTTGCAGCAATATCAAGCGCAGCTGCAAGAAATGGAAGCGAATTTTAATCAACAATTAGAGCAACTGCCAAAAGAGACAGAAATTCCAAGTCTGGTTGAAGATATTAACCTAACCGGAGTGAATTCAGGTCTGAAATTTAAAAATATCCGTCTGGAAAATGAAGTCAAGCAAGAGTTCTTTATTGAGCAACCGATCAGTATCGATGCGACAGGTGACTACCATGCCTTTGGTGCATTTGTTACCGGTATTGCGGCTTTGCCTCGTATCGTTACCTTGCATGACTTTACCGTAGAAGCAAAAGAAGATACCCAGAAAAAATCGGATATTCCGGTGGTGAATTATACCGTGAAAGCCAAAACCTACCGCTATGTAGGTGCGGATGATCAGGCCAATGCCGCTGCGGCAGCGACAAATAATCCACCTGCTGCAGGAGGAAAATAAGCCATGAATAATTATAAATTACTACTGAGCTTGTTGCTTGGATTGGGACTGGTGGGATGTGATTCGCGTATTGATGCAGTCAACCAGAAGATGGCTGAAATTCGCAATCAGCCGCCTTTACCGATTGAGCCTGCACCGGTATTTACACCTGTACCTTTATTTAACTATTCGGCACATCAGCTGAAAAGCCCGTTTATGCCAAGCTCTTTGGCGGCCGAGTTAAAGATTATGGCCGGTAAACGTGTATATCCGAACTTCAATCGTCAGCCACAACCACTAGAGAGCTATGCCCTCGAATCCTTAAATATGAAGGGCAGCATGCGCGGTAGAACCAATGCCACCATTGCTCTAATTCAAACGCCGGATGGACAAATCGAGCGCGTACAAGTGGGGAGTTATTTGGGGATGAATCAGGGGCGCATCATTAAAATTAGCCCGACGCAGATAGATTTGGTGGAAATCGTACCGGATGGACGAGAAGGTTATGTGGAAAGACCGCGAACACTCGTTCTGATCGGACCAGCACCATAAGATTAAAGGAATAACAATGAAAAAACAGTTTAAAGATTCTTTATTTGGGGAAGCGAAGACCATGAATCATGCATTCCGTCAATTTTCTATGGCTGCGATTACGCTTGCAGTGATGCAGGTGGCTTCGGCACAAGTCAGCATGACCAACATTGTGCCGATGAATTTGGCTGAACAAGGGACCGAGATCCGTGTCATATTTAACGGGTTACCGCCGCAGCCACAAGCTTATCAGCTGGAACAGCCTGCCCGCTTGATTCTGGATTTTGATAAGGCACAACAGAGTTTAAAACAGACCTCTATTCCCGTATCTACCAATGAAGCAAGCTCTGTGGAAGTTGCGGCAGATGATCAGCGTTCCCGCGTGATTGTAAATTTAAAAGATGCAGGCGCCTTTACCACCCGTGTTGAAGGCAATACTTTTGTACTGAAAATCAATTCAGCCAAACCTGCTATGGTAACGCCGGTCGCTGCTGTTCGTCAGGTTCAACAAGGGATTTCCAATATTGGTTTCCAGCGTGGCAACCAGGGTGAAGGTCTGGTGGTGATTGATTTGCTTGGCAATAACACACCGGTCGATGTGCAACAGCAAGGCAGTAAAATTGTTGTGCGGACCATGGGCAATAAAATCCCGACTCATTTGGCGCGTCGTTTAAATACCAATGACTTTGCAACACCTGTTGCCAGTATCGATGCCTATAACGATAAAGGCAATGGCGTGGTAACGATTCAGTCTGCAGGTAGCTATGAATATATGGCCTATCAGGCAGAGAATAAACTGACCATCAGTTTAAAGCGTCCTGAAGATAAATCGCCAACCAAGGCCAAGACCCAAACCTATACCGGCAATAAGATTTCTTTAGATTTCCAGGATATTGAAGTTCGTCGTGTCTTGCAGTTGCTGGCTGACTTTACCGGTATCAATATGGTGGCGGCAGATACTGTACAGGGCAACATCACCTTACGTCTTAAAGATGTGCCATGGGATCAGGCTCTGGATATTGTTCTGAAAACCAAGAATCTGGACAAGCGTCGTAATGGCAATGTGATCTGGATTGCACCGGTTTCAGAACTGATTAAGGCAGAGGAAGAAGAAGCCAAAGCGCAAGCGCAAAGCGTGAAACTTGCACCGCTGCAAACCGAGTATATTACCTTAAGCTATGCAAAAGCAGCGGATATTGAAAAGCTGATTACCCAAGGCAAAAATGCAAGTAGTAGTAATTCCTCATCATCAGGTCTATCAGGCGGTGATACTCTGGCAGGTGGTCTGTTAAGTCCACGAGGAACTGTTTCGATTGATCCACGGACCAATACCTTAATTGTGAATGATACTTCACAGAAGATTGACCAGATCCGTAAGATGGTTGACCTGCTGGATGTATCAGTGAAACAGGTGATGATTGAGGCACGTATTGTCAGTGCCAGTACCGATTTCACTAAAGAGATGGGTGTGAAATGGGGTATCTTGTCGCAGGGGATTACCAATAATAATGATCTGTTGGTCGGGGGAAGTAATACAACCTTATGGAATTTAAGAAAGCCGACTAAAGACAGTGATTCAGGGGGCTGGAAATATGAAATTGAACGCCCGGATAACCTGAATGTCGACTTGGGCGCAGTTACACCTGGGGCAAGCCGTATTGCCTTTGGCTTGATCAGTCTTTCTGACTTTATGCTGGATCTGGAACTTTCAGCAGTACAGGCCGATGGTTATGGTGAAGTGATCTCGACACCGAAAGTCATGACCGCAGATAAACAAGCGGCCAAAATTGAATCAGGAACTAAAATTCCATATGCATCTTCCACAGGTGGGGGGGCAAATGCGGTACCTAAAACAGAATTTATTGACGCGACTTTAAGTCTGGATGTAACACCAAGCATTACTCCTGAGGGGAAAGTGATGATGAAGCTAAACATTACCAAGGATTCACCAAGTAATCCTACCCCGACAGGCCAGCTTACCATCAATAAAAATTCAATTGATACTAATGTACTGGTCGATAATGGTGAAACTGTTGTATTGGGTGGTATTTTTGAACAAGAAAATATTAACTCACAAACTAAAGTGCCTTTCTTGGGAGATATTCCTTATGTAGGAAAATTATTCCGTAGAGAACGTAAAACTGATAATAAACGTGAACTGCTTATTTTTGTGACACCGAGAATTGTTAATGACACTTTGACCAGAAATCATTAATATATTTTCAATAATCGCAATTCATATAGGTGGCGCGTTGCCAAGCAAAGCGTTTGAAACCCTACCAAATATCTATTTGGTAGGGCCAATGGGGGCAGGAAAAACAACAGTTGGCCGGCATTTAGCAGAATTGCTAGGTCGTGATTTTATTGATAGCGATCATGAAATCGAACGTAAAACAGGTGCCACAATTCCATGGATTTTTGAAAAAGAAGGGGAAGTCGGATTTCGGTTACGCGAAACCAATGTATTGAATGACTTAACCTCTCGTCCATTATTGGTACTGGCCACAGGTGGTGGCGCAGTCACTCAAGTTAAAAACCGTGAATTTCTCAAACAGCGTGGGATCGTTGTCTATCTTTATACACCTGTAGAGTTACAGCTACAGCGCACCTATCGCGATAAAAATCGCCCTTTATTACAAGTCGAAAATCCAGAGCAAAAACTACGTGACTTATTGGCCCTGCGCGATCCTTTATATCGCGAAGTCGCACATTATGTCATTGAAACAAATCAAGGTGCGGCACGGGATTTGGCACAACGTATCTTGCACGTCATTTTATCTAAACAAGTTAAGTAATCGCTGGTTGGTTGTTATTATGCAAACGTTACATGTTGAGTTGGGTGATCGTCGTTATCCCATATTTATAGGCAGTCATTTAGATCCGAAAGCATTGCTTGAGCCGTATTTACATGGTCGACAAGTCATGCTGGTATCTAACTCAACAGTTGCCCCTTTGTATTTACAACATTATATGGATGCCTTGATCCAGCTGGATAAACAGGTTGCGCAATGTATTTTGCCCGATGGTGAGCAATATAAAGATCTCCAGCATTTGAATCTTATTTTTGATGCGTTGCTTGAAGCCGGTTTTAACCGTGACTGTACCGTACTGGCGTTGGGCGGTGGGGTGATTGGCGATATGGCTGGTTTTGCATCAGCCTGTTTCCAGCGCGGCGTTTATTTTGTTCAGGTACCGACAACGTTATTGTCACAGGTTGACTCAAGTGTCGGTGGCAAGACCGGTATCAATCATCCCTTGGGTAAAAATATGCTGGGTGCATTCCAGCAGCCACAAGTGGTGCTGGCGGATATGGCGCAACTGGAGACTTTGCCAGATCGCGAACTGTCTGCGGGACTATCGGAAGTGATTAAATATGCCTTATTGGGTGATGTTGATTTTCTGGTCTGGCTAGAGCAAAACATGGATGGATTGATTGGACGTGATGCAAATTTATTGGCTGAAGCGGTTTATCGCTCATGTGCTCATAAAGCGCGGATTGTGGCTAATGACGAAAAAGAGCAGGGCGAGCGTGCCTTACTCAATCTTGGGCATACCTTTGGACATGCGATTGAATCTTATCTGGGCTATGGCACCTGGTTACATGGTGAAGCGGTGGCGACCGGTATGGTGATAGCAGCAGATTTGTCTCATCGTTTAGGCTGGATTTCAGCCGAAGAGGTGCAACGTACAAAAAATATCATTCAACGCGCCAATTTACCGATATCATGTCCAAAAATTCCATTAGATGAATTCTTGGCTTATATGTCGCATGACAAAAAAGTCTTAAACGGTCAGTTACGTCTGGTTTTATTGAAAAGCTTGGGTCAGGCCGTCATTACCAAAGACTTTGATGTTGAGCTAATGAAACAATCTATTCTTGCGAATCAATCTGCATAATTAATTATTTGGGTAAAGCATGGCTGTGTCACGATCAATTTGGCAAAATATTCAACAATATAGCTGGCTGGTTTTTGCGCTGGCTTGTTTAATTGCTGCGTTGATATTCTGGGGCGTTACCGATACCAAGGCATTGGTGAAAGAGCAACAGCCCGCTGAAACCGAAGCACAGGTTCAGATTCAACCGGAAAAAGTGGCGGCGACTGCGCATCTGGGTGCACTCTCGGATGAAGTCAAACCTTTGGATCTGACTACACGCGTGGTGGTGGCCAATGACCATGCACCCGAATTCCGTGGCACCAAATATATGAAGGACCATCAACGTCAATGGACCGTGGAAATTTTCCGCAGTTCGGATGAGGCCATTATTAAAAACTTCTTGCTCAATCGTTCAGATCGCAAGAAGTTTGTGTATTTCCGTCTCAGCGGCGAAGATCAGGTCGAGCAATATGTGCTTACTTATGGTGCTTTTTCAAATGCAGAAGAAGCTACCCGTCAATTTGCACAGCTTAATCTGGCGCTGCCTGATTCGGTCAAACCTAAAGCCCTGCAACTGTCGACCTATGCTGAATTGGTCAATGACTTGGGCACTGATGAAATGAAGTCGGCGTCCAATCAGCTTTATGCGGTTCAGCTCAGACCTGCGGCATTGCCAAAAGTTGATGAAACCCTGTTAATGAATCGAGCACCAGTAACGAGCAACCGGACGGCTGAATCATCAACCACAGTAAAAACCACGGTGACTCAACGTGATGCACAGGGCAATGTGGTAAATGTCAAACAAAGCCAATCTGCACCTCCTGCAGCAGCAAATGCTGAAAAAATAAAAGAAAATTCAGATTCTTCTAAACGCGAAGTCAGCGATCCATTTAATTAATGATGCACCAAAATTGTGCACATATGATTCTTTTTATAGCACCCTGATTATTTTTGGTGCACTTTTCAGACAGGGGCAAGTGGTTTGCCCCTTATAACTTAAAGTTATTTTAATTTTTTTAATGATTTAGTAAACCTAATTTTAAATGGCATGTTTTTTGCTTCCTTGTGGTGCTAATTTGTCTGCTCATTGCGCCTTTTGAGACTAAATGATTCATTAGTTTCGTGAAATGGAAAGTTTTTGTGCTTTACAAACTTTTTTGAGGGTGTAATAACTGAAAACACTTTAGATGGCGAAATGCACTGCGTCTTGAAAAAGAAAGGCGTATATTGCAAATCCGCCAGTAAAAATGTTTTCGCGAAGCATTGAACTTTAAATGAGTTGATCGGCAATATCGCAGAAAATGAATTGAATGTTTGTTGCTCGAAAGAGCCATGTTGAAAGAAGGGTACGCTATGCACATGCCATCGCCTAATACTGTAGCTCCCGCTCAAGGTTTATATCAGCCTGACGAGTTTAAGGATAACTGTGGTTTTGGTCTGATCGCCCACATGAAGGGTGAATCAAGTCATCATCTTGTAGAAACCGCGATTCACAGTTTAAGTTGCATGACGCACCGTGGTGGTATTGCCGCAGATGGCAAGACGGGAGATGGTTGCGGCTTATTATTGGCGATGCCAAAGCAATTTTTCCGTGACGAAGCAAAAAAACTGAGTGATATTACACTGAGTGAAATTTTTGCTGTAGGTACCGTATTTTTAAATGTAGATCCGGCAATAGCGCAACATTCCAAAAATATTTTAACCAAAGAAATCGAGTCAGATGGCTTACGCGTACTGGCTTGGCGTGTGGTTCCGACCAATAACGATGTCCTCGGTGAAATTGCGCTGCAATCTCTGCCTGCATTTGAACAGGTCATTGTGAACTGTCCAATGGGGGTAAGTGAGGTTGAGTTTAACCGTAAGCTTTTCCTGGCACGTCGTCGTGCAGAACAACAATTACAAAACGATCCGTCATTCTATGTAACCACGCTTTGCTCGACCGTGATCAGCTATAAAGGCTTGATGATGCCGGCTGCGATTGCAGACTTCTATACCGACTTGGCCGATGAGCGTTTAAAATCACATATTGTGGTGTTCCATCAACGTTTCTCGACCAACACCTTGCCACGTTGGCCTTTGGCGCAACCTTTCCGTTACCTTGCGCACAATGGTGAGATCAATACCATTACCGCAAACCGTAACTGGGCATTGGCACGTACCCCGAAATTTGCAAACCCGTTATTGCCTGGCCTGACTGAGCTGAATCCGATCGTTAACCGGACCGGTTCAGATTCGTCAAGTCTGGATAACATGCTTGAAATTCTGGTCGGTGGTGGCATGGATCTGTTCCGTGCACTCCGTATGCTGGTTCCACCTGCATGGCAAAACGTTGAAACTCTGGATGCTGACTTACGTGCTTTCTATGAATTTAACTCGAAGCATATGGAAGCTTGGGATGGTCCGGCAGGTCTGGTGATTCAGGATGGTCGTCATGCGATCTGTATGCTGGATCGTAACGGCTTGCGTCCAGCGCGTTGGGTCATCACCAAGAATGATTACATTACCCTGGCCTCTGAAATCGGGGTATGGGGTTACGAGCCAGAAGATGTAGTATCTAAAGGCCGTGTCGGTCCAGGTCAAATCCTGGTTGTCGATACCTTGACAGGCAAAGTGCTGGATACCAAGGATGTCAGCAATCACCTCAAGAACATGCGCCCATACCGTGAATGGTTGCGTGATCATGCGATTCGCCTGCAGGCCAATCCACAGCTTGAAGAGCAACTGGTCGATCAAGGCTTAACCGGCGACAAGTTAAAAGCGGCGCAAAAAATGTTCATGGTGACATTTGAAGAGCGCGATCAACTGTTACGTCCGATCGCTGAAAGTGGTCAGGAAGCGGTTGGTTCAATGGGTGATGATACGCCAATGGCGGTATTGTCTCGTCAAGTGCGCCATGTGTCTGACTATTTCCGTCAGCAGTTTGCTCAGGTTACCAACCCGCCAATCGATCCATTACGTGAATCGATCGTGATGTCGCTGGAAACCTGTTTAGGCCGTGAACAGAATGTGTTCGAACAAGGCCCGGAACATGCGGACCGTATCATCATTTCCAGCCCGGTCTTGTCCAATTCAAAAATGCAGCAGCTTCGTGATGTAGAAAAAGATCGCGATGGCTATGGCGTAGTGGATATTGACCTGAACTATGCAGAAGCTGAAGGTTTACAGGCTGCGATTGAGCGTATCTGTGAAGAATCGGCACAGGCGGTTCGTGATGGTAAAACACTGATAGTATTAACCGATAAAAACTTCCGCGAAGGGTATTTGCCTGCAAATGCTGCCTTGGCCACAGGTGCGGTACATCACCATTTGATCAAGACCGGTTTGCGTACTGACGCGAACATTATGGTTGAAACCGGTTTTGCACGTGATCCACATCAGTTTGCGGTATTACTTGGCTTTGGTGCGACTGCGGTTTACCCATATCTGGCCTATGATGTGATCAATGATCTGGTTGCGAAAGGTGAGCTACTGGGTGATCCGATTCAAGCGCAAGCCAACTTCCGTAAAGGGATTGAGAAAGGCTTACTGAAAGTACTGTCTAAAATGGGCATCTCGACGGTTGCTTCTTATCGTGGCGGTCAGCTATTTGAAGCGGTTGGTTTATCTTCTGAAGTGGTGGATAAATGTTTCCTTGGCGTGCCAAGCCGTATTCAAGGTGCGACTTTTGCTGACTTGGAAAATGACCAGAAGAAATTGGCAACCACGGCTTGGCAGAACCGTAAGCCGATTGATCAAGGTGGTTTGCTTAAATTCGTATTTGGTAAAGAGTACCATGCGTTTAATCCAGACGTGATCAATGCCTTGCATAAAGCGGTACGTTCAGGCCAGTATCAAGACTTTAAAGAATATGCAGAACTGGTGAATAACCGTCCAGTGGCTACCATTCGTGATTTATTCAAGTTAAAAACCACAGATGGAATTGCGATTGATCAGGTTGAAACGATTGAAGACATCCTGCCACGTTTTGACTCTGCGGGTATGTCTTTAGGTGCATTATCACCAGAAGCACATGAAGCAATTGCGATTGCCATGAACACTATTGGTGGTCGTTCAAACTCAGGTGAAGGTGGTGAAGATCCTGCGCGTTATGGCACGATTCGTAACTCGAAAATCAAACAGATTGCTTCTGGTCGTTTTGGTGTAACGCCAGCTTACTTAACGTCTGCTGAAGTATTACAGATCAAAGTGGCACAAGGTGCAAAACCGGGTGAGGGTGGTCAGTTACCAGGTGGTAAAGTGAATGGCTTAATTGCACGTTTACGTTACTCAGTACCGGGTGTTACATTGATTTCACCACCACCGCATCATGATATTTATTCGATTGAAGATTTATCACAATTGATCTTTGACTTGAAACAGGTCAATCCTCAAGCGATGGTCTCGGTCAAACTGGTCTCTGAGCCGGGTGTGGGAACCATTGCTGCGGGTGTGGCAAAAGCCTATGCCGACTTCATTACCATTTCAGGTTATGACGGTGGTACTGCGGCATCACCACTGTCATCGATTCATCATGCGGGTTCACCGTGGGAATTGGGTCTAAGCGAAGCGCATCAAGCCCTCCGTGTTAACGACTTGCGTGGTAAGGTTCGTGTACAAACCGATGGAGGTTTGAAAACCGGTCTGGATGTGATCAAGGCGGCTATTTTAGGTGCAGAAAGCTTCGGTTTTGGTTCTACGCCAATGATTGCATTGGGTTGTAAATACCTGCGTATCTGTCACTTGAACAACTGTGCAACCGGTGTTGCAACACAGCAAGATCATTTACGTCAGGAACACTATATTGGTGAACCTGAAATGCTGATCAACTTCTTCAAGTTTATTGCAGAAGAAACCCGTGAATGGTTAGCTGCATTGGGTGTCGCTTCACTGAAAGACTTGATTGGTCGTGTTGATTTGCTTGAAGTTTTACCAGGTGAAACAGACAAACATGCCCATCTTGATCTCAGTGCCTTATTGACCTCACATCCTGCTGCTGAAGGTAAGGCGCAATATTGCCAGGTTCAGGGCAATGCACCATTTGATAAGGGTGTCTTGGCTGAGCAAATGGTGGCAGAAATGTTGCCGGCAATTGAAGCGGGTACAGGTGGTTCATTCAACTTCACTGTCGGTAACTGTGACCGTTCGATTGGTGCGCGTATCTCAGGTGAGATTGCCCGTCGTTATGGCAATCTGGGGATGGAAAACAATCCAGTGGTCATGAACCTGATCGGGACTGCAGGTCAGTCACTCGGGGTATGGAATGCGGGTGGTTTGCATATCAAGCTTGAAGGTGATGCCAACGACTATGTCGGTAAAGGTATGGCAGGCGGTCGTGTCTCGATCTTCCCGCCAAAAGGATCGCCGTTCCAAACCCAAAATACGGCTATTATCGGGAACACCTGCTTATATGGTGCGACTGGCGGTAAAGTCTTTGCTGCGGGAACTGCCGGTGAGCGTTTCGCGGTGCGTAACTCAGGCGCATTTGCCGTGATTGAAGGTGCAGGCGACCACTGTTGTGAATACATGACCGGTGGTGTGGTAACCGTATTAGGTAAAGTGGGCCATAACTTCGGTGCAGGTATGACCGGTGGTTTTGCGTATGTCCTTGACCTTGATAATGACTTTGTCGACTACTATAACCACGAACTGATTGATCTAAATCGTATCTCGACAGAGGCGATGGAAGACCATAAAGAAAACTTACTGCGTATTCTGGATGAGCACATTCAGGAAACGGGCAGTGCATGGGCTTACAAGATCCGTAATGAGTTCGACTTCTATAGTCGTAAGTTCTGGCTGGTGAAACCAAAAGCTGCTAATTTACAGACGCTTTTGAAAACCACCCAAGCTGATCCACAATAATTCCACGACTGCATAGACATAGGCAGGTGCAGAGATGAGGGACATCGCTGCGCCTACCCACGGAGAGAGACATGGCAGAGCGCCTTAATAATGACTTTCAATTTCTGGATGTAGCACGCCAAGATCCAGAGAAAAAAGATATTACTGTCCGCAAGGCAGAGTTTGTGGAAATTTATAAACCTTTTACTGCGGAAGTGGCTGCCAATCAGACCCATCGCTGTTTAGGTTGTGGTAACCCTTATTGTGAATGGAAATGTCCGGTACATAACTACATTCCAAACTGGTTAAAACTGATTGCAGAAGGCCAGATTTTTCAGGCCGCTGAATTGTGCCATCAAACCAACACCTTGCCGGAAGTCTGTGGTCGTGTATGCCCGCAAGACCGTTTGTGTGAAGGTGCCTGTACCTTAAACGATGGTTTTGGTGCAGTGACCATTGGTAATGCTGAAAAATATATTAATGATACTGCTTTTGCTTTGGGCTGGCGACCAGACATGTCTGGCGTTAAATGGACTGATAAAAAAGTTGCGATCATTGGTGCGGGCCCAGCTGGCTTAGGCTGTGCGGATATTCTGGCGCGTGGTGGCGTAAAGCCAGTGGTATTTGATAAACGCCCTGAAATTGGCGGTTTGCTCACATTCGGTATTCCAGAATTTAAAATGGAAAAAGATGTGATGAAACGTCGTCGCGAAATCTTTACCGGTATGGGCATTGAGTTCCGTTTAAATACCGAGATTGGCGTTGATGTCACTATTGAACAATTGCTGGCTGAATACGATGCAGTGTTCATGGGTATGGGAACCTATACCTATATGAAAGGTGGTTTCCCGGGTGAAGACCTGAATGGTGTTTACGATGCCTTGGACTTCCTGATTGCCAATGTCAACCGTTGCCAAGGCTGGGAAAAAGATCCAAGCGAATACATCAGTGTCGATGGCAAGAAAGTCATCGTACTGGGTGGCGGTGATACTGCGATGGACTGTAACCGTACCTCATTACGCCAAGGCGCGCACGATGTGACCTGTGCATACCGTCGTGACGAAAGCAACATGCCGGGTTCTGCACGTGAAGTGAAGAATGCCTACGAAGAGGGCGTCAAATTCCTGTTCAACCGTCAACCGATCGAGATTGTCGGTGAAAACGGTAAAGTGACTGGCGTTAAGGTTGTAACTACACAAATGGGCGAGCCTGATAGCCGTGGCCGTCGTAGCCCTGAGCCTGTTCCTGGTTCTGAAGAAATCTTGCCTGCAGACGCAGTGTTGCTTGCCTTTGGTTTCCGCCCAAGTCCTGCAGACTGGTTTGCTGGCGCCAATGTAAGTCTAGATGGTTCAGGTCGAGTGGTTGCGGCAGAACAGCAAGAATTTAAGTTCCAGACTTCGAATCCAAAAATCTTTGCCGGTGGCGATATGGTACGTGGTTCTGATCTGGTTGTGACTGCGATCTGGGAAGGCCGTCAGGCAGCGGAAGGTATTCTGGATTATCTTGGCGTGTAAGCTCTTTTTCAGTATTTAATTTTTAAATGCCCAAGCCTCATGCTTGGGCATTTTTCTATATGAATTAAAGGCGTTGGATAAAAGCGATTGATGGTCAGCATCTATGCAATAAGTAGAATAATGAAAAGACTTGAATAAAAGCGCAATAAATTGCTATTCTTTAAATGATAATAATTCTCATTTTAAAGTAGATAAAATAATGACATCAAAACTTAATGACAGGCTGTTAATTGCCGCACTGTATACCAGTACCTTTCTCTGCTTGGTTGATTTGAGCAGTGTCAATCTGGCTTTAACCGCAATTCAGACGCAGTTCAATAGTCATCTTGCCGATCTACAATGGGTGATTGATAGTTATTCTTTGAGCATGTCGAGCTTGATGCTCGCGGTGGGGGCGTTAAGCCAGTGGCTAGGACGTAAACGCTTGTGGTTGGCTGGTGTCGTGATTTTTATTTTCGGCTCGGTGATTTGTGCGGCAGCACCTGCTTTTAACGTATTGATTGTGGGGCGCGTGATTCAGGGCATTGCAGGGGCGATGCTGATTCCCCTGACTTTGGCGATCATTGTGCATCATTTTACCCAAGTTGATCGTAAGGCACGGGAAATTGGCAACTGGAGTTCATTTAGTGCCTTTGCCTTGATTGTTGGGCCCTTGATGGGAGGCCTCATGGTGCATTATCTGGGCTGGCAAAGTATTTTCTGGTTAAATCTTCCGGTTGGATTGCTGGCATTGTTTTTAGGCTGGAAAGGCATTGTTGCCGATGAGCAGCAGCAAAAAATCAGTTTTGACTATTTAGGACTGATCTATAGTGTAGTTGCAATTGCCAGCTTAACTTATAGCATTATCATGGTACAGCAAGCACATATTGGCTATCTGATCGTCTTTAGTTTCCTGCTTTCGATGGTGTTTGCGCTGATTTTTATTCGACATCAGAACACGGCTTCGCATCCGCTCATTCCACATCATTTATTCCATAACCGTATTTTTTTACGTTTTAATCTGATCTCCTTTCTGTTGGGATTTGCAGGTTATAGCTCCTTATTTGTATTTGCCCTGTTTTATCAGGAGCAGGTACATTTAAGTGCTGCTCAGGCCGGTTGGTTGATCGCCCCGCAATTTCTGATGCAAGCGGTGGTTTCTATTGGCTTTGGTCGCTTACAGCAAAGTTATGGCGTATTGCCCTTACTCAAATTGGGGTTGTTCATTTCGGGTATTGCCTTGATCGCAATGATCAGTTTTCAGAGTAACGCTTCTTATCTGTTATTTATAGGTTTAAGCGGCATGCTGGGAGCTGGTATTGGCTTGATTGTACCTAGTTCCAGTAGCTTGAGCTTACATGCGGTATCGCAGGCAGATGCCAGTTATGCTGCGGCAATTTTAAATATGCTCAGACAACTAGGCCTAACTTTTGGGATAGCAGTATTGGGTACGCTGACCGCGTTTATGATCAAATGGGCGGTGACAAGCTTGCATTATTCTATGGCTCAAGCCCAGTTATTGGCCTTTCACAGTGTGGTCGCCATCATGGGGGGACTGTTTATTATAGGCATGCTGAGCTTGAGAAAAATTAAACCAGAAGAATGTGTCGCGCCTGTTTCATCGTCATAGACCAGTCATCATTTTGGTAGTTTTGGCAAATCTTCTAAGCTTTTTTGCCCTGTCCTAGAGTTTTTTACAGCGCAATACTCGAAGACGGACTATAAAATGAACAAGGTAATCGCGATGGCACTTGCAAATGCGAATGTAGGAAAAAGCTATTTAAATCGTCCCAAGGCATTGGGGATTACTGTACGTCGTCTGCAATTTAACCCAGAAAAAATCAAACGTCATTATTTTGCCAATTCACCTGTGATGTCGCATCTGCTGACCGCACTGTCTTCCACTTTCCCGATTGGCGAGCAGTATTTTGTCAATAGCGTCCGCAATGTTCGCGACAAAGTAAAAGATCCTCAATTACAGGCACAAATTGCGGCTTTTATCGGGCAAGAAGCGATGCATTCCAAGGCCCATACCGAATTTAATGATGCATGGCGACGCGATGACTATAATCTAGATCGTTTTCAGGCGTGGCTGGCAAAACGCGATGAGCTGCTTCGTAATATTCATCCTAAATTACAGCTGGCCTTGACCTGTGCCTTTGAACATTTTACTGCCATGCTGGGCGGCTATATCCTGAAACATCCAGAAATTTTAAGTACGCTGGATGAGGATGCCATGAAATTGTGGGTATGGCATGCGATTGAGGAAATTGAGCATCGTTCGGTGGCTTTCGATGTCTATCAGCAAGTCTATGGTGATGACCGTATCCGCCGTCTATTGATGCGTAGCGTGACTACGGGCTTTGCCAGCCTGACTTTTTATGCTACGTCGCGGCTGATCTGGCAGGACAAATGGAAAAGCCTGCCCAAACTGGGTGGCAATCTGTTTGGGACCTATTTACTGGCAAAAATGTTAATCCAACTGATTCCAGAATATTTGTCCTATTATCAGGCGGATTTTCATCCAGCAAAACATGATTACACGCAGTTGGTCAATTACTGGAAGGCACGTATGGCGGATGAGTATGACATGGTCAGCTTTCAGGAGGGCGCCACACCTCAATTGTATAGTTAAATTCCCTCTTAAAATAACGTTTGCTTAGCGCGGCATTACATCAACAGGCTTGAGTAATGCCTTTTTTATTTAAACAGTCTCATTCATCAACTTTAATAAATGTTACACAGCAGGCAAAAAAATCCCATTACAATGAACTAACGCAAAAATATAAAGAAAAACTTGAGGATAAATTTTTATGAAAGTCATGAAACAAACCGCACTGGCAACCGTATTGGCAAGCACGCTTCTGTTCACAGGGTGTGGCTATAACACTTTACAAGTGAAAGATGAGGCGGTGAACGCATCCTGGTCTGAGGTACAGAACCAGTATCAACGCCGTGCTGACCTGGTGCCAAATCTGGTCAATGTGGTAAAAGGCTATGCCAAACACGAAGAACAGGTGCTCACTGAAGTAACTCAGGCGCGTTCGAATGTGGCAGGCTTGAAAGTCGATAAAGAAGTGCTGGAAGATCCTGCCTTATTTGAGAAATACCAACAGGCGCAAAGTCAATTGACCGGTGCATTGTCACGTCTGATCGCCGTTTCGGAAAACTATCCTGATCTGAAAGCCAATGAACAGTTCCGTGATCTTCAGGCGCAGCTCGAAGGCACTGAAAACCGTATTGCGGTTGCACGTAACCGTTATATTACAACGGTTCAGGACTATAACGGCTATGTGCGTCAATTCCCTCAAGCCTTGACCGCTAAAGTAATTGGCATGAAAACCAAGGAAAACTTCAAGGCAGAACAGTCTGCCCAACAGGCACCAACAGTTTCATTTAACTAAGTTCTGAAATTGTTTTTGAATGCTGGGGAGTGACCGTATGTTCGCAATGTTAACGCAAAGATTAAAACAGCAGCTTGGGGCTGCATTGTTGCTGGTGTTTGCGACATTTTGTTTTCAACATACGGTCTGGGCCGAGATTGCAACCGCAACGGATCAAAGTGATCTGGTGGTTGCAGGTAAAATTATTCAGGAACAGCAAAGCAATAAAACTGCTCCTGCAAGCAGCCCAAATACTGAAACACCGGTATTGCCCAAAGTCGCCGATGATATGGCGGAGGGTGAGTCCATTCGTGGCTTACCCACGTTAAACCAGCCCGTTATTGATCAGGCCAAAATCCTGAGTGATGCAGAAATCCAGCAGCTCAATCAGAAAATTCTGAGTCTGTATCAGCAAGGGAAGGCCCAAGTCGGTGTGATTATCGTGCCGACCACCGGGCAGGAAGCGATTTTTGATTTTGCGCTGCGTGCTGGGGAAAAATGGCAACTGGGTTCAGCCAAACGCGATAACGGTTTGTTAATGGCAATTGCGGTAAATGACCGTAATATCCAGATTCTGACCGGTTATGGTCTGGAAGGGGTACTGCCAGATCTGGTACTGAGCCGGATTATTCGCAACCAGATCACGCCTTATTTTAAACAGGGCCAATATGCACAGGGTATTTCAGCGGGTCTGGATGAAATCACCCGTATTGTGAATTTAGACCCTGAAATTGCCCAGCAGGCGGCTCAAGAGTTAAAAGACCGGCATGAGCAGGCCTTACATGCGCAGCAAGCCAAAGACAATACCCTCATGATGGCCTTATTTATCCTGATCGCGGGTGTAGTCGGCTCATTTATTATCGGTAAGCGCTTAAGTGCCTCAACCGCCGCCGTGGCAGCAACAGTTGCTGGACTCGTCAATGGCGCAGGTCTGGTGATGAGTCTGTTACTCGGTGTCGGGGTGTTCTTTTTATTGATTACTTCACTGGCGCAACTGATTTTTCAGATGTTCTTGTCAGGTGGCGGCCGCGGAGGCGGTGGTGGTGGAGGTTTTGGCGGCAGCGGCGGTGGCTATAGTGGCGGCGGTGGTAGCTTTGGCGGGGGAGGAGCATCAGGCTCATGGTAACCAAGACAGATACAACACAGATTATTACCCAGCCGAAACTGGAAGAGCATGTGCAACCGAGTTTAAAACGCTGGTTTAAGCATTTCCTCTATGTTTCCTCAGCGCATCGTTACTTTAGCAAGCAGGACCGGACCAAGATTGCTAAAGCGGTACAGCAGGCAGAAAAGGGCCATGTCGGTGAAATACAGGTGGTGATCGAAGGGCATATCCCATGTTCTCAAGCCTATCAGCAGAATACTCGTTTACGGGCACAGCAACTATTTGCTGAACTGGGTGTCTGGGATACTGAACTGAATAGCGGAGTATTGCTGTATTTGAACCTGTGCGAACGTAAAGTTGAAATCGTGATTGATCGTGGTTTAAAGAATGCGACCCAGACTGAAATCTGGAACGGGATTTGTCAAAGTATCGTGTTGTTGCTGGCCCAAAAACAATATCTGCAAGCAGTGACCAACGGGGTGACAGAAATTGGGCAGATTTTAGATCAGTATTATGTAAAATCAGACTTGAATGATCAAAATGAACTGCCTAATGAACCGATCATTTTAAATTAAATTCGGTTTTTAATTTTCATCAAAAGTCTGGCTTGTTATTTTAGAAAAAATAAATTATTGTGCAGACTATTCTGTATAGATAAATTTCTGAATCGCAAGCCTTCTTATCAGCTTCCGATAAACGGCAAGAAATAATAAAAAATAATTGAAATAAATTTTGTGTGATTCAGGTCGCTCAATTTAAATACAATTCGAAAGTAGTCAAATTTGATATCTAAAAAAACGCATAATAAAGCAGTAAAGCTGACGTTATTTGTCATTTTTTTTCTTAAATCGTCTAAATTGCTCTGCTTTTATACAACATGAAAATTTTTTAAGTCCCTGTTTTTTTAGAGTAAAATTGGCTAAGCTAAGGACTGGCATAAAACATGCTAAATACTAAGTAGCTGAAAAAAGCTTATAAAAATATCCATTGGAGAAATGTTATGAAATCAATGCAAAAGGGTTTTACTCTTATCGAATTGATGATCGTTGTCGCGATCATTGGTATTTTGGCGGCAGTCGCAATACCTGCTTATCAAGACTATACAGTACGTGCGAAAGTATCTGAAGTGATTGCTGCTGGCGCTGCTGCTAAATCTGCTATTTCAGAAGGCTTTCAAACGAATGGTATGGTTGGTGTAGCCTCTGCAGTTTCAGCTGTTACTCAAGGTAGTTCATCTAAGCCTGTAAGTAAATATCTACAGTCTATTACGGGTGTTCCAGCTACAGGTACAATTACTCTTACAACTTCTAATGACACAAGTCTTCCTACAGATGCTCGTCAGAAAACAATTGTAATGGCTCCGTATACAAAATCTACTGGTACAGCTTTAGCCTTAGCCAATGGACAGTCAGGTTCTGTAGAGTGGTCTTGTATGACTTCTACAATTGCTCAAGCTACTGCTCGTGGTTTCACTACTGGTGCTCCAACTGCAGGTTCTGGAGTTGGTGCTGCATTACCTGCTAAGTATGCCCCTTCAGAATGCCGTTAATAATTATTTTAAACAAAAAAAGAGTGCTATAGCACTCTTTTTTTGTTTAAGTATAATGATTGTTCTTAGAATAAAGTTTTTACTTGGTTTATTAAGTTGGAATTTATAGTTGGGATATGAAATGAATAATTTTTCATGGTTTAAGAAAGAAATTCCTTCTTTAAAAAAAAATGAAGTATTTAATCTTGTGTTGTTAATAACTTTGCCTAATATTATTTTTTTATTATTATCTTATTTTTCTCTAACAGCACGACCATTAATTAATCTTGATTATCTTTTGGTTTTGTTTTTTATGCTTTTTCCTAATAGGCTTGTAAGATTTATAAGCTTTATTGCTCTTATTTTTTTTATGTTATTTGATGTTTTAATGTTTATTATACAAGTATTTCCATTTATGGATTTGGCTGCGCTAAGATATTTAATTCCATTTGTTTTTGTAGCTCCATTAAAATATATAATAATTATTTTTGTTTTTTTTGTTTTAATTTTATTATGTAGTTTGGTGTTGTTAAAAATAACAAGAAAACAAGAAAAAATATATTCTTTACTTATAGTATTTATTTTTATAGTTTTTTCATATTCAGCAATGATGCTTGGACTTACATATCATCATTTTAATGGAATTATGGGGAGGGATAATTATTATATTGCAAGTAGTCAAACACTTTTATACAAAGAAATAATAAAGAGTGATTTTTCTAAGTTTGCTAATTTAACCCCTGAGTTAATTGATTTGAAAAAAAATCAACCTCGTGCAGCTAATAATTTAAAACAACCATATTCTCATAAAATACTATATATAGTTGCAGAATCATGGGGGGAATTGCGTAATAAAGAAGCACAAAAATCAGTTATACAGAAAATCTTGGAGGAAAAGGAAAATTTTAATTTTATTAATTATGGTTCCTTTCAAACCTCAGGTGCTACAGTATCAGGCGAATTAAGAGAATTGTGTGGTTTGGCATTAAAAAATAATGGATTTGCACTTAGTAAAACTGATAAAAAAGCATTTTCTAGATGTTTACCTGAGATCTTACGTTTAAATGGTTATTATACTGTCGCACTACATGGAACGAGTGGATTATTGTATGATCGAAACAATTGGTATCCTAAGGCTGGTTTTCAAAAAGTATTATTTGGTGAAAATTTTATGGATATGCCTCGTTGTACTGCATTTAAAGGAGTGTGTGATAGCGCATTAATTAAAAATGTTGGTAATCTTTTTAGAGATTCAAATGATAAAAAAATATTTTTCTACTGGATGACTCTTACTTCTCATCAACCTTATTCAGAAAAAGATATTCACAATAGTCGTTTTGATTGTAAATTTTTTGGTATGAATACGAAAGGCGATGCTTGTAATAATGCTAAGTTGGAAACACAATTTATAGATGATTTAGCACAGTTGGTAAAAAAGGATGAAATGAGAGGGGTTGAGGTCATTGTGGTTGGTGATCATCAACCTCCAGTTTGGGGGGAGGAAATTAATTATATAAAACCTTTGACTGTAAGTTATTTACATTTCAAAGTGAAATAGAGTTTTTAGGAAAAAAAGACCTATTGGGATATGAATAGTCATAAATTGTCATAATATAAAAAAGTTAAAGAATTTAAGTTGTTGAATTTTAATTTTAATTTTTATGGCATGGTTCTTGAATTGAACAAGTTAATTATATTTAGGAAGTTGGGTCATGCATAAATCGTCACAAGGTTTTACCCTTATTGAACTGATGATTGTTGTGGCAATTATTGGGGTATTGGCTGCTATCGCTATACCTGCATATCAATACCATGCTGCACGTGCAAAAGTCAGTGAAGCTTTGGTGATGGCGAGTGCTGCCAAAACAATGGTGAGTGAGTCTTTTCTTGTGGGTGGGGCGGCTGTAATGGCTAGTACAGCAGCAGATTATAGTGCAAGGGCTGCCAGCGAAAAAAAGACGCGTTATGTCGATGATATAAAAATTGATAATGATGGTGTGATTACTGTGACGTTAACAAGTAATACGGTAGTTGGTTTACCAACTGATGTACTGGGAGAGACGGTAGTATTAACACCGAATATCGGTGGAACTAAATTAACAGCAACATCAAATGGGACAATAGATTGGGCCTGTGCGACTACGTCTGCTACGAATGCGACAGCAAAAGGCCTTGTTGCTGACTTGGGAACCTTACCTGCACGGTATGCACCTGCAGAATGTAGGTAGAATATTAATTAGTATTAGATATATAGGTAAGTTTAGTGTCAAAACGCCTTAATTTCTTTATAGGTCACTTAGCAATTTCTTTTTTTATCGCCTTAATTGTGGTCGGGGTGGTGTTTTTTATCTGGTACCCATCTCCATTGGCAAAAGCTGTTGGAGTGACACATATCTTTTTAATGATGCTGGCAATTGACGTGATTATTGGGCCATTACTAGGGCTAATGGTTTATAAAGAAGGAAAGAAGACCTTAAAGATGGACCTAAGCATTATTATCCTGATTCAGATTATTGCATTAGGTTATGGTGTTTATAGTATTGCTCAGGGGCGTCCAGCATGGCTGGCTTATAATGTAGATCGCTTTGAGCTGGTACGTAATAACGAGATTCTTAGAGAACAGATAGTTCAAGCAAGTCCTCAATATCAACAGCCTTCATGGTTAAAACCTCAATTTGTCGGTGTTGAATTTGCAAAAGATAAAAATATTCGTAGCGATGACATGTTTGCTGAGGTATTAGGGGGGATTTCACTAGCTCAAAAGCCTGAACGCTATGTCCCATTAGATAAAGTAAAAAAACAGATTCAACAACGAGCACAAAATCTGGATGTATTAAACCAATTTAATGACAAAGTTTTGGTGGAAAATACGTTAACTAAGTATCCACAAGCGACTGCCTTTGTTCCCTTAAAAGCCAATGCTGTTGATATGACGGTTCTCATTAACAAAGAAAAAGGCGAAGTGGTTAAGATTGTCGACTTACGTCCGTGGAAGTAAATTGTAGTTTTTGTCTAATATTCGATTTCTATCTCGAGGCTTAACGATATAATTCGCTAGGCCTTTTTTCATGTATGACCTATGCAATTTTTATGCTTCTTACTTGCCAGCATCCTGTTTAGTTTTGCCTGGCTATCCCCAGTCCATACCTATCCCTGGGTGACCTTTTCCAGTGAACTGGCAAGCTTTGGCGGTGGCGTGGCGTTACTGGCCCTGCTGTTCAATAAAAATGTAAAAATCCCGCGTCCACAGATTTTGATGTTGGGCATTGCGTTTATTCCGCTATGCCAGTGGGCTTTCGGCCTAATCACGGATTTCAGTACCGCATTCCTGAGCTTCGGTTACCTGTTTGTGTTCTGGTTAATGATTATTGCGGGCTATAACTTAAGCCTGCAAGCAGAGCAACGGGAACGGATCATGCTGGGCGTAAGCTATCTATTGCTGAGTATTTCGTTCATCAGTGCGATCATGGCCATCGTACAGTGGTTAAATCTCGAAGCCTATATTGATGGAATTATAAAGCTCAAGAGTAACCGGCCTTATGCCAACTTTGGACAACCGAATAATCTGGCCACCTTTTTAATTATGGGCCTGATGGGCGGCTTATATTTATATGAAAAAAGAAGGCTGACTTTGTGGCTGTTAATCCCAGCAAGCTTGGTCACGCTCTTTGCCATCACGCTAACTCAATCCAGAACTTCCTGGGTAGTGTGTATATTCCTGTTCTTTTACTGGATTTATAAGCAATATAAAAACTCACCGCGATTTAATTTTCCGAGGCTAGTACTGTGGGTCGGGCTGTACTTGATCATTGCAGGTTACTTACTCCCTGTGCTGAGCCAGCTCTTAAGCTCAGGCATTGATACCGGTGTGACCCAGACCGCTTCGATTGCACAGCGTGCAGGGTCGGGGCATGAGCGCCTGGGTATGTGGGTGCAGATCTTACATGCCATTGCCGAGAAGCCATGGTTTGGTTATGGCTGGAGTCAAACCAGTATTGCGGTATTCGAGAGTATTCAGTTCAATACCGTACAGGTCTGGTTTAACAGCGCGCATAATGTATTGCTAGATCTGCTGGTCTGGAATGGTGTGCCACTCGGGCTGTTGATTATTGGCTATATCTCGCTGTGGTTGTTCTGGCTAAATAAGAATGCCAAGGAGACCAGCTCGATTATTGCGATCTTGATGGTCTGTGCCATCCTGATTCATGCCATGCTGGAGTTTCCACAACGCTATGCTTACTTCCTGCTACCTATGGGCTTCTTGCTGGGATTGATTCAGGCCCAAACACCAAAACTAAAAGGCATAACGGTCAATAAGCATCTCATTCGCTGTATTGGAGTGCTTGCACTGATCGTGGTATTGCTGATCTGGCGTGATTATAAGCTCTATCAGGAAAATAGCCGTCTGGTCTTTAAAAACCAAGCGCCTACAGCAGAAATTCTGGGTAGTTCTAAAATTATAGTACTGACCCAGTTCCAGCAACGTCTTGACTGGATTGCTTTAAAACCGCAAACACAAATGTCTGAGTCTGAGCTAAGCCTGTTGGGAGAAATGGTCAAGAATAAAGCTACGCCGTACAACCTGAAGAAGTATGCGCAGTTACTGGCCTACAATCACAAGTTGGAGGAAGCAGAGCAACAGTTGGTGGTTTTGAGGCAGTTGTATAAGCAAAAGCTGAGTCTGGCAGAGATTATCGAATTAAATAATAAGACACAGGTAAAACAGTCTTAAGCTAGACTGTTTGCAATAAAAAAACCAAAGTATTGCTTTGGTTTTTTTATTTGCTGTAGGTTTAAATCTGGCTTTGAATATAGTTTTCAATACCCACATTTTCAACCAGATCAAGTTGGGTGTCGAGCCAGTCCCAATATTCTTCTTCTTTCTCTAGAATTTCCTGGACCAGGTCACGGGTCACGTAATCTTGTTGAGCTTCGGCAAGCTCAACCGCTTGCTTGATCGCTTCAATATTTTCTTTGACTTTACGAATATCACAGTTCAGCACTTCTTCGGTATGTTGGCCGATATAGAGTTTGCCTAAATGTTGTAAATTCGGTAAGCCTTCCAGAAATAAAATACGCTCAATGACTTTATCGGCGTGTTTCATCTGACGGATCGATTCTTTGTATTCAGCTGAACCTAACTGTTCAATTCCCCAGTCATTAAACATACGCGAGTGTAAGAAATACTGGTTGATGGCGGTTAAATGGTGGTAAAGCACCTGATTCAGTTGGTTGATAACTTCGCGATTGCCTTTCATTGCGTTTACTCCAGAAACACCAAGTGTTGATGCCCTAGTAGCTAAGGCAATTTATCTTATATTAATCAACAAATAATGTTCTGGCGAGTAATTTATAGAACGGCAAATGAAAATCACAATCATAAGAGGAGTATTTGAAACAACCGAAATTCAGTTAGGGATGTGATTTTCATAAAAAAACCGCTGGATGAGGAACCTTTGCGGTTCTGCAAGAAGCGGTGGAGTCGTAAAAGATATTTTACATGAATACGTCGTTTTTAAATTAAATCAGGCTGCAATGGAAATACGTGCTGCAATTTCAGCAAGCTCATCACTAATAATTGCGCGTGCTTCAGGTGCACAGCGACCACAACAGGTACCTAGGTCGAGTAGGTCACGGATTTCACGATAGCTTTCAGCGCCGTTTGCAACAGCGTCTTTGATATCCTGATCTGTAATTCCACGACATAAACAGACATACATGGGAGTGATCCACAAATATAAATGCGATAATTGATATTATTGATAATTATTATCGTTTGTCAATGAATTTCATTCTAAGCGGTAGAATAAGTTTATTGGGAATTTGAATAAAAAAATACCGCTTTATCGGCGGTATTTTGAGTGTTTTTTATCTTATTGATAATTATAAGTTAAAAATATCTTATGCAATGATCACAATACCATCCATTTCGACCAGCGCACCTTTGGGTAGACTCGCGACACCTAGTGCTGCACGTGCTGGATAAGGTTGAGCAAAATATTCGCCCATGATCTGGTTGACCAGTTGAAAGTGTGAAAGATCGGTCAGGAAAATATTCAATTTGGCAATATCCGCCAAGCTACCGCCAGCAGCAGTACATACTGCTTTAAGATTGTCGAATACACGGCGGATTTGCGCTTCAATGCCTTCTACAAGTTCCATACTGTACGGATCTAAACCAATCTGGCCTGAGAGATAGAGCGTGTTGCCAACAAGAATTGCCTGAGAATATGTTCCGATAGCAGCAGGGGCGTGTTCAGTATGAATAACTTGACGTGACATTAAGCTCTCCTAAGTCCTATGTTTTCTCTTAAACAATGCGACTTTAACACAAAAGTGCAGACACGAAAGCGCTGAATACTGTTTAGTCGCTGTTGTTTGAAGCTATTCTTGAGTTTTTACTGGATTCGAATCTGTGCAATATTGATTACGGCACAGCCTGAGTGTTAATGCACTGTTTCGGCTTTGGCAACTTCGGGCTGCACAATTGGCATATTCAGGCGTTCGATGCGTGGGAAACCAAAGTGCATGCGTAAGTCACGAATGATCTGGGCAATCTGGTTACGGTTACTGACGACGATGTTGACATAGGTTTTCTGGTCTTGCGAATGGACCATTTCAACCCCTGTTTTGGCCTTACGGCATTGATAGATCAGGTCAGAGATTTGTTCATCATTCATTTCCATATGAATGCATAGATAGGCACTGAAGCGGACATCATCAATTTCTTCAGATTGCCAGTTGAGCGGCATAATATTTTCTGGATGCAGATGCTGTTCATGCAATAAATTACGACAGCGTGAGCGATGCACGATTAAACCGCGTCGTGATAAGTGTCCTTGAATCGGATCGCCCAGAACCGGATTGCAGCAATGCGCATATTTGACATCGACACCTTCAGTCCCCGCGATCAAGCGGTCAGACGTTTCTTGATGCTGTGAATAGTCTTGCGAGAATAAATGATTGGCCACCAGTTGTGGTAGCAAATCACCGACTGCAATCTGTTCAAACAGGGTATCTTTGCTACTTAAGTGACGCCATTCAAGCACGTTAATCCAGTCGGTTTGCGACAGGTCATTGATCGAACGCTGGAACAGTTTTAAGGCCCGGTTCAAGGCTTGCTGACCGACCAGACGTTGCTCATCAATATCTTGTTCACGCAGCATGTTCTGTAAGGCGCGACGGGCTTTCTGAGTATTGATAAAGCTGAGCCAGTCCGGATTGGGTGTGGCAAGTACATCGGTAATGATCTCGACCACCTGTCCGCTATGCAAGGGTGTCGATAAAGGACGGATTTCGCCATCGACTTTGGCACCCACCGCATGGTTACCTAAAAATAGGCTGGCTGAATAGGCAAAATCAACCACCGTTGCGCCTTGCGGTAATTCGTGTAATTGCCCGTGTGGGGTATACACCCAGATTTTTTCTTGATGCAAATAGTCCAGCAAGTCGCTAAATGTGGTTTTGGCACAACCGCTATCGATCAAGGTATTCAGATTTTGCATCGACGCTTGGATCGCAGAACGGCAGGCCTGTGGCGCATTTTCACCCAGCACCACCCCGAAACGCGCAGCTTTACGCATCAGCTCGGTTTGAATGGTTAGAGAAAGCGTGGTTTTCTCACCCTTGAGCTTGATCATTAGGGATTGGTTGCCCCCCGGAAGAGGGCGACGAATATGGTCGCTATATTGTAAAACCTGAAAATTATCTTTGAGCGCATCGACCAGACGGTCACAGTCAGCGATGCTTTGTAAAATGATTTCAAAGGCATGGCTATGGCTGAGTTCATTCAGGTCGATTTCATTTTTGACAAAGTGACGCAGTAATTCGATATTGTTATTTTTCTTTTTAATACGACCTTTTAAGTCATGATTTTTTAATAGGTCGGTCAGTTTCTGTTCCCAGATGGCCTGATATTCGCAACGTTTGGGTTTGGTTTCCAATAAGGCGGTTTGCACATCATTGAACATATCCAGATCAAGATTTTGATAGCAGAGATGTTCAAGGTTATCTGCCATTTCATTCATACCGACCAGACGTGCCATCGGTACAAAAATATCAAAGGTTTCCTGCGCAATACGGGCACGCTTATCGGGACGCAGTGCGCCCAAGGTGGTCATATTATGATAACGGTCTGCCAGTTTAATAATAATGACACGCGGGTCTTGTAGAGTCGCCTGTAAAATTTTTCGGAAAGAGGCAGCCTTGTTATATTCTTTATCGCTGGAATGGCTGAGTTTGGTCACGCCATCCACCAGTTCGGCTACCACCAGACCATATTTCTGTCCGATTTCGTCTTTGGTAAAGTCAGTGTCTTCAATCACGTCATGTAGTAAAGCGGCCATCAGGGTATCGGCATCCAGACGCATATGCGCAAGAATACAACTGACCGCAATCGGGTGTAATACATAGGGTTCACCGCTTTTACGGGTAATACCGCTATGGGCTAAATCAGCAAAATCGCAGGCAGCAAGCACACGTTGAACGTCACTATCCTTGAGATAGGCTTCAATGATGACTTTGAGCTGTTGCTTGGCTTGGCTGACTTCTTCGCCTGGCATATAACACCTTTTTAACATGAATTCAGTAATGAATAAGCTTATCTTCTAATGAAAAGCAAATTGCAAAGCTTGTCAATTTGTTCATTATAAAAACTCGTAAATTTTTTCAATGAAGTATATTGTTTTTACCAATATAACGCTGAATTTTACAACAAACAAAAAAGCCCAGTGTCTTCACAATGGGCTTTTCAGCAGAGCAAATTCGATTTAGAAAGTAAAACCTTCTAAGTTTAATGAATTTGTAGACAACACCATATCAAGGTTTGATGTTTGATAGTCTTGATCGCGTTGTTTTAAAATTTCTTTAGTCACATGTCCTACTGCGATCTCGCGTAATGCAACCACTGTTGGTTTGTCATTATCCCACTCTACAGTTGGTTCCATGCCTTGACGTGCCAATTGACGTGCACGTTTACTCGCTACCAGTACCAACTCGAAGCGGTTATCTACATGGTCTAAACAATCTTCAACGGTTACACGTGCCATAAGTTGTCTCGTCTGAACATCACATTTGAAAGACTGAGTAGTATAAAAGGCTTTTATACAAGACTCAAGTTATTCGCGATTAAGGGTAATCAAGTTTTGGATTAATTGCTGATGGCGATTGCTTTGCTGCAAGGTCACCAAACGGTTTGCGGTAATAATGGCTTCCAGGTCATGTACTGCTTTATTGAAATCATCATTGATAATGACATAGTCAAAACTGGCAAAATGACGCATGTCCTCTACGGCACAACTCAGGCGGTGTTCAATCACGTCGACAGAGTCGGTACCGCGATTTGATAGGCGCTGTCTTAAGTCATACTGGGTTGGCGGGAGAATAAAGATCTGTTTTGATTCAGGAAAAAGTCGACGAACCTGTTCAGCACCTTGCCAGTCAATTTCAAGTAAAACATCATGACCTTGCTGAAGCTGCTCTTTCACTTTGGCTTGTGACGTACCGTAATAGTTTCCAAACACTTCGGCATATTCGATGAAACCACCTTCATCGACTTGTGCTAAAAAGCTTTCTTTACTGGTAAAATGATAGTGAACGCCATCGAGTTCACCAGGACGTTGACCGCGTGTAGTATGTGAGACAGAAACGTGCAGGTTGCTGACTCGATCGAGTAGGGCTTTGACCAAAGATGTTTTGCCCGTTCCTGAGGCTGCAGAAACGACAAACAAGAGACCCGACATGATATTTTTCCTGAATATGATAAAATATCTTGGCTATTGTAGTGTAGCGTGCCATTAAACGAAATAGTTTGGCGTAAAAATTCAGTTGATGAGAGAGGATGTTATGGAAATCGTGTTGGCCAATCCACGAGGCTTTTGTGCTGGTGTTGACCGTGCTATAGCAATCGTCAATCGGGCACTGGAATGTTTTAATCCGCCAATTTATGTCCGTCATGAAGTGGTACATAACAAATTTGTCGTCGATGACCTGCGTCAGCGTGGCGCCGTTTTTGTGGATGAGCTGGATCAGGTTCCTGACGATTCCATTGTGATTTTTAGTGCGCATGGCGTATCCAAAGCAGTACAGCAAGAAGCAGAACGCCGTGGTCTAAAAGTATTTGATGCGACTTGTCCCTTAGTCACCAAAGTACATATCGAAGTAACTAAATATGCCCGTGAAGGGACTGAAGCGATTCTAATTGGACATGAAGGTCATCCGGAAGTTGAAGGCACCATGGGCCAGTATGATAAAACCAAAGGCGGCGCCATTTATCTGGTCGAAGACGAGGAAGATGTGGAAGCCTTGATGGTCAATCATCCGGATAAAGTGGCTTTCGTTACCCAGACTACGTTATCAATTGATGATACGGCGAAAGTGATTGATGCGTTACGGGCGAAATTTCCACAAATTCAAGGTCCGCGTAAAGATGACATTTGCTATGCCACGCAGAACCGTCAAGATGCAGTACGTGATCTGGCGGAACAGTGTGATGTGGTATTAGTCGTGGGTTCGCCAAACTCATCCAATTCCAACCGCTTACGCGAACTGGCCGAGCGCATGGGCAAATCTGCTTATCTGGTTGATAATGCCGATCAGTTGCAAAAAGACTGGTTCAAAGCGGATAGTAAAATTGGTGTGACGGCAGGTGCATCTGCACCTGAAATTTTAATTAAACAGGTGATCCAACGTTTACAAGACTGGGGTGCAACACCACCAAAAGAGTTACAGGGACGTGAGGAAAATATCACTTTTAGTCTACCAAAAGAGTTGCGTATACAGGTGATACAAGCCTAATTTTATTGGAAAAATGTGAACTGGAAACGGATGGATGACACTCCATCCGTTTTTTTTGCTGCTTATCTGCTTTGTATTGGTTCTGTAAAAATAAAAATTAAGATAGAGTAGTGAATTTTTAAAAATTGGGTGCTGGGGAAATGGGGAAAACTCGGGGATTCACCTTAATTGAATTGATGGTGACGATTGCGGTGCTGGCTGTGATTGCGATGATGGCGGTGCCTTCATTTGGCAATCTCATTGCAAGAAAGCAATTAGATAAAACCGCTAAAGATTTTGCTCTAGTTTTTGGGGAAACAAGAGGACAGGCCATTTCATTACGTAAAAAGATTACCTTGAAATTGACTTGCCCGACGGAGGCAGACTCGATAACTGGTGAAACGAAAATGGTTTGTCCTGCAAATACTGCGAATGAATTACATTGGATTTCACCTCGTGATGACATTGAATTGACGAGTGATAAGGTGGACGTCGTATTTTCAGGTTTGGGTATAGCACAACAACGTACCAAACTTGTTGATAATCCGGTTTGTAGTGCGACACCTAGTCCAAACGAATGTGATAATGATCCGACGAATAATCCCCGTAAAATTCCTGAAATTGTTCCTTTGGAATTTACTCTATGTAATGCAGAGCTGGGTGAGAGCCGGACAATTTTTGTCTCGAAAATCGGTACTGTAGATAGTATTAGCTCGGGGACGTGTTGATGATAACAAGAAAGATTGAGAAGGGTGTAGGACTGGTTGAGGTATTGGTCGCTTTAGTGATTTTAGCCTTAGGTGTTTTAGGGTTTTCAGCCTTACAGTTAAGAGCATTAGATGCGGCCCAAGAAGCCACAGCACAAACAGTTGCCATGAATACAGCCAGAGATCTTGTTGAAAGAATTCGTGTAAACCGGACTGCTTTGGCAAGATATCAAACGACCATTAATGCTCAAAACATTGATGAGAACAAACTTGTATGTAATGGGGCAACACGTCGCGATGCGACCCCTGCTACAATGAAAATAGATTTACCCAAGTGTAATCCGTCAGCAATGGCTGAGCATGATGCAACCGAAATATTAAGAAAAGCAAGCGATCATGGTCAGGTGATTGTGATGGCGAATTGTGTGGCCAGTTCAATGAATTGTGTCTATGTTGCATGGGCTCCGACAACAATTACAGCAACGAACGTAAGTCAGTGTGTGAATACAACCACAGGCACCTATATTGTCGACGCAAAATGCTTGGTGATGGAGGCCTTTTAAAATGAATAATCATATGGCTAAGCATCGGGGTTTTACTTTAATTGAATTAATGATTTCACTGGCATTAGGACTCTTGATTAGTGCGATTGCAATTCAGTTATTTTTGACAAGTCAGCGTAGTGCAACAACTCAGCAAGGCATGATGAACTTGCAGAATACAACGTTATTTGGATTGGGTGAGGTGATTAATCACTTACGCATTGCAAACCTGAATGCTTCACAACCTTTTATTGACGATATGGTGTTGTACGGAGGCGTGGTTTTTAAACCCAACAATATATCAGCCAATCTGCCTAATTTTACGATTAGTAATGATCTTTTAACCCGTGGAGGGATTGGCGCATCCAATCTGGTAGGCGTTAAAAGTGATCAGCTTGTCATTCAATATAAAGTCAATACGCCTAATCAATTTGACTGTGAGGGTACAGGCCTAACGGTAAGTGACTATGTGGTAGAGCGCTATTTTTTAAGAGAAGATATCAATAATAACGATCCGAATAAACCTCTTGCATTGGCTTGTAAAGCAGCACGTTATACAGCGGAATCAGCTAAGACCAATACCACTTTAGCTCTAACGGGTAAAGGCGAGATATTAATTCCTCGGGTTGATCATTTTAGTGTTCGTTTAGGGGTTGCTTATGATGGTGCGAATGCTGCTTGTAATGCTGTAACTCAAACAGATGCGAGTGGCAGTATTGTCAATATAGCAGCAGATACCCGTTTAGACTGTTTTAGTTATATGAATATTGAAGACTACCGGGCTCTAACAGGGAAAAAACCACAAATTGTTTCTATTCAAATTGGTCTTTTAGCTCGTTCTACAGATACCGTTGGAAATAATCAGTTTTTTGATGCGAATCAGGTTTATCAAGTCTTGAATGTTGGTGCAAAGCTAACACCGAATGACCGAAACAAGCTGTATTTACGAGATGTGGTAACGCAGACCATCGCCATTCGCAATGGATTTGGTATTGAGTAATGGGGATGATGATATGAAGAATATAAGACAAGATCAGGCTGGGTCCGTTCTAATCGTTGTCCTCATAATGCTGGTGCTTTTAACGCTAGTTGGGACATGGGCGATTAGAGGCAGTATTACCTCTTTAAAGATTGCGACGAACGCTCAGGCCCAAGCTTTACTTAAGCAAACCAGTGATTCTGTATTTTATACCTTGGAAAATAAAACTGATGATGCGTTGGCTTTTACGCAAATGCGTATCGGTGACGGCATGTTGAATTATACCCTACGCCCTGAAAATAAGGGAAAGGAGCTGGTCTTTTGTGTGCGTGGTGCAGTGGTAGATAACTTTGAAGGCAGCCGTTTAGCAAGCGTAGCGTATTGGGATGATCAAGGCGTAATTAGTAATACGGAAATGGGAAAAAATGGTTTTTGTCAAAAGAATCGTATAACGGACTTCTTGAGTGGCCGTAATGCAGTGATGACACAAGTAACAGTACGCGCAGCTTCCAATGACAGAGATTGGGAACACATGCTGGAAGCAGATGATAAGGAAAGCTCAAAAAGTACAGGGATTCAAAAGGTTGTAATTACAGCAACTTCGATTCTTCCTAATTTTAGTGAAGCCAGCACAACTGAAATTAATACCTGTTTAACAAATTTTACGAGCTTCGTAGATGAGGCCAGACAGAATACAACAGTGACTGATTGTTTATCAGATAAGAATGTTCCATACAGTACACAAGAAATGGAATACACCATTAAAACGATCAGTGCATCTTCATAAGGAAAACTCATATGAAAAAGCTAGAAATAGAAAAAGTTAGCCAAGATGATGCACAGCGTGTGCAGGGGAAAGATTGGGCTAATCAATTTAAGGTCAGTACGATTGCGGCTGCAATCACTTCATTGATTTGTGCTAGCGTCCCTAGTTATGCCGCAGATTTAGAGATCTATAAAATTCCAGAAGATAGTGTTGGTTCTACAACGCTGATGTTGATGCTGGATACTTCAGGGAGTATGGCATGGAATATGGGGAATACGAATACTGCTAGTGCGGGTAATAGTCGTTTAGATATTTTGAAAAAAGGTTTGAATGATGTTTTGCAAGGCACAGCGAGTATACCGCGGGTCGATGATAAAATTGTAATGGGTCTTTCTGACTTTAGTGGGGATAATGGTCGAATTTTAGTGCCAGCGAAAGCTTTAGGTACTAAAACGGGGAATGAAGTCCTCGAAGCAACATATAAAAAACCTATATGGACAAGATATACTAAGAATGAAGGGACAAGGAGAAATCCTAAATTGGTCATCTATTATAATAAATGTACTAGTTGGGATAGTCTTAACTATAATTGTTTAAAATGGGGAGGAGATACGACTTCATCAACTGGCTATACTGATTCTAGCCCTTATAAATATACAAGTAATAGAGATTGTACATATGGTGATCAAAATGATTGTCGGTTCGTATATGAAGAAATAAATAAATTTCGGGATGAAACACACAGAGATACATTGTTAACTGCAGTTAGTAACCTCAAGGCTGGTGGAGGTACACCTACACCTTATGCATATGCTGAAGCAGCAGCATATTTAATGGGACAATCACCATTATTGATTCGTGATGTTAATAATGCTCCTATTTATTTAAACTTGACGGGAAGTAATTCTAATTATTGGACAACTTGTAGTGCTTTGAATACAGGAAAAACAGATTGCTCAAGTTGGAATAGCGGATGGGTCACGACAGCATTTAATGTTTCTGGCTTGACTAAAAAAGCATGTACCGTATATGCAAATGGTCAAAACTGGTCTGGAAATTGTTATTATGCCACCGGAAATATTGCGATTTCAAATAAGTATTCTGGTTTTACTCAGTCTGTAGCTGAATCAAAAGATGGTGATATATATGCTGCACCCACATCAATAACTTCTCAGCTAGGAACAAGTGAGACTGCTAGGGCAAAGCGAGAATGTAGTGGTCAAGGAATTTATTTCTTAACAGATGGTGAACCAGAACCTACAGGTAGTGCCCCAGGAGCTGATGGAAAAAGTGGTACGGCTTATGATTTGATGAGCAAAGCGCTAGGCAATAAAGGTGATTTATTTAGTTGTAATAATAGCCAATTAGGCAAAAGGGCACCTTATAAAAGTTCTTCAAACTCATGGACTTGTATTGGAAACTTTGCAGAGAGCTTATTGTCATCAACAAAAAATCCTGTTGGTTTGGAAATCAAAACAGCTGTTGTGGGTTTTAGTTCTAGTTTTAGTAGTAATACAAATAATGATGTAAATGATGCCAAAGACTGGGGCACGATTGGTAAGGGTAAGTGGTATGTAGGCACTGATTCACAAAGTGTTGTGGATAGTATCAATAATTTCATTAATGAAATTAATAAGGATATTCCAAGCATGAGCACAGGCTCATCAACTGTTCCAATGGATACCTTGAATCCTGAAATTATTCAGCCTCATGCCTATTTCCCTCAATTTGAACCAAAAATCAGACCTGAAGATTCCCAGCAGTTATGGTTTGGTAATGTAAAAAAATACTATGTCGTCAATAATGGCGTATATTCCAATGCCAGTGGCGGAGCCGATTATACGGTCGTTAAAAAGAGCGTCTTGCAAGATTTACCAGATATGTGGGCAAAATCAGGTGTTAACTATCCTGACAATACACCGATCTATAAAAAAGGCGGATTATTAAGTCAGCAAACTTTAGGCACTCAAACGACAACAACCAATGGTAGTACAACCACATCTACAGCGCGTAAAGTGCTTACAGATTATGTATTTGATGGCACTAAAAGTGCTGAAGCTCAAATCAGCCGTAACTTTGATTTGAATCAAATTCGTTATACCTATACGACAGATACGACCACCAAAACAGATACAGCCGCAAAAGTAAGAGGCCTGATGGCGCTGTTGGGTTATAACATTAGTTCTGATACAGAAACAAATGGCTTAAATCTTGCCAATACATCAGCAAACTTGCGTCAAATGGGAAGTGTATATCATTCATTACCAGTGCTCTTGACTCAAGAAGGTAAAGCTGTTGCTTCTAGAAATACAACGACGAATAAGATTCAAATTAATACGGTTGGACGTAAAGATTATTTGATGTTTGGTACAACACAGGGGCTTCTAAGTGTTGTGGATGCTTCTTCTGGAGTAGAAAAGTTCAGTTTTGTCCCAAGTGAGATGATTGAAAAACAGTCTGAGACATTTAGGGAAAATGCTGGAAATCTAGTCGGGGGTAAAAATGCACTTTATTATGGCATGGATGGTGAATGGACGGCGCATACGGTTTATGTTACCAAACCGGATGGAACGCTGACTGTTAACGGGGCTGTGCGTAATATTATTGGTGGAACAGCGGAAGATAAAGAAAACCTGAATGGTAAACAATGGGTTTATGGTGGTATGCGGATGGGAGGGCGGAGTTATTATGCCCTTGATCTAACAGACATTGATAATCCTAAACTTAAATTTCATATAGATCCGAGTACAGGCAAAGTGTATTCGAAAGCGAATCCTGCTGGAAAAGAGTTTTCTCAAATTTCAAATATGGCACAAAGTTGGTCTAAACCAAAACTTGACTATGTAAACTGGAAGGGGAAACGCAAATTAGTTATGTTTGTGGGTGGGGGATACGATGCAGGCGGTGATGATGGTGATGGTCTGAAATCAAATGGTATCCGCACAGGCTACGCTGGTTATGAAAATTATAATTATAACCAAACCAATAAGAAGGGTGCTGGAGTATATATGTTTGATGCCAACAATGGCGACTTACTCTGGTACGCAGATGCAAATGCGGAAGCAGATACACCAGCTTCAGGGTCAGGAACAACGACAACCGAGGCGACTCCTCATCTAGTCAATAGCGACCTAAAATATAGTGTGGTAAGCGAGATTAAAACCGTTGACCGTAATAATGATGGTATGGTCGATCATATTTATTTTGGAGATTTAGCTGGACAGGCATTTCGTATCGATTTTGCTCGTAGTCCTACAAAATTTACCACTCAAGCCACTAAAATTTTGGATCTTCATCAAACTGCAACAGCAAAAGTTGGTAAAAGCCCACGCTTTTATTTACCGCCAGTCTTTACAGCTCATCATAGTTCAGCGCGTAAAGAAGGTGCTGATGTGGTTGTTGCGACTTTTGTATCTGGAAATAAAAGTTCTCCGCTTTTAGCAACAGCTGACTCTCCTTTAACAACTGGACAACGGGATTCTGATAACCTGCAATATGACGCTGTCTATGCAATTTATGATTATGATATTCATCCAGACGGGAAATTTTTTCCAAATACCAATAAAGGTGCCAGAACTTTAGCAGCAACCGATGCAACTACAGCGTCAACAAGCCAATTAAAATATATTAGTAATAGTGATATTGCACGAAGTGACACAGATACAACGCTGGTCAAAGGTGCTGTAGCGAATCCATCTACAGGTTGGGGAGGATGGTACTATCGTTTTGAGAAGAAGTTTAGTGAAACTGGAACGAATCGGGAAAATGCGAGTGCAGCTATTATTAAAGGTTTGGCTCCACTTATTGCAATGGAAGGAAGTCTATACGTTACGATGTATGATGCTTCAAATAATGGTACTTCCTCTAGCTGTGGGGCAGGTGTAAAAGGGCATAGTTTTACTCAACGCTTGTGCTTGCCGACAGGCGTATGTGGTCAGGATGCGAACTATATTTATAATTTAGGGGCGGGAATTGTAAACCTGAACGTAGGTTCTGTTGATGGTGGTAGTACTAAATCCATTATCGTTCCGGATCCAGCAGATGTTGGCGCTGGCTGTATAGGAACTGCTTGTCAAGCAAATAAAAAATTCCTTACAGCAGGCGGTGATCTTCACTTTATTCCAAATCGTTGGTATGAACGATATGCGAAGGTAGATTGAAATGATTAAAGTGAATCTACTTGCCATTCAGTATAATCATAGATTCAATCGAGGTTTCACCATGATTGAATTGATGGTTGTCGTTGTGATTGTTGCAATCTTTGCAGCTATTGCAATTCCGAGTTATCAGCATTTTACACGCCGTGCTATTGCTGCTCAGGCGCAACAAGAAATGTATAAAATTGCTGAGCAATTAGAGCGACATAAACTAAAGAATTTTACATACCTTGGCTTTAATGCGCGGTACCTTTACCCAGCACCTCCATCACCGAGAGTGGATAGTTTTGTAGAGGCAACACAGATGCTTTCTTTACCTCTGGAGAGCAGTAATCCAAAATATACAATTAGGATTAGAGATGGGGGAAATGCGAATCCTTTACTCACAAACGCTACCGCAATGGGACAAAGTTGGGTCATTACAGCCATTAGTAGTGATGTTAAGAATTTTTCTTATCTATTAACAAGCACTGGAATTAAGTGTAAGACAATTACTCCAGTGAATATCAATATTAATCCTGGTTCAAGCACACCCCCTACCAAGGTGGCGTGTGGTACAGGAAGTGAGGACTGGTAGTGCATTATAAAAAAGGATTCACACTGATTGAATTAATGATTGTGGTGGCGATTGTCGCGATACTTGCTGCAGTTGCTTATCCTTCCTATCAGCAATATGTCAAAAGAACAAAGCGGACAGATGCACAGTCTGAAATGATGATGATTGCTCATACGCTCAGTCAGTTTAAAGTTACGCGAGGGACTTATGCGGGCGCTGCTTTAACAGGCACTTTTGGAGTATACGGAAGTACAGTAACGCCAAAATCTGGAACAGCATTGTATGATTTAACACTGACAACAACAGCATCTACCTGGACATTAACAGCTATACCTAAAACGGGTACTTCACAAGTGGATGACGGAAGTATTGTCTTAAATTATTTAGGGCAAAAATGTTGGACTAAAGGTTCGAGCTGTACCCCATCCGCAACCAGCAACTGGGATGGTCGTTAACCTTATATCTGTAATAGCCAGATAAAAAAGCAAACCGCTAGGGTTTGCTTTTTTTATAAATACTTTTTTAATTCATTTAACATTATTAACAATAATAAAAAGTAAATGTGATCAAATTATCACTTATCTGCTGTTCTATACCTTTTATCCCCTAATGGTAGCTTTTCGTGTATTTTAGGTTGAAATTGATAACTAAACATGAAAACAATCACGAAAAAATAGTGCCTCTCTCATTGATATAATGAATTGATTTTACTTACTTAAAATACTTGAGAGCGCTGTTACAACAAAAAGATTTGTGCATATGGAGGACTGTATGCAACAAGCCCATTACGACGTGGAGCATCGCTCTTTATCTTGTGCGCAGGTTAAACCTCGCTCGGGATTTACGATGATTGAACTGATCATCACCATCGCTGTTTTAGCAATCATTGCTTTAATGGCGGCTCCTTCATTTGCTGCCATGTATAACCGCCAAAAGTTAGAGTCCTCGGTACGTGAACTGACCATGAAAGTGTCAGAAGCAAGAAGCCAAGCCGTTTTACTTCGCCAGACTACAGGCCTATGTCTGGCATCTTTATCACTTGAAGACTGTGCAACTGCAATTGCGATTCCCAAAACTGAAACACAACGCATTTTTATTGCCCGTTTAGAAAATGGCGTGTCTCAAACCAATGCCTCTGCGACAAGTCTCAGTTTTAGAACGAATGGCAGTATTGCTGCACAAAAAGACTTTATGTTGGAGCGACAAGGCCTTTCTTATTGTGTTCGGGTGGGGGTAATCGGGGATACCATTATCACGGAAGGAGCCTGCCCATGAATATAAAACAACAAGGTGTGGGGCTGGTCGAAGTCTTGGTCGCGCTGGTCTTATTGGCGATCAGCGTATTGGGTTTTGCAGCCTTGCAGTTACGGGCGGTGGACTCCAGTCTGGAAGCCAATAAGCAGGTGATTGCCTTAACCATTGCACGTGATCTGGCAGAAAAAATGCGTGCCAATCCACAGGCGACCCGGGCTGGAAAATACAAGGTTGCAGCGGTAGAAGCCCCAAAAACGTCAGTATCAAATGTAGCGGATAAACCTGAAAAAATTGCGATACAGGATTTACAGAATGCAGCCCTACAAGCCAAAGACAGCGGGATGAATCTTGCTGTAGATCAATGCCCAACAGGTAATAACCGACAATGTATTTATGTCGCCTGGGATGAAACCAATCTGGCAGGAAATGATGGAATTGCCTCATGTATTAAAGATGGGGCTTATGTTTCAGGATCACACTGCCTGTTTCTGGAGGCGTATTAACATGGATAAAAGCCTCGCAGACTGTAAAACCTATAGCAACAGCCAATCTGGCTTTACACTGATTGAGTTGATGATCTCACTCACTTTAGGGCTACTGATTGTTGCAGCGGCCATTCAACTCTTTATTACCGGAATCACCAGTTATAAATTGCAAAAAGCCATGGCACATATTCAGGACAACGCCAGTTTAGGCCTGAATTTTATTGTAGATGATATCCGTAAAGCCAATCTGAGCTCACCTGTACCTGCAGTCAATGACCAGATTGGTTATGCCGGAATTTTGCTGACTTCAAACAATGTCGGTGAAAAAATTGATCTGAATTGTGCAGATTGCTTTGCCAATAACCAGCTTACCAGTTTTGGCAATGCCAATGTGACAGGGCTGACCAATGACCAGTTACTCATCCGTTACCAAGCACCCCAAGGCGGACTGGACTGTTCGGGCAAAGACGTGAGTAGCGGGACATTTGTGGTACAGCGTTATTATGTGGGATCAACCGCAAAGGATTCACGTCAATCCTTGCGCTGCCAGGCAGCCCAATATCGTCAGGCTTCACTTGATGCAAAAACCGCAACAGATCGTTTGAAACTTACCTGGGCAGAAAGTCAGGTGATTTTACCCAATGTCGATTTCTTTCAGGTGCGTTTGGGCTATATGGACGGTGATCTCAATAGTGCCAATAGTACCTTGGCTTATGCCGATATTAAAAACTATATGGCTTTAAAGGCAACTTCAAAAAATATTGATGGGGTAACACAACTTGTCCGACCGCATGTCCATGCCATTCAATTAGGCGTGCTGGTTCGTTCTGATGACAAAACGGGCAACCAGTCGATTATTAAAGAACGCAATAAAGAACCATTTCAGGTCTTGGGGACTTCCGTCAAGCTGATACCAGTCTATCAGGATAATTATTTACGTCAGGTCGTGAATCAAACCGTCTCTTTACGCAATGCAATGGGTTGGGTTTCAGAAGGTTGTGATAGCAGTAAAACCACAACCTGTACAAATGGGGGGGCTGGAACATGATTCAGGCTCAACGCGGTGCGACACTCATTGTTGTACTCATGATTTTATTAATGATTACGATTATTGGGACGCTGGCGATACGTCAAAGTATCAGTTCATTGAAGCTGGTGAGTAATCATCAGATCCAGACTTTGCTGGCCCAAAATGCGGATGCAGCCCTGATGTATTTTCAAGATCCAAACACGCAGCAAAACCTTGCTTCTGCAAATGGTGTGGTCGGGTTCTTTAAAAATGAAAATAACAAAGATGCAGAGCTGGTATTTTGCTTTTCAGGAACAGATCCCTTTGCCTTGAGTAAAGCGGGTTATCGGCTAAACAGCCAATCTTTTAATATTAATAGCTCTGGTGCGGGTGCATGTACTGAAACCTCGGCAAAAACCTCAAGTGGCCGTAAACAGGTGGTGACTCAGGTCTATATCAAAAGACAGTTAACACCGACCCAACCTTTTGCTGATCTATCCCGTGGTACAGAGGTAACAGGGGCAAAGACCGAGAACAATATTCGCTTGCGTGTCTACGTGGTGTCAGTGATGCAAGGGTTGTTAACGGCTGATGCTTTATTTAAAGCAGACAATGATCCTGACAAAGGTTGCCTGACCAAGAGCATAGATAATAACGGCGTCAATGAGGTTGCCAGCTGTCTTAAAAAAAATACAGAAAAACCGATATATAACATACAAGTCGCAGAATATCGTTTCTTGTCTGACTTTGAACCAACAGGTTCATAAGGGAGAAATGCCATGAATAATAACAAGATGAAGAAACTAGAAAGATATGAAGGTCAGCACAAGAATAAAGTTAAAGGCTTGCTGTTAAGCTGTACAGTATTGTCCAGCCTTCTCATTCTTTCATCGGTGGCATCAGCCAGTGATATTGAAATTTATCAACCTGCAGCAGGCAATAAAAAACGTTTAATGCTGATGGTGGACCAGTCTCGTAGTATGGGCGGAGCAGGATTATTAGGGTTGGTTAAAGATTATCCGCTTTGTGTGGGAGGCGGAGTAACAAATATACTCGGGGACTTGAAATTAGGAGTGAATGTTGCAGGTAAAACGGATTTAATTGATATCACAAAAGAAGCAACTGATCTGGTAAATCAAGCTGTTTTAAAAGGACTGCTCGGCAATGGACAAGGACAGGGGATCTTGGATTCGATTGCTGAAATCAAAACCGAACAGCCGAATACGACGTATCCATTTCCACGCCAATCCTGTACGGTCGTGACCACAGATGCAACCGTCAAGCTGTTGGATAATTTATTGAATGGTTTGTTAGGCGTCAAAACAGGCTTGTCGGCAGAACAATATATTCGTGAAACCTGTGATCCACTTATTGATATTAGTGTTCTGAAGCCGATTACGCATTCTTCAACAATTGGTATTTATCGTTGCTATGATAAAACATCAAGAGTGCGCATGGCATTGACTGATATTTTAAAAGGCAAAAAAGGTGAAGCTGGCCTGCCAGATATGGAACGGATACCTGATAGCACTATGGTCGGTTTATCTGTTTCACCTTATGATCATCAAGCAAATGATCGTGCTGGAGCGATTGTTTTTGAGCCAAAATTATTGAGTGAGATCTATTCATATAATGGAAAAACACAGTCCCATCGTGATCATTTAATTGATTACATTGCCAGTGCCAATATGGATTCTAAAGGCGATTTTAATGTTGGTAGTCTGCTTTTTAAGGGATTACCTGAGTTAATCGGTGCGGTTCTAACAGATGTGCTAAATAAAGTTGCTGGAATTTTAACAAATCCTCTAGGAAGTGTAAGCTCATTATTGGAGTTTGAAAAAACTAATCAAAAACTTAATGATTTATTAAAAGTATTGGGTTTAGGAGGGAATAGTCCGCTTGCGAGTACATATGCTGAAACAGGTGCATATTTGCTGGGAAATACTACTAAGGGAACGGGTGCTAGACAAGAAGCCATGAGGTTAGCCCCTGTAAAGTTATTAGGTATTCCCTTACTCGGTTGGTATGACTATAAATGTACGGTTTGGGAGGCCGATAAGGCAACTTGTAAGAAAGATGGTTGGACCTTTGTTGGGGGGCGGGGTGTCAATACTTCTGAATATAAACCTGTTTCAACGGACTTAATTGATTCACTTGTTGGAGGAGATGGAGTTGTTGGTGGCTTATTAAGTGGTGTTGTCGGCTCTCTAGTGAAAGTAGGAGGTAAGGAGTTATATTATGTCTATACCACTGAAGCAGATGGGTTATATAGTGGTTTTTCTGATAGTCAGAAAAATAGTTCTATTATTCAATCAAATAACTCTAACTTTTATAAAAAACCAACGACAGCGCCACAATGTGATGCAAATGGCTTAATGGTTATCTCTGGAAATGTTCCAAATATTTCACCAACAGTAACAGACGTGTTATTGCAGTCTCGAGCAGGAAAAGTTGATGGAACTGAACAAGCAATTGAACGTTTAATGGGACGTTCATTAGATCCTAAGCAAACATTATCTATTCAGTATAAAGATGGAGGAGATGCAACGCGAAGAGAATGGGCCTTTAAGTGCAAATCTACCGATTTAATTCAAACCAGAAAAGGTGATGGGGACTTTGCAACTTGGAAATGTATTGGGTCCTATGCTACAGAAATTAGAGGATTATCTGAGAATAGTATTAAAACGGCTGTTATTGGTCTGGATCGCTCATTCCTCCAACTTCCTGAATATGTTGCTGGACAGACCGATAGTAGTGATACAAAAGGTCTTAATCAAATTAATACAACGACGGTTGCAAAAGATACATTGTTAGGTGGTTTTTTGCCGACTACAGTAAAAAACTTATTGGATACTTTGGCGATTGGCCCTTTAGGCAATGGGGTGAAAAGCCTCCTCAATAGCTTATTGCCGCCAGATGAAGAAGACATCAAGAATATGGCGCGTTGGGGCGTGATTGGTGGTGGGGGTTGGTATAACGCCGCAAATAGCCAGAATATTGCACAAAGTATTAAGGATTTTCACGATAATTTAGGTGTAACCGATGGTGATCCGATTGGGTTGCAGACGATACCTGAAGATCCGCTTACGCCTTATCGCATGAGTAACGATGTGTATAAAAGTATGTTTGAACCGACTGAAAAAGCCAGTTGGATCGGGAACTTTAAAAAATACTACGTTGAAACAGACAACTCGGTGAATAAGCTGAAAGATGCCTGGGATATTTCAGCAAACAGCTATGATGTACAGGACTGGAATAAGGGCGGGTTACTTGCCAAACTTAAAAATCTGAAAAATAAAACCGATAATTCAGATCCGACCAAGCCGATCATTACAGAGCGTAAAGTCCTGATCAATCGCGACTGTCAGCAAATTGACAATACCACCACCTATCAATTCACTGAAGTGGGTGCCTTAAAGACAATTAATAATAAATATCTGGACATCAAATGTGGCTCCGCTACAACAGCCCGTCCCGATGATAAAGGTTATCTGCTGATGAATCTGTTGGGGTATAACGTGGGGAATGCGGCAACCACAGCAGATCTGACAGAAGCAAACCGGACCAACTGGAAAGTGGGTATGAACCTGCATTCAACACCGGTTAAATTGACTCAGGAAGCGGTCTTTAATGCAGACAACAGTGTGAAAGAGCGTAAGGACTATATGTTATTTGGCACCACCCAAGGTGTGTTGCATGTCGTTGATGCCAAAACCGGTGAAGAAAGCTTTGCTTTTGTACCGAATGAAATGCTGGAAAATACCCAACAAAGCAAAGCATTTCTGGAAAAGCCAGCTGGGGTAAAAGCTGATATGGCTTATGGGGTCGATGGCGCCTGGACCATGTATAGCGAATATGCTTACGGCATGAAAGCGGTGAGTAGTGGTAGCGTCAGCAGTGAGATTGTCGCGACTGTGGGCGAGATCAAGAGCGATGGTAAAGTTGTCGCGAAAGGCAAGCAAATCGCCTATGGTGGTTTACGTATGGGAGGACGCAGTTATTACGCCCTGGATCTCAGCGACATCAGTCAACCTAAACTCAAATTTCATATTGATCCGGATCGTAATCGCATTATTAGCTTGCAAGCTGATGGGTCTTATAAAACCACCACCAATACGGCTTTAGCTGCGATGGGGCAAAGCTGGTCTAAACCGACCATTACCAGCATTATGTATAACGGTGTAGCAAAACGCGTCATGGTTGTTGGCGGTGGCTATGATATGGAATATGAAAAAACCGCACCAGTGATTACCAATGCCACCAAAGGCCGTATGGTATATATGTTCGATGCAGACAATGGTGACCTGATCTGGTATGCAGGCGGCGATAATCAAAGCACATCATGTGGTTCTGGAGATAGCAACCATGGCATGAAAATGAAAGACTTATATAGTGTGGTGAGCCGGATCAATGCAGTGGACCGAGACGGGGATGGACTGGCTGATCATCTTTATTTTGGTGACTTGGGAGGTCAAGTCTGGCGGATCGATTTGAATAAGGATCTTGGAGCCAAAGATAGCGGATGTGGCAGTTATACGATGCTGTTTAAAGATAGCAATAGCCGTTTCTATGAAGCACCAAACTTTAGTGTCTATGGTTATGAGCAACCTCTTGCCGTGGTGAGTATCGCCTCAGGAAACCGCAGCCTGCCATATAGCGATAAGAACTCAAGTAGTACGGTTTATAATCTTTTTGACCAGGATGTGGTGCGCAGCAACTTTTCGATCGGTAATAGTAGTAGCACACCAAAACTTTTGGCAACGGATCTTAAAGCGATGCTGACAGCCAGTGATCTAAAAGGCAAAAATCTGGTGCAAGTCAAGGCCATGATTCCAAATGGCTGGTATGTACAAGCCAATAGCGTTATTGGAAAAGAGCTGGATGACCCGGGGAATGAGACGGCTTTAAGCAGCCAGGCCGGAAGTAAAGTTCTGGGCGAAATGGTGGTGATGAACAAAAGTCTCTATGTCAGTGTTTATAATCCAAATACCACTGCAGGAAATGGTTGTAAAATTCAAGCCAATGGTGCTACGACAGTGCAACGTTATTGCTTACCTTTTGGGGTTTGTGAACAAGACGTAAAAAATAGCACGATGAGCTTTGGCGCCGGGCATGGAATTGTTGAATCGATGGTGGGCGCGGGTATCGGACTCAATGACAAAAATGGAATTACCCGTCAGTTACTTAATCCGAATGCCAAGGATAAAATCGGAAGTAGCAAATTATCTGCGAATACCATGCGTCGCCAACTGGTTCCACTGACTTGGTATGAACGTAATGAATAAAAGGAAGCGATATTATTATGTTGCCCTAAGGGGTAGGAGAGATGTGCACTCTCCTTCCTGCGACGAAAGTAGATTAATTAAAGCTACGGGATTCACTTTGATTGAACTGATGATTACGGTGGCGATTGTTGCAATTATCGCAGCGATCGCGATTCCGAGTTATGAGGTCTATATCCGTCGTGCGGAACTGTCTACGGCACAACAGGAGATGCTTAAGGTTGCAGAACTGCTGGAAAAACACCGGGCACGTAACTTTAGTTACGATGGTTTTGTGCTAAAAGGCACCTCGACCAATCAGGGACCCTATTATTCGGTAGCGAGTGCAAGCAATAACAGCCTGTTGTTACCTTTGGATGCAAGCAGCGGCAAGCAGAAATTTACCATGACCTTAACGCCGAATGCGCAAACATGGGCTTTAACAACGCTGAGTGCAAACCCCCGAAATTATTCCTTGCTTTTGACCAGTGCGGGAATTAAATGTAAGACCAAAACACCTGCCAATATCACCGCTCAAGCTTGTGGACTCGGGCAGGAAGACTGGTAAGACAGCAGATTTTATCAATTAAATTCAAAGCTGTGGATAAGCCGAAAAATAATCTTTATTTCAGCGTCGATTTAACGTAGAATATCGCCCTCTATGAAAGGGGTTTGAAGTGTTGCCGATGGTCGGCGCAGGGATAATCCGTAAAAATTATAAGGTTGTTCTCATGGTTGTTATTCGTTTAGCGCGCGGTGGTGCAAAAAAACGTCCATTCTATCAAATCGTTGTAACTGATAGCCGTAACGCACGTGACGGTCGTTTCATCGAACGTATTGGTTTCTTTAACCCAACTGCACAAGGTAAAGCTGAAAAAGTTCGTTTAGACGCTGACCGTTTTGCTCACTGGGTTGCTCAAGGTGCTCAACCTTCAGAGCGCGTTGCTTCTTTAGCTGCTCAAGCTAAAAAAGCTGCAACTGCTGCGTAATAGTAGTAGGTAGCCCATGACATCGACACAGAATGTGCCAGAAGATCGTATTCAGATTGGACAGTTACGTTCAGCTTATGGATTGAATGGGTGGCTCTGGGTTTATTCAAATACTGAACCTATGAGTAATATGTTTGACTACCTTCCTTGGTACATTGAGACCAAGGAAGGTTGGCAAACCATAGATGTGAAACGTTGGAAACCACATGGCAAAGGCCTGGTTGTTGCATTAAAAGGCGTAAATGATCGCACGGGTGCAGAAAATCTGGTTGGCGCAAATATCTGGATTGCCAAATCTCAGCTTCCAAAAGCAGATGTAGACGAGTACTACTGGTCTGATCTTAAAGGTCTAACGGTGTTAGGTCTTGATGATGAAGAACAGGAAGTCAATCTCGGTCAAATCTACGAACTGTTTGAAACCGGTGCCAATGATGTCATGGTCGTTAAAGCGACTGCTGACAGTGTTGATGCTGAAGAGCGAATGATTCCGTGGCATAAAGATGTGGTACAACGTGTTGATCTTGAAGCTGGTCGTATTTACGTCAATTGGGGCGTAGACTACTAATCCTTTTGGGGAAAGTAGCGCAGCAGGAAAATAGAGGAGTCTGCGGTGTTTTTTGCAGTCATCACATTGTTTCCTGAAATGTTTGAAGCGATTACAGCGTACGGGATTAGCGGACGTGCAGCAAAGCGTGACATCGTGCAAGTGACTTGCATTAACCCACGAGATTTTGCTGAGGGTAATTACAAACGGGTGGACGAACGTCCTTTCGGTGGTGGCCCTGGTATGGTGATGATGGCTGAGCCTTTGGCAAAAGCAATTAATCATGCCAAACAACTTGCTTCACAAGCAGGCTGTGTTCATGCCCCAGTGGTGTATATGTCACCGCAAGGCAAAACCTTGAATGAGCAGGCAGTACAACAATTCGTTGATTATGATGGTTTGATTGTATTGTGTGGGCGTTATGAGGGTGTCGATGAGCGTTTAATCCAGCATTATGTTGATCAAGAGTGGTCAATTGGGGATTACGTTTTATCGGGTGGTGAACTTCCTGCCATGGTGTTGCTGGATAGTATTATTCGCCGTTTGCCGAATGTCATGACTGACGAGCAATCTGCGATCCAAGATTCTTTTGTGGATGGTCTGCTGGATTGTCCACAATATACTAAGCCAGACCATTTCGAAGGGCTGGATGTGCCTGAGGTACTTAAATCAGGACATCATGCCAATATTGAGAAATGGCGTTTTTTGCAGCGTTATCAACGGACTTTAGATCGTCGACCAGAACTGGTTGAAAAAGTAGCGTTGAGCAAACAGCAAATGAAATGGTTAAAAAATTCGAAAGGTTAAACTGCTATCAGTTAATCTTCGCACCCAACGAGAAGCTTTGCTTCGAGTTCTACTTAAACATTGTTTAAGTTAAAAATAGGCTCTTTAGGACTTCCGTCCTAAGGGGAAAGTTAAACGGGAAATATGCGCTTTAGCCTCTATTCCCAGCGGCGTCAGAGACCTCTTCTCTCCCGCACATATTGGAGATTCCACATGAGTGGTAAACATCCTTTAGTTCAAGCTGTTGAAAATGCACAGTTAAAATCAGACATCCCTGCTTTTGCACCGGGCGATACAGTTATCGTTCAAGTTAAAGTAAAAGAGGGTGACCGTGAGCGTCTTCAAGCATTTGAAGGTGTTGTAATCGCGAAGAAAAACCGTGGTTTAAACTCTGCTTTCACAGTTCGTAAAATCTCTAGCGGTGTTGGTGTTGAGCGTGTTTTCCAAACTCACTCTCCAATCGTTGCTAAGATCGAAGTGAAACGTCGTGGTGACGTTCGTCGTGCTAAACTTTACTACCTACGCGAGTTGTCTGGTAAAGCTGCACGTATTCGTGAAAAGTTACCAGCTCGTAAACAAGGTTAATTTTAACTTTGTTGTAAAGCAAAAAAATGCGCCTTTGGCGCATTTTTTTATGCCTGTTTGTGCTGAAAAGCCAATCCTTTTCTAAATCCTCGACCTAGTTTTGCTAAAATAGGTCTTTATGCTTTGACTTTTCTTTTTATGAAAAAAAGTGCTTACCGTCATTTAAGCGGTGTATTCCTATTAAACAAACCTTTAGGTTTAAGTTCTAACTCGGCACTACAAAAGGTGCGTCGTCTGTTTAATGCGCAAAAGGCGGGCCATACAGGGGCACTTGATCCATTGGCGACCGGGTTATTGCCGATCTGTTTGGGGGAGGCGACCAAATTTTCACATTATTTACTCGATTCAACCAAACGTTATCAAACCACGGTCAAGTTAGGGCAAACCACGGCGACGGGTGATGTTGAAGGTGAAATTCTCCAGCAGAGAGAAGTACCGGCTTTAACGGCAGAAGGTATTGAGCAGGTGCTGGCTCAGTTCAGAGGCGATATTCAGCAAGTTCCACCAATGTATTCAGCATTGAAGCGTGAAGGCCGTCCATTGTATGAACTGGCGCGCAAAGGGATCGAGATTGAACGTGAAGCACGTCCAGTAACCATTTATGATTTAACCCTAGTGGATTTCTCTGAAGATAGCCTGACGCTGGATGTGACCTGTTCGAAAGGTACCTATATTCGCGTATTGGGTGAAGATATTGGTGAAGCTTTGGGTTGCGGTGGACACCTCACCAAGTTACATCGTACCCAAACCGGACATTTTGAGATTAATCCAGGTTATACCATTGAGTATCTTGAAAGTCTGACCCAAGAACAGCGCGATGCGTTATTGTTACCTGTGTATGCACCTGTTGAGCATTTCCCGCGCGTGCAATTGCCAGAAGGCCGTGAAAAATATTTCGGCAATGGTCAGGAAAGCAATATTGATCATGAAGCTGCGCCTGAAGTGCTGGTGTTTGATGGCGAACGTTGCCTCGGTCTGGCTGAAATCACTGATAAAAAACGTCTGGTACCTAAACGTTTGTTAAATCTATAAGGATATTGTCCATGGATTGGGAACTGATTCTGACACTGGTGTTCTTTGCTTTTTGTGCCGGAACCATTGATGCCGCTGTCGGTGGAGGTGGGCTGATTCAGATTCCCGCATTGATGGGTGCTTTACCACAGACCGCACCTGCCACCTTATTTGGCACCAATAAGCTGGCATCCATTTGTGGGACAGGCTCGGCTGCATTTTCATTTGTACGACGGGTAAAATTACAGTGGTCGCTGTTAGGCGTGATTGCGCTGTTTGCCTTTATCAGTTCCTTTATTGGTGCCGCCTGTGTGTCATTGATTCCGACACATATTTTAAGACCGATTGTCTTGGTCATGCTGATTGTGATTGCGATTTATACCTTCGCCAAAAAGCAGTTTGGGCAAGTCCATGTCGATCAGCAGATCACGCCAAAGTTACTGGTACTGGCTGCAATCGGTAGTTTAGCCATTGGTTTCTATGATGGCATCTTCGGTCCAGGTACAGGCAGTTTCTTTATTTTCTTTTTTATTCGGTTTTTGCAGGTCGATTTTTTACATGCCTCGGCATTGGCAAAGATTGGCAATCTAATGACTAATCTGGCGGCATTAAGCTTTTTCGTTCCCACAGGTCATGTACTGTTTGCCTTAGGCTTGATGATGGCAGTTGCCAATATTGCAGGCTCATTATTGGGTGTCCGCTTGGCTTTAAAATATGGCAGTGGCTTTATCCGTATTTTATTCCTGATTCTGGTGAGTATCTTGATTTGCCGTTTGGGCTATCAAATTTTGAGTGGAAGCTGATTCATCATCGAGACTATCCGCCCTAGGATTATCCTCCTTGCTCAGCAATCATTAACCTGAGGTTAATAACTGGCGCGGTAGGTTGATTGATCAAAATTTCATAAAGCGCTTTTATAGATTCAGAATAAAACTGTGATCTATAGGTAAGCATACATGGAAGGTTCAGTTCAGAATAAACAGGGGCTATGGAACAAGCGACGTCAGGCCAAACAACTCAAGCTGGATATGGTCAAGTCGTACACCGATGGTGTCGTCATTCCCACCTCAGATATTATCAAAGTCCTGGAAACACTGATCACACCCGGTGATAAAGTGGTACTCGAAGGTAATAACCAGAAACAGGCCGATTTTTTATCACGTTCTTTAGCGAAAACCAATCCGGATGTATTGCATGATCTGCATATGATCATGCCGAGTGTAGGCCGTTCAGAACATCTTGATCTGTTTGAAAAAGGCATTGCGCGTAAGCTGGATTTTTCTTTTGCGGGGCCGCAGAGTTTAAGAATCAGTCAGCTGATTGAAGATGGCCTGTTAGAAGTGGGTGCAATTCACAATTATATTGAACTGTACTCACGTCTTGTAGTCGATCTGATTCCCAACGTGGTGCTCTCTGCAGGCTTTATGGCAGATCGTCAAGGCAATATCTATACCGGCCCAAGTACTGAAGATTCTCCTGCGCTGATTGAACCTGCTGCATTTAGCGACGGCATAGTCATTGTTCAGGTCAATGAGCTGGTCGACGATGTTTCAGAATTGCCACGTGTCGATATTCCTGCCTCCTGGGTGGATTATGTGGTGGTGGCAGACCAGCCTTTTTATATCGAACCACTGTTTACCCGTGATCCAAAACATATCAAGCCTGTGCATGTGCTCATGGCGATGATGGCGATTCGCGGTATTTATGAAAAGCATAATGTGCAATCGTTAAATCATGGCATTGGTTTTAATACCGCAGCAATTGAACTGATTTTACCCACCTATGGTGAGTCTTTAGGATTAAAAGGAAAAATCTGTCGGAACTGGACACTGAATCCACATCCGACCCTGATTCCAGCCATCGAAACAGGCTGGGTTGAAAGCGTACATTGCTTCGGTACCGAGCTGGGTATGGAAAATTATGTTGCTGCTCGCCCTGACGTTTTCTTTACTGGCCGTGACGGTGCGTTACGTTCCAACCGCATGATGTGTCAGCTTGCAGGTCAGTACGCGGTTGATTTATTTATCGGGGCGACATTGCAGGTTGATGGCATGGGCCACTCTTCGACTGTGACCAAGGGGCGTTTGGCAGGATTCGGTGGTGCACCAAACATGGGGCATGATCCACGTGGTCGGCGTCATGATACGCCAGCGTGGCTGGATATGCGTTTGCAGGGCGCCAATGAAACAGAAACCTATTTGGCACGTGGTAAAAAGTTAGTTGTTCAAATGGTGGAAACCTTCCAAGAGGGCGGTAAGCCGACTTTTGTAGATCGTCTGGATGCGATTGATGTGGCTAAAACGGCTGGTTTGCCGTTAGCGCCGATCATGATTTATGGCGATGATGTCACTCATCTGCTGACCGAAGAAGGCATTGCTTATCTGTATAAAGCCAGTAGCCAGGAAGAGCGTCAAGCTATGATTGCTGCGGTGGCAGGTGTGACCAGTATTGGTTTAAGCCAAGACCCGAAAACCACGGCGCGTTTAAGACGTGAAGGTCTAGTGGTATTTCCTGAGGATTTAGGCATTCGCCGTACCGATGCCACACGTGAGCTGTTAGCGGCAAAAAATATTGCCGACTTGGTGACGTGGTCAGATGGCTTATATCAACCCCCTGCAAAATTCAGGAGTTGGTAATGATGGCACAAATTCAATATCAACCCCTCAGCGATAGTCAGCTTCTGGCAGAGATGGCAGTAGAGGCTCTGATTGATGAAGTCAATCTGACACCAAAACCGGCACTGGTTGATCGCCGTGGCAGTGGGGCGCATGCTGACCTGACCTTGGCATTAATGGAGCGTTCGGCAAAAAGTTTACAGCCCATGTTCGAGGCAATGGCTCAAGCAGCCATGCATCATGCTGACCTATGTCTGGCCTTACGTGAAGAGATTGGTGAAATTGGTCGGCAAGGTGAAAAGACCATGATGTTGGCGACAGAGGGTGTCAATACACATCGCGGGGCCATCTGGGCCTTGGGTTTAATGGTCACTGCGGCAGCCTTGGCACGCGCGAAGCAGCAATATTTATCTGCGGTTGAATTATGTCAGCTGGCAGGGCAGATTGCCCGGCTTGAAGATCGCTTTATTCCCGAGCAGGGTTTAAGCCATGGGCAGCAGGTACAGCAAAAACTAGGCATTTCAGGTGCAAAGCTACAGGCACAACAAGGCTTCCCGACCATTGTGAATTTGGGTCTAAAGCAACTGAAGCAAAGTCGCCAGAAACCGATGAAAGAAGACTTTGCGCGTTTGGATGCCTTGCTGGCCATGATGACGGATCTGAGCGATACCTGCGTGCTTTATCGTTCAGGCACCAAGGGTTTAAAACGGATGCAACAAGGGGCACAGCAGGTACTGGATCTGGGCGGCAGTTCAAGTCTGGAAGGTCGACGTGCATTACATTTTTTAGAGATTGACTTGCTGCGCATGAGAGCCTCCGCTGGCGGTGCTGCAGATTTATTGGCCGCGACATTATTTATCGATCGTGTTGAGCAATCCTCTTTCAGGAATAAAGCGGGAGTTTGAGTATGGAAACACTTCATTTTGAGTTTATAGCCACAGAACCCCCTGTAAAACAAGCCTTGGTCGGTTGTGTAGGGTCGGGTGATCTGGAAATTTTGATGCAACCTGGTGAGCCTGGAAAAACTGCTATTCAAGTAGTCACTTCGGTGGATGGCAGTGCAACGCGCTGGAAGAATTTATTTGAGCGAATTTTTACGGCGCAGATCCACCCTGCCGTCAACATTGAGATCCATGATTTTGGTGCTACCCCAGGGGTGGTTCGCTTACGTCTGGAACAGGCATTCGAGGAGATTGAACATGATTGACATTCAGGACTTGCTCAATAAACAGGATTTTATTGAGCTGAGTGCAAGAGCACGTGCCAAGGCTTTGTTGGATGATGGTTCTTTTCGCGAACTGCTTGATCCATTTGCACGGGTGATGTCACCTTGGCTGATTCAGCAGAATATTGTGCCGCAAGCGGATGACGGGGTGGTGATTGCCAAGGGGACTCTTCAACAACGTCCTGTAGTCTTAATTTCGGTTGAAGGTTTATTCCAGGGCGGGAGCCTGGGTGAAGTCGGTGGCGCCAAAATTGCGGGTGCCTTGGAACTGGCGGTAGAAGACAACCTCAACGGCATTCCCACTGCTGCAGTATTACTGTTAGAAACGGGTGGTGTTCGCTTGCAAGAAGCCAATCTAGGTTTGGCTGCAATAGCCGAGATTCAGGCTGCTATCGTGAATTTACGTCAGTATCAGCCCGTGATTGCAGTGGTCGCGGGGAGCGTTGGCTGCTTTGGCGGGATGTCGATTGCTGCCGGATTATGCAGTTATATCGTAATGACCCAAGAGGGGCGTTTGGGACTCAATGGCCCGCAAGTGATTGAGCAAGAAGCGGGCATACAGGAATATAACGCCAAAGATCGTCCGTTTATCTGGAGTATTACCGGTGGCAGCCAACGCTTTGCCAGTGCTCTGGCCGATGCATATGTGGATGATGACCGCAATAAAATTCGACAACAAGTGATTGATTATTTGCAGCAAGGTTTGCCTCTTCAACATCGAAGTTCAAATTACCCATTTTATTTAGCACGGCTACAACAAGTCGATACTGCGGAGCAGATCACGCCAGCACAGGTTCAGGCTTTGTATCAGGGAGAATCGGCATGAATAGCGCAGTTGAGACATTAACAGCCTCTACCCGAGGCGCACACTGGTTTAAGGCAGTCACACAGGGCTTTCAGGTGGCGCAAGGTTTCCCAGCTTCAGTCTGGGTGGCGGATGGACAGCTTGATCAACAGGCAGTACGTGTCATTGCAGTGGTTCAGGACAGCAATAATCCGTTCCCGCGAGCACGGCAGGGTGAAGTTGGGTTGCTGGAAGGCTGGAGCCTGGCTAAAGCGGTTGATGAGGTGATTCAGGCGGACGCAAATACTGAAACGAAACGCGGCATTTTATGTGTGGTAGATGTACCCAGTCAGGCTTATGGGCGCCGTGAAGAGTTATTGGGTATCCATCAGGCTTTGGCAGGGGCAGTAGACAGTTATGCCAGAGCCAGACTGGCAGGACATCCTATTGTGAGTTTATTGGTGGGCAAGTCGATGTCAGGGGCTTTTTTAGCGCACGGTTACCAAGCCAATCGTATGATTGCTTTAAAAGACTCAGGTGTTATGGTGCATGCCATGGGGAAAGAATCCGCCGCTCGCGTCACCTTAAGATCAGTGGATGAGCTTGAACAATTGGCATCAAGCATTCCGCCAATGGCTTATGACATTGAAAGTTATGCAACACTGGGTTTGTTATCTGAACTTTTATCTGTTGAGAACCCTGAACAACAGACAAACGATGATCTTTGGTTAGTGAAGCAGGTAATTGCGCGAGCATTTCAAGCCATTAAGGCCGAGCAATCGAGAGGACTGGAACATCGACTTCACGGCCAAAATCGTCAGATGTCTAAACGGGTGCGTGAATTATTGCGTGAGCAATGGTCATGAAACTTAAGCTTGAAGCCCATGATTTATTGTGGGGTATGTCAGCCGATGCTTTGACTGGAGATGCGCCACTGTGGGTGAAGGCGGTATTACAGCGTGGCGATCCGGTGGTGGTTCGCCGGGCCATAACCGCTGCAGATCAGGTTGCGGTGGGGATCAGAGGTCAGTTTCGTCATCAGCGATACGCTGCTGTGATATCTCGATCGACGATCACCAGACAACTCAAGCCAGAAGCGCTAACTCAGGTAGCAATACATCAGTTTAAGCATCTGGCAGAACGCTTACAGAGCATTTCTAGCATTATGAAAAACTTTTCAGGATGTTGGGGATATACGGGAAGTTTTGGCTTTGAGCTGGCAACGGGTATTGCAACCGTCACTGCGCAAAGTGACATCGATTTGCTGATTCGCACGGAACAGCCTTTTGCCAAACAGCAGGCGATTGAGCTACTCGAAAATTTTCAACAAGCGGGGTTGAATGTGGATATCCAGCTACAGCTCCCCCAAGGCGGATTGGCCTTAAAAGAATGGGCACGGAATAGCGGGAAAGTACTATTAAAACGGCCCGATGGTGCTGTTTTAATCGAAAATCCATGGCATTAGGGAATAGGTATCATGGCTTCAATTTGGGTCTATCCAGGGCAAGGTGTGCAAAGAAGCAATATGCTGCATGATCTGCCGCAAAGCACGCTGGTGAAAGAACACCTTGAGCGTGCCTCGGATGCACTCAAACAAAATGTGTTGCTGCTGGACAGTGCAGCGGCATTGCAATCGACACGAGCGGTACAGTTGTGCCTCCTCATTTCTGGCGTAATCAGTTCAGCGGTACTCAGTGCTGAAAACTTAAAACCGGACTATGTTGCGGGTCTATCGATTGGTGCTTGGTCGGCTGCAGTGGTTGCAGGTGTTTTAGCGTACGAAGATGCCGTCCGTCTGGTCGCTTATCGCGGTGAACTCATGCAAAACGCTTATCCGGCAGGCTATGGCATGACGGCGTTGCTTGGTACAGATCGTTCAACAGTTGAGGCATGGATAAAACAGGTTGCGGCAACAACGCCACAGGTATATGTCGCCAACATCAATGCGCATAACCAGATCGTGATTTCAGGAAGTTTTGAAGCCATGAATCAAGTTGCTGGATTGGCGAAACAGCAGGGTGTCGTGGCAAAGAAACTGGATGTAGCGGTGCCATCGCACTGTGAATTATTAAGTCAGCAAGCACTGCAACTTGCGACATCGATGGAGGGAGTCACTCTAAAGCAACCTAAAATTGGTTATTTAAGTGGTACCACGGCACGTATCTTGCGCAAGCCAGAACAGATTGCGGATGATCTGGCTTTTAATATGAGCCGTACTGTGGATTGGGAAAGTACGCTTCAGGCTGCATGGGAACGAGGTGTCAGGTTACAGGTCGAAGCTTTACCCGGCACGGTACTTACCACACTTGCACGTCGGATATTTAAAGATGGAACCGTATTGTCATTTCAGGGAACGCGCGTAGATAGCATTCGGATGGCCATGCAAAAACAACAGGAAAATCAGATTTCTATGGGAATATGATTTAAAAAAACCAAGTAATCCAAGGATATGAGGGATTTACAATGATTATATATGGAACAGCAATTTTGGCGATTTGTCACTTACTCGGTGATTATCTGGGTAATACCCTTGGCATGTTGATCGGTGTCAAAGCCAATGTCGGTGGCGTCGCAATTTCAATGATTTTGTTGATTCTCTCTAAAGAGTTATTGGCAAAAAAAGGCTATTTACCCCAAGTGACACAGTTCGGGATCTTGTACTGGTCAGGGATGTATATTCCGATTGTGGTGGCAATGTCAGCCGGGCAGAACGTCGTGGCTGCACTTTCAGGCGGGATGCTGGGATTGATTGTCTCGGTCGCATCACTGATCGGCACAGTGCTGGTGATCCGTTATCTGAATAAACTTAGTGGCGATTATGAGACCTATGAATGGACGATTGAGGCAAAGGAAAAAATTGCCTGAAAAATCATAATTAACTGACAAAGCAATAAAAAAAGGATGTTTATCATGGATGCTATCATTGCTGTATTAACAAAAAATGCGTTAGTGACAGCCCTTGCGGTCACAGGTTTGATGATGTTTGTATCGCATCTGCTTTCAAAATATTTGACCAAAGGAAAGCTGCAAAGTTCTGCAATTGCCATTACTTTAGGACTGGTGGTGGCATATTTTGCAGGCGTTTATACGCAAGGTACCAAAGGTATTTCCGATATTGCCATCTTCTCTGGTTTTGCATTATTGGGCGGTGCCATGATCCGTGATCTGGCCATTGCCTCGACTGCATTTGAAGTCGATGTAAAAGAAGTCAAAAAGGCCGGGAGAATTGGTCTCATTGCACTGACACTGGGCTGTATTGTGCCTTTTGTGATTGGTGTGTTGGTAGCTTGGGCCATGGGCTATCGAGACCCGATTTCGATGACCACGATTGGTGCAGGCGCGATGACCTATATTGTCGGTCCGATTACAGGCACAGCGATTGGTGCAAGTTCAGATGTGATTGCATTATCCATTGCAATTGGGCTGATCAAATCAGTGTTCTTTATGGTGGGTACACCCTTGCTGGCAAAGTTTATGTATTTAAAAAGTCCCCGTTCAGCCATGGTTTTTGGTGGCTTGGCCGGCACCACCAGCGGTACAGCGGCAGGATTGGCGGGTACCGATGTTCGTCTGGTGCCTTACGGCGCACTGGTCGCAACTTTTTATACCGGCTTGGGTTGTTTACTGGGCCCCTCTGTATTTTTCCTGACGGTTAATGCCATTTTTGGATAATTAATCCAGAGTCAGGGCAGGCAACTTATTTACAATGGAATAAGTTGCCCATTTAAGCCGATCTCAAAACAGGGGAGAAGAAAGCTAAAATTCTATAATAAGGTTCTAGCTTGTCTGACTGCCACGTAAAGTAACACCAATCGAAGCCACCATAATACAGGCCAATGCCACCCACTGAATCAGGCTGATTCGTTCATGCAGCAGGACTAGACCTGCTAAGGCTGCTAATGCAGGCGCAAGGCTGGAAAGGGTCCCATAACTGAGTTTGCTAAGACGTTTGAGTGCCATTAAATCCAAGGCATAAGGAATCGCAGTTGCCAGTAGGGCAATCACTAGTGCTTTGCCCCAATATTGAGTGTCTAGCAGTACAGGCGCATTATTCCATAGCCCGAAGGGTAGTAAGGTTAGTGCGGATAAACCAATGGCAATGGTCAAGGCATGCATACCAATATTTTGCTGTACTACACGATGTCCGTAATATATATACAAGGCCCAAAAGAACCCTGCACCCAGCGCACATGCTGCACCGATATAGGAGAAATGCTGTGCTTGAGCATCGTGCCACGGTACCATCAAAGCAATGCCTAAAATTGCAAATGCCACCCAAATATAATCACTACGCTGTTTAATCGAGAGTAACGCCAAACCCAAAGGGCCAATAAACTCTAAGCCCACCGCAATGCCTTGAGGTAACTTACCCAAAGAGGTGTAGAACAGAATATTCATACAACCTAAGGCAGCGCTATAACAGAGTAAATCTCGCCATTTGAGTTCCTTTAATTTGGCAATGATCTTCCAGGAACGAAACATCACTGCAACCAGAATGGTGGCAAAACATAGTCTTAAAATCGTCACAGTGAGCGGGTCAAGTGTGGCAATCAATTGCTTGGCGAATGAGGCACTGATCTGATAAGACAACATGGATAGAACCATGTACAGCACAGCGATTAACTGGATATTTTTCATGTTGATAGCCATGTCATGTAGATGGAAGAACTGAGATATTTATTCATGAACGTCTATCCGTAGTGCAAAGATCGAGCACCATTTGTTTTTAATCTCATCGTTGATTTCAAGCTTGAGCTCAAAAGCGATCTGATTTTCACGAATAATTGTAAAGCCTAAGCGTTTATGGAATTTTAAAGATGGGTCATTATTTTTTAAAGCATGGCTGGTCAGTGTTGCAATCTGATGATCTTCAATAAATCGAATGAACTGTGTCATCAGAGCAGCAAAAACTTCTTTGCTTCGATGATTAGGGTGGATCACGAACATAGGAACAAACCAGTGTTGTGCTTCTATTTTTTCAACAGTGAAATAGCCTAATAATTGCTGCTTTTTTCGATACTCAAATAGATAACCTTGATTTGAAGCGCTAATTAATGAGGCCAAATAGGAGGCGTGATCAATCGGCTTGCCTGCTTGTACAGATAAGCTTTCTAAGGTTATCAAGGTGAGTTCTAAATATTCTTGCATATGCATGTACTGAATACCCTGATTACCCAGCCTCTTTCTGCTGTCGAGCTTGTTGCGTGGTAAAAGTACAGCCAATCGAGGCAATGATAATCGTACCCAAAGCAAGCCATTGATTCCAGAGTAACACTTCACCGAGGAAGATAAAGCCTGAAAGCGCGGCCACCGCAGGTTCCAGACTCATTAAGGTGCCAAAGCTCAGCGGGGTTAAACTCCGTAAGGCAATCATTTCCAAGGTAAAAGGCAGGGCGCTGGCTAAAATTGCCAGGCCAATAAAATAATATAAATTCGGCAGTTCAAACACCCGATCGACTGCGCCTGAGAAGAGCGCGAAAGGCAGTAGACACAGCATGCCAATCGACATACCTAGGCAAACGGTGTGATTGCCTGAGATACCGGAAGGCTTTTGTCCGGCAATAATATACAGTGCCCAGCAGGCACCTGCACTGACAGCAAACAATACCCCGATCAGGTCGAGATCTTGCTGGGCCTGTTGCAAAGGGAACAGCAAAACCAGACCGAGAATGGCGCAGCCGACCCAGATGAAATCGTATTTCTGCCGGGCATGATATAAAGCAACACTTAAGGGACCGATAAACTCAAAGGCGACCGCCAAACCCAGAGGTAAACGTTCAAGTGATAAATAGAACAGGGCATTCATGCCTGCCAGTGCGACCCCATAGGTCAGAATGGCTTTCCAGCGCACCACTTTGAAATTAATGGTCCAGATTTTAAAAATCACAGCCAGAATCATTGCACCAAAAAACAGGCGCATGGCAGAGACAGTCAATACAGGAAAGCTTTGAAACAGGATTTTGGCTAAAGAACCACTGCCTTGTACACATAACATGGCAATCATCAACAGCAATAAAGCATGCAGAGGTGTTTTCAGTACAGGGCTAGACATCTTATTTTTTTACATTCGGTATAATATTCACATAATAATTCAAATGCCCATAAAAAAGCCACAGCATCAGCTGTGGCTTTTTCAGCATATTTCTAACTATAAATTAGAACAATACGCGAACGCGGATGGTGCCTTCAACATGGTTCAAGGTATCTAGCGCTTCTTGAGATGCAGATGCGTCAACATCCATCACCAGGTAACCGATATCACCTTTGGTCATTAAAGACTGACCAGAGATGTTGATGCCTTGTTCAGCAAACAATGTGTTGATCTTCGATAACACACCCGGCATGTTTTTGTGGATGTGCAGTAAACGGTGCTGACCATCAGAAAGTGGCAATGCGATTTCTGGGAAGTTCACCGCAGAAAGGGTCATACCTTTATCTGAATAAGCAACGAATTTTTCAGCAACTTCCAGACCGATGTTGGCTTGCGCTTCCATGGTCGAACCACCCACGTGCGGGGTTAAGATCACATTGTCTAAGCCACGAAGTGGAGACTGGAATTCTTCGCCATTGGCTTTTGGTTCTTTCGGGAATACGTCAACCGCTGCGCCTGCAATGTGGCCCGCTTTGATCGCATCTGCCAAGTCTTCGATCACTACACAGGTACCCCGTGCTGCGTTCAAGAAGATTGAGCCTTTTTTCATTTTCGCGAACTGTTCTTTCTTGAAGAAGTTACGCGTAGATGGCACATCTGGAACGTGTAAAGTCACCACATCCGCAGTTTCTAAAAGTTCATCTAAAGAGCCAACTTGACGTGCATTACCTAATGGCAATTTAGTCACAGCATCAAAGTAGATCACTTTCATACCCAGGCTTTCTGCCAAGACAGAAAGTTGTGAACCGATCGAGCCGTAACCGACGATACCTAAAGTCTTACCACGAGTTTCAAACGAACCCACCGCAGATTTATTCCAGCCACCCGCATGTGTATCTTTCGATTTTTCAGGTACACGACGAAGTAACAAAATGGTTTCAGCAAGAACCAGTTCTGCAACCGAACGTGTATTTGAATACGGTGCGTTGAAAACAGGGATACCACGAGACATTGCCGCTTTTAAATCGACTTGGTTGGTACCAATACAGAAACAGCCAACCGCGATCAGTTTGTTCGCAGCTGCAAAGATTTCTTCAGTCAATTGAGTACGGGAACGGATACCAATGAAGTGAGCGTCTTTAACCGCTTCTTTCAAAGCTTCGCCTTCAAGCGCAGTTTTGTGGTAATCGATGTTGGTATAACCCGCTGCGTTTAAGGTATCGATGGCATTTTGATGCACACCTTCTAACAGAAGGAAACGGATTTTGTCTTTAGGTAGTGATAGATGTTGGCTCATTACGGCTCCGCTACAAAGGCCAAAATTTAGTTGCAGTACTATAGCATACAGCTTTGAGATATAAATATTTGGTTTAAAATTAGCACAGCAGAATTGCTGATAATTTTTCAGTTGCAGCTGAATTTTATGGGTTAAACACATTTTGTTATTACAGTATCTTTATCCTGCGCTTTATCCCATGCCTGCTTCTATGTAAAATGCAGGTATCTGATAGTCAAACCTGAAACCCTCAGGTTTGTGCTGTTCTGCCGAGTTTCCATATGTTGGATATTACAATTTAAAATATTGAAAAATATTGTATTGTTATCCAGACGCTCTATCTTTACTTCTTGCTAGGCCTGTAAACGATGAATGCTTCAGTCGCTTTAACACCTGAGTTATTGACCCAATTAACGGCAATTGTGGGTGAAAACCGTATTAAAACCGATGCCGACAGTTTGGAAAATTGGGGACGTGATCATACTAAACATTTTGATCCGAACCCATCAGTCATCGTTTTCCCTTCAAACACCGAACAAGTGCAGGCCATTGTCAAACTTGCCAATCAGTTTAATGTCGCAATTACCCCATCGGGCGGTCGTACCGGCCTTTCTGCAGGCGCGGTCGCAAGCAATGGCGAGATCGTGATTAGCTTTGACAAGATGAATCAGATTCTTGAGTTCTACCCAGCGGATCGTATGGTACGTGTACAAGCAGGTGTCGTGACCGAGCAATTACAGAGTTATGCCGAAGAACAGGGCATGTACTATCCAGTAGACTTTGCCTCAGCGGGTTCAAGCCAGATTGGCGGTAATATCGGCACCAATGCAGGCGGTATTAAAGTCATTAAATACGGCATGACTCGTAACTGGGTGCTTGGCTTGACCGTGGTAACAGGTAAAGGTGATGTCCTGCGTTTAAATAAAGGCATGATCAAGAATGCGACGGGTTATTCGCTTCAGCATTTATTTATTGGTGGCGAAGGCACATTGGGTCTAGTCACTGAAGCTGAAATCAAGCTTGAGCGTCAGCCACAAAACTTACAAGTATTGGTGCTCGGTGTACCTGATTTTGATGCCGTTATGCCGGTACTCCATGCATTCCAGAAAGATATTGACTTAACTGCATTTGAGTTCTTTGGTGAACTTGCGATGCAAAAGGTGCTCGACCGCGGTCATGTACAACGTCCATTTGAAACACAATGCCCATTCTACGTATTGCTTGAGTTTGAAGCGCCGTATGAGCCAATTGTCGACAAGGCTATGGAAATCTTTGAGCATTGTATGGAGCAGGGTTGGGTGCTGGATGGCGTGATGAGCCAGAGCCTTGATCAGGTCGAAAGCTTATGGCGTTTACGCGAAGATATTTCGGAATCAATCGCGCCGTTCATTCCATACAAAAATGATATTTCAGTATTAATTACCCACGTACCTGCATTTATTCGTGAGATTGATGCGATTGTTCAAGATAACTATCCTGACTTTGAAATCTGCTGGTTTGGTCATATTGGTGACGGTAACTTGCACTTAAATATTCTAAAACCTGAAAACCTGACCAAAGATGAGTTCTTTGCCAAGTGTCAGGTGGTGAATAAATATGTGTTTAATACCGTGAAAAAATATGATGGTTCGATCTCTGCCGAGCATGGTGTCGGTATGACCAAAAAGCCGTATTTGGAATATTCACGTTCGCCTGAAGAAATTGAATATATGAAGGCATTGAAGTTGGCGTTTGACCCGAACGGGATTATGAACCCTGGCAAATTATTTGATCTTTAATGCTTGATTGAGTAAAAGAAATTCTGCTAAAAGCGTATCGAAAGATGCGCTTTTTTTATAAAACTAATATGAAAACTCAGGCTTATATTTATCTAGAGAATGATCAGGTATATGGAGACTATATTGATCATTATTATAATCAGCATAATATAAAGTGTATGCGTATTGTGTTGAGAGTAAAAATCGCGGATCTATTTTATTCCTGTTCCTTCGTATTTGCAGACTTCTCTTGCTGGATCTTGGGAGAGCTTATTCATTGCGAGGCAAACTTGCTTTGTTATCAGGAAGAATTAAATTTATTCAAGAATTATGAACTCTACAATTTAAGAAGTGAACGAATAGGGCTCATCTATTTTAGTGGTTTTTTATAGAATAATAGGTTTAACCTCTTAGAAAATTATTTTTTGTTTGTAAGAATTAAATCTGAAAAATCAAATGGATGTGCATACAAATAATGGAATCCTCCTCTTAATCGAATCTTAGAGAAAAATATGAACATCCATCACGAAATCGAAAAACTGTTTCAACAACGTCAAGATATCCCACTGTTTTATATCGAAAGTGGCAGCCGTTTATGGGGCATGGCCAGTCCTGATAGTGACTACGATGTGCGTGGTTTTCATCTACCCAGCAAAGACCAATATTTTGATTATAAAAAATATCGTGATCTGATTGAGATCATGGATGGGGATTTTGACTTTGTTTCTTATGACCTCGATAAAATGTTTGGGCTACTGACAAAAAGCAATCCAACCGTTTTAGAGTGGGTGAGAGCGCATATAGTGTATTTTAATGCCTTTCCAGAATGGCAAATTTTTCGAGATGGCTTGCTAGAGCGAATTGATTATAGCGCGTTGTATCACCACTATTTATCATTGGCAAAAGGTGGAATGAAAGTGATGCAAACCGCGGATAACTTTACCTATAAAAAAGTGTTTTATTCGATTCGTGGTTTGATGTCAGCAGAGTTGGCAACCCAAGAGCAGATGCCTGAATTATTGATTACCGATCTGTTTGCGCAAGTGGATGTAAATGATCCATTACGTCATTGGGCAGAAGATTATCTGGAAATTAAAAAGCAGCAACAAGAAAAAGCACAGCTACCCCAAGCGGAGCAAGCTGCAATTCTTCAGTTGTTGGAAAGCAAGATAGAGCAATTGGCAGCAAAATCGATGCCCAAGGCTGATCGTCGTGCCAGTTTGGAAGCTTATTTAACGGATTATAGCCGTCATTTAAAACAGCATTACTATCAGTAAAACAAAGCGTTTATTCATCAGCTGAGCTCGACTTAAATATTCAATAATTCCATATTTTGTCGGACTCAGATTTATGATGTTATCTGTTAAATCCCGCTTTCCAGAATACGAATATTCACATTAGCCACATGGTCTTTGGTTGCTTCAAAATGTTGCTGCATATGGGCAGTTTGCATGTGAGCTTCCAAATGAGCAGTACTTTGCCATTTCTCTAACATGACAATGGTATTCTCATCAGTGGCCTGCATCTCAATCGCAGGCAGGTGATCAATCAAGGCTTCATAACCATGACAGCCATCTTCTGCCAGTACGGTTGGCGTCACTTTTTTAAATGCATCTAATACCGCTTGACGATGCCCAGCACCTACATGGGTACGGATTTCGGCAATAATAATTAGCATGATCTGTTCTCGCTTAATGTGCTGCAAATAATTGATCTAAATGCGCTTTGTACGCTTCAAGATAGCTTGATACATTCGGTGCCTTGATCACATCATTGACAATAAATGTTGGAAGCGATTCCATACCCAGGAATTGATTGGCTTTGTGGAACGGGAGATAAACACCATCCACACCTACACCGTGGAAGAACTGGTCAGGATCGGTGAAGGCTTCCATCGGTGCATTCCAGGTTAAAGACAACATGTACTTTTTACCCTGAATTAAACCACCTGAACCATATTTTTTAGAGGCATCTGAACGGCTGCGACCGTCGCTGGCATAGAGTGAACCATGCCCGATGGTGAAGATATCATCAATATATTTTTTCATGGTCCACGGTGCACCCATCCACCAGCCTGGCATTTGGTAAATCACCACATCTGCCCATAAATATTTGGCAATTTCGGCCTGAATGTCATAGTCACTGTCGGTACGCGTCACCTGTACCTGATGACCTAAGCTGCTTAGATGTGCTTGAGACATCTCGGTCAGGGTGTCATTCAATTCACCATTGGAATGTTCAAACTTTTTCGCGCCGTTAATAATTAAAATATTGCTCATGGAATTACTCAAAAATAGATACTAAAAACTGAGCGTATTTTAGAAAATCTATTCATGAGTAAAAATGCATAAATGAGCAAAATACTATTGACCAAAAATCAACAATTAAACTATCCAGCTTTTGATTTTTTCGCCTTATAGTAACGGCGAATGCCCCATAAAATTGCAATCGCGAGATACAACGGCCATAACATCACGAGCCAGATGATCGTCTCTCTTAAGCCATAGAGTCCGATTTTAATCGCTTCCCAGATTCGGCTGAGTAAAGGATCGCTGTCTAAGGTTGCAATGCGATTGATATTGAGATCACGGGTCTTGCGGACTTGCGCTTGCTGGAAAAACTCCAGCCGGATGGTGCTATAGGCCAAACGGTCTTTGACTTCCAGATTGGTCAGTTGCTGCAACTGGTTGTTGACCGCATTTGATGCACTGTTACTTTGGTTGGCGGTATTCAGTTTTTCTTCAAGCAGTTTTAATTCATAACGTTTGGCTTCATAGCTTTGGCTATTAAAGTTCAACATCAAGGGCAATAACTGATTCAGGAAAGGCGTAACCTGTTGATTGGGGACACGGACTGTGAGTTGTACCGTGGGGGTGATTTTTTCATAAATATCGACACTGCCATCGATACGATCCCGTTCAGATCGGTCACTGACTTGATAATTAATCTGTTTCTCTTCGATATAGCCTTGGTATTGCGATAACTGCTGTTCCAGTGCCGATGTGGTTTTTAATACGTCTTTGACTTCAAACTGAAGTTGGGCACTTTTAACCAGTTGACGATTCTGCTCCAAGGCATTTTGTTGCTGACTCACCAGTTGTTCCGGATTTTTCGCGGCATTTTGTTGTACCGCTTGGCTATCGAGTGCAACACTTTCCGTCGCGACAGCTGCATCACTGGCAAGGCCTTCTTCTTTTTTCGAGCAACCGAAGGCTGTACTCCCTAGGATTAAAATAATCGTTAATTTTTTAGTAAAATCTGACATCTCTGCATGCCTAAATTGTTGTGATATGAAGGTCGTAAAATCAATATCTTCGATTTATTTGTTTATTTATAAGCAGACTGTTGAATCCAACAAATCTCTAGCACGACATAACATTTTGTTGCCTGACCATGCAGTTTTGTATAGTAGCATAAATGAGCAACATGAAGTGCAGAGGGCAAAATGTATAAAACTGCAATGATATTGGGATGTGCTTTATTGCTTAGCGCATGTAATCAACCGATTACCGAATCGCAACAGCAGGCGGCAGTTCAAAAAAGTACGGCGATGCATGCGGTACTACTGGATCAGCCGAATTTATTTCACGATGATAATAATCTAAAGATAGATCAGCAGTTTAATACGGCAGAAAATCCAAGTGATGCACAGATTACGGTGGAACAGGCGCAACTAGATGATTCTGTGGTGGCGGTGCGTACCGAATATCAATTAAAGCGCGATCAGGACGTCTGGAAAATCGTGAATAAGAAGCAAAGTTACCAATGTGCCAGAGGTGAAAATACCGAAACCTTCCAGTTTGAGTTATGCCCATAATGATCGGGAACCTATTGTTCAGTCTAAAATCTATTCAAAAATGTGGATAACTTTCAGGTTATTCACATTGTCACAATCGCTGTGGAAGATGGATTCAAATTGCTGTCATTTTAAAAAAGTGCTAAAGTTGCGCCTGGCGATTGTGCCAAAAGGTAAAACATTTACCAGTCTCACGTAAATAGATTGTTTTTCTTATATACACCTAGTGAATACGGTGTTTTCACATTTATCACATGCTTTTTTAGGGCATGAAATCAAAATTTAATTCTAAACCATAAAATCTCGTGGTCGTGATCCTGTTTTCTTTTTTTGAAAATGGGACGGGCACTAGTTGGTTATTTTTGTGAATAAAACATGATGACGAATAATCAGAACATGACGTTAAACCGTATAACGCTCATGTTTCCTTTAGCTTTAGTGCTATTTGAATTTTCGGTTTATATCGGTAATGATCTGATTCAGCCAGCCATGCTGGCCATTACCGAACAGTTTGCCGTAAGTGCAACCTGGGCACCCTCATCCATGTCGTTCTACCTGTTGGGTGGGGCCAGTGTGGCATGGTTACTTGGCCCTCTTTCAGACCGGCTGGGACGAAAAAAAGTATTACTGGCAGGTGTAGCTTTCTTTACGATCTGCTGTTTACTGATTTTGCTGACGCATAATATCGAGCAGTTTTTAACGCTACGTTTCCTGCAAGGCATGGGTTTATCGGTGATTTCAGCAGTGGGTTATGCTGCGATTCAGGAAAGCTTTGCAGAGCGTGATGCCATCAAGGTCATGGCACTCATGGCCAATATTTCTTTGCTTGCTCCTTTGCTCGGGCCGGTACTCGGTGCTTTCCTGATTGATTATGTGTCATGGCATTGGGGCTTTGTCGCCATTGCGGCGGTGTCTTTCATGAGCTGGTTTGGTTTAAAGAAATTTATGCCTGCCACACAGGAAAGCCGTAAACAGCCGAAACAGCCATTTAGCTATATCTTTGATGACTTTAAAAAAGTGTTTAGCAATCGCCGTTTTCTTGGTTTAAGCATTGCTTTACCTCTGGTCGGTATGCCGTTAATGCTGTGGATCGCCTTGTCACCGATCATTCTGGTAGATGAGTTAAAGCTCAGCAGTGTGCAATATGGCTTGGCCCAGTTCCCCGTGTTCTTTGGCCTGATTATCGGTAATGTGATTCTAATCAAGATTATTGACCGTTTCCCTTTAGGTAAAACCATTTTAATGGGCTTGCCGATTATGTTACTGGGAACGCTGTTCTTGGTGCTGGGGGTGATCTGGCCCATTTATCTGGTGCCATGCTTATTGATTGGTATGACCTTGGTCAGTTTAGGCGAGGGGATCAGTTTCTCAGTGATGTGCCGTTTTGCCTTGATGTCTTCTGAAGTGTCAAAAGGGACGGTCGCTGCGGCGGTTTCAATGCTGATGATGGTCAGTTATTTTGTCATCATTGAACTGGTACGGGTGCTATATACCCATGTGCATATCTGGGCCTTTGCACTGGCGAGTGTGCTGCTGATTGGGTTCTGGTTTGCACAACCGCGCAAGGTGTTAAAACAGGTGATGCTGGAGCGTAAAGCAGAAGGCCTCAACTAATCAAAAAGCTGAGATCAATGTCTCAGCTTTTTTTATGCTGCTCAAAACAGCAGCAAAACTGTGGATATCTTTTTAGATACCCACAGTATCTAAATTATTTAATCACGCCACAGGCAATACGGTCTCCGCCACCGCCTAAAGGTTTTGGTGAGTCAGAATAATTATCGCCACCGACATGCACCATAATGGCACGGCCCTGAATATCAGCCAGTTTTAAACGTGGTGCAATCACAGGTTGGGTGGCAAAGCCTTTTGCATCTACAACCAGAACTGGTAAATCACCCAAATGACCATTTTCCGGGGTACCGTGATGAGGGGCCTGATTCGGATTCAAATGACTACCAGCTGCAAGCGCTGCACCCATTTTGCCATCTTTCATTGCAGCTTCACATGAGCCATTTTCATGAATATGGAAACCATGTTCACCCGGCGAAAGCTTGCCGAGCGCAGGGGTGATGAGCAAGCCTTTTGGCGTTTCCTGAAAAGCCACTGTACCAATAGAAGATCCCACACCTTTGGCATCGACCTGATAGACCTGTACCAGTTGTTTTTGTTGTTGCGTGGTTGATTGGGTCTGGATTTTTGATGCATTGTGATCTAAATCAGCAGAAGAACAGGCAGCAATACTCAGGCCCAAACAGCCCAGTAAAGAGAGTTTTTGAATCGTTAAAGTCATTGCGAAGATATCCTTATAAATTATCTTTATTTAACGATTCAAACAAAGTCTAGGATATCCCGCAAGCAAGTTAATCAATTGGTGACAAAAAATTAAACAAAATAAACCTATTTGGTTTCAGATGGAGCATCCAGTGTTGCAACCGGTTCATCCACATTTTCATGCAGCCATTCACGCCAGATCGCCAATAGAATCGCAAGAATCACAGGACCAATGAATAGACCGACCAAACCAAAACTGGCAATACCACCCAGTACTCCAAACATGATCAGGATAAATGGAATCCGGGTTGCACCTGAAATTACCAACGGTCGAATCACATTATCCGAACTGCTGACAATCAGCACGCCCCACAGCACCACCCCAATCGCTTCCATGGTTTGGCCTTGTGCAAAGAGCCATAGGCCAACACCCAGATAGGAAACCGGTGTGCCAAAAGGAATCAGCGCGAGGATAAAAGTCACCATGGTGAGTAGCATCGGATTCGGTACGCCCGCGACAAAGTAGCTCAGACCTGCCAGCAGGGCTTGTGCCACTGCAGTTAAACCAACGCCATAGACTACGGCACGGGTCGTTTCTGAAATGGTGTCCAGATAATGATGCACACGTGGCCCAATCACCATTTCCAGAGCACGACTCACCTGAGCCAGAATCATTTGCCCGTCACGATAAAAGAAGAACAGGGTCATGATGGCAAAGGTCAGTTTGACCAGATTACGGCTAATTTCACTCAGGACAAAACGTCCATAACTCAAGTGGCTTTGAATCCATTCCGCAATATTCTTGGTAATGCTGTTCGGATCATTGCTGAGTTCATTTACGGTACGGCTGATATCCTTACCAATGATGGGCAGGTTCCTGATAAAGTCTGGAATCTGGATATGACCCGAGAATAGTTGACGTTGTAAATTAAAATATAAATTGCGTCCTTCCAGTTGCAACATGAAGATTGCAAAAATGAAAGGAATTCCGATCACTAAAATCACCAGCGTGATCATCAGTGTGGCATTTAGGGTAGGACGGTTTTCACCAAAGAAACGACGCTGTACCCATAAATAAACAGGCCAGGTCATATACGCAATAATGGCCGCCCAAAGCACAGGGACAATAAAGTATTTGAGAATACTGAATCCCAAAAAGAGCAGGACAAAGAACAGTCCAAATAGCAAAACGCGTTGTAATATGGGAGCGTATTGTTGCACAAGCGTCCGTCTCTAAAAGTAAAATGCGAATAAAATCATATTAACTGAAAAATCTGCACAGTAAAATTTCATTCGGTAATTTCAGCTTTAAATGTTTTGCTCCAGCAACAGCATAAAATTTAAAATGTCAGCGCGTTCGCTGGTGAGTTATGTAAAAAACAGGAAATAATGTTCAGCACAAAATACATGAACTCACGCTGGCAACATTTACTATCGAGTTTAATACAGGAGTCGGCAACGAGTTACAAAGCGTATTGTTAGATTAAATCCATCACGCATCCATAAATGAATTTTAAGGAGTAGTTCGATGGCTTATTCAAATAATCACAATCAATCACCTGAAAAAGCAGAATCGCAGAATCAAGCAAAAACGAATCCCAATGAGGCTTCCCAGCCCAATAACAATGTTGCGAACCTATTCAATAACGATAAAGCCAGCTATCAAGAGATTGAAGGGCTCACAGATACCGAGCAATTGCAACAGAGCTTAGACCAGAACGCGGCCTCGCAGAATCCTGAGGGAAGTCATGGTAATGAAAATATTCGTAAAGCGGCAGAAAATCTGGACCGTGACGAAATGAAGCATAATCTGAAAGATGAAAGTGCTGAAAAAGACGGACCGAGTGAAAACCCTGCTCCGTTTATCACGCCTGAATAAACATCAAAGCTTGCTAAATCGAGCGATATCGAGAACCAAGCCTGTCACTGGTTTCATCTTTACAAGATGGAACCAGTGTATTTAAAACCATTCACTGGGATCGTCGACTAACTGGTTTAATACCGGTTGCCACTGGCTCTGGATACTGACAAAATTTTTCTGGGTTTTATCAAAAATACTGAGACCCTGCATGGCCAATGTGCCGTAAGCACTCCGCTCTGAAATCCAGGCCACAGGTTCCTGTTCAATCTTGTTAAAGAAGTCCTGAATATCTTTAGAGCTGGAACTGTTCGGTTTGACCCGATTGGCAATCAGCAGGATTTGGACCTTGCCTTTACGAATGCGTTTAATGTCTTGCAAATGCTTGAGGAAACGGCGGGTACTATCAATGTCAAAGAACGAAGGTTGCAGTGGCGTCACGATGGCATGCGCTTCGCTGACCAGTTGCTCCGCATGTTCACCTGACAGCGCACCAGGCGCATCAATAATTAAATAGTCCAGATTTTTCGGTGCTTCACCGATCGATTTTTCATGTCGCCAATCCAGACTCTGAATGCCAGTCACCGTCGCCGGACGCTGCTTTAACCATTGTAAAGAAGATTTCTGGTTGTCTGCATCGGCCAGCGCGACCTTATAGCCTTTTTGTGAGAGTGCGGCAGCGAGCGTGATCGCCGTCATGGTCTTGCCACAGCCACCTTTTTGATTTGCGATTAATATGGTTTTCATGAAATTAGATTTATTTAACTTGGCTCTCGTATTCAACCATACCTTAGCATCTTTTTAGCGCGAGTGTGTTACACATGACAAAAGTTTAATGTTGCAGTTAAATAGCGATATTCAGAAAAAGGAAGGTTTTATGTCGGTTTGGCTTGCAATGTTGATCGGTGGCTGTATTGGCGTCGTCATCACCACCATTATTTTGTCCAGTACCCGTAATGGTCGGGTACAGGCCGAATATGAAAAGTATATTGCCGAGCTGGAACTGGAACATAAACAGGCCTTGCTGGATGCACAGAAGCGCAGTGTCAATACCAGTCGGGCGGTGTTGAAGGGAAAAATGGCGGAACAGTTTGCACCGATCTTGCCCGAGTTCCAGTATCTGCCCAGTGATGCCAAATTCCTCGGTGATCCGGTCGATTATGTGGTGTTTGATGGTTATACCGATTTCCGTGATGGTGACGGAACGGCCGAAGATATCGAAGTGATCTTGCTCGATATCAAAAGCGGTGGGGCACGCTTAAGCAAAGGACAGCAGGCCATTGCCCAAGCGGTTCGCGAAGGCCGGATTCGTTTTGAGACCTTAAGAATTGATTTTGAAGATTAATGAGGGATCTCTAATTTCTGTGCCCGGGCGAACAACATCTTTTGGGCAATGGCCGGAATGCCTTCCGCATCAAAATATTGTTTTTCGATCAGTTTAAATTTGGCTTGTAACAGGTGCCGCTCCATATCGCGATTGAGATGGCAACCATCTGCAATACGTTTCTGGATCGGGGTGAGTAAAGTTTGCAAGGACTGTATCTTCGCAGAGTCTGGATGTTTGACATGTTCTACCAGATGAAAGGTCCCTGTCGGCTTGAGCACGCGATAAATTTCTGCCAGTGCCTGATCAAGCTGGGCAATACTGCACAAGGTCCAGGTTGAGACCACATGATCCAGAGAGGCGGTGGCAAAAGGCAGTTTTTCTGCACTGGATTGGATATGCTTGATAAAGAATGGCGCCTGTTGAACCCGTTCAACCGCAAGCAGATAAATGTCCGGATTTGGCTCCAGCGCATAAAGCGTATCGACATTGCCATAGAAGGGAATATTCAGACCTGTACCAAAACCAATCTCGAGGACCTCGCCTTCGATCGGGAGCAATAATTCACGACGTCGATCCATCAGGCTGGCGGTTTGCATGACCTGATTCAGTAAATGAGGGAATATACGGCGTTGGTAAAATTGGTAAATCATACAAATCCATTCATTGATTCAAAATAAGCGGAGGGTCACTGCACCACAAAAATATGACCAAAGTGAGTTTGATTGTTACTAAAAAAAGCACTTTTTTTCACCATCTAAGCATACTATGAAGAGACGTGCTTTTCTAAGTTTTTCGTTATGTTGAGGATGATTGAGCCATGAAAAAACGTCTGTTGATGAGTTTATGCATGGTTGTTGCAATTGGGCAGACACATGCATCGACCAGTGGGGAAGAATACAATATTGCCAATGGTTTAGCGCCCGTTGTGAAATATCAGTCGATTTCGGTACTCAAGCCGTTTGATGGAAATTTCCGGATTCTCGGTTCAAAACTCTATCATGACGATGAGCAAGCCAAATTTTCTCCGATTGATTATGCGGTCAGTTTGGGACTGTTTGCGAATCCCGAGATTGCGCGAACCATTGATGTTCAACAATATGACCGTTACCTGAACTGGAAAATGAAAACCTTACCGGTCCCACCCGATCAGGCCATCAAAATGGTATCGAATATGCACATTATTCCTGCCAATCCAGAGATTGCCAAACAGATTAAACAGGTGAAACGTGGTGATCTGGTGCAGTTAAAAGGTGAACTGGTCGAGATTCGTGATAAAGATCTGGTATGGAAATCATCGCTTACCCCCGGTGGTGTCGGTGATGGGGCCTGTGAACTGTTCCGTGTTAACTCGATTCAGTGGATTGAGAAACAGAATATTTAACTTGATGCTGTATTTAAATAAAAAAGAGGGCGCGAAATCCCTCTTTTTTTATGCATGTAAATTATTCTTCCTGTGCTTTTGTTTCAGTGGACTGAGTACTTCTCCAGTGATGTAACTGGCTTTGAGCATGTAGATATTCATTGAGCTGATCGACCGGCTGGCGAGTCTCCGTTTTAGCAGTACCCGTCTGGTCCAAAATTTTTGCCTGCTGTTCCCAATAATCATAGAGCAAGCCTTGAATATAACGGCCTTGCTCGGTTTTTAGTTCCAGATCTTTCAGCATCGACAGCGCAGATTGAACATTGTCCTTTTGGCGTTGCTGTTCAAATTCCGGGGTTAAGGTATTGGCTTCTTTCATCTTGGCCAATTCCATTTCCATGCTATCGCTCATATCGGTAAAGCGGCGGTCATAGTCATCCAGTATCGCAATATCATGGCCATCATCTGCGGTTGCAGGGAACTGTTTGATCGGCAACTGCTTTAATTGACCAATCTCATCGTGGGCCGAACTGCTTTGCTGCTCCTGTTTGGCTGTCGGTTCTTTATCTTTATTACAGGCGCTCAAGAGCAGGGCTGAACTGAGCATACAGCTCAGGGCAAAGGTGGTTTTCATACTCGGCATGGATCAACTCGACAAATATTTAGTTTGCAATTTTCTGAAAATGATATGCAAAGGTGGTATAGGGAAAATCAATCTGATCTTGCGCAGTTAGACCGGTAAAATCAAATACGATTTGTTCGAACTTTGCTTTTAACTGTTGCTGTTCTGCGACCGGCATGGCGGCAATAAAACTGGTCGACAATAAACGCTTACTCACCACTTGCTCAACCGTACCGTGATGTTTCTGCTGGAAGGTCTGTAATTCAACAAAGTTAAACAGTTGCTGCTGTTCAAATACCTGTTTCCATTGCTCACTGTGATAACGTGGCGTATCCCCTTCTAGCGGAGCAATTTCCTCCGCCAATGCGTTGACCCAGTCCACCGTGGTGTCGCGTTGATTCCAGATTAGCCCTAAATGTCCCGACGGCGTTAATACCCGATGCATTTCCGTCAAGGTTTCAAGATTGGCAAACCAGTGGAACGATTGGGCACATAGAATGGCATCAATTGAGGCATCTGCCAGTGGCAAATGATCACTGGATGCCTGTATACATTTCACCTGTGGATGGTTGTGCTGAAGCTGTTGTAACATTTCAGCGACAGGCTCGACCGCAATCACTTTTGCCTTGCTTTGCAACAGGTAGGGTAAGAATTTGCCAGTCCCGGCACCAAGGTCAATAACAGTGGAATTTTCACCTATCTGGAGGCGATCTTGCAGCCAAACCGCAATATCTTGCGGGTAACTGGGGCGAACCTGCTGGTACAGTTCGGCACCTAAACTAAAGCCTTTTTGAGCGGCAGGGTGTAAGGATTGTGTCATCTTTTGCGCTTTTTAATCTGTCTTATCTCTATAAAATAAGATACTCCGCAATTATGGTTTGGCAAAGCCATCATTTGGTGACTTTTTGCTACAGACCCTGGATCAATTTCTCAGTGTGAGCATGGATAAGCAAATCGTATTTGAAGATGAACATATTCGCGTTATTTTTTTAAAAGGTTCAAGTGACACTTTAGTGGTTTCGTTCGGCGATTTGATTAGTCGCGCCAAAGGAATGTCCATTAATGCTGAAAAATCATTAATAAAATATCAATACAACGTCCTTGGCATTATGCCAAAACAAAAATCATGGTTTCCTAAAAGCAGCATGCTGCAAATGCAGCAACAGATATTGCCAATTTTGCAACAGTTTAAACAAATTGTCGGCTATGGCGGCTCAATGGGAGGCTATGCTGCAATTAAATATTCCAACTTGTTGAATATGCAAAAAGTGGTGGCCTTTGTCCCACAGTATTCGATCGATCCCGATGTGGTTCAGGATCGCCGTTATGCCGAGTTTTTTGATGCCAGCATTCATCAAGAGATGCAGATTCAGGCCGATGAAGTCGATGCATCGCGTGAATATATTATTGTTTACGACCCTTATTTTGCCGAAGATAAAGAGCATTTCTTAAAAATTCAGCCTTTATTGCCGAAGATGCATGTCATTCATTTGCCATTTACTGGCCATGAAGCACTTTCAGTGCTGGCAAGCTCGCAGTTGCTGAATGATTTTGTCGAAAAACCTTTTGAAATTACTTATTTCTACAAGCGTGTACGTGAAGTTAAAAAGCAAAGCAAATTCTATTATCGTCATGTGCTGGATGCCTTATTGGCAACACATCATCAGGCCTTATTGAAGATTTTAGAAAACAATGAGTTTGAGCTGGATGAGCGCTATTTTGATGCGGTCATCAAGCAGAAGCTGGTACAACAGTTATTTAAGCTGCAACATGCCAGCGAGCAGAACCTGCATAAGTTGGGGATTCAGCCGCATTTCGTACAACAGGCTGGTCATTCGAAGCCAACGCTCGTAACGGCTCAACACAGCTGTCTGGTTTTTAATCTGGTAAGTTTAAAACTGGAAAGTTATAGCGCTGAGACGCTTGCAGCCAATCTGAATTATCTTGTTCCGTTAAAAGTTGCTGACAGCACATTGGTGCAACTCGAGCTGAATAATGAAACTTATTTATTGACCATGAATGATCGTGGTATTCACAAGCTGGTCAAGGTCGGTGAGGCTTTGGCCTTGGATCAGTCGCCGCTGGTGTTTAAACGTTATGCCGAGTTTTGTAGCATCAGTTATAAGCAACTGAGCTTAAGCTGTGATGAACAAGGCTTCACGCATTTTGTTGAAAATAATGTGGATGAGCAAACCAAGCTGCAATTATTTAATTAATTCTTTGCCATAAAAAAGCCCTTTGCATTGCAAAGGGCTTTTTTTTAGAACGGACTTAAAGGATTAGTTTGCACCAATTTTTGCGTTGGTATTCACATTGGCATTGACGCCTAGTACTTTAACACCGACATTGGCACCTGTTTGCAGGCCTTTCTTATCTGCATTCAAGCCGGTTTGGGCATTTACACCGGTAGTTTTACCGTTTATTTGTGCTTGTGCATTGGTTTGAGCACCTAAATTTAATGATTTAGGTTGGTTAGATGCCTTTTTGTCTTCAATACGTTTTTTGACATTTGCAGTGGTCTCCGCTGCAAACTCTTTTCCATCAACAGTTTTCTCTACTGCATAATCTTTGGTGTTTTTAACGGCTTCACCGGTTTTGTTCACGACAGTTGAACCGATATGAGTTGCTGTTCCAACGGTTTTCTGAGTTGCGCTTACGCCTGTATTAACAGCAGCGTGACCGACATTGTGTGCTGTATGACCTACGCCTTGTGCCACGTGACCAACGCCTTGAGCAGTATTTTTTAATGCGCCAGTCACACCCTTAAGCAAGCCACCAGACTGTACATTGACTTGAGCTGAGCCATTCGCATTGACTTCAGCGCTCTGTGCAAAAACAGAAGCAGAAGCAAGGATAGTTGTTGTCACGATAGCTGTTTTGATCATTTTTTTCATTGCGATTTCCTTAAGCGATGTACCGTAAAGCGGTACTTCATTAACGCAAGTGCATCATAGCGAGCAAAAAAGCAAAAATGTGTGATTTTCATCAAAAATTACATCCAGATTACAGCTTAAACACACTTTGGCGAGAAATTATGAAGACTGGTTATCATAATAAGCACGTGAAAAGTGATGTTTTTTAATTAATATAAAATCCTGTAAATCATCATTTTTATATTTTTAGGGCAAAACGGTTTTTAATCATTTCGAGTTATATTTTATCGAACCAAATATGAAAATTTAGAATATTTAAATAGGATTAAACCGGTTTAAAAATAATCAAAATCATGGCATTTTTATTGCTTGGTATAAATAGGTGAAATCGTAGTTGTACTTTTTTGAGTCATTTAAAGTTTTATGACCCATTTTCGATTCCACCTGATTCTTCATTTTGAAGAATGAAATCGAGTTAAAAGATTTAAGGGGTTTAGCTCCCATGAAATTTTTAATCGTTTTGACTTGAAATATATATGTGAAATTTAAAGTGAATTTTTAAATTGTATTCGCATTATTTATAGAAAAACAACTGACAACCAGGTAATGACCAGTAACTCAAGCACTGGAGAATATAAATGAAACAGATTGCCGCATTTTTATTTGTCCTGATCGCACTTGGCGTGGTGGTGTTCTATTTTGAACCCGCAACGCCGAGCAATGCCTCAGACGATACCGCAGTTTACCAGATGCGTCCTGAGCACTCAGGCAGCAGTTCAAGCGTTTTAAAACCAGAGGAGGCCAAAACAGCAACACACACTACATCCGATATGTTGAATCAATTAAATACAACACAAAAAGATGTGCAATTTTATGACACCAAAAGTGATCCTTCGATACAACCGATTGATCCGGAAAACGACCCAGCGAATGAAATTAAAAAACTTTAAATACGCTGGATTTCTTTATCCAAGAAAACCAAAAACTCAAAAGTTCTTTATCCAAGAACGATGGAGATCCACAGTGAACAATAAAATTTTATTACTATTAAGCTTATCCGCTTTTCTAACTACCACTACCTCAGCTGCAACACTGAATGCAGTCCAACTCAAACAACGCCTGAGTTCTGCGGCATTAAATAAAGTACAGCAGGGTAAAATTAATATTGAAGCCCTGATCGATAATGATTCAAATGATTTATTGATCGAATATGATAACAGTGCAACCAGCACCACTTTTGGGCGAGAAAAACGTAGTCTGATTGCAGTGGGTAAAAATCAGTTCAAAAGTAAATACAGCAAAGCCGCAGGCTTTCAAACCTTACGTGAGTTTAATGGCCTGCCTTTGGGCTTGTACCGGATTCAAAACCGCGAAACCTTGGCGCAAGTGTTAAATGATCCGAGCGTCAAAGGGGTGTATCCGAACCGTAAAAATGTAACCACCACCATGGAAAGCCTCCCTTTAATTAACCAACCGCAAGCAGTTACAAATGGCTTTAGCGGAGAGGGGACCAGTGTGGTGGTGATCGACACGGGCGTGAATTATAAGCATGCCGATTTTGGCTGTACCGCGGTAAATACCCCGGCATCGAGTTGTCGGGTGGTATATGCCTTTGACAGCGCTCCGGATGATAATAGTCTGGATGATGATGGGCATGGCAGTAATGTGTCAGGTATTATTGCTAAAGTTGCACCTCAAACCAAAATTATAGGGATCGATACCTTCCGTAAAATTCGTGTCAATGGTCAATGGGGCAGTACTGCCTATGACAGTGATATTCTGGCGGCCTTAAACTGGACCGTGAACAATGCCCAGACCTATAACATTAAAGCGGTGAACCTGAGTTTAGGAGTGCCAGGGGTGAAATATACCTCTGAATGTAGCAACAGCAGTTATAGCACTGCCTTTGCCAATGCACGTGCTGCTGGGGTAGTACCTGTGGTCGCTTCTGGCAATGATGGCTTTGCCGATGGTATTTCCTCACCGGCCTGTGTTGCAGGAGCTGTACGGGTAGGCGCTGTCTATGACAGTAATATTGGGGGTGTTTCCTGGGGTAATCCGGTGAAGTGTTCAGATCCGACCACCGCAGCCGATCAGGTGACCTGCTTTAGTAATGGCGGTTCACTGGTGACCTTGCTGGCACCGGGTGCCATGATTACCGCAGGCGGTGAAACTCAAGGCGGCACCTCACAGGCGGCCCCACATGTTGCAGGCGCGATTGCCTTATTACGTGCCAATGATGTCAGCCCATCCGAGACGATAGACCAGACCGTCAACCGCTTAAAGGCAACAGGTAAGCCGATTCGCGATAAACGTACCGGTTTGATCTTCCCGCGTATTGATTTAGCTGCGGCCACCAGTGGACTCAATGCGAATTAAGCTGGGTTTAGAAGCTCAAGGCTGATCCAGAAAATAGTTTAAAAGCCATAACTCGTTGCAGCTAGAGATAGCAGCAACGAGTTTTTTTATGGTCTCAATGGCATTGCGCCAGTGTGCCGGCCCTAAAATTACTTTGCAGTTTCTTGAAATTTGCCTGCACTGCCGGATCTTCAATATCAAATGCTGTAGAGGTGTTTGCAGAGGCGCGGGTGGTATATTGTGTCGATGAACTCGCTGAAATTAATCCAGAGTGATTGAACGTCCAGTGCTCTATGGCTTGTCCACCGTCAAAGTAGCCGGTGAATTCAATAATGCAATTTTCATCCTGTTTCATCAGTTTTGCAATATTGCCTTCTGTTGTTGGAGATGCAGCAATATTTTTAATCTGCTCTAATACTTGGGGAGTGGCTGGGCTCTGGTTCTGCAAGGTTGAACAGGCAGTGAAACTCATTCCACTCAGCACTGAGACTAACATGATCTTGAAGGGGTGATGCAGCATGGGCAAAATTCCGGTCCTGTGAATTAATCATTTCAGTGTGTGGTCTAGGGTCGTGAAGTTCAATGCATGTTTTGGGATAACACTGTAAATTTTAAGCTTATTTTTTTAAATGAATCCCACAGCAGCATGATTTGGCAAATTCTGTCAAAAATAACGCTATAAACGGCCTGTCTTGATAATGACCGTTTTAGAGCTTAATGCCATAGTGTTTTGGGCTTTAAGTACAGGGAACAAGAGGTCATGAATACGAAGTCGAAAGCTGTAGCATTTCATCGGGTCATCGTCATTGGTGGCGGCTTTGCAGGATTAGGGGCTGCAATCAAACTGAAAGAAGCTGGCATGCATGATTTTATCTTGCTTGAGAAAGCGGATGAGTTGGGTGGCGTATGGCGTGAAAATACCTATCCCGGTTGTGCCTGTGATGTGCCTTCTGCCTTGTATTCCTATTCTTTTGAACCGAATCCCTCGTGGAGTCGGGTATTCGCTGGACAGGCTGAAATCAAACAATATTTGCAAAATACTGCACTGAAATATCAGGTCATGCCGCATGTTCACTGCAATCATGAAGCCTTAGCCGCAACCTGGTCAGACGCTAAACAGTGCTGGATCATTAAAACTAATCAAGGTGAGTTTCATGCGCAGTTTGCGATTATGGCGTGTGGCCCGATGCATGAGCCTGTGATACCGGATGTCAAAGGATTAAAAGACTTTAAAGGGGAAATTTTCCATTCATCGCGTTGGCGCCATGATCTGGACTTAACCGGAAAAAGTGTAGCCGTTGTTGGTACGGGTGCATCAGCGATCCAGTTTATTCCCCAGATTCAACCTTTGGTAAAGCAACTGACGGTATTTCAGCGCACACCGCACTGGGTTTTACCGAAGTCGGATATGCCTTTACCTGCTCCGCTCCAGACCATTTTTAAATATCTCCCTGTTACCCAATCGCTGATGCGTGGTTCGGTATACGGTATTTTTGAGAGCTTAAATGGTGGCTTACAAAGTAATGCAGCGATGCGACAAGTACAGCGTATTGCTGAATTTCATATTAAACAGGGAATTAAAGATCCTGAATTACGCCGTAAAGTGACGCCGAATTATGTGATTGGTTGCAAGCGGATTCTCCAGTCTAATGAATGGTATCCTGCTTTGGCACAACCGAATGTTGAAGTAGTGGCTGCTGGTCTCAGTGAAGTTAAAGACAACCGATTATTTGCCATTGATGGTCGCTGCGTCGAAGCAGATGTGATTATTCTCGGGACGGGGTTTGAAGTGGCTGAACCGCCAATTGCCCAACGAGTGTTTAACCGTCATGGTCTAAGTATGTCAGAAGTTTGGCAGGGTAGTCCGGAAGGCTATATGGGAACCATGGTGGCGGATTGTCCAAATGGTTTCTTAATGTTTGGGCCCAATATTGCGGTGAGTTCTTCGGCATTTATTATCATTGAAGCGCAGCTGGCCTATATTATCGATGCACTCAAACAGGCGATTCAACAAAATATTCAAACCATTGAGGTTGATCCTGTGCGCATGGCCCGGTTTAACCAGCGTGTACAAGCAGCCTTACAAACCACGGTCTGGAATAAAGGCGGCTGTCAGAGTTATTTCATTGATCGTAATGGACGCAATAGTACCGTATGGCCATGGACGACGTTTAAGATGCGCCAGCAACTCAGTCATTTTAATTTAAATGAATATCTGATTGATCGTCAGGTTGCACCACAAACTGAACCCGTTTCGGTCTGATCAAGTCAAAAAAAACCTCTAGTTTAAGCTAGAGGTTTTTCGATTAATTCGATGAGGGCTGACTGAGTCCAGCACGCTCAATCGGAACATTACCTTCGTTAGTTCCGACCACCGCATCTTTGGTGTCCTGCCATTTTTTAGCGGTATATTGTTTGGCTTTCTGGGTTTGCTCTTGCACGATCTCGGATTGTTCAGCGCTATATTGTTTAGTGCTTTGCCATTTTTCACTCATTTTTTGAGAGGTGTTTTCAGATGCACCTTGAATTGAGTTGCCCAAATTCTGCATGCCTTTGCCTGTTTTATACAGCAATACACGACCGATGCTTGGGTTGTCGCCATATGGCATGGCTTTTTCAGCTTCGGCATTTGATATTGTTGCGGTGTGATTTGTGGTATCCGCTGCCCAAAGAGAAGACGAGGCCGCAAGTGCAGTGGTTAAACATAAGAGTTGTACTTTATTCATCATCTTTTCTGTCCTTTCAGCGATCGTATCGCAATCGAGATTTTATATCTTATCGTTCGCTAGAAGAAAAGAGCGAGGATGATATGAAATTGATACGCTACGTAACCTTTATCAAAAACTTATGCAGAAAAAGAAGAGAAATAAGCAACTAAAAATACCGAGCACAATAAAATAGTCTTTTTTGCGTAAACTTGCCAAACGTATAACAGACAGATAGATTGAGCTGAAAAAAACCAGTGCAAAAACAAGGATACAAGCTAAGGGTTGGTGAAATAGCCATTGGGTATTACTGAATAGAATAAAAATAATGCTACTCGAAATCCAGTAGAGCAGGGCATATAAAAATTTCTTGAGTGCTAATTGGCTGACAGATTGATCTAAACGCGGTAATACAACGGCCAAAATAATCAGTGCAATCATTCCACCTAAAATCGAAATGATCATAAAAAACAGGCCACTCATATCGGGTTTAGTTCGAATGAATGGAAAGCGTGTATAGCTTGCCCAACCGATCAAGAGTAAAGCGGCATGTATAGCTGCAATAATGATATCGATACGATAATAATTTTTAGATTGAGACATTTATATAAATTTAATGCACATAAAAAAACCTGCTATTACTAACAGGTTTTTTGAAGCACTACAAATATCAGCTTAACCTTGCATACACTGACATTCGTCATCACAATGGTATCTTTAATGAATGTGATAATTGTGGATACATCAGGTTGCGCAAATTGATTTATTGGATCCTTACAACCTTTTCTACACGATCCGATGAGTCATAGATCACTTGAATAACTGTTTTGTCACTTTTAGTCGCTGATTCAGGTATTGATATCGTTTCTATTAATGAATCAAACGGTAATGTACTTGCGACTAAACCATTGTATAACGCTTGTCCCAATCGTTTGGATGTATTGCCTTGCTTATAAAATATAAAAGTATCGATCCGTTGATCGCCGATTAATTTACTTGAGCTTGGCGTAATCACTTTGCTAATAAATTCACTGCGAGCCATTCCAATAGCAATAGGATTTTGTATATTTTGATGATTTTCTATCTCGGGCTGGGCTTTGGAACTAGGGTTAGAATTACAACCAGTTTGCCCCATAGTGAGTATAAGAAGAAATGATAGAACGTATTTATTCATATGCTTATAGATCTTTTTAAAAGAAAATAAATAAAAACCCGCTTCTAAAAGCGGGTTTTTTATAAAAAGTAAATTAACCCTGTAACACACTTACATCTGCAATTGCCGTGAATAAATCACGCAACTGAGCCAGTAAACGTAAACGGTTGGCTTTTAATTCAGCATCATCTGCCATCACCATTACGCCTTCAAAGAAGGCATCGATTGGAGCACGAAGCGCAGCAAGCTTAGACAAGGCTTCTGTGTAGTTACGTGCAGCAAGTAAAGGCTGAACTACAGGTGTTAATGCCTGAAGCTCTGCATAAAGTGCTTTTTCAGCCGCTTCGACCAGATTCGCTTCAACCACAGCACCTTCAGGCGTTGCTTCTTTAGCAAGAATATTGGCAACACGTTTATTTGCCGCAGCCAATGCCGCCGCTTCTGGCAAGGTGCGGAAATGATTGACTGCAGTCACACGCTCGTCAAAATCAAGTGGCGATTTTGGTGCAAGCGCTTGTACCGCCTGAATCACATCAACTGCAACGCCTTGATCTTCGTATTTAGCACGGTAACGGCCTTCAAGGAAAGCAACTGCATCGGTACGTGTCTTGTCATGATCTTTGATGATGTCGCCATAACCTTGCAAGGCAAAGTTCACCAATTCTTCAATCGTAATGTCTAATTCATTTTCAATGATTAAACGCAAGATACCAATCGCAGAACGACGTAATGCAAATGGATCTTTCGAACCTGTTGGTGCCTGACCAATACCGAAAATACCGACCAATGTATCTAAACGGTCCGCAAGGGCAATGGTTGTACCTGTCTTGGTTTGCGGTAATACATCGCCTGCAAACTTAGGTAAATATTGCTCACCCAAAGCTTCAGCAACTTCATGATTCTCACCTTCAAGACGCGCATAGTACGTGCCTGCAATCCCTTGAAGTTCTGGGAATTCACCCACAAGCTCAGAGGTTAAGTCGCATTTAGCCAATAACGCTGCTTTTTCTGCATCGACTGCATTTGCACCGGTAATCGGTGACAATGCCACAGCCAGTTTGGCAATACGTTCAGATTTATTCCAAAGTGTACCCAATTGTGCCTGGAACACCATGTTAGCCAGTTTTTCTTTACGAGACGCAAGCGGTTGCTTCTGGTCTTGTAAGAAGAAGAATTCTGCATCAGACAAACGCGGGCGAACCACTTTTTCATTCCCTTCAATAATTTGAGCCGGATCTTTAGACTCAATATTTGAAACGGTAATGAAGTAAGGCTGTAATTTACCTTCGGCATTGATTAAACAGAAATACTTCTGGTTATCCTGCATGGTGGTAATCAAGGCTTCTTGCGGAACCGCCAAATAACGTTCTTCAAAAGTTGCACGTAAAGCAACAGGCCATTCAACCAGACTGGTCACTTCATCAAGTAAGTCTGCTGGCACAATTGCAATGGCATTGACTTCATCTGCCAAGGTCTTCACTTGGGCTTGAATCGTGGTTTGACGCTTTGCAAAATCAGCAACCACATAGGCTTGTTCTAACGTTGCCAGGTAATCATTTGCATGCGCCAAAGTCACGGCTTCAGGTGCATGGAAGCGATGACCATAAGTCACGTTACCTGTTTTATGATCTTGAATGGTTGCATCAATCACTTGAGCATCTTTCAGCAATACCACCCATTTGACTGGACGAACGAATTCTGTACGGCTTGCGGCTGAACGCATACGTTTTGCGATTGGCAAGTTGTCCAGTGCAGTCTGTAAAATTTGCGGCAGTAAAACGTCTAGGCTTTGACCTTTGACATCTTTCAGGAAGCATACTTTTTCAACTTTACCAGCTTGGAAAGTTGAAAGCTGGTCAACCGTAATGCCTTGACCGCGCATAAAGCCTTCAAGTGCTTTGGTCGGTTTGCCTTCAGCATCATAAGCCGCTTGTACAGCAGGGCCGTCAAAACGTTTTTGTGTATCTGCTTGAGCCGCATCGATATCAACAATTTTTAATGCTAAACGACGTGGCGCAGCATACGCTTCGATAGCAGCGAAGTTTAAGCCCGCATCTTTTAAGCCTTTTTCAGTTTCTGCTTTGAGTGCATCACGTAAGGTTTTTAAGCTTTTTGGTGGAAGTTCTTCACAGCCAAGTTCGAATAAAACTGTATGCTTGGTCATTATTTATTCTCCTTCGCTTTTTCAGCTTGGGCTGCTTCTGCCTCAACTTGTGCTTTGAGCTGAGCCAATACTTCATCACGCAAATGCGGTTCTGCCATCGGGAAACCAAGTTTGGCACGGGCAGCCACATAACTTTGTGCAATTGAGCGTGCCAAAGTACGAACACGTAAAATATAACGTTGACGTTCAGTCACGGAAATCGCACCACGTGCATCGAGCAAGTTAAAGCAATGCGATGCTTTGATCACCTGTTCGTAGGCAGGAAGTGGCAATTCAGCTTCGATTAAACGAGAAGCTTCAGCTTCATAGAAGTCGAATAATTCAAACATTTTATCGACAGGTGCGTATTCGAAGTTATAGGTAGATTGCTCAACTTCGTTTTGATGGAATACATCACCATAGGTCACTGTACCGAATTGACCTTTAGTCCAGACCAGATCGTAAACAGAATCCACACCTTGCAGGTACATCGCCAGACGCTCTAAGCCGTAAGTGATCTCACCTGTGACTGGGTAACATTCAATACCACCGACTTGCTGGAAGTAAGTGAACTGAGTCACTTCCATACCATTTAACCAGACTTCCCAACCCAAGCCCCAAGCGCCAAGTGTTGGAGATTCCCAGTTATCTTCCACAAAACGGATGTCGTGTGTCAGCGTATCAATCCCGATTGCTTTTAATGAATCAAGGTAAAGCTGCTGGATATTGTCCGGGTTTGGTTTAAGCACCACCTGGAACTGATAGTAGTGTTGTAAACGGTTTGGGTTTTCGCCATAACGACCGTCTTTCGGACGACGTGACGGTTGAACATAAGCCGCGTTCCAGGTTTCTGGCCCCAACGCACGTAAGAAGGTTGCAGTGTGGAATGTCCCTGCACCCATTTCCATATCATATGGTTGTAATACGACGCAGCCTTGCTCCGCCCAATAGTTTTGTAGGGCAAGAATCAAGCCCTGAAAGGTATCAATATGCGATATAGCACGACTCATGGTGCATCCACTGGAATCAAACAAAAATTGTGCTTAAGTATAAGGATTTTGGTGGTGGGTGGCAAAGGCTTCGAGCGCTTCACTCACAAGTTCTGATCAGAAATAAAAAAAAGTTATTTTATTCCGCATTCATTTCTACTTTTGGCAGAGAGCAAACCTTTCATATAGGTAATTTCTTGGTTAATTTTCATTTGTTGAATGTATTCTTCTATCTGTTGATCGGCAGCTGAACTTTGAGAGGAGGTTAGGGATGAATTTCTCGGTGTATTATCATCGACTAAAAATGCCTTACCCTGCATGAACCCCCAGTTTTTATTGATTTCAGTTCCATCTTCAAGAATTGCTGATGTCTGTAAAAAACATGTTCTGTCATATTTAATTAAAGTAAATGCTTTTATAAAATATGGGCTTTGAGTGGATTGAAAAGTCTTTACTTCGATGAATTCGGGCTCATTTTTAGAGCTACAGGCGGCTAGTAGGAAGGTTAAAAATAAGCTCGGCAATAAAGATAAAAAATTGTACATGAGATGGAAGAGATAAAGTTTTCTACATTTTATTATAGATAGATTATATTCCCTTGAAATCAACAATCTGTACTGAAGAGGAAAATCCTCACGTCACCCCATGACGTATAGCATCTCTCATGCTCTTAATTTCACAATGTGGACATGTTAATTTTTAAACGATCTTCTCTGTTTTCTTCAGGTCGTTTGAAATGTCTGATCGCATTCGTGAAAAGCTGCAAATTTTAGCGGACGCTGCCAAATATGACGTGTCCTGTTCTTCCAGTGGCAGTGACCGTAAAAACAAAGGCAAGGGACTTGGAGATGCCAGCCATTCAGGGATTTGTCATAGCTATACCGAAGATGGACGCTGCGTTTCCTTGCTGAAAATCCTGTTCAGTAATGTCTGTATTTTTGATTGCGCTTATTGCGTATCACGCCGTTCTAATGACGTAAAACGTGCGGCATTTACCGTGCAGGAAGTGGTTGACCTGACCATTAATTTCTATCGACGTAATTATATTGAAGGGCTATTTCTCAGTTCAGGTATTTTCAAGTCCGCAGATTACACCATGGAGCGCATGCTGCAGGTGGTGAAGAAGCTGCGTCTTGAAGAAAATTTCAATGGTTATATTCATCTCAAGACCATTCCGGGTGCTTCCCCAGAACTGATTCATGAAGCAGGACTATATGCTGACCGGATGAGTATCAATCTGGAAATGCCGACAGAAGCCGGACTGAAAACCTTTGCCCCTGAAAAATCGCATCAGGAAGTACAAAAGGATTTGGGTCTGGTTCGCGATCGCCTGATTCAGTTGAAGGATGAGCGGCAGGTGATCAAGCATGTGCCAAAATACGTGCCTGCGGGACAGACCACACAAATGGTGGTGGGGGCGCATCAGGAAACCGATCAGGAGGTGCTGTTAATGGCGGATCGGCATTACAAGGAATTTAAACTTAAACGGGTTTATTTTTCGGGTTATATCCCGATCAATACCGAGAATCATTATTTACCGGCTGTGGGTTCAGCACCACCGCTATTACGTGAAAACCGACTATACCAGAGTGACTGGTTGATGCGTTTTTATGGCTTTCAGGTCAATGAAATTGTAGATGAGCGTTTTCCGCATCTTGATCTGGATATTGACCCGAAACTGAGCTGGGCCTTACGCCATCCTGAACAGTTCCCGGTGGATTTAAACCGTGCCGATTATCAGATGGTATTGCGTGTGCCCGGTATCGGGGTGAAATCAGCCAAGAAAATTGTGCAGGCAAGACGTTTTGGCAAAATCCATATCGATTTATTGAAACAGCTCGGTGTGGCTTATTCGCGGGCAAAGTTTTTTATTCGCTGTGAAGACAGCCCACGTTTTCAGAAGGAACTTTCTCCTCATTATATCCGTCAGCAAATCCTGACGCAGGGTTCCTCAAAATACGTGCAACAACTTTCACCGCAGCTGAGTTTAGGCTTTTAAGCGTGTTCACTGATCCAGTGGCGTATTGCTTTGATGGTTCCATGGCGGGACTGCTGAGTTGTGTTTTTCGTGCCTTTCAGTTCAAAGAATTTGAGGTGCAGCTGTGTCTGCACAATCAGATCCAACATGGCCTGTTTGCCAGTCTGATTGAGGTGCCGACCCATGAACGGCAGGCACAACGGGTCTGGGCAGGCATGCAACATAAACTATCGCAATCGGCCTTGAGACAATTCTATTTTACGTCTTTATCAGAATCGCTGGAGGCTTATCAGCATTTATTTAATTACTGTATTTATGTGTTCCAGCAGCAAGTTTCTGTTGAAAAAGACTATTCACATCCGAGTGTGCTGGCTATTGCGCAATGGACCAAAAAGGTCGGGCGTGAAAAACACCGGATGGAGGCATTTATACGTTTTAAGAAAACCTCGGATGGGCTGTTTCTGAGTTTGGTACGACCGGATTTTAATGTATTGCCGCTCATTCAGCCGCATTTTAAACGTCGTTATCAGGATCAACGCTGGCTGATTTATGATGAGCAGCGCCAATATGGACTGTATTATGACTTGCATGAGATTCATGAAGTCTCGATGGAGGTGAATGAGATCGACCGTAATATCGAAACGGGCTTTAGTCAAAGCTTTCAGTTAGAACTGGATGAGCACGAGGCCTTATATGATCAGTTATGGAAAGATTACTTTAATAGCGTCAATATTAAAGAACGACAGAATATCAAACTCCATGTGCAATATTTACCGAAACGATACTGGCGTTATCTGAATGAAAAATATCTTTAATGCTCGGGCGAGGGACCTGAAAAGAAGTGTGCTTGAGAGCCACTTGCAGTTTTAATTGAAGCTGAGTAAAAAATAAGCTTGTCCTTACGGCTTGAACACGATTTTAAAAATGACAAAACCAAGAGCTAGAAAATGAACAAATTAAGTTTTAAATGCCTATTACTGGCAATGACCTGTTTAAGTATGGAGGTCATGGCGGAAACACCGGATAAATCTACCGATGCTTATAGCCTTTGTGTGGATGAAACTATTCAGGAATTGGGACTGGGCAATATTAATAATGCCGTGGTGGAAATCTGTAGTAGCAGAACCAAAACATTATATAGCAAGCAGATCGTACAATTACTCGACCAAATCAAGAAGCAGAGTCAAGAATATCAGCAGCCTGAACGCTATAACGACATTATGAAATCACAACAATTGTGGAAAAGTTTTGTGGATCAGGAATGCCGTAATGCAGGTGCCTATATCGGCTCGCCGATGTATGAGTTTTGCCCGATGCAAAAATATGGCGAGCGAATTGAGCAGTTAAAAGAATATCTGAACTGAGAAAATTTATTTTCAACACCTTTACTCATAATCTAAAACTATAATTTAAATACACCTTCAGCTTGAGTCGGCGTATACTTCTGCCTCGAATAAAACAACACTATTCCAGCAAGGTGCATTGTGAGCTCTACCCAATCAGACTGGCTAAATCTGCTTAAACCTAATTATAAAGTCCTGCCTTTGAGGGAGAGGATGCTGTCAGGCGTGGGTGCTTTATGCGGTCTGGCGATTTCCTCACTCATCAGCTGGTATGTGCTAGGGGGCATGAATGCCTGGTACATTGCACCGATGGGCGCTTCTTCAGTACTCCTGTTTGCGGTACCCAATAGTCCCTTGGCGCAACCGTGGAATGTGGTGGTCGGTAATACCTTGGCTGGTTTAATCGGCGTTGCCTGCACTCAATTATTGCCTGATCTGACCACTGCTTTTAGTGTGGCCGTTGGTCTGGCAATTTTTATGATGATGACCACAGATTCGCTGCATCCACCCAGTGGTGCAGTGGCGATTACCGCCGTGTTGGGCGGGGAGGCGGTCCATCGGCTGGGTTTCCATTTTATCTTATATCCGGTGCTGCTGAACTCGATTTTATTACTGGTTTTCGCGGTGGTGTTTAACCGTTTGATTGGGCGTCATTATCCTTTGACTGCGCATGTCAATGAGCGCTCTAAAGACCCGACACCGACACAGAAAGTCTCGATCCAGCCGAAAGATATTGAATATGCTTTAGAACATCACACCGAGCTGTTAGACATTAGCCAATATGATCTGGAAAAAATCATTTTAGAAGCGCAAGAGCATGCCAATGAGCGACTGGTCAATTCATTTGTCTGTCAGGATATTATGAGTCGGGACGTGATTAAACTGCATGAAAATGATGATATCCATCAAGCCGTAGATAAATTTAAGGCGGTTAACCTGATGAGTTTGCCTGTGGTCAATGCAGAGGAAAAACTGGTCGGGACGCTGGCTTTATACGAAGTGGTGGAATGGTTTAAGGGCGCGACTGATCCACGTAATTCATGGCAGCATTTTGTGCGACAGATTATGAGCCGGAGAGTGGTGACGGTTGATCCGTTACAGCCGATTCAGGATTTGGTGCCTTATTTTGTAGAAAAATCTTTTAACTATATTCCAGTGGTTGAAAACCAGCGGCTGGTTGGCATTATCAGTCGTGCCGATATGATTGCGGCCTTACAGCAGCAACTGAATCAAAAATTAAGTTAAAAAAAGCTACGGTTGGATTAGGGGTAATTTCAACCGTAGCGACCAAAAAGGAAAGTGAGAAATTAACGTTTTATGCCTTGGTCTTCATAGACAGTTTTCACAGGCTGGTTATAGCCTTGAACATGGTCAACACGCGCTTGCTGACGTTTTGGAATGACCAGCCATAAAATGAGGTACACCAAAATACCCGGGAAAGCGGCGCTCATAATCGAGATCACAACAAAGATCAGGCGTAATAAATTTGCATTCCAACCAAATCGTTCCGCAATACCGCCCATCACACCAGCGATCATGCTTTGTTGGTTTGAGCGATATAAACCAGAGTTGGTCATCGAGTGTATCTCCTTAAATTCATGAAATTGCAGCAAAAAGTAAAATATGAGTTGAAGAGCTGCTGTTATTTAAGAGATATGGGCGATGAATTTTTTTTAAAGTTTAAACAGATGAGAGATTAGTTAAGTTGTGTAAATTCTTGCTGGAAAAAGCAACAGCATCGCCTAAAATGCACCGACTTAAAGCACACTGCTTTGTTAATTTGCTATTTCCATCCTATTGCGACGGTCTACATTACCTATCACAGGTATGTAGCAGCACTCAATGAAGTCCTGTTAAAAACCTAGGGCACAGCGTGAAAAGTACGCGGTAGCGATGTTGATGTTAGAGATTTGTAGATATGCAGTTCAGGTTATCCTTACAGCAGCTTAGTGTAGGAGTCTTATTGAGTCTAAGTTTGATGGCGTGTGATAGTCATCATCCGGAACCTGTAAGACAACAACCGCAGACGCAATCGGATCATGAAGCGAGTTATGTCCTCGCAGATGAACAAGAGCAAGCAACTTCTGATACAGAAGCGATGTCGCTCAATCAGGTTGCTGGACAAGCCACCTTGCCACATCCTGTGGTGCGTCAAGATAATCATAGTCGACCCTCGGAAGCCGATCTGGTCTATGTCGGTCGCTATCATGCCCGCATTCCATGTACAGACCCTTTTGCAGGCTGTGTAAATAATGAAAAAGAAGCTGAATATATCCTGAATTTATTAAGTGATGGTTCAGTGTACTGGACCAATACCAGTTTTGGGCGTCTCGGTTCTGATCCAACACGTAGTGTGGCCAAGATCGAACAAACCTGTAAACAGGTGCATTGGCATGTGCATAAAGAACTGAATGAAATCATGGTGCGTTGTGATGCGGCAGATCTAAATCTTTACTATCAGATCAATGAGCAACAGGATCTGGTATTAAATCTGGACAAGATGTGGAATGAAGGCAATGGTAATAACCGCAAGTTCTTTAAAGAATATCCTTTTCCGCAGCAAGCCTATGTCTTTAAAAGAGTAGAATAAAAAATTTTTTTCATCATAAAAAAAGAGCGCAATAAGCGCTCTTTTTTACAGCCCGGATTAGTAATCGAAGCTGAAGTGTTCTGGTGCCAGTGAAGTCAAGGTGCGAGACGTAGTCACCATTGACTCGGCATGGCCTTGAGCGCGTGGTAATAAACGGTCGAAGTAGAAATCAGCAACCTTGATTTTTGCTTTATAGAATTCAGGAGTTTCAATACCGTTACCTGCTTCCAATTTCTCAGAGGCAATCACTGCTTGTTGCGCCCAGAAATAAGCCATCATGACGTAGCCAGAGAACATCAAGAAATCAGCAGAAGCTGAAGACACGATATCACGGTCCTTACGTGCAGCCAGCATGATACGAACAGTTAACGTGTTCCATTGTGCGCAAAGCTTGGTTAAGTCCCATGCGAAACGGCGGAGGTATTTGTTACGTGCGTGGGCAGCACAGAATTTCAGGATTTCAGCCGTGTAATCACGAACCACTTTACCTTTCGAGCTTAACAGAACTTTACGACCAATCAGATCGAGTGCCTGAATGCCTGTTGTGCCTTCATACAAGGTTGAGATACGTGCATCACGTGCGATTTGTTCCATACCCCATTCACGGATATAGCCATGACCGCCGTAAACCTGCATACCGTGGTTAGCTGCTTCTAGACCCATTTCGGTCAAGAAACCTTTCAAGATCGGCGTATAGAAACCAAGCTTGTCATCATAAGCCTCATAAGCTGCCTGATCGCCACTGACCAATGCATCTGTCATTTTGTCCGCAAGTTTTGCAGCATGGTAGATCATTGAACGACCACCTTCAGCAATTGCTTTTTGCGTCAATAACATACGACGAACATCAGCATGGTGAATAATCGCATCAGCTACACGTTCAGGTTCTTTCTTGCCAGAAAGGGCACGCATTGACATACGATCTTTGGCATAAGGTAAAGCACCCTGGAAAGACAGTTCAGCGTGTGCAATACCTTGCACTGCGGTACCGATACGTGCTGTATTCATAAAGGTAAACATTGCATGTAAACCTTTGTTGATTTCGCCAATTAGGTAACCTGTGGCATTGTCAAAGTTCAACACGGCAGTTGCAGAGGCCTTGATCCCCATTTTGTGCTCGATAGAACCACAAGACACCGCATTGCGCTCACCTACGCCACCATCCGCAGTCGGGATGAATTTAGGCACGATGAATAGAGAAATACCACGTGTACCCGCAGGCGCATCTGGAAGGCGAGCTAATACGATATGAATAATGTTTTCAGTTAAATCGTGTTCACCCGCAGAGATGAAGATTTTGGTCCCAGAAATTTTATAGGTACCGTCTGCATTTGGTTCTGCTTTGGTTTTGACCTGACCTAAGTCTGTACCACATTGAGGCTCGGTTAAGCACATGGTGCCTGACCAGGTACCTTCAACCAGTTTAGGCATATAAGTATTTTTTTGCTCGTCTGTACCAAACTGCATGATGGTGTTCATACAACCTGTACTTAAACCTGGGTACATGGTGAAAGACCAGTTCGCGGTTCCCATCATTTCTGATTTGATCAGGTTTAAAGACATTGGCAAGCCTTGACCGCCAAATTCTTCCGGATAAGAAAGACCTTGCCAACCACCCATCACAAACTGGTCATACGCTTCTTTAAAGCCTTTCGGTGTGGTTACCTCACCGTTATTAAAAGTACAGCCTTCTTCATCACCTGACTGGTTAAGCGGAGAAAGTACGTTTTCGCAATAATCTGCCGCACCTTCAAGAATCATATCAACTGTATCAGCATCCGCATTTTGACCACTTGTCAAAGTTTGGTAATGTGCTGGATAATCTAACATTTCGTTCATTAAGAAACGAATATCACGGAGCGGGGCTTTATAAGCTGGCATAATCTTAATCCTGTATTTGAATCATTTTGGATTATCTGTTTCGATACTTTGATTATTCACAATGGTGATAAAAATACATTGATAATCACTGGGGAAAAGAATGTCAGAAAAGCGAATCTCCTAGATTTGAGGGAGATGGAAAAATCACTTTTCTGTGGGTGTTTAAACTTATATTAAACGTGAAAAATACTTAATTCTATACTTGAAAATATAATGATATAAAGGTGTTTGGTAAAGCTATGCGTCTAAAATATTTAACTTTATGTTTAATGGGTCTCAGTCTTTCGGCCTGTTCTCAACATGTCATTAAAACCAATCCAGCGACGGTCAACCTCGAGCAGAAGGCAGTCAATAGCCTGAATGCCATCTACGAATATCCAAGCTATGACTACCGTGGCAAATTCAATATTCATGTTGATCAGGAGCCAAGTAAAAATAATGCAAAAGCTGAACCTGCCTCTTTAGAACCGGCACTCAAGCAAAAAGTGGATCAATACTTACGAGAGCAAAAGGTCAATTTAAACAATAAACAGAAGCAGGCTTTGTATACCGCACTGGCGCAGGAACAAAAAAGTGCTGGTCGCTCCAAGGCCGACAAGTTTACTCAGGTCATGACCAATATCCTGAACGAGATGCAGTTTGAGTACGAGGGTTCAGTGCATTATCGCCAGAAAATGGGTTCTTTGAACCTGACTGCGCGTTATGAAAAGCCTACCTTGCTGGTACAGGCCAAAGTGCCGATGGTGCTTGATCTGAATCATTATAAATTCTATATCAACTACTTCGCCTTGATGCCTTATCTGGTCAATAAAGACAACCAGAATAAGCTGGCCTATCTGGATTTTTCAAAATATCAGGATGCTTTCAAGCAAGTGGATTACAAGAAATTTGCTGAGTATGTCAAAGCATCCAGTGCGGTTTATTATCGTCTTGCCGATCAAAAGAATATTCAGGCCTTATCCGTTTCCTCTGCTGATCAGGCGGCAGGTGTGGTGGAAAAAATCCGTTTAAAGACCTCGGTTGAAGAACTGATCCTGCAAGCGAATTTATATAGCAAGGTCAATGAAAAATATTTGATGCAAAGTGTTTTAAACCTGAACGCGCAGAATTTAGAAAAACTGGTTGCAGATGAAGTGGCGAATGCCGATCAGGCAAAATCTAAAGCATCGTTACTCGATGCAAAAGATTCGGCAGATGATGCCAGCTTGGTCAGCCAGCAGCTATACCGTCTTGTAAATCAGCATTTCGGTATTGAGGATATCGAGGAAGCTGATGCTGATGAAAGTGCAGATACGGCAGAAGCAGCAGCGGCACGTGCAGCTGCTGCTGACGATCCTAAAGCATCTGAATATCCGGAAGAATCTGATGATCTGGAAGCAGCTGAAGATGAGCAGGCGGGTTTATCTGAGCAACAATGTACAGCCCTGCAAACAGCGCCTAAAACCACCTATGGCGATGTGCAGTATTGTCAAAGTGTATATGGCATTGATGTGTTCTCGGATCAGCCAGTAGAGCCGGGTTTCTTGACTTATATCCAGAAATTACAAGCGGTTGAAAAAGAATTCACAGTTTATGATCAAAACCAATTTATTGATGATCAGGCATTTAAAGCACTTTGGCTGAAACATCAAGCGGATATTGAGAAAGCTTTACCGCCTGCCGATAAACGCAATCCATTCGTGATGGATGTTGGACTGGATGCTAAAGGACGTGCTGTAAAGATTGACTATGATTTGAATTATGGTCTGCCTGAGTTGAAATCACGATTTAATATCAAGGCCGATATGCTGATTTCCAATTATGGTCAAGGCACGCCGATTGACCAAACGCAGTTGAAGCAGGCGAAAACATGGGCTGAAGCCAGCAAAGGTTCAATGCTTGAGCAGGCAGTGAACAGCTTCTCGGAAAAGTTAGGTCAGGCGGGTATTCAGGAGAGTTCAGCCGAGCCGTATCGCTTATCTTTAGATGATCAGCTCAACCTTATTGCCGAGCAGCGTTACGATGCAACACGTGCTTATGAGCCAACCTATAAGGCGGTATTCATTGCCAAATTGACAGAAAGCGCACCACAAATTGTGCAGCGTTACTCAAGCCAAGAGTTGCAGGAAATAGCAGCTGTATATGCGTATTGGTACGCCGATGAGGATGTTTATAATCCTGAAGGCAAAGCGCTGCAAAAGATTGAAGCTTTGCAAAACAAACATCATCTGCAAGATGAAGACCAGTTTGATGATAGTTTAGGGCGTTCGGTTTACCATATTGTCAGTGAGGCGATGCAGGGTGAACAAGATCGTCAGGCATGGAAAAAGCTACAGGCTCAGTATAAGCAGCCGCAACAGTTATTTGCCAAGCAATACCAAATCCAGTTCGAACAAGAAAATGGTGCTTCAAGTGAGGAAAAAGTCTTACTTGCGCAAACGGCAAATATTCTGGGACAAGTATATGTCGATGCACGTAAAAACAGACTGTCTGAACAATCCATTAAAGCTTTAAAGATTGAACATAATGAATTTATTGATTATGAAATCTTTAAGCAGGTCTATCAGAAGATGTTAAATCTGAAGTAAGCCAGCACAAAAACAGCCTGTAACATACAGGCTGTTTTTTTATCTAATTTTCAAATGATTATAAAAAATCTTTCAGCTCAGGTTTAACCCCGTTCCAGATGGAGAAGGCTTCAATCGCTTGACCCACCAGCATGCCAAAACCATCCGTCGCAGGCACTTGGCGTTGTTGGGCCTGATCGAGAAAACTGGAGGGTTTGCCATAAGCCATTTCATAAGCATGATGGAAAATCAAGCTTTCAGGCAACTGCAAGGTATCTCCCGTTAAACTTGCTGAAGTTGCATTAATCACCAAATCAAATTCACCTGACAGTTGCTCGAGACCGATCGCTTTTAGCTCAGTTTGCGGGACAGCATCTTTTAAATCTTCAACCAGTTGTTCTGCGCGAGCAAGGGTACGATTCGCAATCACAATCTGTTTTGCACCTGCCTGTACTAGAGGATAAATCACACCACGGGTTGCACCGCCAGCCCCTAAAATCAGAATGTGGCTATCTTTAAGTTCCCAGCCTAGTGCTTGAATCGCAGCAACCAGGCCCTGACCATCGGTATTATCGCCATACAGTTTGCCATCCTGCATCCAAAGCGTATTTACGGCTTTGGCAATCTTGGCACGTTCAGTCAATTGATCACACAGCGCAAAGGCCTGTTCTTTAAACGGTACGGTGACATTCATTCCCGCACCATTCTGGGCAAAGAAGTCCTTGGCGGTACCTTCAAAACCGTCCAGTGGTGCAAGGATTTTTTGATAGTTTAAATCGACCCCGGTTTTTGCTGCGAATGCATGATGTAACTCTGGTGAGCGTGATTGTTCAATCGGGTTTCCAATTACAGCAAATTGTTTGGTCATGAGTGATTCACCAATATCAGGAAGAGGGTCAAGTGCTAATGTTTCTTGGTCATAAGGCATCGGCAAACCAATTGATTTGTCTTAATCCTTCTATGGCTTGAAAGTCTTTGGTATTTCGAGTGACCAGCGTCAAGCCATGAGCCATTGCAATGGCTGCAATCTGCCCATCAACAAAAGGAATATTATTTCCATTTTTTTGGGTTTGTATCCTAATTTCTGCATGAATTTTAGCAGCTTGTGCATCATAGTCCAGAATAGGAATTAAACTCACCACATCATGTAAAAATTTTGTGATGAGTTGTTTGCGCTGTCCATCCGGCATTTTAAGCCAGCCAAAACGTAATTCATGCCAGACGATACTGGAAATCGCGATTTCATGTTGTGCAAGATAAAATTGTTTTAACACAGCTGAATCTGGTTGAGATTTGGCTAATTCGGAAATGATATTGGTATCAATTAAATAGCTGATCTGGCTTACCATGAAAATTCACGTCCTGGGCTTGAATCGCGTTCAGGATGAAAATCAGTAGATTCGGTATTTAACGTTTGCAGGGCTTGTTGGTGCCAGTTTTCCCAAGCCTGCATAAAATTTTCCGGCTCGCCTTGTAATTTTTGATATTCTGAATAAGAAATAAGTACCGCTGAGGTATGACCATGTTGAGCAATAAAGGTTTTCTGACCTTGTTGGCTCTGCTGAATTAATTTAGCCAGATTGGCTCGGGCATGGGTAAATGAGATATGTGACATTTTAAACCCTCTTTTTATTGTACATTTTTATTGTACATTTTTTAGAAGCAGAGTGTCTATTTTTTAAGATTAAAAAAATCCCTAATGCAGGATTAGGGATTGTTAAGGATTACTTTTGCAGTCCCAACCAGTCTCTTGGTTTTAGATAATAATCGGTGAGACGCTTCTCTGCCGAATCTGCATCCCATTCAGGACGATATGACCAACCGGCCAGATTAGGCAAGCTCACCAAGATTGATTCAATACGCCCGCCAGTCTGTAGGCCGAACAAGGTACCACGGTCATAGACCAGATTATATTCGACATAACGGCCACGACGATATAACTGGAACTCACGTTGCGCCTCGGTGTAAGGCTGTTCACGATGCTTTTCAAAAATCGGCAAGATCGCGTCTAAATAACCATTACCAACGGCCTGCATATATCTAAAACAGGTTTCAAAATCCCACTGGTTCAAATCATCAAAGAATAAACCACCCACACCACGCTGTTCATCACGATGTTTTAAATAGAAATAATCATCACACCATTGTTTATGTTCTGCATAGACCTGTTCACCAAAAGGCTGGCACAGGTCATGGGCTTTTTGATGCCAATTCAGCACATCCTCATCATCTGGATAGAATGGGGTTAAGTCAAAACCGCCACCAAACCACCACACTGGATCCTGACCTTCAGGCTCAGCGACAAATAGACGAACATTGGCATGAGAAGTGGGGATATTCGGATTTTTCGGGTGAATTACCAACGAGACACCCAATGCCTGTGCCTTTGCGCCTGCAATTTGTGGGTGACGTTCAGTGGCAGAGGCGGGCAGTTTACTGATATTGATGTGGGAGAACATGACCCCACCTTTTTCAATGACTTCACCATTTTGCAAAACACGAGAGCGGCCGCCACCGCCTTCGGTTCGTTGCCAATCATCAATGATAAACTCAGCGGTGCCACCGCCTGCACGTTCCTGTTGCTCTAGTCCTGCACAAATGCGTGCCTGTAGATCGAGTAAAAACTCGCGAACACGTTGAATATCAGCTGAAGTTGGATGCTGCATGATGATCCTCTTGATAAGATCTAGGAATTACTGATATCAAAACATAAATCCATAAAAAAAGTAAGGGATTTTCGTTGTTATAACTAAAATCCCTTAACAGTTTTATTTTTAAACATTTTAGAAAGTGAATTAAAAATCATCTTTTTTATAGAGATGATCCATACGTTCACTTTTAGTCTTTAAATATTGTTCATTGAAAGGATTGCGGCCCACCGTAAGCGGAACACGTTCAATCACATTAATCCCCAGATCAGTCAACGCTTTGAGTTTGAGGGGATTGTTGGTCACCAGTTTCACTTCTTTGATTTGAAGATGATCCAGCATGATACTGCACATATCGTAACGACGTGCATCGGCCGGCAGGTTTAATAACAGGTTCGCATCAACCGTATCATGACCTTGATCCTGTAAGGCATAGGCGCGGATCTTGTTGGTCAAGCCAATCCCACGTCCTTCCTGACGCAAATATAAAATGACACCTTGGCCCGCTTCATTTATCAGGCGTTGGGTGGCTTGTAACTGGGGGCCACAATCGCATTTAAGCGAAGCGAAAGCATCACCCGTTAGGCATTCAGAATGGATACGCACAAGCACAGGCTTATCTGGAGCAGTTTCTAGCCCTTTAGAAAGCGCCACATGTTCCTCACCCGTTTCCGGATCTTGAAACACGGAAATATTGAAGTCACCAAAGGCAGTCGGCAGCTTTGATGTTGCAATAAATTCAATCGGCACAGAGAACTCACTATGATCATAAAAACTGTCTGAGTATAGCTTAATGTGTGAAGATTGCGCGAACCGGAATTTCTGATTTTTTATATAAGTTTTTCTTTTTCATACAAAGCACACAATAATGGTTGATAAACAGTGACATAATTCAGGATAATCTACGGGTCATTCTTTAAAAATTGTAGAAGAATGTTCAGCACTACATCATTCGCACGTGTGGCTGATTGAAGGTAGATCATATTTAATTGTATGATTGCCCCCATTTAACCCAGCTTCGGACTTGCCAGGCTTAAAAAGGCTTTGCCACATTATGTTGTATACCGAAATTCCAACTCAACGCCCTGTTACGCCATTGTTAGATGGAATTGATCATCCACAACAATTACGTCAGCTCGAGCAAAGCCAACTCGTTCAAGTGGCGGATGAGTTACGTCAATATATTTTGTATGCAGCTGGGCAGAGTGGCGGACACTTTGGTGCAAATTTAGGTGTGGTCGAACTGACCGTAGCCTTGCACTATAGCTTTAATACACCAGATGATCGTCTGGTCTGGGATGTCGGCCATCAGGCTTATCCGCATAAAGTGCTGACGGGTCGTCGTGATCGTATCGCGACCATCCGTAGTAAAAATGGTTTGGCTGCGTTCCCTGCACGTGACGAATCTGAATTTGACACCTTTGGTGTAGGCCATTCTTCGACTGCCATTTCAGCAGGTCTGGGTATGGCATTGGCGCGCCGTTATCAAAAAGATCCATGTGATGTTGTTGCAATCGTCGGTGATGGGGCAATGACCGCGGGCATGGCATTTGAAGCCATGAATGATGCCGTTGCGCATAATGCCGACTTGATCGTGGTATTAAATGATAACGATATGTCGATCTCGTGTAGTACCGGTGGTTTTGCCAAACATCTGGCTGCAATCTGGGAAACAGGGCAGTTGATTAATGTGAATGAACAGGGTGAAGCCTATGTTCAGCCTCATCCTAAGTGGACGTATAATTCACGTTTACATCAATCAGCGACCGATGCCGCTGATAATTTATTTAAAGCAATTGGTTTTGATTATTTCGGACCATTTGACGGACATGATGTGGAGCAACTGGCGCAAGTGTTCCATGCGCTGAAAAAGCGTAAAGGCCCACGTCTGGTTCATATTTATACCAAAAAAGGGAAAGGTTTTGCGCCAGCGGAAGCCGATCCGATTACCTATCATGCCATTACTAAAATCGCGCCAGCCGCTGCAGCACCAGTAAAAAAATCACCCCCTAAATACTCCGATGTATTTGGGCAATGGTTATGTGATGAAGCCGCTCAAGATGAGCGTCTGCTTGCCATTACACCGGCAATGTGTGAAGGCTCGGGTATGGTGAAATTTGCACAGCAATACCCTGAGCGTTTCTTTGATGTCGCGATTGCTGAACAACATGCAGTGACTTTAGCTGCGGGTATGGCATGTGAAGGCTTAAAACCGGTTGTTGCGATTTATTCAACCTTCTTGCAACGTGGTTACGACCAGCTGATCCATGATGTGGCCTTGCAAAATCTGGATGTCACTTTTGGAATCGATCGTGCAGGTTTGGTCGGTGAAGATGGTCCAACCCATGCGGGTGCTTACGATTACGCCTATATGCGTACTGTGCCCAACATGGTGATCATGGCGCCGAAAGATGAGAATGAATGTCGTCAGATGCTACATACCGCTTACCTCTATGAAGGGCCGACAGCAGTCCGTTATCCGCGTGGCGCAGGCACGGGTGTTGAAATTCAACAACAGATGACGGCTTTGCCAATTGGCAAGTCTGAAATCGTGGCTGAATTTAATGTTGATGCTGAGCAGCACATCAGTATTCTGGCCTTTGGTAGCCGGGTTGCACCATCGGTTGAAGCGGCAGAACAGTTTGCACAGAAACATGCGATTGGTGTGCGGGTTGTGAATATGCGTTTTGTGAAGCCACTGGACGAGCAAATGATTCGTGACCTGGCAGCGACCACTCAACTGTTTGTCACGGTTGAGGAACATGCCGTGATGGCGGGCGCAGGCAGTGCGGTGAATGAATTCATGGCACATGCCAAGATTGTCAAACCGATCCTGAATCTGGGTTTGCCAGACACATTCTTACACCAAGCAACGCATCAACAAATGTTACAAGATTGTGGTCTGGATGCTCAAGGAATCTTGGCGTCCATTGAGCAAGCCTGGTTCTAGTTTCTAAGTTGATGTAAAAGCGAAAATAATTTTTCGCAACATTTTTCCCCTAAAAGCGCTTATGTTTGCTAGAATATACGCGCTTTTATGCATTATTCTTTGTCAAAATCTTCAAATTTGTAGTGGGTGTTCAATGGAACCTATGGTGGTTATGGCTGCGCGTGCGGCTCAAACAGTTGGTCAAGAGCTTTTAAAGGCACATCAAAATCGTCATAAACTCGATTTACAAGTTGAAGAAAAAGGCATTGATGGTCCGGTAACACGTGTTGATCGTTACTTGGAACAACTTACAATTGATACACTTCGCAAAAGCTATAAAAACCACAGCTTCCTTGGTGAAGAGTTTGGTATGCAAGAAGGTAAAGGTCACGATGCAGACTGGTGCTGGGTGATTGATCCTTTAGACGGTACACAAAACTTTATCAACGGTTTCCCGCATTTCTGTATTTCTATCGCAGTACAACATAAAGGTGTGACTCAACACGGTGTGATCTATGATCCGGTACGTGATGAGCTATTTTCTGCGAGCCGCGGTCGCGGTGCAGTGATGAACCAGCGCCGTATCCGTGTCAATGTTAAAGAAAACCTTGAAAATACTTTCCTTGCAGTCGGTCATCCGTACCGTGCCAAGCGTAATGGTGAAATCGTTTCTTATGCAGAGCAACATTTTGCATCATTATTGGCAGTGACTAAATCTGGCGCGCAAATCCGTCGTGGCGGCTCAGCTGCATTAGATTTGGCTTATGTTGCTGCAGGTCGTTTTGATGGTTTCTTTGAGCTTGGCTTAAAACCGTGGGATATCGCTGCGGGCGAATTAATCGTGAAAGAAGCGGGCGGTGTTGTTGTTGATGCGCGCGGTGGCAATGAATCATTTGACAATGGTCAGGTGCTTGCATGTTCATTGAAGATGTTAAAGCCATTGATGCAAAACGTTGTTCCAGCTTGGGGCGATGCTGCAAAATAATTTGTAGATTAAAAAAAGAGTAGCATCTAGCTACTCTTTTTTTTTGTGTAATAGAGCGGGAATAATAAATAGCTGAGATAAAAGTAAAATAACGGTATTGATTAAATAGGCAGCCCAATACGGTGGAGCATGCATTGATCCGAAAAGGGCAATCAGGAATTGTCCAATCACGATGCAGCTGCAGGCTGTGTAGGTGAGGATGGGATAGGTTGTATCCAGTTTCAGAAAGGTTGAGAAGCCATGGGCAATAAAATAAATTGAAAAAAGAACACAGGTTAAAATGACTCCTTTAACCGGATACTCAAAGACGTATCCAGCATCATGAATAAAGGGGTAGGGATTTTGCTGCAGTCCATGATAAATAATATTCAAACACCCGAATAACCATAAACCCAGTAATAATCTGATCAGCATGAAATTATTTTGTAGTTTATTTTTCATGTTTTATTTAAAGTAATCTGTTGTTGTCACACAGAATAATTGTACATTTAATAGAAGTGTATCGCTTATTTGTGATCGCTAGGCCCAGTATTTTCTAAAAAAACGTGACTTTCTTAAAGTTTCTGCTATAATCCGCCCACGCACTTAAATTCCAGTTCATTACCTGAACATTCAGTTCTATTCATATTAGCGCACGCTGTCCATAGAGAGGACCACATCTTGCGCCCAAATCGCTTAGCGATTCTTCAGGTTGAGGCAGTAATCAAGCGTGCGTTTAGTCCACATCGTCGTTATTCGGATCGCCGCTGAATTTCATATATTTTCAGCTTGAGTCGCTTTGCCGCTTGTTGCCGATGTCTATTTTTTGTATTTATTAAAATGGAGCACCCACAAGGGTGAAACTCTCTATGAGCAAAACTTTTGCCGAATTTTCTTTGCACGAAACCTTACAACAAGCCCTAGAAGGTTTAGGTTTTACGACACCAACTCCTGTGCAAGAACAAGCGATTCCAGCTGCATTAGAAGGTAAAGATTTATTAGTTTCAAGCCAGACCGGTTCTGGTAAAACAGCAGCATTTTTACTTCCTACATTAAACGCTTTAGCGGGTGAAGATACTTTTGTGCCATTCAAAGAGCGCATGAAAGCAGTCACTCAGCCTACGATTTTAGTTATTTCTCCTACGCGTGAATTGGCTCAACAGGTAAGCCAAGACGCGATTGCATTTGTACGTCACATGAAAGGTGTTCGTATTGCTGCAATTATGGGTGGTATGCCTTTCGGTAAGCAAATCCAGCAGCTTAAAGGTGCACAAGTTGTGGTTGCGACTCCAGGTCGTTTACTTGACCTTGTAAACCGTCGTCAAATCAAACTTGATAAAGTTGAATCATTAATTGTTGATGAAGCAGACCGTATGCTTGATCTTGGCTTCTCTGAAGATTTAGAAGCAATTGGTGAATTGGCTGCAAACCGTAATCAAACATTAATGTTCTCTGCAACTTTTGCTGATCGTATTATCCGTCTTGCTGAACGCATGATGAATGATCCGCAACGTATTGCAATTGAAACTGGTCACAGTACTAACACTGATGTAACTCAAACATTACATTGGACTGATGGCTTTGAACACAAGAAAAAATTATTGACTCACTGGTTATCTGATGAGTCTGTAGATCAAGCGGTTGTATTCGCGAGCACGCAAGAAGATACCGATATGCTTGCTGAAGAGCTGGCTGAAGCGGGTCATTCTGTTGTTGCACTCCACGGTGCGATGCCACAAACCGTTCGTAACCGTCGTTTACGTAGCATTCGTGAAGGTCGTGCAAAAATCCTGGTTGCAACCGATGTTGCGGCGCGTGGTTTAGACGTACCAACCATTTCACACGTCATTAACTTCGGTTTGCCGATGAAAAATGAAGACTATGTACACCGTATTGGTCGTACCGGTCGTGCGGGTCGTACCGGTCAAGCTGTGACTTTGGCAACTTACCGTGAGCGTGGCAAAATCCGTGCTTTGGAAGATTATTTAGATGCACGTTTAAATGTATCTGAAATCGAAGGTTTAGAACCATCTCCACCTCCTGCACGTTCAGGTCGTGACGGTGGTGGTCGTGGTCGCGGTGGTCGTGATGGCGGCGGTCGTGGTCGCGGTGGTTTTGGCGGTGGTCGTCGTTTTGAAGGTGAAGGTAACTTCAAACGTCGTGAAGGTGGTGATGATCGTCCACGTCGTAGCTTCGATGACAAGCCACGTGGTGAGCGTCCATCTTTTGGTGGCGAAGATCGTCCACGTCGTGAATTCAACTCTGACCGTCCACGTCGCGAGTTCAATTCAGATCGTCCGCGTCGTGAAGGTGGTTTTGAAGACCGTCCACGTCGCGAATTTAATTCAGATCGTCCACGTCGTGAAGGCGGTTTTGATGATCGTCCAAAACGTAGCTTTGGTGGTGAAGACCGTCCACGTCGCGAGTTCAATTCTGATCGCCCACGTCGTGAAGGTGGTTTCAACGATAAACCGCGTTTTGACTCAAATGATGACAACCGTGGTAACCGTGTAGATTACAAACCGCGTCGTGAAGGTAGCTTCGGTGACCGTCCTAAACGTGACTTTGGCGATCGTCCACAGCGTGAAGGTGGTTTCGGTGATCGTCCAAAGCGTAGCTTCGGTGATGACCGTCCAAAACGTAGCTTCGGTGGTGATGACCGTCCAAAGCGTAAGTTTGGTAGCGATGAGCGTCCAGTGCGCGGTTCACGTGAAGAAACTTTCGGTGGTGACCGTCGTCGCAAAAACGATTTTTAATCGTTAAAAACCGATAGAATGAAGAAGCCAGTTGAAAAACTGGCTTTTTTATTTCGGTTTAGTCATGTAAAATTATAAAAATGTGTACTAATTCAAACTTTATATAAGAAATGAATAAGGTGAAGCAAAATAAAAGCCTTTTGAGTCAAGCTTGGTCTTTCATGTGTAGTGAAGGGCTGCCATGCCTATTCGTCATTTTAATGCTATGTAACGGTTTGTTTTTTGCTTATGCGTTGTTTGATATGATTAATACGGAATCATTCAATGTTAATTCTCATCCAACCACCAGCCAAATAGTTCCCAAGAATAACTACATAAATTAAATACTCTCGATACATGGTTTATCAAAATGGAAACAAGCGTTTAGTGTTTCAGTGTATAGTATGCGTGCATAAAAAGTGCAGGAAAGAATGCCATTATGAATAATCCATCTCCTCTTGATCGTGAAGCCTTAATTGAAGTTAAAAACTTAAGCTTTAATCGGGGAGAGCGCGTCATTTATGACGATATCAGTCTTAAGATTCGTCGTGGTCAGATTACTGCCATTATGGGACCGTCCGGTACCGGTAAAACCACTTTGTTGCGTCTGATTGGTGGACAGTTAAGCCCAGATCACGGCGAAGTGCTACTGGATGGTAAAAATATTGCCACCATGTCACGTCATGAGTTGTTCGCTGCGCGCGCGCGTATGGGCATGTTATTCCAGAGTGGTGCATTGTTCACCGACATGTCGGTATATGAGAATGTCGCATTTCCAATCCGCGCACATACCAAATTGCCAGAACATCTGATTGCAGAACTGGTGGCATTAAAACTGGAATCGGTTGGATTGCGTGGTGCTGAACAGTTGATGCCAACCGAGCTTTCCGGTGGTATGAACCGTCGTGTTGCCTTGGCGCGAGCGATTGCACTGGATCCTGAGCTGATCATGTATGATGAGCCATTTGCAGGTCAAGACCCGATTGTAATGGGCGTATTGACCCGTCTGATTCGTTCCTTGCGCGATGCTTTGGATCTGACCACGATTATCGTATCGCATGATGTAGCTGAGACCTTATCGATTGCGGATTATATTTATGTGGTTGCAGAAGGTAAAATTCAGGGTGAAGGCTCACCAGAACAATTAAAAAACCATGCTTCACCTTTTGTACGTCAGTTTTTAACAGGTTCGGCTGAGGGACCTGTGGAATATCAATTTACTCATCAAGCATATTTAGATAACGAGGTTCGTCCATGAATGCGATTGCCTGGCTAGGTAGACTCGTTATTGAGCGAATAAAAGGCATCGGTGCTGCCGCATTGATGCTCCTGCAAGTTTTATTTTCCATGCCATCAAAAGGTGGTTTTCGGCGCTTTGTTTACCAGATGTATCGTGTCGGGGTGATGTCCCTGCTGATTATTGCGGTTTCCGGTTTGTTCATTGGTGCCGTGCTGGGCTTGCAGATGTATAGCATTCTGGTCACTTTTGGCAGTGAAGCAATGCTGGGCACTGCAATTTCACTGACCTTGCTGCGAGAACTTGCTTCTGTCGTTGCTGCCTTATTGTTTGCAGGGCGTGCAGGCTCGGCTTTAACCGCTGAAATTGGTTCCATGAAACAGAGTGAACAGCTTGCCAGCATGGAAATGATCGGTGTTGATCCACTGCGTCAGATCGTGGCTCCTCGTTTATGGGCCGGTATTGTCAGTTTGCCCATGCTCACGGTCATTTTTGCAAGCATTGGTATTATTGGCGGCAAGCTGGTTGGTGTTGATTTTTTAGGGGCCGATGAAGGTTCGTTCTGGAGTGGTATGCAAAGCAGCGTCCAGTTCTGGCATGACATTTTTAATGGCACCATTATCAAAAGCATTGTCTTTGCTTTGATTTGTACATGGGTGGCGGTATATCAGGGCTATGCCTGTGAACCAACCCCAGAAGGTATCGCGACTTCAATGACCAGAACGGTCGTATATTCTTCACTTTGTGTATTAGGTTTTGATTTCGTGTTGACTGCGGTCATGTTCGGAGGGATTTAATGAAATCACGTACTAGTGAGCTGGCCGTAGGTATTTTTGTCATTATCTTCGGTGTCGCTCTATTTTTTCTGGCGATGAAGGTCAGTGGCTTGGTGGGTACTAATCTGCGCGATAGCTACAGCATGACAGCACAGTTTGACAATGTGAACGGCTTGAAGCCACGTGCCAAAGTGACCATGAGTGGTGTAACCATTGGTCGTGTTGAATCAATTACGCTTGATCCGGTTTCCCGTCTGGCCACCGTTAAATTTGATCTGGATGGTAAGCTGACCAGTTTTAATCCGGAGCAGCTCAAAGAAGTGCAGAACAATGCGCTGGAAGAGTTACGCTATAGTTCTGACTATGAGCAAGCGAATGCTGCGAAACAAAAAGAAATGGAACAGCAACTTACCAGTAACATGACCTCCATCACCACACTTGATGAAGATGCTTATATAATGGTAGCAACCAATGGTCTATTGGGTGAGAAATATTTGAAAGTTGTTCCGGGTGGTGGTGTGAACTACCTCAAACGGGGTGACGTGGTTTCAAATACCCAGGGCACCATGGATTTAGAAGATTTGATCAGTAAATTTATTACTGGTGGTGCTGGTAAAGCCACATCAAGCTCAACAGCGACAGAAAGCCCAGCTTCACAGCCTGCTGCTGAAGCAGAACCTTCTTTTGTTGAGTAATTCAGGTTAGGAGATTGAAGTGAATACATTATTGAAACAAACGCTAACCGCAAGCGTATTATCGACAATGCTTGCAAGTGCGGCATTTGCAGCACCAACAGAAACCCCGCCTGACTTTGTTAAACGTGTGGCTGATGGCTTAATTACGCGCCTAAAAGCGGATCATGCCAAGTTGCAGAATAATCCGGCACTGGTGAAAAGCATTATTCGTCAAAACCTTGATCCATATGTGGATTCTCAAGCGTTTACCCGTATTGTGTTAGGTACTTATGCGAATAACCAATATACCAATGCTGCACAACGCGCGCAGTTCGAGAAGAACTTCCGTGAAGTGATTATCGAGAACTATGGCGGTGCTTTCGCAAAATATACCAATGAAAGCTACACTATGCGTCCGTTTAAATCGACCAACAGCAAAACCCCTGTGGTGACTTTGGACTTCTTGCACAATGGTGAGAAAATCCCGGTGTCGTTCCAGTTAACCGACAAGGGTGACCAGTGGAAAGTACGTAACATCAACGTGTCTGGTATCGATTTGGGCTTACAGTTCCGTAACCAGTTCGCTGCAACGGTGCAACGTAACGGTGGCGATATTAATAAAGCAATTGCGACCTTTAAACCAGATGCAGATGCTGCAGTTAGCAAAAAATAAGTAGGTGACGGGTGATTCAGTATATTGATCAGCAATTGGTCGTTTCCAAAACGATTAATTTTGCAAATGCAGAGCAAATCTATCAAGCTGGCTTAAAGCATATTCAACAGCATAAGAATTTTCCTCTGGTTGTTGATCTGGGCCAGCTTGAACAGGGCAATACTTTATCGTTAGCGGTACTGGTGCAATGGTTGCGTCAGACACCAGACAGTAAAGGGCTGCATTTCAAGAATGTGACTGAAAAAATGCTGAAAATCATCCAGGCCTGTCATTTGCAGGATGATCTGAAATTAATTTAAAGATCACTTGTCGCAATAAAAAAAGCACCGTCAGGTGCTTTTTTTATTAGATCCATTTCTTCCAGCGGAAGTAGATGGTCGGACCAATCAGGAAGGTTAATACCAGCGTGATCACGATCCAGAAACTGGTACTGCCATGTGAAAACGGTAATACTTCGGTGTTCATGCCATAAATACTGGCCACCAGCATTGGAGGTGCCAGCATGCTTGGAAGAATAGAGAAGCGTTTGAAGGTCTCATTCATCTCGGTATTGGCAAAACCGGTGGTAATATCCAGTAAGAATTTTAGTTTTTGAAACAGGAAGGTATTGTGCTCCAGTAAAGAGCGCACATCCTCACTCATCTCCCGGATATCGGGGTCATAAATATGGCTGCCTAAGGCACGTGGCCGCGAAAGGAAAGACAGAACTCGGCGCAGGTCGGTCAGACAGAGCTGAGCTTTCCCTAACATGTCTTCCTGATGCGCGAGCCGTGTGATCATGTCATCCAGATCAAGGATCTGTTCACGATGGTGATCGTTTAACACCTCGGCTGAATATTCTTCCAGATACTTATGCGTATCTTCCAGAATATCTGAAAGCTCATCCAGTTTAGATTCCAGCAAGCCTAATAAAATCCACACCGGATCTTTATAATCGATGCTGTAATCATTGCGTCTTGCCCGGGCGCGAAAGGCCCGGAAGGCCACCAGTTTTTCGCCACGTAGCGTGATCAGTTGCGTTTTATCCAGTAGAAACGCAACGGTGTGGACGGTAGCGGCGAGTGTATTCTCGAGATCTTCTTGTTCACGATCCGATTGAAAATTTTTATTCTTTGTTAAAAAATAGGTGCTGATATGCAAAATTCCGTCATCATCACGGTAGAATCGTGCGGATGAGGAAATATCTTCAAGTGACTTTAAGGTAGGTAGGTTTCGCTCATATGCATCCAGAATCCATTGTTGTTCTTCTTGGGATGGGGCGATGAGATCGATCCAGACCAGTTCAGGATGAAGGTCGAAACTGCCATTGATTGTTGCATCTTCTAGACTACCGCGCTCAGTGGCATAAAAGGCTTCAAGCATGTCTTTTTTCCTTGCGCAGTCGAGGTAAAGTTTCCGGTGTTTTTCCGAAAAGCAGGGTGTATTTTAGACAAGGATGAAACGAAAAACACTTGCCTAAACGTTATTTTTTAAAAAATCTTGTTACATAGCCTACTTTATCAGCATGACAGTTCTATAAAACGGTTTTAATTGTATGAATTCTATATGTGTTTTCTGTGGTTCCTCTCTCGGGAATGATCCTGTTTTCAAACAACTGGCCCAGTTAACCGGGCAGGTGATTGCCGCGCAAGGCAAAACGCTGGTCTATGGCGGTGGACGTTCGGGTCTGATGGGTGTGGTGGCTGATAGTGCGCTACAGGCGGGCGGCCGTGTGATTGGTGTGATTCCCCATGCCTTGGTGGATCGAGAGCTGGCCCATACCGGTTTAACCGAATTATATCGGGTCAACAATATGCATGAGCGCAAGACCAAAATGGCTGAGCTATCTGATGCATTTGTGGCTTTGCCCGGTGGTGCAGGCACACTCGAAGAAATCTTTGAGCAATGGACCTGGAGTCAGTTGGGTATCCATCAAAAGCCTTGTGCTTTTTTAAATGTGAATGGTTTTTATACTGATTTGCTGAAAATGCTGCAAGCCTCGGTTGACAGTGGTTTTACCCAAGCACGTTTTGTGGATAAGCTGATTGTGGCCGAGCAGATTGAAGAGGTTCTGGCTGCATTTGCGGCTTATCAACCTGCGGCACCGAAGTGGCTATCTAGCACTGAAATTCAGGCCTGAGGATAGGATTGTGAAAACCATTACTGTTGCTGCCGCCATTATCTTGAACGAGCACAATCAATTGCTGTTGGTGCGTAAGCAAAATACCCATGCCTTTATGCAGGTCGGCGGTAAGCTTGAGCTGGATGAAGCACCTGAGGTGACAATTCAGCGTGAGATTCTGGAAGAAATTGGCTGTGAGTGCGAGCTTAAAGAGTTTGTCGGTGAATTTAAAACAGCAGCGGCCAATGAACCTGATCATGCCTTGATCAGCTATGTATATGCGGTTGAGTTAAAACAGCAGCCACAGATCGCGGCTGAGATTGCAGAGATGAAATGGATCGATCTGGATGACCAGTCAACGGTACTGGCCCCACTGACTAAAGAGGTGGTGATTCCGTGGTGTCAGCAGCAGCATTTGAATTAATTTCCTGATGCTGCGCGGCTGCCAGACACAGACTATAGACCTGTTGGCAGCCCAGTTGTTGCAGCACCTGAGATAATGCAGTAATCGAACTGCCTGTGGTGACCACATCATCGACAATGAGGACCTTGCGATAGCGAATCTGGTTCGGTGCAGCAGCAACAAATTGCCGTTCAATATTTTCTAGCCGTTCTAGACGGCTTAATCCTTTTTGAGAATGCTGGGCCAAGCGCTGGACTGGTTGCCAGACGGGAATGTTCAAGTGCTCACTTAAGGCTTGTGCCAAGAGCAGGCTCTGGTTAAAACCACGCTCGACCAGACGATCTGTTGAAATAGGCATGGGCACAATGGCATGCACTTTGGGCAGTCTGGGTTGCAATAGCAAGCCATTTAATAGACGTTGATGATGCAGTTTCTGCTCATATTTAAACTGTTGGATAATCCGGTCAATCGGATACTGATAATGGCAGGCCACCATGATTTGCTGCTGATTGCGTTCAATGGTTTGCTTGAGCCAGGGCAATTGTTGCCAGCAGCTTTGACAGACACCGAAGTGCCGTTTCATGCCAATATCACACAGGCTACATGGGGTAAAATAATCAAATAGCTGCTGTGCTGATCTGCCCAATAATTTAAACATAGGCATATCTTGGTGCTTCGGGTAACCAGCGTTTCAATAGACCTTCCGCATGTTGCGGATAATCTTTCAGGATTTGCTCTGCCACATAATGTGCCTGAGTCAGCAGGTGGTCATCGCGTTCTAGACGAGCCACACGAAAGCCCATATCACCGGTCTGCTTGGTCCCGAGTAATTCACCAGGGCCACGAATTTCCAGATCTTTTTCCGCAATCACAAAGCCATCATTACTTTCCCGTAAAATAGAAAGCCGTTCCTGCCCATTTTGTGATAACGGCGTTTTATAGAGTAAGGCACAAAAACTGGCAGTGGCACCACGGCCGACACGGCCACGTAGCTGATGCAGTTGAGACAGGCCTAAACGTTCTGCATTTTCAATCACCATAATCGAGGCATTGGGGACATCGACCCCTACTTCAATCACTGTAGTTGCAATCAATAGTTGTGATTGATTGTCTTTAAAGGCTTGCATGACCGCTTGCTTTTCATCGGCTTTCATCTTGCCATGTACCAGCCCAATATTGATGTCTGGGAAGCGTTCTTTAATTTCCTGATAAGTGGCCTCTGCGGCTTGCGCATCCAGTGTTTCAGATTGCTCGACCAAGGTACACACCCAATAAGCCTGTTTACCTTCACGACAATTGGTTGCTATGCGCTGTAATACCTGTTCCCGCCGTTCTAGGGGGATGGTGACAGTCTGGATCGGGGTACGACCGGGTGGCAGCTCATCAATAATCGAGGTGTCCAGATCACCATAGGCACTCATGGCGAGGGTGCGGGGAATCGGGGTTGCGGTCATCACCAGTTGGTGCGGAGTGAACTGGTCCGCACCTTTATTGCGCAAGGCGAGGCGTTGATCAACCCCGAAACGGTGCTGTTCATCGATAATCACCAAGCCGAGTTTGGAAAAACCGACCGTATCCTGAAACAGCGCATGGGTACCCACGATCAACTGGGCATGACCTTCTTTAATCTGCTGTTCAGCCTGTGTTCTGGCTTTACCTTTTTGTTTACCCGACAGCCATGCCACCTGAATACCCAACGGTTCAAACCAGCGTTTAAAGTTTAAGTAATGCTGTTCAGCCAAAATTTCAGTGGGTGCCATCAGCGCCACTTGCCAGTCCGCTTCCAGCGCATGACAGGCAGCGACTGCGGCCACCAAGGTTTTACCAGCACCGACATCGCCTTGCACCAGACGTAACATCGGTTGATCTTGTTTAAGGTCCTGCAAGATTTCCTTGGAAACGCGTTTTTGCGCATTGGTCATCTGAAAAGGCAGACCTTCTAATAATGTCTTGGCCAGTACTTTACTGCTACTAAAGCGTGGTGCTGAAATCTGACGGATATAGGCACGGCGTGTGAGTAAACTGATTTGATGCGCCACCAGTTCTTCAAAAATCAGCCGTTGCTGTGCCGGATGTGAGCCTTGATTGAGCTGCAACATGTTGGCATCGGTAGGCGGCTCATGAATGTAATGCAATGCCTCTTTCAGCTCATAGCCATTGCTATATTTGCTGGGTAATAATTCGGGCAGATCATCGCTGTGATGGGTGAGTGCCTGACGGACATACTCACGTAATTTAGGTTGGGTCAGGCCTTCGGTACTGGGATAAATCGCGGTCAGCTGGGTCTTGGGCAGGGCCGTATGTTGCTGGATCACCTGAATTTCGGGATGATACAGTTCCAGCCCACGTGCACCAACGCGCACTTCACCAAAAATGCGCAGCCGTTGCCCCATTTTAATGCGATCCGTAAGACCTTTATAAATATGATAGAAGCGTAAGGTGACCTTGCCGAAATCGTCCTGGACCAGTGCAGCAAGAGATTTCTTTTTTCCAGGTGGAAAGTCAACAGAGCGGACTTCACCTTCAAGCAAGTAACTTCGTCCAACGACCAGCTGATTCATTGGAATAATAGTGCTACGATCTTCATAGTCACGGGGAAGATGGAATAACAAATCATCCGTGCTAAAAATATGAAGCTTTTCTAAGAGGGTCGCTGCGGCAGCACCAACGCCTTGTAATTGCTGAACTGATGTCATCTCTGGTCAAAGGTGTGTATGCATATTTTATTTATTGGTTATGGTAAAACATCTCAGCGTGTCGCTAAACACTTATTTGAGCAAGGACACCACATTAGCACAATAAGTCGCAGTGCAAAAACAGATTGTTACGCGACCCATTATATTCAGGACATTCATCAACTTGATTTGACCGGGCTGGCGCCTGTGGATGTGGTGTATGTGATTCTGGCACCTTCTGAAAGTGGGATTGAGGCTTATCAGCGGACCTATGTCGATAGCGTGGAGCCGATTGTTCAGGTCTTAAAAGCCCATCCGGTGCAACGTATCGTGATTGTGTCTTCGACCCGTGTTTATGGTGAAAATGCAGGGCAACGCATTGATGACGAGAGCGAGATCCATCCTGCTGATCCACAAGGTGAGCTGTTGCGACGTATGGAGTTGCTGTGGCAACAGTATTACCCACAACACAGTATTATTGTTCGCCCTACGGGTATTTATGGCACTTCAATTGCCCGACTGAAAAAACTGGCTGAGCAAAGCCCGACTTATCCAGCCGTTCATTTTAGCAACCGGATTCATATTGATGATCTGGCTAGGTTTTTAGCATTACTGGTGAATTTGGTTCACGTTGAACAGAGCTATATCGTCACCAATAATCGACCGCTTCCGATGCATGAAATTCTATTGTGGTTCCAACAGCAATTGCATTTAGCGCCTTTAAAGTTGCTTTCGGACCGACCGAGCGGCAAGCAAATTTATGCCACCCGCTTGCCAAAAACCGGATTTAAATTTGACCATTTGATTTGCTTTAATGACTACGCTGCGGCCTTATCTGTCCATAGTAATGAAAAATAATTCGATTACACTGTAAAGAACGCTTAAAGAGTTGGTATGGATTTTGAACTTAAAATACCAACAGATTCCGCAAAGGAACTGCCTGAATTAAGCACGGGGTTTGCTGCAAGGCATAAAAGGTGAAACATGAAAAAAATAATCTGCATGAGCCTGCTTGGATTGATGACAACAACGGGCTGGGCGGCAGAGCAAAGCTGGTGTGTATTTGATCCTTTAAGCACACAAGGCGATATTAGTCGCCGTTTACAAGACGTGCGGACCTACGCCTTAAAAAATCAGGTGCAATTAAAACTGAAAATCTTTAAGAATGAAAAGGATGCAATACGCTCATTTGAGCAAAAGCAATGTTCTGGTCTGGTCGCTTCGAATTTCAATACCTATCGTTACAATCGTTTTATGGGCACCACCGGAGGAATTGGACTCATTCCGAATAATCGGGTGGCCCGGGCTTTTCTGCAACTGCTGAATCATTCCAATGTCGAAAAGCGTATGGTGGCAAAGGATTATGAAGTCTTGGGCATGATTCCGATTGGAACGGTTTATATGATCATGAACACACAACAGATCAATAAGGTTTCACAATTACGCAATAAAACCATTGGAATTCTCGCAGATAATCCGCCGCAACTGGCACTGGTGCAAAGTGTTGGCGCCAAACCGGTATATGTCGATTTTTCCAATGCTGTGGATTCATTCAAGCATAAAAAGATCGACATTCTGGCAGCGCCTGCGTATGGAATACTGCCTTATAATCTTAAAAAGGAATTTGGTGAGACGACGCAGGTGGTGAATTTTCCTGTGGCTTATTTTGCAATGAATGTGGTCATCCGGCCACAAGCTTATCCGGCCGGATTCGGCCATCAGATACGCGACTGGTTTGTGAATAATAGTCATGTATTAGCCGCGCAGGCGATCCAGTGGGAAAACCATTTACCCGCTTATTACTGGGCAGATATCTCGGGCTATGAAAAGCAGGGGTACGATGCGTTAGTGGCTAAAATCAGTAAACGTTATGTCGATGCTGAGTATTACGATGGCTACTTTGTCGAGCTGATTAACCGCTTGCGCTGTCAGGATGATCCTAAATATCTGGCATGTCGCCGTTAACAGTGCAAGGAAAAGGCAACCGAAGTTGTAATATTGATCACTGAGTAAAACTTTTTAATTATTCATTTAAAAATCTCCCCTAACCCCTCTTTAAAAAGAGGGGAATGGTTGAGAATCTAAGATAATTTTAGACTTCATGAACTCCCTCCTTTTTAAAGGTGAGCTGCGGTTATAGCAGCGCAAGAGGGAGGATTTATTTTCTATTTATGCTTTCTTACGTTTCAAACGACGTTTGGCTTGTTGTGACGCCACGGCTTCCAAGGCTTCAGCCAGTTCTTCATCGCTAAAGGTGGTAATGTGCTGCAGCATTTGCAAGGTGGTTTCATCCAGCACCAGTTGTGCACCTGCAGCCATTTCGCTGAAGTTGTCATCATATTCAATGAAGCCTTGTTCATTATTACGAATGTAATTTTGCTGGGTCAGCACTTTAATAAAGCTCTGGAATAATGCTTTATCGAAGAACTCTGGCGAGTTGAACTCATACAGCACAGACAGGCGCTGACCGAGTAAATGACTCAGCTCTTCCACCTGCTTGGTCGAGATATTGCCGGAACCACGTTGGGTGATCAGTGCCAGCGTCATGTAGTAACGTTCCAGGCTCTGTTTGACTGGCATTGCCAAAGTCACCAGTTTCTGATGTTCTTCACTGTTTGGTGTTGGGCTAAACAGGTTGCCTTCTTGATCCTGAAAAATCAGGCCAATCTTCACCAAAGCATCGATATAGCTATCAATCTGCTGCTGCAAGTCGCTTGCTTGCCACTTCATGAACAGTTCGGCTTTCAAGAATGGATATAAGGTGCGAATCACGTTACTTAAGTCATTCTTGTGAATTTTTCCGTTGTGCTCAACCAGAGATGCGACCAATGACGGTAATACAAAGGCATGCAAAATATTATTACGGAAGTAAGTCAGCAACACGGCCTGATTATCTTCAATCGCAATAATATCGCCCAGCACGTGTTGTACACGTTTGATCAGCTTCAGCTTGAGACCATAGGCAACGATTTCTTTACCTGATAATGAAGTCACTTGAGTGCGTTCATCATAAGGTTGCTGGGTGGCCAGATCACGATAGATGTCGAGTTGTTTGGCACAAATCTCTTCATCCAAAGTGTGTTTCGGTGTCGCCAATAAAATTAACGAGAGCAATGAAACCGGATTAATCACGACAGCGCGGTTGATATTTTCCAGAATCAGATGCGCTGAGTCTGCAACCACGGTTGAAATCTCGGTCGAGCTTGGTACATCAGTCGGGTTTTGCTCTACATTATTCTGTTTCAGGATATCATTCAGGAACACTGGTTCGCCAAAATTCACATGCACTTTACCGAAGATACGTTCAATTTTGCGTAAGGTTTTAACGATACCAAAAATGGATTCGGCTTCTTTCGGTTTACCTTGCATTTCACCGACATAGGTTGAACCTTCCATCAGGCGTTCATAACCGATATAGGTCGGTACGAATACGATCGGTTTGGCCGGGCCGCGTAAATGCCCTTGAATGGTCATTGCCAGCATACCGGTTTTCGGCGGGAGTAAACGCCCTGTACGTGAACGGCCACCTTCAATGAAGTATTCGATTGGGGTATTGCGCGATAAGATGCTGTATAAATACTCTTTAAATACAGAAGTATAAAGCGCGTTGCCGCGGAAAGAACGGCGAATAAAGAAGGCACCGCCCCCACGTAATAACTGACCGACAAATGGTAAGTTGAGGTTATCACCGGCTGCGATATAGGGAATCATCAAGCCACGTTTATAAATCACGTATGACAATAACAAATAATCGATATGGCTGCGGTGACACGGGGTGTAAACGATTTCATAGTCTTTTGCCAGTTCACGGACCGTACTGAAGTTATGTACTTCAACGCCGTCATAGAGCTGTGTCCATAGACGGGTCAGGGCCATATCGGCAAAACGGACTGCCGAGGCAGAGTAATCCGAAACGATCTCATTGACATAACCGATGGCACGACGTTCTGCCTCAAGCATGCTGATTTTATGCTGGATGCTTTCACGACGAATCGCATCTTGTACTTCAGGAGATTTGATCACCGATTGCATGACGTTACGACGATCCGATAAATCGGGGCCGAGCACCACTTCACGCTGTTGATCGAGGTAAGTATCTAATGAGCTGGCAATATAGGTAGCGGGTGAAACATTCGGGTGATTGCTCTTGGCATAGTCAACCAGTTCACGCAACGATTGCGGCTCATGAAACTCTAAATAAGACTGGCGGCCATGTAGGCCAATATTCATTAACTGTTTGACGGTACCTGGGGTGGCCCAGGTATCAGAGAATAAGAGTTTGAACCAGGAATCTTCTTTATCTGGTGAACGTCCCCAAAGTACGGTTACAGGCACCAGCTGAATATCCACTTCAGGATGCTGTTCCAGTGCTTCAACCAGTTGTAATAGGCGAGGAGGAAAGGTTTGGGTATTAAAGAAATTATTTTCGTTATGATGTAAGAATAGGACGGAGTTTTTTTCTTGATACGATCCAAAACTCAAAGGGTCTAGCGCGGGTTTTAAATTGAGGCGACGGGTTTCACCATCGACCACCAAGGCGTTACTGCGCGAATAATTCTGTAAAACATAGCAGACTAGCTTATTTGATTCTGTTGTCTGTTGCTCTGCTGTGGTGGATTCTGTAGGAACTTCACCAAGAACATGTGGGGTGACCACCAGGTCAAGTAACTTACTCGAAAGTTGGCGATACATTTGACCAAATCCAGTCTTGGACATTACAAACTCCTAAATCATAATCCTGGCATCGATTCATGATGAACACGACATTCTGCGGTATTCTGACATAAAACGGTATGTTATTTTCTGACAGAATATAGCGTATTTGGTAGATTTTATCGTTAAAAATCGTATTTTTAGCAGTTATAAATACGATTAACGTGACGGATGAATCATTTTATCCTGAGCATTGTTATCTGAATTTGTGGCACAATCACAATTATCAACCCTGAAAGGATTGGTTGATCTCTCCTCATTGATGTTGGAAGAATATTACATGAATGCGTTAACTCAAGAACTGGTTGAACTTTTGACTCTGGAAAAGCTGGAAGAACATATTTTCCGAGGCAATAGCCGCAATCTGGTTGGCAAACGAGTATTCGGTGGACAGGTTCTTGGACAAGCCTTGAGAGCAGCGTCATATACCACAGATCGTCCAGCCCACTCCCTGCATGCTTATTTCCTCTATGGCGGCGATGTGAATGCACCGATTATCTACGAAGTTGATCCACTTCGCGATGGCAAGAGTTTTGCCAGTCGGCAGGTTCGGGCTATTCAGCATGGACGTATTATTTTTTCTGCGATGGTCTCTTTTGCCAATCCCGAAGAGGGGCTGAACTATCAGCACAAAGAGCCAGAATACCCGTTGCCTGAGAGCTTAAAGTCTGAAAATGAGCTGAAGGAAAGCCTGATTAATTTTGTGCCTGAAAATGTGCGTGCCAGCTTTATGCGTGAACGCCATGTCGAGATTCGTCCAACCCAGTTGATCAATCCGTTTCAGCCGCAGCCCGAAGCGCCGTTTTATGCGCATTATATCCGGACCCATGGCACGATTCCGCAAGATCTGGATGAAATTTCCTTACATCAGGCCATCGTCGCGTTCTATTCCGACTTTACCCTGATGACCACGGCATTGCGTCCGCATGGTTTATCCTGGATTTCCCCAAATCTGCAATGTGCCAGTATCGATCATACTATTTATTTCCACCGTCCGCTCCGCGCTGACGAATGGATGCTCTATGAGATGGAAGCAACCGTGAGTGCCAGTTCGCGTGGTCTGAACTTTGGGCGGATGTGGCAAAATGGTCAACTGGTCTGTAGTACCGTTCAGGAAGGTTTGATTCGGCTCAGAGAAATCGAAACCCAGTAAAAAATAAACCCACATTAAAGCCATCATTCTGATGGCTTTTTTTATCATAAAGATGTGACAAAAAATTGCTCGATTCTTCAACATGAGCATGCCATAGTACGGCTAAGTTAAAAGATTTTATCCATTCACAATGAATCTAAATACACAAATTTTAATTGCCGCCGTGCTCGGTGTGGCCTTTGGTTTTCTGCTGATTGCTTATCCGCAAACGGCATTTGTTGACTACAGTCTATATGGCCTGGGGGTGTTGAGTAGCATTTTTATCGGCTTGTTGAAAATGCTACTGATTCCACTGATCTTTAGTTCGATTGTGGTGGGTGTTTCTAATTTGCAGGCTGGTGGTCAATTCGGTCGGGTCTGGAAAATTACCGCGTTGAGCTGTTTAACCACGACGACTTTAGCTCTGATTTTAGGAATCAGTTGTGCGCATTTATTCGATGTCGGTAAAGGCGTGGATATCCAGCTGTTTCAGGCTGCCATGGATAGTCATCAGACTCCCGATACCTTAACGCCATCCAGTTTCTTTACTACCTTTATTCAAAATACCTTAATTAATCCATTTAAGGCCTTTAGTGAAGGCAATGTGCTGGCCGTGGTGGTGTTTGCCCTGTTTCTGGGTGTGGCTTTGGTCAAGGGGGGAGAGCGTTTTACTTTGGTCCGCAATATCAGCCAGCAATTTTTTGACATTATGATGATGCTGGTCGGCTGGGTAATGAAGCTGGCGCCAATTGGTATTTTTGCACTCTTGGCGAAGTTGATTGCGACAGAGGATCTGTCGGTACTGAGCCGTTTGGTCGAGTTTGCGGCGGTGGTGACGGGAACCACCATTTTCCACGGTGTGGTGGTATTACCTGCCTTACTGTGGATTTTTGGGCGCATGAATCCGATCACCTTTTTCAGAGGTGCGAGAACAGCTTTGGTCACCGCATTTGCCACCAGCTCGAGTTCTGCCACCATGCCTCTAAGCATGAAGTGTGCGCAAGAAAACCTGGGGGTTCGACCACAAACGGCAGGTTTTGTCATCCCGCTTGGAACGCAGTTGAATATGGATGGTACGGCGCTCTATGAAGCTGCTGCGGCTTTATTTATTGCCAATTTAATGGGTCTGGATCTCAGTCTGACGCAGCAAATTATTGTCTGTTTAACTGCCATGATTGCATCACTGGGGGCGCCGGGGATTCCGAGTGCGGGTATGGTGACCATGATTATGGTGCTGCAATCGGTAGGTTTGCCTGCGGAAGCGATTGCCATCTTATTACCGATTGACCGTGTCCTCGATACTGTACGTACCGTAGTAAATGTACAGGGTGACATGATGATCAGTGTGGTGGTGGATCGCTATGCCAAACAGGCAGAAGCTGAGGCAAGCTAAACTGAATTGGAATAAAAAAAGCAGGAGATTATTCCTGCTTTTTTTATGTCTTAAGCTTTAAGCGGCTTGTTGTAAAGCACGTTTTGCGGCTGGTGAATTGTTTAAGTAATTCACGGCATCTTGAGTATTGCCTTCTTTGACTGGGTCATACCACGGCATCAGATAGTCAAGCTGTTGTGCCACCAGCCATGCAGGGCCGGGTAAGATTTTAGAATCTTTTAAGGCAATCTTGGACCATTCAATCCAGATCCATGGCTTGAACACACTTGGCTTCTTATCAGCAAAACGTGGATCCTGACTCATGATATGCGCTGCACCGTCAACCCAGAGTCCTAAGACACCCGCAATGACTGCAACACTCAGGTAGTAACGTGCGAGATAGCCTCCACCTAAATGACGGTAAAGATCAAAGGCAACGGTACGGTGTTCGATTTCTTCCGACCCATGCCATTTGATCAGGTCAAGCATTTCAGGATCGGCACCCAGTTCTTCCCAGCGTTTGTTGTAAAGCGCATATTTACCGAGTACACAGGTCATGTGCTCAACGGTGGCAATCACACCGAGACGGAATAGATCCCATTGGTGATCCAGCGCTTTCGGGATTTCTTTGCCGAAAGGTTTATCTGCCAAAGCTTTGGTAAATAAGAAGTCCATAATGTCGAGATTACGCTGAATATCGATATTGCGCTGGCTGAGATATTCCTTGTTGGCAGAGGTGTGGGCCACAGCATGCATGGCTTCTTGACGAATAAACGCCTGCACATCCTGTTTTAGTTTTTCATCGGTAATTTCAGGCAGGACTTTGTTATATAAACGACAAAACCAGAACTCACCAGCAGGTAAAATGTTGTTAATTTCATTAATAAAATAGCTGGCAAATGGCTGGTTTGGAATCCAGTCCACTGGTGTATTTTCCCAATCAAATTTGACTTTGCGCGGGAGGATTTTATAGTCAATCGAAGAACCAAGTTTGCTCTTCACAAATGATAGTAATTTCATTGTTGTTTAGTCCTAATCGATAGTGCAATGAACCAACACTAAGCAGTATATGAAAACTGCCTAGTGTTTGTGATTAGCAATACGGGACAATTAAAAATTATTTAATGCATCAAGTTGCATAAAATGCATGTTTTATTGTTCTACATCAGTTTCCGAGGCTTCAGGGATCTGATCAAGGTTAAATTCAGTCGGTTGATCGAGGGTGAAATTTAAACGTCCCGCCATGACACTGGCCAGTTCTTCTAGGCCGATCCGGTTCAAGGAGGAGAATAACTGAATCGAGAAATCAAGTTTCATCTTTTTCAATTGCTGTTTAACTTCTAACAGCACTTTATTGGCTGGGCCACGGTTCAGCTTGTCGGCTTTGGTCAGCAGGATATGCACGAATAAATGGCGTGAATGCGCCCATTCCAGCATCATCAGGTCAAAGTGTTGTAAGGGATGACGAATATCCATCAATAACACCAGACCTTGCAAACTCTTACGATGGATCAGATAGTTTTCCAGCTCTTTCTGCCAGACGATTTTCATGGCTTCCGGAACAGCTGCATACCCATAACCGGGTAAATCGACCAGACGTTGATCAGGATTACCCAAACTAAAAAAGTTGATCATTTGAGTACGACCAGGTTTTTTAGATGCGCGCGCCAGTTGCTTTTGGTTGGTTAAAGTATTGATCGCACTGGACTTGCCGGCATTAGAACGGCCAGCAAATGCAATTTCATAGCCTGTATCTTCTACGCACAAAGACAGTTTTGGCGCACTCATCAAAAATTCAGCTTGGCGTAACCAAGTCAGAGACTGTACTGCGTATTCAGTCACTGCAGGGTCAGCTTTTTTCTCATAACTGATTTTTTGTTTCGGAGCGAGTCTGGCTTTGGTGTCTTTGGATTTTTCACTGCGACGCATAGAAGCTTACTTTTGAATTGAAATAGCAACGACCATTATAAAGGATGTAACGGCTTCGTGCGAATCTTGATGTTGAAGCACCTGTTAGGCTTTCTGCGACAACTCTAAAAAATTGATTTCTGAATGGATCGGAGAAGGAACAATACCGTGCTGAACCACTTCACCGAGCGTATATTGATTCAGGCTTTGATAAAAGCTTTCCAGTGCCTGATCTAAAATACCCTTCAGGCCGCAATGGGAACGTAATACGCAGGGTGGGGTATTGCACTCTACGATTTGCTGGTTGCCTTGCAGGGTGCGGACAATCTCGCCCAATTTCAGGCTTTTGGCTTCTGGGTTTAGGCGAAGACCGCCTCCCTTGCCGCGAATGGTGACAATCCATTGCTGCTTGCCCATGAAGTGAACCACCTTCACTAGGTGATTCTGCGACACATGCAAGTCTTGCGCGATATCTGCAATCGTATAAGGTACATCACTCGGACGAGCGACATACATCAGGATTCTGAGTGCATAATCTGTAAACTTATTGAGTTGCATGGGGTTTGACTCAATCTGCCGCAATAAATGGAAAAGGCTAGTCTATCACAGGCTAGCCTTATACAAAAACGCGCCACAGCTTAGCTAAGCTTAACACCGCCAGTACCAAAGGCTTCGCTGTGAATATTTTCAGCTGGAATACCACGTGCTACAAGCGCCTGATGTTGCGCTGCCATAAATGGCATCGGCCCACATAAATAGTAATCGGCATTCACTGGCAGTAGCGCAGCATCCATTGTACCTGGATCCAGACGGCCAGCGATATCATAATCTGCACCGAGCACATCAGATTCATGCGGGAACTCATAAGCAGTGAATGTACTCAAGCGTGGATATTTACTTTTCAATTCCTGAATATGCTGCTTCATGGCATGCACCTGGCTACTGCGGCAGGCATGAATAAAGCTCACCGGTTGTGGCATATCTAAAGTCACCAGTTGATTCAGCATGGCAATCATTGGAGTTAAGCCGACACCCCCACTGATAAAGACATTGCGTTTATTGCTATCAATTAAATAGAAGTTTCCTGTGGGTGCAGATACTTCAATTTCCGAGCCTTCCGCTAAACCATGTAAGGTGCTTGAGACCCAACCACCAGCAAGTTCGCCTTTTTCATCCTCACGTTTCACCGAGATACGCAGGTAATCTGCCTGTGGGCTGGTTGAAAGAGTATACTGACGCGGCTGTCTTAAGTTTAGTTCAGGCACAAATACGCGAACTGAAATGTATTGGCCTGCTTCATATTTGGGTAATTCGCCCCCATCCACAGGTGCAAGGTAGAACGAGGTGATTTCGTCGCTTTCTACAACTTTTTTGGCGATTTTGAAATTGCGCCAGCCCAACCAGCTACCTTTGGTTTGTTGATGCTGCTCATAAATTGCTTTTTCAGTGCTGATAAATAAATCAGCCAGTTGACCATAAGCCGCAGCCCATGCACCAATTAATGGATCTTCCATGGAAATATTCAATACTTCACTAATCGAATGCAGCAGGTTTTCACCTACGATGCCGTAATCTGGTGACTGGATGTTTAAGCTGACATGTTTATGTGCAATCAGTTCAACCACAGGTAAAAGTACAGAAGGATCTTCAATGTTTTCTGCATAAGCTAAAACTGCCCCCGCAAGCGCCTGTGCTTGCGCACCGCTGCGTTGATGTCCCATGTTAAAGGTTTCTTTTAAATCAGGGTTGTTACCCAACATGCGGTTATAAAAGTATCCAGTCAAGGCTACGCCGTTTTCACGGAGTACTGGAACAGTGGCTTTTACAAGGTCAATTTGCTGCGGAGTCATTGTTGATCTCTCTTGGCTATCATTTATAAGATATATTTAAAATATACCTTTAAGAATAGATTTGCAATGCTAAATTAAATAAAAGCCATAAAAAAATTAAGGGATAATAAATTATCCCTTAATTTTCAATTGAGTATCACTTTATTTTTTGCCAAAAAGAGAACCGAGTAGACCACGCACAATTTTCTGTCCGGTACTACCGCCTAGACTACGCGCGGCACTTTTGGCAAATGTTCCCACGATATCCTGTGTCAGTTTTTCACGGTCACGTTGTGCTTTTTCAGCAGCTTTTTGCTGTTCACGGGCAAAACGCTCTTGCTCTTTGGCTTGTTGCTTGGCGAGCGCTTCCTGTTCTTTACTTTGTTGTTTTGCCAGTTCGTCAGCCTCTTTTTGCTGGGATTGCTGCAATACTTTCTTTTGCAGCATTTCATAGGCGCTATCACGATCTACCGCTTGATCGTAAACACCCGCGACGATGCTTTGTGAAATGATCACTTGACGTTCTTCGGGACTGATCGGTGTAAATGATGAGTAGGGCGGCATAACCCAGCCGCGCTCTACGATTTGCGGTGTGCCTTGTTCATCGAGACAGCTAATCAATGCTTCGCCAACTGCGAGTTCGGTAATGGCTTGATCCACTTTAAACTCTGGATTGGCGCGGAAGGTATCTGCGGCAGTTTTAACGGCTTTCTGGTCTTTAGGGGTAAACGCACGTAAGGCATGTTGTATACGATTGCCGAGTTGTCCTAAAACGCTTTCCGGTAGATCCAGTGGGTTCTGGGTAATAAAGTAAATCCCGACCCCTTTAGAGCGGATCAGACGCACCACTTGTTCAATCTTCTGTTGTAAGGCTGGACTGGCATTGTCAAAGAGCAGGTGAGCTTCATCAAAGAAGAATACCAGTTTGGGTTTGTCCATATCGCCGACTTCTGGTAGTTGTTCGAACAGTTCCGACATCATCCAGAGTAAGAAGGTGGCGTACAGTTTTGGCGTGTTCATTAGCTTGTCGGCCGCTAAAATATTGATGTAGCCATGACCATTGGTATCGGTCTGAATGAAGTCGAGAATATTCAGACTAGGTTCGCCAAAGAACTGTTCTCCACCTTGATCGCCTAAGGCCAGTAAATTGCGTTGAATGGCACCGAGGCTGGCAGGAGAGAGATTGCCATATTCAGCTTTTAGTTCGGCTGCATTTTCACTGACGTAGGTCAGCATGGCTTTCAGGTCTTTAAAATCAATCAGGAGCAGACCTTGGTCATCTGCAACACGAAACACGGCTGAAAGGACACCTTCCTGGGTGTCATTCAGATTGAGCATTTGTGCTAGAAGTAAGGGGCCAATTTCTGAAATGGTGGTACGGATCGGGTGGCCTTGCTGAGCAAATAAATCCCAGAAAACTACAGGTGAAGCGGCAAATGGGATCGGTTCAAGTTGTAAGGTTTTCAGTCGTTCATCAAATTTAGGATTACTCTCGCCAGCTTTGGCAAGGCTGGAAACATCGCCTTTGGCATCGGCAAGGAAAACCGGTACACCCAGTCGGGAAAAGCTTTCTGCCAGTACTTTGAGGGTCACGGTTTTTCCTGTGCCTGTTGCACCAGCAATCAAACCATGTCGGTTGGCGAATTTAGAATGCAAAACAATATCTTGTGTTGTATCTGTGGTTTTTTTAGCAATAACGATTGGTGTACTCATTCTTCACCTGTTGTTTTTGATCTCAATCGAGCTGTTTTAATGCGTTTTGAATATCTTGGATTAAATCTTCTGGATGTTCTAGTCCTATACAGAAGCGCACCAATAAACCTTGTTGTAAATGTGTATTGTCCAGCGAACGCATCTGCTTTAAATCATAAAGCATGGCTAGGCTGACTGGGCCACCCCAGCTAAATCCAAGTTTAAACAATTTCAAGTTATCACAGAATTGTCGAACCGCCGTCAAGTCATAATTAGCTTTAAAAATGACACTGACCAGACCTGCGCTTTTGCCTGTGGTACAAATGTCTAACCAGAACGAGTGACCTGCTGAATCTGGTGAACTTGGATGTAAAACCTGACTAAATTGAGGCTGTTGTTTGAGCCATTCCAGCAACCCACGGGCGCTTTGTGCTTGCTGTTCATAGCGAAGCGACATGTGTGCCAGACTACGTTGAATCTGGGCCGTATCATCGCCTGATACAGAGATCCCTTGAATGGCATGCATGCGATACAGCTTGTGATGTAACTGTTGATCACGGGTCACCACTGAACCCATCAGAATATCGCCGCCGCCGCTCGGATATTTGGTCAGTGCGTGTACGGTAATGTCGACAGCCAAATGTTCGTCAGAGAAATCGAAGGCATTAAACGCCAGTCCTGCGCCCCAGGTGTTGTCTAATGCAGTCAGTACATTGGCCTGTTGTGCTTTCTTGACCAGATTTTTAAGATCGGGAAACTCTAGCGTGACCGAGCCTGCCGCTTCCAGCCAGATCAGTTTGGCTTTCTCAGTTGGTTGAAAGCTGGCGGCATCAACCGGATTATAAATTTTAACCCTAATGCCATAACGGTCTTGCAAATTATTCAAATGTTCAAGATTGGGGCCATAGATATTGTCGGCGACCCACACCTCATCCCCACTGCTCAAAAATGCACTATTCACCAGATTGATGGCAGATAAGCCGCTGGGTGCAAGCAGGCAATAATTGCCGCCTTCTATTCTTGCGATATTGTCGCCTAAGGTAAAAGTGGTTGGAGTGCCGTGTGTACCATAACTATAGTCATAGGCGTCGGTCCAGTGGCGATCAAAAAGGTGCGCTGTGCTTTTAAAAATAATCGTAGATGCACGAAATAGGGGAGGCTGGATGGTTTCTATGTATTGAGGGGCTTGGCGTGGTGCATGAATGAGATCAGTTTGTGCTTTATTGTGAGATGTCATAGGGCAAAATCAAATCGATATAATGCATCTCAGGTTAAGAGAAAATCATGAAAGCTGCTAGTGCTTTGCTGCTTTTGTACAGAATCGGTACAGATTCGGGTGATCAATAAAAACTGGCTTTATTTTTGCTAAGACTAAGCATCATTCTAACGATAATAGGTTTTCGCGCATGAAGTCGCATTTAAGAGTGCATTATTTTCAGCACATCGCTGGCGAAGGTTTTGGCAGTTGCTACGACTTTTTAAAAGCACATCACGCAAAAATTACCGCAACCGAATTTTTTGCTTTACCTGTCGATTTGCCCTTGGAACTGGAAGCTTTACCACGCGTAGATGAAGTGGATTTATTGATTATCATGGGGGGCACCATGAGCGTAAATGATGAAGCGAATTATCCTTGGTTAAAATTAGAAAAAAGATGGCTAAGACGTTATCTGGCGGCTGGAAAACCAGCGATTGGATTATGTCTGGGCGGGCAACTGATTGCCAATGCTTTAGGCGCAGCGGTGAGTCGCAACCCGCATCAGGAACTGGGCTGGATGGATGTTGGGCGAGCTGCTTACGTGCCTGAGGATTATTTTCAAATCCCAGAGCAATTGAATGTGTTGCAGTGGCATAGCGAAACCTTTGAAATTCCCAAAGGCGCTGTACGTTTGGCCGAGAATAAGGTGTGCATAAACCAGATGTATCAAATTGGCCGTAATGTACTGGGTTTTCAGTTTCATCCGGAAATGACCCCTCATGCCTTGGCGCTGTTGATTGAAGGAGAGGAAGAGTTGGCGGTTTTTAATGGCACCTATGTACAGCCCATGGCTGAATTGAAAAAAAGCTTGAAACATAAATTTGAACAGGGAAATCGTTTACTGAATCAGGCGATTGATTATGTGGTCAGTGCCTGAGCTGAGAAAATGCTTAAAAAATGAAAAGAAGAATTGCATAAGACTTAAACAATCGTTATAATGGGCGACCCTCAAAAGGAGGGCGTTTACTACGAAGAAAGTAGTTAACGCATTACAGTCGTGGCATCGATCACGACCATAGTGATTTTCACTGCCCTTGACACTTACCAAAAGGTGAGGTGCGTCATGGGTGATTCTTTATATATTTGGCTTGGAGTTTACTGGTATG